>WBZO01000023.1_pt1 | contig 396176 bp, 274 predicted proteins | sample 5204261 | NCBI WGS metagenome assembly WBZO01 (sample SAMN12412400, study PRJNA552823) | activated sludge metagenome | isolation source: activated sludge from anammox sidestream of wastewater treatment plant... | place: USA: North Carolina | collected 2017-09 | reverse complement strand
TACGAGTCGCTGGTGCGATACGCGCGCAGGCCCTCGTGAGGCGAACCACAACATCTGGGGCTCTTTCGCCGCTACTTGAGTGACGTAAATAGCCAACTACGGCGTTTTCAACGACTACGGCTACAACGGCTGCGTGATGTAGGCGGCTCGAACATGTTTACCGAGCAGTTAGCTGCTGCCGGCTCGTGGGCCTTGATGTGCGCAGCACTCTCTCCTCTGCTTTCGGGGCGCCCCCCGTTGATCTCGCTAGTGGCAGCATCGGTTCTTTGGGTGACGGTGGCTCTGCCGCTTCAGCTGAGGCTAGACGGCGTTTCTGGCGCTAGGCCGATCGTGTGGAGTGTCAGCGGGTGGTGCTCGGGGCTCTGCGTCGGCGCCCTGGTGCTCTGGATCGCGCCGGAGCGTGACCTCCTGGATCTGCTGGCCGTGTTCGTTGCCGCGGGCGTCTTTGGACTGGTATACGGGTTCGCCCTGGCGACCGCGCAGTTTCCTAGCTGTCCGATTCGGCATCGAATTCTGGTGGCTTGTCTCGTCGCTGTGGGCCACACCGTGGCTTGCTATGCCGCCGTTTGCATCTACGTTGTCGCCGGGAACGCCGCGCCGAAGGCAGTCACGGGGCTGGTGAACGACCGCGCGGCCGTGGCGCTCGGGTGGGGTGCCTCGGGAGTAATCCTGGGACTCTTGAGTGGAACCGTGACCCGAGTCGCACGCTTGCGACTGTGCGGCTGGGGCGAACGCCGGGCCGTTCGGACTTCGGGCTGACGGGAGTCTGCCAGACGGCAGTTGAGCGCACGGGATTCCGGCAGTCCGCCGGCAGTCTCCAGCGGCCTGTGGACGCTCCGGCTTCCAGCGCGCAGCCACGCCATCGGTGCAGGCGATGCGCGCCATCGAGAGTCATTGCGAATGGCGGTTCCAGCCGCAAGCGCCAACCATTGCGGCTGCTGGCGGGGGACCCGGCGGCGGACGCCCGGCAGCGTCATGGTTGCCGGGAGATGGCACAACCGGCGTGAGTTGGTCTCTCGCTTGCACAGCGGCGCCGAGTCGTCGTATAAGCGAACAGGCAGACGTCGACTGCTGGCCCCCTTCGCCGAGGCGCAGGGGCCGAACCCGAAGTTCGCCCGCGCCGCCACGGCCCCGAGCTTGGGTCCCCCCCAGACCACGCCCTGAACGCCGCGCGGCACAACGCCCGTGACGCTCAGCGCCTTCCTGAATCGCCCCGCGCGGCAACCGCCCGGGCGCCTTCACGAACAACCCAACGCAACGCCATGTCGGGAGGACAGCCATGTTCGATCCGCGAGATGACGCGCGCGACCGTGAAGGCGGCGAGGGCCGTGCGCCAGTGTACGAAGGCCGCGACCGCGACGACCTGGACGCGCGCGACGGCCTGATGCGCGACCTCGACCTGCCACGCGGCGAGGAGCGCGAGCTGGTGGTGGACCGCGACCGCGTCTACGAGCTGAACGGCGAGGACAGCCGCACGCTGGCCGCCGTCGGCGCCTTTCGCGTCGTCCCCGAGCACGACCTCGATGCCGACCACGACACCCTCGAACACCTGCGCGACGAGGGCCTCGTCGAGACGGTAGACCTGGGCGACAACGAGCGCGGGCTGACGCTCACGCGCGAGGGGCGTGACCTGCTCGATGCCCATCCGCTCGACCGCGAGGACGGGCCCTCCCAGGCGTTCTACGCAGGCGTCGGCCGGGAGCGCGAGCTGGACCACGACTCGCACCTGTACTCGACCTACCGACAGGAGGAGGCGCGGCTCCGCGACGAGCACGACGGGCTCGCGGTGCGGCGTGTCGTCCTGGAGCAGGACCTGAAGCGCGAGTACCAGGAGTTCTTGCAGGAACACAACCGCGGCCGCGCCGACAGCGACGGCCGGCCGGACCGAGACGAGCACGAAGTCCGGGAGTGGGCGCGCGACCACGACCTGCCGTACTTCGACGGGCAGGTGCACTTCCCGGACTACCGCATCGAGTACGAGGTCGACGGGCGCGAGCTGCATCAGGACGTCGAGCTGTTCACGCCGCACTACCGCGGCGCTCATGCCGCCAGCCACGCCAGGACGGGGTTCCAAGTCTACGTCGTCGGCTCACGTGGGGGCGGCGGCCGTTCCGTGCCGCATCGCCGTGGGATGGAGGAGTTTCTGTGAGCTACGAGTACCCCCGCAACGACACGTACGACAGCGTCACCGAGGCGCGCGTGCAGGCCCTCGCGGCCTTCGGCTTCACGCCGCGGCAGCGGCAGTTCCTCGTGACGGTGATGGTCCACGCCGGCGCCTTCCTGGAGCGCCAGTACTGCGCCTTCACGGGCACCGCGCGCGGCCAGAACAGCCGCGAGTTCGTCGCCCGGTTGGTGGCGCGTGGATTCGCTCACGCCATCGAGCCGGGACCAGTCCGACGCGGACGGCTGTACCATGTGCACCACAAGCCGCTCTACGAAGCGATCGGCCAAGATGACAACCGTAATCGACCAGTTCCTGATCCGCCATGCCGGACTGCTTCGGTTCGTGCACACCTGGGCGCTCCGGCTGCTCGTCCCGCGCCGCTTCAGGAGGGCCGTCTCGCTCTACAAGGCGGCCGTCCGGGAGGAACTGTGGACGCCCATGAACCCCAGCGTGACGAAGGCCCTGGAGACGTACTTCCCGGAGTGTCAGTCCACGGGCGCACACGTCGGCGACCCGGCGGACGTTTACATCCGGCGGGAGTTCCGGAAGCAGGGGAACCCGAAGATCCAGTCGCTGTATCGCGCGTGGCGACGACAGGGCAATAGGGTGCTCTGGGAGGCGCCCTCGACCACCCTCGCGGACGACCACGCGCGCGGCTGTTCGACGGTGGAAGTGGAGTGCCTGAACCGTCAGTACCTGCAGCTCTCGGGGGCGATGGACCGCGACGCCTGGGCCAAGAGGGGGGCCAAGCGAAAACCGCGTCAGGTTAGCCCCCTTGTTTCGGTGCCCTCACCAGCCCCTCTCTCCCCCCTGGCTGGCCATGACCACGCACCGCAGGCAAACGCTTGACGTAGCGAGTGTTGCCACGCCTGTCGAGGCGAGGCGGCGCTGTCTGCCGCCTCGTCGGAACATGTCGCGCCCGGTGTCGCAACAGAGACGATGGCGTGAACGACCCCGGTGCTGTGCCCAGCCGCTGACCCCGAGGCGTCAGGAGGGGGTCGTTCACGCCATCGGGTGTCAGTACCCGGCGCAGCTGAATACGTGCCCGGATCGTGCAGGAGATCGCGCCGCCTTCGTGCCCAGCGCGTGACCCGGATGTTGCCGCACGGTCGCGTCACGAACGAGACCGGGATCTGGTGCGCCGACCATCGCGCCGGTGATGCTGGCGCCGTGCTCGCCGTCGTCAATGCTCTCCGCTTCGCGTCGACCCGGCCGGCGGCCGGGCCATGGGCATTGACGACGCCTGCGCGCGGCACGATTGGCACTTGCGCGATGGTCGCGGAGTTGACGATGAGTTGAATGGGGATTGACGCGACGCGCCCGCGGGCGTAAGGTGGCGTCATCTCGCCAGTGCGGCAGGCACTCCTCCGGTTCGCCGCAACGGCCTCCGGAGCGCGCAATCGGCCGATGCTCCAAGGGCACGGATCGAGCGCCTTCTTCAAGACCAGCACAGTCAGAAGCCAGATCCTCTCGCTGCGTCGCGTTCTCACGCACACGCACAGCGCAGGGGCCGCGTTCACCACGGCAACCGTCACGCCCTGGAACAGCTGAACGCGTCGCAGACGGCCACATCGAATCGTGACCGTCGCCGTGCGGACTCACCGTCCCGCGGATGATGCCGGCGCAACGCCGCATCCGCGCTCCTGAACGACGGCGCGTCGATCGCCACATCGACGCGCCGGAGCGCGCCACCCACTCCGCACGAACGCTCGTGCATTTTGGGGGACCGCGATGGATCTGTCAGAACCCGTGGACGGTGGGCCGGAACCGATCTCAATCCAGCGATGCCGGCAGATGCTCGGCGAGGAGGCCGACGCACTGTCAGATGACGACGTCCGCAGCATCGCGCGGCACGCGGAAGCGATGGCGCACATCCTGGTCGTCCTGGCGTTGCAGGACGGTCGCATCCACTGACGCCGATGCCGCGGCGACGACGCTTGCCGACACCGGGCGACGGGGCTAAGCTGACGGACATGGTCGGCGCGGTGATCTATGTTCGCGTCAGCACGAAGGAGCAGACGGAGAACCTGAGTCTCCCGACGCAGCTTCGAGCCTGCCAGGAGTATTGCCGCCGGCAGGGCTACGAGGTCCTCGAACGGTTCCACGAGGAAGGCGAGAGCGCCAAGACTACCGACCGTAGCCAGCTCCAGGCGCTGCTGAAGTTCTGCCGCACGCACAAGGGCAAGGTCCACTTCCTCGTCGTGTACAACCTCACGCGCTTCGCGCGCGAGAAGTACGACCACTTTGCGCTCCGCGCACACCTGCAATCGCTCGGGATCTCGCTGCGGTCGGTGACCGAACCGATCGACGACACGTCCACCGGCAAGTTGATGGAAGGCGTGCTGGCGGCGTTCGCGCAGTTCGACAACGACGTGCGCTCGGAACGGACGCGCGCCGGCATGCGTGCGGCGCTGGAGCTTGGCCGCTGGACCTTCCCGGCGCCGCTTGGATATCTGAACGCACCGAAGTGGTCGAGCACGAGCTTGGTTCACGACCCAGAGCGCGGTCCGCTGGTGCGACGGGCGTTCGAGGAACTGGCGACCGGCCGCTACACCAAGCAGGAAGTGATCGCGCGCGCGACGGAGGCAGGGCGTCGTAGCAGGAAGGGGCTCCGCATCTCGCCCCAGAGCTTTGGCCAGATGATGCGGAACCCAATCTACGTCGGCAAGCTCGAGAGCCCGGACTACGGCGTGTCCACTCGCGGCGACTTCGAACCGCTCGTAGACGAGGCGACGTTCTACCGCGCGCAAGCCGTACTCGATGGCCGGGTCGTTGTGGCCGGCCCGCGCCAGCGCAGCCACCCCGACTTCCCGCTGCGCGGCTTCGTAAGCTGCCAGAGTTGCGGCCGACCGTTGACGGGCAGCTGGTCGAAGGGCCGCAACGGACACTACGCTTACTACCACTGCCAGCGCCAGTGTCGAGCGGTAAACGTCAGCAAAGCCAAGCTCGAAGGCGCGTTCGCCGACGAACTTGCGCTGCTCCAGCCGTCGACCGGCTACATGCGGTTGGTGAAGGACCGGATTCTGTACATCTGGGAACAGCGACGAGCCGAAGCCAAGGATCGGACGGCTGAGCAGGAGAAGCGCGTAAGGACGGTCCAGCAGAAGCTCGATCGGCTGGACGAGGCCTTCCTGTTCCAGCAGTCGATCGACGCCAAGAGCTACGAGCGGCAGCGCGATAGGCTGCGTGAGGAGCTGACGCTCGCCCAAATCGACCACTACGCCGATGCCGTCGACGAACTCGACGTACAGGGCATCCTGGCGTTCGCAGAACGCATCCTGCCGCGGGCGTCAGACCTGTGGGTCCAGGCGTCGCTCGACTACAAGCAGCGACTGCAGCAGCTGTTCTTCCCGGAAGGGATCGCGTACGACGGAAATCGATTCAATCGAACCGCCGTAACCGCACCACTCTTCAACTACTTGGCGTCGTCTGCTGACGCTGATGAAAGAGTGGTGAGCCCGGAAGGAATCGAACCTTCATTCAACCAACAGATTAGGAGCGGTAGAGCACGATGTCCGGCCGGTGCCGCCGAGTCCCGACTCGTAGAATCTGGCCGAAAAGCGGCCCGTCGTCGTCCGCTGGGTCCGATGGAGTCCGCCGGTTGCCCGCAGTTTGGCTGTCAGTCTGGCTGTCGAGCGCTCGCGCGGTTCCGACGACGCGAGACCTGTCCCTTCGCACCTGTCCGACGACGGGCCGCGGATGCCAGGTCGGAGCGAAGGACAGGCGGGGCGTCCCGCGCGGCCGCTCGTGTGCTCGGCGTCAGGGGCGCGTCAACAACCCGAGCGCGGCGGCGGGATCGATGACGGGCACGGGAGGGTCGGGGAATCCGGCGGGGTCGCGGCTGACGATGGCGTCGCACCCAGCGGCTTCGGCGCATGCGGCGCAGACCGCGTCCTCGAAGTCGGGCCAAGCCAGGACGAGCGCCCGCCGAAGCGCCACGTCGGTGACGGGCGCGACCGCGAAGACCTGCAGCAGTTGCTCGACCGCTCGTCTGGCGAACACCGCTCCCTGCGCCTTCTCGAGGATGTAGAAGACCGTTGTGACGCCGTGGGCGGGGATGACCCCCTGGCCGCCGCCCTGTTCCAGGACGGCCCAGAGCCGCGCCGCGGCCTGTACGCCCGGCTTCCGATCGAGGATGACGTCCAGGAGGACGTTGAGGTCGAGCAAAACCCTGGTCACCGGTACTTCCGCTCGAGATGGCGACGATGCGCACTGGCATCGACCCCCTTGCCGGCGCCATGGAGGAGGCGCAGCACGGGAGGCATCTCCTGGCGGGGCAGCGGGCGGGCGAGCAGGTCGAGATAGCGCTCGACCAGGTCCGAGACGGAGGTGCCGCGCCCGGCGGCGTAGCGCTTCGCCCGCCGCACGACCGCTTCATCGACGCTCAGGGTCAGCTTGGCCATGGCATACGTATCGTAGCACGGAGCTAATACGTATCACGAGACGCGATGCGTCCTGTCGCGGGTCCTGACATCGCCCTCCCGCGCGAGACGATGGTGTGGGCGTGATCCGATTCGATGGACATCATCCGAACGGCGGATCCGACGTCCCGACCGATGGCCGACACACACACGAACCGGCGCCCGCGCCGGCAGTTCGATGACGACTTCAAGGCCCGGGCGGCCCGGCTGGTGGTCGATGAGCGGTCGCAGCGACTGCGACGACAACGCGGTGATGGACGCGTTCTTCCCCTCGCTGAAAACCGAGCGTGCCGATCGCTTCGAGAGCTGTGGGGAGGCGGAGATGGCGTCCCTTCCGCCGAGCCACGCCCCGGCGAGGCTGCTTGCGCGTTGCTTGCGCGCCCCGGCCGCCCCGCGAGCCTCTCCGGCGTGCTCCCTGTACGTGCTTGTAATTGCAGGTGTTAGTGGTGAGCCCGGAAGGAATCGAACCTTCAACCAACAGATTAAGAGTCTGCTGCTCTGCCAGTTGAGCTACGGGCCCACCCGAGGCGGGACTCGCGCCACCCTGCACGACGGGCACGGCCACGCGAGACCCCTGATGATACCCGGCGCCTCGCCATCGCGCAAGCGTGCGGATCGCGGCGCCCCCGCCCTCGCCAACCGCCGACAACCGCCGGCTCCGCGCCGGCCCGGGCCACGGCGCCACGCACCGTGCGCGGTCTTGACGCGGCGGCGCGAACGCGGCACAGTCTGCTGCCGTGACCACACGCACCCCGATTGCCGCACTGTGCCTGCTCGCGTGCGCCCTTGCCGGAGCCCCGGCACACGGCCAGGTGAAAGCGCAACTGCCGGCCGGCATCGCCCCGCCGTGGAGCAAGGGCATCCAGCCGATCAGCCGCGAGAGCTACTGGAGCGCCGTGGAGTGCGGCAAGCAGGGCGGCACGTCGCCACGATGCGTGTTCTACGACACCGATCTCTGCAAGAACGCCGAGTTCACGCTGGCGCTCTACACGCCCTACAAGCAGGTGGCCTACGAGGTGTGGCAGGCGGTGAGCCGGAAGCAGCCGGCGCCCACGCCGAGCTTCCAGGCCGCCCAGCGCACGCGCGTGGTGCTCGGCATCCGCCCGCTGCGCGCCGGCCAGAACCCGCTGACCGCGCTCGTCCTGAAGCGCGGCGGCAAGCCGGTGGCGCCGGCATCGCAGGTGCTCGACGCCGGAGGGGGGACCTTCACGTTCGACTTCCCGGCGTTCGCGCCGACGGCGAGCGTCACGCTCGAGATGGTGGGCAAGGCCGCCACGGTCACCTGCACGATCGACCGCGTCACGCTCGCACGGATGCGCTGACCGGAGCCGGGAAGCGGCGCCGTACTGCGTACTCCGCCTCACGCCCCGCGTGCGGGAGTCTCGGCCGCACTCCGCCGCGGCAGCGGTTACTGGCCGCCGAACCGCTCCCGCCACCGCGCCAGCGCCTGCCGCGCCCGCTCCATGCGCACCGGCTCGCCCACCCGCCACGCGCGCCAAAGCAGGTTGTGTGGCGTCACCAGCGCGCCGACGAACTCCACCACCTCGGTCTCGTAACCAGCGGCCTCCAGACGCCACGTGCGCTCGGTGTCGACCATCGCCTGGACGAACCGGCGCCTGACGGGCGCGTGCCGCGCGATGCCGGCAGGCCCGGCCGCCGCCTCGGCCATGGCCGCCGCCGGCACGGCCGAACTGGTGCAGCACGGCACGAGGAGCAGCGCCGCGGCACGCGAGGCGATGCTCCGGTCGATGATGGCATCGGCCGCGGGCCCGCACGCATGCAGCGCCACGACGAGCGACGGATCGTCGGGCCAGGCGGAGGGCTCCGACACATCGGCTGCACGGCACTCCACCGGCACGGTCGTATCGAGTCGCGCGAGCGCCGCACGACTCGCAGCTACGCGCGCGGGATCACGCTCCAGCGTGACGACGAGCGCATCGCGCCCGTCGGGTTCGATGAGGAGCCTGGCCGCGAGCAGGCCGACGTACGACTTGCCCGCCGCGGTGTCCACGAGCACGAAGCGGCGCCGGCGCGAGGCGCGCCGCAACGCCGCGCCGATCTCGGCAAGGACGGCCGCCACCTCGACAGCCTTGCGGCGATCCTCGACGCGCAGCGTCGCATCGCCGGTCGCCACATACAGGAGCTCGAGCCAGCGCTCGACCTCGGCCGCCGGCGGCGCCGCAGGCATCGTGGGCATCGCGGGCATCGGCCGATGATAGCCAAGACGGGAGGCTCGCGTGCGGCGTCCAGCAGGCGACGCCCTGAAGCCGCACGTCACGGCGGCTGCCTGGCTCGGCACGACGGCAAGGGCGCAGACGCCGCGAGCGCCGGCGCGGGCCGCCCCGCTTCAGCCGGGCTTGCCGGCTGACCCTCGCTGGCGAAGCCCGCGACGGCGAAATCGCGAGCGGCGCCCCGCTTCAGAACTCCACGGCGTGACGCACCACGACGCTGCGCCCCGGCCCGTCCACGCCCGACCCCATCGTCCGGTAGTTGACGTCGCCGACGTTCTCCAGTGACACGCTCAACCGACCGTACCGCGACAGGCGGCAGCCCACCCCGGCGTCGACCACGGCGAAGCCTGGCATCCGGGTCAGCAGGTAGCTGTATGGGGCGTCGCCAAGCACGCGCGCGGTCACCTGGTCGAGGGTCTCACCGGTGGCCAGCAGCCGCCCGTCGCGCACCAGTCCGCGCGCGGCGGCGCCGCTGTAGAAGAAGTCGCGGATCTCGGTCGCGGTCCGGCGTCCCGCGATTCGCACCTGCTGCAGGTCGTTGTCCGACAGGCGCGGCTGCGGTGCCGCCCACGTCAGGCCAGCGGCAGCCCAGAGCCGCCCGCCGCCCGACGTCCACCGCAGCCGCGCCGTCCCGTGCGCCGAAGGCAGCCCGTTCTCGATGCGGGGCGGCCGCCGGTCGGCGCGATCCTCGCCGTGGACGTAAGCGCCGGTCATCGTCCACGAGAGGGTCTCGAACAGGCGGCCATCGAGCGCGAGGTCGAGCCCGCGCAGGCGAACGCGCCCGCCGTTCACGCGGACGAACACCGCCGTCGACGCCGCCGGTGTGTAGATGGCGCCGCTCGCCTCCTGACGCGTCACCACCTGGCCACCCACCTGCGTGCCGACGGCGCCAGCCGGCAACAGCACCATCCGGCGCTCGATCGCGCCATCGAGGTCGGCGAGGAAGGCCGAAATCGCAACGCTCATGCGCGGTCCGCCAGCGCGCAGGCCCACGTCGTAGCTCCACAACCGCTCTGGCCCGAGCAGGCCAACCGGGGCCGGCGTCGTCGCGCCGGCAAGCAGCACCGAACCGTCCACCCGCCGCGCCTCGTCCGGTGCGATCTCGAACCCGCCGCCCGACACGCCAATCGTGCCGAAGTCGTTCACGTTGGGCGCACGGAACCCGCGGGCCACGTTGGCGGTGATTCGCACGTCGTTGGTGAGGGCGAACACGGCGCCGGCGTTGCCCGTGAATTCCCCGAACGTGGTCGAGAAGTCGGGAACCAGCGGGCCGGCGGCGCCCGCCGGGTTGTCGGCAGCCCGCTGCACGTACCGGAAGCGGCTGTAGCGTCCGCCGAGCGTGATCGACAACCGGTCGGGCCACGCGGCGAACACGTCCTGCGCGAACACGCCCAGCGTGTCGTAGCCGGCCCCGTTGGGCACGCGTGGCCGAACGTCCTTCACGACGGCGACGCGGCCGGTGGCGGGCACCAGCACGCTGTCGTGCCGCGTGGCCCCGACGCGTTCGGTGTAGAACTCCGCGCCGGTTCGCACGGCATGCCGGCCGGTCCCCGCGAGCGCGCCGGTCACCTGCCCGCCGACGGCCCGCGTCCGATTGCGCTCGACGCTGATGTCGGAGGCGAGGCCGAGCTTCGCGTTGTTGATGTTCTGGTACGTGCGGTCGTCACGCTGCGCGTTGCAGGACCACGCGGCCGACCACGTCGCCAGTGGTCCCCGGCCCGTGCCGTCGTAGCGCACGCTCGCGAAGCCGAGCGACTGCGGGTCGAAGCGGTGCAGCAGGTTGCCCGAGCCTCCGTCGAGCATGTCGTAGCGGCTCGCGTCGCGCTGCACGTCGCGCAGCCACGTCACGCTCAACGCATGCCCGACGGCCGGCTGCACCGAGAGCTTCGCGGCGCCGCTCCACTGCCTGAAGCCCGTCTGGTCCAGGCGCGAGCCGAGCACGTCGGACGGCAGCCCGAACAGGCGCGTGACCACCGAGTGCGAGTCCACGCCCCCGCCGGGGCGCAGGTCGCCCGCGGCGCGCACGCCGGCGTGCAGGAACAGGCTGGCCCACGCGCCGGTCCACCCGCCAGCCACGTCGGCGAGCCACGACTGGTCGGCGCTCGCGCCGCCGAGCAGCACCTCGCCGCTGATGGCGCGGCTGGTCCAGCTGCCGGCCGCACGCGTGAGGACGTTGATCGTGCCGCCCAGTGAGTCCGATCCGTACTGCGTCGCCGACGGCCCGCGCACGACCTCGACGCGATCGACGATCGCGGGATCCAGCAGCGCCGTGTACTGGTTCGCGCCAGGCCGCCAGGTGGCGGTGTTGAAGCGGACGCCGTCGATGAGCGCCACCACCTGCTGGCCCGTCAAGCCTCGCACGTACGGCGAGGCCTGACTCGTGCTGGTCTGCTGGACGTGCAACCCGAGGGTCTCCCTGAACGACACCGGCAGCAGCAGGGCACCGGCCGCCTGCCACGACGCGCGATCGGCCACCGACACGAACTCGGGCGTCCAGCCGGTCGGACGCACGTCGCCACGCACGGCGGTGACCGTGAGCCACTCGGTCAACGGCGCGAGCGACAGGACGATGGCCGGCGGCAGGGTGGCGTTCGACCCCACCCGCTGCCGCCACGGCGCGAAGCCCGGCATCGTGATCACGAGCTGTACGGGCACCTCGAGCGGGGCACAGGCCCTGAAGCGCCCGGCCGCGTCGGTGCGGGCCTCGGCCAGCACGGCCCCGCCGGCCGACGACACCACGACGCGGGCGCCGGCGATCGCGGCGCCCGTCGCATCACTGACCGCGCCTGCCAGCAGCGCGGCGCCCGCACTGCAGTCGCTGCGCGCCTGTGGCGCCGGCGCGCCCATGACCGGACCCGCGCTCCAGGCCATCGTCGCCCACCCGATCGCTGCCAGGCACCACGCTCGGCGGTGGTCGAGCTTCATGGTCGTACCCATCGGGCCCTCCAGACAGGCCAGCGCCTGATGCCCCTCACGACCCCGGACGCACCACGGCCGGCTTCATCGTCCACACGCTCCCACCGTCGCTGCGCGGGCGGCTGAGCGGCAGCACGAAGAGCGCACCGGAACTCGCGCTGGTCGACCGGACGTCCACGGCCACCTGCGTGGGCTCCGCGAGGTAGACGTCAGCCATCGCCAGCAGGAACTGTCCCGCGGTGAGCGTGACGCCATCCACGGCCACGCGTGATGGCACCGCCTGGCGAGGCACGGCCGTCCACTCTGCGGGCGGGCTCGCCAGGCGCAGCCCCCCGCACGCGCGGACGACAGCCTCACGCGCCACCCGCAGGTCCTTCACCGGCTGGACCTCGGCCAGTTCGATCGGACCGAGCAGTGGCACCACGGTCAGCGCGGCGCGCGGGTCGCCGTCAGCCGGTGTCGCCAGCGCAGTAGCGAGCAGTCCGAACAGGTCGGCCAGCGAGAAGTACCGCCGCCCCGCCGCGACGAACGCCGGCAGTTGTCCGCCGACTGCCGCGGTCCGTTCGCGCAGGACCGCAGCCGCTTCGCGCAACTCATGCGGCAGCACCGGGGCCGAGGCGGCCGCGTCCGCCTCGCGCGCCAGCGCGCCGATCGACACGAAACGGCTGCCCGGGTTGTCCGGGAAGAAGCGGTCGACGAGCCAGTCGAGCACGGCCTGCTCGCGCGCCTCGGCCGCGGCGCGATCCTCGGACGGGAGCAGGGCCTGAGGCGGCACGTTGGGCGCCTTGGGGTTGTCGTAGGCGTACTCGAGCGGGCTCTGGTAGTTGCGGGTCCCGAACCCCGGCTTCACGAAGACTGCCGGGTGCCCCAGCCTCACCTGGACGACGTGCGGCTTGGAGCGATCGAGCCCGGCCAGCAGCTTCTCGAGGGCCTCGGAGCCTTCGTGCGCATTGAAGACGCGGCCGCCCAGCACGCCGTAGTCCGACACGTGGAGGGTCGTGTCGAGCCAGAACACCTCGGGCGCGCTGCGGGCGTCTGGCGCGAGGCTCGCGCTGAGCATCGGCGAGCCGCCGCGATAGCCGCTGAAGTTGCGGGCCGGGTACGCGGAAGGCTCGACGAAGCCCGCGAGCGCGGGGTGCGCTCCGAACGCGGCCATCACGTGGACGGCCTCGGCCGACGACCACGGCTCGAAGGTGACACCGCGGGCAAAGCTCACCGGGCCGAACACGTCGATCACCTTGCGCAGGCCTCCGGCACGCGCGGGATCGGGCTCGCCGGTGAGCGGATCCTTGTACTCCGCGAGGAACCACTGCAGGGCCTGCACCCTCGCGAGCCACCGCTGTTCGGCCGTCGTGGCGCCGCGGAGGTTGGGCTGCGGACGGGTCAGGAGCGTCGGCTCGTCCGAGCCGTCATAGCCGATTTCGAGCAACCCCTGCCGCACGAGATCGCGCACCCGGTCGAGCCCGCCTGTGGCGCCGTTCTCGCTGGCCAGCGTATTGGCCGTCACGCCGTTGAACTGCAGCAGGCAGGTCGGGTGGAAGGCGGCGCCGTGCGGTGCGAGCGCCTGCATCATCGCAAGCAGGCGTGGCAGCCTGGCCATCCCCTCGGGGTTGATCTCGTCGTCGATGGTTGCCTGCAGCAGCACGTAGACCGGCGATGGCCCTTCGGCCGCCACGACACCGCCCCACACAGCCATCACGCACCCGAGCACCCACGCGCAACGTCGGTTCATCTCACGCCTCTCCAGTTGTTGCGTCCTTCTCGAGCGCCACGTTCGACCGGCACTGCTCTCGCGTCCGGCTGAAGCCGGACGCCACGAAGAAGCCACGACGCTGCGGGATCGGGCGTCACGCTCCTCACCCGTTCAGAACTCCACCCTCGCCGCCAGCTGCACCTGCCGCGGCGGCTTTGCCGAGAGCACGCGACCGAAGGTCGCCGGCTCGTCGACGTACATCTGCGGCAGATCGAAGTTCGCGCGGTTCAGTGCGTTGAACGCCTGCAGTTCGACGGTCAGAAATGCGCCGCCGCGCAGCGGCACTCGGCGCGACATCGAGAGATCGAGCGAGGCGTAGCCGGGGCCGCGCACCCCGTTGCGTCCGCTGGTGCCGAACGTGAAGCGCGCAGGCATGACGAAAGCCGCCGTGTCGAACCACCGGTCGGCTGTGGGGTGGGGCACGGCCGGCGTCCCCACCCGGTCTGGCCGATCCGATCCCGTGGTGCCGCCCGAGTTGCCCGTGTTGCTGTTGTCGAAGCGCAGCACCGGCGTGAAGGGCGCGCCCGACTGGGCCATGGCCACTGCGCGCACCCACGTGTCGCGCGTCAGCCAGTGCCGGCGCGGCAGCTCAACGGCCGCGGCCAGCGAGAGTCGGTGCCGGACATCGAAGCTCGACGGACCGTACTCGGCCGAGACGTCACGGCTGTTCTGCGGGATGTTGCGATCGGGGCCCGTCTCGAGGAACGCCGAGTTGGTGTCCATCGACCGGCCAAGGGTGTAGGCCGCCATCCACGAGATGCCACCGCGCAGCGGACGGTCGAGCGTGGCCTGCAGGGCGTGGTAGCTCGAGGCACCACGGCTCTCGACGAAGAAGATGCTGCCGTAGGCGGGGTGCGGGCGCCGCGGCTGCACCGCGCCCTCTCCCGGCGGTGGCTGATTCAGGTCGCGTGCGGCCACCAGGTGCACGCCGCGCGAGCCGGCGTAGCCCACGCGCGCCGTGCCCAGCCACCCGAACTCGCGTTCCACGGCGGCATGCCAGTGGTGCATGGACGCCGACCGCAGGTCGGGGCTCAGCAGGTTCAGCGACGGCGGCGGCGCCAGCCCGCCCGCGCCGGGGAACGGGTCCGACAGCGTCAACAGCCGCATGGCCGACGGGAAGTACATCCGCAGCGTGAAGAACGGCGGGTTGAAGTACTGCGCCGACGCCACGACGAACATCCCGGCGTCGTAGAACACGCCGTAGCCGGCGCGCAGCGTGGCGCAGTGCGGCAGGTGCAACGCGATGCCGAAGCGAGGAGCGAGGTTGTTGCGATCGGTGCGCGGCGTTGTCCGCGTGCCCGACCCCGCTGCCACCGCGGCAATCGCCGCGGCGCCGGCCGACACGCCGTCCAGCCGCCCGGTGGGATCGGCGGCCTGCGTGACCACCTCGTAGCGGAGCCCCGCGTTCACCGTCACCGCCGGGCCCATCCGCCACTCGTCTTGCACGAACGCCGCCACCAACGTCGACCGCAGGTGCATCGGATTGTCGGCCACGGCGCGCAACGCGAAGGACGGCAGCCCCAGCAGCAGGTCGCCGATGCCGGCGCCCGTGATCGCGCCCGAGAAGCTGAGCGATCCCCGCGCCATCAGGTCGATGGTGCTCGAGAGGCGCGCATGCCGCACCTCGCCGCCCGCGCGCACCAGGTGCGCGCCGCGATCGAAAGTCAGCGTCTCGGCCGCGTGCCACGTCTCGCTGGCGCGGAGGATGGGCAGGTTGACGCCGTCGCCCAGCTTCGAGTACCCCGCGACGGTGATCGAGGGGTAGCCCATCGCGCGCGGCACGACGTCGAGCCACCCGACGCTCCAGCGGTCGCCGACGTCCTCGCCTGTCTGCTCCGCCAGCAGGTCGCGGGCGAGGCGGTTGACGCCCAGCCGCAACGAGCTCACGGCCCGCGCGCCGAGCGTCCGCTGATACTGCGCGGTGGCGTTCAGCAGGCGGTCCTTCACCTGGTCGCCGAAGCCCGGCACGCCCGCCCCCTCCTCGACATAGGGCTCGACGACCTTCACGTCGCCGTGGCTGTAGCGCGCCATCACCTGGTCGCGTGCCGAGGGGGCGAAATCCACCCGCACGTACCCTTGGACCTGGTCCTCGCGCGCCGTGGACTGCCCCAGGTAGTTGGTGGCGCCGTCCCGGTTCGGCAGCGGGAACGACTGCAGCACGCGCAGGGCCACCGGGGAGATCCGATCGGCGGGAATCACCCCGTCCCCGAACGGCCGCCCCGTGAACGGATCGCGCACGGCCAGCCCGAGGGCCGACAGGTCGCCCGCGCGCTCCGCCGCCGTGGGCACCACTGCCAGCCGGCTCACGGCGCGCCGCTCGCGCAGCCAGTCGGCGGTCGCGAAGAAGTACGCGCGCCGCGGGGCGATCGGGCCGCCGGCCCCGGCGCCCAGCTGATCGCGCCGGTAGGCTGGTGCGGGCGGGGCCTCGAAGTAGTTGCGCGCGTCGAGCGCGCCGTCGCGGAAGTACTCGTAGCCGAAGGCGCGCAGCCGGCTCGAGCCCGCGCGCGTGACGACGTTCACCTGGCCGGCCGCGTTGCGCCCGTACTCCGCGCTGTAGCCGTTGGTCACCACCTTGAATTCCTGGATGGCGTCCACCGGCGGCTGCACGACGTAGCGGTTCACGTAGGCATCGTTGTTGTCCACGCCGTCGAGCAGGAAGTCGTTGGCCTCCTCGCGCCCGCCGTTCACGTGCATGGCGAACGCGCCGCGCGCCGAGAGCTCCGAGTCCTCGACCGGGGGCGCCACGCCGGCCGCCAGCAGGGCGAGCTGCAGGAAATCACGGCGGTTGAGCGGGAGCGCGGCCACGCGCTCGCGCTCCACGACGAGGCCGATCGGCGAGCTGCTGGCGAGCGCCGCCGGGGCGTCGGCCACGACGTCCACCGCCTGGGCGATCCCGGCAATCGACAGCACGACGTCGATCTGCAGCGTGGAGTCGACCTCGAGCGCGACGTGCCGGCGCGCCGGGGCGAAGCCGGCGGCCGACACGCGCAGCACGTAGGCGCGCGGCGGCATCTCGACGATGCGGAAGAGCCCGGTCGCGTCGGACACCGCGGTGCGGACGGGACGGCCCCCGTCGTCCAGGATCTCGATCGACGCGCCGGGGATACTCTGGGAAGTGACGTCGCGGACGTAGCCGGTGATGGCGCTGCCCGCCTGCCCGGCGGCCTCGCGGGCCGCCGGGGGCGCGACAGCCAGTGCCATCACGAGGGCCACGAGCACCAGGGGCGGACGGTGCCGCATGGGAACCTCGCTCGGAAGCGGTTCGCGCGCGGTCCCGGAGGGCCCGGAACCGCGCGCGTCAGTGAGCGTCAGCGCGCGCGCGGCGTCGCCGCGGCCTGGTTCGACTGGCACAACTCGCTGGTGTTGGCCAGTGCCGGGCGCACCACCCAGTAGTAGGTGGCGCCGTTGACGAGCCCGAAGTCTGCGTACACGGTGCCGGTGGCGTTCGCGATGTAGAGGTACGGGCCGCCGCTGGTGGTACCGCGGTAGACGTGGTAGCTGGCCGCGCCGGGGAAGACCGTCCACACCAGGTCGGCCTTCGTCGGCTTGGCGCGTGCCGTCACCGTGTTGCAGGAACACAGCGGATCGGTCGCCGCGCGCACGGTCACCTGCGCCGTGGCCGTGCCCGTGAGATCGTTCATCCCGCTGCTGGGGAACGACAGCTTCGTGTTGTCCTTCACGCGGAGCTGGACCAGGTAACTGCCGACGCCCTGGGCCATGAAGAAGGCCGTCACGTCCGGCTGGGCGCCCAGCGCGTCGTCGAACGCGCCGTCACCGTCCAGGTCCCACGCGTACTCCTTGATGAAGTCCGGCGGCGATCCGGGCTCCGAGGCCCCGTCGTCCGGGTTCACCGAGCCGGTGCCATCGAGGAACCACGGCGTGGCGCCCGGGCAGAAGCCGTACGGACCGCCGGCGTTGGCCGTCGGCGCGAGCGGCGGAATCGAGACGTTCACGGTGACGATCGTCGAGGCGCTGTGCTCGGGTACGCCGTTGTCGGTGACCGTGAGTCGTGCCTGGTAGAGCCCGAGCGCCCCGAAGCTGCTCGTGACCACCACGCCCGTCTTGTTCTCGACCGTGGGACAGCTCGCGATGGGCGTCCCGGCCGTCTTGCAGATCTCCCACGCCCAGGAGTCGATCGCCTTCGACGAGTCCTGGTGGAAAGAGCCTGCCCCACCGAAAGTGACGGTCTGGCCCACCACGGCGGAGGCTGGCGTGACCGTGGCCACCGCCACCGGGGCGCCCGCCTCGGTGATGGTGCGATTGAGCATCTGAATCGCCCAGGACGTCTCGAAGTACTGCTGTTCTGCCGAGCCGCAGTGGTGCCCCCACCACGAGCCATCGGCGCCCTGGTCGCCGACCAGCGTCCGGGCCACGCCGTCGGTCGGCGCGCCGAGCGCGGCCTCGGCGGCATACCAGTCGAGATCTCCGCCGAGCAGCGTGATGGGATCGAGGTCCTTCGTGTCCTCGTTGACGTGCAGCAGCATCGCCTTCACGAAGGCATACAGGCCGTAGTAGTACTCCTTCACGCCGTTGCAGGACCCGGTGTTGGCGAAGTTGGCCCGCACGCAGGCCTCGGTCTTCTCCCACATCACGTTGGTGCCGCCGCGCCCCATCTCGTCGAGCGCGAGCTGCACCATGCCGGAGGGCGTGGTGGCCCACAGCGACCAGGGGTTGTAGCCGGCCTGGTAGAGGAAGACGCCGTTGGTGCCGCAGTACCCGCTGCTGTAGTAGGTGTTCTTCAGCCAGTAGGGGTTCGCGAGCTTCACCACGTCGGGAAACTGGATCCCGGGGTCGGCGAGGCTGTACTGCCCCTTGCCGAAGCCGCGCGCCGCCAGCAGCGAGATGGCGCCCCACTGCGCGGTGGAGTTGTCGGCGCTGCCGTAGTTCGCGCCGTAGTGCCAGCCGCCGAAGCCCGACGAGCCCCCATTCTCGTTCTGCCCCCACACGAACCAGTCCACCAGGTCCTGCAGCACCGCGCGGTACGTGCGGCCGATGATGGTCGCGGGGCCGGTCTGGGTCAGCCGCGTAGGCGTGCCGCTTGCCGCCACCGCGGTCAGCACGATGCCCATCTGGTAGGTGTCGTTGCCGATGTAGGCGTAGAGGCCGTTCCTGGACGGGTCGCCGGCGGCGCACTCCGAGCAGTCAGGATCGTTGGCAATGGGACCGGGGAATCCAGCGTTGTGGCTGCCCACGGTGTAGGTCTGCGGCGCGGTGGCACCGGTGGCCATCCCGTAGAACAGCCGCCGCATCGCTCGCTGCACGGTCTCGACATACGGGTTCGCCGTCGGCCCGTCCTCGCGGTGGCCGTTCACGAAGAACGCGTTGACGTTGGCGGCCTGCACGGCGATGTAGTTCGCGCAGGCATGCCCGCTGCAGCCGCTCATCCAGGATCCGTAGTCGAGCCCGCCCTGGACATAGCGGTACATCGTCTTGTGCAGGTACCAGAGCCCCTCGTCGATGGCGACGTTCACCTCGATGGGCAGCAGGCGGTCCCGGAGGACGAGGTAGTAGCTGGCGCTCGTGCTCAGCCCGCCGGTTTCGACGGTGAGGCGGGCCGTGAACACCTGGCCGGTGGTTCCCGTGTAGGCGTGCGTGGCCTCGAGCAGGTAACGGTTGGCGGCGGTCACCGTGCCGGTGGCCGGCGGCGAGCCGTCGCCGAAGTCCCAGGTCCAGGTGCCGCTGGTGACGTCGGTGGTGCCCTTCAGCCTGATGGACTTCCCGCTCCAGGTGTCGTGCGGGATGAGGGGGTTGGTGGCCACCCAGGGGACCGTCTTGACGACGGGCTGGGCGGCGGCCGACGTTGGGAGGGCCGCCACGAGCACGGCCCCGACCAGCGCCAGCACGCAGAGCTTGCCTGCCGCGTGCGTGCGCATGCTGCCTGCTCCTCTCCAGATGTTGGCGTGCGAACTCATGACGCGCGTGAACGGCCGCAACCGGCCGGGGTTTCGCTCCGGCCTGGCGGCATTCCCGCATCCTTGCCGCGACGCACGGCGGCAGCCGGGCGGAGGTCCGCCCCGCACGTCGTCTTCAACCATTCAGCGGCGCGGCTTCACGCGCGCGCCCAGCATCAGCAACCCGGTACCCAGCAACAGCAGCGTGGCGGGTTCGGGAATCGTCTCGTCGCGAACGGTGAGGTTCGAGGCGAAGTAGATGCTCGCCGGGCTGTCCGGATCGGTCTGCACCAGGTAGAAGCCGCCCTGCGGCATCACGTCGGTGACATGGAACGTCACGAGGGCGCTCTGCCCGGCACCCAGCACGAAGTTCCATCCCAGCGCCACCGACACGTCGTCAGGGCCGGTGGCCGGCACGCCGTTCGAGTTGTCCAATGTGCCGGTCGTGAAGTTGGTGAAGATGTCACCGAACACGAAGCCCGGCTCGTCGATCTCCCACGACTGGTCTGCGGCTGGCGTGCCCGAAATCGTCCCGACCTCGTTGAAGAACGTGTTCGTCTCTTCATCGATCTCGATGTCGAGGAACAGCAGGACGCTGTGGGACCCGGTACCCGTGATAGTGGCCGTCAGCGCGCCGAGCCCGGTCATGAAGTCGAATCCAGCCCCGTTCCAGTTCACCGGCAGCGATACCTGGCTGACCGCGCCATCCTGGTTCACGGCCCACTCGAACAGGATGGGGCCAGCCTTGGCGGTCGTGGCGGCGCCCAGCCACACGAGTGCCGCAAGGACGACGATGAAGCGTCTGCTCATCGTGTCTACCCTCCCTCACTGCGCGAGCGACGGCAGCCGACGGCCCTCTCTCGCGCACGAAGGCCGAGGTCTCAACCAGATTGCCGTTGGGCCGTCCAGGCTGGACGGTCAGGAGGGTGCGCCTCGCGGAAGGGCGGGATCTCGCGGACGCGCACGTGCAGGTAAGAAAGCTGTCGGGCCGGCGCCGCCCTGGCACTGAGGTGGCGCATCGATCGCGGCCTGCGGGTGGTTCACACGGCGCCACTCCCCGCGGAGGCCTCAGAACACAGTTCCCGCAAGCAATTCCGGAACCGAGCCAGCGCAGCTGCGCCTGAGTCGATTACTGCTGAGTCATGAATGACTTGCGGGCATTGTTGAGTTTGTGAACGGCGTGGTAATTCGCAGGTCAGGGCTACTATTTGGCTCTTTCAAGCAGAATAATCGTACGCTGGCATCGACCGGAACGTGCCGGCTCACCAGCCACGACGCTCACCGCCAGATGCCGCAAGCGCCCACGCGCTGACGGGGCGCGCCTCACCTCAACTCGCCCAGCGCCGCCAGCACCTGGTCGATGTCGGCCGCCGTGTGCGCGGCGTTCACCTGGAAGCGGATGGTCTCGTCACCCTTCGGCACCACCGGGAACGTGAGGCCGACGGCGAGGATGCCCCGGTCGTAGAGCCCGCGCACGATCGCCCGCGTCTTCTCCGTGTCGCGCACCAGCAGCGGCACCACGGGGTGCGGCCCAGGTATCGACTCCAGGCCGAGCGCCGCCAGGCCGTCGCGGAACTGCCGCGCCCGTGCCTTCAGGGCGGCGAGTCGCTCGCGCCCCTCGGCGCCGTCGGCGATCTCGATAGCCGTCACCGCCGCCGCGGCGTCGGCCGCGCCGAGCGGGTTCGTGTAGATGTAGGTGTCGGCCTTCTGCCGCATCGCCTCGACCAGCTCTGGGCTGCCGGCGACGAACCCGCCGTTGACGCCGAACGCCTTGCCGAAGGTGCCCACCAGCACGTCGGCGCGCGCGCCGCAGTGCTCCTCGGTGCCGCGCCCCGTCGCCCCGTAGGCGCCGATGCCGTGACTGTCGTCCATCACCGTCACCACGCCGTCGCGGAAGCGGCCGTCGTGCTCGCGCGCGAGCGCCTGGATGCCCGACAGCGGCGCGTGATCGCCGCGCATGCTGAAGATGCCGTCGAAGATCACCACCACGCGGCCGATGCCGGCCGGCACCGCCTCGATCTGGCGCCGCAGGTCGTCGAGGTCGTTGTGGCGGAAGATCGCGCGCTGCTCGCGCGGCACGTTGGCGATGCGCATCGCGCGGATGATGCAGTTGTGGTTCAGCTCGTCGCCGATCCAGAAGGTGTCGGCACCGGTCAGCGTGATGCCCAGGCCGAGGATCGACGTGTAGGCCGAGTTGAACGCGCGCGCGGCGGGCCGGTTCGTGAACGCCGCGATCCGCGCCTCGAGCGCGACGTGGTGCACCGACGTGCCGTCGATGAACCGCACGGCGCCTGGCCCGGCACCGAGCGCGTGCGCCGCGGCATCGGCGGCCGCCAGCACCGCCGGGTGGTTCGACAGCGACAGGTAGCTGTTGGCGTTCATCCGCAGGTACTCGCCATCGCTGCCGCGCAGCCGGTAACGCGGGCCGCGCGCGCCCTCGGCGGGCAGCCATGCCTCCACAACGCGCTCCGGCGCCTTGGCGCGCCCCTCGCGCCGCAGGGCTTCCACTTCTTTCACGAGCGTGGCGTTCAATCGATCGAGCGACATGGGCGGCAACTCCTGGCGCAGCGCGGACGCGCACGCCAGCAGCGAGGGTATCACCGGGCCGGAGCGCCTGTCCGCGGCGGACGTCGCGGCTCGCCCGCCGCCCGCGATCCGGCCGGCCGGCGCGGGTGTCGAACGGGCCCCGGCGCTATACTCCTCGGGCCGACCCCACTGCCCGAGGCCGACACGTTGCCCGCACACGCCCCGCTGCCCCTGCCCCGCGCCCTGCTGCCCGCCGTCCTCACCGCCGTTGCGATCCTGCTGCTCCAGGCTCCCGTCGCGGCCGCCGCCCAGTCCATGGCCGGCGCCACGCCGGCCGGCACCCACAACGGCGCCGACCGCCAGCTCGACGTCACGCCGCCGCGCATCGACGAGAGCGCCACGATCGACGGCATCCTCGACGAGCCGGCGTGGTCGCGCGCGGCGGTGCTGTCGGGCTTCTCGAAGTACGCGCCGGTCGACGGCGCGCCGGCGACGCGTCAGACCGAGGTGCTGGTCTGGTACTCGCCCACCGCGCTCTACGTGGGCGTGCGCGCCCAGGACGATCCGGCCGCGGTTCGCGCCACGCTCGCCGATCGCGACAAGCTCGACACCGACGACCGCATCACCATCTTCCTCGACACGTTCAACGACAGCCGCCAGGCGCTGGTCTTCATCGTGAACCCGCTCGGCGCGCAGGCCGACGGCACGCTGGTCGAGGGCGCGAGCATGCAGTCGCGGGGGTTCGAGAGCATGGCCAGCGGCCGCGAGATGACCGACCTGAGCCCCGACTTCGTGTTCCAGTCACGCGGGCGCCTGACGCCGGACGGCTACGAGGTGGAGGTGCGCATCCCGTTCAAGAGCCTGCGGTACCAGGCCGCCGATTCGCAGGACTGGGGCTTCAACGTGACGCGCACGATCGCGGCCGATGGGCGCGAGGACAGCTGGGCGCCGGCGCGCCGCGATGGCGCCTCCTTCCTCGCGCAGTCGGGCCACCTGCGCGGGCTCACGGGCCTGCACCGCGGCCTGGTGCTCGACCTGAACCCGGTCGTCACCGCGCTGGCCGCGGGCCGCGACACGCCGGGCGGGTGGCGCTACGACACCGGACGCCCCGAAGCCGGCCTCAACCTGCGCTGGGGCGTCTCGGCGAACCTCACGCTGAACGGCACGGTGAATCCCGACTTCTCCCAGGTGGAGGCCGACGCCGGCCAGTTCCAGTACGACCCGCGGCAGGAGGTGTTCTTCGCCGAGAAGCGGCCGTTCTTCCTCGACGGCATCGAACAGTTCTCCACGCCCAACAGCCTGATCTACACCCGCCGCATCGTCGCGCCGGACTTCGCCGCCAAGCTCACCGGCAAGATCGGCGCCACCACCAGCCTCGCCCTGCTCTCGGCGGTGGACGACACGGCGCGCTCGCGCTCGGGCCACGACCACCCGATCTTCACCATCGCGCGCGTGCAGCAGGACATCGGCGGGCAGTCGAAGCTCGGCCTGGTCTACACCGACCGCGCGGCCGGCGACGATCGCAACCAGGTGATCGGCGCCGACACGCGCCTGGTCTTCGGCGAGATCTACTCGGTGCAGGCGCAGGCGGCGATGAGCCGCGACACGACGCGGGGCGGCACCGCCACCGCGCCGCTGTGGCAGCTGCAGGTGTCGCGCAGCGGGCGGCGGTTCGCCTTCCGCTACGTGGCGCGCGGGGTGGACGAGAAGTTCCGTACGGCGTCGGGCTTCATCGGCCGCAACGGCATCGCCAACGTCACGCTCACCAGCCAGGCGCTGTTCTACGGCGGCGCCGGTTCACGGCTCGAGCGCGTCACCAGCGACGTGGTGCTCGACGGCGTGTGGAAGTACGACGACCTCATGGCGGGCCGCGGCGCGCAGGACCGCAAGCTGCACTGGAACAACAACGTCACGCTGCGCGGCGGCTGGCAGTTCGGCGGGTCGGTGCTCGTCGAGACCTTCGGCTACGATCCGGACATCTACACCGGCTACGCGGTCGCCGACCTGCGCGCCGGCGCGCCCGCGCTCCGGCCCTTCGTCGGCACCCCGCGGCTGCCGAACCTCGACTTCGTCGCCTCGGCCACCACGCCGCAGCGCGGGGGCCTGGGCCTCGACGTCTTCCTGATCTGGGGCCGCGACGTGGACTTCAACGAGTGGGCCTCGTCCAACATCCGGTTCGGGCACGCCACGCTGCTGTGGCGGCCCACGGAGCGCCTGCGCGTCGACGCGCAGTACCAGCTGCAAAGCTACCAGCGCCGCACGGATCGGTCCTACGTCGGCATGCGCCGGATTCCGCGCGTGAAGGCGGAGTACCAGATGACGCGGACGATCTTCCTGCGGCTGGTGGGCGAGCACGACGCGCAGTTCACCGACACGCTGCGCGACAACACGCGCACGGGCCTGCCGATCTTCGTCCGCGACGAGGCGACCGGCGCCTATGGCCCGGCCCTGCGCCGGCTCGACAAGCGCTTCCGCGTCGACGCGCTCTTCTCGTACCAGCCGACGCCGGGCACCGTGGTGTTCCTCGGCTACGGCAGCACCCTGCGCGAGCCGCACGGCCGGCCCGAGCCCGGCCTGCGGCGCGTGGACGATGGCTTCTTCGTGAAACTGAGTTACCTCTTCAGGCTGTAGCGACGCCCGCGCGGTTGACGCACATGCGTCGCGGGCCGCGCCGCCAGCCACTGCCGCGCAGCCCAGGGGTGGACGGATCCTCCGCCCCGATCAGCGCCGCGTGTTCATCGCCTTCATGATCATGAAGATCACCTCGTCGGGCGAGACGGGGAGGCCGGCGTCGTTCAGCGCGGCGAAGTTGAAGTTCGACCCGGTGCGCAGCGTGAGATGGAACGCCTGGTAGGCGATGCCGGTGACCGCGTTGCGCTTGACCTCGCGCACGGCCTCGAGCGGCACCTCGAAGGCGTGCATGCCGCTGCGCGTCGTGAACCCGACCCGATCGCCGCGCACGTAGAGCTGCCCCACGCAGTAGTCCTTGAAGTCGCCGCTCACGTGATCGTGCGCCACCGCGACGTACCATCCCTCGTCGCCCGCGCCCTGCGTGTCGCGGCTGCCGCCGCTCGACGTCCCCGACGACGCGTTGGACCTGGCGCCCACCTTCTCGTTGAGCTGCGCCAGCGTCATCGTCGGCGTGCGGGCGTCGATCAGCGGCTTCGCGTAGTTGATCGGCACCGCGAAGTTCAGGTTCTGCACGCCCTCGCCGCGTAACTGCGCCGTGGTGATGCCGATGACGCGCCCGTGCCGGTCGAACAGCGGCCCACCGGAACTGCCCGGGGAAATCGGCACGCTGATCTGGATCAGCTTGTAGCCCTCGTCCTGCCGTATCGCCGAGATCAGCCCGGAGGTGACGGTGTGCTCCATGCCCTTCGGGTTGCCCACCGCCACGGCGTCCTCGCCAATCTCGACGCGATCCGAATCGCCGAGCGCCACCGCCGGCAGCTTGCCGTAGGGCTTCACCTTCAGCACGGCGATGTCGCGGCGCGCGTCGTAGTCGACGATCTCCACCTTGTCGTACATCTCGCCGTCGGCCATCTTCACCGAGAGCGCCTTCGCGCCCTGGATCACGTGCAGGTTGGTGACGACCAGCCCGGCGGCGTCGACGACGAACCCGCTGCCAAGGCCTTCCTGCTGGCCCTTGGCGTCGAAGGTGGCGATGTAGACGACGGCCGGCTTCACGCTCCGCACCAGTTCGGCCACGGTCATCGTCTTCGCGCCCTGGCCGGCGGCGGCCGCCGCCAGGCCGGTCATCATGGCCAGCGTGATGCCGACGGTCCGTGTCAGTCTGCCCTGCATGGCTGTGCTCCCTGTGATCGGTCTCAAGAGTATAGGGGCAACCGCCGGCGTTTCGTGACGGCCGATCCAACGGGGCGGGCCTGCCCGATGCGGCCCGGCAGAGGGCCCGCCGGCCGATCGCGCCTGGCCGGCACACGCGGCAGTACGGCCTCTCCCGGGGTGTGGTAGCGTGCGGGGCAGCGGCCGCCGGGCCGCACGCTCCACGGAGTCATCATGCCCACGCCCATCTACATCGCCGCCTACCATCAGTCACCGTTCGGCAAGCTCGGGGACGTCTCGGTGCCCGACATCGTCTCGCGCGCCGTCGCCGAGACCTGCGCGACCGCCGCCATCGACGCCTCAGCCGTCGACGTCGCGTCGATCGGCGCCACCTGCAACTTCTCCCTCAACGCCCAGGGGCTGCTCGCCGGCCTCGTGGCGATGACCCCGGGGCTGGCCGGCAAGCCGATCGAGTCGGTGGAGAACGCATGCGCCTCCGGCGGCCAGGCCATCCTGTCGGTGATCCACAAGTTGCTCGCCGGCGACGGCGACGTGGGCCTTGCGCTGGGATACGAGAAGATGCGCGGGCCCGACGGCAAGGCCGACGGCAAGCTCGTGGGCCAGGTGCTCGGCTACTTCTCGCACCCCGACGAGCGCGCCGGCAAGGTGTTCGTCTTCCCGCACCTGTTCGCCGAGGTCATGGCGGCCTACATGGCGGCCTGCGGCGTCACCGAGCGCGACCTGGCCTCGATCGCGGTCACCGAGTACGCCAACGCCCGGCACAACCCCTTCGCGCAGATGCGCCACGTCGCGCTCACGCTCGACGAGGCGCTCGCCATCGGCGGCCCGAACCGCTACGTGGTGGAGGGGCTCCCGCTGAAGACCTACGACTGCAGTCAGATCACCGACGGCTATGCCGGCCTGGTGCTGGCCACCGAGCGCGGGCTCGACCGAATCGGCGCGCGGAAGGCCGACTGCGTGCGCCTGGCTGGCTGGGGCCAGGCGACCGACCCGCTGATGAAGGCCGGCCGCGACGTGCTGCGCCCCCAGGGCGCGCTGCGCGCCATGAACCGGGCCTACGCGATGAGCGGGGTGCCACCCGCCGAGGTCAACGTCGCCGAGGTGCACGACTGCTTCACGGTGATGGGGGCCATCGCCACGGAGGTGATCGGCAAGGCCGCGACGGGCGCCGGCGCCCGCTACTGGACCGACGGCAGGGCGCAGGTCGACGGCGAGTGTGCCATCAACTCGTCGGGCGGGCTCATCGCCAAGGGCCACCCGATCGGCGCCACGGGCATCGCGATGGTGGGCTGGTGCGCCTGGCAACTGCTGGGCCGGGCGCCCGCGCCGCTGCAGGTGGCGGCGCCGCGCGCCGCCGCCACCTTCAACATCGGCGGCCCGATTTGCGCTTCGGTCTGCACGGTGCTCACGCGCGACTGAGGCAGCGGCCCGGCGGCGCTCACGCGGCGCAGACGAAGTCGCGCAGTTCCGAGAAGCCCCGCGCGGCGAGGATGGCGCGGATCTCGGCCCGCGGGCCGGCCCGCGCCACCGACACCACGATTGGCGTGCCGCGAAGGGCCGGCAGCGCCTCGATGGGCACCACCGGCGCACCGTGGATCACGCGGCCGATGCGCGACGGCTTCACCTCGACGATCGACGTCGGGTGCCGGCCGTGGTGGGTGAGCGCGCGGCGCAGCGCGCGGCCGGTGGCGCCGTACCCCCACAGCACGTATCCGGGGCATCCGGCCAGCAGCGTGTCCGCGAGGTGCGCGGCCTTGCGCGCGGTGAACCGATCGAGCGCGTAGCGCGCGTCGGTGCGCGAGAGCCGGCCCGGCCCGTCGCGCCACGCCAGCAGCCGCCGCGCCACCATGCCGAACCGCCCGCCGTCGCGGAGCAGGCGCAGGAGCAGGTCGTAATCCTCCGGGCCGTCATCGTCGCGGTAGCCGAGCCGGCGGAGCACGTGGGCGCGCACGCACCACGTCGGGTGGGCCACGGGACACTCGACCAGCGCACCGCGCGCGACGTCTTCCGGCGTGCGCATCGTGTTGAGCCACGCCTCGTAATCACGGCGATAGGGCGTGAGCGCCGACCGCGGGAAGAGCCGCACGTGACAGCCGACGGCGTCCAGCGAGGCGTCGGATCGGAGGGCGGCCACCTGCGCCGCCAGTCGGTCGCGATGCATGAGATCGTCGGCGTCCAGGCGCGCGATCAACGGGCCCCGGCAGGCGGCCAGCCCGTCGACGAGCGCCGGAACCAGGCCGCGGCGCGGGAGCGCGATCCGCCGGACGCGACGCTCGGCCGCCGCCACCTCCTCGACGATGGCGGGGGTCGCATCGTGCGAGCCATCGTCAGCCACCACGCACTCCCAGGCGGCGAGCGTCTGTCGCAGCACGCTGCGCAGCGCCGCGCCAATGGTGGGTGCCGCGTCGCGAACCGGCAGCAGGACGGAGACCTCCGGCGGGCGCATCGGGATCGCGGAAGGGAGCATCCGCCGCCAGGCGGATCGATCGCGTCCCAGTCTCGCACGAACGCCCGGCGGCCAGGCGCGTCGAATGCGGATCCGACCCGTCGGCCATCGGGCGCGTCTCGGGCCCCGGGTCAGGGCCCTACACGATCTCGATTTCCCAGTTCGCGAGGTAGAGGTGCGGCTGCGTCCGCTCGATCCACCGCACGACCGACTCGAGGGCACCGTGCAGGTTGCCGCCGTCGGCGCTCACCATCGCGATGGCGATGACGGCCGACTGCCACTGGTCCTGATCGTCGACCTCGGCCACCGAGACGTTGAACTCGCCCCGCAGTCGCGCCAGCAGCGGCTTGAGCAAGCCGCGCTTCTCCTTGAGCGAGTGGGCCATGGGCAGCGACAGCGACACCTCGCACACGCCGATGATCACGCGCGCCTCCCTCGTTGCCGGCCCCGGGCCGGGGCACCGCGGGCCCCGGCGCGGCTCACGGCGTCACCGCGGCGGCCGTCAGGACGACGCCCGCGAGGATCGAGATGGCGAGGCAGGTGACCAGCAGCCCGCCCGCCGTGCGCGGCGAGGCCTCCTTCAGCAGCAGGATCGGGCCGTAGCCGGCGCCGGCCGACAGCCCGGCCATCGTCGCCCCGAACGGGAGAAGTCCGCGCACGGCGCCCTCGGCAATCGCGATCGACGCCGCGCAGTTCGGCACGAGGCCGAACAGGGCGGCGGCCACGACGGCGAGGTACGGATGGCGGGCGGCGGCCTCCAGCCACCGATCGCCGCCGGTGAGGGTCAGTCCCACGCCGATCGCCAGCGTGAGGCCGAACACCCAGCCGAAGATGTTCAGCGTGCGCCCCAGCGCGTGGTGCGCCAGCCGCGCGTAGTCGCTGGCGTGAAGTTCGCCGCACGGGCGTGCCGCGACGTCCGCATCGTGCTGGTGGATCTCGGCCTCGCGCACGTGCCGGGCGCGGCGCGGGCTGAGGGCGTCGGCCGCGAAGCCCGCGGCCACCCCGAGCGCCAGCTTGCCGCCGACGATGGCCAGCACCAGGCGGTCGTGCTGGCCGTGGGCAATCAGCACGGGCAGCGCCTCGTCTGACGTCGCGATGTAGGTGGCCACCAGCGTGCCGCGCGTCACCCGGCCCGAGAGGAACATCGAGGTGACGAACACCGACATGCCGCACTGCGGGATCACGCCGAGCAGGGCGCCCAGCAGCGGGCCGATGCCGTCGATGCGCCGTGCGGCGGCCGCGAGTTGCGCGCCGCGGCTGCGCGCGAGCACCTCGAGGGCCATGTAGAGCACGAACAGCACCGGCACCATGGTCCAGGTGTCGGCGAGGGCATCACGCGCGAGATCGAACAGCAGATCGACGGTCACGACACGGGCACCGGTGCGGCGACCGGAACGGCGCCGGCCGGCGTGGCCTGGAGAGCGTACTCCGCCGGCGCGCACCGCGCGACGGGTTCCGGGACGATGCGCAAAAAAAAGGCCGGGGGCGCGTGGCCCCCGGCCGCGGTCTCAGCAGGGTGCGGGCGCGGCTAGCGGAAGATGAACCGCACGCCACCCCAGAACTGATAGTTGTTGTCGATCGAGTCGAGCTTGTTCAGGAACAGGCGGCCCTCCCCCACGAAGAAGAGCTTGCCGGCGCCGGTCTCGGTGATCTGGCGGCCGAAATTCAGCAGCCAGGTCGGCGACACGTTGTCCCCGTCGAAGAGATCCCAGACGCCAACGCCCGTGCCGATGAACGCCTTCTCGTCGGCGAACCAGTAGTCGGCGGCCACCTCGGCGAACGCCGCGGTGCGCTTGCTCTCGTCGAAGTTGATCGACACGCCGCCGCCGGGGCTGATGCGCCAGTTCTCGCCCACCTTGAACACCGGGCCGAACTTCAGGCCGAGCGTCGGGTCGCAGAAGCCGCCGAGCACCGTGTCGACGCCGTTGACCTCGCCTTCCTGCTCGGTGCGCTGCTTGCCGGGCGCGCCCTGGACGAACCAGCCCACGCGATCCTCGATCACGTCGCGGTCGACCAGCACCGTGGCCTGGCAGGTGGAGGATGGCGCGTCGGGCTTCTCGGCCGTGGCCGACGTCCGGATGGTGTAGGTGCCCTGGGCCGGGCGCCGCACCAGCACCGTGACCGGCGCGAACGGCGCGGTCAGCGTCATCGACGTCTGCGACTGGCCGTTGGACTCGAAACCGATCACGCTGCCCGTGGGTCCGAGCAGTTCGATCCGCAGCGTACGGGCCGGCGATCCGCCCGAGAGGCTGCCAGACCCGTTGATCGTGATCGCCGTCCCGCCGCGCGCCTGCGCCGCCGTGGCGGTCACCGCGCAGGAAGCGGGCGCCGGGGGCGGGGGCGGGGGCGGAGGTGGCGGCGGGGGCGGGGGTGGCGGCGGAGGCGGCGGCGGAGGCGGCGGCGGGGCCGGCTTGTCCTCCGTCTTCCACAACGTGAGGTTGCCGCAGTCCTCCGGCATGAGGAAGGTGTAAATCACCCCGTTGTCCTCGAAGGAGAACTGGTACGCCCTGAACGGCTGGCGGCCCGCCCACCGGATGTTCCGGATGATGGTCGGCCGGCCGCCGCGGCGCAGCGCCATCCACTTCATCTCGGTGCCCACCGGCACCTGCACATCGCTGACCGCACCGCTCTCCATCGCCTGGAGGATCTGCGGCGTGATGGCGGTGAGGCCGGCCTCGTCGATCACCCGGCTGAGATCGCGCTGGATGTTCTTGCGGCCGGCAAAACGCTTGAGCTGATCGGTGGTGCGGATCGGCGCCGAGAACCGGGTGGTGCCGCCGAGACGCCGCACGTTCTTCACGCCCGAGTCGTCGGCGGCGGCAGGGCGCGCGGGCCGGCGCGCCTGGGCGCTGACATCGGCCGGGCCGACGAGCAGCACGCCCAGTGACAGCGCCACGACCGCCATGCACTGCTGAACGAACCGTTTCTTCACGGTGAACTCCTCTGTGGCGCAGGGACACGCGTGTGACCCCGCACGGTTGTTTATACCTCAATTCGGCTCAGCCGGGGCACACCGAATCGGGCCGGAACCGCGTCGGGCGGGCCCGGCCGGCCTCGCCGGCCACCTTCGGCGGCGCGCGGCCGGGGCGGAACGGTGGCCGGAATGCCGCCCGCTAGTGCTAGCATGCGCCCGACCATTTCGTGGCGCGCGGCAACGCGCCCGTCCGAGGCCCGGTTCATGGACATCTTCTCCAACCTGTTCGTCTTCGTGCTGGCCACGTTCCTTGGGCTCGACGTGATCCGCCGGGTGTCGCCACTGCTGCACACCCCGCTGATGTCGCTGACCAACGCCATCTCGGCCATCAGCCTCGTGGGCGCCCTCCTGGTGCTCGGCGAGCGGCACGGCGCGGCCGAGAACCCGCTCATCGTGGCGATGGCCACGCTGGCCGTCGCCGCCGCGATGACCAACGTCGTGTCGGGCTACCTCATCACCGACCGCATGCTGAAGATGTTCAAGCGGCGCGAGCCATCGCCGGCCGCGGCGGCGGTCCTCGTCCCGATCGGCATGCTGGCGGTCACGCTGCCCGGCGCCACCGGCGCCGCCGGCGGATCGGTCCCGCCCTTCACGCAGGCGAGCTACCTGATCGCGACGGGCCTCTTCGTCATGTCGCTCAAGTGGCTCAGCGCGCCCACCACCGCGCGGCGCGGCGTGATCGCGGGCGAGGCCGGCATGGCGCTGGCCGTGCTCGGCACGCTGATCCAGCCCCAGATCCAGAGCTACCAGTGGATCGTCGTCGGCATGGTCGTCGGCACGGTCGCCGGCCTGCCGCTCGCGCTGCTGATGCCGATGACCGCGGTGCCCCAGCGAACCGCGCTCAGCCACAGCTTCGGCGGCCTGGCCGTCGGCCTGATCGGCACGTGCAAGTACCTGCTGGCGATGGAGGCCGGCGGCCTCGCCACCGGCGCGATCGACCACTTCCGCATGGGCGTGATCGGCTTCGAGGTGCTGCTGGGCTCGCTCACCTTCACCGGCTCGCTGATGGCCTTCGGCAAGCTGCAGGAGGTGCTGCCGCAGCGTCCGATCGTGTACCGCGGCCAGAACGTGATGAACATCGGGATGCTGGTGACGGCCGCGCTGCTCGGCGTCTACGTGACCGCACAGCCCGTGCCCGGCACCGAGTGGGCCTACTTCGGCATCGTCGCCCTCGCCCTGATCTTCGGCGTGTCGCTGATCATCCCGATCGGCGGCGCCGACATGCCCACCGTCATCTCCCTCCTGAACTCCTATGCCGGCCTGGCGGCCTCGGCCATGGGCTTCGTGCTCGACAACAAGATGCTGATCGTGGCGGGCGCGCTCGACGGCAGCTCGGGCCTGATCCTCTCGATCATCATGTGCAAGGCGATGAACCGTTCGTTTGCCAACGTGCTGTTCGGCGCCTTCGGCCAGGTGCAGGCGGGCGCCGCCGTGGCGGGCGAGCAGCGCACCGTGCGCAGCGCGTCACCCGAGGAGGCGGCCTCGATCCTCACCTCGGCCGGTTCGGTCGTGATCGTCCCCGGCTACGGCATGGCGGTGGCGCAGGCGCAGCACAAGGTGCGGGAGCTCTACGACATGCTCACGCGGAAGGGCGTGGACGTGAAGTTCGCCGTCCACCCGGTGGCCGGACGCATGCCGGGCCACATGAACGTCCTGCTGGCCGAAGCCGACATCCCCTACGATCGCCTCGTGGAGATGGACGACATCAACGGCGAGTTCCCGCAGACCGACGTCGCGCTGGTGATCGGCGCCAACGACGTCACCAACCCGGCCGCGCGCAACGACCGCACGAGCCCGATCTACGGCATGCCGATCCTCGACGTGGACCGCGCGCGCACGGTGATGGTCATCAAGCGCAGCATGAGCTCGGGCTTCGCGGGCATCGACAACGAGCTCTACTTCATGGATCGCACGCTCATGCTCTTCGGCGACGCCAAGGGCTTCGTCTCGGAAATCGTCAAGGAGGCCGCGAGCGGCGGCCATTGATCCGGCGCGCATCATGCCCGCCATCGACGACCGACGCCGCCTCCTCTCCGCGCTGGCCCTGGCGCTCGTGCTGGCCGCCGCGGCGGGCCACCTCGCCGTGAGCCAGAGCGAGACACTGCCCGCGGTCCTGATCGTCCTGCTCGGCGGCTCGCTCGTGGGCGGCATCCTGCCCCACCGCTGGTGGCTGGGCGCCATCGTCGGCCTCGGCGTTCCAGCCACGGCGCTGGGGACACGCCCGCCGCCGGAGGTCATCGCCAACCTCGCGACGTGGATCGCGCCAGCCGTCGCTCTGGCCGCGGCCGGACTGGGCGTCACCCTGGCGCGGCACCTGCGCGAACCCTGACACCCAGCGCCAGCCTGCGTCACCCCGATGCGACCCGCCCTGCTCGACCTGCTCCGGTGCCCGTTCTGCGGCGGCGCGCTGTCGGCCGGCCACCACCCGCCCGATCCCATCGAGCACGCGGTGCTCTCGTGCGCCTGTGGCGCCTACCCGGTGGTGCGCGGCGTGCCCGTGCTCAGGATCGGAGACGAGGTGACCGCCGCCATCCACGCCATCGAACGCGACGATCTCCTGGAGGCCGGCCGCGCGGTGCTCGACCTGCCTGCGGCACGCCATGCGGCGTTCGAGGCCGCGCTCGGCCCCGGCCCGAACACGTTCGCCGACGCGGTACGCCAGGTGCTCCCCGACGGCGAGGGCGACTACTGCGCGCTGCGCTTCGGCGACCCGACCTTCGTCGCGGCCGACGCGGTGGTGCGCGCCATCGCGCGGCGCGTGCCCGAGGCGACAGGCCCGCTGCTGGACGTCTGCGGCGGCTGCGGCCACCTGACCTGGACGCTCACGCAAGTGGCGGCCGAACGCGGCTGGCCGGACCCCGTGCTGATCGATGCGTCGTTCTGGCGCCTGCTGTTCGCACACCGCTTCCTCGTGCCTGACGCCGATCTGGTCTGCGCCGACGTCAACCAGCCGCTCCCGCTCGCCTCGGCGGCCGTGACGCTCGCCGTCTGCAACGACGCCGCGCACTACGTGTGGAGCAAGCGGACGCTCTCCACCGACATGCTGCGGGTGGCCGGCCCGAAGGGCTGGGTCGCCTGGACGCACGTGCACGCCGCGCCGGACGCCAACCGCACGGCCGGTCACACGCTCACGCCCGCGCACTACGGCTCGCTGTTTGGCAGGCGCACCGTGCTGGCCGCGGCCGACCACGCCATCGTGCAGGCGGTGATGGCGGGCTACGCGCTGCCGTGGGAAGCGCCCGAGGCGCCCGGTGTGGCGGGCGCCGGCGCGCTTTCGCTGGTGGCGGTCCCGCGCGGCGGCGATCTGATGCTGCCGCCGCACCAGCCGGCCCTCGAGCGCGGGCCCGTGGTCCGCAACCCCTGTTACGCGGAGCGTCGCGACGGCGATCGGGTGATCTGGGAGATCGCGCTGCCATCGCCCGAGTACGAGGCCGAGTTCGGCGCGCTGCGCGAGTACCTGCCCGCGCGCCTCGAGTGGCCGGCGGCGGAGGTGGCCGACCTCGCGTCGCTCGCGCGGGCCCGCCCGGACCTGCTGCTGCGGCGCGTCCTGCTGCAGGTACCCGACCACTACCTGTGACCGCGGGCCGGAGCCACGATCCCGCAGGCGCGTGGCTGCGCCCGACAGGCGTCACGGAACGAGCCGGAACGCCGCCACCACCTCGCGCGGATCCCGCGCGCCAGCCTTCACCCTCAGGCGCACGCCATAGTCGGAGGGGGCCAGCGGCGCGAGGACGAGCTCGGCGCCCACCGTGTCGCCGGTCGCGCCAGCCTGCTCGCAGGCGCCAATGACCCGCGTGACCGGCATCGCCATCGGCTGCCCGCGCTGGTCGATCACCTCGGCGCCCGAGACGCACGTGCCGGGCGGCACGCGCCACTCGAGGCGGATGCGTTCGGTGCGGCGGAAGCGCAGATCGGCGGTCGGCACGAACGCCAGCCCCGTCGTCGGGCCGCGTCGCGCGATCCGCGGCGCGCCGTCGAGCGCGGCCTCACCGGTCACGCGGACCGTCGCCACGTCGGAGAAGGGCAGGCCCCCGCCAGCCGGCGTCGCCCGCGTGCGCACCTGGTAGTCGCCCGGAGGCAGCGCGTCGGGTACCAGTTCGAACTCCACGACGCCACTGCCGGGATCGATGCGCCCGCTGGCGCTGGCGGCCATCGTGCCGTCACGCGCGGCCAGCGTCGCCTGCACGGTGCCGCCGCCGCTCCACTCGGGGGCCCGCGAGACCGCGGGGTCGAGTTCGGCGAGCACCCAGACGCGCGGCGGCTCGTCGCCGGACACGCCGGCGCGGGTCCGGAGCCGCGCGTCGCCGCGCGCGCCGCCCAGCGCGCCGAACGCCGTTGCCACGTCCGCCGGCATGGCGCCGCCCGGCGCGCCGCCCGCACCAGGCCCCCGCGTCAGCTCTTCGCGCGTCGCGGCGCGATACCCGCGCCGCGCCCGCACCTGGACGCCCGGCCGGCTCACGCGCACCGTGATGCGCCGGAACCTCCCGTCGAGCGACTGGTTGGTCGAGTAGTAGGACAACAGGTAGTAGGACGTGAGATCCGCGACGACCCGCACGAGCCCCGTCTCGATGTCGTTGGAGTTCACCACGGCGATGCCGTCGGTGTTGGCGGCCAGCGTCTGCAGCGTGGCGATCCGATCACGGAGGCGCCGCTGGTCGGCCGTCACCGACATCGGCCCGCGCACGCCGCCGGCCGTGGTGAACGTCTCGCTCAGCGTCGTGTCGAACACCGGCAGGCCGCGCGGATCGATCGGATAGAAGCTCACGTTGGCGCGGTTGGCCTCGTCCATCAGATCGAGAAACGCCTGCTGGTCGTCGATCATCGAGAGGCGCAGGCGATCGACCTCGCAGCGAGACCGCATGCTCCCGGGCGCCGTGCCCTGCTGGCGCGCGTCGGGCACGAGCCGTCCCTGCGGGGTCGTCCCGGGCACGCCCCGACCCGGCACGTCCTGATTCCGGCCGAGCAGCGTCAGCTGGTCGTTCGGCCGGTAGAGCGCCCAGCCTTCGCTCACCACCAGCACGGCCTTGCGCTCCTCCCGCACGCTGCGCAGGAAGATCGACAGGTCCTGGAGTGCGTCGAGCGTCCGCTTCTCGCGGCGCCGCGCGATCATCTCCTGCGCGACGCCCGGCGACGGTTCGCGGCCGCCTGGCGTCATCCCCGCGGCCGTCTCGCCACGCGCCGGATCGTCGTGCGGGGGAAAGCACGCCAGGTATTCCTCCTCCTCGGGGTCGTAGGCCGCGAGCTGACCGCGCACACCCCAGGTCCACTCGCGGGCGAGCATGTCGGCGATGTTCCCGGTACGCCGCGTGAACGCGATGTCGGCGGCCGACATCTCGGGCGTCATCACCGCCACGAGATCGTCGGGGCCAATCACGCGGTCGAGCAGCCTGCCGAGCGCCTGCCGCATGCGATGGGAGCCATCCACGCCGGTGTGGTGGCGATCGAGGAACAGCACGAACACCCGCGCGCGCCGGTCGGCGGCCATCTCGCGCGACTCGCCCGCCGAAGACGGCTCGCGGCGCGGCGTGGCCATCCTCCGCTCGGTCGCGATGTCGATGCGTTCGAAGGCCGCGAGTTCCTGCGGCACATCGTCCTCGAGCACCTGGAAGTCGGCGGCCGTCAGGTCGGTGACCGGCGCGCCATCCTTCGTGACGATCGCGTCGACGCGCACGAAGCTGGCCTCGACGCGGAACGTCGGCCGGGGTTGCCCGCCGGCCGCCTGCGCGCCGGCCGCGGACGACGGCGGTTGGCGCGCGTCCTGCGCGTGGAGCCAGGAGGCCGCGGCGGCCGCGACCGCGGCCAGCGCCAGCAGGCGCAGGGCCGTCCGCGATCGCCCCATGGCGCGGCGGGCGGCTCCCGGTGCGACGCGTCCCGATGAGGATGCCGGCACGTTGCGGGCGAGTATACGCCCCCCGGGGAGCAACGCCGCGGCGACCGGCCCTGTTTGCGGACGGTCCTCGACCACCTACAATCCACGAGGTCCAGCCGCCGCATGTCCACGCCCGCGGGTTCCCGCCTCGTCCTCCGCGCGCCGCTCTCGGGGCGCATCGTCGCACTGGAGCGCGTGCCCGATCCGGTGTTCGCCCGGCGCATCGCGGGCGACGGCTTCGCGATCGACCCCTGCAGCCAGCGCCTGCTCGCGCCGTGCGCCGGCCGCCTCGTTCACGTGCACGCGGCAGGCCACGCGCTCACCATCCGCGCCGCGGGCGGCGTCGAGATCCTGCTGCACGTGGGCCTGGATACGGTGAGTCTCGCCGGAGAGGGATTTCGCCTGACGGCGCGACCCGGCGACGCGGTGGAGGCCGGCACGCCGCTGCTGGAGTTCGACGCCGCGCTGCTCGCCGCGCGCGACCGGACGGCCATCACGCTGGTCGTGGTGACCACGCCAGCCCTGGTCGAACGTCTCGCCGTACGTGAGGGCGAGGTGGTGGCCGGCGCCGACGTGGCCGCCGAGATCGACCTGCGCGAGGATGCGGTCGGCAGCGGGACGGAGGAGGCTGCCAGCGTGACGTCGCCTCCGATCCGTGTGGGGCTGCGGTACGGGCTGCACGCCAGGCCCGCCACGGCACTGGCCCGGGCGGCGCGCGCCTTCGACGCCGACGTCAGGCTGCTGCACGGCGAGGCGTCGGCCAATGCCCGGAGCCTCGTGTCGCTGATGGCGCTCGACGTGCGTCCGGGCGACACGGTCCGCGTGATCGCGTCGGGCGCCGACGCGCCCGCCGCCGTCGCGCGAGTGACCTCGCTGCTCTCGAACGATATCGAGCAGACAGCGGCGACATCACCCGAGGCAGACGCACGATGCCCGCCGGCGGCCGGTCCCCACGCGGGCGGCGCGCTGCGCGGCATCGGCGCCTCGCCCGGCGTGGTCGCGGGCCGCGTGTTCCGCCTGGGCCGACCCGAAGACGCCGGGCCCGACAGCCGCCGCGAGCCGATCGGCGGCCTGACGGCGCTGTCGCGCGCACTCGAGACCGCGCAGGCCGACCTGCGCCGGCTGCGAACCGATCTCGACGCGGCCGCTGGCGACGCGGCCGCGGCGGTGCTCGCCGCGCAGGAGGCGCTGCTCGCCGACCCCGAACTGGTGGAGCTCGCCGAGGCCGCCGTGCGCGCCGGCCACGGCGCCGCCGCCGCCTGGGATCTCGCCATCGACCGGCAGGCGACGCGCCTCGACTCGCTGCCCAACCCGATGCTGGCCTTGCGCGCCCACGACCTGCGCGATGTTGGCGGGCGGGTTCGCCGGCTCCTGCTTGGTCATGAGCAGCCGGCGCCCGCGCCCCCGCCCGACTCGGTCATCGTCGCCGCGGAGATGGCGCCGTCCGACGTGGCGTCCATCGACACCACGCGCGTGCTCGGACTCTGCACCGTCGGCGGCGGCGTGCTGTCGCACGCGGCCATCCTCGCGCGCGCGCTCGGGCTTCCGGTGGTCGTCGGCATGGATCCGCGGGCACTGGAGCTCGCCGACGGCACGCTGGTGGTACTCGATGGAGAGGCCGGGACGCTGCAACCCGACCCGCCGGCCGGCATGCTGGCGCGCGTCCGGCGGGAACGCGTGCGGCACGAGGCGCGGCACGCCGCGCGCACCACGGCCGCGTTCGTGCCGGCGTACACCCGCGACGGCGTCCGGATCGAGGTGGCGGGCAACGTCGGCGCCCCGCCAGAAGCCGAGGAACTGGTCGCGTTGGGCGGCGACGGCATCGGCCTGCTGCGCACCGAGTTCCTGTTCCTCGGCCGCGCCGAGCCGCCTACCGAGCAGGAGCAGGTGGAGGTGCTGGCGGCCATGGCGGCCACGCTCGGGCGCGATCGCCCCATCGTCGTTCGCGTGCTCGATGCCGGCGGCGACAAGCCGCTCCCGTTCCTGCCGGCGCCGCCGGCCAGCAACCCCCTGCTCGGCGAGCGCGGCCTGCGCCTGCTGCTGGAGCGCCCCGAGGTGCTGAGGGCGCAACTGCGTGCCGTGCTCCGGGCGTCGGCCCACGGCCGGATGCGCATCATGTTCCCGATGGTGGCGCGGCTGGAGGACTGGCGCGCCGCCAGGGCCATATTCCTGGAGGAAGCCAGCCGGCTCGGCATCGCGCCCGTACCGGTCGGACCGATGGTGGAAGTGCCCGCCGCGGCCATCCTCGCGGATGCCTTCGCGGCCGAGGCCGGCTTCCTGTCGCTGGGAACCAACGACCTCGCCCAGTACGTCCTGGGCATGGACAGGAACCGGCCGGCGATGGCCGGCGACCTCGATGCCCTGCACCCGGCCGTGCTGCGACTCGTCGCGCGCACGGCGGACGCCGCGCGCGCGGCCCGGCGGCCGGTGAGCGTGTGCGGCAGCCTCGCGGCCGACCCGCAGGCGATCCCCATCCTGCTCGGCCTGGGCGTTGACACGCTGAGCGTCAACGTGCCGGCCATTCCCGCGGTGAAAGCGCGCGTGCGCGCGCTGGAAGCGGCGGCGTGCCGGCGGATCGCGCTGCGCGCGCTCGAAGCCGCCAGCGCCGCCGAAGTGCGCGCGCTGGCGGCCGGCTGCGAGCCGTGAGCGACGCCGGTCGGCGCGGCCGATTGCGGCCGCTTCCGCGCCTCTGCTAGCAGTCCGTGGTGGAAGTGCCGCGTCGCACCGAGACGGGCGCGGCGCCCGGATGGCCAGGCGCGACGACCGAGAATACGGCCAGTACTTGAAGGAGGAGCAACGCCGCCAGCCGGGATGCCCCGCCCGTCGAATGCAGCGCCACTTTCGCCACGGGCTGCTAAGCTGTGGCCGCCGTGCGATCGGCCGCGGCGCGTCCCGCCCGCGGCACCCGCGGCCACGACACCCTGGGCCCCCACGGCGCAAGCCCCGGTACACACATGCCACACGTCACCGTCGACAGCCACCAGGCCGTGCGCGTGCTCCGGCTGACGCGGCCGGAGAAGAAGAACGCGCTCACCGTGGCGATGTACGCCGCGCTGCACGAGGCGCTGGCCGCCGCCCGCGACGATACGGCCGTCCGCGTCGTGGTGATCACCGGCACGCCGGGCACCTTCACCGCGGGCAACGATCTCGGGGACTTCCTGCAGGACCCGCCCACCGGCGAGCAGAGCGCGGTGTTCCGCTTCCTTCACACGCTGGTGGAATTTCCGAAACCGGTGGTGGCGGCCGTCGACGGCGCGGCGGTCGGCATCGGCACCACGCTGCTGCTGCACTGCGACCTCGTCGTGGCGAGTTCGCGCGCGCGCTTCGCGCTGCCGTTCGTGAAGCTGGCGCTGGTGCCCGAGGCGGGATCGAGCTTGCTGCTGCCGCTCGCCGCCGGCTACCACCGGGCGGCGGAGTGGCTGCTGCTCGGCGAGCCGTTCACCGGCGAGGACGCGCACCGCGCGGGCCTCGTCAACCGGGTCGTGGAGCCCGAGGCGCTCGAGGACACGGCGATGGCGCTGGCGCGCGCCCTCGCGGCGCTGCCGCCCGAGGCCGTGCAGTCGAGCAAGCGCCTGCTGCGCGACCCGCTGCACGACGCGACGATGGCTGCGATCCGGCGCGAGGCGGCGGTGTTCCTCGACCGCCTGCAGTCGGCCGAGGCGCGGCAGGCGTTCCAGGCGTTCTTCGCGCGCAAGTAGGGACGGCCCGGGGCGGTGGACGGACCCCGTTGGCCTTCGTGCGGCTGATCGACGGTGTCGATCCGGCTGGCCCCCTCGGAGCCGATCCTTACCAGCGCTCCTGCCGGACGACCTCGGCGAGTGCCTTCTTCTCGGGAGAGGGCTGTTCGGCGGGCCGGCCCACGGCCACCACGGCGAGCAGGTGCACGGTGTCGGGGACACCCAGCAGCGCCTTCACGGCGGCGGCATACGGCGCCGGCTCCATCGACATCCAGCACGCGCCGAACCCCAGCGCGTGCGCCGCGAGCAGCAGCGAGGTCACCGCGGCCGAGCCGTCCTCCTTCCACCACTCCCACTCGTCGACGCACGCGGCGATGGCCACCGGCGCGGCGCGGAGGAACTCGCCGTGGCCGGCCAGTTCCACGATGCGCGCACGCGTGGCCGGATCGCGCAGGACGAGAAAGGTCCAGGGCTGCTTGTTCATCGACGTCGGGGCCAGGCGGGCGCAGTCGATCATCACATCGACGGCGCCGGCCGGGACGTCGGCATCCGGGGCGAACGTGCGGATGCTGCGGCGGGTCCTGAGGCAGTGGAGAGCGTCCATCCGGTAACCCTACCCGAAGGCGGCCACCGGAGGAACCGGGGACCGGTACGCGGGGAGCGGCACGACAGGCCTGCGCTCCGTCTCCTGTCGTGCCCGCTCCCGGACAACGGTTCGGCATGCGTCCGGCGGCCGGCCCTACCGACGGGGCACCAGCTCCGGTGGCGACGGCACCCGCTTCAGTTCCCCGCTCCCGACGTGGTGCACCTCCGCGTCGGTGAAGTCGGGCGTCGTCTCGGTGAACTGCGCTTCCTCGGTGGAGCCCTTCATCGCGACGGTCGATGCCGCGCCCCCCATGATCACCTGCGTCACGTCGTCGAAGTAACCCGCGCCGACGAACGACTGGTGCTTCACGGCGCGATAGCCGTGGTCCCGCTCGAGTTCGAACTCGTGCTCCTGCAACCGCGAGTAGGCGAGCATGCCTTCGTCGCGGTAGGCGTGGGCCAGTTCGAACATGCCGGTGTTCAGCGAGTGGAACCCGGCCAGCGTGACGAACTGGTACTTGTAGCCCATCGCGCCGAGTTCGCGCTGGAAGACGGCGATGGTCCGCTCGTCGAGGTGCTTCCGCCAGTTGAAGGACGGCGAGCAGTTGTAGGCGAGCAGCTTGCCCGGGTGCTTCTCGTGGATGGCCTCGGCGAACCGCTTCGCCTCGCCGAGATCGGGATGCGAGGTCTCGCACCAGATCAGGTCGGCGTAGGGCGCGTAGGACAGGCCGCGCGAGATCGCCTGGTCGAGGCCGGCACGCACCTCGCGGAAGCCCTCGATGGTGCGCGCGCCGGTGCAGAACGGCTTGTCGCGATCGTCGATGTCGCTCGTCAGCAGGGTGGCCGAGTCGGCGTCGGTGCGGGCGATGAGCACCGTGGGCACGCCGCACACGTCGGCGGCCAGGCGTGCCGCCACCAGCTTGGCGATCGCCTCCTGCGTGGGCACCAGCACCTTGCCGCCCATGTGGCCGCACTTCTTGGCCGACGACAACTGGTCCTCGAAGTGCACGCCGGCCGCCCCGGCCTCGATCATCGCCTTCATCAGCTCGAAGGCGTTGAGCACGCCGCCGAAGCCCGCCTCGGCATCGGCGACGATGGGCGCGAACCAGAAGGGCATCCGATCGTCCTTGCCCAGCTCGTGGGTGATCTGATCGGCGCGCTGCAAGGCGTTGTTGATGCGCCTGACCAGCGCCGGCACGCTGTCGGCCGGGTAGAGGCTCTGGTCGGGGTAGGTCTGGCCCGCGGTGTTGTTGTCGCCCGCCACCTGCCAGCCGCTCATGTAGATCGACTTCAGGCCGGCCTGCACCATCTGCACGGCCTGGGCGCCGGTGAGCGCGCCGAGCGCCCGGATGAACGGCTCGGTCTTCAGCAGATCCCAGAGCCGCTCGGCGGTGAGCGTGGCGATCGTGTAGTCGATCTTCACCGAGCCGCGAAGGCGCAGTACGTCCGCGGCCGTGTAGGGGCGCGCGATGCCCTGCCAGCGTGGATCGGTCTTCCAGCCGCCCTCCATCGCCTCGATGACCTGTTGCTTCATGGCCGATACGCTCCTTCCTGACGGGTGCGACGGCCGGCTCACGCGAGATGCGCGTAGCCGACGGTCGTCATGAACTCGGTGAACTCGTCCCTCAGCACGATCTCCTCGATGATGTCGCGGGCCTTCGCGTAGTGGCCCGCCACGAACGCCTCCGGGCTGATCCGTCCGCGCAGCTTCGCGAGCTCCTCGTCGAACAGCGCGTGAACCAGGTCGCGGGTCACCCGGCGGCCGTCGGCGAGCACGCCGTTGCCGTGGTGGATCCACTGCCAGACTTGCGAACGCGAGATCTCGGCCGTGGCCGCGTCCTCCATCAGGTTGTAGATGGGGACGCAGCCGTTGCCCGAGATCCACGCCGCCATGTACTGGATGCACACGTCGATGTTGTGGCGCAGGCCCTTCTCGGTGATCTCGCCGGCCGGCACCGTGAGCAGGTCGGCGGCCGTGACCCGCAGGTCGGGCAGGCGCCGGCCGATCTGGTTGGGCCGCGGCATCCTCGCATCGAAGATCGCCCTGGCGATCGGCACCAGGCCCGGGTGCGCCACCCAGGTACCGTCGTGGCCGTCGCCCGCCTCGCGCTCCTTGTCGGCGCGGACCTTGGCGAGCGCCTCCTCGTTGGCCGCCGGATCGTCCTTGATCGGGATCTGCGCCGCCATGCCGCCGATGGCATGGATGCCGCGCCGGTGACAGGTCTCGATGGCGAGCCTCGAATACGCCCGCATCATGGGCGTCGCCATCGTCACCTGCGCGCGGTCGGGCAGCGTGAACGCGTCGTGGCCGCGGAACTTCTTGATGATCGAGAAGATGTAGTCCCAGCGGCCGCAGTTCAGGCCCGCCGAGTGATCGCGCAGCTCGTGGAGGATCTCGTCCATCTCGAAGGCCGCGAGGATCGTTTCGATCAGCACCGTGGCCCGGATGGTGCCCTGCGGCAGCCCGAGGCGGGCCTGCGCCGACACGAACACGTCGTTCCACAGCCGCGCCTCGAGGTGGTTTTCGAGCTTCGGCAGGTAGAAGTAGGGCCCGCTGCCCCGATCCAGCAGCGCGCGCGCGTTGTGGAACAGGAAGAGTCCGAAGTCGAAGAGCCCGCCCGGAACCGCCTCGCCGTCCAGCCGCACGTGCTTCTCGGGCAGGTGCCAGCCGCGCGGCCGCACCATCAGCACCGCCGGGCGCTCGTTCAGCCGGTAGGCCTTGCCCTCCGGCGAGGTGTAGGCGATCGTGCCGCGCACCGCATCGCGCAGGTTCGCCTGGCCGAGGATCGCGTTGTCCCACGTCGGGGAGTTCGCGTCCTCGAAGTCGGCCATGAACACGCTCGCGCCCGAGTTGAGCGCGTTGATGATCATCTTGCGATCGACCGGGCCCGTGATCTCGACCCGACGGTCCTGCAGGTCCGCCGGAATGGGCGCGACGCTCCAGTCGCCCTCACGCACGTGGCGCGTGGCCGGCAGGAAGTCGGGGAGCTGCCCCGCCTCGAGCGCCCGCTGCCGGTCGGCGCGCGCCGCCAGCAGCCCGGCCCGTCGCGGCGCGAACTCGCGCACCAGCGCCGCCACGAACCCGAGCGCCGCCGGCGTGAGGATCTCGGCGCCGCCGGGCGGAACCGGCGCCACCACCTCCAGGCCGTGAGGAGATGAAGGAGTCGACACGACGACCTCCGGACTGCGGGGGCGGGAATGACGCCGCGCGGATTGCCGCGACGCGGCATCTGGAGGGTAGCGCCCTTGCCGCATAGCGTCAAGAGCGACGGGACAGGGAGGATGCGCTCGCGCATCGCGTGCGACTCGGGGCTGTCGTCCGCGACCGGCAGCCGCAGCGTCCACGCCCGCGCGGCCAGGAGGCTGGCGGGCCATCACGCGTGGGTCGGGACGGGGCCCGTCAATTGCGGGGAACCGGGCACACGAGGGCGGCCGGTCCGGACGGTCGAGGCGACGGGAACGGTCGGCCGATCCGGGGAAAAGAACCTCCCGGATCGCGGGGAAGCGGGCCTGGTCAGGTCTCCCAGGCCCCACGCCCCGAGCCCCTGCCTACCAGTCCGTGGCGAAAGTGGCGCTGCATTCGACGGGCGGGGCATCCCGGCTGGCGGCGCTGCTCCTCCCTCAAATACTGGCCGGATTCTCGGTCGTCGCGCCTGGCCAGCCGGGCGCCGCGCCCGTCTCGGTGCGACGCGGCACTTCCACCACGGACTGCTACAGCTTCGGCAGCCCCGGGCCGAACACGCGCCCGTGCAGCGAGTGGCAGTTTCCGCAACTGGTGAGCACCTCACCGTAGACGGCCGCGCGTTCGGCTGGCGTCCTGGCGCCGCCCGCCTTGACGCCGATCTGCTTGTAGGCCGCCTCGGCCTCGTTCAAGTCCCTGGCCAGCGCCTCGTCCTTCATCGTCACCTTCATCACCTGCGCCTTGCGCATGGTGTCGGCGCCGCGCTTCCAGTGGTCATCAGAGGGCGATTGCAGGCCCAGCCCCATCATGTCGACCGAGTAGTAGTGCTCCAGCATCCGCGCGCGCACCGACGAGATGCTGGGCGGCCTGGCGGGGGCCGTCATCGCGATGGGCGTGCCCAGCCCGGCGTGGCAGGCGCCGCAGGCGGCCGACATCATGCCGACGGCCCTGGCCGCGGCCTCGATGGTGGTGGCCTCGCCGGCCTCGCGCGCGGCGCCCTTCAGATCGCCGAGGTACTTCTGGGCGTTGGTGGGCAGGCCGTCCATCGACAGTTCGTTGAGCAGCGCCTTCGACATCTCGCGGACATCGTCGAGATCGCCCCGGACGACGGCGTAGTCGATGTTGGTCAGCGCGGTGAGGTGGGCGTGCATGCGCTCGACGGCAGGTGAGGCGGCCTGCGCGCGCAGCGCGGTCGTGACCAGTACCGGAAGGATGATGATGGCGGCCACCAGCAGGGCCATTCGGGCTCGGGATGTCGGAAACACGAGAACCTCCTGGAGACAGGGGCAACTCTCCGGGTGATTGTATACCGTCGGTCACACGCGCACGAGAGAGGCCCCCCAGGTCATGCCGGCGCCGAATGCCACCAGCAGCACCAGGTCGCCCGGCGACAGCCGGCCGTCACGCACGCACTCGTCCCACAGCAGCGGAATGGTCGCGGCCGTGGTGTTGGCGTACTTCTGGATGTTGTGCGCCACCTGGGCGTCAGCCAGACCCAGGGCCTTCTGGACGTACTCGTTGATGCGCCGGTTGGCCTGGTGCATCAGCGCCATCCTCAGGTCGCCGATGCCGGCGCCATGTCGTGCCAGGATCGCCTGCGCCGCCTCGATCATCCGCGTCGTGGCCATGCGAAAAACGTGGCGGCCGTCCATCACCGGCACGAACTCGCCCCGGCTCAACTGACCCACGTCCACGTAGGGGCGATGGCGAAAGCCGACGCCCGGCACGCAGAGCCGATCGGCCTCCGCGCCGTCGGCGAACAGCATGGTGTCGATCACGCCCCGGTCGCCGGACTCGGCCGCCGACAGCACCACCGCCGCGGCGGCGTCGCCGAAGAGCACGGTGAGGTGGCGCGTCTGCGTGTTCATCTCCCACTCGCCCTCGGCCAGCGGCGCGTCGAGCTGGCCGTTGAGGCGCGCCCAGCTGCCCTCGCGCCACGGCATGAAGCCGGAGTGCACCTCGGCGCCGACCAGCAGCACGTACCGGGCGAGACCCGCCTGGATGTGGAGATCGGCCAGCCGCAGCCCGTAGAGAAAGCCGGAGCACTGCTGGCGCAGGTCGAAGCACGGCACCGGGCGCGCGCCCAGCCGGTGCTGCAGCAGCCCGCCGCAGCCCGGAAAGAACCGGTCGGGCGTCATCGTCGCGAAGACGATCAGGTCGAGATCGACGGCGGCCAGGCCGGCCGCCTCCAGCGCCTGGCGCGAGGCGCCCTCGGCAAGATCGGTGGTGGAGGTACCGGGATCCACGTAATAGCGCGACTCGACCCCGGTGCGCTCCCGAATCCACTCGTCGCTGGTGTCCATGATGCGGGCCAGCATGTCGTTGGTGACGAGGTTGGGCGCGATCGCCGAGCCGCTGCCCGTGACGACGGAATGCATGATGACTCCTGGGGAACGCGTGTCCTGCCCCCGCATGAGGGAGGGCCGGCGACGGAGCAGTGGGGGCTGCCCCGGACGATCGTGGCATTCTACCTTCGGGCGTCACCCGGGTACCAACGGGTCCGGGCCGCCGCCGGCTGCCGATGCTGCCCGACCTTCACCGTGCCGTCGAAGCGTGCCTCGCCGGCGCCGATCGCCGCGCCGTCGCGCGCGCGGCACGGGCGCTCTCGGAGACCTACCGGGCCGACGCCGGCCATCCCCTCGCCCGGATGGACGACGCCGTGACACGGCTCGCCTACCTGGCCACGCGGCTGCCGGCCACGGTCGCCGCGCTCGCCTTCGTCGTGCGTCGGGCCGCGGCATGCCTCGACCTGTCGGCGTGCGCCACCGTGCTCGAGCTGGGCGCCGGCCCGGGACCGGCCGCCTGGGCGTGCGCCCCGGTGATGCCGGCCCTGCGCCAGGTGCACATGGTGGATCGGGACGCCGGCCTGCTGGATCTCGGGAGACGGCTGGCCGATCACGCCGGCGTCTTCCCCGGCGTCACCCTCTCCCGGACGACGGCCGGGATCGAGCGCCTGGATCCGATGCCCGAGGCGGATGTCGTCGTGCTGTCCTACGCGATCGGAGAAGTCGATCCCGAGCGGCGGGCCTCGGTGCTGGCGCGCGCGTGGGCGGCGGCGCGCCTCGTGCTGATCGTCGTGGAACCCGGTACCCGGCCGGGATTCGCCCGCGTGCTCGACGCCCGCGCGATGGCCATCGCCGCCGGCGGGCACGTGGCCGCGCCCTGTCCGCACGACGCGGTCTGTCCCATGGTCGCGCCCGACTGGTGTCACGTTCCGGTGCGGCTGGACCGCAGCCGCCTGCACCAGCAGGTGAAGGGCGCGTCGCGCGGCTTCGAGGACGAGAAGATCGCGTACGTCGTCGTGGGGCGCGCGGCGCCGCCGCCCGTGCGCGCCGCCCGCGTCATCGCCCACCCCGACACGCACTCGGGCCACCTCCGGCTCCGGCTGTGCACGCCGGAGGGCATCCAGACGCGCACGCGATCGAAGCGTGACGGCGAGGCCTATCGTCGCGCGCGGCACGCGCGCTGGGGCGACGCGCTGGCGGAGTGACCGCCGCCCCCCACGGCACACCAGGGCCATGCCGTGACAATCCGCCGTCATGAAGCCCGCCCGCGCCCTCGCCCTCTGTCTTGCCATGCTCGGACACGTCGCCGGGGCCCACGCGCAGCCGGCACCCTCCCAGCCGCCCGAGCGAGGCGTCTCGCTCGAACTCGCCCGGCATCGCCGCGCCACGTTGTCGGAGATTGGCTATCGCCTCGAGTTCTCGCTGCCGGAACGACAGGCGGCGCCCGTCACCGGACGCGTGACCATCACGCTGGTGCGCCGCGGCGCCGCCGGTCCCCTGGTGATCGACTTCGCCGGCGACACGACGATGTCGCCCGGCGTCCGCGCCAACGGCGCGCAGGTGCAGGCGCCGCCGATCAACGGCCACCTCGTCGTCCCGGAGGCATCGTTGCGCGAGGGCGCCAACGAGGTGGAGGTGACGTTCACGGCGGGCGACGGCCCGCTGAACCGCGGCGACGATTTCCTCTACTCGCTCTTCGTGCCGGCCCGGGCGCACCGGGCCTTCCCCTGCTTCGATCAGCCCGACCTGAAGGCGCGCGTCACGCTGTCGCTCGAGCTGCCGGCCGGCTGGGCGGCGGTTGCCAACGGGCGCGAGATCGCCAGGGAGACGCGCGGCGATCGCGCCCTCGTGCGCTTCGCCGGGACGAAGCCGCTCTCCACCTACCTGATCGCGTTCGCCGCGGGCCGCTTCCAGGTGGAGACGGCCGAGCGCGACGGGCGCGCCTTCCGCATGTTCCATCGGGAGACCGATGCCGCGAAGCTCGCGCGCAACCGCGACGCGGTGTTCGACCTGCACGCACGTGCGCTGGCGTGGCTCGAGCGCTACACGGGGATTCCGTACCCGTGGGACAAGTTCGACTTCTTCCTGGTCCCCGCGTTCCAGTTCGGCGGCATGGAGCATCCGGGCGCGATCTTCTACAACGCGCCCGCCGTGCTCGTCGACGAATCGGCCACGCAGGCGCAGCTGCTCGGGCGCGCCAGCCTGATCGCCCACGAGACCGCCCACATGTGGTTCGGCGACCTCGTCACCATGCGGTGGTTCGACGACGTGTGGATGAAGGAGGTGTTCGCCAACTTCTTCGCGGCGAAGATCGTGAACCCGTCGTTCCCCGACCTGGATCACGATCTGCTGTTCCTCTACGCGCATTACCCGGCGGCGTACGAGGTCGACCGCACGAACGGCACGCACCCCGTCCGCCAGCCGCTCGACAACCTGGAGCAGGCCGGCACGCTCTACGGCGCGATCATCTACCAGAAGGCGCCGGTCGCCATGCGGCAGCTCGAGCGGATGCTCGGCGAGGAGCCGTTCCGCGACGGCCTGCGCGCCTACCTCGCGGCGCACGCCTACGACAACGCCTCCTGGCCCGACCTCATCGGCCTGCTCGACGAGCGCACGCCACGCGACCTCGCGGCCTGGAGCCGCGCGTGGGTGGAGGAAGCGGGCCGGCCCGTGGTGCGCACGCGGCTCGACGTGGACGAGCGGGGCACCGTGCGATCGCTGGCCTTCGAGCAGGAGGATCCGCAGGGGCGCGGCCGCACGTGGCCGCAGGCCATCGAGGTGGTCGCCGGTGGCGACCAGGGCAATCGGCACCTGCCGGTGGCGCTGGACGGCGCGCGGGCGGAGGTGCCGGAGCTCGTCGGCCAGCCGGCGCCGCGGTTCGTGCTGCCCACCGGTGGCGGGCTCGGCTACGGCGACTTCGTGCTCGACGCGCGAAGCCGCGACGACCTGCTCGCGCACGCGCCATCGCTCGACAGCGCGCTGACGCGCGGTGCCGTCTACGTCACGCTGTGGGAGGACGTGGTGGCCGGCCGGCTGCCCGCCGCGGCGTGGATGGACCTCACGCTGCGCGCGCTCGCCCAGGACACCAACGAGCAGAACGTCACGCGGCTGCTGGGCTATGCGTCGGCCGCGTTCTGGCGCCGCCTGGATCCCGCGGCCCGCGACGAACTGGCGCCGTCGCTCGAACGCCGCCTGCGCGAGGGCCTCGATCGCGCGCAGACGCGCACCGCCAAGGCCCTGTGGTTCCAGGCGCTCGTGCGGCTGGCCCGCACCGGGCCAACCCTCGACTGGCTCGCCGCCGTGTGGCGTCGCGAGGTCACGATCGAAGGGCTGCCGCTGGCCGAGCCCGATGAAATCGTGCTCGCGCAGGAACTCGCCGTGCGCGAGGTCGACGGCTGGCGCGGGATGCTCGACGCGCAACTGGCGCGCATCGCCAACCCCGACCGCAAGGCCCGGTTCGAGTTCGTGCGCCCCGCGCTCGACTCGGATCCGGCCGTCCGCTCGGCGTTCTTCGAGGGGCTGCGGCAACCGGAGCGACGCCGGCGCGAGCCGTGGGTGCTCGAGGCGGTCGGCTACCTGCACCACCCGCTGCGCGCCGCGTACGGGGCCACCCTGGTGGCGCCATCACTGGCCCTGCTCGAGGAGATCCAGCGGACCGGCGACATCTTCTTCCCGAAACGCTGGCTCGATGCGACGCTCGGCAGCCATCGTTCGCCGGAGGTGGCGCGCGAGGTGACGCGTTACCTCGAGGCCAACCCGACGCTTGCGCCCCGCCTGCGGCGCCTGGTGCTCCAGTCGGCGTACGAACTGCTGGCGATGGCCGGCCTCGCGCAACCGCCCGCCGAGGCGCCACTCGCGCCGCGACGGTGACAACGCGTCGCGGGGCGACGCGCCCGCGACGCGCCGGACGGCTCAGCCCTTCAGCGACTCGACCAGCGCGACGTAGGCGCGCATCGCGTCCTCGGTCGAGGTGCCCGCCAGCTTCGCCCATGCGTCGTGCTTCGCGCCGCCGACGAAGTCGAACCCGCCGGGCCGCGGGCCCGACACGTCGCCGCTGGTCGCCTGCTTGAACAGCGCGTAGAGCCTCAGGAGGGTGTCGTTGTCCGGGCGCTTCGGCAGCGTCTTGGACGCAGCCGCCGCGGCCTCGAATTCCCCCTTCAGGTCGGTCATGCGATCCTCCGTGCCCGCCGCGCGGGGGCCGGTGCGCGGCAGGCGCATTATGAACGAAGTGCCGCGGCGCCCGCCGGCCCGCGACGGGGGATACCAACGCGTCGCATGCAGGCGTGCGTCGCCAGCCCGGCCCACAGGCCGCGTGCACCCTCGGTGAGCCGCTTCGACGACAGATGTCACCTTCCAGGGGGAGGTACACACCATGTCGACTGGATGCATCCCACGCCGCCAACGGCTTCGTGCCATGACCGTGCTCGCGGTACTGCTCGCTGCCGGCACACCCGCGCTTGCCCAGGATCCGCCCGCCCCGGCGTCGCGGTTCGCCGTCGAACCACGGGTCGGCTGGATCGGCTTCGCGGACGAGGGCGTCACCAACCACGGGTCCTTCGGCCTCGCCCTGCCCGTTCGCCTCGCGGGGCGCCTGAGCGTCGGCCCCGAGATCGTCTACGCCGCGGGTCCCGCCAGCGACCGTGACCTGTTCGTCTCGGGCAACGCGTGGGTGACGCTCGGCACGATCCGGGATGCCGGAGGCGGACCGTCGTTCTCGCCCTACATCGTCGGCGGCGCCGGCCTGCTGCGACACACGCAGCGCACGCCCTGGTGGACCTCCACGGGGACCGAGATGAACGCTTCCGTTGGCGCGGGTCTGCGCGTGGAGATCACCGACCGCTGGTACGTGGCGCCCGAGTGGCGAGTCGGTCTCGAACTGCACATGCGGGTGATGGTGGCCGTCGGCTACCGGTTTGGCGCGCGGCCGTAGTACCGTCGCCGGCGCCGGGCCGCCCGCTGATCCGGACACCGCCATGACGCTGCCTCCCGAGCACTTCCGCCACCTCGCCCACTGCCCGCGCTGCGCGGCGCCCGCAGCGGCGCCCCACGACGTGCCGTTTCGCTGCGCCGCCTGCGGCTTCGTGCTGTTCTTCAATGCCGCCGCGGCCGTCGCGGCTTTCATCGCGCGCGAGGATGGCACCGTGTTGTTCACGCGCAGGGCGAGACCTCCGGCCGCCGGCCTGCTGGGCGTGCCCGGCGGGTTCGTCGACTTCGGCGAGACGGCCGAAGAGGCCCTGCGGCGCGAGGCGCTGGAGGAAGTGGGGCTGGCGCTAGGCGAGTTGCAGTACCTCGCGTCGTTTCCCAATCGCTACGCCTACGCCGGCGTCACCTACCACACCCTCGACCTGTTCTTCGAGACGCGGCTGCCCGCGGGCGCGCAGCCGCGGGCGCTGGACGCCGTCGACGGCCTGTGCTGGCGCGCGCCGGCGGTGGTGGCACCCCACGAGATCGCGTTTCCCTCGATGCGGGCGGCCGTCGCTCGGCTGGCCAGGCGCCGGCCGGCGTGAGGGGCCGCTGGTCGTCGGCTCGTGAAGCCTCCGGCCGGGCAGTCCGCGGGTGGCCGCCGTGCTCGGCGCGCCGGGCCCGCCAGCGCCGGAACGCCCGCCAGGCCGGGTCGCCCGGGCCGGCCATTTGTCGTTTCCCGGCGTCTCGTGTGAGGATTACTGCTTGCCCGCGCGCCCCGGGACCAACCGTGGCCCCGGCCCGACGAGGAATGCCGTTCATGAAGCTCTACCGTCGTTTCCACGTGGTCCTCGTGCTGGGTCTCGCCCTGGCGGCCGCCGGCTGCGGCAGCGACTCCACGCCCACCTCGCCCACGACACCGGCCAACCCGACCACCGTCACCTTCTCGGGCACGCTGTCGGCCAACGGCGCCGCCAACCACGTGTTCACCGCCACGGGCGCCGGCACGGTGACGCTCACGCTCACCAGCGTGTCGATCGAGAGCGGCGCCACGCCGCCCATCATCGGGATCAGCCTCGGCGGCATGAACAACCTCGCGTGCACGGCGGTCGTGTCGCGGGATCAGGCGGTCCAGGGGAGTTCGATTGCCGGCACCACGGCGGGCGGGACCTTGTGCGCGCGCGTCTTCGACGCCTACGGCGTGGTCACCGATCCGGTGAGCTACACCCTGACGGTCGTGCACCCATAGGGCTTGACACCCGGGTCCGCGCAGGCGGCGCGCGACCGTCTACGCCGGCACCGACTGCGAGAGGCCACGCCGCCGGCGCAGTTCCTGGCGCGCGCGTGCGATCGCCTCGTCCAGTTCCTGCTGCTTCACCGGCTTGGTGAGGAAGTCGTCCATGCCGGCCTCGACACAGGCTTCACGGTCGCCGGCCATCGCGTTGGCCGTGAAGGCGATCATCCACGGCCTGGACGCCGGCGCCGGGCGCCCGGCGACGACCTGACGCGCCACCTCCAGCCCGTCGACGCCGGGCATCTGCACGTCGAGCAGCAGGATGTCGTACGCCTGCCGGCCGATGGCCTCGAGCGCCTGCGCGCCGTCCGATACCACGTCGGGCCGGCAGCCCAGGCGCCGCAGCATCAGCAGCGCCACGCGCTGGTTCACGAGGTTGTCTTCGGCCAGCAGGACGCGCTCGGCGCACGTGGCGTCGACGGCCGCGCCGGCCTCCTCGGGTCCGCACGCATCGGCCGGTGACGCCGATCGCGGCTGGGCGGCCAGCACCCGTGAGAGGGTGTCGGCCAGCAGGGCGGGCTTGACCGGCTTGGCGAGCGCGGCGGCAAACGCCTCGTTGCGGGGCCGGTGCCCCATCGACGAGAGCAGCACGAGCGGTGGGCAGGCGTCAGCCAGTTGCGCCCGCAGCGCGCCGGCCAGCGTGTCGCCGTCCATCCCCGGCATGTGCCAGTCGATGAGCGCGATGTCCACCTGGTGTCCCGATCGCACGAACTCGAGCGCCGCGGGTCCGCCGTCCACCGCGTGCGGTACCATGCCCCAGCCGAGCGCGAGTCCGGTCAGCAGCCGGCGATTGGTCTCGTTGTCGTCGACCACGAGCAGGTGACGGTGCTCGAGGCCGGCGTGCGCGATCCCGGCGTAGGGGCGCGGCCGGCTCGGCAGCGCCGGCAGGCGGGCGGTGAAGTGGAACGTGGAGCCGCGGCCCACGTCGCTCTCCACCCACATCGTGCCGCCCATCAGTTCGGCCAGCCGCCGGCTGATAGCCAGCCCCAGGCCCGTCCCGCCGAACCGGCGTGAGATGGACGCGTCCACCTGGCTGAAGGACTCGAAGAGCCGGCTCATCGCGTCGCGCGGGATGCCGATGCCGGTGTCGCGGACCGAGAACGCGATGGCGGCTCCGTGCTCGTCGCGCACCGCGTGCACGCGCAGCACCACCTCGCCCGTCTCCGTGAACTTGATGGCGTTGCCCACCAGGTTCACGAGGATCTGGCGCAGCCGGTTCGCGTCGCCCCGCACCTGCCCCGGCGTGCCGTCGGCGATCTCGTAGAGCAGGTCGATCCGCTTCTCCGACGCGCGTGCGGCGAACACGTCGAGCGCGCCCTCCACGCACTCGCGCAGGCTGAACTCGGTCGCGTCGAGTTCCAGCCGCCCCGACTCGATCTTCGAGAAGTCGAGGATGTCGTTGATGATCGCAAGCAGCGCTTCGCCGCTCGCCCGGATGGTGGACGCGTATTCGTGCTGCTCGCGCGTGAGCGGCGAATCGAGCAGCAGGCTCGTCATCCCGATCACGCCGTTCATCGGCGTGCGGATCTCGTGGCTCATCATCGCCAGGAACTGGCTCTTGGCGAGGCTGGCCTGCTGCGCCTCGGCCTCCGATGCCCGCGTGCTCGCGATGGCGCGCTCCAGGTCGGCGTTGGCCTGGCTCAGCTCGGCCGTCATGCGATCGGCGATCACCTCGGCGCGGGATCGCGCGTTGACCGCCGCCAGCAAGAGCAGCGACGACAGCACGCCGGTCAGCATCCCGCCAAGCAGCACCACGAGCGGCAGGGCGCGCGAGCTGAACACCTCGAACTCGGGGCGCACCCGGAACTGGAACCACCAGCGGCGACCGTGCACGTCGACGCTGCGGAAGCTGGTCAGCGCCGATGCGCGCCCGGGTGTCCCGGCCGAGGCCGTCTCGAACAGCGGCGGCTGGTTCGGCAGCGTCGAATCATCGGTGATCGTGAAGTCCACCTGGTTGGCGCCGACCGCCTCGAGCCCCGACATCAGGGCGTCCATCCGGATCGACGCGTAGACCCAGCCCTCGAGCGCCGCTTCGCGCTGGGCCACGGTGTCGATCGGCAGGCCCGGATGGAACACCGGCAGGAAGAGCAGGAACCCGGGGATGGTCCGGCCGTCCTCGATCACGGCGATGCGGTTCGAGAGCACGGCGCTGTTGGACCGCATGGCCTCCTCGGCGGCCCTGCGCCGGTTGGTGCCCGACCCCACGTCGAGCCCCAGCGCGCCGGCGTTGCGCTCGGCCGGTTCGATGCGCGTGACCGCGTAGAAGAAGGGGTTGTCGCCGGGGCCGCGGCGCTCCACCGTGTAGCCGGCGAAGCCGTCGCGCCGCTGGCGTGCCTCGAGCGCCCCCACCTCCGCCCTGGGAACACGTTCCACGAGGCCGAGGCCTACCACGCCTTCGTTGAAGTACGGGCTGGTGGCGGCGACGTAGATCGCCCACTCCTGTGGTGAGACGTCCTCACTGGCCCAGAGCAGCGCGCGGGCGCTGTGCAGGGCCTGCGCGGCCGAGGCGAAGCGCCCGAGCACGGTCGCCGTGACGCGATCGGTGAGCCGGTCGAACCGCACGGACTCGCTGTGACGCGTCTCGCGACCGACGACCTGCCACGCCAGCACCGACAGCACCAGCGACACCGCGAAAGCCAGGCCGGGCAGGCGCCAGCGGTGCAGGCGGGTCGTCGCGGCGGCACGGGCAGAGGCCACGATCAGTAATCGGCTCGACGGGTGTGGAACTGTACGGTCCCCGGGGCGCCGTCACGCGCCGGCGGCTGGCGAGGCGGGGGGACACGCACAACTGCCGGCTCCGGCTGCGCCCCGTCGTGTGACGGGGCGTGACGATGAGGGGACTCGTCCGGGGTGAGCCCGCCCCGCGGGCCGGGAAGCCCGCGGGACGTAAGAACCGACTCTGGTGTTCGCGGGCACGTCGCGCCGCTCGGCGCACGAGGCGATCGAGAAGATGCGAACGGGTCTGCGCCGTCGCAGGTATTGCGTCGTCGACGTCGACTTGTCCCGCTACTTCGACACCATCGGGCACGATCGGATGTTAGCGAAGGTCGCACGGCGGATCCGCGTCGGTCGGGTGCTCGCGATGGTCAAGCCGTTACTGACGAGCACGGGCAAGCAGGGCGTCCCGCAAGGCTCGCCCCTCTCGCCACTCCTCGCGAACCTGGCGCCGAACGACCTCGACCACCTGTTGCATTGGACGGCCTCCACCGCTACCTCACCACCAATCAGGACCGCACGCGCTACGCGACCTTCCGCGCGACTGGCGCCGATGCTGCGCTCACACGCCGTACCGTCTATCCCTCGCCGGGAGCTCGGGATCAGCTCTGGGGTCGCACCCGCGCCGCATGAACGTATGCCGCTTGCGCCACCGGCAAGCGCCGACATTCGTTCAGCGGTTCAATCGATGTCAACGTAGTAGGTCTCGATGACGCGCGATTGACCGTCATCAAATTCACCAACACACGAGTAAGTTCCGGACTCGTTCGCCGGCCCCATGATCGTCGTATGCAAGTACGGCTTGTAGCCCGTTGCGACTGCATCATGCGCCAGCAGCTGCCCGCTGGGCGCGAAGATTCGCAAGTCGACCGATATATAATTGGGGTTGGGGGGCCAATCTTTCTCGAGGCCGCCATGGCACACGACATTCCCGCCAGATTCGTAGAAGGTCATCCCGTAGGACGCGAATAGAGGCGTGAAGGCAAATGCGACGGCGACGAGAGCGAAGACGAGCTGCTTGACAGTGCGCTTGGCCATGATCTGACTCCTTGATGTGGCACGAGGCGGCTTCTGAGCCAGCAACAGTGACGTCAACTCTATCTGGGGCTTGAGCTGAATACGCACGGTGACCTCCCCATGAGGTCGCTCCCGAGCCCTGACTAACAGGCTCCTGAAAAACGGAGTCAATGATGCCGTTGGGAGCTCATCGGGTGTCCGGCGATACTGGTTCCTGGGTCACAGTGGAGCCCGAGCGGGTGCTCTTTCGAGCGCCCGCGGCCAAGCAGCGCCACTCAGCCGGCCAGCAGCGTCCGCAGCGGGCAGGCGCACCAGGTTGCACGCCGCGGCGGTGAACGTGAACTGCCAAGCCACCCGCGGCAACCCTCGATGACGAGGCTTGCGCAACAGCCCCACGGTCTTCATCCACCCGAAAATCTCCTCGACCCGTTTGCGGAGTCGTTGACTCACCGTGTACCCGGGATGCCCGCTCGTCCGGCGATCGATCGCATTGCCGCGGCCCTCGAGAGCGACGCGCGGCGCCTTGGCTGTCTCGCGAACCCCCTCGACACACACGCGCTGGTGATAGCCCTCGTCAGCGCCGACGGTGCCGCGGCCGTCATCGAGGTGCGCGAGCATCGGCAAAGCGGCCTCGCGTTCGGCCGTGCCCGTGGCGGGCAGGGGCCAGGCCCCCACCACGAGGCCGTAACGGTTGTAGATCAACACCTAGCCGTTGTACGCCAGTCGGGACGGCTGCCCGTCGGCTTTCCGAAAGAGGCGGCTGTCGGGGTCGGTCGTCGAGTGATGTGTCTCATTCGAACGCCGTTGGCCGCGGAAATCGACCATCGGGGTACCCGGTCGTCGTCGCTGGGCGGCGGCACAGCCTTGGGCTGGAAGCTCTTCAGAACGGCGTAGACTGCGCAGCAACGTACCGTCCACCGTGAAATGGTCGGCCGACAACAGCCCGGCGGCGCCGGCGGCCTCCACCGAGACGCCGGGCAGCACACCGCCCGACGCATCCCTGACGGCCCCCTCGATGGCGCCGCGCGTCTCCTGCGCCCACGCCGGCACGGCCAGCAGGACGCACAGCAGCAGCCCAAACAGTCCTCTCCTCATAGGCAACCCCTCCTGAGTCCACGCGCAACACACAGATCACATGGAGCCGCGTGCGCAGCGCATCACCCGCTGAGCGCGGGAAATCTACGGTGGCTGGCTTGCCTGCACGCCATGTGCCAACCCGACGTGGCTGGCGGCGCGAGAATAGTGCCCGAAACACAGGCGCTACCCGGGAGACACGGCAGAGCCCGAAGCCCAGCAATCCAAACGCGCCGTGTTCGCAGTTCAAGAAAGCGAATCGCGACCGCGCGGTCCGGGGTTCGGCGACCGGGGGGGGCTGGCGCGGCCCACAGCGGCTTCCGGCATGCCGGGGCCCTGTCGATCCAAGATGACGGATCCGACGGGACGAGGCGATGGATTGCGCAAGCCGATGGCCGCACCTCAACCCAATCGACCCATACTTTTTCCGTGAGATTGCGTGTTTCGGGCTCACTGGGCCAACGGCACGCGCCTTGCGTTGGAGTTTCAAGCAATGTCTTGGCGTCCCCGGGCCTTCGGATCGTCTCCCGGGGGGCAGATTGCATGGTTCGTGGATTCTCGGAGGTGAACGGATGAGGTTTTCATTCTCGGTCATGCGGCGCGTTTCGGCGGCGCTGCTGACCCTCGCGTTGCTGGCCGTCCCGGCCATCGCGCAGGAGACGACCGGCGCCATCGCGGGCGTCGTCAAGGATCAGAACGGTGCGGTGCTGCCGGGCGCCACCGTGACCGCCACGGGCCCGGTTGGCAACGTCGTGACCGTCACCGACGAGCGCGGCGAGTACCGGTTCCCGCGCCTGCCCTCGGGCATCTACAAGCTGACGGCCTCCCTCGACGGCTTCGCCACGGGCGAGGGCACCGTGAACCTCACGGTCGGCCAGACGGGCCGGATCGAGTTCATGCTGCGGCTGGCGAGCCTCGCCGAAACGGTCGAGGTGAGCGCCGCGGCCCTCACCGTCGACCTCACGTCGTCGTCGACGGCCACCAACATCTCACGCGAGCGCATCGAGGTGCTGCCGCGCGGCCGCGACTTCAGCGACGTCGTCTCGCAGGCCGCCGGCGCGGCCAACGAGTCGCAGTCGGGCGGCATTTCGATCGACGGTTCGTCGGGGTCCGAGAACCGGTTCGTCATCGACGGTATCGACACGACGTCGGCGCAGACCGGCGTCAGCGCCGTCCCGATGCGGGCCGAGTTCATGGAAGAGGTGCAGGTGAAGTCGGCGGGCTACTCCGCCGAGTTCGGCGGCTCGACGGGCGGCGTGATCAACGCCATCACCAAGAGCGGCACGAACACGTTCCATGGCGGCGTGCTGGCCGACTTCGAGCAGCGCAAGTGGGGTGGCGGCGAGCGGCCGATTCTCGTCGACAGCCTCGTGGCCGACACCTACCAGTACCTCAGCGATATCCCCAAGGACGACGAGTCGCGCGTCGACCCCGGCGTCTTCCTGGGCGGGCCGGTTCTCCGCGACCGGGTGTGGTTCTTCGGCTCCTACCAGCCGGGCGTCCGCAGCACCAAGCGCACGGTCACCTTCATGAACGGCGTGACCAACACGTTCCCGCAGGACTTCCGCGTGGACTACGGCACCTGGAACGTGACGGGCAACCTCAACTCGAAGCTGATCTTCAGGGGCGGTGGCAACTACTCGCCCTACGAGACCAAGAAGGCGCTGCCCAACAAGAACGGCCGCACCACGCTCACCTCGCCCGATCAGTATCTCAGGGGCCAGAAGGGTCAGCGCGACACCTACTCCGGCTCCGTCGACTACCTGCCCTCCAACCGGCTCGTGGTGTCGGCCCGCGTCGGCCGCTTCCACACCGACCTCGAGAGCACCGGCGTCACCTACCCGGGGCTCATCCACAACTTCTCGACGGCGAGCACGCCGGCCGGCATCGCGGCGCTCGGTTCGGTCGGGCAGCCGGCCGGCTTCCTGTCTGACATCCTGGTCACCGACGCCACGGCGCGTGACGAGTACGTGCGCACCTACATCGGCGCCGACGCCACGCTGTATTTCACGGCCGGCGGCGAGCACCAGTTGAAGTTCGGGTACCAGACGGAGAAGATCTTCAACGACGTGCAGAGCGGCTACAACGCCGACCGCATCCTCTACTACGCCGGCCGGCCCTACACCACCACGAGCGGCAACGCCGTGTCGGGCACCTACGGCTACTTCCGCCTGCTGAACATCTCGACGCTGGGCGAGACCTCGAGCCGGAACAACGCGCTGTTCATCCAGGACAACTGGAAGGTGAGCGACCGGCTGACGCTGAACATCGGCCTCCGCACCGAACAGGAGAAGGTGCCCAACTTCGGTGCCTCCGGACCGGCGACGGCCATCGAGTTCGGCTACGGCGAGAAACTGGCCCCGCGCCTGGGCTTCACCTACGACCTGCTGGGCGATCAGAAGTGGAAGCTCTACGGGTCCTGGGGCTTCTACTACGACGTGATGAAGTACGAGCTCCCCCGCGGCTCGTTCGGCGGTGACCGGTGGGTCGACTACTTCTTCACGTGGAACAACCCTGACTACCGCGTGAACGGCTCTGGCTGCAGCACCGGCTCGAATTCGGTCTCCGAGCGTCCGAACTGCGCTGGCGGCACCTTCATCGAGGCCGTGGATCGCCGCTTCAACTCCGCGGCGGCCCCGCCCGAGGACTCGGTCATCGACCCCAACCTGAAGCCGATGAAGCAGGCGGAATTCCAGCTCGGTGTCGACCACGAGCTCACGTCCAGCATCGTGGTGGGCGCCCGCTACGTCAACAAGCACCTCATCCGCGCCATCGAGGACGTCGGCATCCTGGTGCCCGGCATCGGCGAGGTGTTCTACATCGCGAACCCCGGCGAGGGCGTCACGCTCACGCTCGGCGGGTCCGAATCGCCGCCCTTCCCCAAGGCCAAGCGCGACTACCAGGGGCTGGAGCTCACCTTCCAGAAGCGCTACTCCAACAAGTGGGGGCTCTTCGGCAGCTACACCATCAGCCGGCTCTACGGCAACTACTCCGGCCTGGCCAGCTCCGACGAGGACGGTCGCGTGTCGCCCAACGTCAACCGGTTCTTCGACGGCATCGCGATGTTGTACGACCGCAACGCCAAGCTGGTCTACGGCCGGCTCGGAACAGACCGGCCGAACCAGTTCAAGGGGCAGTTCCTCTACGGGTTCGACTGGAACATGATCATCGGCCTGAACCAGTACATCGGCCAGGGCATCCCGATCACGGAAGAGGGCAGCGTCCTGCTCGTGCCCTTCATGCCGTACGGCCGTGGCAACCTGGGACGGACTCCGCTGCTGACCTCGACCGACCTCTCGGTGATGCAGAGCTTCGATCTCGGCGATCGCGTCAAGGTCCAGATCGGCGCGACCATCCTGAACCTGTTCGATCAGGACACGGTCACGCGCCGGTACAACAACCGGATGGTTGGTGATCTGCCGCTCGACGACCGTGAGTTCTTCGGCGGCGGCTGGGATTACGAGGCGCTTCTGCGGGCAGACCCGACGCTTCTCGACGTGAAGTTCAATCAGCCCGATCAGTACCAGGCTCCGCGCTCCATCCGCCTGACCGCGAAGTTCACGTTCTAGAGCGGATCTGCATCCGCAGCCGGTCGACGGCGACCGGCTGCAGGAACGATTGGGGAGGGCTGGCAACGGCCCTCCCCTTCTTTTTGGGGCTTGGGGCTTGGGGCCCTACTTCTCCCCCTCCACCGCGGCGTCGCGTCGCGGGGCAGCCGTCATCGCGTCCAGCGTGACCGGCCACGATGCCAGCGGCGCGGTCAGCGCCTGCTGGAGCGGCGTCGCCGGCAACGCGCTCGCCACCGACCCCAGCAGGGCGCGCGCACGCTGTTCTTCACCGGCGTCGCGGTCGAAGAGCGCCAGCGCAACGTTGACCAGCGGGTGCCGTCGCGTCTGCTCCGGCCAGCTGCGCAGGGCACCCTGCGCTTCGCGCGGCCGCCGCGCGCGCCGGCTGAGCGGCCGGGCGCTTGCCGTGGCCGAGAGCGCCCCGGACACGACGAGGTCGGCCGTCAGGTCCACCCGCAGGTCGCTCAACCGCACCGTCCCCTGCCCGCGCAAGTCCACATCGTCGGAGTCCAGCGCGAGGTCGTCGGAGGCCAGCACGCCGTCAGCCAGTGCAAACGTGGCCGACAGGCGCGAGAACGCGTTGCCACCGGCCGCGACGCGTCCGCTGGTCCCGAACGCAATGATGACCGGGCGCACCAAGTCGAGGCCCGGCAGGGTGCCGTCCTCGATGGCGAGCTCCGCGGTGCCACGCGTGGTGGCGAGCGACACGCCGGCCGCGTTGGCCGTCGCCTGCTCGAGCTGGCGAACGCCGCCCGTGCCGCCGAGCGGCTGACACCCTTGCGGTGAGATGCGCGGCTCGAGGCGGTGGCCCGCGCGAACACCGCCCGGATGGTCCATGCACGGCGGTTGCGCCACACCGACGCGCGCACGCTTCGCAGGCTGCCGTTCGCGGCCGCCGCCGAGAACGTGGGCGCCGCGTCCGACGCCGATACCGTTCACGGGCTGCTGATGGCGTCGAGGCGACACCGGGCGAACGTGCTGGGGCCCCACGACGCGGTGGGCATCGCCACCGGGCGAGGGCGTGACGGCCGCTTGTACGCAACGTTCGTGTTCGCCGCGACCCGGCGGCGATGATCCGACTCCCGGCCGCGCTCCCGCTCAGCGCAGGCGCTCGGCCGCGATGGTCCGCTTCAGCACGCGCTCGGGCATCACGCGCGCGCCGAGGCCCGGTCCTTCGGGGATGGCGATGAATCCGTCGGCATCGAGCACGACCCTCGGCTCGACGATGTCCTCGTCGAAGTAGGTGCTGGTTTCGGAGGTGTCGCCCGGCAGCGAGAAGCCCTCGGCGGTCTGCAGGTGGATGTTGACCGCCCGGCCGATGCCCGTCTCGTCCATGCCTCCCGACCACACGCCGATGCCGTGGGCGGCGGCGTGGTGCGCGATGCGGATCGACTCCAGCAGCCCGCCCACGCGCCCCTGCTTCACGTTGACGATGCGGCAGGCGCCGATCGAGATGGCGGCGGCAGCATCGGCCAGCGAGTGAATGGACTCGTCGAGGCAGACCGGCGTCCGCATCGCGGCCTGCAGCGTGGCGTGCTCGATGATGTCGCTGCAAGAGAGTGGCTGCTCCACCATCATCAGGTCGAACTCGTCGAGCCGGCGCAGGTGGTCGACATCGGCCAGCGTGTAGTCGCCGTTGGCGTCCACCATCAGCGGCAGGTCGGGGAACCGCCGGCGTACCGCCCGCACCCATTCGATGTCCTGGCCGTTCTTCACCTTCATCTTCACGCGGTGGTACTTGCGCGCGACCGCGCGCTCCACGGCGCGCAGCAGGTCGTCGGGTGAGTCCTTCAGGCCGATGCTGAGGCCGGACGGGATCTTCCGCGCCGGCCGGCCCAGCAACTCGTGCAGGGCGAGGCCTCGCTGATGCGCGATCAGGATCAGGAGCGCGTTCTCGAGCGTCGCCTTGGCCATGCCGTGGCCGCGCACACGCCGGAAGCGCGCCTCGAGGTCACCGAGGGTGAGGCCCTGCTCGACCAGCGGCAGCAGGAAGTCCGCCAGGATGTGCCGCGCCGTGGCGTTGGTCTCGCAGGAGTAGTACGGATCCGGGTCGGAGACGCACTCGCTCCACGCGATGACGCCGTCGGGTTCGACGCGCATCAGCATCGCGTCCTTCACGGTCCACACGTGGACGCTCGTGCCGAACGGCGAGACAAACGGCAGCCGCACGGTGACGAGGTCGACGTGATCCAGCCGCGGCAGGACGAGCGCTTCGGGGGCGGCGGTGGGCGAAGACGGAGCTGGCGTCGGCATGAGGCGGCCTCCCCGTCAGCGCCCGCGCAGCGCGGGGAAGACCTCGGTGAACACCCTGTCGCGGATCTCGCGGTCGATCGCCTTCGTGCCTCGCGGTGTTGCCGGCGTCACTTCAATCAACGTGTTGAAGGCCGTCACGTACCCGATGCCCGCGGCCGGATCCAGGTAGAAGTGCGAGATGAAGCCGTTCTGGTCGCCGCCGTGGCCGACGCAGGTGCGATCGAAGTGCCGCTCGACGAAGAAGCCGAGCCCCATGCGCACGTCGCGATCCGGCGCCTCGCCGTCGGTTTCCGCCGGCACCACCGGGCGCCACATCTCCTCGATCGACGCCCGCGAGAGCACCGTGTCGTAGCGCGCGCGCCGCGTGGCATCGGCGGGCCGGCCGAGCAGGAAGCTCACCCACTTCGCCAGGTCGGCGACCGGCGCGTTCAGGCCGCCGTTGGACACCGTGACGCCGGTATCCGCATCGAACGGGCGCTCGGTGCGCACCCCGTCGCGCGTCACGTAGCTGTGCGACTTGTGGGCGAGCAGATAGGGCGGCGTAGCGTCGAAGTAGCTCTCGCGCATCTCGAGCGGCCGCAGGATGTGCTTGTCGACGTAGACCTCGAAATCCTCGCCGGCCAGTTGCTCGATGATGCGGCCGAGGAAGACGATCCCGGGGTTCGAGTACTGGAAGCGGCTGCCCGGCGCGAACTCCACCTCCGTGTACGGGAGCATCGCGGCGAGCTGCGCCCAGGAGGTCGGCTCGAACGGATGCCAGCGCCTGTCGCCACCCCACGGCCACGTGGGCGACCTGAAGCCGGCGCTGTGACTCAGCAGGTGGCGGATCGCGATCGCCTCCACCGGCCCGTACGGGTCGTGCACGGCGCGCAGTTCCGGCAGGTAGCGCACCACCGCATCGTCGAGCGACAGGCGGCCGCCGTCACGCAACTGCATGATCGCCACCGCCGTGAACGTCTTGGTGATCGAGGCCCAGTGGAAGATCGTGCGCTGGTCGACCGGGCGCGCCGTGACCACGTCGGCAACGCCTTCGCCGTCGGCGAACACCGTCCGGTCGCCCTCCACCACCGCGATGGCGGCGCCGGCGATCCCCGCCGACTCGATCGTCCGTCTCCACTGCGCGCGGAAGTCGTCGAAAGCCATGGCTGTCGTTGTCCGGGGCGTTTGCGCCGACGCGATTGCGCCGGCCACGATCAGGCCTGTGATCACCGCGGTCGCCCTCACCTGCCCTCCCTGCCGCGCGTGACGTGCGCCGGCACTTCGCGACGATCCTCCGGCAGGCGCCGGCGACGCGTCAAGCCGGCGTCCGTCGTTGACGTGGCGAGGGAGCATCACTCGAGCCGAGGTCCGCGGCCACCGTGCGGTGATCCCGCCTCGCCGTCCCCGCGCGCGTCACCGCAGCCACGGAGGCCGCGGCAGCAGGCGATCGCGGTCGAACGGCGGTGCCTTGCGGGGCGGCAGCTCGTCGTCGGGGAACAGCGCGAGCCAGTGCTCACGGTCGGAGTCGTCGGCGTGATAGGTGAGATACGCGCGGGTGTCAGCGTCGCTGCCCGCGCCGACCAGGCTCACGTGGTAGGCCGCGGACGGGTCGTCGTCGAACGCCGGGACCTCTTCTCGCAGGATCTCGTGCCAGAGCGCGGTGTACAACTCGCGGTCGCTGAGGTGGTCGGTCTTGCTGAGGAACACCCGGAGGGCCGCCAGGCGGTCGATGACCTCCCACAACTTCACGCTCAGCGCGGCGTCGGCGAGGGTCTCCGGCTCCGGCAGTTCGACGCCGGCCTCCGTCAGTTGCTGGAAGTTGGTGGTCCACGGGCCGGTCTCGATCGCCAGCACGTGAGCCCACAACTGCTCGCGCGCGCTGGGCGGCAACGCCGAGGACTCCCAGGCGGTCATGCTGCCACCCGCCAGCCGGCGGGCCTCTTCCTTCATGGTGCGAATGCGCGCCTCCCGATCGGTCCGGCTCTCATCGTCCCGGGCGTTGGTAGACATGGGCGTCCTCCCTCCAGCGCACCAGCGAGGAGGGCTGGCACGCGTCCGCATGGAGGCCGGGGACCGCGCGCGGGAGCCGTCCGCCCGCACGTCCGTCCGCCAGCCACCGGCGCCCGACCAGAGTCCGGCAGTGATTGACGACGACGATGCCATCGTCCGCGCGTGACGTCAACCCCGGGAAAGTCCTGGGTACAGTTCGACGTCGGCTCGCCACCGTCGGCGGCCTTCGCCTCAACCCACGGGAGCACGAACAGGCTCGTCTCGCCCTCTTCACCGAAGGCCAGGATCCTCGCCCGTCTCTCGAGAAGGAGGTCAACGACAGCAGATGTGGCGACGTTGCCGACGACGCAGGTGCACCGCCTTCGGCGGTGCGCCGAGCAACACGTTCCTCGCGTTGAAGTCGTCGTCTTTGGTGAGGATGGCAAAGCCCCCGACGCGGGCCGCTTCCCAGAGCTTCGAGTCGTCAGACCCGCGAAGTCGCAGCGTCTCGACGTGCACGCTGTCCGGAAACACCTCGCGCTGGGGCAACCACCGGCGCGCGACTGAGGCTCTCGTCGATGAGGAAGCGCACGAGTCAGGCCACCGGCGACGCCAGGCGCCGCTCTCGGGCCGCGGCGAACGCCAGGACGGCGCGGATGCTCTCGGACGTGAGGCTTGGGAAGTCGGCGAGGATCTCGGCCTCGGTCATTCCCGAGGCCAGGTATTCGAGCACGTCCTGCACCGTGATGCGCGTGCCAGCAATACACGGCTTGCCGCTGCGGACTCCTGGCGTCACCGTGATCAACTCTTCCCAGCGCATGGCGTCAGGATAGATCCTCAATCCCGGCAGGCTTGAGCCATCCGCACTGGTCCTGGCGTTCCATCAGCACGCTCAACCGCATTGTGACTGGAAAGGAAATTGGCTCCTCGGGCTGGACTCGAACCAGCAACCCTCCGGTTAACAGTTGCCGCGCTGCACTGTCGCCTCACATCGCAGCACGTGAGTTCGAGTCGTATTCATGAGGTCGGATCGCGGATCCGGAGCCCCTTCGTTTTCGTACCGAGTCGCACCGTTTTCGGAAGCGGGTGGGTACAGTTTTGGGTACAGGCGGCGCGAACATGCTGCCATCGGCGACCGCCGCCTGGACAGGCCCACCCTACGGGAGCACGAGCAAGCTCGTCTCTCCCTCTTCACCGAAGGCCAGAATCCTCGTCCGCCTCTCGAGAAGAAGGTGGATGACAGCAGACGTAGCGACGTTGCCGACACGCAGGTGCACCACTTTCGGCGGAGCGCCGAGCAACACGCTCCTCGCGTTGAAGTCGTCGTCCTTGGTGAGAATGACGAGGCCCTCGGCGCGGGCGGCCTCCCATACCCTCGAATCGTCGCACCCGCGCAAACGCAGCGTCTCCACGTGCACGCTGTCAGGGAACGACGCGCGCAGCGCGACGACCAGCCGGGGACTCAGGTTCTCGTCGATGAGGAATCGCACGAGTCAGGCCGCTGGGGAAGCCAGGCGACGCTCTCGGGCCGCGGCGAACGCCAGGACGGCGCGGATGCTCTCGGAGGTCAGGCTTGGGAAGTCGGCGAGGATCTCGGCTTCGGTCATGCCGGAGGCCAGGTACTCGAGAACGTCCTGTACGGTGATCCGCGTGCCCGTTACGCAGGGCTTGCCGCTGCGGATCCCAGGCGTCATCGTAATCAGTTCTTCCCAGCGCATAGCGTCAGGATAGACGCTGCGCTCCTCCCCGGCAAGAACACAGGGCAAGAACACGGGCCCGACCCGCGCCGGCGGAAACGGCGCCGTGTTGTACTTCGCCGGATGGATCGTCTTCACCGGTAGCGCCATCATCAGCGCAAGCTACCGTGGAAGCCGCCGACGTCGTCCTAGCGCACGTGCCTGCAGAAGCCGAGGCCCTCAACCACGACTTCGTCACCCTCTACAGGGGGACGTTTCGCGAGGTCTACGCCTTTGTACGGGCGCAGGTCGCCGACGCGGCGACGGCGGAGGAACTCGTCAGCGGTATCTACCTGAAGGCCTACCGGCACCGCCAGGCAGCGCCCCCCCAGGGTCGGCAGCGGTTCTGGCTGTTCCGGATCGCCGGTACCGCCGTCATCGATCACTACCGGACCGAGGGACGCCGGCGAGCGGCGACGCTGAGCCTCGAAGACATCGGTGAGCTCACTGCGGCCGGGCAGGACCCGGAGCAGCGCCTGCTCGAACGCGAGCGGATGGGGCGCCTCTTGACGGCCCTCGGGGAACTCGAGGCGCGGGACCGCGAACTGCTCGCCCTGAAGTTCGCCAGTCACCACAGCAACCAGGAAATCGGCGAGGTGCTGCGCGTGTCGCCCGCCGCCGTCGCCATGAGGCTGATGCGCGCGTTGCGACACCTGCGCCGTCGCCTGGGCGCATCGGAATCACGATCATGAGGACGAGACGAGGACGTGCCCGCCTGATCTCGGAGTACGTCGATGCCCGCATCGGGCGCCACGCACGGGCGGACGCGCCGGAGGCAACCGGCCAGGACCGCGACTTCGACGGGTTGCTCGACCTGGCGCGGGAACTGAGCCGCCTGGAGTTCGAGCCGCCCCGCGGTGCCGAACAGGCGGTCCTGCAGCGCCTGGCGCGCGAGGCGGCACGTCTGGACGACGCGCCGGTGACCAGCGGGTGGTGGCCGGCCTGGTTCGGCCGGACGACCGAGCAGGACCGCCTGCCGTTCTGGCAGCCGCTGCTGACCACGACGCTGGCCCTGCTGGTGCTCGCCAGCACGTTGTGGCTGGGGACGCTCGAGGCGCCCTTGACCGCCGGCGACCTACTCGCGCGCGTGGATCGGCTCGACGCGATGGTCTCGCCCGGCGAGGTGCTTCACCGGACGGTGCGTACCAGGTTCCGCACCTCGCCGGCCACAGTCCCCGTGATGCAGACCACCGTGCACGAGTGGCTCGATGGCGCTGGCACGCGCTCGGCCGCGTATGGCTACGACGACGCTGGCCACCCGATCTGGGGCCAGGTCCACCTGGTGGAGGGCGCATCGACCGGCTCGCGGATGTACCTGCACCCCAGCGCTCTCCATCCCCAGGGGACCGTCGTCGAACGGCCGAGCGCGCGGGAGTTCGCTGAGGCGCTCACCCGGGAGCCGCCGGCCGTGCGTGAGGCGGTTGAGCCCATCTTGCGGCGGCGTCAGGTGGTGCCCGAGCCGATCTGGAGCGATCGCTGGGAGAACCGCCTCCTGCTCGGCATCGAGTCGCGCGAACCGAGGCCCGAGGAATCGATCGAAATCGCGCCGTGGACCACGCCGGCGGGCGGGCGCGGATATCGGCTGCGTCTGGTGGATCGGCTTCGCCCCTGGATCGAGTGGCGCGGCACGGCGCTGGCCGGCGTGCCCGCCGTCTTCGAGCGCGTGCGCTACATCGACGCACGCGCGTATCTCACGCTGCGCGAGACGGCCGAGTATCGACTCCCAGACGGCCGGGTGTTCGCCTACGAGCGCGAAATGCTCGACAGCGAGCGTGTGCCGCTCGACGGCCACGCCGAGGCGTGGTTCCGGCTCGAGGTTCCGGCGGGTACCCCTGTTCGACGTGCCTCTGCCGAGGAAGAGCTACGGGCCCTGGCCGACGCGCTCCGGCCGCCCGACAAGTCAACGCACACACAGGAGAACGTTCGATGAAGCGACTGTTCCCGGCGCTGGCCGCCCTGTTCCTGCTGACCGCGGCGGCTCACGCCCAGACCACGGCCGCCGGGTCGGTCCGGGGCTACGTGCGAGACATCACCGGGGCCGTACTGCCCGGCGTCACGGTGACGGCGACGAGCCCCACGGTGCCGGGTGTGTTCCTCGCCACGAGCGACGGTGAGGGCTACTACCGTCTGCTCGAGCTGCCACCGGGCGCCTACTCGCTCACCTTCGAGCTCGACGGCTTCACCCGCCTCGCCCGCGAGGGGGTCGTCGTGCGCGCCGGCACCAATATCCCCGTGGACGTGTCCATGGGCGTGGGCGCGCTGGCCGACACCGTCGAGGTGAAGGCCGAGACCCCCATGCTCGAGTCCCGTGACGTCGTGCAGGCGGTCAACATCAGCGGCGAGTTCCAGCGCAGCGTGCCACTGAGCGCGCGGCGCGACTGGGCCGACTTCATGGCGGTGACGCCCGGCGTGGTCACCGTGCAGTTCCCCGGCGCCAGCGGCCTCTACTACATCCGCGGCGCCGACTTCAGCTCGCACGTGCTGCAGATCGACGGCGCCGACGTGGGCTCCGCGGCGCAGGGCGCCACGGGGTTCATCAACCTCAGCTCCGAGGCGCTCGGCGACACCCAGATCAAGACCGGCGCCATCGACGCCTCCTCGCCGATCGGCCTCGGCGCCGTCGTCAATCTCGCCACGCCGAGCGGCACCAACGCGGTCCGCGGCGCGGCCGGCCTCTTGTATCAGGCCAAGGGATGGAACTGGAACAACGTCCCGGGCGGCACGGCCAGCGAGGTGAACAACGTGCAGCCCGACCTCGCGGTCGGCGGGCCGCTCATGCGCGACAAGTGGTGGGGCTTCGCGGCCTATCGCTACACGCGGTCCGACACCGGGGTCAGCCGCACGGCCCAGCAGGTGGCGACACTGGAGGCGCTGTCGCCGGGCTTCGAGCCATTCGACAGCCGCAACGAGGCCAACTACATTTTCCTCAAGACCAACGCACAGCTCACGCCGCGCCATCGTGCACAGTTCTTCTACCAGAAGGACGACAACCCCAGCGACCTGGTGAACCCGATCGACGCGGACCGGTTCCTCAACCGCGGGCCGGAAGGCGTGGGAGTCTCCGCACAGCTGTCCTCGATCTGGAGCGACGCGCTGACGTCGCGCTTCACGCTGGCGTTCAACGACAAGGCCAACCAGGGTCGGCTCTACGACTACGGCCCCACGCCGCGCGTGGTGCACTCGCAGGTGTTCCCGTCCTCTGGCGTTCTGCTCGGCTCTGGCCCAATCGCCTACCTCGACAACAGCGGCAGCGGCTTCGACTCCCCGTACCAGAAGTGGACGGTGTCGGCCGACTTCTCCTACTACAAGACGGGTTGGAAGGGCAGCCACGAGATCCAGTTCGGCCTCTACGGACAGCCGCTGATCCGCGTGCAGTCGGACATCAAGCTGCCGGCAGGGGGCTTCATCCTCCAGGAGGAGGTGCTGCGGAACGCGGCGAACCCGGGCGGCGGCACGATACCGTTCCACCGTCAGATCGCCAGCGTCGCCGACTACACCGATCAGACGGTGGACAGTTCCGACTACGCGGTCTATGTGCAGGACGCGTGGCGACCGATCGCGCGCCTCGCGGTGACGGCCGGCGTCCGGGTCGATTTCATCACGCGCACCGACAAGATCTTCGACGTCAGGGTGCAGGAGACGACCGCCGCCGGCCCGCGCCTGGGCGTGAACTACATGATCTCGGCCGACCAGCGGGATGCGTTGCGCGCGAGCTGGAGCCGCATCCACGAGGTGCTCGCGCAGAACATCGTCACGGCCGGCACGGCGCTCGCGGGCATCCGCGACGAGTACGACACGGACCTGAACGGCACCTTCGAGACGGTGTTCGTCACGCCGCCGAGCACCGCCGTGTCGAGCGACCGCCGGCTTGACGAGAACCGCAAGCAGCCGCGGGTGGACGAAGTGTCGGTCGGCTATCGCCGGCAGTTTCCCGGGCAGGTGGCCGTGGACGTGAGTTGGGTCCGCCGCGAGTACCGCGACCGCACCGCCTACGTCGATGAGAACTCAATCATCGAGAACGGCGTCTTCAAGGGCTACCGCGACCCGACACAGAACCAGATCTACTACGTCACCGAGAACACGTGGAACTGGCCGGTCTACAACGGGCTCGAGCTGCAGGTGGCGCGCCAGGGCACCACCTGGCAGCTGATCGGCAGCCTGACGCGGCAGTGGCGGCACATCGCCGGCACGTGGCAGCCCAACGACCCGGCGCTCTTCATCCAGCCGGAGGCGTTCGACAACGACAAGGGCATCGGCGCCACCCGCGGTTCGCAGGGCGACGCCAACAGCCTGTCGGGGCGCAGCATGGCTGGGGCGCAGGTGTGGCGCGACAACATCTTCAGCGTCGCCGGAAGCTATCAGTTGCCCTGGGGATTCACGGTGGCCACCAACTACTCGTTCCAGTCGGGGCTGTGGTCGGGCCCGGTCGTGACACGGATCGGCGCTCCCGACCCCGCGTTCGGCCCGCCCGTGGTCACGCTACCCAACGGGAGGGTCGTGGCCAACCCGCTCGCTACGGTGATCCGCTTTGCGGGTGACACCCGCAGCGACGAGCAGTTCCGCACGCCCGACCTGCACGTGTGGAACCTGCGCCTCGGCCACCGGTTGAAGATCGGGAACGGCTCGCTCGAAACCGCCGTGGACTTCTACAACCTGCCCAACAACGGGGCGGCGCAGTATCTGTTCCCGGGAGGCAACCAGACCTACAACCCGTTCTACCAGCAGGGCTTCCTCGTGCAGTTGCCGCGCGCGGCCCAGGTCTCGGCGCGCTTCACGTTCTGAGGCCGACACCGGTGCCCCGACGAAGCGGACGGCCGGCGGCATGGTGGGGCGCCGCCGCCGCGGCGGTCCTCGCGCTCGCCACCGGCAGCGGTGAGGCGACCCGTGCCGAGGCCGGGGCGACCGCGAACGCGCGCGATGGGGCGCCGCCCGCCACCACGGCCTGGGACGCCTACCGCATGCCCGTCGCCCACCGCCGGCTCGACAACGGCCTGCAGGTCGTCGTCAGCGTCGACCGCGCGGCGCCGGTCGTCGCCGTCACGGTGATGTACCGCGCCGGCATCCGGGCGGAGTCGCCCGGGCGATCGGGGCTCGCGCACTTCTTCGAGCACCTGATGTTCCAGGGCACGGCGGCGCTCGACAAGCGCGAGTACGCGCGGGCGATCAACGGCGTCGGCGGGCGATTCAACGGCGCCACCCGCATGGACTACGCCAGCTACTACACGGCGGCGCCGTCCCACGCACTCGACCTGCTGTTGTGGATCGAGGCCGATCGCATGCGCGGCCTGTCGATCACGCCCGCGGTGCTCGAGAACCAGCGCGCCGTGGTGCTGGAGGAGATCCGCCAGGCGGCCAACCAGCCGTTTGCGAGCCTCGACGAGCAGTTGCAGCGGCTGGCGTTCGCGCGCTGGGAGAATGCCCACAACGGCTACGGCGAGGTCGCCGACCTCGAGGCCGCCACACTCGACGACATGCGCGCCTTCTACGATCGCCTCTACGTGCCGTCGAACGCCGTGCTGGTCGTCGTGGGCGACTGCGATCCAGAGCGAGTGTTCGCGCGCGCGACGGAGTACTTCGGCGACGTGCCGGCAGTGCCCGCGCCGCGGCGCACCGAGGTATCAGAGCAGGTGCCTGCCATGGCGGAGCGATCGGCAGAGATCGTCGAGCCGGCGGCGCGGGGCCGCGTGCTCGCCATCGGCTACCGCCTGCCGCCGCGGATGTCGAAGCCCTTCCTGTCGCTGGCGCTGCTCGACACGCTGCTGGGACGCAACGCGCGCGGCCTGCTGTCGCGGACCCTCGTCCAGGAGCGGGCGCTCGCCACCTCCGTCGCGGCGTCGTTCCACGCGCTCGGCAACGACTTCGACTTCGACGGCCCGATGCTCTACACCGTCCGAGTCGACCAGACCGACCGCGGGGCGGCCGCCGACGTGATCGGCGTGGTGGATGCGGCGATCGGCCGTATCCAGCGCGAGGGGATCTCAGACAACGAGCTGGCGGAGGCGCGCCGGCGCTACGTCACCTGGTTCCTCGATCAGGTGGCCGGGCCCGGCAACCCGCACCAGACCCGCGGCCGCATGCTCGCGGCGTTTGCGCTCTTCGACGACAACCCCGAAGACGTTAACCGCGTACTGCCGGAGGTGATGGCCCTGACGGCGGCGGACCTGCAGTCGGCGGCGCGCACCTATCTCGCCGCGGCGAACCGGGTGTGGATCCAGGGGCGGCCTCGATGAACGTCCTCGTCGCACCATCGCGGCGTGGCCGTGTGGCGCTGGCGCTGGCCCTCGCGCTCGGCACGGGGGGCCTCGTCGCAGGCGCGCCGCCAGGGCAGGCGCCCCCCCCGGCGGCCCAGACCAGTGTCGCAACCCCGGGGAGCGCCACGCCTTCGCCGCGCCCTCGTCCTGCGCCAGGCCAGTTTCCCGAACCCGCCCTGCCCACCAGGCTGATCGAGACGCTCCGCAGCGGCATGAGCATCGTCGTCGAGCGCCACCCCGGCGTCCCGGTCGCGTGGGCGTCGCTGCTGGCCGGCGCGCCATCGGCGGGCGTGGACCGCGCCCAGCTGGCGGTGCTGGCGGGGCTGATCTCGCGGCGGCTTCGCGGGCCCTCCGCGCTCGCGACGACGATCGACGCGGCGGGGGCCTCCGTCACGGCCACCGCCGACGAACGCGGGCTCACCATCACCGGCCGTGCGCCGGCGCCGGCGCTCGACGCGTTGCTCGAGGCTCTCGCGGACGCCTCCGCCGAGTTCTCGGGAGACGAGGACGCCCTCGCGGCCGAGACGACGCACGCGGCGCAGTTGGCGACGCGTGCGCAGGCCGTGCCGTGGACGCGCGCCGAGCAGGAGGCGCAGCGGTTGCTCTTCGGAACGGCGGCGGCGGCGACTGAGACAGGTGGACGGGGCCTCACTGCCGACGCCCTTCGGTCCGCGCATGCGCGGGCGTTTGCGCCCGGAGAACTCAGGCTCCTGCTGGTGGGAGACATGGAGCCCGGGGCGGCACTCGAGGCCGCGCGCAGCAGATTCGGCGGGCGGCCCGGCTCACGAGCCGTCACCGCGCCAGTCGTCACGCCGGCCACGGCGGGCACCACGGACCGGCCGCGCGTGGTATTCGTGGATCGGCCGGGTGCTGCGTTGGTCACGATCGCGATGGCCGCGGCCGGCCCGGTGCCGGGGAATCCGCGGAGCGCGGCCTTCGACGTCCTCAACGCCGTGTATGGCGGCTCGACCAACTCGCGGTTGTTCCGCCGGATCGTGCAAGAGGAGGGCTGGTCGTACGGTCCGCTGTCCCAGGTGCGGACGGTCGGTCGGCACGCCTACCTGATCGCACGCGCCGACACACGCAACGAGGCTGCCGCTGCCGTGGCACGCGAGATGAGCCGCCTGCTCGACGGGCTCGCCGCCGAGCCCGTGCCCGCGTTCGAGCTCGCCGATGCCACCGGCTACCTGCGCGGCCAGCTGCTGCTGCAGGGCGGCACCGCGGCGGCACGGATCCAGCAGATCGGCGCAGCCTATCGCGCGGGGCTCGACGTCACCCGCCTCGACGAGCAGGCCCGCCGTCTGGCAGAGGTCACGGCGGCCGACGTGCGGGCACTGGCCTCCGACGTGCTCGCACCCTCGCGCCGTGTCGTGGTGATCATCGGCGACCGGGGCAAGATCGGTGCAGACCTCGCGTTCCTCGGGGAGGCGGTGTCAGCGACGCCCCCTGCCGGCGCGACCGCCGTTCCGTCCGCCGTGCCATCCGCCGTGCCGTCCCCAACGCCAGACCAGCTCGATGAACGGGAGTTCGGCGCCGGCCCGATGCTCGAACTCGCGCGTCTTGCTCGCGGCGGCACCCCGGAGGAACTCGAGCGTGCGGTGCGGGCGTTGCGCGGCAAGGTACCCTTCGTCGAGTCCGACCCGCGCGCGCCAGGCCGCTGCGTCGTCACCTTCCTGCACCTGGCCGATCCCGACGTTCACCTGGTGACGCTCCCGCAGTTCCGTTCGGGCAGCGTGCCGGTCGCGCAGGACGCCAACTCGCCGCGGCCGCCTGCGCGGTCGCTGCCTGTGGCCTTCAAGCGCCTGTGGGACACGCGTCTTTGGTACTTGCGGCTGAACCTGCCGGACACGACGCTGCTGGGCTACACCATCGGGGTCGATCGCCTGCCTCGGCCGGGCGCCGATCCGCGCGAGGCGCGCGCCGACGAGATGCTCGACCCGCTCAACTCCGAACGGCTCGGCACGCGCGGGGACGTGTCCATCCTGCGACTGCCCCACGCGCCCGTGCAGCGGTGGATCGTCGAGCGTCCCAACGTGCCGAGGGGACGTCTCGAGGCGGGAACCGTCGAGAGCCTGGCCCTCGGCTCTGAGCGGGCGGTGACGGTATACCTGCCGCCGGGCTACGATAGCCTGCACGAGCCGGCGCGCCTCGTGTTCGTCTTCGACGGCGACTGGTTCAGCAAGGACCTTCGCGCGCCGACCGTCCTCGACAACCTGCACCACGAGCAACGAGTCCCGCCGACGGTGGCCGTATTCGTCGATGCCGGCGACACCCGGGATCGCGATCTCGTCAACTACGAGCCATTCGCCGAGTTCCTGGCGAACGAGTTGCTGCCGTGGGTCTCGGGACGGTACCGCGTGAGCCGTGCAGCCCAGCACGTCGCGCTCTCGGGCGCGAGCTTCGGCGGGCTCGCCGCTGCCTTCATCGCGCTGCAACACCCCGACAAGTTCGGCAAGGTGCTTAGCCAGTCAGGCGCCTTCTGGCCGCCGTCCGGCTGGAACCCCATGACGCCCTACGGGCCCGCCGCAGACCGCGACAGCGCGCTGATCGAGGCTTACGTGCGCGCGCCCCGGGTCGCCGTGCAGTTCTACCTCGACACGGGACTCTACGAGCCGGCGATGCTCACGAGCAACCGGCACCTGCGCGACGTGCTGCTGGCCAAAGGCTACCGCCTCACCTACGTCGAGCATCCCGGCACGCACAACGGCGTCTCCTGGCGCAACTCGTTCGGCGATGGCCTCATCGCGCTGTTCGGCGGACGCGAGGCGGCGCCGTGAGGGTCGCCGGCGCGCTGCGGCTTGCGGCGGCCGTCGTCGCCTGCGGTCTGGCGGGCGTGTCGGCTCAGGGGCCGCACGCTCGCGGGACGCGGTTGCTGTTCATCGGCAACAGCTACACCTACTTCAACAACCTCCCCGCCATCGTCCAGCGCCTCGGCGAAGCCGCTGGCGTCGGCCCGGTCGACGTCCGGATGGTCGCCCCCGGCGGCATGCGCCTCGAGGGCCACTGGCAGGCTGCCGGCGCGCACACCGCCTTGCGCGAGGGCCCGTGGGACGTCGTCGTGCTGCAGGAGCAGAGCACGCTGGGCATCGACTGGTTCCTGGACGGACGCGCCCGCGTGAGCACCGACGAGGTGTTCGCACCAGCGGTGGACCGATGGGTCGGGAGGGTGCGCGAGGCGGGCGCGCGGCCGGTGCTCTACCTGACCTGGGCGCGCAAGGCCATACGCGAAGACCAGGCCGGGCTCAATCGCGCGTACGGACGCGCCGCGAGGCGGACCGGCGCCGAGGTGGCACCGGTGGGCCTCGCGTGGCAGCGGTCGCGCAGTGGACCTCCGGAGGTCGAGCTCTACGCGGATGACGGATCCCATCCGGCCCCTGCGGGGAGTTACCTCGCGGCATCGACACTGGTCGCTCGGGTGTTTGGCAAGTCGCCCATCGGGCTGCCGGGGCAGATCACCGGTCCGCCGGTGGACCTGCAAACCGGGCAGGTGAAGTCGCTCGAATCGGCCCTGTTGGTGCGGCTCGACGCCGGCCCAGCGCACGCGCTGCAGCGCGCAGCCCACGCGTCGCTCGATGACTGGGAACACGAGCCCACCCGCACCGATGACGTCCCCATGGCCGGGCCTGTGCCATCGCCACTGCCTGCCAGCGTGGCCCGGGGCGCTGGCGACTTCACCGGCACCTGGCGCGGCACGATGCGAGTCCACCCCGGGGGGCCGCTCGACGTCACGCTCCGCGTGTCGTCGCCGCCGCGCGTGGCGCGTGACGCGCACGCGCCAGCGCCGGGCGTCCACGTCGAAGTGCGGCCGGCGGCCAGCGGCGGGCCACCCCCTGAGCAGCCGCAGGCCACCGGCGTGGCCCTCGCGAATGGCGAGTTGTCATTCAGCGTGGCGCTGGCGAGCCTCGACGGCACCCAGGTGGCCCAGCGTGCCGTCCTCGCGACGCGCGACACGCTGCAGGGCGTCGCCGACGCGACGTGGACGGCGCGCGGTCGCAGCGCCCGCCTCCTCGGCACATTCGACCTGCGGCGCAAAGAACGCGCCCCGCGTCGCTGACCCGGAGCGCCCGATGCATCGCTCGATCGTGGTTCCCCTTCTCGCGGCGGCACTCGGCCTAACGCTGTTCCCCCGGGTTGCGACTGCCCAGTCCCAGGAGCAGCCGCCCTCCACGGCCGCGACACGGCCGGCCGTGCGCGGCGTAGACCTGTCGGCGATGGACAAAGGCGCGGACGCCTGCGGCGACTTCTACCAGTTCGCCTGCGGCGGCTGGCGCCAGGCCAATCCGGTTCCTCCCGACCGGGCACGATGGGGGCGGTCCGACGAGGTGACCGAGCGCAACCAGTCGGTGCTGCGCGACACCCTGGAGACGGTCGCGCGACCCGATCCCGCCCGCGAGCCAGCCGCCGCCCAGGTTGGCGACTTCTATGCCTCGTGCATGGAGGAGGACGCCATCGAGCGCGCCGGCCTCGACCCCATCGCGTCGCTGCTCTCCCAGGTCGACGGCGCGGCCTCGAAGGTCCAGCTCGCCCGGGTCGTCGGCGCGCTTCGTCGCGACGGCATCGACGTGCTCTTCACGCTCGCCGTCGTGCCGGCGCTCGCCGACGCCACGCGAACCGTTGCCGAGATCGACCAGGGCGGGCTCAGCCTGCCGGACCGGGGCTACTACACGCGCCAGGACTTGCGGTCGGTCGAGACGCGCACGCGTTTCGTCTCGCACGTAGCGGCGATGTTGGAACTGGGCGGCACGCCGCGTGAACGGGCCGAAGCGGACGCGGCACAGGTGCTGGCCGTGGAGACGGCCCTGGCGGAGGGCCACCTCGACAACGTCGCGCGCCGCGATCCGGCCACCCGCGATCACCTCATGAGCGCGGAGGCGCTGCGCAAGCACGTGCCTGCGTTCGACATCAGCGGCTACGTGGAGGCGACCGGCCTACCCTCGCTCGATCCCGTAAACGTCGCCTCGCCCGGCGCGCTGCGCGTGCTCGACGCCGTGTGGCGCGACACGCCACTCGACACGCTGCGGACGTTCACGCGGTGGCGCGTGCTCAACGCTGCGGCCTCGTACCTGCCCTCCGCTTTCGAGCGCGCCAGCTTCGAGTTCTTCAGTGGCCATCTGCGTGGCGTGAAGGAGATGCCCCCACGCTGGCGGCGCTGCGTGGCCGCGACTGACCGCGCGCTGGGCGAGGTCCTCGGCCGCCTGTTCGTCGAGCGCACGTTCGGCGCCGACGGCAAGGCGCGCATGCGCCGGCTCGTGGATGCGGTGATCGCCGCGCTCTCGCAGGAGCTTCGCGAGATCGACTGGATGACGCCTGCCACCAGGGCGCGCGCGCTCGACAAGCTCGGCCTGCTGGACAGCCGCAAGGTCGGCTATCCCGACACATGGCGCGACTACTCGGCGATTGACGTGGCGCGCGGCGACTACGGCGGTAACTGTCGTCGGGTGGCGGCCGCCGACACGCGCAGGGCCTTCGAGAAGCTGGGCCGCCCCGTCGATCGCTCCGAGTGGCTGTTGTCGCCGGCGTCGGTCAACGCCTACTATCACCCGCAGCTCGCCGAGATCGTGTTCCCCGCCGGCATCCTGCAGCCGCCTTTCTTCGACCGGGGGGCCGACGATGCGGTGAACTACGGCGCCATCGGCGCGGTGATCGGCCACGAACTGACGCACGGCTTCGACGACGAGGGGCGGAAGTTCGACGGTCGAGGGAACCTCGCCGACTGGTGGACACCGGCCGATGCGCATGGCTTCGAATCCCGCGCGGCCTGCTTCGCGAAGCAGTACGGGCAGTTCTCTCCGGTGAACGACCCGGCTTCCGGCGCTCCCGTCTACCTCGACCCCGGCCTGACGATGGGGGAGAACATCGCGGACAACGGCGGTGTCCGGATCGCGTATCGGGCGTTGGTGGAGACGTTGGCGAGCGGTGCCCGGGCCACCATCGACGGCTTCACGCCGGAGCAGCGGTTCTTCGTCGGCAACGCGCAGCTCTACTGCCAGAACCTCACCGACGCGGAGGCGCTGCGGCGCGTGCGCGTGGACCCGCACGCCGCGGCGCGGTTCCGCGCCAACGCGCCGCTGCAGAACATGCCGGAGTTCGCGCGGGCGTTCGGCTGTGCCCCCGGCGCGCCCATGGCGCCTCGCGATCGCTGCCGGGTATGGTGAAGGCTTGGCATTCTGCTCGAGGGCGACACGTCCATGTTGCCCAGCGATGTCGGCGCCAGCGCGGCGCAACGGTCACCGCATGCACACGCACATCATCATCGAGCCCTTCCGCATCAAGTCGGTCGAGGCGGTCAAGTTCACCACCCGCGACGAGCGCGCGGCGGCGCTGGCCGAGGCCGGCTACAACGTGTTCCGCCTGCACGCGGAGGACGTGCTGATCGACCTGCTCACCGACTCCGGCACCGGCGCGATGTCCTCGGCGCAGTGGGGCGCGCTCATCCAGGGCGACGAGAGCTACGCCGGGAGCCGGTCCTTCTACCGCTTCCGCGACGTCATCGCCGACCTCACGGGGTTCCGCCACATCATCCCCACCCACCAGGGCCGCGCGGCCGAGCGCATCCTCTTCCACACGGGGCTGAAGCCGGGCCAGGTGGTGCCCAACAACAACCACTTCGACACCACGCGCGCGAACATCGAGGTGGAGGAAGCCGAGGCGCTGGATCTCGTGATCCCCGAGGGCCGCGTGCCCTCGGCCATCCACCCCTTCAAGGGCAACGTGGACCTGGCGGCGCTCGAGCGGTTGCTGGACGAGCGCGGCGACCGCGTGCCGCTCGTCATGGTGACGGTCACCAACAACTCGGGCGGCGGCCAGCCCGTCTCGATGGAGAACCTGAAGGGCGTGCGGGCGCTCTGCGACCGCTACCGCAAGCCGTTCTTCCTCGACGCCTGCCGCTTCGCCGAGAACGCGTACTTCATCAAGCGGCGCGAGCCCGCCTACGCCGACCGCACGCCGAAGCAGATCGCTCAGGAGATGTTCGCGCTCGCCGACGGCTGCACCATGTCGGCGAAGAAGGACGGGCTCGCGAACATCGGCGGCTTCCTCGCACTCAACGACGACGAGTGGGCCGAGCGCTGTCGCAACCTGCTGATCCTCACCGAGGGCTTCCCCACCTACGGGGGCCTGGCCGGCTACGACCTCGAGGCGATTGCGCGCGGGCTCGAGGAGGTGGTCGAGGAGCCCTACCTGCGCCACCGCCTGCGCTCCACGGAGTACCTGGGCGAGAAGCTCACGGCCGCCGGCGTGCCCATCATCCAGCCGCCCGGCGGCCACGCGATCTACCTCGACGCGCGCGCGCTGCTGCCGCACGTGCCGCCGCTCCAGTACCCCGGGATCGCGCTGGCCAACGCCCTCTACGTGGAGGCCGGCGTGCGCGGCGTGGAGATCGGGACCGTGATGTTCGGGATGCACCCGGACGGCACGGAGTCGCCCGGCCCGATGGACCTGGTGCGCCTGGCCATCCCGCGGCGCGTCTACACGCAGAGCCACATCGACTACGTGGCCGAGGCGGTGATCGAGGTGGCGCGTACCCGCGAGACCCTGCGCGGCTACCGCATCACGAAGGCCCCCAAGGTGCTGCGGCACTTCACCGCGATGTTCGCGCCGCTCTGAAGGGGCGTGCGGGTCCGGGCCCGCGCCGCCCGCGCCTCGGAGGCCGTGTGTTCTGCCCGTCTGTCCTGCGCCCCCGGGTGCCGCGTGGGATCGACGGCCATGCATGAACACCCCATCGCGCTTGGCCTGGGCGGGACATCTGCGGTGAGCGAACCGGGCGGCAGTCAGTAGTCGCAAGCTCCGCTTCCACCACCCCTCCGGCGATCCCGGGGTACACCGCTACCCTGTGCTATCTGCCGCTATTCCGTCCCATCAGGGTGGGTACAGTTTTGGGTACAGTCAGGCCGTCGAATCGCAGGAAGGGCGTGACGTCTCTCGGCCAAATCGCGCAACTAACGCCTGCAACCAGCCGGTGCGTAGCCGGGCTGTCTAGCAGAAGCGAAAGTGCGAATTTCCTAGGAGATTGGCTCCTCGGGCTGGACTCGAACCAGCAACCCTCCGGTTAACAGTTGCCGCGCGGCCGTATCAGCTCACGTCGCACGACGTCGTTTCGCGCTGTATTCACGGGCCGAAATCGCGGGTTCGAGCACTCGGTGGTTTCGTACCCAGACATACCGTATTCGGAAGCGGGTGGGTACAGTTTTGGGTACAGCCCCTGCGCCAACGCGGGCGGCATAGCGCACGAGTTACGCCAGACGCCAACTGGTGCCCAGATGTCAGTGAACGTCACACGCGAAGAGTTGATCCGTCCGGCAGGTAGCGGATCGTGCTGACAGCCGGAGCGATGACGTGATCAACCGTGCCTCGGCTAATCGTGTGAGCGAGGGCGAACGCGGTGATCTCGATTTCGGAACCAAGCACAGCGTCCAGCCTCAGGGCGGCGCCCATGAACGTGGCCCCGCGAGTCACCACATCGTCCACCAGCACAATGCGGGTGGGACGTTCGAGGCCCACTCGCACGTCGAATGAAGCAGCGTGCTCGTCCGCCGATGGCCGGTCAGGGTTACCGGCCGACTTGCGAATGGGACGCGCGCGCCTGAGGATCTCGCGGACGTCGTCGCCAAGACCGTGTGCCACCAAGCGTTCACACAAAGTGCGTGAGGCCCAAACGGAGTTTGGTCGGGGAAGGCCTTTGCGAGGAACAGGGACCAAGGTGGCTCCTTTGAACCACGTCTCCAAAACGGCTGGTAAGTCGCGCGCCAGCCGCTCGATAACGCGATCAGCTAAGAGGCGCCCACTGGCGTCGAGTCGGTCCTCCTTGATCTTGAGGACAAGTGCCTTGGCCTGTTCCTCGATGACAGTTTGTGGCCGCGGCGGATACGCCAGGTAGGCGCAGCACGGAAGCGAACTACGCGATGGCCGCGAGAAGGTCGTCAACGCTGCTGCGGGGAAGCACGTCGAGCACGTCGTCGACCTGCTCGAGGACCATTGCGCCGTAGGCCATCATCTGCTCGGGCCACTGGAGCCCCTGGTCGAAGACGGAACGCGCCAAGAACAGAGGGCGGCCCAGCCGCAGGGCCTCCCAGCCCTGCGAGAGCGACCCGCTACTCTCGGTGGCCTCCACGATCACCGACGCATGGGAGATCAGGGCCATGGTCCGATTGCGAAGGGGGAAGTTGTGCCGCTGGACGGGACTGTTCGGAGGGAACTGCGAGAGCACCAGATGCTCAGTCGCCAGTCGGGCCTGGAGCGCACGGTGCTCACGCGGGTAGACCTCCGTCAACGGCGTGCCGATTACCGCGATCGTGCGACCTTCGCGCTCAAGGGCAGCAACATGGGCTGCTGCGTCGATCCCCTTAGCGAGCCCGCTCACGATCGTCACGCCCTGCTCCACCAACTGAGTGGCCAACTTGGTCGCTCGTCGCAGCCCGTCCGGCGAGGCCTGCCTCGCCCCGACGATCGAGACCCGGGGCACCGCCTCAAGCAGCCAGTCGCGGTGTCCTGCCGCGTACAGGACAGCCGGCGCGTGCACCCGCTCGTGTTCGTTCAACGGGCCGAGCAGTTCTTCTGGCCGAAATGGCTTCACAGGCGCAGTGTAATCCAAGGAGATCGGTGGTGCCACTGGCAAAGAACTCGGCTCTCTTTCGCGAGTCCCAGCCTATGGGCTGCGCCAACGGCTGATGGCCATCGGCAGTCCTACGCCCCCAGCTCGGCCCGGCCGGCTGACGACGCTGCACGCCATCCGACGAGGCATAGCGGAACGGGGCGATCTGCACAACTCGGAAAACCCGGAGTCGCCGACGTTGACTCTTACACGCCAAACGGAGCCCCGTCAGGCACCCGCGACCTACTCAAGGACACGGACCAGCCGGTGGCGCTACGGCTTGCTCGTCCAGAACCGGGTTCGACGCGTCCTCAGATGGACCTACGGCCGCCGCGGCGCCTCTAGATCTCGGGTCGGTGTTTGTGTCCAGGAGAGCGCCGACAGCAGTCATCCGTCTCCCGCCTGCTCCCCTTCGCCGCCCCACGCTCTCAATGTCATCGACAATCGGCCGTCGAAGGACACGTCAGAGATGCCTGTCAAGACGCCGGCCGACAAATCGAAGACATGTACTCCCAGCTGAAAACTCGGAGAGACTGTCTCGTCCAACCCCCGGTCGAGGGTCGTGGACGCGACGGCAGTTCGGCCACCAGGTCAAACAGCCTCCCCTGCCCCTGCTCCCCAACGGCCGAGATCCGATCATCTCCTTCCACGTGCAGCCGCGTGAGACAGCGACGCCGCCACCAGAACAGGCATCCCCTGAGGTTGCGGCAGAACTCGAGCCCGAGAACCGCATCATCGTGCCCGAGACGGTGGAGCGCCTCCACCGTAGCGTGCGTCGGACACAGGCGGTCCTCGCGAAGGCCAAGCCTGACTACACAGGGCGGGTGAGCAAGGGGGCCAAGGACTGCTTCAATATCACGGTCAGCCCCCCACAACTGGACCGCGTCTGCCGCATCCTGCACGCGCTCGTCACCGCCATCGAACAGCGAGGGCACCGGATCGTCGAAGGCGACGACCAACGGTCGGGCCTACGGATACAGGTGCAGGACGAGCTGCTCACGCTCGCCATCACGGAGCGCTTCAAGCGTCACACCCTCGCGCCAGGCGAGGGCGAATCGCCGCCCGAAGAACGCGACCAAGGGTGGGCGGTGCCTGGAGACCGAACTGAGTGGCGTCCGAACGGCCAGTTGACGGTCACGCTCCCGAACAGTGCGAGCCGGTTGGCGCGATGGGGAGACCGTAAGGACCTCCCGCTGGAACGCCGGCTGAACGAAGTCATCGCCGCGCTGGTCGAGGGGGCCGCGGCGAAGAAGCACGCGCGCGAGGTAGCCGCTCGGCGACAACTGGAACAGCAGGAGGAGAGCCGACGCCGCGAAGAAGCACGGAAGAAGGCCGAGATCGACAGGGCCCGATTCCGGCGGCTCGAGAGGCTCGCCAGGTTGTGGCGCCGCCGCGAGACCATCGATGCCTTCCTGGCCGCCGTCAAGGAGCGTATGAGGGAGGCGCGCCCGGAGTTGGTGCCCACCGCTCAGGCATGGATCGACTGGGCGGAGTTGTACCTCGACGAGCACCGCCCGGTCGACGTGCTGTTCTTCCAGAAACTGCTGGAGCCAGACAGCCACGGCTTCTACGGCTGGACCGGGGGATACGGCGAGCGGGATGAGTGGTTCGAAATGTGGCCAGACTGAGCCTCGGCGTTGCCCGGCGAAGGGGGATAGGAACTTCCGGCCACCGAAGGGCGACGCGACTATTCGCAACGCAAGGGTGAACATGCCCGACGGAAACGCCTGGGTCGATCCGAGAACGGACCCCGCACCTCCCGCCGGTCCCCGACAACTCGCTCGGGATCCCGCGGAGATCACCGACTTGCTCGACCTGTGCCACAGCGGCCGCATCTACGACGTCGAGCGCTGGATCGCCGCGGGCCGGCCGATCCAGGGTCCGCGCGAGCCCATGTGGCAGTCGTGGTCCTCAGCGTCGGCCGTGACCATCGCCATCGAGACCCGACAGCGCGACCTGCTTCGGCTCCTGCTCTGCAACGGTTACCAACTGAACCTCGACCAGCGCCCGGCGCTGGACCTGGCGCTCCGCGAGCGACGCTGGGATACCGTGGACTTGTTGTTGGAATGGGGAGCCGAGGCTGCGCGGGCAGACCCCGACATCGTCCTCGACACATACAGCGCCGAACTCTTCGAGCGATTCTGGCAGGCCGGCAACGACTTCACCCGTGAGGATTGCCTCGCGCACTACCTCGCCCGTACGAGCAGCAATCGTCCGCTCTATGGCTGGGTTCGCCGACATCAGGACGACCCGCGAATCCAGCGGGCGCTGGCTAGGGCGTTGGTCCAGGCCATCTGGGGTAGACGGGGGCGCGCCGTCCACCTGATTCGGTGGGCGGGCGCCGATCCACATCTGAAGGTGCCGTTGCTGGAGTGGCACCGGCCGGAAACTCCCGACGAGGAGGAGGATCTTTTCAGCGGGGTCCAGATGGCCGTCGAGCACGGCCAAGGGAAGCTCCTGCGGTTCTTCAAGCCGGACCCAGGTCGAGACGACATGGAGGCCCTCTGGGGGCAGGTCGAGGACCCGGATGCCGTCGACTTCCTGTTCGCCGTCAAACCACCCAACGACTGGTCGCCGGCGATCCTGCACAACCTCCATCGCATTGCCAACCGCTGGTTCGGGGACGACGCCGACCGGCATCGCCGGTGTTTGCAACGAATCGCAGCACTCGGTGGCCGCCTGACGAGCGCGGACGCCGACGGGTTCGCCTACCTCCGCCAGCAGATCGGCCGGATGACCCAGACGGACGTGCGCCGGTGGATGCTCTGGTGGGTCTCGGAGCCCACGCACTGCGCACCAGGACTCTACGTCGAGCTCACGCGGACTCCGAAGATGCGGTCGATTCTGTCTGAGTCGGGGCTCCTGCCCAAGGGCCAGCAAGTGCGGAAGGGGCGCTAGAGCATGGCGGAGTGGCCCCTGAAGCGGCCGCTCAAGCCCTCGCCGGCGCGCTCCGGACTATCTGCCCCACGCGATTCGGTCCCTGCTACCACCGACTACCGCGATGCACCACGACCCACCGAGGGTGGGTACAGTTTTGGGTACAGTTTCCGACCTGTCAGGAAGGCCGTCCCCGTAAGTTGTTGAAAAGATTGGCTCCTCGGGCTGGACTCGAACCAGCAACCCTCCGGTTAACAGCCGGATGCTCTGCCATTGAGCTACCGAGGAACGTCGGCGTGGGCGACTACCCGCACGAGAACGCGCGGGTCAGCGCCCTCGGGCTGGCAGCCGCCCGATGGGCAAGACGCAGATGATACTGTCGGCACGCCCGGACGGTCAACTTTGCCACAGGCTTCCGCGTGGCGGCCAGCGTGTCATGAGGCCACGCGGGGCCGCCACCCGAGGCACGGCCGCCGCCACGGCCGGCGCCGCTACGCCGCCTTCCGGCGCCGCACCGGCGTTCGCCCCCGGCTGCCGCCGCCGACGCTCCACTGCACCACGGCGCCAACGGCGCCGATCGCCAGCCACGCCCACAGCAGCCAGCGCTGGTCGGGCGCGGGGTTCAGCGGATAAGCCATCCACACGTCACCCTTGGCCGCCGCCACCTGCGCCGCCTTGTTCCCCATCAGCAGCAGCGCACCGACCAGCCCGGTCCACGCCCCGGCGTACGCCGTGCCGAGCACGATCACGTGCTTCTGCACCGACATCGACGCCAGTGCGCCGAGCACGCAGGCGAGCACGACGACCAGGGGGTTGGGATCGCCGCCGATCCGGGTCCAGATGACGTGGACGAGCAGCGCCGCGACGGCCGCCCCGACGAAGGCGACGCCGACGAAATAGGCGAACACCAGGATGGCCGCTCCGGCCACGCCGCCGATGATCGCCGTCAGCAGCGTCCACGACGTCTCCACCGGGGCGAGGAAGCTGGTGGCGACCAGCGCGCCGAGCACGAACCCGTAGATGGCCAGCACCAGCCGGAACAGGCGATAGCCGAGGAAGCAGGCGAGCACGCCGCCCGCCAGAAACAGCAGGGCCGCCGGGACCTGGTAAGAGGCCGGAAGCATCGCGCGATTATAGTGCGCGTGGGGACGCCGGCGCACTCCGCACTCCATGCGCGCCCGCCCTCCACCGTGCGCTACAGTGTGTCCCCGTGCCCGAGGCCGTCCACAGCCCCCGTTTCAGCCTCACCAGCCTGTTCTGGGGCGCGGCCGGCCTGGCCCTGTTCGCCCTCACGCTGCGCCGGACGGGCGTGGACCCCATCCTCGACGGCATCGGCCGGGTCGGCGTCGGCTTCCCCGCCATCCTCGCCCTGGCCGGCGCGCGCCTCTGGCTCCGTGCGAAAGCGTGGACGCTGTGCACCGACCACCCGGCGGCGCTCCCGACGGCCGCCGCCTTCCGGGCGGTGCTGGCCGGCGACGCGCTGGGCAACCTCACGCCGCTCGGACTGCTGGCCAGCGAGCCGGCGAAGGCCGCCCTCGTCAGGCGCCACGTGCCGCTGTTCACCGCGCTCTCGGGCATCGCCATCGAGAACCTGCTCTACACGGTGAGCGTGGCGCTGGTCATCGTCGCCGGCACGGCGGCGCTGCTGCTCACCTTCGACCTGCCGCGAACCATGCGACTGGCCAGCCTGGGGGTGATGGCGGCGGCCGTCGGCTCGGTAGCGGCCGGGGTCGTGGTGCTCGCCCGCGGCTGGCGGCCACTGTCCGGGCTGGTGACCTGGCTCGCCCGGTACGTGCCGCGCGCGCTGCGCGCGCGCCCCGACAGGCTGCGCGAGATCGAGGATCACGTCTTCGGCTTCCACCAGCACCACCCCGATCGCCTGGGACGCGTGCTGGCACTGGACGCCGCGTTCCACACGCTCGGCGTCGCCGAAATCTGGCTTACGCTCGCCCTGCTCACCGGCACGTGGTACGGGCCGCTCACGGTGTTCGTGCTCGAGGCGGTCAACCGCGCCATCACGGTGGCGTTCAAGTTCGTCCCCCTCCGGCTGGGCGTGGACGAGGCAGGGACCGAGGTGCTCACGCGCGCGCTGGGGCTGGCGAGCGGCCTGGGCGTGACGATGGCGATCGTCCGCAAGGCGCGCGTGCTCGCCTGGAGCGCGGTCGGCGTGGTGCTGCTCGCGCGACGTGGATGAGCGCCGGGGCCGCGCGCCGGTGGCCGCGTCCCCGCCACGGCATCACGCTCCGGCCAGCCGCACCGCCGCGCCCACGGCCACGATCACGGCATTGGCTTCGCCGCGGCGCAGGTCGTCGGCCGACACGTGCTCGCCACGCGTCCGGTTGACGACGACGCCCGCGGCGCAGCCGGCCTTCAGCCCCATGGCGCTGGCCATCGTCAGCAGGGTGGCGGCTTCCATTTCGTAGTTCAGCACGTGCAGGCGTCGCCACTCCTCGGTGATGCCCTGGAAGCGGCGCGGCACGTAGCCGGTGAACGAATCGTAGCGTTCCTGGCCCGGGTAGAACGTGTCGGTGCTGCAGGTGACGCCGACGCGCGCGGTCACGCGAGCCCCGGCGGCCGCCTCCACCAGCGCCGACACCACGTCGTGGTGCGCGACGGCCGGGTACTCGATGGGCGCGTAATGCGCCGAGGCGCCGTCGAGCCGCACGGCGCCGGTCGTGACGATGACGTCGCCCACCTCCACGTGCGGCTGGATCGCTCCCGTGGTGCCGACGCGCAGGAAGGTGGTGATGCCGAGCTGCGCGAGCTCGTCGATGGCAATCGAGGCGGACGGGCCGCCGATCCCGGTCGAGGTGACGAGGATCGGCGCGTCGCCGGCGCGTGCGATCCACGTGCGGTACTCGCGCTTGTTCGCGAGCTCGCGCGCGCCGGCGAGCGGCGCGGATCGGGCGATGCCCTCCACCCGGCCGGGGTCGCCGGGAAGCAGCGCCACGGTGGCGCCTTCGAGCATCGACGTGGTGAGCGCGAGGTGATAGACGGAGCGATCGGCCATGCCGGGCATTATCACCCGACGCGCTACGCGGCCCGGCCGGCAGCGACGGCGCGCGCGCCGCGGGACGGACCGGATCGCTGCCGCCCGCGGTCAACCGCCGCGGGGTGGCCGTGCGCGGCCCGCGCCCCGTCGAAGAACGCCACCAGCTCGCGCGCGGCGTTGGACAGCGACTCCGACTGCGCCCAGAGCTGCTGGGCCGCGGCCGCCGATTCCTCCGCGGCCGCCGCGGTGTCGTGGCCGATCGAGGTCAGCCGCTCGACGGCCTCGCTGGCCCGATCCACGCCGGCGCGCTGCTGCGACGAATCCTCGGCGATGTGATGGATCACGGCGCCGAGGTCGCGCACCAGATCCACGAGGCCCATCAGCGTCGCCCGCAGTTCGGATGTGAGCGCCGTTCCCTGCCGGGTGCAGTGGATGGCCTGCTCGACGTTGGCGCCGGCATCCTTGGCGGCGTCGGCGCTGCGCCGCGACAGCGAGCGCACCTCCTCGGCCACCACCGCGAACCCCTGTCCCAGTTCGCCGGCACGCGCCGCCTCGACGGCCGCGTTGAGCGACAGCAACTGGGTCTGGAACGACAGCTCGTCGATGGCGTGCGCGATCTTCGAGACCTTCTGGCCCGCGGTCTCGATGCTCCCCATCGCGGCGGCCATCCGGTCCATGGCCGACGCGCCCTCGTCGGCGGCCCGCTGTCCGCGCGCGGCCACGGTGGCGGCCTCGCCCGCAGCCGTGGCATTGCGCAGCGTCATCGCCGACACCTGTGCCAGCGCCGCGGAGGCGCTGTCGGACGAGGCGGCCTGCGACGAGGCGCCCTGCGCCAGGTGCTGGCTCGTCTCGGCCACGCTGCCCGCCGCGCCGTGAATCTCGCCCGCCGCGGCGTTCAGGCGCTCCACCATGGGCCGCAGGCGACGCTGGGTGGCGCGGGCCATCAACTGCCACGTGAGCGCCGTTGCGATGAGCGCCAGCACGCCGATGGCCACCAGCCATCGCGCCGTGCTCTGCGACAGGGCCTGCACCTCGTGCGCCGCGCGATAGAGCTCGGCCTCGGGCACCGCCACGCCAATCACCCAGTCCCACGGTTCGAAATAGCTGTAGGTGACGGCATAGGCCTGCACGCCGCCGTCGGTACGCAGGCGGAGGCTGGTGCTGGCGGTTCGCGAATCGCCCAGCGCCAGGGCGCCCTCCACCATCTCGCGCGCCCACGTCCGGCCGCCGGCGTCCCTGGCGTCGATCAGGCTCGCCCCGGCAGCCTCACCGGCAACCGGACGCACCACCCTCCCGGCGTTCCCGCCCTTCGCCTGCAGGATGAACACCCGTCCGGTGTCACCCACCTTCACGCCGTCCATCTCCCGCATGAGGCGTGCCTCCGCCTCGCGTTCGGGCAGGCCGACGAACAGCATGCCGATCACCTCGCCGCCGGAGATCAGAGGTTCGTAGGCCGTGACATACCAGCCGTCGGCCACGAAGGCCCGGCCGGCGTAGGTCTCGCGGCGGAGAACCGCCGAGACCACGGGGTTGGTCGTGCCGTCGGGCTCCCGGGCCGGAACGTAGGTCCCGAGGGCGCGCCTGCCGCCGGCGAGCACGTTGGTGGCGACGCGCAGCATGTCGCCACGGGCGTTCATCCGCTGGAAGACCGTCGCCCGCGTCCCGGTCACCGCGCTGACCTCGTCCACCACCGGCACACGCGCATCGGGAGCAGCCTCCTGCCCCAGCCACACGCCTCCGGCGGCGAACGCGGGCAGCGTGACGGCGGTCGTGGTCTTGTCGAACTGGTTGGTCGCCTGCCAGGTGACCTGCCGCGTCAGTGTCGCCACGCCTCCCGCCCGGCGCACCGTGTCGGAGAAGACACGCAGGGCCATCAGCGTCTGCTCGCGCAGCGCGTCGTGGTAGATGGCACTGGCCGTGTTGACGAGATGCGCCACGTGGTCGAGGTCCGCGGCCGCGAGCGTCTCGGTGCCCCTCTGGGCCTCCCGGCCCATCCGCCGGTTGAGCCACCCGACCGTGCTCCCGATCAGCACGAGCGGGACGACGGTCAGCACGAGGCCGGTGAACAGGAGCCGACGCGAGAACGACAGAGTACGCATACGTCCTCCGGCGAAGTGCCTGAGATCTCGACGATTACGAGACGAATCGGCGTGGAGGCCGGTGAGCTTGAGCGGGGAACGGCGCGGGCACGACGTCCCGGCCCGCGACGACTACATCTCGCGGCGGCCGTCCATGGCGCGGCCCATGGTGATCTCGTCGGCGTACTCGAGGTCGCTGCCGACGGGGACGCCCATCGCGATGCGGGTCACGCGCACGCCGAGCGGCTTCAGCAGGCGGGCCAGGTAGATGGCCGTCGCCTCGCCCTCGACGGTCGGGTTGGTGGCGATCACCACCTCGTCCACGTTGCCGGCGCCCACGCGCTCGAGCAGCCCCTTGATCTTGAGGTCGTCGGGCCCGATGCCCTGCAGCGGCGACAGGCAGCCCATCAGCACGTGATAGGTGCCCCGGAAGTGGCGCGTCTTCTCGATGGCCGCGACGTTGGCCGGCTCCTCCACCACGCAGATCACGCGACGGTCGCGCTCGGTGGAGGTGCAGAAGGCGCAGGGATCGGTATCGGTGATGTTGTGGCAGACCGAGCAGTAGGTGACGCGATCCTTCACGTCGCGCAGCGCGTCGGCGAGCCGCTCCACCTCCTCGCGCGGGGTCTTGAGGACGTGGAAGGCCAGCCGCTGCGCGCTCTTGGCGCCGATGCCGGGCAGGCGCTGCAGGTGCTCGATGAGACGGGCGAGGGGCTCGGGATGGGACACGGGGGCTTGGGGCTTGGGGCTTGGGGCCTGGGCCTGGGGCCTGGGGCGCCGCTCAGAACATCCCGGGGACCTTCATGCCGCCCATCAGGCCGCCCAGTTGCTGCTGCATCGCCTCGTCGGCCTTGCGGTGCGCGTCGCTGATCGCCGCCACGATCAGGTCCTGGAGCATCTCCACATCGTCGCTGGAGACGGCCTCGGGATCGATGGTGATCCCCAGCACCTGCTTGAGGCCGTTGACCCTGGCGACGACCATGCCGCCGCCGGCCTGGCCCTCGATGCGCAGTTCGTTCATCTGCTTCTGCAGGCGGTCCTGCATCTGCTGGGCCTGCTTCATCATCTGCTGGATGTTCATGTGTCGATCTCCTCGACGTCGCGGATCTCGGCGGTGAACACGTCGAGCATGGTCTGCACGACCGGCTCGGCGAGCGCCCGCTGCTTCAGTTGCTCCTTCGCCAGGTCGGCCGGCGACGGTCCGGCGGCGGCCGGCGCCGGCGGCGCCGCCGGCGCGGCCTCGACGATGTCGACGGTCACCGGCGTGCCGGCGAGGCTGGTGGCCGTGGTCTCGAGCCACGCCCGGTTGTCCTCCACCAGCGAGCGCGACACCTTCTGCAGCGGTGTGAAGGTGAGCGTGAGGCGGCCCGGCGCGGCCACGATGGCGTGGGCCTGGGCGAGCGCGGCGTTGTAGAGCACGCGCCTGGATCGCTTCACCTCGTCGAGCAGGCGGTCCTTCCAGGCAGCCGGATCCGGGCCGTCGCGCCGTGGGACAGCCTCGCTGCCCTGGCGTTGGCCGGCGCCGCCCGACTGCGGTTCCGCATCAGCCTTCTCGTGGCGTCCGGTCTCGGCCGGGCGCGATCGAGGCGCCGCGCCCGGTCCCGCTTCGCGCGCGGCCAGGCTCTCCCGCAGGCGGCGCACCTGATCGGCGGTGGAGGGCGGCGATGGCGGACCCGAACCCGGTGACGGCGGCGCCGGCCGGGGTGGCGCCGGCGGGCGGGCGGTCTGGCCGCCGGCGGCGGACGGCCGCGCGGCAGCCGGCAGCGCCTTGCCCGATTCCAGTGCCTGGATCAGCTCGGTGAGCGGCACCAGCCGGCGCAGGTGGATCCACTTCACGAGCGCCATCTCGAGGTGGTAACGCGGATGCGGCGAGCTGCGCACCTCGAACTCCGCGCGCGACAGCAGATCGAAGGCGCGCAGCAGGTCCTCGCGCGAGAAACGCGCCGTCAGCGCCCGCAGCCGCGTCACCTCGCCCTCGGGCGCGAACTCCGGGTCGTCGCCGCGCGCGGGATCGATCGACAGCACCATCAGGTCGCGGACGAGCCGTGCCATCTCGCGCAGCAGCACGCGCAGATCCTGTCCCGACTCGACGAGCCGGGCGGCGTGATCGAACACCCGGGGCGCGTCCTCGTCGGCCACCGTCTCCACGATGTCCATCAGCACGTCGCGGCCGACCAGCCCGAGCACCGCCGCGACGTCGGCGGCCGTGATGCGCTCGCCCGCGAACGCGATCACCTGATCGAAGGCGCTCTCGGCGTCGCGCAGGCTGCCCTCGGCGGCGCGCGCGAGCAGTGCCAGCGCGGCGGGCTCCACGTCGAGCCCCTCCGCGTCGGCGATCTTGCGCAACTGGCCGGTGATGGCCTTCGACGAAATCGTCCGGAACTCGTAGACCTGCGCCCGCGAGGTGATGGTGTCGGGGATCTTGTGGAACTCGGTCGTCGCCATGATGAAGACGACGTGGGGCGGCGGCTCCTCGATCGACTTCAGCAGGGCGTTGAACGACGAGGTGGAGAGCATGTGCACCTCGTCGATGATGAAGATCTTGTAGCGATCGCGGACCGGCCGCGTCGCCAGGTCGGCGATGATCACCTCGCGGACGTTGTCGACGCCGGTGTGCGTGGCCGCGTCGATCTCCAGCACGTCGAGGTCGCGGCCCTCGGCGATCTCGACGCACATGTCGCACTGCCCGCAGGGATCGGGCGTCGGCCCGTTCACGCAGTTCAGCGCCTTGGCGAGGATGCGGGCCGTGGTCGTCTTGCCGACGCCACGGGCGCCGGCGAAGACGAACGCCTGGGCGAGCCGGCCGCTCGCCAGGGCGTTGCGCAGGGTTTGCGTGGCGCCCTGCTGGCCCACGACCTCGTCGAACGTCCGCGGACGCCACTTGCGCGCGAGCACCTGATAGGACACGTCGTCGTCGGGATGGAAGGGGTGAGGTGGCCTGGCAGCGGGGCGGTGGCGAGGCGGGCGGCTCCACCGCGGCCCGGGTGGCCTGCGGCACAGGACAGGATCCTCTTAGTGCTGCTACCTTCCGGTCCTGACACGGTTCGTGGCCTGACCTTGCACAGGGCCCGGACCGCGGTGCAGCCGCCCACGTTCGCCGCGAACCCCTGCCGCGGAACCCCGAGTGTACGTCGCGCGCCGACAGCGGATCAAGACGGAGCCGATCCAGAGCGCCGGCCGGCCGCCTGCGGCAGCGCGAATCCACCCCGGGCCGGGCGGCGCGATCCCGCGCGGGCTCAACCGCCGAGCTTCACGGCCGATTGCCTGTGCAGCAGCGCGTTGGTCGCTGGGGGGCATCATGCGTCGTTCATGGACAATCGGTCAGAAGCTCAACACCGGGTTCGCCGCCCTCTTCATCCTCCTGATGGTGGCCTTCGGCGTCTCGGCCCTGAACACTCGGGCGAGCCGGGCCGGCCAGCGTGACGCGGTAGCCGGGGCCGCGCGGATGCGGCTGGCGTCGAGCGTGCAGACGCTCAATGCGGACATGTTCGCCGCCGAGCGCGCCCTGATCGTGGCCAGCGCCAGCGGCGACACCGAACGGATGACCTGGTGGCATGCCAGGGTCCAGGGCTCGATTGAACAGGCCCATGCCAGGCTCGACGAGCTGAAGGGGATGATGACGACCGCCCAGGACCGCCAGCAGGCCGATCGGCTGACGGAGGGGATGAAGGCCTGGGAAACGGGCTGTCTGGCCTGCCACGACGAGTCGGCCAACGTGGGCGATCCGGCGACGATGCAGCGGTTGTCGCAGAAGACGCAGGCGTTGATGGAGGCCAACGCCAGGCTGGCCGAGGCCATCGAGGCGACGCAGCAGGAGCAGTTCAAGGCCCAGGCCGGGACGCTGGAGGCTGAATCGGCCCGGTCGCTGTGGACGCTAGGCGCCGTGCTCGTGCTCGGCCTGGTGGCCGGCGGGTTCGTGCTGACCACGGTACGGAGCATCAACCGCTGGCTGGCCCGGACCGCAACCGGCCTGCACGAGAACGTCGCGCACGTGTTCGATGCGGCGGCGCAGGTGGCGGCGGCGAGTCAGTCGTTGTCGCAGGGGGCCTCCGAGCAGGCGGCCTCCCTCGAAGAGACCAGCGCGGCCATGCACGAGATGGCGTCGATGACCACGCGCAATACGGAGCATTCGGCCGCCGTCGCCTCGCTCTCGACGCAGGCGGGCGAGCGCGTGCGCGCGGCCAACGCGGCGCTGTCGCAAATGGTGGCGTCGATGGCCGGCATCGAGCAGAGCTCGGCGAAGGTCGCGAAGATCCTGCGCGTGGTCGACGAGATCGCGTTCCAGACCAACATCCTCGCGCTGAACGCCGCCGTCGAGGCGGCGCGCGCCGGCGAGGCCGGCATGGGCTTCGCGGTGGTGGCCGACGAGGTGCGCGGCCTCGCCCAGCGGTCGGCGCAGTCGGCCCGCGACACGGCGGTGCTGATCGAGGAGTCGATGGCGGCCACGAGCCAGGGGCAGGCCCGGGTGGGTGAGGTGGCGGCGGCGATCGAGGCGGTGACCGCCGCCATCGAGCAGGTACGGGCGCTGGCCGCCGAGGTACAACAGGCGAGCGCGCAGCAGAAGCAGGGTTTCGATCAGGTGACCACGGCGCTGCAGCAGATCGAGCGCGCCACGCAGACCACCGCTGCCAATGCCGAAGAGAGCGCGGCCACCAGCGAGACGCTCAATGCCGAGGCCGAGCAGACGCTCTCGCGGGTTGACAGGCTGGCGGCGATGGTGGGGGCCAGGCGGGAAGCGGGCCGCGCCACAAAGGCGCCGGCACAGGTCATCGGGTGGAGCGGCCGCGGGCGTGAAGCCGGCGATGGCCGATCAGACCAGTTGCGGCAGGCCTCGTAGCCGGACGTCTCCCGAACGTCAATCAGGCCGGGCCCGGTCCGGCGGGAAACCGCGCGCGGCGGGGCGGGTCGACCACCGCTCCGCCGGCGTCGTTCAATGGCGGGTGGTGCTGGCGGAGAGAGTGGGATTCGAACCCACGGTAGAGTTTCCCCTACACACGCTTTCCAAGCGTGCTCCTTCAGCCTCTCGGACATCTCTCCGCACGAGAGGAACCAGCAGTGTAGCGGAGGAGCGGCGAGCCCTGCAAAAGCAAACTGTGACGTGACTGTGACGTGAGGTCGTCGCTGACCTCCACGATTGTCGGGATCTCCGTCTGGTTTGTGCCGTCCCCATTGCGATCGCCATTATGCGCTGTCGAGCGCCGGGCGGCATCGAGGGCGTCGAGCGCCTGGCGCTTCGCGTCGATGCGGATGTGCGAGTAGTGCTCCAGCATCCGGCGCGACAGATGACCGCTGATGGACTCCAGCACGTGGTCGGCTACGCCCATCTCCGCCAGCTCGGTGATGACAGTGTGGCGCAGATCGTGGAACCGTAGCCCCGGCAGGCCTGCGGCGTCGCGCAGCGCGCGCCACGCGGTGTCCCACTTCAGCATCGGGTTGGTGGCGTCATAGCGGCCCCACTGGCAGGCTGGCCAGAGGTAGTGCTCGGGCTCAGTGTGTCCGAGCAGATCCGCTCGCTCGAACATGCGCGCCGCCGCTTCGATGGCCGATGCGTTAAGCGGGATGACACGATGGCTCGTCTCGTTGTTTAGCGGGTGAGCTACTGCGGCGGCGCCTGCAGCCCGAGTGGCACGGTCGATGTCGGCGTGCGCAGCAGCGTGACGAGCGTCGCCGTGGGGTCGAGGCCGCGCAGGTGGGCGGTGCGGAGGACGGAGGTCAGGACTTGTTGCGTCTGGGCGCCGCGGGCGCTGCGGTTTCCGCCGCACACCTTGCGCAGGCGGACCGCCGGGCGGATCGCCTGCTCGGCGCGCCAGTTGGTGGCGTCAATGGTGGGGTCCCCGAGGAACGTGAAGAGGGCCGCCGCTTCACGCGTCAAATGTGCGAGGAAGCGCTGCACGGCAGGAATCGTGGACCGCGCGGACACGAGCAGGTCGAGCATCTGCTCGCGCAGACGACCGCGGGCACTGACCAGCCCGTGGGCGGACACGGCGCCAGCGGCGTGGCGATCGCGCAGCACCAAGGCCTGCTGGAGCCGCTGCTGCACGCGGGCCACGACCCCGCTGCGGGGATAGTCGCGCTGGAGCAGCCGACACCGGCGCAGCAGATGGGCCAGACACGTTTGATGATCGGCGTGAACGAAGCGTCGGTACGGCGCCCACCCATCGCGGGTGAGCACGCCCGCGAAGTCGTCGCCCAAGATCAACGCGGCCTGGCCATACCCGCGCCCGGGCCGAATCGCGTAGACCGTGGTGTCGGGCGTCGCGAAGGCCCAGAGCCAGTGCAGCGTGCCCCCGACCTTCCAGCCCGTTTCATCGGGACTCACGACCGGGCTGCCGCGGACCTGTGCACACAGCGCGTCGTAGGTCGGCGTGGCACGCGCGGGCACGCGAGCGCAGATCTGGACCAGGGCGCCCCGCGTCACGCGCAGCCCGAACCGATCGCGGAGCAACGTGACGACGTGTGCGAGGGGGAGGCCCAGCCCCTTGTGCAGCACGACCACGAGGGCGGTGGCCTCCGGCCCGAGGTGGACCGCCGCGGCCCCGAGCGCGTCCGAGGTCTGCAGCGCATGGCGCCCTTGGACGCGCCGCCCGCACGCCACACACGTCCCGACGTGGACCCGGAACTCGCGGATGATCGGCTGGACCACCGGCAGATCTTCTTGGAACTGCGACCTGCTGTGAGTGCCGCGCACCGCGCCGCCGCAGGTGGGACAGGCGGCCGGCAGCGCGGCGGCGTAGGTCTCATCAACCCGCGGTGGCACGGGGCGCTGTCCGTGGCGGCCGTACGTCGCCCCGGCGCGGCGGCCCGGCGGCCGGCCCCGACCCTGCCGGTGCGCCTTGGCGAACGGCGCGGCCTGCCGGAAGCCGGCGCGCCGCGCCGCGTCCAGTTGGTCCTGCAGGTGTTCGTTCCGACGCTTCAGGCGATCGCGTTCTCGCTCGACGCGCGTCAGCGCCTCACGCAACCGCGCGATCTCCGCCCGCTGCCGTCTGATCAGCGCCTCGCGCTCATCCGACGCTGGCGGCGTGGGCACATCAGGCACATGCTCGTTAATGCCAGAAGGGCGGCCTGCGTACAAGTAAAAAATTTTGGATCGCCGGCGCTCAGGTGCGCAGACCCGCTAAACAAAGACGAATGGGATTGACTCTGCCTGGCATGCGGGCGAGACTAAAGCTGAGAACCCGATGATCAGCGTGCTGGTTGATTACTCGATCGAGGCCGCTCCCATCGCCATCATCTTGTATGCAGTGATATGGCGAGTGATGGGCAAACGCGATGGGAGAAGGCTGCGATTGGACCCCGCCTGGCACGCTGTCGGGGCCGCTGTGACAGCTATCGGTGCCGGCGCTACGCGTCTGGCGTCCGCGTACGTGCTGGGCGGCAGCGCGATGCAGGATCTCTGGACGAATCAGGGCGTTGGGCTCATCGGCCCAGTCGGCGTACCGATTGTTCTTGCCATCGTCGTCATCACGTTCCTGCGCACCAAAGCGCGCATTGTACAAGCCTGAGCCCGGGCCTCCCGTAGCGTTGGGCAGGTCAGCAGTCGTCAATAAACCCGCGGGCGTATAATGGTCACCAGGGTGGCCACATGAGGGTCAGCACGGTTCGGGAATTCCGGGACAAGGCGACAGGCCTGCTACGCTCCAGGACGCCAATCCTCGTGACGCGGCGCGGACGCCTGGCCGGGATCTTCTTTCCGCGGCCCGAGATCACCCTTCCGATCGAACTGAAGCGCGAGCTCTACGACATGCTGAGCAGCGACGTCGCCAGGCAGCTCAAGCGGCGCAAGGTCTCGGAAGAGGACGTGCTCGAAGACTTCAAGGCGTCGCGAAAGAAGCGCCGTGCGACTCGTCGCCGACGCTAACGTCCTGCTCTCCGCGGTCATCGGTGGCCGTGCGGCGCTGGCGCTTCGCCACAACCAGGTAGAGCAGGTTTTCACACCCGCCACAGCCTACGACGAGGTCTTTGAATACATCCCGTCCTTGGCGAAGAAGAAGCGGCTCGATCTCGACACGCTGCTCCTGGCTTGCGCGGCCCTGCCCGTCACGGTCGTGGAACGGTCGGAGTACGAAGGCAAGCTCTCGATGGCCAGACGCCGAATCGGCAAACGTGATCCTGACGACGTCGATGTGCTGGCACTCGCCCTTCAACTGAACGTTGCGGTGTGGTCGAACGACAACGACTTCGAGGACACAGGCGTGGAGTGGCATACGACCGCCGAACTCCTGAAGATGCTCGGGATCGAAGGACCGTGACGTAACTGTGACGTGACCCTGTCGATTCGGCGAGATCTACTGAGGTTTACGGCGATCGATAGTCGTGACGCGGAGCGGGCTAACTCTCTGGATCTGCAACGGTAATCGAAATCTGCAGCACGCCGTCGCAGACCGTCAGAGCAATTTCCAAGCGTGCTCCTTCAGCCTCTCGGACATCTCTCCGCACGAGAGGAACCAGCAGTGTAGCGGAGGAGCGGCATCCCGCCAAAGCCCGTTCGTCACGGGCCCGGCTCGACGCCGCACCCGCGCGCCGGGCCGACCCCATCACGGTGTCCCCGTCGCGCGCGGGTTGCTCTGCGAAGTCTGCGGCAACCTGCGCGTCAGCGGGTTGCTCTGCGACGTCCCCGGCAACCTGCGCGTCTCAGGCTCGTCTGGCACGGCCGAAGGACGCCGATGAGTCGGAGCACTCGCCGGGAAGACCGGCGGGCTGATGCGGCCGCGCTCGCTGCGTGAGGGCCACACGTGCGGCCGTGCCGCCGAGGTCACCGTCAGCGCGCGGCGTCAACAGTCAGCGAAGGAGGGTCCCGTTGGGGAACACGTGCGCTGCAATCAGGAGCGCCACGGACAGAATCGCGGTGTAGCGGGCGATTGTCTCCGTGCCACTCGGGCCGTGAACGCGTCGTACTCGCATGAGATACAGCAGCAACACGGCACTCAACATCGCAGTCGGATAGCCGAACAGCGCCATGACGATGAACGTCGCGCCAGCGTGATTGTGAGAGAGCAGGTAGAGAAGCGACGGAAGCGTTCCCAAGACGATTACAGCGCTCGACACGAGCAGCGCATATCGTTTCGTCGTCGGCATCGAGGACACGGACATGGGCCCCTCGACGATCGGGACACGTGAGCGGCGCGATCGGTGGAGCACGAACGCGAGCGACGCCACGATGGCCGCCAGCAACACCCGCAGGCGCCACCCTTCGATCGTCCTGCGAGGCGACGGCGCCGGCCGTTGCGTGTTCGACGCGCTCGCCGGCCGGGACAGGAGCCGTTGGTGACGTCGGGCGGCTTCGGAGAAGTCCTCGACCACCTGCAGACACACCTCTCTCGAAGGCAGTTCCTCAGGGCAGAGAGCCCTGTCGACCGGCCCATCACCGACGATGCTCATGCAGCAGGCTTCGTATTGGTTCGGTGCGATGGCAAGAAGACTGGCGCTCGAAGAACTCAGGGCCAGGAAGAGCGACACCGAGATTGCGAATGGACTGAGACGCATGAGCACATCCGCCCCGCGAGAGGCCTGACGGCGGTTCGCGCCGATCTTCGCACGTTCGGCGGCGTGCCTTCCAATCGAAAGGGTCAACGCGCTGCGACCCGTCGAGACGCCCAGCGCACGCAGGCCGGCAGCCAGCACACCGTTGGCGTACGCGCCGGCGAACGTCCACCACCGTACACGCCCGCCAGGCTCCGCCACGATCGCGGTGCGCCGCGCGGTCCAGCGGGTCCACGAGCGCGGCCAGCCCGGCGGCCGCGCGGGCATGCGGCGCCGTCGCGGCGTCCACCGAGAACTGACGCAGGGGTGCGGCCAGTGCACGGACGGCCTCCTGCGCTGAGGACCTCCACTCGCGCGCGAGGGCCTGCAACTTCTCCACCGCCTCGCCCACCGTCGAGGCATTGCGCAGCGGCGGCAGGTCGAGACCGAACACCTTGGCCGCGCGCTGCCGCGCCTCTTCCCAGTGCGGCTGCGCGGGCAGCGGCTCCTCGACCAGCTCGCAGCGGTCGTCGATGGCGGCGGTGGCTGGTCCCCCGTGGAGCGTGAACCGGCGGTTGGTCAACGCGGCGCAGGTGAGGATCAGCAGGTGCTGCAGCTCGGCCGGCAGACCGCGCGGCTCCGGCTCGTCCATCCAGTCGCGCACCCAGCGTACGGTGAGCGGCCCGCCTTCCCGGCCGTGGCACTGGTCGAAGTGCTGCTGCCACGCGCGCTTCACCACGGTCACGTCCTCGCCGACGTCGCACAGTTCCAGCGGAAACACAATCTGCCGCACCAGCTTGCGCTGTGGCTGGTCCACGCGCTGGCGCCAGTTCTGCTGCAGCGCCTCCTCCACCTCGGCCCACACCTTCTCCTGCCGTGCTCCATCGACTTCGCGCCGATCATGTGGAACGGCACGCACAGCACCTTCTTCCGCCCCAGCCACGCCTCGTGCGCCAGCAGCGCCGGCGCCAGTTCCGCGATGGCGCGCGCATGGGGGTGCCCCTTCAGCAGCAGGAAGAGCACGGCCATGAAGTGGCTCTTGCCGCTGCCGAAGCTGCCGTGCAGGTATCCGGCCTTGCTGCTGCGCGAATCCAGCGCGCTCTTGATCGCGCCGAGCGCGGTGTCGAAGTTGCGCGCGAGGTCGGGCGCCACGACGTAGTCGCGCAGCGTGGCCGCCGCACCGGCCTCCGACACGCCCTCGGAGAGCCGCAGCACGAAGTCGCCCGGCTGCACGCGCTCGGGCAGCGAGATGAGGCCCTGGATGAGGACGGGAGTGGGCCTGGTGTCTGGTCGCCGGCTCAACCGGCCGTTGGCTCCGGGCCAAGCCCCGGCAGGAAGGGCGGCGCAGGGGTCATCTCGGGCTCCGCGAACGGGTCGGGAATCCGCTGCCGCACTTCGCGCAGTTGCTGGTAGAGCGAGCGGACACGCTCCGACGCGACGTAGTATCGCCCACGCCGCTCGCCCTTGCCCGCCAGCAGGCCGGCACGGTGGAGGGCGGCGAGGTCGCGGCTCGCCAGGTTCGCGTTGATGTCGGTCAGCGCCCGATATCGGCCGTTGGTGACGCGGAAGCCGAGCGCGGCGTCCGACAACGCCGCCAGCGCGCGAGCGGGCAGGCGCAGCTCCGAGACGAGTTCTTCGAGGGCGTCCCAGAGCCGCTGCATCTCGCGCGACCGCCGCAGCAACGTCTGCGCCTGCCGGTAGTGCGCCGTGAGGCAGAAGCGCACCCAGGGCCGCGCGTCGCGCTCCGGGTGCCACGCGCCGGCGCCGACCTCCGCGAGCACGGCGTAGTACTCGGGGATGTTGCGGCCAAGATACTCCTCGATGCTGCAGAACTGCGGCGACAGGATGCCTTCGCGCGCCAGCACCAGGCTCTGCAGGCAGCGGGCCATGCGGCCGTTGCCGTCCGAGAACGGGTGGATCATCACGAGGTTCAAGTGGGCCATCGCCGCGCGCACCAGCACCGGCACCTTCGAGGCTTCGTTCAGCGAGGCCACCAGTTCATCCACCAGTGCCGGCACCAGCTCGGCATCGGGCCCCTCGTAGACCCGCTCGCCAGACGGCTCGCTCCGGACGAAAATCGCCCCAGGCCGCCATCGCCCGGGCCGCTTCGACAGGTCGTAGCTCAGCATCTGGTAGTGCAGCGCCTTGACGAGCGAGGCCGAATACTCGAAGTGCCGGTCGTCGGCCAGTTCGAGGACGTAGGTCATGGCCTGCCGATAGCCCACGATTGCGGCCCAGGTCTCGGCCTGCGCGTCGAGCGGCTCCTCCCCATCGACCGCCGCCAGCGCATCGTCCACGGTGACGTTGTAGCCCTCGATGGAATTCGAGCCCCTGATGGCCTTCGCCAGGGACACGCGGCGGAGCACCCCGATCCAGCGCCTGGAACTCACGGCGTAACTGAGGTTTGTGCGCAGCTCGTCGATCTTCGCGTGAACGCGGCGCTCGGCCTCGTTGAGCTCAGGGCAGGCGAAGATCATGCAAGATATTAACTTGCATCAATGCAAGTTACCAACGGGCGCTCTGAAACGACCTCATCTACCTTCCTGTCGCGCTCCCCTGCCGCGGCCGGCCCCCCCGCCGGCGCCCACGCCCGCACCTGGTCCAGCGTCAGCCCCAGCACCCGGGCCTGCTGCGCGTGGTCCCAGCCTGCCCAGGTGAGGACGGGCGTGAGGTCTGCGGCGCGCTCGGCGCCGCGCTCCAGCACGAAGTGGTTGTGGGTGGCGACGAAGGCGAAGGTGATGGAGAGGGGGAGTACGGATAGATCGCACAGACGCTGGAGTCCAGCCGCCAATCTCGTACGTCTTCACCAATCGCGAACGGGATGGCCCAGGCGTCAACCCGGTAATGCTTGGCGGGAATCGCATCAGCCATCCACACGTCGTCGTCTCCGACCACCATGGTTCGCCCTATCGCCTCGACCACCTCCCCGAGCGTCTTCTCCCGCCTCTCGTCCAGCAACTCCTTCAGCTCCGCCGCACCGCCCCCACCAATGCTCCCAGGGTGCGAGTGTAGCGACGGCTGCTCCAGGTCGCGCACGCTGACGAACGCGCTCTCGGAGTCCACGCGGTCGATCTGATCGATCGCGGACCACACCAGGCCGTTGTCCTCGAAGAAGCGGACGAACACGGTGCCGAGCACCCAGGCGACGGCGGCCTGCGTGACGGGGTCTTCGCCCAGGCCTCGAAGGTAACCACCGTGCGCTCCACGCGGCGGGCGGCGTCGTACTCCTCCTGCAGCCGCACGCGGACGTCCTCGCGCGTCGAGCTGCGCTCGCAGGTCGGCCTCGAGTTGCCTGAGCAGGGGCAGCCCTTGTGGCCGCCCATCCGGACCTCTAGAAGGTTCCGCGGTGAGGTCGCCGAAGAGGCGGGGAGCGTCGATCATGGAATCACGGTGACGATGCCATCATGAGGCATGGTGATGGACCCGTGGCACTGCCGGCGACCCCACCGCCTGCGTGGCCACGACTACTCGTCGCCGGGCGCGTATTTCGTGACGGTGGATACCCACGAACGCCGCCGCCTGTTCGGCACGATCACGGATGGACGATTCGTGCCCAACGATGCGGGTCGCATGATCGCCGATGGGCTGGCCTCGCTCCCCGTGAGATTCGCGCACAGCGGGGTGGATACGTCGGTGGTCATGCCGGACCATGTGCATGTGATCCTGGTGCTGCGCGAATGGGAGTGGGCGGCCACAAGGGCCGCCCCTACGCTGGGGGACATCGTGGGGGCATTCAAATCGATCACCACCGTGGGATACATCCGTGGGGTCCGCCAATCCGGTTGGCCGCCGTTCACGCAACACCTGTGGCAACGCGATTACCACGACCACGTCGTCCGTGATGCGGCCGACCTCGATCGGATCCGGCGATACATCATCGACAACCCCGCGAATTGGGACAAACCGTAGGGGCGGCCCTTGTGGCCGCCCAATCCGCCCTTGTGGCCGCCCAATCCGCCCTTGTGGCCGCCCAATCCGCCCCGTGGCCGCCCAATCCGCCCCGTGGCCGCCCAATCCGCCCCGCGGCCGCCCACGCCGCCCCGCGGCCGCCCACGCCGCCCCGCGGCCGCCCAATCGACCACCCCGTCGTCGTGGGCGACCACCCCCGTCGATCGTGGGCGGCTGCCCCGGGTCTTTCCACGGCACCAGCAGCCAGGCGCCGTGCAGGCCATCGACGCGACCGCATTGCAGCGCCAGATCGCTCACCCACCGCACCTGGCCGTAACGCGCCAGCATGCCGGCGGACGTGAGCAGTGCCGGCGGCCCCGTTCGCGGCAGCTCCCCGGCGAGGCCCGGCAGCGAGAGCTGCACCAGCTCGCACAGCCTGGCCCAGTCGCGCGTGTCGCGCACGGCCGCCCGCCTCGTCGTCTGTCGCAGCTCCTGCGACGCCTGCGGAGGGTAGGGGAACAGGCGCACGCGGCGTTTGATCGGCAGCGTGGGGTGGCTGGCGAGGAAGTCCTCGTAGAGCGGCCCTTCGCCCTGGCGTGTCGCGAGCTTGTAACCCGCCACGCGGCGCACGCTGCGCGCCCGGCAGATGCCGCCGCGATCGAGCATCCGGACCAGCGCCTGCGCAAGCGTCGTATCGACGGGGCGATCGGTCCGCCTGGGACGGAAGTCCGGGTTCGCGAGCGCCTCGACGATCCCCGGCGCCGTGACGGTGCCATCGGGGGTCCTCCTGTCCCGCACGAACACCCGCATCGCCAGGTCGGGGGGAAGGCGCAATTCCAGGCCGGCAGCCGAGCAGAACACGAGCACCTCGATGAACGGCAACCGAACGCTCTCGCGCCGTTCGAGGGGCGCCAGCAGTGACGCGAGCGTCAACGCGCAGGTTGCTCATGTTGATCCGAGCAACCCACGCTCTACGGGGAAGGGCGCGTGACCACGATTGTCTCGAGCCCGTGCGCGCCCGGACGGGTCTCGGCACGCCAGAGCAGCGCGGAGAACGAGAGGCCGAGGAACCCGAGCGCCGCGAACATCCACATGCCGGGATCGTAGCCGCCGGGATTGGAGGCACTGGCCGCCGACACGTCGTTGGCGCGCCCGACCGCCCACGACATCGCCGCCCAGCCGATCTGCTGGCAGAACGTCATCAGGGCGTACGCGGTGCCAAGCCGCTTCTCGTCGACGAGATAGGCCACCGACGGCCAGAGGATCGCGGGCACGAGCGAGAACGACAGGCCGAGCATCGCCACGGGCACGCCCAGCGGCAGGCCCGAGTGCGCCATCAGCAGGAAGGCGGGAACCAGCAGCAGCGAACCGAGCGTCATCAGCAGCGCCCGCCGCCCGATCCGATCGACGATCAGCCCGAACACGGGGGTGGCGACCATCGCCGTCAGCGGCAGCAGGCCGTTGAGGAAGGCAGCCTGCTCGGGGCTCGCGCCATGGGCGTCCACGAAGAAGATGTTGGCGAAGCGCCGGAACGGGAAGATCGCGGCGTAGAAGGTGACGCACAGCCCCACCACGTACCAGTAGGTGCGGTCGAAGCGCACCAGGTCGCCGGGCACGAGCTTGTCGGTGGTGACCGAGGTGTCGATGCCGCCGCGGCGCTGGGCACGCCGCTCGATCGCGGCGTAGACCACGCCGCCGACGATGCAGAGGCCGCCGAAGGCGGCGGCCAGCAGCAGCGGCGGCTGCCACGAGTGGAACAGGCCGGGCGCGAGGTTGGGCGAGTTGTCGGCAGCCACCGACCCGAGGCGCGCGATCGTGAGGTTGATCCCCATCGCGAAGCCGAGCTCCCGGCCCTTGAACCAGCGGCCGAGCACGGTGGTCGCCGCCACGATCATCGGCTCGGATCCGAGGCCCAGCACGAAGCGGCCGGCGGCCATCGCCAGCGGTCCCGATCCGACGGCGATGATCGCGCCGCCGAGCGCCGCGACGGCGCCGAACCCGATCATCGCGCGCCGGGTGCCCGCGCGGTCGATGATCACGCCGCCCGCCAGCAGGATGACGAGCGCGGCCACGTTGTAGGCGGTGTCGAGCAGGCCGATCTGCGCCTGGCTGAACCCGAGCTGGGACTCGAGCAGCGGCCCCACCGGGTTCAGGGCGTCGAAGACGTAGTAGTTGCCGAACATCGCCAGGCTGACGAAGGCCAGCACCAGCCAGCGGGTCAGGGCGGGCCGTCCATCGCGTGCGTCCGGCGTGCCGGTGTGGGACATGGCGGTAGACTCTACGACGATCGGCCGCCCATCGGAAGCGGTCTTCGCCCCCGGGGACACGCGCCTTGCGACCAGCCAGCCGACCGCACGCCCGCCGCCTCACCCTCGTCACGCTGATCGGCTGCGCCGCTGCCCTGCTCGCGGCCGAGCACCCGCGCCTCGTCACGGCGGCCGGCCGCGGCGTCACGACGCGGGATCGGCGCGCGGCCCACGATCTGGCAAGCCGGGTCACCATCACCCGCGACACGCTCGGTGTCCCGCACATCGTCGCGCACGACGAGGAAGCGGCGGCCTTCGCGTTCGGCTACGCCATGGCCGAGGATCACGCGCCGGACATCGGGCGGAAATACCTGGCGGCGCGCGGCGAGTCGGCCCGCCACTTCGGGCAGGAGTTCGCCGGCCGCGACTTCGCGATGCTCCGCCTGCGCAACCGCGAGGCGGCGCGCGAGGCGCTGCGCGAGGTGGGAGACGGGTTCCGCCGGTGGCTGCAGGCGTTTGCCGACGGGGTCAACGCGTACGTCGCCTCCAACCGCGACCGGGTGCCCGCGTGGATGCCGTCGATCGAGGCGAGCGATCCGCTCGCCTACGGCCGCATGGGATCGATCGTGAGCGCGCTGGAGCCGCCGCGGGAGCTGCTGCGCAAGTACCCCGCCGCGGCGGCGCCGGGCGCGGCGATCGCCGGCGATGGCGCGGGCGAACGGGCAGCGGGCGAAGCGGATGAGGAGGAAGCGGGATCCAACGCGTTCGCGCTCGCCGGATCGAAGACGACGACGGGCGTGCCGATGCTGCTCGGCAACCCGCACCTGCGGTGGTCGGAGCTCTACTGGGAGGCGCACGTCACGGTGCCGGGCGAGATCGACTTCTACGGGTCGACGCTGGTGGGCATCCCGGTGCTGCGCGCGGGCTTCAACGACCGGCTGGCGTACGTGCAGACGAACAACGCGCCCGACCAGGAGGACATCCACCGGTTCGCGCGCGATCCGGCGCGGCCCGGCCATTACCTGGACGGCCGGCGCCCGCGGCCGATCGAGCGACGCCGCCTCACGATCGGCGTCCGGCAACCCGACGGCACTGTGACGGAGGTGACGCGCGAGTTCGCGTTCGCCGCCGGCGCGCCGGTCATCCACGAATCGCCGGCCCACGTGTTCACGATACGGTCGATGGCGCTCGAGTCGTGGCGCAACTACGAGGGCTTCTACCACCTGTGGCGCGCGCGGTCGCGCGAGCAGTACGAGCGCGTGCTCGACCGGCGGCTGCTGTTCATGTCGAACTTCACCTACGCCGACGTGGACGGCAACATCCTCTACCGGTGGAACGCGCGGCTCCCCCGCCGCCGGGATCCCGCGCTCGACGTCTCGCTCGACGTGGACGCAGGCGCACGCGGCGCGCGCTGGCGCGGCCTGTACGACGCCCGCAGCCTGCCGCAACTGCTGAACCCGCGCGGCGGCTACGTCCAGAACGCCAACAACGCACCATGGTGGACCTCGCTCACCGACCGGCTCGATCCGTCACGCTATCCGCCGGTGGTGGAGCGCGAGCCGCTGGCCCTGCGGCCGCAGGTGGCGCTCGAGCACCTCGAGACGAGGCCGCGCTGGTCGCCGCGCGACGTGCTCGACGCCAAGCACGACACGCGCGTGCTCGCGGCCGGGCGCGTGCTGCCCGACCTGTTCGCCGCCGCGGCCGCGGCTCAGCCACCCTCGGCCGACCTGCGCGAGGCGCTCGACGTGCTGCGCGCCTGGGACCAGCGCGTCGCGGCCGACAGCCGCGGGGCGGTGCTGTTCCAGCGGTTCTGGGATCTGTATCGCCAGGGGCGCGATCAGCCATTCGCTGAGGGGTTCGACGCGGCGCGTCCGCTGGCGACGCCGCGCGGGCTCGCCGACACGGCCGCCGCGCTGGCGCACCTGGAGACCGCGGCGCGACAGGTGCGGGAACGCCACGGCGACCTCGCCGTCGCCTGGGGCGCGGTGCACCGCTTCCGCGCGCGCGGCCTCGACCTGCCGGCCGACGGCCTCACGGGCCTCTACGGCCTCTACCGCGTGGTGGGGTTCGACGAGCAGCCGGATGGCCAGCTCGTGGCCGGCCACACGGGCGCGCCGGCCAGCGGCGCGCGCCCGCCGCTGGCCGGCACCGGCGACGCCTGGATCCTGCTGGTGCAGTTGTCGAAGCCCGTGCGCGCATGGTCGGTGCTCGCCTACGGGCAGTCCAGTGACGATGCGTCACCGCACAGCCGCGATCAGCTGGCGCTCTTCGCGCGCCACGAGCTGCGCCCCGCGTGGTTCACGCGCGAGGAGGTGGCCGCCAACGCGGAACGGACCTATTCGCCGGGACGGTGACGTCCTGGCGGCCCCGGCCGGCGACCGGCTACGCCGCCCTGCTGTTCGCCCGGCGCCACAGGTAGACGCAGAACAGCGAGAAGCCGGCGATCGACACCATCTGCGACACCGGCTCGTTGTCGAAGAACGGCGTCCGGATCAGATCCTCGGTGAACCAGGGGAACAGGCGCAGGCCCGCGCCGAACACGCCGCCGAGCGCACCGCCCGCCATGAAGCCCGAGGCGACGATCACGCCGCGCTCGCGGATGCCGCGCCCGTCCTCGCCGCTGGCGTCGGCGCGGCGGTTCACGTAGTGCGAGAGGACGCCGCCGGCCAGCGCCGGCAGGTTGAGCTCGAGCGGCAGGTACATGCCGAGCGCGAACACCAGCGCCGGCACACCCACCATCTCCATCGCCACGGTCGTCAGCGCGCCGGTGGCGAAGAGGATCGTGGCGACGGGCTGCTGGCTCATGAAGCCCTCGATCAGCGCTTTCATGATCGAGGCCTGCGGCGCGGCCAGCACCTCGCGCGCATCGCCCGGCAGCGCCTCGCCGAACTGATACACCTTCGCCAGCACCGCGATGGTCAGCGCCGCCGCCACGGCCGACACCGCCACGCCGAGGAACTTCACCCGCTCCTGCACGACGGGCGTCGACCCGAGCCAGTAGCCGGTCTTCAGGTCGGTGATCGTCTGCCCCGACACCGAGAGCGCCGTGCACACCATGCCGGCGATGGCCGTCAGGAAGAACATGCCGCTGGTCCCCGACACGCCGAACCGCAGCAGCACCACCGCCGAGATGATGATCGTCAGCATCGTCATGCCCGAGACGGGGTTGCGCGCGGTCGTGGCGATGGCGTTGGCCGCCACCGAGGCGAAGAAGAACGAGAAGACGAGCGTCAGGCCGAGCCCGAGCAGGATGTGGGGAATCGTGGGCGACAGCGTCCCGAAGAAGATCGCCACGGCCACCGCCGAGATGACGATGCCGGCGAGCTGGACGGGGAAGCGGAGATCGGTGTCGGTGCGGATCGCGTCGTGCGGCTCGCCGCGCCGGAAGGCGCGGGCCGCGATCGAGAAGCTGCCGAACACCACCCGCAGCGACTTCGCGATGCCGAAGAGCCCTGCCGTCGCGATGGCGCCCACGCCGACGAAGCGCGCGTAGGCGCGGAAGATCTGCCCGGGATCCATCTGCGCGATCGGGATCGTCGCCGGGTAGACCGCCACATCGCCCATGTGCTGGCCGAACATCCAGATCAGCGGCACCACGACGAAGTTCGACAGCACCCCGCCGGCCACCAGCACCATCGACGACCGCAGCCCCATCACGTAGCCGAGGCCGAGGATGAAGGCCACGGCGTCGAAGCTGATCGCCATCCGGCCGCGGACGTAGAGGCTGTCGACCAGCGGCACGAAGCGCAGGTTCACGTACTCGCGCCAGACGTGGAAGGTGGTGACCAGGAAGTCGTAGACGCCGGCGAGCGCCGTCGCCTGCAGCAGGAGCCGCGCCTGCGAGCCGCCGCGCTCGCCGGTGACGAGCACCTCGGTGATGGCGGTGGCCTCCGGGTACGGCAGCTCGCCATGCGTCTCGCGCACGAAGTAGCGGCGCAGCGGGATCAGGAAGAGGACGCCGAGCGACCCGCCGGCCAGGCAGATGAACACGGTCTGCAGCGGGTGCGGCTGCAGCTCGAGGATGTAGAGGGCCGGCAGCGTGAAGATGGCGCCGGCCACGACGGCGCCCGAGGTGCCGCCGATGTTGGTGAGGATGACGTTCTGGAGCAGCGTCGCGTTGAGGGCGCGCGAGAGCCCGATGGCGAGGATGGAGATGGGGATCGACGCCTCCATCACCTGCCCCACCTTCAGCCCCGAGTAGGCCGAGGCGACGGTGAACACCGCGCACAGCGCGAGGCCGAACGCCAGGCTGTAGGCGGTGGCCTCGCGCTGCGGCGACGCGGCGGGCACCAGCGGCTGGTAGATCTCGTCGGGCTTCAGCCGGCGATAGGCGTTCTCGGGCAGTCGGGTGGTCTCGGGGCGGGCGAGCTCCATCGGCGGGCTCCCAGGGGGCGATCGGGCGCAGCGGAGTGTAGCAGAGCCCCTGCGCCGCGCCCGTCTCGGTGCGACGCGGCACTTCCACCACGGACTGCTAGCGCCGGGCCGTCTCACCCACCGGGTAAACCACCTGCGCGTAGCCCTTGGCCGCGATCAACCGGTCGAGGTGCGCGAGGATCCCGTCGCGCCGGGCGAGCACGGCCGCGATCTCGCGCGACGACAGCCAGTGGCCGGCCACCTCCCCCAGCCGTGCCCCGGTCAGCGCCCGAAGGCCCTCGAGCACGTCGGCATCGATGCCCTGCACGGCCAGGAGCGCCGGCCGCGGCTCGTGGTGCAGGCGGAAGGCGCGCGAGAAGTCGATCAGCACCATCCGCCAGTCCTGGGTGATCAGGATGTTCGTCTGGTTGCGATCGGCGTCGCCGGTGAGTTCGGTGAACACGCGTCCGAGGTACTGCTGCTTCACCCACTCGAACTGCCGGGGCGGCTCGATGCCACCCGCCAGCCGTTCTCCCTCGTCCATCACCACGGCGTCCACCCACCAGCAGAGCGCGCCGCGATCGCCGCGCCACAGGCGCTCGACGGTGGCCGGCACCAGATCGCAGCGGTTGATCAGGCACGCCAGCTGGTGCGCCGCGATGTTGTAGCCGTAGTAATCGCGGAAGCGCGGCTCGACGCCGGCCGGAGCGGCGACGCGGGGCTTCGAGATATCGACGCGCTGGAACGACGCGGCATGGGTGAGGGTGCCGTCGGAGAGCACCACCTTCAGCGGGCGCGTCACGCCCTTGGACGTCTCCTTCCAGCTGATGATGCGGGCCGAGGCGAGAAAGGCGCGTTGCTGCCCGACGCTCAGTGCCGGCGAGGTCTGAGGCGGTGCCGGCCGGACGGCCGGATCGGGCTGGGCGACGATGGCCGCCACCATCACGATCCACGACACAGCAGACCACTGCAGCAGACGGCGCATGGTGTCCTCCACGGCGCTGGCAACGGCGTTTCCCGCCCGGCGGGAGTAGACGACCGGCAGAGCGGAGGCGTTCCTTCGGCTCGACGGGCGGAATTCGGCTTCAGTCGGATTGCCGGGGCGACGGCGTCGATCGCGATCACGCCGCCTGCAGGCGGCGTCGCGCGCCCGACGGGGCCCGCGCGGACCGCGCACGGCGGGGCCTGGTGCGGTGCGACGGAAGTGGGTGCGAAGGCACGCGGCCGCGTGGCCTCTTCAGGCCCCGCGCCGCCACTTCAGGTAGAGCGTGCCGAGCGGCGGGATCAGGAGCCGCAGCGACTGCGGGTGGCCGTGCGCGGGAATCGGTTCGGTCGTCACCGCGCCGGCGTTGCCGAGGTTGCCGCCGCCGTAGATCCCGGCGTCGCTGTTGAGCAGTTCCTCGTAGAGCCCAGCCGCGGGCACGCCCACCCGGTAGCCCTCGCGCGGCACCGGCGTGAAGTTGAGCGCACAGACGAGGAACTCATCAGCCTCGCGGCCCCGGCGCATGAACGCGAACACGCTGTTCTCGTTGTCGTTGGCGTCGATCCACTGGAAGCCCGACGGCTCGAAGTCCATCTCGTGGAGCGCCGGCTCGCGCCGGTAGATCGTGTTCAGGTCGCGCACGAAGCGCTGGATGCCGGCATGCGGCGGGTGCGGCAGGACGTCCCAGGGCAGGCCCGACTGCTCGCTCCACTCGCGCCACATGGCGAACTCGCTGCCCATGAAGAGCAGCTTCTTGCCCGGGTGCGCGTAGTGGTACGCGTAGAGCGTGCGCAGCGTCGCCGCCTTCTGCCACGTGTCGCCCGGGATCTTGTTGATCATCGATCCCTTGCCGTGCACCACCTCGTCGTGGCTGAAGGGGAGGACGAAGTTCTCGCTCCAGGCGTAGAGCATCGAGAAGGTGACGCGGTTGTGGTGCCAGCGCCGGTGGATGGGATCCTGCCGCACGTACTCCAGGATGTCGTGCATCCAGCCCATGTTCCACTTGTAGGAGAAGCCGAGGCCGCCCGTGTACGCCGGCCGGCTGACGGCGGGCCACGACGTCGACTCCTCGGCCATCATCATCGTGCCCGGGTGCCGCGTGAGCACCTGCTCGTTGAGCAGGCGCACGAAGTCGATGGCGTCGAGGTTCTCGCGGCCGCCGTAGCGGTTGGGCACCCAGCGGCCCTGCTCGCGCGAGTAGTCGAGGTAGAGCATCGACGCCACCGCGTCGACGCGCAGGCCGTCGACGTGGAACTCGTCGAACCAGAACAGCGCGTTGCTGACGAGGAAGTTGCGCACCTCGTGGCGCCCGTAGTTGAAGATGAGCGTGCCCCAGTCCTGGTGCTCGCCCTGCCGCGGGTCCTCGTGCTCGTAGAGCGCCGTGCCGTCGAAGCGTGCCAGCCCGTGCGCGTCCTTCGGGAAGTGCCCCGGCACCCAGTCGAGGATGACACCGATGCCGTTGACGTGGCACTGGTCGACGAACCACTTGAAGTCCTCGGGCGTACCGTGGCGGCTCGTGGGCGCGAAGTAGCCCGTCACCTGGTAGCCCCACGATCCGCCGTAGGGGTGCTCCATCACCGGCAGCAGCTCGACGTGGGTGTAGCCGAGATCGCGCACGTACGGGATGAGCCGCTGCGCGAGGTCGCGGTAGGACAGGTACGGACCGCCCTCCGCTTCCGGCATCACCCAGGAGCTCAGGTGCACCTCGTAGATCGCCATCGGCCGGTCGAACCACGCGCGTCCCGCCTCACGCCGCGCGATCCACTCCTCGTCACGCCACGCGAACGGTCCCGCATCCCAGACCACCGACGCGGTCTTCGGCGGCGTTTCGCACAGCCGCGCGTACGGATCGGCCTTGAGGATCGGCAGGCCCGTCGCCCTCACGCGGATCTCGTACTTGTAGTGCTCGCCGGCCCGCAGGCCGGGAACGAACAGCTCCCAGATGCCGTTGGGCACCAGCCGCCGCATCGGGTGCGCGCGGCCGTCCCAGGCGTTGAAGTCGCCCACCACGCTCACGCGATCCGCGCTGGGCGCCCAGACGGCGAAAACCACGCCCGGCACGCCGTCGACGATCGCGCAGCGCGACCCGAGCCGCTCCCACGACCGATAGTGCGTGCCCTCGCCGAGCAGGTGCAGGTCGAGCCCTCCCATCACCTGGCCGAACCGGTAGGGATCGGCGGTCTCGAGCGAGGTGCCGTCGGCCCACGTGTAGACGAGGCGGTAGTCGAGATCGCGGCTCGCGCCGGGCAGGTGCACCTGATAGACGCCGGCGGGGTGCGCCAGCGTCATCGGTATGGGCTCGCCACGACGGCCCTCGGCATCCAGCGGCCGCAGGACGACGCCCGTCGCGCCGGGACGGATCGTGCGCACGACGAGGCCCGGCGTGCCACCGGCGGCGGGCTCCTCGTGCGGGCCGAGCAGCGCGAAGGGGTCGTTCCACATGCCCCGGGCGAGCAGGTCGATGGCGTGGGTGATCTGATCGGCGGTCATGGCAAGGTCCGGCGGCTGGATGGCGGACGGGCGGCTGTCTCCCGGGCCGTCGCCGCAGTGCGACGACCCGTGAGCTTATCACCGGCCTCCGCAATCCGGCTTGGGGCCTGCCGGCGCCCGCACCCTGCGGGCCGGCGCGACGCGCGCAACTGACAGGATCGGTCCTCTCGCGGACGAGCCGGCTCCGCGCGGAATCGTTCGCCGCTATAATCCCTGCTTTCCCAGCCATCGATGCCGTACGCGCCGCGTTCCCCGCGTTCCCGTCCGCTCCGTCTATCCGGGAAGGCCTGTGCCCCGGCCATCGCGATCGCCGCGATGCTCGTCACGCTCGCCCCGGCACCCATCGGCCGCGCGCAGGCGCCGCCCGCCACCGCGCCCGCGCGCGTGATCGTTCTCGTCCGGGCCGACGATGTGGCCGCGTCCGCGCTGGCCGCACACGCCACGTCCGGACCGCTTGCCGCTCACGCCGACGGCAAGACGCGCAACGCCTGGCGCGGCCGCCGCGATGCCGCGCTGCTGCGCGACGCCGAGCGCCGCCATCGCCCGGCCCGCGACCGCGTGGCGGCGTTCGTCGAGGCGCACGGCGGGCGCGTCACCCACCGCTTCCGCCTGATGCCGGGCCTCTCCGCCATCCTGCCCCCGGAACTCGTCGAGCGCCTGCGGCGGCATCCGGACGTCGTCTCGGTGCGAGAGGACAGGCAGCGCCGCCCGCTGCTGAGCACGCTGCCGGCTACGCTCGGCCTGGCGGCGTTCGCCAACGTGGGCATCACCGCGGGGTCGGTGGACGTGGCGATGATCGACACCGGCATCTTCCTGGACCACCCAGGCCTCAAAGTGCTGTCGGACTCTGGCAGGATCGTGTCGCTGATCTCGCTCGCACAGGCCTGTCCGAACGATGACTGTGGGCCGGAGAATCCCCTCGAGGATCCCACCAGCCCGGACGACTTCGTGGGCCATGGAACTGCCGTCGCCGGCGTCATCGCCAGCGCGGGCTGGTCCGGCCATGCGGAGCTCAAGGGCGTCGTCCCGGGTCTGCGCAAGCTGATCAACGTGAAGGCGTTCACAGATCCTGGCCACTTCGACTCGGATGTGATCAGCGGCGCGGAAATGGCGCTGGACCTCGGCGACGACGCGCCCGAGGTGATCAACGCCAGCCTCGGCGCGGTCACCTATTACCTGAGCGACCCTGGCGAACCCGACCTCGACGAGGATCCGTACGATCACGAGGACGCCGCACGGTTCTTCGACGCCGTGGTCGCAACGGCGCACAAAGTCATGGTCGTGGCGGCGGGCAACCTCGGTCCTTCCGCACAGAGCGTCGAGAGCCCCGGCATCGCCTACAACGTGCTGAGCGTCGGCGCCACCGATACGAACCACAGCGACAACCGCGCCGACGATCAGGTGTGGTCCGGCAGTGCCCGCGGGCCCGCGAAAGGACCGCGGAACGGCACCCCGCTGCGGAAGAAGCCCGACCTCGTCGCGCCGGGATACGGCCTGTTCACCACCGGCTACCTGGGTGGCGTCACCACCGGTAGCGATGAGCCGTACGCCGCCGTCGGCACCAGCCTTGCCGCGCCGGTGGTGTCGGGGCTCGCGGCGCTGCTCTGGGACACGCCCGACCTGGGTGCCCCTGCCATCGCCGAGGACGACAAGCCGCTGGCCATCAGGGCGGTGCTGATCAACTCGGCCGAGGACCGCGGCGCGCCGGGCTGGGATCCCGACTGGGGCTGGGGCTACGTGGACGCGGCGCGCGCCTACGCCGAGCGCGGCGGCGTCGCGATTGGTGAGATCGCAGCGGCCGGCGCCCGCCGGCTCTACCTCCGCTCGTCGGCTTCGGCCACGAAGGCGACGCTGGTCTGGAACCGGCCGGTCACCTTCACCTCGACGCCGCCGCTGAAGAACCTCGACCTGCGGCTCTACGCGCTCGCCGGCGGGCAGTTGCGCGCCTCGTCGGCGTCCACCGTCGACAACGTGGAGCAGGTAGCCTCGGCCACGGCCGAGGGCGTGGTGCTGGCCGTGGAGGGCAACGACACGTTCGGCGCGGGCGATGCCACGGCCTACGCGCTCGCGCACGGGGGCGGGTTCGTGCCGGCGCAGCCGCCCCAACTCGCCGCGACGCTGATCGCGCCAGGCCAGGTGGGCGCGGGCGCCCTGTTCCTGGTGACGGCGACCTTCGCCAACCCCGCGACGGCGCCGGCGCTACCCGTGGCGGGCGGCACGGCGACGCTGACGCTGCCTCCCGGCTACACGGTGGATCCGTCCACGCCGCTGGCGCGCAGCCTGCCGACGGTGGCCGCAGGCGCCTCGGCGCAGGTGCAGTGGGTGGTGCGCGCGCCGGCGGTACCCGATCCGGCACCGGTGACGCTCGCGGCGCTGGGGTCGACGGCCGCGTTTGCCATCCCGCTGTCGGCCGGCGCCGTCGGCTCGGTGCAGACAACGGCGGCCTGCTCGTTTGCGGTCACGCCGGCAACCTTCAATGCGCCGGCGGGCGGCGCCTCGACGTCGATCGCCGTGACCACGGCGCCAGGCTGCGGCTGGCTGGCGGCGTCCTCAGCCCCATGGGCCGCCATCACGACGCCCGCCTCCGGCGTCGGCACCGGCGCCTTCGGGATCATCGTCGCGGCCAACGCGTCGGGCCAGGCACGGCAGGCCACGATCGTGGTGGGCGGTGCGACGCTGACGATCACGCAGCCGCCGACCGAACGCACCTACTACCTGGCCGAGGGCGCCACCGGCCCGTTCTTCGATCTCGACATCGCCGTCGCGAACCCCAACGACGCCCCCGTCAACGCGGAGGTGACCTTCCTGAACGACGAAGGCCAGACGCACTCGATGACGGTACCGCTGGGGCCGAAAGCGCAACGGATCATCCGCGTGAACGACGTGCCCGGGCTCGAGGCTGCTGCCGTGTCCACCGTGGTGAAGTCGCCTGGCGGCGCGCCGCTGATCGTCGAGCGGACGATGTTCTGGGACCGCGCTGGCTACTACGGTGGCCACGGTGGGTCGGCGGTCGACGGTCCCCGCACGAAGTGGTACTTCGCGGAGGGGTCGCAGGGCTTCTTCGACACCTACGTCCTGCTGGCCAACGCCACCGACACGCCCGCCCAGGTCACGGTGACGTTCCTGCTCGATGCCGCCGGCGCCGCCCCGGTCGAGGTCGCCGTCCCCGTGGCCGCCCACGCCCGCAAGACGATCTGGGCCGGCGACTACGCGACCCTCGTCGATCGGGCCTTCTCGATCGTGGTGGAGGCCGACGTGCCGGTCATCGCCGAGCGCGCCATGTACTTCGGACAGGTGCCGTTCTGGGCCGGGGGCCACGAATCGGCCGGCGTCCCGGCCCTGGCCACCACCTGGTTCCACGCCGAGGGCGCCACCGGCGACTTCTTCGACGAGTACATCCTCATCGGCAACCCCGGCACGACGGCCGCCACCCTCACCCTGACGTTCCTGCTCGACGACGGTCGGGTCATCCAGGTGCAGGGCACGCTGCCGGGCGAGCGCCGCATGACGGTGAACGTGGAGACCGTCGCCGACGATGTGGCGCTCGGGCGCTTCACGCTGCTCGCCGGCGATCCGGCGCTGCTGCGCAACGCCCAGGTGTCGACGACGGTCACCTCCACGGTGCCGGTGATCTCGGAGCGCGCGATGTACTGGAGCGGTGACTTCACCTCGTGGTACGAGGCGCACAACAGCTTCGGCGTCACGCAGACGGCGGTGCGGTGGGGCCTGGCCGAGGGACGCACGGGCGGGCCGCTCGGCTTCGACACCTACATCCTGCTGGCGAACCCCAACGCGTCGCCCGTCGCGGTGGAGGTGACGCTGCTGCGGCAGGGCGGCCGGCCGCCGCTCCAGCGGACGTTCACCGTGCCGGCCACCAGCCGCTTCAACGTCCAGGCCAACATCGACCCCATCGGCGCCGATCCCGGCTGGGGCGCGCTCGGGCTGCAGCCGGGCGAGGCGTTCGGCGCGATCGTGCGCTCGCTCGACCCGTCGAAACCGATTGCGGTCGAGCGGGCGATGTACTGGTTCGGCCACGACGCGCTGTTCTGGACCGGCGGCACCAACGCCACGGCCGTGCCGCTGCCGTGAGAGATCGTTCCCGGCGCAGGCCCGCTTCGAGCGGCGCCGGCCGGCGATCGGGTCGGCGCCACTCGATGGGTCTCGCCGCGGGCGGATCCTGCCCCGGGCAGGCCGGGTGCGGCGCCCTATCCGCCGCTCGAGATGTAGTGCTCGAGCGATCGGATGGTGTGCGCCTGCTCCTCGACGACCGAACGCACGACGTCGCCGATCGACACGACGCCCACCAGCCGCCCGTCGTCGATCACGGGCAGGTGCCGGATGCGCTGCTCGGTCATGATGCGCATGCAGTCGTGCGAGCTCCAGGCCGGGTCGGCGTTGACCACCTCGGTGGTCATGATGTCGGCCACGTGCAGGTGGTGGCTCGAGTGGCCGTGGAGGATCACCTTCCGGGCGTAGTCGCGCTCGGAGAGGATGCCGACGATCCTGGTGTCGTCGAGGACCAGCACGGCGCCGACGTTGCGATCGGCCATCACGCGCAACGCCTCGAAGACGGTGTCGTTGGGACCTACGGCGTAGACCTCCGGCTTTCTGGCGATGATCTGCCTGACCGTCATGGACACCTCCCGGGCGTGTGGCGGCCCTTGCGGCCGGGGCCGCGCCTCACTGTCGAGACTGGGTGGACGCCGCTGAGATACCACGACGGCCACGGTCGGCGCAAGCCGGCGGCCGGGCGGAGTCCGACCGCGGGCCGCGCGACCGCACCGGCCAGCGCGTGGCGCCCAGCCCCGGATCGGAGAATGGATCGACCGGGCGCCATCCGCGCCGCGCATGGCAGCTGGCCGCGATGTAGAATCTTCCGGTCCACCGTTCTCGACCATCACGTCAGGGAGCCATCATGAGCCTGAGCACGCTGGCCCGATCCATCGCGGAGTCGCCCACGCTCCGCCTCAACGAAGAAGCCCGCCGGCGACGCGAACTCGGCGAGCCGGTGATCCACCTCGGCATCGGCGAGCCGAAGAACACGGCGCCGATGGCGGCCACCCTCGCCACGATCGCCAGGACGGCCCAGGGCGACGTGAAGTACACGCCCACCAGCGGCGTGGCCTCGATGAAGAAGGCCATCATCCGCTACACGGAGGAGAACTACGGCAAGGTGGTGGCGCCGGCCAACGTCATCGTCTCGTCGGGGGCGAAGCAGGCGATCTACAACGCGCTCTATGCGCTGCTGGATCCGGACGACGAGGTCATCTGCCTCGCGCCCTACTGGGTGAGCTACCCCGAGATGATCCGCATGTGCTACGGCGTGCCGGTCGTCGTCACGCCCAGCGACGGTACCTTCCACCCGCTGCTGGCCGACATCGAGAAGGCGGTGGGCCCGAAGACCAAGGCCATCATCGTCAACAGCCCGAACAACCCGTCGGGCGTCGTCTACTCCGAGCAGTTCATCGCCGAGATCGTCGAGTTCTGCGAGCGCCGCGGCATCTGGGCGATCATGGACGACATCTACCACAAGCTGATGTTCGACGGCCGGCCGATCGTCTCGGCGTACAAGTACACGAGCCGCGATCTCGAGAGCAGCCGCCTGATCGTCATCAACGGCGTCGCGAAGACCTACGGGATGACCGGCTACCGCGTCGGCTGGGCGACAGGCCCGCGCGAGCTCATCTCGGTGATGAACAACGTGCAGGCCCAGACCACCTCGTGCGTCTCGGTCATCGTCCAGGCCGGGGCCGAGGCGGCCCTCACCGGCGATCAGGGCGTCGTCGACAGCCTGCGCCGCGAGATCCAGCACCAGCGCGACGCGATCGTCCGCGAACTGCACTCGTTTCCCCGCGTCCGCCTCCACAAACCCGAGGGCACCTTCTACTGCCTGCCCGACTTCAGCGCCTACTCCACCGATTCGGTGAAGCTCGCCGACCTGCTGCTCGAGAAGGCCCTGGTCGTCACGGTGCCGGGGCGCGAGTTCGGCATGGAGGGCCACCTGCGCCTGAGCTACTCGGGGACGATGAACGACGTCACCGAGGGGCTGGCGCGCATGAAGTGGGCGCTCGACCCCGATTCGCCGCGGGAAATCCGGATTGGCGACCGGACGTGCGTGCGCGACTGGGCGTAGCCACACGGCCCCGGCGCCCGGGCCGGGGCCACTTGCGGTGCCCACCGCGTTCGGTTTCCGAGTTCGTCGATCCGGCCCGACGGCGGCCGGACACCGGATGGAAGCCATGAAGACGAAGCTCGCCCACGCCGCCGCGCTCGCGGTACTTGCCGCGACGCTTCCCGTCGCCGCGCAGCCGGCCAGCGGCCGCCTCCGCATGCTGGCCGACCTCGAGTTCCTCTGTTCGCCGGCGCTCGAGGGCCGCGCGTCGCTCTCGCGGGGGGCCGACGCCGCCGCGTGGTTCCTCGCCTCCGAGTTCCGCAAGGCGGGCCTCGAGCCGGCCAGCGGCACGTCCTACCTGCAACGCTTCGATCTCGTGCCCGTGAGCCTCGACCGCGGGCGGTCGGCCGTCGTCGTGCGCCGCGGCGCGCGCGAGGAACCGTTTGCGCCCGTGGCCGTGTTCTTCTCCGACCCGACGCGCCCCATCGATCTCGATCTCGATGTGGTGTTCGCCGGCTTCGGCATCACCGCGCCCGAACTGGGTTACGACGACTACGCGGGCCTCGACGTGCGGGGCAAGGCGGTGCTGATCTTCGATCACGAGCCGCGGGAAGACGATCCGGCGTCGATCTTCCACGGCACCGGGTTCACGCTGCACGCCAACGTGTGGACCAAGACGCGCAACGCGGAACGCCATGGCGCGGTGGCCGTGCTGCTTGCCACCGAGCCCGTCAACACCCACCGGAGGGTGCCGCCCGCGCCGGGCCGCGCCAGCGCGCCACCGCAGGCGCTGGCGCCGAGCGCGCTCGGCATCCCGCGGTTCACCGTGCCGCCCGAGGCGCTGGACGCCCTGCTTGCGGGCACTGGCCGGACGCCCGCCGACTGGCAGCGGAGCATCGACGAAGCCGGGCGCCCGCGGTCGCAGGCGCTCGATGGCGTGCGCGTGTCGCTGCGCGCCGCCAACGCCGTGACCGACGCCGCGCCGTCATGGAACGTCGCGGGCCTGCTGCCGGGCCGCGATCCGGCCCGCCGCGGCGAGACGATCCTGGTCACCTCGCACTACGACCACCTCGGCGTGCGTGATGGCCGGCTCTACCCGGGCGCCAACGACAACGCCTCGGGCACGGTGGCGATGCTCGAGGTGGCCCGCCGGCTCGCCGCCGATCCGCCGGCCCGCAGCGTGCTGTTCGTCTCGTTCGGATCCGAAGAGCAGCTCATGCTCGGCTCCTACCACTACGTGGCGCACCCGCTGCGGCCGCTGGAGACGACGCGCGCGGTGCTGAACCTCGACATGGTGGGCCGCAACGAGGCGCCCACTCCCGAGAGCGAGGGCGCGTACGAGGTGACGGCCGGACGGGCCGATCAGCTCAACCTGGTCGGCGCCATCTACAGCCCGGATCTGAGGGCGGTGCTCGATCGCGAGGCCGCGCGCGCGGGCATGACGCTCAGCGACAAGTTCGACCGCGACTCGTCGAGCCGGGCCCTGTTCCGCTGCGATCACCTGCCGTTCCTCCAGCACGAGGTTCCCGCCGTCTGGCTCTTCGGCGGCTTTCACCCCGGCTACCACGAGCCGGTGGACACCATCGATCGGCTCGACTTCGACAAGCTGGAGAACGTGGTGCGGCTCGCCGCCGGCGCGGCGCGCGCGCTGGGCGACGCCGATCGGGTGCCCGCGATGAAGGAAGAGGAATGAGTCCGGAGGGGCGGCCGGAGAGTGCCGCCCCTCGCCGCCCGTCAGTAAAGCACTCCCGAGAGCAGCAGCAACGCCACCAGGACGACCGCGAGGATCGCCCACTGCTGCCAGCCGAGCGTGACGAGCGTCCGGCGCTGCGGGGTGTTCATGGTGCCCTCCCTTGGCTGCCGACGACTCAAGTATAGCCCGCCGCACCCGCGATCCGGGCGTCACGGGCCGGCGCCATCCGCCCCGGGCCTTTGCTACACTCGGCCGCCATGGACTACCGCCGGCTCGGGCGTACCGGCGTCCGGGTGTCGCCGCTCTGCCTCGGCACCTTCAACTTCGGCGATGCCACGGATGAGGCGACCTCGCGCGGCATCATCGATGCCGCGCTGACGGCCGGCATCAACGTCATCGACACCGCCGACTCCTACAACCGCGGCCGCAGCGAAGAGATCATCGGCCGCGCCCTCGAGGGCCGCCGTCACGACGTCGTCATCGCCACGAAGGTCCACTACCGCACCGGCGATGGCCCGAACGACCAGGGCAACTCGCGCCTGCACGTGCTGCGCGCCTGTGAGGCCTCGCTGCGCCGCCTGCGAACCGACTACATCGATCTCTACCAGGTGCACCGCCCCGATCCGGACGTGCCGGTGGAGGAGACGCTCGGCGCGCTCACCGACCTCGTGCGCGCCGGGAAGGTGCGCTACATCGGATGCTCAACGCACCCGGCGTGGATGGTGATGGAGGCGCTCGCCGTGAGCGAACGGTTCGGCCTGGCGCGCTACGTCACCGAACAGCCGCCCTACAACCTGCTGGACCGCCGCATCGAGAACGAACTGGTGCCCCTGGCGCTGCGCCAGGGCCTGGGCCTGTTGCCGTGGGCCCCGCTGGCGCAGGGCGTGCTCGCGGGCCGTTACGCGCCAGATGCGGCGTCGCCCACCGACTCACGCGCGGCCCGCCTGCCCGGCAGCATCTACGCCGCGCGCGTGACGCCGGGCGGCATCGCGGCAGGCCAGCGCTTCGCCGCGCTCGCACGCGACAGCGGCCGCACGCCCGGCCAGCTTGCGCTGCTCTGGTGCAAGGATCAGCCCGGCGTCACCGCGCCGATCGTCGGCCCACGGACGCTGGATCAGGTGAGGGAGCTGCTACCCGTGCTCGAGATGACCCTGTCGGACGAGGAACGGCGTGCCTGCGACGCCATCAACCCGCCCGGCAGCGTCCTCGTCAACTTCCACAACACGGCCGGCTGGATGAAGACCAGGATCGACTGAGCCGGCGCCCGGCCGCCGGCGGCCGGGTCCGATCACGCGCCGGCGGCGCGCCGGCCGGCCGGACTCCGCCGTCGTCGCGCCGGCTCGAGTGGTGCGCCCCGCTCGCCCCAGTGGCCCAGCCGGTAGGCTCGCGCGTAGCCGGCCGATCGGTTGGTGAGCGTCACCGTCACGGTCCCGCCCGCCTCCACCTGGCACGTCTCCTCGATCTGCTGCCGCGACGCCTCGAGATCGTGCACGACCTCCACGCGCGAGAGATCGCCCGCCGAGGCCAGCGCCGGGACGAACGGGAAGCGGATCTCGTCCCACAACGTGATGTCGCCGGCCGGACGGCCGTCGGTGGCCAGGTGACTGCACTCGAGGAAGCGGAAGTGCCCGAGGTTGTGGGCCGGGTGGTAGGTGCGCGTGGCCGCCAGCGGCACGTCGCCAGGCCCGGGCAGCAGCATGCCTTTCTCGAAGAGCGGGTCGAAGACCGCCGTGGCGCCACGGTCGCCCTCGCGCCACACGCCGAAGTAGCGCGTGAACCGGTCGCGCAGCACGTAGCCCGCCTCGATGTCGGCCTGAATCGCCAGGCCGATGGCCGGCGCCGAGCGAGGATGCGCCGATCGCTTCACCCTGCGCCCGTAGCGTTCGCGCAGCCGGCGTCCCACGATCGGCAGTTCGCTGCTGCCGCCGATCATGAACAGCGCGTCGAAGCCGGCAGCGTCGCCGCCGGACGTGATCGCCTGGTGGACGAGGAGGCGGTCGACGGTGTCAATCGTGCGTGCCACCAGCAGCTCGCAGCGTTCGTAAAAGGCCGCCACCGGGATGGTCACCGTCGGCCAGCCGCTCACCACCTCGTCGAGATCGATGACGATGCGGCGCGCGTTGGCGTGGAGCGCTTCCTTGTGCAGGCGGCAGACGTCGTGCAGCGCGAACCACTCGGCCTGCGAGAGCCGGTCGCGATCGCGATCGCCGATGCCGGCGGCGTCGAGTGCGAGGTCGGCGAGGATCTCGTCGAAGTCGTCGCCGCCCAGCGTCGAGAGCCCTTCGGAGGCACGCACCCAGTGCACCTGCTCGTCGAGTTCCACGAGCGAGGCGTCGAAGGTGCCGCCGCCGAAGTCGTAGACTAGCATGGCGCGGCGCGCCTCGCCCTCGCCGGCGAGTCGGCTGCGGTGGCCGAGTTCGATGCTGGCGGCCGACGGTTCGTTGAGCAGGCCGATGACGCGGAACCCGGCGGCGCGAAACGCCTCGGCGGTGAGGAACCGCTGGTTGCTGTGCGCGTTGGCGGGCACGCCCAGCATCGCCTCGATCGGCTCGTCGGGTCGTGCCTGGAGCGAGGACTTCTCGATCAGGGCCTTCCGGACGGCGGCGGCCAGTTCCCGGAGGACGGTCATCATCGGCACGGGCACGGCGCCGCCCACGTCCACGCGCGTGTCGAGACCCGAGGCGCCCAGCAGGTGCTTCACCGAGCGTACGACCGTCCACCCTTCGGCCCCGGCGACGGCCCAGGCGTCGAACCCGTAGCGCCGCTCGTGCCCCCGTGCGGCCACCAGCGGCGGAAACCAGTCCCGCGCGGCGCCATCGGGCCCCTCGAAGGTGAGCACGGGGTAATTGCCCCGGTCCACGGCCGCCACGACGATGCGCGTGGTGCCGAAGTCGATGCCGATCCTCATGAGCCGGATTGTCACACGAAAGGGCCGTGCCCGGTGCCGGCGCGCCGATCTCGCGGGCCGCCCAGGCGCGCGGGCTGGATCGGCGGCCGATCCGGCTCGACCGAAGTACAATTGCCCGCACGCGCCGCGACCGGCGCCGGAGGCCGCCAATCATGCCCATCATTGCCGACAAGAAGAAGCGAAACGAGATCCTCGACCTGTTGACGAAGGCCTACTGGATGGAGATGGAGACCGTCATGAACTACATCTCCAACTCCGTCAACCTCGACGGCGTGCGCGCCGAGGAGATCAAGAAGAGCCTGGCGGCCGATGTGACCGCCGAGATCGGCCACGCCCAGTTGTTCGCCAGGCGCATCAAGACGCTGTCGGGCATCACGCCCGGCAGCTACGAGTTCAAGGCGAGCCAGAAGACGCTGCAGCCACCCAAGGACACCCGCGACGTCGTGACGGTGATCAAGGGCGTGATCGACGCGGAGCGCGGTGCCATCGAGCACTACAACAAGCTGATCAAGGCCTGCGACGGCGTCGACTACGTGACGCAGGACATGGTGATCACCATCCTCGGCGACGAGGAGGAACACCTGCGGGAGTTCCAGGGCTTCCTGAAGGAATACGAGAGCAAGTAGGAGTCGGACCGGCCGCCGTCGCGCCGGGTGAGCCACGGCGGCCCGATTTCGTCGATAATCGGGCCCGGCCCGCGCCGGGCCCACATCCATGTCAGCGTCTCTCGCCCCCCCGCCGCGGCTGCGCCTCGGCTTCCTGCTGCTGGCCTCCGTCCTGGTCGGGCTCACCCTGAGCTCGTTCTACAGGTTCGGCTCGACGGCCACCGACGAGAACCTCTTCACCACGCCGCCGGGGCCCGTCTACCTGGACGCCTCGATCGGAACGCCCCCCGAAGCGGTGCCGGCGGGCAGCTTCATCGTCCGCGTCGGCGACCAGCCGGTGCGACGGTTCGCCGACTGGAGCCGGGCGCTGGAGTCGCTGCCGCCCGCCGGCTCCATCCGGATCGGCTATGCGCCCGACACAGATCGGTCCGCGCGGATCGACCGCCTGGTGCCGGCTGAGGCCGTGCGCGCGGCGCAGGTGAGCGACGCGTCGGCGGCCGCCCTCGTGATCGCGGTCACCGCCGGCGGCGCCTCCGATCGCGCGGGCATGCGTGTGGGCGACCTCATCGTCCGCATCGGCGGGAGGCCGTTCAGCGGCATCTTCGAGGCCGACGCGCTCATGCGTGGCGGCGGCGTCGGGCGGTCCTACGGCTACGACGTGCTGCGCGCGGGCCGGCCGGTGACGCTGCAGATCGTGCTGGCGCGGTTCGGCGTCCAGTTGTCCACGCTGTTCTGGTACGTGGCTGGGCTGGCGTGGATGGCCTTCGGCGCGTGGTTGCTGTGGGTGCGCGCCACGGTGAAGGGCGCGCGCCTGCTGGGGCTGGCGTTCCTGCTCACGGGGTACGGCCTCTCGGTCCTCCTGCTGAGACGTGACGCGGGCATGGGCCCGGCCTACGTCCTCCAGACCGCGATACCCGCGCTCGGGGTCCTGCTCGGCGTCGCGCTCTTCAGTCACGCCAGCGTCTTCTTCCCTCGCGAGTGGCCCACGCTTTCGCGCGCGCGGTGGCTGCCGGCCGCTCTCTACGGCACCGCGGTCGCCACGTGGGTGCTGCTGGGCCAGCGGCCGTCGGACCTGCTGTTTCTGACCGGCATCGCGGTGCTGGCGACGGCCGGCAGCGTGGTCCGGCGCCTCTACGCCCGTGAGCGCCCGCCCGACGACCGCGACGTCAGGCGCTGGGTGTCGTCCGCGGGCATCGCGGGCGCACTGGTGGGAGGGGTCACGCTGGGGCTGCGGATCGTGTTCGCGAACATCGGCCTGCCCCTGCCGGCAGCCTTGTGGCTGGCCGTCTGTGTCGCCGCGTTCCCACTCGCCCACCTCTACACCATCGGCCGCTACCGGGTGTTCGACCTCCAGCTGCGCGTCCGACGGAACGTGCAGTACTCGGTGGTGTCGTTCGTCTGGACGGCCATTCCGTTGGCGGCGCTCGCGTGGCTGCTGTGGACGTTGCCTCAGTTGGAGCTGCCGCTGCCGCGCGTGCGCCTGACGTCCTCGTCAATCGAGGTGATGGAGGCGCCGTCCGCACCGCCGCTGCCGCCGGCGCCATCGCGGCCGGGCGCCGGCATGGGAGACGACGCTCGCGACCTGCCCGCTGCGCCTGGCGGCGGGTTGCCACACCTTGCGCTCAATCCGTCGTCATCGGGTCCTTTCGAGAAGGGCGTGCTCATGGTGCTGGCCATCGGGCTCGCCTTTGGCCTGCGGGAGATCGGCATCCGGGGCCAGCGCGTGCTGGCCACCAAGTTCCACCGCGGCGGCTACGACTACCGCCTTGCCACGCAGGCCATCGGTGAGGTCAGCAGCACACGACTCGACCTGGCCGGTCTCACCTCGGGCGCGCTCGATGCGCTCGTGCGGCTGCTGCCCCTCAAGCGCGCGGGGCTGCTGCTCGCGCACGGCAGCCGGACCTACTGCGCCGACCGGGCGCACGGTTTCGACGAGGTGGCGTGGCGCGGCTTCTGCCGGGCATCGGCCGACGACGTGCTGGCGGCGATGCGCGATGCCCGCGGCGAGCTGAGCGCCGAGTACGCCCCGGCTCGTCTCGGCGACGCCCTGCGCGCCGCCGAGCTGGGCTACGTCTACCCGTTGCGCTCGCGCGATGCGCTGGTCGGCGTGATCTTCCTCGGCGAGAAGGAGTCGGAGAGCGCGTTCCAGAACGCCGACTTCGAGTTCGTCGGGGCCATCGCGTCGCAGATCGCCGGCGACGTGGAGAACGCGTTCCTCTACGAGGAGCTCGCCGGACAGGAGCGGCTGCGTCACGAGCTGCAGATCGCCCGCCAGATCCAGATGGCGTCGCTGCCGCAGGTCACGCCGCGGGTGCGCGGGCTCGACGTCGCCGGCATCTCGATCCCGGCGCTCGAAGTGGGCGGCGACTACTTCGACTACCTGGACGGCCACACCGACCGGCTCACGGTGATGGTGGGCGACGTCAGCGGCAAGGGCACGTCGGCCGCGCTCCACATGTCGCGCCTGCAGGGCATCGTCCGCTCGCTGCACGGCTTCGATCTGTCGCCTCGCGAGCTCTTCGTGCGCACCAACGACCTGATCAGCCGCGACCTGGAGCGCCGCTCGTTCGTCACGGCGCTCGGCGGGTTCTTCGACACCGGCAGCCGGCGCGCGGTGCTGGTCCGCGCCGGGCACCTGCCGCTCTACCACTATCGGATGGCCACCGGCGACGTGGCACGCGTGCTGCCCCGCGGGCTCGGCTTCGGCCTGTCGCAGGAGCCGCTGTTCGACAGCGAGCTCGAGGAGTTCCCGCTGGCCTACACGCCGGGCGACGTGATGCTGTTCGTCACCGACGGGGTCACCGAGTGCCAGAACGAGCACGGCGAGCTGTTCGGCGAGGATCGGTTGAGCGGGCTACTCTCGTCGGAAGTCCCCCGGCAGCCGTCGGCCACCGGACTGCGCGACGCGCTGGCGGCCGCGCTCCAGCGCTTCGCCGGCGACACCGATCCGTACGACGACCAGACGATCGTCGTCGTGAGAGCAGTACCGTAGAGCGCGGGTTGCACGGATCAACACGAGCAACCTGCGCGTTCAGCGGGTTGCACGGATCAACACGAGCAACCTGCGCGTTCAGCGGGTTGCGCGGATCAACACGAGCAACCTGCGCGGATCAGGCGTGTCCGTCCACCGACGGATGACCCAGGTAATTGTGGATGGCGCGTGCCGCGCGCCGCCCGGCGCCCATCGCCGAGATCACCGTCGCCCCACCCGTCACGATGTCGCCACCGGCGAACACGCCCGGCTTCTCGGTGGCGCCCGTCACGGGATCGGCCACGATGTAGCCCTTGCGGTTGACGTGCAGGTCGGGCGTCGTGTCGCGGATCAGCGGGTTGGCGCCCTGTCCGACGGCGAACACCACCACCTCCACCGCCAGGTCGAAGTAGTCGCCGGGAACCGGCACGGGGCTGCGGCGGCCCGAGGCGTCGGGCTCGCCCAACTGCATGCGCTGGCAGCGCATCGTCGTGAGCCGGCGCTGCCCGTCGCCCAGCAGTTCCACCGGCGCCGCCAGCATCAGGAACTCGATGCCCTCTTCCTCGGCGTGCTCGATCTCCTCCCGGCGCGCGGGCATCTCGGCGCGGGTGCGCCGGTAGACGAGGTAGGCCTTCTCGGCCCCGAGGCGCCTGGCGGTGCGCACCGAGTCCATCGCCGTGTTGCCGCCACCGACCACCGCCACGTGCCTGCCACGGATCATCGGTGTGTCGGTCTCGGGAAACCTGTAGGCCTTCATCAGGTTCGAGCGCGTCAGGTACTCGTTCGCCGAGTACACGCCGATCAGGTTCACGCCGGGGATGTCGGGGAAGAACGGCAGGCCGGCGCCCGTGGCGACGAACACCGCGTCGTAGCCCAGTTCGTCGAACAGGTCGTCGATGGTGAACGTGCGCCCGATGACGTGACTGGTCCTGATTTCGACGCCAAGCGACTGCAGGGTGGCCACCTCGCGCGCGACGATGTCCTTCGGGAGCCGGAACTCGGGGATGCCGTAGACCAGCACGCCGCCAGGCTTGTGCAGCGCCTCGAAGATCGTCACCTCGTGACCGCGGCGCGCCAGGTCGGCGGCGGCGGTGAGGCCGGCCGGCCCCGATCCGACAATCGCGACCTTCTGCCCCGTGGGCGGCGCCACCGTGTCCTCCAGCGTCCAGCCCTGGCCCGCGGCGTAGTCGGCGACGAAGCGTTCCAGCCTGCCGATGGCCACCGGCTCGAACTTGCAGCCGAGCGTGCACTTCCGCTCGCACTGCTCCTCCTGCGGGCACACGCGCCCGCAGATGGCCGGCAGCAGGTTCTTCTCCGACAGCGTCGTCCACGCCGCCTTGAAGTCGCCGCGTGCGACCTCTCGGACGAACTTCGGGATGTCGATTTCCACCGGGCAGCCGGCGATGCACGGCTCGTTCCTGCACTCGATGCAGCGATCGGCCTCGGCCATGGCCATCTCGACGCTGTAGCCGAGCGCCACCTCCTGGAACGAGCGCGCGCGCTCGGCGGCATCGCGCGCCGGCATGGGAGTCTTCGTCTTCTTCGTGATCTTCTTGGCCATCGGGGCGTTCCGTGAGGCAGGCGTGGGGCTACCGGCGGCCTGGCGGCGTCTAGACGCCCCAGGCGGCCTCGGCCTCGCGCTGCTCCCTGTAGAGCGAGAGCGACTCGCACTCCATGTCGCGGTAGGCGCGCAGGCGCGCCGCGAGCTCGTCGAAGTCGACCAGGTGGCCGTCGAACTCGGGGCCGTCCACGCACACGAACTTCTGCTGGCCACCCACCTGCACGCGGCACCCGCCGCACATGCCGGTGCCGTCGACCATGACGGGATTGAGGCTGACGGTGGTCTTCAGCCCAATCGGGCGCGTGACCTCGCACACGGCGCGCATCATCGGCATCGGGCCCACCGCCACCACCTCGTCGAAGCGCGCCCCGTCGTCGAGCAGCCTCTGGAGTGCCTCGGTCACCAGGCCGTGCATCCCGTAGGAGCCGTCGTCGGTGGTGACGGCACAGACGTCGGCCACCTGGCGCATCTCGTCCTCGAGGATCACCAGGTCGCGCGTGCGCGCGCCGAGGATGGCCGTCACACGCCCACCGAGCGACTTCACCCCGCAGGCAATCGGATAGACCACGGCCGCGCCGATGCCGCCGCCGACGCAGCACACCGACGCGCCGGCCTCGACGCGGGTGGGGCGCCCGAGCGGGCCGACGACGTCAAGGACGTCGGCTCCCGGCGCCAGGCTGTTGAGGTGCAGGGTGCTCTTGCCCACGCCCTGGATGATGAGGGCGATGGCGCCGCGGGCCGGGTCGATGTCGGCGACGGTCAGCGGGATGCGCTCGCCGTCCTCGTCGGCGCGAACGATGACGAACTGGCCCGGCTGGCGCTTGCGGGCGACGACGGGCGCCTCGATCCAGAGCCGGTGGACGTCGGGCGCCAGGGTCTCGTTGCTGAGGATGACGGGCACGGGAGGAGCCTCCAGGGGCCGGCGGCCGTCGCCGGGATTCCGGCAGCGGCCGCTGAACGTTCGTGTGAGAGCAAGGGAGGTGCCAGCCGCAAGGCCAGGGTGGGAGGACGCGCGGTCGCGCGTCGGTCCAGCCCCGGCCCGAGGCGCCGCCGCATCGGCGGGCGTTCCGGCGCGGGAGGGGCTGCCATCACCGGGCCGCCGGTCGCGGCAGTCACGGACTCACGGGCGGTCGTGATGGTGGAGGCTGCTGCAAGCCTGCCACAGTGTGGCCGCACACCCGTCGCGCGCGCCGCGGTCCACGCGCCCGCCCCGTCTTTGGCGCATAATGTCACGCCATATGGACATGCTCTGGTGGCACTGGATCGTGTTCGGCCTCGTGCTCGCCGGCCTCGAGCTGCTCACCCCGGGCGGATTCTTCGTCATCTTCTTCGGCGTCGGCGCCCTGCTCGTGGGCCTGCTGGATCTCACGGGCCTGCGGCTGCCGCCGTGGGCGCAGTGGCTGCTGTTCACCGGGCTGTCGGTCGTGGCGGTGGTCCTGTTCCGCAAGCCGCTGCTGGCACGCCTGCGCCTGCCCGACAGCGGCGCGGTGATCGACAGCCTCGTGGGCGAGGTGGCGCTGCCCGACGCCGACATCGCGCCGGGATCGGTCGGGCGGGCGCAGCTGCGCGGTTCGACCTGGCAGGCGCGCAACGTCGGCGCGACCACGGCCGTGCGCGGCAACCGGTGCCGCGTCGTGCGCGTGGACGGCCTCACCATCGATCTCGATCCGGAAGGAGTCCGCTGACATGGCCACGGGAGCACTCGTCCTCGGCGTCGTCCTCGCCATCCTCGTCCTGGTCATCCTGAGCAAGACGGCCATCGTCGTCCCGCAGCAGAGCGCGTACGTGGTGGAGCGCCTCGGCAAGTACTCGAACACGCTGCAGGCGGGCTTCCACATCCTCATGCCGTTCGTCGACGTCATCCGCTACAAGCACTCGCTCAAGGAGGCGGCGCTCGACATCCCGGCCCAGGTCTGCATCACGCGCGACAACGTGCAGGTGGGCGTCGACGGCGTGCTCTACCTCAAGGTGCTCAACCCGGAGCGCGCCTCCTACGGCATCTCCGACTTCGTGTTCGCCATCAGCCAGCTCGCCCAGACCACGCTGCGCAGCGAGGTCGGCAAGATCGATCTCGATCGCACCTTCGAGGAGCGCACCAACATCAACACCGCGGTGGTGACCGAGCTCGACAAGGCCTCCGAACCCTGGGGCGTGAAGGTGCTGCGCTACGAGATCAAGAACATCACGCCGCCCGTCGACGTGCTCGCCGCGATGGAGAAGCAGATGCGGGCCGAGCGGGAGAAGCGTGCCGTCGTCCTGTCGTCGGAAGGCCAGCGCGACGCCGCGATCAACACGGCCGAGGGCGCCAAGCAGGAAGTGATCAAGGCTTCGGAGGCGCGCAAGCAGCAGCAGATCAACGAGGCCGAGGGCCAGGCGGCCGCCATCCTCGCCGTGGCCAGCGCCACCGCCGAGGGCATCCGTCGCGTCGCCGAGACCATCCAGGGCCCCGGCGGCATCGAGGCCGTGCAGCTGCGCGTGGCCGAGCAGTACATCAAGGAGTTCGGCAACATCGTCGCCTCCAGCGATTCGACCATCGTCCTGCCCGCCAACCTCGCCGACGTGGGCGGCATGATCACGATGGCGATGAAGATGATCGGCGCCTCGCGCGGCGGCGGCGACAGCGAGGCCACGCTGCCCGGCGTGCCCCGCCGGTGACCGGCCGGGCCGGGGACGACCGGATCCCGGGCCCAGGCCCTCTCACGCATGGAAGATCCTGCCAGCCATCACCTGGATGCGACCGCCGGCGCCGCTCCGCCGGCGACCGCGCGTGATCTCGCGCTCACCTTCGCCGGCGGAGGCAACCGCGCCTTCTACCAGCTCGGCCTGATGAACGTGTGGGCCGACAGGCTGCGGCCGCGGCTGGCCGGCGTCGCCTCGTGCTCGGCCGGCGCCTGCGTCGTGACGATGTGGCTCACCGGCCGGCGCGCGCAGGCGCGCGAGGTCTTCCAGGCGCGCACCCGCGGGCTGCGGCGCAACGTCGATCCTGTCAACCTGCTGCGCGGACAGCCCATGGCGCCTCACGGCGGCGTCTACCGCGACATCATGCTGGCGATGGTGCGCGACGGCGGCCTCGACCGGTTGCGCGCGCAGCCGTGGCCGCTGCTCGTGATGGTGAGCGCCTTCCCGCGCTGGCTGCCCCCGGCCGTGGCCGCCGCCGCCGGCATCGGGGCGTACCAGCTCGAGAAGGCGCTGCGCCGCCGCCTGCTGCACCCCTCGTTCGGACGTGCGCTGGGGTTCAGGCCGCACGTCTTCGACATGCGCGATTGCGAGACCCCGGAGGAGCTGGCGGCCCTCGTGCTGGCGTCCTCGGCCACGCCGCCCTTCACGCCCGTCGGCCGGTTTCACGGACGGCGGTACCTGGACGGCGGCATGGTGGACAACGCCCCGGCGTTCGTGGCCGACGCGCTGCCCGGGGCGCGCCGCAACCTCGTGCTGCTCACGCGTCCCTACCGGGATGACCTGACGGGCGTGCGCGGATCTCGTCTCTATGTGGCGCCCACGGGGCCGGTCCCGGCGGGACGTTGGGACTACACGCGGCCAGAGGGGGTGGAGGAGGCCGTGGCGATGGGCGAACGCGAGGCGGGCGTGCACGGCGCGCAGTTGCGCGCCTTCCTCGCCGGCTGAGGGCCTGTCGTCACCAGACGCGGATCAGCGGCCCCACGGAACCGGCCGTCGCGATCACGCCGCCTCGGGCGGCTCGCGCCGCAGCGCGAGGAGTTCGGTCCGGGCGCGATCGAACTCGGCCCGCGCGGCGGCCAGCAGCGGACCAGCGGCGGCCAGATCGCCTTCCACGCCCCGGCGCTCGATCTCGGCGAGCAGCGCCGCCAGCTTCAGCACGCCCAGGCTGCCACAGCTCGACTTGAGGCTGTGGGCCGTCCGGTTGACGTCGCGGGCGTCGCCGGCGTCGAGTGCCGACTCGATGGCCACGAGCTTCTGCGGCACGTCGGCCAGCAGCGCGTCAACGAGTTCCGTCACGAAGTCGGGCTCGTCAGGATCCTGGAGGTCGCGCAGGCTGTCGATCACGAGGGCGTCGACGGCGGGGCCGTCCGGGGCCGGCAGATCACCGGCCGGTCCGCTGGCGGGTGCGGGTGCGGCGCGTCCGAGCGCGGCTTCCAGTTCCTCGGATCGCACGGGCTTGCTGATGTAGTCGTCCATTCCTGCCTCCAGGCAGCGGTCGCGGTCGCCCTGCATGGCGAGCGCCGTCATCCCGATGATGCGCGGCCGCGTCGCGGCCGGCCACGTGGCGGTGATGCGCCGGGCCGCCTCGAACCCGTCCATCACCGGCATCTGCACGTCGAGCAGCAGCACGTCGTAGCGCTGGCGCCCCACGGCCTCCAGCGCCTCCAGGCCGTCGCTCACCACCTCGGCGCGGTACCCGAGGCGGCCCAGCATCTTCACGGCCACCTTCTGGTTCACCACGTTGTCCTCGGCCAGCAGGATGCGCAGGGGCAGCCTCGTCGCCATCGGGATCCGTGGCGCGGAGGTTCCCGGGGCGGGCCTCAAGTGCCTGGGCTGGCCCAGGACCGTGCGCAGTGCCTCGCGCAGCGCCTCGATCTTCACCGGTTTGCCGACGGTGGCGCGCACCAGCGCGCCGGCCTCGAACAGGGCCTGCACCCCCAGTCGCGTGAGCAGCACGAGCGAGGCGGGCGGGCCGTCATGCCGCGCCAGCAGGGCCTCGATCGTGGAGGCGGGAAGGCCGGCCAGCAGCCGCTGATCGAGCAGGACGACCTCGGCCGGGGCTTCGGCAAGCCGTGCCCGCGCCGCGTCGAGATCGCCCTCGGCGCGCGCCTGGATGCCCCACGCGGCGAGCCGCGCCGCCAGGGCGGCACGCTGCGTGGCGTTGGCATCGACGATCAGCACCTGGCGATGCTCGAACCCGGGAGCCTCGCGCAGGGGCTCTCCGGCGAGTTCGGCCCCGGGCGCGACGAACGTGAAGTGGAACGTGCTGCCCTCGCCCTCGCGGCTCTCGACCTGGACGTCGCCGCCCATGATTCCGGCCAGGCGCTTGCTGATCGCGAGGCCGAGGCCGGTGCCGCCGTACTGGCGTGTGGTCGAGGTGTCGACCTGGGTGAAGGCCTTGAACAGGCGATGGATGCGCGCGGCCGGGATGCCGATCCCCGTGTCGCGCACCGACACCGTGACCTGCCAGACGCCGTCGTGCCGGCCGGCGCGCACGCGCACCTCGATCTCGCCGCGCGCCGTGAACTTCACGGCGTTGCCGAGCAGGTTCACCACCACCTGGCGAACGCGCGTGAAGTCGCCCACGAGGTGCGCCGGGACGCCGTCCTCGAAGGCCAGCACGAGATCGAGATCCTTGGCGGCGGCGGCCGGCGCGACCAGGTCCACGGCGCGCTCGAGGCACTCGACGAAGTCGAAAGGCTGCTGTTCCAGCTCCAGGCGGTTCGAGTCGATCTTCGAGAAGTCGAGGATGTCGTTGATCACCTCGAGCAGGCCGTCGCCGGCGGCGCGGATCGTCTCGACGAAATCGCGCTGTTCCTCGTCGAGCGGCGTGTCGAGCAGGAGTCCGGTCATGCCGATCACCGCATTCATCGGCGTGCGGATCTCGTGGCTCATGTTGGCGAGGAAGTCGCTCTTGGCCTGGGCCGCGGCCTCGGCCTGCTCCTTGGCCAGACGCAGCGCCTCGGCGGCACGTCGCGCCGCCGACACGTCGCGGAACATGCCTCGCGTCGCCTCGGGCACGCCGTCGACGACGCGGCACGTCTCCGAGCCTTCGCAATGGATGAGGCGTCCGTCGCGCGTGCGGAACATCACCTCGCGCACCGGTTGCGCCACGTCCTCGTCGGGCGCCGAGAGCAACGCGCGGTAGGCCTCGTGCGACGAGGGATCGGCCACCTGCCAGATCGTCAGCCGCGGCACGTCCTCTGGCGGATACCCGAGCGTGTCGAGCCAGGCGCGATTGACGTAGGCGAACGAACCATCGGGGCAGACGCTGTGGATCAGGTCGCTCGCGTGCTCGACCAGGTCGCGATACCCCTGCTCGCTCTCGCGCAGCCGTGCGGCCGTCGCCTCGCGCGCGGCCCGCTCCCGTGCCGCCACCAGCAGCGTCGCGCAGGAGGCGATGGCGGGTTGCAGATAATCGACCAGCGCCTGTGTGTAGTCGTCCGGCCGGCCTCCGAGGCCGACGACGCCCACCAGGTCGGGTCCTGCCATCAGCGGCAGGCCGAGGAACCCGTGGTGGGCGACACTGGCTCCGCCGCCGGCCCCGCCCTTCACCAGCAGCGTCGTTTCCGACGCGAGCACGCGCTCGACCAGCGGGTCGAGATCGGCATAGGTCGGCTGCGGCCGTCCGGCGTCCGGCGACGGCAGCCACGACACGTTGCGGGTGGCACGGTACTCGACGTAGCGGGTCCCGCTCGACGAGCGCATCACCTCGGCGATGAACCCGTAGTGACTCTCGGTGAGCGTGGCGAGGTCGTCGACCAGGCTGTCGAAGACCTCGCCGTCGTCGGTGGCGGCGATGTGCTGCGCGAGGTCGCGGCTGAGGGTCAGCAGCAGTTCGTTGCTGCGGTGCAGGTCCGCGGGATCCAGCCGTTCCTGCGGCGGTTCGGGCCGTGTCTGCTCGAGGGCGTGCGGTTCGACGGCCGCCCGGGCCCGTGCGGCCCGGGCCGCGGTGACCAGCACTCCGGCCAGCGCGGCCGCGACCAGCGATCCGGGGCCGTCGGCCACCGCCAGTCCGCCCGCCGTCGCCGCGAGCACGACGGAGCCGGCGCCCAGAGCGTGGCGCCACGGCACGTCGGTGAGCGTGGGCAGTCCCATGATCCGCCGGCGCGTCAGGCGCCGATCCGCAGCCGCTCGAGCCGTTCCCGGTTCGTGACGACGCGGTTGCGGCCGCCGCGCTTGGCCGCGTACAGCGACGAGTCGGCCGCCTCGATCCAGCGGTGCAGGTCCATCCCCACCGGGTCGAAGGTGGCGACGCCGGCGCTGAAGGTGACCCGGAAGGCCGATCCGTCCGGCGCGCGGTGCTCGCGCGACGAGAAGTCGTGGAGCAGCCGCATGAGCAGCGCCGCCGCTTCCTGCTCGTCGATGCCGTCGAAGAGCAGGCCGAACTCCTCGCCGCCATAGCGGCCCACCACGTCGGATCGCCGCAGCGAGCGCCGCAGCAGGCCGGCCAGCGACATCAGCACGCGGTCGCCCGCCTGATGGCCGTGGGAGTCGTTCACCGACTTGAAGTGGTCGATGTCGAGCATGGCGAGCGACGCCACGCCGCGCTCGCGCCGCTTGCGCGCCACGGTGGCCTGGGCCTGCTCCATGAACGACGTGTGGGTGAGCAGCCGCGTGAGCCCGTCGCGATTGAGCAGCGTGCGGAGGAAGCGCGCCCGCTCGAGCCGGGCGGCCACGTTGGCGATGAGCACCTCGTGCCGCACCGGCTTGGTCAGGTGCGCGTCGCCGCCGGCGCGCACGGCGTCGATGCGCGCCCGCTCGTCGGACTCGCTCGACAGGAACACGATGGGCAGCGTGACGTACTGATCGTCCTGCCGCACGTATTTCGCGAGATCGAAACCGTTGACCCCTGGCAGGTCGATGTCCATCAGGATCAGATCGGGCCGGAACTCGGCCAGCACCTCGTCGAAGTTGTGTGGCGATTCGCAGACGCTGGTGAGGTAGCCCGCGCTCTCGAGCACGTGCCGGATCCTGCGCGACTGGTGCGTGTCGTCCTCCACCAGCAGCACGCGCGACTGCTCGCCGTCGCGCTCCAGCAGCCGGTGCAGCTTGCGGACGATGACCTCCCACTCGGCGTCGTCGGGCCGGTCGAAGCAGGCGTCGGCGCCGGCGCGAATCGCCTCGGTGTTGTCGAGGAAGCCGCCGAGCGAGACGATGAGCACGGGGACGCCCGGCTGGTGCGCCAGGTCCACGTCCTCGTCACGCGTGCCCGCCGACTCGCGCCGGCGCAGGTGGCGCACGACGTCGTTGCCCGGGCCGTCGGGCAGTTCGTGCGCGACGATCGCCCCGCGTGGCACTGCCCGGTCGATCTCGGCGACCGCCTCGACGCACGAGGACGCGAGCCGCACGCTGGTCATGCCGTCGTGCGCCAGCAGTTGCACCAGGCGCTGCTGGACCGCCGGATCGCCGTCCACGATCAGGATGTCGACGGCCTGGCCCCAGTGGTCGCGGTGCGGCGCCGCGGCGGCGATCGCCTCCACCAGCGCCAGCGGCGGCGTGGGCGAGCTGGCGAGCCTCGCCCGCTGCGTCTCGAACTCGCGCCGCACCTGGCCGACCAGCTGCCGGCAGTAGGCGAACTCGGCCGCCGTCAACGGGCGGGCCTCGTCGGCGACCAGCGTGACCAGGTCCTCGCCGCGGCGTCCCAGCGCGGTCAGCGGGGCGATGTCGTAGATGGCGCCGGCGCCCGACAGGCGGTGGAAGTGCCGGCGGAGTTCGGCGAGCAGGCCGCGGTCGCCGGGCGACTCGTCGAGCGCGGCCAGCGTGGCGTGGAACTCGCCGGAACGCTCGTCTCCAGACGCGAGGAACTCCTCGAGAAGATCGCGCAGATCCTGATCAAGCGGCTGCATCGCAGTCCATGAACTCCGCCGTGTGTCGGGGTGGGGATGCCCTGACACTATCTTAATCGGCACGGACGCGATGGATCTGGAGGGCTGGCGGGACGGCCGGAATCGGGCGGGCGACCGCCGTCCGCCCCGACCTCGCCGGAGCCGGCTACACGGCGCGTTGGACCTCGGGCCGATCGAGGCTGTCGACGGCCGCGCGCGTGATCACGTGTTCGCCGCCGCCCTTCCGGCCGGGCAGGTCGTACATCAGGTCGAGCATCAGTTCCTCGAGGATCATGCGCAGGCCGCGCGCCCCCACGCGGCGGGACACGGCCGCATCGGCGATGGCCGTGACGGCATCGGGCTCGAAGCGGAGCTGGATGCGCTCGTACTCCATGAGCTTCTGGTACTGCCTCACCAGCGCGTTGCGCGGCTCGGTGAGCACGCGAACCAGGGCGTCGCGATCGAGGGGCTCGAGGGTGGCCACCACCGGAAGCCGGCCCACGAACTCCGGGATCATGCCGAACTTCACGAGGTCGTCGGGCTCCACCGCCGACAACGGCGCCGGGGCACGCCGCCCGCTCTTCAGCTCCGCCAGGAAGCCGAGCGCTTTCCGGCCGGCCCGGCGTTCGAGGATCTTCTCCAGCCCGACGAACGCGCCGCCGCAGATGAACAGGATGTTGGCGGTGTCGATGGCGATGGTCTCGCCGTGCGGGTGCTTGCGTCCGCCCTGCGGCGGGACGTTGGCCACCGTGCCCTCGAGCATCTTCAGCAGCGCCTGCTGCACGCCCTCGCCCGAGACGTCGCGGCTGATCGACGGGTTCTCGTCCTTGCGCCCCGCCTTGTCGATCTCGTCGATGTAGACGATGCCCTGCTGGCACCGCTGCACGTCGCCGCCGGCGGCCTGCAGGAGCTTGCGCAGCACGCTCTCCACGTCGTCGCCCACGTAGCCGGCCTGCGTGAGCGTCGTGGCATCGGCGATGGCGAATGGCACGTCGAGCATCCGCGCCAGCGTCTGGGCCAGCAGGGTCTTGCCGGTGCCCGTGGGCCCGATCAGCAGGACGTTCGACTTGCCGAGTTCCACGTCGCCGGTGCCCCGCTGGAGCAGATCCAGGCGCTTGTAGTGGTTGTAGACCGCGACGGCGAGCTGCTTCTTCGCGTGGTCCTGACCGATGACGTACTCGTCGAGAAACGCCTTGATTTCGCGCGGCGTGGGCAGCGGTCGCCGCGCGGGAGCACCCGACCGGCCCGGCAACGCCACCGCGTGCCGGTCGCGCTCGGCCGCAATCAGTTCCTGGCACGCTGCGACGCAGGCATCGCAGATGTAGACATCGGGCCCCGCAATCAACTTCTCGACGTCATGCTGGGTCTTCTTGCAGAACGAGCACGCGAGCGGGTCCAGTCGGTCCTTCCTGAGCATGACGCAGGGCCTCTCCGGCAAGCGCGGCCGCAATCGGCGAACCGGGCTGCCGGCAGTCCCTACAGGACGCGTGCCACGCCGTTGGAGGTTCTGCGCGTCCGGTTGTTCCGGAATCAGTCGATCACAGAAATGGCAGTGACCTAATTCCCATGCCAGGTTGATATTTGTCGTCCGTGCGCGTATCTCCTACTCGCCGGTTCCCTTGAACTGGTCGCCCTCCTCCGCGAACAGGACGTTGAAGCTCGTCAGCGACCCGTAGCAGCCGGTGACGTAGCTCTGCAGCTTCACCTTGACGTCGTCGGGCAGATCCGCGGCGTTCACCTGCTGCTCGAGCGTGCGCAGCCGGTTGCGGATCATCACCACCTTGTGGAAGAAGGTCTCGATGGGCCAGGTCTTCTCCTGCGTGCCGTTGCCGGGCTTCAGGACCAGCGTGCCGCCCCGCCACTTGTCGGCAGGCACGGCCGGCGTCACCCCCGCCTCCTCGCGGACGATGCGACGCAGCAGGCGTTCGAGATCGGCGGCAGACAACGGCATGTCGGGTTCCTCCTGCAACGCGGTGACGCACTCGGCGTCGGCCACCAGCGGCAGCGCCAGCCGATCGGCGGGCGCGGCGGCGCGGGCGGGCGTCGAGCCACCGCGCGATCCGGGGGTCACCAGGCCTCGATAGTGATGCTGGCTGCCGCAGTAGTCGCACTGCGTGCGCAACGGCTGCCCGTCGGCGCCGGCCACGATCACCGTGTGGATGCGGTCGAGCTTGCAGGCGAGGCAGCGATCCTCGATCGCCTCGCCGGCGCGGTAGCGGCGGGTCTCCATGGTGCGCCTATTGTCGCGCACGCGGGCTGGTTGGTGTTCAGCGGGGTCAGGCGATGGGATTGCCCGCCGCGCGTGACCTGCGGGCTGGCAGTGTGGTAGCCTCCGATCCCTGCGGACAGCCGGGCCGGGGCGTCCGTGTGCGGTCCCGATGCGGCGCGTCGTCGCGAACGTGGCGGAACTGGCAGACGCGCTGGACTTAGGATCCAGTAGCCGCGAGGCTGTGGGGGTTCGACTCCCCCCGTTCGCACCAACCGGCCCTTGCTCGCGAGCCGCTGGCGTTCGCGCGGCCTGCGCGAACCGGTCCGGCAGACCCTGCCGCCTCGTCTGGTCCCATGAAGACAGAACTCATCGATCTCAGCAGCACGCAGAAGCAGCTTGTCCTCGAGGTTCCGCCCGACGCGGTGGAGGCGGCCATGGACCGCGCGACGCGCGCGCTGGCGCGCAAGGCGCGGCTGCCCGGCTTCCGCCAGGGCAAGGCGCCGATCTCGGTGGTGCGCCGGAAGTTCAGGGACGACATCCTGCACGAGGTGATGCACGACCTCATCCCGAAGAGCCTGGACGAGGCGATGCGCGAGCACGATCTGTCGCCGGTGGAGACGCCCGACGTGAAGGACGTGTCGCTCGAGGAGGGCGCGCCGCTGCGCTTCACGGCGGTCTTCGAGACGGTGCCGCCGCTGCCCGCCCTCGACTACGCGTCGCTGCAGCTGCGGAAGCCGCCGGTGAGCGTGGCCGAGGAAGCCGTCGACAGCCTGTTGGCGCGGCTGCGCGAGCGCAACGCGCGGTTCGAGCCGATCGACGACCGCGCCAGCGGGCCCGGCGACGCGCTCACGCTCGACGTGACGCGGCGGACGCTGTCCTCGCCCGACGAGGCGGCCGCGGCCGAACTGGGCGTGTCCGAGCAGCAGCAGGACACCGTGGTCGAGGTGGGCGCCGGGATCAACCCGCCCGGCTTCGACGAGCAGATCACCGGCGTGCGCCCCGGCGAGGAGCGCACCTTCACGATTCGCTTTCCCGAGGACTACCGCTTCGAGCGGCTGCGCGGGGCCGAGGTCGAGTACCGCATCGAAGTGAAGGCGCTGCGGCGGAAGGTGCTGCCGGAGCTCGACGACGAGTTCGCCAGGGACGTCGGGCTCGACAGCCTGGAGGCGCTGCGGGCGCGCGTGCGGGCCGACCTGGAGGCCGACGCCGGCCGCGCGCAGCAGCGCGAGGTGCGCGACGACCTGCTGCGGCAACTGGCCGCCCGCGTCACGGTGGATGTTCCCGAGACGCTGATCGGCCGAGAAGTGGATCGGCGGCTCGAGGACTTCGTGCGGCGGCTGGTGGATCAGGGCGTCGATCCGATGAAGGCCGGCGTCGACTGGGAGGACTTCCGGGCGCGCCAGCGAGAGGGCGCGCTCGACACGGTGAAGGCCACGCTCATGCTCGACGAGGTGGCGCGGCGCGAGTCGATCGAGGCGCCGGAAGACGCCGTCGAGGCCGAGGTGAGGAAATACGCGGAGCTGTCGGGCCGCAGCGTGGGCGCGGTCCGCGCACGCCTGGCCGAGGACGGCGGGCTGGCGCGGCTGCGCGCCGGCATCGGTCGCGACCGGACGGTGGAGTGGCTGATGTCACATGCTACAATCCTGGAGGTCTGATGGCCGCGGCCCCCGCGACAGGTTCCCGCGAGCGTACCGTCGGCAGCCGCCGGAACACGGCGGGCTGTCGGCCCCTGTTCCCGTCCTCCGTCACCCGGCAGTCCCGATGAACGAACCGCGGATGCAGCTGATCCCCATGGTGGTCGAGCAGACCAACCGCGGGGAACGTGCCTACGACATCTACTCGCGCCTGCTGAAGGACAGCATCGTCTTCATCGGCACGCCGATCGACGACAACGTCGCGAACCTGGCGGTCGCGCAGATGCTGTTTCTCGAAGCCGAGGACCCCGATCGCGACATCCTGCTCTACATCAACAGCCCGGGCGGGTCGGTGACGGCGGGCATGGCGATTTACGACACGATGCAGTTCATCAGGCCCGACGTGCAGACCTACTGTCTGGGTCAGGCGGCGTCGATCGCGGCGGTGCTGCTGGCGGCCGGGGCCAGGGGCAAGCGGTTCTCGCTGCCGAACTCGCGGATCCTGATCCACCAGCCGTGGGTGCAGGGCCTGGGCGGGCAGACGACCGACATCGACATCCACGCGCGCGAACTGCTGCGGACCCGTGAACGGCTCAACGAAATCCTGTCGCAGCACACGGGGCAGCCGCTCGAGCGGATCCGGCAGGACACCGAACGCGACTACATCATGTCCCCGGACCAGGCCCGGGACTACGGTATCATTGACGACGTCATCCGCAAGCGCGCGTAGCTCGCGGGCCGGCGGCCGGGCCGGCGCCGAGGGTTCCCACCGATGGTGAAGAAGAACGGCGACAGCGACGTCCTCCGCTGCTCGTTCTGCAACAAGGATCAGAACGACGTCCGCAAGCTGATTGCCGGCCCGACGGTGTTCATCTGCGACGAGTGCGTCGAAGTCTGCAACGACATCATCGCCGACGACAACCGGTTCGAGGCCAAGGGCGGTCCGCGCTCGTCGCTGCCGACGCCCCAGGAGATCAAGAAGCTCCTCGACGAGTACGTGATCGGCCAGGAGACGACCAAGCGGAAGCTGGCCGTCGCCGTCTACAACCACTACAAGCGGATCGAGATCCAGAAGCAGTCGCGCAGCAAGCACGACGTCGAGCTGAGCAAGAGCAACATCCTGCTGATCGGGCCGACGGGCACGGGCAAGACGCTGCTGGCGCAGACGCTGGCGAAGCTGCTGTCGGTGCCCTTCGCGATCGTCGACGCGACGACGCTCACCGAGGCGGGCTACGTCGGCGAGGACGTCGAGAACATCATCCTGAAGCTGCTGCAGGCGGCCGGCGGCGACATCGAGAAGTGCCAGCAGGGCATCGTCTACATCGACGAGATCGACAAGATCGGCCGCAAGGACGAGAACCCGTCGATCACGCGCGACGTCTCGGGCGAAGGGGTGCAGCAGGCGCTGCTGAAGATCCTCGAGGGCACGGTGGCCAACGTGCCGCCGCAGGGCGGGCGCAAGCACCCCCACCAGGAGTTCTTCCAGGTCGACACGACCAACATCCTCTTCATCTGTGGCGGGGCGTTCGTCGGGCTCGAGAAGGTGATCGGGCGACGCACGGGTCGCAAGACGCTCGGCTTCAAGGCCGACGTGCGGTCGGTGGCGCAGCGCGAGCTCGGCGCGGTGCTCGAGCAGGTGGAGCCGGAAGACCTGATCAAGTACGGCCTGATCCCCGAGTTCGTGGCGCGCCTGCCGGTGGTGGGCACGCTGCACGAGCTCGACAAGCCGGCGCTGGTCCAGATCCTCACCCAGCCGCGCAACGCGCTCACGCGCCAGTACCAGCGCCTGTTCGAGTTCGAGAACGTCAAGCTGAAGTTCGCCGACGACGCCCTCGAGGCGATCGCCGAGGCGGCCCTCAAGCGCAAGATCGGCGCGCGCGGGCTGCGGATGGTCATCGAGAACCTGATGCTCGACCTGATGTACACGATCCCGGGCCAGAAGAAGATCCGCGAGTGCGTCATCACGCGCGACGTGGTCGAGAACCGGGCCAAGCCGATCACGCTGATGGAGAAGGCGGGCTAGGCCGCCCCGTGCGCCGCGGCCGGCCCGGCCGCCGCCGGCGGCGGTCGCGAGCCGGCGGGCGCGGCAACGCCCCGGCGGCGCCTGTCCCGCGGTTCCAGCTTCACCGATACACATGGACGTCTACGAAACCCTGCCCATCGTCCCGCTGCGCGACGTCGTCGTGTTCCCGCACATGATGATGCCGTTCGTCATCGGGCGCCCCTCGTCGATCCGCGCCCTCGAGCACGCGCTCGCCAAGGACAAGCGCATCTTCCTGGCCGCGCAGCACGACGCACAGACCGACGACCCGCGGCCCGAGGACATCTACACGATGGGCTGCGTCGCCAGCATCGTGCAGAGCCTCAAGCTGCCCGACGGCAACATCAAGGTGCTGGTCGAGGGCGCCGATCGCGCCCGTGCCGTCGAGTGGAAGGAGGACAAGGGCTTCTACCGCGTCGTCGTGAAGATGCTGCCGAAGCCGCGCGAGACCGCCCCCGACACCGAGCAGGTGATGGGCCGCGTGGTGTCGCTCTTCGAGCAGTACGTCAAGCTGTCGAACAACCTGCACTACGACGCGATGGTCGCCGCCGTCCGCGTCGACGATCCCAGCAAGCTCGCCGACACCATCGCCGCGCACCTGCTGGTGGGCGTCGAGGAGAAGCAGAACCTGCTCGAGATCGTCAGCCCCGTCGAGCGCCTGAACCGCATCGCCAGCGTGCTGGAGACCGAGGTCGACAAGGCCCAGGTCGACCGCCGGATCCAGTCGCGCGTGAAGAAGCAGATGGAGAAGGCGCAGAAGGAGTACTACCTCAACGAGAAGATGAAGGCGATCCAGAAGGAACTGGGCCGCAAGGACGAGAAGGGCAACGAGATCGACGAGCTCAGGAAGAAGATCGAGCAGGCGCGGATGCCGAAGGACGTGGCCGAGAAGGCCGTCCAGGAGCTCAAGCGGCTCGAGGCGATGCCGCCGATGTCGGCCGAGGCCACCGTCTCGCGCAACTACCTCGACTGGCTCATCGCCGTGCCGTGGCACAAGAAGACCCGCGAGAGCCGCGACCTCAAGCGCGCCGAGCAGATCCTCAACGAAGACCACTACGGGCTGGAGAAGATCAAGGATCGCATCCTCGAGTTCCTCGCCGTCCGCACGCTGGTGAAGAAGCCGCGGGCGACCATCCTCACCTTCGCGGGGCCGCCCGGGGTGGGCAAGACCTCGCTCGCCAAGTCGATCGCCCGCTCCACCAACCGCAAGTTCGTGCGCCTCTCGCTCGGCGGCGTCCGCGACGAGGCCGAGATCCGCGGCCACCGTCGCACCTACATCGGCGCGTTCCCCGGGCAGATCATCCAGATGATGAAGAAGGCCGGCTCGACCAACCCGGTCTTCCTGCTCGACGAAGTGGACAAGATGTCGATGGACTTCCGCGGCGATCCGTCGGCCGCGCTGCTGGAAGTGCTCGACCCCGAGCAGAACAACTCGTTCCTCGACCACTACCTCGACGTCGAATACGACCTGTCGAGCGTGATGTTCATCTGCACGGCCAACGTGATCCACACGATCCCGCAGGCGCTGCGCGACCGCATGGAGGTGCTGCAACTGGCGGGCTACACCGAGCTCGAGAAGATCGAGATCGCCCGGCGCTTCCTCGTGCCCAAGGCGATCGAGAACGCGGGGCTCGCCGACCGCCACATCCGCTTCACCGACGAAGCCCTCCAGTCGATCATCGGGCGCTACACGCGCGAGGCGGGCGTCCGCAACCTCGAGCGCGAGATCGCGTCGATCTGCCGCAAGGTGGCGCGCAAGGTGGTGGTGGAGGGCGACGGCTTCTCCGAGGAGATCACCTCCGAGGTGGTCACCGGCTACCTCGGCGTGCCGCGCTACCGGCCCACCATGGCCGAGGCGGAGAACGAGATCGGCATCGCCACGGGCCTCGCCTGGACCGAGGCCGGCGGCGAGATCCTGCTCACCGAGGCGACGCTGATGCCCGGCAAGGGCACACTCACGCTCACCGGCAAGCTCGGCGACGTCATGCAGGAATCGGCGCAGGCCGCCATGAGCTACGTGCGGTCGAAGGCCGAGGAGTTCGGCATCCCCAGGGACTTCGTCAAGAAGACCGACGTGCACATCCACGTTCCCGAGGGCGCCATCCCCAAGGACGGCCCCTCGGCCGGCATCACGCTGGCCACGGCGCTGGTGTCGGCGCTCACCAGGATCGCCACCCGCCGCGACGTGGCGATGACCGGTGAGATCACGCTGCGTGGCAAGGTGCTGCCCATCGGCGGCGTCAAGGAGAAGCTGCTGGCCGCCCATCGCGCCGGCGTCAAGAACATCCTCGTGCCCAAGGACAACGAGAAGGACCTGGCCGACATCCCGAAGAACGTCCTCGACGCGCTGGATGTCCACATGGTCGAGACCATGGACGAGGTGCTGAAGATCGCGCTCACGTCGCCGCTGCCGGCCACGCCGCCGCCCGTACAGCCCGAGCCGGCCGACGCCGTGGGTGACGACCAGATTACGCATTAGGGCTTGGGGCCTGGGGCTTGGGGCCTGGGGCCCTCGCGGGCCCGGGCTCCCGGCGACGCCGCCACACGATGCCGCGCCTGGTTCGCGTCGAGTTCCTGACGAGCGCCGCGTCGGACGCCGGCCTGCCGCGTGACGGCCTGGCGCAGGTGGCGCTGGTGGGCCGGTCCAACGTCGGCAAGTCGAGCCTGATCAACGCGCTCACGCGGAGCCGGACGGCCCGCACGAGCGCCGCGCCCGGCAAGACACGGCTGCTGAACGTGTACCGCCTCGAGGCGCCCGGGTTCACGCCGCCGCGCTTCTACCTCGTCGACCTGCCGGGCTACGGCTACGCCAGGGGAGGCGAGGCGGCCGCGGAAGGGTTCGACCGGCTGGTCGGTGACTACTTCGCGCTGCCGCCGGCCGCTCGCGAGGCGCCGCGCGGCACGCCGCTCGGCCCGACGGCCGTGGTGCTGGTCGTCGACGCGCGGCACCCGGGACTGGCCGCCGACGTGGCGGCGATGCGGTGGCTGGAGGCGCAGGCAAGGCCCGTCCTCGTCGCGGCCTCGAAGATCGACAAGCTCACGCGCGCCGGACGCCAGCGCGCGGAACGCGACTGGACGACGGCGTTGAACGTGCCCGTGCTGCCCTTCTCGGCGGCCACGGGAGAAGGACTGGATCAACTGTGGACGCAGATCAGCAGACTCCTGAGCAGCCGGTTGTCACCGAGGTGAAAGCCGAGACGCCCGCCGCCGAAGGCGGCCGCCCGCCCCGCGGCGAACAACGCGGCCACCGCGAGGGCCGGGGCAACCGCGACCCGCAGCACGGCGGCGGCCACCGCGGCCGCAACCGCGACCGCGGCGACCGCGACAACCGCGGCAACCGCGCCGAACGGCACGAGAACCGCGGCAACCGCGGCGGCCCCGACCGTCACGCGCAGGCGCGCGCCGAACAGGCCGAGCGCGAGGAGCGCGCCGAGGCGGAGCGCGCCGAGCGCAGCGACGCCCCGGTGATGGACCTGGCCGCGCTCAAGGACATGAGCGTCGGCGACCTCACGAAGATCGCCAAGGACCTCGAGGTGCCCGGCGCCACCGGCATGCGCAAGCAGGAGCTGATCTTCGAGATCCTCCGCGCGCGCACCGAGAAGAGCGGCCTGATCTTCTCCGAGGGCGTGCTCGAGACGCTGCCCGACGGCTTCGGCTTCCTGCGCGCCCCCGACTACAACTACCTGCCGGGCCCCGACGACGTCTACGTCTCGCCCAGCCAGATCCGCAAGTTCGACCTGCACACCGGCGACACCGTCTCGGGCGTCATCCGACCGCCGAAGGACGGCGAGCGCTACTTCGCGCTCATCAAGGTGGAGGCGGTCAACTTCGAGCCGCCCGAGCGCGCGCGCGAGAAGGTCTTCTTCGAGAACCTCACGCCGCTCTACCCGCAGGCGCGCATCAACCTCGAGACGCCCGCCATGCCCGAGAACCTCTCGGCGCGCGTGCTCGACCTGATGACGCCGATCGGCAAGGGCCAGCGCGGCCTCATCGTCGCGCCGCCGCGCACCGGCAAGACGATGCTGCTGCAGAACATCGCCAACAGCATCGCCGCCAACCACCCCGAGATCTACCTCATCGTGCTGCTCATCGACGAGCGGCCCGAGGAGGTCACCGACATGCAGCGCTCGGTGAAGGGCGAGGTGGTCTCCTCCACCTTCGACGAACCCGCCCAGCGCCACGTGCAGGTGGCCGAGATGGTGATCGAGAAGGCCAAGCGCCTGGTCGAGCACAAGAAGGACGTCGTGATCCTGCTCGACTCGATCACGCGGCTCGCCCGCGCTTACAACACGGTGGTGCCCCCCTCGGGCAAGGTGCTCTCAGGCGGCGTGGACAGCAACGCCCTCCAGCGGCCGAAGCGCTTCTTCGGCGCCGCGCGCAACATCGAGGAAGGCGGCAGCCTCACCATCGTCGCCACCGCGCTCATCGACACCGGCTCGCGCATGGACGACGTGATCTTCGAGGAGTTCAAGGGCACCGGCAACATGGAGATCCACCTGGATCGCAAGCTGACCGACCGCCGCGTGTTCCCCTCGATCGACATCCAGAAGAGCGGCACCCGCAAGGAGGAGCTGCTCATCCCGCGCGACGACCTCAACCGCATCTGGATCCTGCGCAAGGTACTCAACCCGCTGTCGCCGGTCGAGGCGATGGAGCTGCTGCTCTCGAAGATGGCGAAGACGCGCACCAACGGCGACTTCCTCGGCGCGATGAGCAACGGGAAGTAGCGGGACCGCGAATCCGGGGGCCTCGGGCGCCTGAGGCGCCGGCCCCCGACGCTCAATCGCCCGCGCCGCCACTCACCACGCGGGCGTCATCCACGGGAACACGTAGGCCTGCAGCATCGCCAGCAGCCCCATCAGCGTGGTCAGCAGCAGGCTGTGGCCGATCACGCGCCTGAAGATCACGCCCTCCTGTCCCACCGCGCCGACGCCCGCCGCTCCCACCGACAGGTTCTGCGGGCTGATCATCTTGCCCATGACGCCACCCGAGCTGTTGGTGGCGCCCATGAGGATCGGATCCAGCCCCGACACCCGCGCCGTGGTCGCCTGCAGCGGTCCGAACAGGGTGTTCGACGAGGTGTCGCTGCCGGTGAGGAACACGCCCAGCATGCCGAGGAACGCCGAGAAGAAGGGGAAGAGCCAGCCGGTGGCGGCCAGCGCCAGCGCCATCGTCGAGGTCATGCCCGCGTAGTTCATCACCGTCGCGATCGACAGGATGAAGGCGATCGTGACCAGCGGCAGGCGCAGCTGATTGAACGTGGCCGCCAGGGTGCGCCCGAACGCCGCCGCCGGCAGCCCGTGGCGCCACATCGGCACGAACGCCACGCACGCCGCGAGGAAGACGAGCGTGCCCGCCGCGGCCAGCAGGTCGAGCCGGAAGCCGAGGGGATAGGGCGTGGGCGCGCCGGTCACCGGCGGCATGCGCGCGATCCGCGGCGTGGGCCGGCCGTCGACCCACGCGTAGGAGCCGGGCCACTGGAAGTCCCACACCGGGAGGCGGAACGCCTGCGGCGCCGCGGCCGCCGGCGGACCGATCCACGGGTCGGGGCAGAGCGCGTTGCCAGCCTGGCCGCACCGCAGCAGCGCCGTGAGGTTCAGCGGCGGCCGCAGGTCGCGCAGCCCCGCGAAGGACCCCACCTGTCCGGCGAGCACGACGCCGACGAGCAGGCCGTAGGTGGTGTAGGCACGCACCAGACGTCGCCGCGGGTCGCGCGCCGCGGCAACGCCATCCCCCTCCGGCACGCCGCCGCGGAAGATCTCGCGCGGCCGCCACACCCGCAGCAGCGCCGCCAGCGCGCCGATCGAGCAGAGCGCCGCCAGGATGTCGGTGAGCTCGGGCCCGAGGAAATTCGATGCGGCGAACTGCGCCGCCGCGAAGCTCACGCCTGCGACGATCACCGCCGGCAGCACCTCCAGCATCCGCCGCCATCCCGCCAGCAGGACGATGAGATAGGCGGGGATCAGGATCGAGAAGAGCGGCAGCTGCCGGCCAACCATCGCCGACAACGCCTGGGTCGTCGACGCGACGTCGCGCCCCAGGATCGGCGCCAGCAGCCCGCCGAGCGTCACCACGGGGATGCCGATCGAGCCGAAGGCGACCGGCGCGGTGTTGGCCACCAGGGCGAGCACCGCCGCGCTGATGCGCTCGAAGCCGAGGCCGGCGAGCATCGACGCCGTAATCGCCACCGGCGCGCCGAATCCGGCGATGCCCTCGATGAGCGCTCCGAAGCCGAAGGCCACCAGCAGCGCCTGCAGCCGGCGATCGGCCGTGAGGTGCGCGAGGGAGCGGCGGATGACGTCGAAGTCGCCGCTGGCCACCGACAGGTTGTAGAAGAAGACCGCGGCGAACACCACCCAGCCGATCGGCCACAGGCCGAACGCCAGGCCGTGGGTGAAGGCCGCCACCGCCAGCGGCAACGGCATGCCCCATGCGAGCCAGGCGAGCGCGAACGCGGTGAAGGCAGCCGTGATGGCCGACCGCCACGGGGCGACGCGAAACACCGCGAGCATCAGTGCGATGACGACCAGTGGAACGGCGGCCACCAGCGCCGAGAGCGCGACGCTGCCCGCCACGGGATCGTAGGTCTGCTGGAAGACGTCGGACACCGGACCTCCTGCCGCGAGCGGGCCTCATCCTGACACGCCGGCGCCGTTCGTCCAAGAGCGGCCTGGCGCAGGCGCGCCGCACGGGCCGCGCGCCGGCTCCGCACGGCCGATGGCCTCGACGCCGGCGGCTACCCGAGGAACAGGCGGTAGGCGGGGTTCTGCGTCTCGTCCCAGCAGCGGAAGCCGAGGCCCGCGAGGAAGGCCCTGAAGGCCCGCCGCTCGCCGCGCGGAATCTGGAACGCCACGAGCACGCGGGAGTGGTCGCCGCCCTGGTTGCGGTAGTGGAACATCGAGATGTTCCAGGTGGGCGCCAGGCTGGTGAGGAAGGTCATCAGCGCGCCGGGGCGCTCGGGGAACTCGAAGCGGTAGACCACCTCGCCGGCGGCCAGCGAGTTCTTGCCGCCCACCATGTAGCGGATGTGCTCGGCGGCCAGGTCGTCGTGCGTCAGGTCGATCGCCGCGTAGCCGTGGCGCTGGAACAGCCGCGCGAGCGTCACGTTGTCGCCGGCGCCGGCAATGCCGATGCCGACGAACACCTGCGCCTGCGCCGCGTCGCCCATGCGGTAGTTGAACTCGGTGACGTCGCGCCGGCCGATCAGCTCGCACAGCCGGCGGAACTCGCCGCGCTCCTCGGGGATGGTGATGGCAAACAGCGCCTCGCGCGACTCCCCCACCGCCGTGCGCTCGCCCACGAAGCGCAGCCGTTCGAAGTTCATGTTGGCGCCGCTGGTGATGGCCACCACCGTCTGGTGCTTCACCCGCTCGCGGGCGAGCCAGGCCCTCAGGCCCGCGACCGCCAGGGCGCCGGCCGGCTCGAGAATGGATCGCGTGTCCTGGAACACGTCCTTGATGGCGGCGCAGATGGCGTCGGTGTCGACGCGCATCACCTCGTCGACGCAGTGCCGGCACACGGCGAAGGTCTCGCGGCCGACGCGGCGCACCGCCGTGCCGTCGGAGAACAGGCCGACGTCAGCGAGCGTGACGCGGCGCTTCTGGTCGAGCGACTGCGCCATGGCGTCGGAGTCGCGCGTCTGGACGCCGATCACCTTGACGTCGGGATCCAGCGCCTTGATGTAGGCCCCGACGCCCGCAATCAGCCCGCCGCCGCCCACGGGCACGAACACCGCGTGCAGCGGCCCATCGTCGGCCGGCCGGTGCTGGCGGAGAATCTCCATCCCGATCGTGCCCTGCCCGGCGATGATGTCGGGATCGTCGAAGGGGTGGACGAAGACCAGCCCGCGGGCCGATCGCAGCGCCACGGCGTGCGTGTAGGCGTCGGAATAGGAGTCGCCGTGGAGCACCACTTCGGCGCCCAGTTCGCGCACGGCGCGCACCTTCACCTCGGGCGTGGTCACCGGCATGACGATCACGGCGTGGCAGCCGAGGCGGCCGGCGGCGAGCGCGACGCCCTGCGCGTGGTTGCCAGCGCTGGCGGCGATGACGCCGCGGGCGCGTTCCTCGGCCGCGAGCCGCGCCATCTTGTTGTAGGCGCCGCGCAGCTTGAAGCTCTTCACCCGCTGCAGGTCCTCGCGCTTGAGCAGCACGCGGTTGCCGGTGCGCGCCGAGAGCCGTGGCGCCAGTTCGAGCGGGCTCTCGGTGGCGACGTCGTAGACACGGGCCTTCAGGATACGGCGCAGGTAGGCCTGCACCAGCGATTCTCCTCGTGCTGTCATGGGCGCAGAAACGGTATCACGGCGACACCGTGCCTGCGGGTTGAAAAGAGGCGGCCGAACCTGGGATCGCCGGCGATGGCGCGCGCCGCGAACCGGGTGCGGGGCCGGGCGTCCTACGGCCGCGCAACCCAGCTGCGCACGGCCGACTCGAGCGCGGACGGGTCGTTGAGCACGCCGGCCAGGCCCCACCGGACGCGGCCGCGATCGAGCCCCACGATGGTGAGGGCGTTGACCAGGCGCATGGCCTGGCGCGCGCTGCCGTCGGGATCGGCGAACACGCGCACCGCGCCCAGCGCTCCCGGCAGCGATGCCGCCATCTCGCTGGCGCGCGCCGGCGGCCCGTCGACCACGACCACGGTGCGGCCCGGCAACCCGTCGATCTGCCACTGCTCCATCGCGTTCCACAGCGGGCCGCACGGCCCGCACGGCCCCGACACGAAGATGAGCAGCACGCGCGGCTCGGCCGCGAGCACCGCGCTCGGCACCGGCTCTCCGGCGGGCGTCACGACCGAGAACGCGGGCAGCGGCCGCTGCTCCAGCGCCATCGCTGGCACCGCCACGGCGATCCCGAGAGCGGCCACCACCGCCCATCGTCTCGTTGCTCCGAACATCACTGCGCTCCTTGCCCGGGCGCCAGCGGATCCGCGCCCGCGACGCGCCCAATCTGTGGTCAACCGATCGCGGCTCGCACGGTCACTGCAACCCCGTCCAATTGCGGATCAGGCTGCGCTCGAAGATCGTCAGCCCGTCCAGCAGATCCGCCGGGAGCGCCGCCTGCACGCCCGCCACGTCGTCGACGGTCGCCGCGAACTGGTTGCTCGGCCGCACCACCGAGAAACGGAGGAAGGCCGCGCTCTCGCCCGGTTGCAAGGTCACCTCCTGGCTGCTCACCGGCCCGCTCGCGGTGAACCACCCCCCCACGGGGAAGACGGTGCCCCCGCCAAGCAACTCGCCGACCACCGACGAACCGCCGTTGCTCGTCTGCGTGACGCCCCACCGCGGGGTCTGCCCGGCCTCCCCCGTCTCCACCTGCTGCGTGTAGGACAGGTAGGGATAGCTGGACGACAGGAGGACGAACACGCGCACGGGCGCTGACGACGTGTTCGACAGCACGTCGAAGAAGCGCACGAAGTCACGGCCGACCTCCGAGGAGGTCGTCGAGCGGTAGATCTTGCGCGTCACCTCGACGCCACCGATCGGCGTGGGCCCGATGGTCCACTGCTCCCCGCCGGCGGTCGGCTCCACGCCGGCCACCTGGGCACAACAGAACCAGTTGCCCACGTAGATCTCGCCGAGCCGCCTGAAGAAGTTCGACCCGACGTTGCTGGCCAGGTCGATCTGGCCCCTGGTGTCCACGCGGTAGGAGGCGCCGCCCAACGCGGTGAAGCTCGACGGCAGCCCCACGGCATTGCCGGTGAGCAGCTCGACATCGGCGCCTTCCGGTTCCGGCGGGTCCAGGAGCCGCTTGCCGTAGGCGCCGGCGTTGGTCCGCCCCCACACGACCATCCGCCCCGGGGGCAGACCGCTGGCGAGTGCTTCGCCGGTCGCGCCAGCCGTCACCGTGCGTGTCTCCTGCCCGAGCGCCCCGGCGGCGCCAAGCGCCTCCACGGTCACCTCGCCGGCGGCTGGCGTGCCGTCGGGGGCTTTCAGCACCACGCGCACGTCGACACTCGGCTCGTCCGCGATGTCCACGACGACGGCCTGAGGCACGCCGCTGCCGTCGCGCTCGACGATCTCGACGGCCCTCTGCAGCAGGCGGCCGCCGGTGACGTACTTGACCTGCAGGACCGCCTGACCGACGCCGACGCCGGACAACGTCACTCCGTCGCTGCCGGTCCGGCCGCCGACGGTCTGGGCCGTTCCGGCTGCCGTGAAGGTCAGCGCCACGTCGGCCACTGCGGGGACGCCGGTGTCGAGCACGGTGACGGTGACGTCGTTGGACGGCGGCAGCACGACGTCCACCTGGATCGCCGAGTTGGGCGAGGTGATGGTGCCCGCGTCCTGGACCAGGCCCTCGAGGCCCGAGTCCGACCGCGCGCGCACCGAGAACGTGCCCTCGGGTACCGCGAACACGCGGTAGCGTCCGCCCGAGACCACCTGCGCGTAGTAACTTCGACCGTCGGCGGCCTCGACGAAGACGTTCGGGTTCTGGACGGGCGTCGACCGCGCCTCGTCGAGGTACACCCAGCCGTGGACCACCGGCATGTCGAGCAGGACCGGGACGAACTCGCTGGTCGAGTCCGTCGTGACCGTCCGCATCGCCGTCGAGGTGAACGTGGTCTCGCCGTCCGGAGAGTAGGTCGCGACGAAGTCGACGTCTCCGGCGGGGGCGATCAACTGCATCTGGAACTCGCCCTCCTCGTCGGTCTGGACGACGGCCAGTGGCTGTGTCTCCGGATCGCCCTCGCCCGCGACGAAGACGCGGACCTCGGCGTCTGGAACGCCGACGCTGCCATCGCCCGCCTGCACGCGTCCGGAGATGTCCACCGCCAGCACGTCTACGACGATGTCGGCTCGCACGACGCCGTCCACGTTCGGCGCCTCCACCACCGTCAGCGGCCGTCCGGGCAACTCGACCGCGAACCGCATGCTGGGCACGGGGTACCAGTCCTCGGCGTAGGCGAACGCGCCGGCATCGTCGGTGTAGGTGCCGGGCAGCGCGTCCCAGTAGCCGGGTGGCGGCCCGACGACGCGGACGCGGACGTTGCGCAGCGGCGTCCCGCTGGTGGTCCGCACGGTGCCCTCCACCCACGCCCGCGCAATCGGGACGGCCAGCGATACGGTGCGCGACTGCCCGGCCGCGGTGAAGACCACCGCCTTCTCGTCGCTGACGCTGTAGTCATTGGCCCAGTAGGCGCGAACGATGGCGCCCTCTGGCGGCACCGCGAGGCCGGTGAACGAGAAGCTGCCGTCGGCAGACGAGACGTACTGGGAGCCGATCGAGTCGAGCGTGTCGGCGCGGCGCGCTTCGACGACCGCGACCCACGGCTCCACCGGCGTGACACCGTCGGCCACCCGCACGACGCCGGAGACCGTGCCCGTGTAAAGCACCAACTGCACATTGAAGGGCGCGATGCCGTCGTCGTCGGCCGGGACCACCGCCCCGGTGCGGGTTGCGAGCTTGGCGCTCGTGTTCGCGTCGTACAACTCCATCTCGAAGCTGCCTTCGGGCACGTTGATGAGATCGAGTTGACCGTTGACGTTCGTGATGCCCCTGTAGGTGAACCAGCCGTCGTAGCGGTACTTCGTGTAGACGTACACCCGCATCGGCTGACTGCTGGCGTCGGTGACGGTGACCCGCACCATCGCACGGGCGGGGTGCAGGATGTCGCGCGTGATCGTCTCGCCGTCGGCGGTGACCTGGCCCAACTGGTAGTCGATGTAGGCCGGCCCGCCGAGGTCGTACGGGTAGAAGGCGCGCACCGTCACCGGCTGGTTCAGCGCCGTGTCGACGCGCCAGATCGCGGTGGCCGGCGCCGAGCACAACGTGGTGAACGGCCCGTCGCCCGCCTTCCATTGGATGGAGCAGACGTTCGGCCGCGGCGTCGCCGCGGCGCCGGGCGACCTGTAGACGCCGGTGAAGGTGCCGAAGGGCGGGAACACCAGCGTCGGCGTCGCCACCTGGCCGTCGGTGTCGATGGTGACCACCTGGCTGGGCGCGCGCAGGGCGACGAGCGACAGCGCATCGGCGTACACGGTGTAGTCGCCCAGAGTCAGGCCGGTGAAGGTCACCTTGCCGGCGCTGGCGCCGCTCGTCGGGATGGCAAGCGACGTGGTGCTGCCGTCGGGCCGCTGCAGGAACACCGTGCCGCCAACCACAGTGCCGTTCGTTCGCCGGGTCGTGACGGTGATCGTCCCGTTGAACGGAAACTGCAGGTCGGTGGTATAGCTCTGGCGCGGCGCCGCGAAGAACCGCGGCGTGCTGACCGTCAGCCCGTTGTAGGCGGCGGCCACCGTGATCGACTCGGGTCGGACATCGGTGCTGACGAAATCGCCGTTGGCATCGGTGGTGGCCGTCCGCTCGAACGTGCTGATCTGGCCGAGGTTCGAGCTGTTGGTGAGGCGCACGGCTGCGCCGGCGTACGGCGCGCCTGAGGGGAGCAGGACTCGTCCGCGGATCGTCGCGCCGTCGTAGAGCAGCGTCTTGACGTTGCGGGTGTTGGCGACAGGACCGGCCAGGGAGCCGTAAGCCACGAAGGCGGCGCCCTGCAGGTGCTGGCCGATGCTCTGGAAGTCGTAGCCATTCGAGGCGCCGGGCATCGGGACACCGAAGAACTCGGTGACGCCCTGCGGGCCGAGACCCTTCAGCTTCGAGAACGTGGATCTGTCCGGCAGCGTGGTGCTGAGCTGCAGGTTGCCGGACGTGATCTGCCCACCCGGCACGGGCGAGCCGTCCGGCCGCTCCGTGCGCACCTCGACGATCGCCGTCCCGGTGAAGACGACGTTCTGCGTGGCCGACGGCGTTTCCGGCGACAGCGCCACCGGTATCCAGTCGCTCATCACGCCGCTCTCGGGGTGCACGGCACGCAGGCTGCCGGACGCGAGCGGAATGGGCCGGTTGGTGAGCTCCGCAATCGAGAACCCGCCGGTGCTGTAGTTGGAGGACACGCTCCACTCGCGCGAGAACACCGCCACGTCGCTCCTGAACCGCACGGAGGTGCTCCCGGGCGTGCGGGTCGTGCCGTCACCCTCGTAGACCATGCCCACGATCGATCCACCGAAGGGCGGCAGCGGATCGATCGGGCTCGAGAGATCGGACGGTACGACGAAGTTCGCGGTCTGCTGGGCCTCGAGCGCGCTGAGCGCGCCGAGCGCCTCGGGCGCCAGGCCCGACAACCGTTCGCCAGACGCGGCGCCGGCCGCCGCCGACGTCTGCGGGGCCACGAAGTGCATCAGCGCCACGCGGCCGCCCGCGGGCACCGTCACCTGGCGCCACTCGTAGGCCACCACGTTGTTGCTGGTGGTGAGGCTGGCGCTGCCCACGCCCACGGCCGCGCCCGGCCCGCCCATCACGAAGGCAATCGGCGGGAAGTTGCCGACGAGGTAGGGATCGGCGGGGTTGTTGTCGTCGATCACCGCCCACACGTCGCCGGCGTCGATCGTGGTGTCTCCGCTCGAGCTGGCCACGACGCGCAACGGGCCGAAGGAGGAGCCGTAGTAGTTCGACAACTGCGCGCTCACGCGGACGTCCACCGTGATCGGGTCGGGCGATGGGTTCGCCAGCAGCTCCACCCACCGGCCGAAGTAGCCCCTGTCCGACACGTAGAGCTTGCGGGTGACGTTGATGCCGGCGATGCCGTTCTGCGTGACGGCGATCTCGCGCCGGCCATCCTCGTACACGCCCACCTGCGATCCGGTGAAACGCGTCGGCGTGCCGTCGCGCACGATGTCGAGCAGCATCGCCCCGGCATTGAACACGCTGGCGTTGCCGCCGGTCACCGAGCCATTGCGCTGCATCGTCCACGTCTGGCCGTAGGCGCCCTGCAGCGGCGTCGCCAGCGGCAGGCTGACGGCGCTGCTCTGCAGCACCACGTCCACCGTGATCGACTGCCCGTCGGCGGCGATGCGGCCCGTGGCTTCACCGAGCAGTTGCTGGACGCTGTTGCTGGCGGTGACGATGACGTCGCCTGCCGGGACGTTGGCCACGCTGTAGCTGCCCGCGGCATTCGTGGTGGCGCCGTAGCTGCCCCCGAACTCCGGCGTGAGGCTCTGGACCGTGACCGGAATGCCCGCCGCGCCGCCGCCCGGCGGCGGGTTGCTGACCGTGCCCGTGACCGTACCGAGGCCCACGTAGGTGAGCGTGCGCGACTCCAGCTGGCCGTTGGCCGTCAGCGTGACGTTGCGCGCCACGGCTCGCCGGCGTCCGCTGGCGTCGCTCACCAGCAGGTTCCAGGTGCCCATCTGTACGCCGGTGAACGAGAACGCGCCGTTGTCGGCGGCCGTCAGCGTCACTGACCGGTTGGAGTAGTAGCCCTGCAGCGTCACGGTACCCGACGACGCCGGCGTGCTGCCGTTGGGCAGCAGCACCAGGCCCGTGATGGTGCCAGTCGGCTCGAGCGCCACGGTCACCGCACGCTGCTGCCCCGGCATCACGACGATGCCGTAGGCCGTGCCCTGGAGGCCGTTGGCCGAGGCGGTCGCCGTGTAGGTGCCCTCGTTCACCTGGTTGAACACCACCTGCCCGCCAGCATCGGTGGAGCCCGAGCGCGCGTCGAGGTAGTTGGCCTGGCTGATGGTCACGCTGGCGCCGCTCACCGGCTGGCCGTTGGCGTTGGTCACGGTGACGACGACCGTGCCCTTGCCGAGGAACGTGACGTTGGCGACCACCACGGCGCCGTTGGCCCCGATGGTGGCCGCCGTGCTGCCGCGCGACGCGGTGGACGTCTCCCAGGCGAACACCGTATAGCTGCCCAGCGGCACGAAGTCGAACCGGTAGCGGCCCTGGTCGTCGGTGGTCGTCGATCGGCCGGTGGACTGCAGCGACACGTGGATGCCCGGGCCGACCGGCGCGCCGCCGAAGCGCGTCACCAGGCCGGTGATCGATCCGACGGCCTGCAGCGCGACGTCGAGCGTCACCACCTGGCCGTCGGCGGTGATCTCGCCCGAGGCGATGCCCGACGTGTCCGACACCGCGTCGTGGGCGCTCACCGACACCTGCCCCGCGAACACGTCGTCGAAGCGGTACGTGCCGCCGCCCGCGGTCCGCGTGGTGCGCTGCGGCGCCCCGCCGAAGATGCTGGTCGCGCTGAGCGTCACCTCGACGTTGTCCACCGGCGCGCCACCGGCCGTGGTGACCGTTCCGGCGACGCTGCCGCGCGCGAGGAACGTGACGGTGACGTCCACCTCGGCCCCGCTTGCCGCGATCGCCGTGGCGGCGCGACCGCGCCGTCCGGTGCCTGCCTCGAACGCCTCGATGAAGTAGTCGCCGAGCCCGACCAGCGCGAAGGTGAACGCCGACTGCTCATCGGTGAACGTGGTGGCGACGAGTTCGCCCACGCTGGTCCCGTTGCGCCTGAGGAGCTGCACCTGGACGCCGGCGCCGGCCGGCGTGTCCGGCGGCGTCAGCCGCCGCACGTGGCCCGTGAAGGTGCCGGCCGTGATCAGCGGGATGTCGGCCAGGCCGAGGAAGCCGCCGGTGGCGTTCAGCGTGCCCTGCGCGAAGCCGATGCGCGAGGTGGCGGCATCGAGCACGCGCACGGTGGCCATCGAGCCGGTGAGGCCCTGCACCACGAACGTGCCGTCGGCCCCGGTGAGCGTGGTGAGCGTGTTGCCGCCGACCACGGTCACCTGCGCGCCGCCGACGGGCTCGAAGGTATCGGACACGACGCGGCCGCGCACCACCCCGCCCTGGACCGTGGCCGTCATCGTGGCCCGCTCCACGCCGGCGATGCTCGCGCTGATGGCGCTGGTGCCGCCCGTGACGCCGTCGACGTCGAAGGTGCGGTCGGTCTCGCCGGCCGCGAAGAGCACGAACGGCGTGACGATGACGCGACCGTTGGAGGCCGTGAGGTCGACGCGCACGCCGCCGGCCGGCGCGGGGGTGCCGAGCGAGAGCGTGAGCGTCTTCCGCTCGCCCGCGAGCAGCACGGTGGAGAGCGGCAGGGTCACGTCGCTCAGGGGCCGCGCCGTGAGCGTGAGGGACGCCGGGCTGCTGACGTTGCCAGACAGATCGATGGCGCGCGCCTCGAGTTGCAGCGTCGCGCCCTCCGTCACGCTGGCCGGCACGTCGATCGTGAAGCTCGCCGACGCGCTGGTGATCGGCGGCGAGATCGACTTCGCGTCGCTCACGGTGAAGGCGCCACCTCCGGTGAGCGTGATGCGCGAGACACCCGATTCGTCGGTGGCCTCGGCCACGACCACCACATGGCGCCCCGGCGTCATGTCGGATCGTCCGCTCGCGCTGACGAGCGTGATCGCGGGCGGCACGTTGTCGGCAATCGACAGCGTCACGCGGCCCGCGTCGCGCCGGTTGCCCGCCACGTCGATCGCATAGGCATCGAGGAACACGCGATCGGCGGGGCCGGCGAACGCGGCCACGGTGAACGTGAAGGAGGTGGCCACGCTGGCGAGCACAGGATCGATGACGCGCACCTGGGTCAGCGACGCCACGCCGCTGGCCGTGAAGCCGATCTCGCGGATGCGGCCGGCGTCCTCGGCCACGACGATGGCGGAGACGGTCTGGCCCGGGCGCACGCGCGCGCCGCTGGTGGCGCCGGTGATGCTCACGGTGGGCGCGACCGCGTCGAGCACGCTGATGCTGACCGGCGCGGCGGCAACCACCTGCCCCTTGCTGTCGCGGGCAGTGGCTTCGATGGTGATGGTGCTGCCCGGCGCCGCATTGGCCGGCACGTCGAAGCCGAAGGCCTCCACGCGGTCGGTGGCGGCAGGCGTCACCGCGCGCACGGCCGCGTCGGCCGCGTGGCCGGTGCCCGCGCGGTAGGCGATCTCCGCCACGCCCACGTCGTCGCTGGCGTGTACCGAGACGTTCACCCGCTGGCCGTTGGGCACGCTGGCGCCGGTTGCCGGCGCGGTGATGGTCACCACGGGCGCCTGGTCGGGCGTCACCGTGACGAACGTCGTCGCGAAGGTCGTGGCGCGGTTGCCGGAGGTGTCGGTGGCGAGCGCCGAGATCTTCACCTGATCGCCCGGCGTGCCGAACTGCGGCAGCGCGGTGAACGCGAAGGAGAACGGCACGGTCCGCACGGCCGCAACCGGCACGTCGTTCACGTAGTAGTCGACGACGGCCACGTCGGCGGCGCCCAGCGCGGCCGCGATCTGCTTCACCGTCCCCTCGATCACCGTGCTGCCGCCGACCGGCGTGAGCGCGGTGATCACCGGCGGGGTGCGATCGGTGGTCTGGAACGTGAGGCTCTGCGCGGGCAGCGCGTTGCCCGCCAGGTCGAAGGTCCGCGCGAGCTGCACCTGGTAGATCGTCTCGTCGGCGAGCGGCCGCGCCGGCGTGAACACGATCACCGTGTTGCCGAACAGGTAGGCGGTGGTGCCTTCGAGCGCCGTGGCCCCGGCGAGCAGCGCGATCGGGTTGCCCGCATAGCGCGACGGGTCGATCGGCTCGGAGAACTTCAGCCGGATCACCGTGAAGCTGGTGACGCCGGAGGCACCGGCCGGTGGCGTCGCCTCGATGAGCGTGGGCGGCGTCACGTCCTCGGTGGCGAACGAGGCGGAGAAGGGCGCCGCCATCGCCCGGCCCATCCGGTCCTTCACGCCGTCGATGCGAAGCGTGTAGAGCGTCTCGGCCGTCAGGTCCGAGAGCGGATCGAAGGTGAACGTGCGCTCGTCGGCTGCCGGCGTGATCACGCCGGTGACCGGGCCGGCCGCGCTCGACAGCGAGAACGTCTGCGCATTCACCGTGCCGAGGTCCACGACCTCCGAAAAGACGACGGTGACCGCCGCGCCGCGCGCCACGCCCGTCGCGCCGGCGCCGGGCGTGGTGGAGGCCACGGCCGGCGGCGTCTCGTCGAGCACGATGTCGCCGAAGTCCACCGGCGTGGCCAGCGTGCCCGTCCGCCGCGCCAGGCCCGGCCCGATTGGGTCCTGCAGCGAGAGCGTGAAGCTGCCGAGCGGGACCGCGCCGAAGCTGAACGATCCGTCGGCATCGGTCTCCATGAACAACCGCCGGCTGCCCGAGGCGAGGCTTGCGACGATGGCCGAGGCCGGCGCGCCGCCAGCCGTCAGCACGCGGCCGCTGACGCTCGCCGTCGGCTGCAGCACCACGCGCAGGTCGTCGCGCGACTGCCCGCCCGAGAGCACGTCGCTCACGCTGCCCTTCAGGCCGGTGAGCGTGTCCTCGGCGGTGATGGTGAAGACGCGGACGGGCGTGCTGGCGAACGTGAAGCTGCCGTCGGGGCCGCTGCCCACCGTGCACGGGCTGCACCCGAGCGCGGGGGTGCCCGAGAGCGTCACCTGGACGCCGGCCTTCGGCGTGACGCCGTCGGAGCCGAACACGTGCCCGCTCAGCGTGCCGATGCCGCCCAGGGCGATGAGCACCTGCGCGTCCTCGTTCTCGAAGAGCACTTCCGACACCGCGCGGCCCGCGCCGCCCGAGCCCTGCGCGACGGCGTCGACGGTGAAGCGCCCGAGCGGCACGTCGTCGAACGCGAAGCTGCCGTCGCCCTGCACCGATGTCGAGCGCGCTGCGCCGGACGGCGGCTGCAGCGTCACCACGGCCGTCGTCGACGGCTGGCCGTTGGCGAGCGTCACGACGCCGCTCACGCGGCCGAACACGGCCCGGCTGATCGTGGCCAGCAGGGTGACCTCGACCAACTGCCCGGCCCTGGCGATGGCGCCCGTCGCCGACGCATGGCCGACGACGTCCGGGTTGTTCGCCGAGAGCTGGAAGGTGCCGACGCTGGCGCCGGGGAATGAGTAGCCGCCATCTACGCCAGTCGTCGTGATCAGCGTCGGCAGCGAGCGACCGCTGGGCGTCGTCTGCGACAGCTGGACCCGCCAGTTCTTGAGCGGCGCGAGCGTGCCGGCTTCCACCAGCGTGCCGCGCAGCAGGCCGAGGGCGTCGAGCCGGAAGTTGGCGGCGAGCACCTGCCCGTTGACGTCGATCGATCCGGTGAAGCGGCCGCGGGCGCCCGTCGTCGGCTCGAAGGCCTCGGCCTCGATCGAGCCGAGCGGCAGGCCGGTCTCCGCGAACGCGCCCTCCTCGCTGGTGAGCGAGAAACCGATCAGCCGCCCGCTCTGGCTGAGCACCACCTGCGTGTTGGCCGCCGGCGTGCCGTCCGCCCTCAGCACGGTGCCCTCAATCGCGCCCGTCTGGTCGTACAGGTACACGTTGACCGCCGCGGTCTCGCCGTCGGCGGCGATCGCGCCCGAGGCGCGGCCCTGCGCGCCGTTGCGCAGGTCGAGGGCCGACACGACGAACTCGCCCTCGGTGAAGTTCGGGAAGCTCACCAGCCCGTCGGGCCCGGCGGTGAACGTCTGCGCCTTGAACGGGAAGCGCGACTGGCGTACCTCGACGCGCGCGCCGGGAATGGGCGTGACGGCGTCGCTGCCCTTCACGGCAACCGCAATCGTGCCCAGCCCTACCAGCCGCATCGTCAGGTCGAGGCGCTCGCCGGCGCGGACCGTGCCGCGCAATTCGCTGGTGCGGCCGGTCGCGGCCTCGTCGGCCGTCAACGTGAACGGACCGGCGTTGACCAGCGGGAACACGAACTCGCCGCGGTCGTTGGTGACGACCGTTTCATCCTGGATGCCCTGCGGCACCGATGTGCAGCTCGACTCGCCGCTGGCGCCCTCGGTGCAGAACACCTTGACGGCGTTGCTCTTGAACTTCAGTTGTACGTTGGCCGGCGCCGGCGTCGCGCCGTCGGGCAGGTAGAGCACGCCCGTGATCACGCTCGTGGGCTGCAGCCGCAGGTCGACGGGCACCTCCTGGCCGGGTGTTGCGATCTGGCTCTCGAACGTGATCGGGTCGGGGCTGAACTGGCCGAGCGCGCGCAGCGTGAAGGGCCCGACCAGCAGGCCATTGAACGCGAACTCGCCGGTCTGCGGGTTGGTGTCGACGATCTGGAAGTTCTGGACGAACTCGTAGCGGATGGCCACGCGCCCGCCGGCAATCAGCAGACGATCGCCAGAGATGCCGACACGGGCCGCGAGCCGCGTCACACCGTCAGCGGCGCTCACGCTGCCGCGCACGCGTCCACCGGCGCCGCGGAAGCGGATGTCCTGGCGCAGCGACTCGCCGTTGTAGCGCAGGGTGACGTTGGCGAAGTTCCCGTCGCTGAAGTCGGATCGGAACGCCGACAGCGTCCACTGGTCGACCGGCAGGCGATCGATGACGAACCCGCCGTTGCTGTCGGTGACGGCCTCACCGGCCACCTCGAGTCTGCCGATCTGCTGGCGGAACGCGTAGACGGTGATGCCGGCGACCTTCGTCACGCCGTCGGCCCCGTAGACGACGCCCGTAATACGCCCAAGTGACGGCAGCACGATGCGCACGTCGACGATCTCCCCGGGCCGGGTGACGTCGATCGTGGCGCTGCCACGGGCGCCGAGCGCGTCGCTCACCGCGACGATATCGCGGCGGCCGATGGGCACGTCGGGCAGCGTGAACTCGCCCTGATCGTTGGCGACGACGAGGCTGAGACCGCCGCCCACCCTGGCACCGGCCACGGCGATGCCGTTGGCATCGACCACCGTGCCGCGCACGACGCCGAGGCCGCCGGCGAGCACCACGTTGAGCTCGCGCGTCGCGTCGGCCGGCAGCAGCAGCCGCGTCTCGCCCTGGCTGAGCCCGCCCTGGTCGATGGCGGCCACGCGGTACTCGCCCGCCGGCAGCTGATCGAAGCCGAACCCGCCGGCCTCGCCTGACACCGCCGCGGCCACGGCGCACTCGTAAGGTTCGCCCGTGCCGGTCGGTGGACAGCGCACGCCGGCCTGGCTGCGGTTCTGGTAGTAGGCGTAGACCGTGACGCCCGGCGCGGCCGCAAGCGTGACGTCTCGGAGCACGTGGCCCCTGACGGCGCCGTACCTGATGGTCACGCCCTCGGGCGTGCGCTGGCCGAACAGCGTGAGGTCGCGCGTGAGGATGGCGCCGGCGAACGGGACGAGGTCGCTGATGGCCGTCTGCGCGCGCGCGGTGGTGTTGACGGCCTCGATCAGCACGTTGCCGACTGGCACGCGGGCAATCGTGAAGCTGCCCGTGGCGTCGGTGGTCGCACCGAACTGCGCGTTGTCGGTGAGGCTGGTGACGCGCACGGCGGTGAACGCCAGCGGCGCGCCAGACTCGTCCAGCGTCCGGCCGCGCACGGTGCCGCGCCCGATGAAGACGATGTCGACGTTCAACCGCTGCGCGGCGCGCGTGACCTGCAGCCGCACGGTGCGCGGCAGGTCGGTCTCGGGATCGAAGGCGATCAGCTTCATCGCGTCGGGCCCGACGGGCACGTAGTCCCAGCCGAACCGGCCGTCCGCGTCGGTGACCTGCTCGCTGATGCCCACCGTCGCGGTGCCGCTGCCGCAGTTGAACTCGTACAGCATGCGGACGCGGGCGTCGGCCACGGGCTTGCCCTCGGCCGTGAGCACCCGGCCGCTCAGCACGCCGGCCTGCTCGGAGACGGTGGCCTGCATGGGCAGGCTCTGCCCGGCGATGGCGTGGCCCGCGCGGTCGGCGGCGCCGCTGACGGTCACGGCGCGCGGCACGAACGGACCCAACGGATCGCGCAGCGCGAGGTAGGCCACGCGGCGGCCGGGCTGCAGGGCGACGCTCACCACGCGGTTGCCCTCGGGCAGGAACGCGGTGATGTCACCGGCCGGCCGTCGATCCTGCACGCTCGCGGGCGTGACCTCCTCGCTGAAGAGCACCGCGACGACGCGTCCGGCCGGCACCTTCCGACCTTCGTCCGCGCAGCCCACGAGGTCGGCGGCGGCCACCTGCCGCACGCCCAGCACCGCGGGCGGCGGATCCACCACCGCCGCGTCGGCCGTCGGCGCGGGCGAGCCGCCGGTGACGGGAGCCTCGCCGTCCACGCGTTCCACGCGCAGCCGCACCGGCGCATCGGCCGGGAAGTCGGCGACCGGCACCTCGTCGAGCGCGACGTTCTCGAAGACCATTCGCCGCAGCCCGTCCGCGGTGGGCACGACCAGGCTCAGCGTGTAGCGCGCGTCGGGCGCAGCGTCGGCCCGGCGCGCGAGGCGCACGACGTACTCGGGCGCCCGCGGCGTGACGATCGTGGCCAGGTGCGCGGCCACGGCGCCCGACGCGTTGCGCAGCGCCGCGACCTCGCCGAAGGCAATCGCCTTGGTGAGCTTGTCCTCGCGCGGCTGGCCACCGAGCGTGGCGCCGGCCGGGTCGAGGATTTCGAGATCGACCGGCGTGGCGCCGCCGCCCTGCCCCGCGACCAGCACCGAGACGTGCGGTGCGCGCGAGGTGGCCTGCTCGGCCAGCGCCTGGTGGAAGGCCGCCGGCCCGGCATCGAGGAGCCGCGCTGACAGCACCGATGCGAATGCGCCGGCGAGCACGTCGCCGCGCACCGACCGTCGGCGCAGCAGGTCGAACCCCTCGTAGTCGCGCTCGATGAGCCCCTTCAGTTCGGCCTCGCGCGGCAGGTCCAGCGCCTCGCCGATGCGCGCGTAGTCGCTGCCGGCGAAGTCGAACCACAGCGTCCCCACCGCGTCGGGCAGCGGCTCGCCGAGCGACACGCGCATGCCGGCCTCGGCGAGATCGATCGCGCGATCGATCACGAGCTGCTTCGAGAAACGGCTCAGATCCTTCGGCACGGCGGCGGGCGGCGCGGTGGCGAGCGCCCACGCGCGGCCGAGCAGGCCCAGCGCCGCGTCGCGCAACTCCTTCGGCAGGGCGCTCGCCTCGGCCGGCAGCACGAGCGACTCGGGCGAGAGCGGGATGCCGAGTTCGCCCACGGCCGTCTTGAAGGCGAAGCGTCCGGCGAGGTTGCCATCGCCATCGAGCGTCGCGGCGGTGACCTTTCCGGTGAGCGCCGAGATGAGCGAGAAGCTCACGGTGGCCGCGTCGCCCGGCGCGATGGCGTCGATCTCCTGCGTGGCGTCGCCCACCAGCCGCGCGCCGGCGATGTTGCGCGGGTAGAGGTTGAGGCTCACGAAGTTCGCGGGCGATTCCGACGTGTTGGTCACCGTCACGTCGAGCGTGTACGGCTCGCCGGCGTTGACGATCTCGGGATGCGTGAAGGTGAGCGTGAAGCGCGGGTTGCGCACGTTCACCATGCCCGCCGCCCGGCCCTGGATCGGCACCGGCCCCACGGGCAGCCCCTCGAGCGTTGCCGCAATCGTCATCTCGACGACGTGGCTGCCCTCGCGGCGGCCCTCCACGAGGAACTCGGCGTTGCCGGTCTCGCCCGGCGCGATCGTCGTGATGTCGTCGGCGGTGCCCAGCGCTCCGTCGGGCCCGGCCTGTGTGATGGCCTTGATGCGCGGCGTCTCGCCGGCGGTGGTGCGCGCCATCGCGAGCGGGTCGTCGGGCGTGCCGGCCACCTCGTCGTTTCCGGTGGGCAGCAGGATCGTGGCGGAAAGATCGCGTACCACGAGGTTCGACCCGGCGGGCGCCACGTTGCCGACCATGAGCAGCACGCTGAAGAACTGGTTGAGGAACCCGATGTCGCCCGGGATCACGATGACGCCCGGGATGGGCGGCACCACGAGCTGCTGGCCCTGCGGGGTCCTGGGCGGCTGCAGGGTGAAGCCCACCACGCTCAGGTTGGGCACCTGCGTCTGGATGCGCAGCGTGTCGGGGATGATCGTCTTCAGGTCGTGCAGCTGCGCCTGCGTGGATATGCTGCCCAGCGTGGCCGTCGGGTCGTCCGCGTCGGCGGGGCCGCGCAGCGTGGGCAGCACCACGGGGAACGAGATCGGGATCGCGGGGCCGTCGGCCACCGCGAACGCCGCCGTGAAGTTGTAGGCCTGGAAGTTCGACTTGTCGAAGACGATGCCGCGCTCGCGGATCTCGTCGGCGGTGAGCGGCCGGGCCGTGATCTGGGTGACCAGCAGCTTGTCGATCACCTCGATCTCGACCTGTTCGGGCGATCCGTGGAGCAGCACCTCGCCGCCGCTGACCAGCCGGATGTTCTCGAGCGTGTGGATGCCGGCGATCTTCAGCGCCGGGATCTGGAACGGGGTATTGGGCCGCGTCACCAGATCGAGCGGGCCCGAGAGGCTCGGGCCGCGCAGCGTGGCGCGCACCTCGGCGTCGGCCGCGAACGGCGGCACGGCGCCGGGGTCGGTGGGCGCCTGCAGGAACACCGACACGATGGTGGCGATGTCGCGAGGCACCACCTGGCGGGCGGGCTCCACCTTCAGGCCGAGCCCGTAGACCGTGATGTCCTCGCGCGCGAGCACGCGCGAGGCGGGCGGATCGGCCCACGCCGCCGCTGGCGGGAGCGAGGCGAGGGCCGCCAGCAGCAGCGGCAGGCGGCGGAGCGTGCGGGTCGTCATGGCGAGGCGGGGGGCGCGTGCGGTCATGGTCGCCTCCACCTACTGCACCGGGTTGAAGGAGCCCTTGGTGGCAGGTCTCCTCTGGAAGTCGTTCGGGCTGCTGGTGTCCGCCGTGTGCGGCACGCGTGCGACCGCCTCGTCGGCGGCGCCGATCGGGGCGCCGGTCACCGTCATCGCGTCGATGACCGTGCCGAGCGGATCGAGCAGCTCGAGCGTGGCGAGCGGCGCCATGGGGCCCGGCGCGTTGAGCACCAGCAGGCCAAGCGCCTCGAACACGTCGCGCGTACCGGGGAACGTGGGCCCGATGGGGACCGTCGTCGTGCCCCCCAGCGCGTCGGTGAATCGCAGTGACCACTGATCGAGCAGCGCAACCGGGCCGGAGAAGCTCACCTCCACCCATTGATCGGCCGCCGTGACGGCGCCGTCGCCGTTCCAGTCGGTGACCGGCACCGTTACCACCTCATTGATCGTGACCCTCGGCAGCTGCCCCGCCGCTGGGGGTGGTTCCACCCACACCCACGGGCACGTCGGACTGCCGAGCACGCAGGCGCCGGGTGACGTGTAGACGTGGTTCGCGAGCACGCCGGTCATCTGCGGCGCCGGGATCGTCACCGGGAAGGAGACGACCCCACCGGCCGCCACGCTCACCGGGAACGACTGCGTCGAGCCGAGCGGGGCGCCGTTGGCCAGCAGGTCGTCGCTGATGGTGACCGCCTGGTCGGTGGAGGTCGCGTTGATGGCGAACACCCGGAACCCGACCGTCTCTCCCGGGCGGTAGATCCGGCTGGTTCCGGTGGTGACGCGCTTGACGAGGCACACCGGCGCGCCCGCGCCGCAGCACTCGACGAGGATCTCCGCGTCGGGATCCCTGGCCGTGCCCATGCCGCTGATCGCCACGTCGGCCGAGTACAGGGTCTGGGCGGCACTGCTCGCGCGCCGCACGATGCGTGCGTCGAAGTAGGTGCCCGTGACGGGCACGACCTCGGCCACGGCCGGGTCGGCCACCGCATAGCTCAGCTGCACGCCCGGCGCCTGGGTGGGCACGTCGAACCCGACGCGTGCGTCGGCCAGGCCGACGGTGCAACTGGTCGTATCGCCAGCCGTTGAGCACGTGGGCGCCAGCGCGTCGAGATCGAACTCGAGGTGGAAGTCGACGCCGCCGGTGGTGAGCGCGAGGTTCACGCCGCCCTGGCCGGCCGTGTAGCCGCCGGGGATCGCGCGCTTCAGCGTGCGGTCGGTGTCAGGCGCCGTCAGCGAGAGCGACAGGGACGCCGAGGCGTTCAGGCGCGCTTCGCCGAAGGTGCGGACGAGCGGCCCCTTCGCGGGGTCGGTGTTGCACGTGAGGATGCTGGTGTGCGGCCTGATCGTGGCCCGCTGCAGTTGCGGCAGCACCCACGTCAGCACGGCATCGTCAGCCCGGCCCAGCGGGCCGAGGTCCATCGTGCCCTTCACGAACGTCAGGCCTGGCGCCTGTGACGTGATGCGGCCGTTGGGCGTGCCCGGCTCGACGCGTACGACGGGCTCCATGGCCTGGTAGGAGACCACCTGGTTGAGCGAGGCCTGCGGGTTCGCGTCCGTCAATCGCCGCAGCACGTCGGCCATCGCCTCCGCGCCCTGCGTCGGATCCCACGCCAGCATCAGCAGCACGCGATCCAGGGCGGGCCGCAACGCCTGGATGAACGTGCGGATGTCGACGCGCCCCGGGCCGCCGAGGAAGGAGAACCGCGCGTTCTCGACCGAGATGGCGCCCGCGTCGCCCACGAACGGCGTGCCGGCGATCGTCGACACCTGCGGCGCGGTGAGCAACAGCGGCGCGTTCCGCGACCCCGGCAGCGCCGCGGCGGCGAGGCTGGGCAGCGTCACGCCGGACGTGAGCCGTGAGGTCGGCACCAGGTCGATCTCGTCCAGGGCGAAGCCCGCGATGACGAGCGTGTAGCTGGACACGAGCCCCTGGTAGCGGCCGCGCACGAGGTTGACGCCGCAGCCGGCGATCGTGAGCACCCCACCCGGCCCCACCGACACCGCGGCGATCGGGATGCGGCTCGGCAGGTTGAGCGCGAGGCTGAGGTCTTCGCGGATCTGCTCCAGCGTGTTCATCAGGTCGCTGGAGGCGGGCACGGCAGCCTCGCCCCATTCCCACGTGGTGTTGGGGTCGGCCGTGACGTTCTGCTTCGGGGTCCCGTCCACGGGGTCGTAGACCAGTTCCAGCGGCCGTGTGCCTGAGCAGGTGACCGAGGCGACGACCGGCGGGGACAGGTCCAGCCTCGGGTCGCCGCAGTCGATGACGACCCGGCTCGCCGGCGTCGACCTGGTCCCGATCAGGTCGATCTGCGCGCGCGAGGAGATCGTCGACTCGCCGCGCTTGACCGCGGGCGAGGCGGGCTTCAGTTCCTGCTTGAAGACGAGATCAGGGAACCCGCGCCCGAGAGCGACCTTCGTCGAGTCGCCCAGGTGGTAATCCAGTGTGTACGGGCTGAGCCACTGCAGCCCCGGGGGCAGGATCCGCGAGGCCGGCACGTTGGGCAGCGGCAGGCGCACGATCCAGTCCTTCAGCGTGAGCGTCTTCGCGGCCGCGTCGACGGCGACGTCCCCGTAGAAGCGCACCGGGCTGTCGCCGGCCACCCTCTGGGCGCCGCCCTTCCCGAAGAGCGGCCACGAGGCGGCTCCGCCAGGCAGGACGAGGTTCAGCGCCTTCAGGACGTCGGCGCCAGCGGTTCCCGCCTCGAGTTCGATGGTCCCGCCGCCGAGAAAGAACAGCCCGTCGGTGCGCACGAGCGCCGGCTCCGTGCACCGCGTGATGGGGATGATCCCCGGCAGCGGGCTGGGGCTGCCGGCCGGCGTGAACATCGCTCCACCGTCGGCACGTTCCAGCATGGCCGCGTCGAGCCGTGGCGCCGAGAACACCAGCACGTCGTCGGAGCCCTTCCCCCAGCGTCCGAGGTCGAGCGTGCCGCTGACCTTGGTGAAGCCGGGGTTCTGCGCCTCGACCAGGCCCTGGAACCAGGCGTCGCTGCCGGTCCTCGACGTGATCGTCGCCACGTTCGGATCGGCCGACTTCACATCGTCGAGCAGTTGCACGAGCCCCACGCCGGCGGCGCGCTTCGCGCCGTGGATCAGTACCGTCGCCAGCAGCCCCGCTCCGCGCGCGCCGAGGTTGAACGCCTTCCCGACGATCTTCGTCGCGCCGCTCTCGGCGAACGGCTTCACGAAGTCGAGCAGCGCACTCGCCCTCAGCTCGCCCCTGCCCAGGTACTTGAAGGTCATGTCGGTCAGCTGGAGCTGGCCGATCCTGGCGAAGGCGTTGTACTGGCCCGAGCCCGGGAACAGCACGAACGGCGGATTCTCGAGCGAGAACGCCTTGGTGATCATCGTGCCCGCGAGGTTCAGCTCGGGCACCGGCTCGAGGTCGATCCCGTCGAGATGGAAGCCCGCGAGGATCACGGCGAAGTTCGAGGTGGTGTCTCCGCGCCGCGCGCGCAGCACCTGGATGCCCGCCTCCTCGACCTGCAGGATGCCGTTGACCACCTTCACCTTGCTGGCGGGAATCACCTGAACCGGGATGGTGACGCCGGTCTTCTCCGACAGCTTCTGGATCAGCGTGTTCAGGAGCGACGAGACGTCCGGCATCCCCGGAATGGCGGGCACGCCAGGCCCGCCGCCCGGCAACGGCAACCCGACCCTGCCGTCGGAGGAGCCGCCCAGCCAGTCGAACTGCGTCTGCGGATCGGTTGCGACATCGGTCGTGACGCCCGTGGGCGAGCCGCCCAGCGTGAGCCAGACCGACAGCTGTTCGGTCGAGGGCAACGCCGGCATCGGGATGATCGCCGGGCGCAGCTCGAGCTGATCCTTGTACTTGTCGGTGCCGCCGGTCAGGCCCCAGATGTCGAGGGTGCGCTTGTCCGTCCCCACGTAGGCGAGGCCGCGCTCGTTGTCCGCGCGAAGCGCGCTCACCTCGGGGTAACGGGCGGTGAACAGGATGCGATCGTCGCGGCCGTCCACGGGCCGCCTGTCGAGCAGGCCGGTGCGCTCGAGATCGGAGACATCCACCATGTAGATGGCGTCGCCCTCGCCCAGTTGCCGCGAGTAGTAGCCGCCCGCGAGCAGGGTCTTCCCGGTGGAGAGCGGCGCCAACTCGTACGTGATGCCCGGCATCGGCACGTCGCCCAGCAGCGCCAGCGACTGCGGGTCGGTGGCGTCGACGATCGTGATGCCCTGCACCCCGCCCACGAAGAGCAGGTCGCGGTGCTCACCCGGGCCGATCGTGCCGTCGCCGTTGCGGTCGGAGGGCACGCCGGCCTTGAAGGCCAGACGGCGACCCGAGTCGTTGAGGCTGAACGACGACACCAGGCTGAGGTCGGGGTCGAAGACATCGAGGCTCGACGCCGCGCCGTAGTTCCCGTTCAACGCGACGACCTTGTTGCCCGCGATCGTGACGACGTCGCTGTAATCGCCCGAGAAGAACCCCTCCAGTTGCCGCTGCAGGGGATCCGGGGGACGCCGGACGCCGGTGACCGGATCCTTCGGGTCGATGCTCTTCGTCAGGTCGAGGGCGAACAGGCCAACCTCGGCGACGCTCACGAACCCGAGCGGCGGGCTCGTGGTGGTGGCGGGAATCGTCGCGAGGCCGGACAGCCTGCCAAAGGCTTTCACGGTCCCTTTCTGAGTGTAGGGAACCACCCGTTCGGGATTCGCGGCCAGGACCTTGCCGCCGATCTGGCTCAGGGCGGCGGGGTTGGTGACGTCGAGAATCGAAATGAACGAGAAGTCGATGTTCCACGCCCCGGCCACGACGTAACGCTCGCTGGGTGGCGGAGCGGGCGGCAGTTGCGTTGGCAGGTGCGCGACGAAGACGCACCCCGGGCAGCTCTCGACGAGGTTGCAGCCCGCGGCGGCCATCTGCGGTCCGCACTGCTGCTGGTAGCCGTCGAGGCAGCGATCCACCAGGCAGTCCAGCCGCTGATCGGCCGTCGGGAACCCGTCGATGCACGACTGGGTGCAGGCGGCCGTGCCCGAGCCCGGCGTGAGGACGCAGGCGTTGGCTGGGCTCCTCAGCGCACCGCACTCGGCCCTCCGGCGCAGGGTTTCGGCATTCTCCCGCCCGGCCAGCGCCTCCATCTCCTGCATCAGCTGGGCATAGGTGATGACGTAGTCCGATCCCTGATTGGCGGGCCGGAACGCCTGCATGCCCTTCTCCCAGGGATCCTTGATGTAGACCCACGTTCCCTCTGGCGTGCCGTCACCAATCAGTCCCTGCACCACGCGCGAGTGCGTGCCCGGCATCCACGCCGTGACGTGCAGCGGCCCGTACTTCTCGAGCAACTCGCGGAACTTGTCGACGGAGTAGCTCTGGGCGGGCTCGGCCACGAACCCGACCTCGTCGAGCAGGGCCAGATCGTTTCGCTCCCATCCCTTGTTGGACTTGAATACCGACAGCGCGTATGGGCTGCCGCCTGCGAAGTCGGCGTCGCTGAAGTAGCGCTGATCCCGCCAGCCGGCGATCATGGCGATCGAGGCCGCCCAGCACGACATCGCCTGCGTCTGCGGGATCAGCTGGACGTCGTGGAAGACGAACACGGGATAGAGGGCACGCGGGTCCGACGCGTTGGCGAGGCGGGCCTGGCGGTAGCCTGCCCCGCTGCGCGACCGCTGCTCGGGCGCCCGCGGGTCGGACGCATCGACGACATGCGCCTTGAAGCCATTGCGATTGGCCGTCGAGGCCACCACCCAGTACGGGATGGACGCAGACATCGCCCCGGGGCGGTCGAGCATCACGACGTCCTGCACGGCGTCGGGCTCTCCAGGCGGGCCCGACGTGTCGAGCTGGATGGACGACATCTTCCACGGCCTGAAGACCACGACGGTGAGGCTCGCGGTGGACAGGCGCTTGCCCGAGGTGGTTCGCAGCGCCGACAGGCCCACCTCGTACTGCTCGCCGGGCCGCAGGGGCGACTCGGGCGTGAAGGTCGCCGTCAGGCGATCAGCACTGAGCGTCCACGTCCCCTGCACGGTAGCGCCCGTGTTGTCCTCGAGGGTGGCCAGCCCGATCGTGGACGGATCGACCGGTTCGGGGAGCTTGAAGCTCACGGGAGAGGCCGGATCGAGGTTCAGGACCGTCGGCTGCGTCGGCGGAAGCGGCGCGGTCGAGGACGCCTCCTGAATCGGCAGTTCGAACGGCTGGTTCGGCGGCGGCACGGGGCCCGTGACCAGCGACGAGGCGCCGGTCAGCGGGTCGCTCACCTGCACCTTGAACGTTGGAATGCGCAGGTAGGCGATCTTGCCGTCGTCGTAGTGGATGTCGAGCTCGTACCGGTTCGCGGGAACGTGATCGAAGCGGTAGATCAAGCCGCCGCCGTTGAGCCGTGCCGCACCGGGACCATGGACGTCGACCACCGTCTGCGACGCCCCATCGACCGAGAGGACCACGCGCACCACGCCGGGCGCCGTGATCTGCTGGTCCGGCGGCAGGTTGGCGTTGGCCTGGGCAATCTCGGCCTGAGTGGGATCGATGGTGCCGAGCCTGACGTTCAGCACGAGGTTCCCGGGATCGACGGCGTACGGCGTCACGACAGGGTTCGCGACGACACGGCGATTGCCAGCCTGGTCGACGATCTCCACGGCGAACTGGTCGTCGACGGCATCGCCCTCGAGCAGCACGCTCGGGTCCACCACCGCCCGCTGCACCGAGCCCAGCCCTGAGGCGAATTTGTTGTTCCTCGTCACGTTCAGGACCGAGAACTCGCGGTCACCGACCTGGAACTCGCTGAGCGGAACGGTGACTCGCACGTAACGGGTGGCACGCGGCACCAGGGCCAGCGTCCGTGCGCCGGGGGCGCCCTCGACCACCAACGCGTAGGCGTCGGCCTCGGCGCCTTCCACCGATACCAGGTCGGGGAACCGCCCGGCGCCGCTCGCGTCGACCTCCGATTCGAACCGCCTCGTGTATCCGCGCGTGAGGTTGCGAATCGTCAGCACGCGATCCGAGGGCAGGAACTGGGGCGAGGCGGCGGCGAGGTCGAAGGTGACGCGCGCGTTGGTGATCGTGGCGTTGCCCGTCGCAAGCGGGAGGCAGACGCCCTTCAGGGCCGTGAGCGCGTTCTGCGTCATCGCGGTCCACGGCTCGAAGGCGCTCTCGAAGTTCCACAGGTAGTCGGCACCCGTCCGGACGGGTGCGCTCGAGTCCACCGGATTGAGGCTCGGAAGCCACACGCCGGGCGCGGGCACGAACAGCGGCGCCAGCACACCCGGCGGGAGCGTCTGGGATCCCGGAACGATGCCGTACACGACGCCCAGCGGGCGCGCCGAGCGCAGGAACCCGAACACGCCGGAGCCGGTGACGCCCGGACACGGCGGTGACGACGTCTGGACACGGCCGCCGATGACGCGGGCCGTGTCCACGACATTGAGTCGCGTGGTGCCGTCGAGCTCCACCGCCTGCGTCAGCGCCCACTGGTCGTCGACGGTCACGCCGGGTGGCGCCGGAATGCTCATGTTGAGGTAGGCCTTGGGCCAGACCCCACCGAGATCGAGGCGCACGCCGCCGGTGAACGAGAAGTTCTGCCTGTCCCAGGACGCCAGCTGATACGGGAACTGCGCTTCGGTGACGAACCCGACCGTGACGACCGTCGCCGTCTCGAACGCGTCCGCAGGCACATCGACCGCTGCGCCGCCGGCCTCGACGCGCCCTCCCTCGGCACCGATGACCTGTGACACGCTGCCGTCGGGGTTCACGCTCCTGAACACCGGCACGTCGACGAGGATCTCGTTGCCGGCCTGATCGCGGATGACGATCTGCAGCTTGTGCGAGAGCGCCGCGGCGATCGACGCCGAGAACGAGCCGTCGCCGTTGACCAGCGCCACCTGCTGCTGCTTCGTCGCCAGGTTGCGGATGGTGACCCGATCGCGCGGGCTCGCGGTGCCCTGCGACGCCGCCACGGTGGTGAGGCCGTTGTCGGGAATCGACGCCGAGATGCTGCCGGCCGGCGGCAGCGGCGGCGGCGTGGTGTCGAGCGTGTCGAAGGCGATGGCGACGGGCTGGCCGAGACGGTTGCCCGACAGGTCGGTGACATTGGCCGACAGCGTGAAGGTGTGATGGGTATCGGCCGCCATCGGCGCCGACGGCCGCACGGTGAGCACGGTGCCGGTGGAAGACAGCGCCAGCGTGGCCGCCACCGTCGACGTACCGGCCGCCAGCACCACGTTGCCCGCATTCGCGCCCGTGATCGACGCCACGTCGATCGGCTTGCTGAAGGTGACGGTGATGGCCGACGACAGGGCGACGTTCACCGCGCCGTTGGGGGGCGTGATCGAGGTGACGGCCGGCGGCTGCGGCGCCAGCGTCAGGTCGAGCGGCGCTACGGCGTTGAAGGGGAGCGTGGCCGCCCCGGTGCCGCGATCGTTGCGCACGACGTCGGCCGCGACGAACGTCGTCGGCCCGCTGCGGGCGGCCGCGAAGTAGGCGCCGTCGCCGCGCGAGAGCGACGCCACGGCGAACGCGCCCGTCGTGACCAGCGCGCCGGCAAACGGCGCGTTCGTCAGCCCGCGCACGAGGCCGGCGGCAAAGCCGAGCGGCGCGTCGCTCTGGAGGAACAGATAGCGGCCGGGCGTGCGGACGCCCTCGAGCGCCGTCGGCGCGCCGCCGAGCGTCACGTCGGAGATCAGGCGCCCGCCGCTGAGCCGCGCCAGCGCGCGCAGCACCAGCCGCGTGCGACCGCCCACCTCCATCACCTGCACCAGCAGCACCCTGGACGGATCGGTGACGCCGGCCGGCTGCGGAATCGACAGCGCCGCGGGCAGCTGCAGCGTGCCCTCGAAGCCGAGCTGCATCGCGCCGGCGAGGCTCAGTCCGGGCGGCGCCAGCAGGCCCGCGAGACCCGAGGCGTCGAAGGTGTCGAGGGTGAGCGGCGTCTGCTCGGCGAGCGCGCCGGGCGGCACCACGAGCGCGGTGCCGTTCTGCCCGGTCACCGTGCCGCCGTCCGAGCCCGCCAGCGGCAGGCCCACACCGGGCGGCGAGGCGACGAGCGCCACCGAGATCACGCCCTGCCTCAACGCGATCGGATCGAAGGTCAGCGAGGGCGACACGACGTGGACTGCCGCCAGGCCGCCGGCCGCCGCACCCACCTGGTAGAACACCAGGTCCTGCCAGAACGGATCGGTGGTGACCGAATCACCCGACATGTAGGTGTAGGACTCGCCGACCGCCGCGCGCAGCACGAGGCCGCTCGAGGTGGCCGCCGCGGGCGTCACGCTGCTCGTCATCATCGAGAACACGCCGGGCCTGTAGAAGAGCACGGCGGGGCTGGGCGCCAGCGCGCCAGCCGCCGCGTCGTCGAGCGACGGCGCGGCGACGCCGGCAACCAGCGTCCCGGCAGCCGGCAGCGCCGGCGCGACCGGCGCCGCGTCGGGCACGATCAGGACGTGCTGCCCGCCGCGCGAGACCGGCGCCTCGTACTGACCGTCGCCGTTGCGCGTGGCGGTGCCCGTCGCACGCCACGCCCGGATCGTCTCGTCGTAGCGGGCCACGATCACCGGACGCGCGGCGCCGACATCGAAGACGTCGGGAGCGCGCCACGTGGCCGGCGCGGCCATCGACACCGCCTCCGGTCCGATGTCGAGGGCGCCAAGCGGTGACCATCCCGCCGGCAGCGGCGCGCGCAGGCCCTGGCCGCTCACCACCGTCATGGTCACCTGCGGCGCGCCGCCCAGCACGCCTGCCGGCACCGCGAGCGCGTGTGCGCCGCTGGTCAGCGTGCCGCCGGAGACGCCCGAGATCGCCAGCGCCGGACCCGCCGGCGTCAGCCGCGCGTCGAGCGGCGCCACGGCCTGGCCGGCCGGCAGCGTCACCTCACGCCACACGACGGTGTAGCCGGCCTTCGACAGCCGCAACCGGCCGCTGCCGCCCGTCGCGCGAATCGTGTAGCGTCCCCGCGCGTCGGTGGTCGCCTGCTCGCCATACTGCAGCCCCTGCGCGTCGGTGCCCGACAACTGCACCGTGACGCCCGCCAACGGCAACCCGGTCGCATCGTCGTACGCCTCGCCGGCGATGACGCTGCGGGTGACGGCCTGCGGCGCCACGATGGCGATGGTTTTCGACGCCTCGGTGTGGTTGGCCGAGAAGTCGCGGGCCATGGCCGAGACGGTGACGGTGCTGCCGGCCGCCGCCTGCGGCGGGACGACGTACGAGAGCGAGAAGGGTTCGACGGTCTGCGCGGGCAGCGCAGCCGCATCGACGGCAAACGTCACGTCGACCACGCCGACATCGTCGGTAGCCGTTGCCGTGACCGTGACGCGCTCGCCGGGCAGCGCCTGCGATGGTCCGTCGAGCGAGAGCGCCGGCGGCGTGGTGTCGGCCGACGCGGCGATCGACATCGTGGCGCTGTCCTCGGCCACGTTGCCCGCCACGTCGATCGCGCGCGCCACCAGCGGCACGCTCGTGCCGGGCTGCGCGTCGGCGGCGACGGTGGACGTCGCGGTGAACGGCGGCGCGCTCGCGCGGCCCACTTCGGCGCCCGCGGCGAGGAACACCACCTCCGCCACGCCGCTGTCATCGCTCACGCGCGCCGAGAGCAGCACTGGCGAACCGGGCGCGGAGGCCGGCGGCGCCAGCAGCAGCACGGCCGGTGGCGTGGTGTCGGGCACCGCGCTGACGGTGACCGCGGCGAGCGCCGAGGCGCTGTTGCCCGCGGCGTCGAAGGCCGCGGCCTTCACCACTACCTGCTGGTCGGGCGCGGCCACGGCCGGCAGCGTCACCTGCCGCTCGTACGGCGCCGCCGCCACATCCTCAGGCGCGCCAGCGTCCACGGTGAAGCGGACGACGCTCACGCCGACGTTGTCCGAGGCGCTGGCGGTGAAGGTGACCGTGGTCCCCGGCAGCGCCTGCGCCGGACCGGTCAGCGTGATCACCGGCGGCGTCTTGTCGGAAGCCGGATCGATGACGATCGAGCGCGTCGCCGTCCCCGGCGCCCCCTGGGGGTCGCTGACCGTCAGTGCGACGGTGAAGGTGCCCGCCTCGGGGTACGTGAACGAGGGCGTGGACGATGAGGCGCTGCTGCCGGCGACGCCGAAGTCCCATGCGTACGTGAGCGGATCGTTGTCCGGGTCGGTCGACCCCCGCCCGTCGAACGAGACGGCCACGCCCACCGTGCCGCGCGTGGCGCCCGTGATGACGGCCGTCGGCGGCCGGTTGGCCGGCGGCGTGGCCGAGACGGTGACCGTCTGCGACGCCGTGGCGCTGCCGCCGCGGCCATCGCTGACCGTGAGCGTCACGGTGAAGGTCCCGGCCGTCGCAAACGCATGGCCGACCTGCGCGCCGGCGCCGTCGATGCCGTCGCCGAAGCTCCACGCGAACGACAGCGGATCGCCGTCGGGGTCGCTGGAGCCAGACCCGTCGAAGGACACCGTGGCGTCCACCAGCGACGAGGTGGTGGACGCGGTGAAGTTCGCCGTCGGCGGACGGTTCGGCTGCGCGCCGACGATGACGTCCTGCGCGAACTCCGTGGAGGCCCCGCGGCTGTCGGTCACCGTGAGGCGGACGCGGTACGTGCCGGGCTGCGCGAAGACACGCGACACCTGTGCGCCGCTCACCGGCGCGTCCTCCGCGAAGACCCACGAGAAGGTGATCGCGTCGCCGTCGGGATCGCTGGAGCCGCTGGCGTCGAACGACGCCGACTCGCCGGCCACGGGACTTGCGGGCGTGATGGTGAAGGTGGCCGTCGGCGGCCGGTTGGGCGGCGGCGACACCGTCACCGTCTTCGTCTCGGTCGTCACGCCGCCGCGCCCGTCGTCCACCGTGAGGGTGACCGTGAACGCGCCTGCCGCCGGGAACGTCCGCGTGACGACCACGCCCGTCGCGGGCTCGAGCGTCTCGAAGGTCCAGGCGTAGGTGAGCGCGTCGCCGTCGGGGTCGCTGGAGGCGCCGGCGTCGAACATCACCGCATCGGTCGTGAGCGGCGCAGCCGGCGAGAACACGAAGGCGGCCGTCGGCGCCTGGTTCGTCGCCGGCGGGCCCACCGTCACCGTCACCTGCCGGGTGGCCGTGTCCTCCCCGCCCCGGCCGTCGCGCACCGTCAGCGACACGGTCACCACCGTCTCGCTCGACACCGTGAAGGTGTGCGTCAGCGTCGCCGCCGTGCCCACCACCTGCCCGTCATACCGCCACGCGTACGTCAGCACATCGCCCGCGTCCGGGTCGCTCGACGCGCTGCCGTCAAACGTGATCGGCGTCCCCGAGGCCACCGTCGCCGGCGACGCAATCCGCGCCGTCGGCGCCTGGTTCGCCGGCGGCGGGCCCACCGTCACCGTCACCTGCCGGGTGGCCGTGTCCTCCCCGTCCCGGCCGTCGCGCACCGTCAGCGACACGGTCACCACCGTCTCGCTCGACACCGTGAAGGTGTGCGTCAGCGTCGCCGCCGTGCCCACCACCTGCCCGTCATACCGCCACTCGTACGTCAGCACGTCGCCCGCGTCCGGGTCGCTCGACGCGCTGCCATCAAACGTGATCGGCGTCCCCGAGGCCACCGTCGCCGGCGACGCAATCCGCGCCGTCGGCGCCTGGTTCGTCGGCGGCTCGCTGCGCAGCTCGAAAGCGCCCACCGCGGTCATCAAGGGCGTGATCACCCCCACCGGTCGGGGCCCCAGAGCCGCCGCAGCCGCCACCGTGATGTTGGCCGTCAGCGATGTGGCCGAGTTGACGGCGCTGTGGTTGATGGTGATGCCTGAACCGAACGTGACCCGCGTCGAGGCGGGATCGAACGCGGCGTTGCCGGCGAGCGTGAGCGTGATGTCCGTGGTGGTGCCTGGCTGCGCGTACGCGGGCGAGGCCAGCAGCCTGACGATCTCGACCGAGACTCCCTCCGACACTTCGCCCGTGGACGCGTTGCGCACGCTGATGGCCGAGGCTCCCGTCGGCAGATCCGCCGGCACGCGCACCGTGAGTCGGCGGAGCGATCCGGTGGAATCGAGGGCGCTCACTGCCGTCACCGTGCCGGTGACGCCCGGTCCGCCAGCGGCTGGCACGAAGGTGACGATGTTCTCGGCGGCGACGGCGGAGAAGCCCGAACCCGTGATGCGGACGGTTGCGTCTGCGGAGGCCGCCGCCGGCACGATCGATGTGATCTGGCCGGCTCGGGCAGCGGCGTCCATGACGCCCCACGCCAGCGCGGTGAACAGGACGAGGGAGATTGAACGAGCGATGCGAGCAGGCATGGCAGTCCGGAAGGAGCGCTCAGCGGAGGCGGCCCATGGCAGGCGCACTGCACGCCTTCCCATGACCGCACCCGTCTCATGGAGCCCCACGAAGGGGATCAGTGGCGAGCGGAGGGAGAAACGTGACAGCGGGCCAAAAAGGGAAGCGGGCTGACGGTGCCACGGCACGCGTCAGCCCGCGACGCCCTGGAGACAGGGCGCGGATTCCGGAGGCTTGTTATGGGCGGCGGACGCGACGCGCGACGGCCACCCCCAGGCCGCCGGCCAGCAGCACCAGCGTGGCGGGCTCGGGAACGGAGACCTCGTCTGGCGCCGGGTTGTAGAAGATCGACGCGTTACCGCACTGCTCGCCATCCCCACAGTAGTCGTACGTGATGGTGTTGTCGAACGTGATGGTGCCGGTGTAAAGGCGGTTCGGCGCGGTGGCGCCGCGAAGGTCGAACGAGAGGACCGCCGTGAGCCCGTAGTAGTCCGGGTTCCAGAACTGGACGCCCATGGGGCTGGCAGTGAGATCTCCCAGGGATTCCACGTAGGCGCCGAAGGTAAGCGTCATGCCTTCGAAGGTGGCCGCTTCGCCGAAGAATGTAGCGAAGGAGCCGTTGGTCTCGTTGGTGATCGATAGCACCCCTTCGTCAAACAGCTCACCGTCGAGGGCGAACGTACCGATCCTGATCGGCGCCGCCTGGGCCGCCTGCGCCCCGGCGAACGTGATCAGCGCCGCCGCCACCATCGTTTTCAACTTGCGGAGCATCACTGCCTCCAACGTCACGTCACACCCTCGACCCAAGCGACGGCGAACCAAATCCTTGAAGTTCACCGCGGGTTCAACATCCACGCCAACCTCAGAGCACGCGAGAACTCGATGTCTCGCTAACCTCAACCCGGCTTCTCGTCAGCATATTCCACCAACAAGGCGACTTCTGGGATCCGATCCATTGAAAATCGGGGTCGGAGCCATTTTTCACCCGGTCGGGAAATCGGGGTCGGCGGGAAATCGGGGTCGGAGCTACTTTCGCGCGCCGCCACCAGAAAAAAGAACCCGACCCCAATTACGTGTTCCCAGAGAAATAGGCCCGACCCCAATTACGCGCGACCCCAATTACGCGACGACACCGCCCGCTGTTGGTGAAGAGTGGTACCTGCCGGCGGATCGTGTCACGCCCCCGGTGTCCCGCCGGCGCGGGCGTGCCGCCAGGTTCTCCGATCTCGACCGCGGGGATTGCCTCCAGCCGCCGACTCGGCGTGGCACGGGACTACATCTTCTCGTGGCGAGGAATCCTCGCGGGCGGGCTCATCGGCCTCCGGCGAGCGGTCCCGGAAGCCCGGAGCGCCAGAAGGGGGGTTGGCAGAACGGCGGCCGGTAGCAGATGATGCTAGCAGCCCGTGGCAAGAGTGGCGCTGCGTCCGACGGGCGGGGCATCCCGGCTGGCGGCGTTGCTCCTCCCCAAAATACTGGCCGTATTCTCGGTCGTCGCGCCTGGCCATCCGGGCGCCGCGCCCGTCTCGGCGCGACGCGGCACTTCCACCACGGACTGCTTGGTTCGGGGCTGGCGCGGTCTTCGCGGCCGGGCCCGGAGAATCTTCTCGTGGAGTCGGCGTGACTTTCGTGCGCATGTTCAGGCCAGCGTCGTCCCTGGTGGCGGTGCTCACCCTCGCGCTCGGCGCGATCGGGTGCGGCAGCGATTCGCCCACCGCCCCTTCCAGCTATGCCCCCTTCGGCACCACGGATCTGCGTGTGGGCACCGGCACCAGTGCCGTGGCGGGCAGCGTGCTGACCGTGCACTACACGGGCTGGCTCTACGACGGGTCGAAGCCCGACGCCAAGGGGCTGCAGTTCGAGACCTCGCGAGGCGGCACCCCGTTCACCTTCACGCTCGGTGCGGGCCAGGTCATCGCCGGGTGGGAGCAGGGCATCCTGGGCATGAACGCCGGCGGCCTGAGGCGCCTGGTGCTGCCGCCCTCGCTCGCCTACGGCAGCAGCCGGAATGGCATCATCCCTCCCAACGCGACGCTCGTCTTCGAGGTCGAACTCGTGGAGGTCCAATGACCTCCCGGCACGTGTCTTCGAGCGTTGCGGCCGGCCTCGAGACGGCGATGGGATTCCGGATTCCAGCCACGCTGCTCGCCGCGGCCGCCGCGCTGCTGGCAGCCTCCGGCGCCATGGCGCAGACGGTGAAGGTGCGGCAGGCCCCCCCCGGCGCGGCCATCGAGGTCGTCTACGGCACGTCGGTCGTGGCCACCGCCACCGCCGACGCCCGCGGCGCGGCCGACGTGGTCGTGCCGCCATCGAGCGGCGCCAGCGGTGACGTCGACGCACACCTGTTCGTCGACGAGTGCGGCGATCGCCGGAAGGTGATCGTCAACCCGGCGGGCACGGCGCTCGCGCCGCAGGAAGCCGCGTGCGCCCGGCACGAGATCGCGGGCTTGTTCCTGGTACGGCAGGCCAGCACGCTGGTGATCACCCTCACGCCGACCGCCCCGTCGCTGCTGTTGCGCCAGGGGGCGTTCGATCCCGACGCGCCGCCACGCGAATGGATGGCCGCGCCCCGAGGACTGGTGCTCTCGGGCGGCACGGGCCTCAGCTTCATCGGCAACACCGGCGCCATCGCCTGCGGCACGGTCGGCAACTGCTCGGCCGACGGCACGGCGCTGGGGTTCTCCGGGAACCTCACCTACTGGTTCACGCCCTACCTGGCGGCCGATGTCGGCTACTTGAAGCCCGGCGACATGACGGCCGAAGGCACCGGCGAAGGTTACCGCTTCACGAGCACCCTCGACAGCCGCGTGCTCACCATCGGAGGGCGCGTCGGCGTGCCGGCAGGCCCTGTCCGCTTCTTCGGGAAGGCGGGCGCCGATTACCACTGGGCCACGTTCTCGACGTCGCAGACCATCGACCAGCGGACGATCACCGTTGGCGAGGCAACCGAGACGATTCCCGGTGGGACGCAGGACCTGGCGCTCGAGACCAGGGGGTGGGACTGGGTGTTCGGTGGCGGGCTCGAGATGTGGTTCACCCGGCACTTCGCGATCTACGCGGAGTTCGGGCGCGCCGGGCTGAAGGGCGATCCCGTGCAGAAGGTGGAGGGAGCCCTCGAGGATCGCGCCCTCTACCTGATGGTGGGCGCCAGCGTCCGGATCGGGCGCTGATCGGCGAGACGGGTCGTCGCCCCGATGGGGCGACCCGATCCCGCCTCCCGGCTACGGCTGCTCCACCCACGTCCGCAACGCCGACTCCAGCGTTCGCGGATCGTCGAGGACTCCCGCAATCGCCCACTGGATGCGCTCGCCCTGCATGCCGATCACGACCGGGGCTCCCTGCAGGCGCAGCGCCTGCCGTGCCTGGCCCTGCGCGTCGGCGTACCACGACGCAGCCGACAACGCCTCGGGCACGGCCCTCGAGACATAGCCCGCCGCTTCGGCGTGCGCGGCGGCCCCGACGATGAGCACCGTCGCACCGGGCAGGGCTGGCGAGTCCCACCGGGCCATGTCCCGCAGCAGCCCCTCGCACGCGCGGCAGGACGGCGTCACGTGGATCAGCAGCCACTTCCCCTCGCGCACGAGCCCCGCGCTGGGCGTCTCCACGCCGCCGGCCGAGATGACCGTGAAGACCGGCAGCGGACGCTGCTCGATCGCGCCCACTCCCACGGCCGCCAGGGCCATCGCGGCGGCGATGGCGCCGCCCCACCACCTGCGTCTCACGCCCATCACGTTCTCCCGCGTCATGGAATCACGAAGTTCCTGATGGCCGCCCGTTGCGGCGCGGTCAACCCCGCCAGCGCGTTCGGATCGCTGAGATCGGCCAGCGCGCGCAACTGCTGCTGCAGCGCCGCGAGATCCTCCGGCGCCCGCTGCGCCGCGAAGTGCAGCAACCCGATCGTCCCGAAGGCGGGCAGCTTCACCACGTAGGCGTACCTCGCGTCGCTGTCGGCATGGCTGGCGTCGGGCAGGTCGAACCCGCCGGCCCTCACCGGCGCGCCGGCGCCGCCGAGCACGAACCCCGCCACGGCCATCGTCGGCGACTCACTCGACACGAACGTCAGCGTGGTCGGCGAGGCCGTGCTGTCGAGGGTGAAGGCCCCGTCGTCCTCCATGTCGTGGCGCAGCCAGACGACCAGCGTGCGCTCGTAGGGGAGGGCATTGGTGATCTCGTCGTGGAAGCGGACGAAGCCACCCGAGGGCGGCGAGAACACCCGCCGCGTGAACAGGATCCCCTCGTCGAAGGACGGCCCGATGGTGAGCAACCGGCGGCCCGCGTCAGCCTCCGCGTAGCTCGCCCCGCCAAAGGAGGTGTCGCCGTCGCTGGCCTGTATCGCCCGATGGAACACGGCCGGCACGCCGTTGGGATTCGCCCAGTCGACGATCGCAGCCCGCCCGAAGTCGAGGCCGTAGGCGAACTGGTCGTCGCCAACCAGCGCGAAGTCGTCGCTGATGGCCGTGCCGAGTCGCGCGGTGGCGGTCGTGGTCTGCCCCGGCTGCAGCACGCCCGACACCACGGCGTAGACGCTCTCTCCGCTGGCCGGATCCCAGCGATCGACCTGGGCCCGGAACGGCCCCGGCGGCAGGTCGGTGAAGCTCACGGTGCCGCCTGCGCCGGTCGCGACGTAGTAGCTGTCGGACCCGAGGGGGCCGTCGGATCCGAATGGCAGCAGCGCCACGTAGGCATCGGCGACCGGAGTGCCCGCGGGATCCAGCACGGTGAGATCGAGCGCGGCGCGCGACGGCGCCCGATAGTCGACGGCCAGGGTGAACGGGGACGGCGCAGCCGTGACGTCGGCGACCATCGACGCATACTGATAGCGGCCCTTCGTCGAGTCGTAGTACTGCACCTGGACGTGGATCGGCCCCAGGGGCACGTTCTCGAAGATCGCCGTGCCCGTGGTCTCGCACGTGGTTCGCGAGAAGGCGAGCCCGGCGCTGCCGAGGCCGGCACAGAACTCGGCGACCGCCGTCCCGTCCGGCCCGATGGCGCTGACCTCGACGGTGGTCGAGGGCGGCATGGTGAGGTCGAGCGCCAGGACCTGGTCGGCCTCCGTCACGGTTGCCTCGACCGTCCGCGTGAGGCCAGAGTCGTAGTCCTGCGCCATCAGGGTCATCGGCCCCACCGGCACGTCGTAGAGCCGATAGCGGCCCGTCGCGTCCTTGTAGGTGGTGTAGGTCGTGCCCGCCGACGTCACCGCGAACAGGTTCGGGTTCGGCACGGGTGCGCCACCGTCGAAGCTGACGACGCCTGTCACCACCGAGATCGGGAAGGTGACGTCCACCACCTTCGTCGAGTTCGTGGCGTCGGCCGCGAGCGGCACGACGAGCATGTTGTCGTAGCGCGATGGCGAGCGCACCTGCAGGCGCGCGCCCGCCGTCACGGCGACCAGCGGGAACTCGAAGACGCCGGCGGCGTTCGTGCTGCGCGAGGCGGTGGTGAAGTGCGTCTGGCCCTCGCTGCAGGACTCGGGCCGCACGGCGCACGGCACCTGCACGTACACCGGCGCGTAGCTGATGGGCGTCACGAGATCGCTTGCGGTCACCGTGCCCGTGAGCCGCACCACGTGGCCGTCGACGACGAAGTCCACGACGGCGGAACGGCTCTCGTCGAGCACGCGGTCGGTAACGACGATCTGGCCCGACACGACGCCGTTCATCGTGAGCGTGACGCGGAAGCGGGTGCGCGCCATCACGACGTCGCTGAAGGCGTAACGTCCGTCGGCATCGGTGAGTTGCGGGCTGGCGATCGGCGAGTAGGCCTCGGTCGCCAGCGAGACGGCGGCGCCGGCGACCGGGACGCCGTCGGCCGCGGCCGTCACGCGCCCGCGCACCGTGCCGATCACCAGCGGCAGCGTGAAGTCGCGGGTCACGGCCTCCCCGCCGGCGGAGAAGGTCACGGTCTGCTCGGCCGACCGGATCTCGCCGTCCCGCTCCCAGGTGGCCACCAGCCGCAGCCCGCCCTCGGGCTGCCGCAGGTTCGCGAAGCTGTAGCTGCCCGTGCTGGAGGACGTCGTCGCCACCGTGCTGCCGTCGGCGACGGCCGTCGCGCGGACCGTCACGGGCGTCAGGGCGGGGTTCCCGTTCTCCAGGCGCAGCGAGCCGCTGACATTGCCGGTGAACGACTGCAGCTGGTAGGTGTAGCCCACCGTCTGCCCGTCGTTGGCGGCAAGGAACTCGAAGTCCCGCTGGCCCAGCGTCAGCGTGTTCGCCGAGTTCCGGACGCGCACCGTGAACACGCCTTCGGGAATCGACGTGAGGTCGATGACGCCCGACGCGTTCGTCGTCCCGCGGAAGGTGAACGACGTGGGGCTGGTAGTCGTGCGCGTCTCGACGCGCACGCCGGCGAAGGGCGTGCCGTCGCCCTGGAGCACGGTGAGCCGCGCGGTGCCCTGGGCTGCCGTGGCGAACGCCCTGGACACAACCGCGCCATCTTCGGGCAGCGTGACGACGGTGTTCTTGAACAGGCCGGACACCGTGGGGTGGCTCACCCGCACCGTGACCGGAATCCCCACGGGCACGCCGTCGGCGGAGAACGCGCCGGAGGCATTGGTGCACAGGCTCAGGCTGTAGTCGGTGCCCGCGAGCGAAACGACACAGCGGTTGAGGATCAGGCCGCCGTTGGCCAGCGTCGCCGTGCCGCCGATCTGCCCGTACGGGGGCAGCGTCACGGTCGCGGAGCTGGTGGCGGCCGTGAGAGTGAAGGTGGTTTCGGTCCGCACCTTGTAGTTCTGGCTGTGGGTCGCCAGCAGCGTCAGTGCCCGGTCGAACGGCACGTCGGTCAACACGGCGTTGCCGTTCACGTTGGTGGTGGCAGACCGCGAGACGTCGCTGTCGAACAAGTGGACGGGCATGTTCGCGGCCGGCTGGCCGTTGGTGCGCAGCACGGTCACGGTGACCGTCCCCAGCCGGAGCAACTGCACGTTCACGACGGTCTGCTGACCGAACGCGATCGAGAACGTGGTGCGCGTGGGCACGTTGCCAGTCGGGTCGTACGCCCTCAGGGTGAACGTCCCGACAGGCATGAAGGACGACTCGATGCGACCGGTCGCGTCCGTGTAGGCGCTGCGGACGAACGGGGCGTTGTCGCGCTCCCACACGACGTAGGCGTTGGGCACGGCCACGCCGTTGGCGTCGACCACCGTGATCAGCAGCGAGCCGTCCTGCTCGAGCGTCAGCGCGGGCGTCGCCCTCTGTCCCGCGAGCACCTGGACCTGGGTCGGCGGTGTGGCGATGCCGGTCCCCTGCGCGTGGATCTGATCGCCGGTGAGGACCACGGTGTCGGGCGCCACGCCCGCGAACCGGAAGACGCCGCTGGCGTCAGTCGCACGCTCGCCCACGTAAGTGCCGGTGGTGGTCTGCATCACGACCCGGACGTCTGGCGCGAGAACGCCGTTCGCCCGGCGCACCGTGCCCTCGATCCGGCCGAGGTTGGTGAAGAGCACGTCCACGGTGGCCGAGGTCGTGCCCTCGGCGAAGGCGCCCGGAATCGCCGGGCCGGCGTTGCCCGATCCCGGGTGCCTGGCGGTGATCGTGAAGGGCGCGACCGGAATCGGCAGCGCGCCGCCCACCAGCCCCGTGACTGAGAAGGCGCCGCCGGTGGTCGAAGTGAACGCCCGGCGCCGGCCGAAGTAGGGGCTGCTGCTGACTAGGTTCAAGGTGGCGTCCTGAACCGGCGTCGTCCCGTCGCCCTCGAAGACGGTGCCCGACACCGTGCCCGTCAGGACGGGGAGCGGCTCCACCGTCCCCACGCCGTCGGCTGGCACCACGAAGTTGCGGATGGCGGCGATCTCGCCGGCGCTGAGACCGTCGAGCGCCTCGGGCGGCAGCGTCTCGAGGCGCTGCGCGGTCGCAATCGCGCCAGCCTGGTTCACCTGCTGCGCGGTGAAGTGCATCAGGCCCACCGTCTGGCCTGCCGGGATCGTCACCTGCTGCCACGTGACCGCGAGCTGCGCCACGCGGTTGCCGAAGTCCTGATAGGCGATGTCCTGCGGGGCCATGAGCGCGCCGGCCCCGGACAGCACATAAGCGACCGGGGGCGCGTTGAAGACGTCCTGCGGATCGGCGTCGTCGAAGTCGTCGAGCACCACCCAGCGATCGGCGGCGGTCACCGCGCGATCGCCGCTGCCGGTCGCCGCGAGTTCGACGCTGCAGCAGAACGGCATCCGGTAGTTCGACACCACCTGCACGTCCACCGTGATGTCCACCGCCGTGGGGTTGGTGAGCAGTTCGAGATGGCGTGTGAAGTAGCCGGTGGCCGGCACGAACACCTTCCGCACCACCGAGAGGCCTCGCAGGGCGTCCTGGCGGATCGCGATCTCCCGCCGCTGGCCCTCGTAGGTGCCGAAGGCGGAGCCGGCGAAGGCTTCCGGGACGCCATCACGCGTGATCACCAGGTTCGCCGAACCGCGATTGGCCGCGTTGGAGCCGTTGAACACGCTGGAGAAGCCGCCCTCGAGGCGTCCGCTGCCCGCAACGATGTAATTCGACCCGTTCCCGTCGGCGAGCGTGGCAGGCAGGGTGACGACGTTGGACTCGAGCAGGATGTCGAGCGTCAGCGTCTGCCCGTCGATCGTGAGCTGCCCGCGGGCATCGCCGATGAGCTGTGCCGTCTGCGCCGTCGCGAGCACGCCGCCAACCGGCACGCGCTCGACCACGTAATGGCCGCCGCCATCGGCGGTGACCGTACGGCTCGACCCGAACTCGGGCACGAAGCTCGTCACCACGACGGCGATGCCGGAGGCCGCCGATCCGTCGGGGTTCACTACGCGGCCCGACACGGTGCCGAGCCCGACCAGCGTGAAGTCGCGCGTCACCACCTCGTTGTTGCTGGCGAGCACGACGTTGCGCGCGATGCCCCGGAGCTGGCCGGCGGCGTCGAAGACGCGGACCAGGTAGCCTGCCAGCGGCAGCCGCTCAACCCGATAGAGCCCATCGGCCTCGGGCGTCAGCACGATGGACACCTCGGTGAAGGGCGCGGTCTGGCGCGTGACGACCACGCGGCCGTCGACGGCCGGCGACTGCCCGTTGGGCAGGTGGACACGGCCGGTGATCGTCGCGGTCGGCTGCAGCACGACGGTCACGTTCTTCACGTCGCCTGCCGACAGCGTCGCGCGCGCGGAACCCGAGAGGCCGCCGGCGGAAGCCGAGACCACGACCGAACCGGCAAGCACACGTTCCACGACGACGGTCCCGTCGGCGCCGGTGATGGCCGTCAGTTGATCGGTGACGCCCGTGCCCGTGGCGCTGACGGTCACGGCAGCCGAGGCCTGCGGCATCGCATTCGCATCCGTGACGAGCACCACCAGCGTGGCTTGCGGCTGGAAGGTGATGTCGAGCGTCGGCGTGGCCCCGTTGACGTTCAACGGGATGGCGCCCCGCCCGACGCCGCGCGTGGCGGCGTCACGCGCGATGACGATCGCCTCGTTCGCCAGCGGCACGAAGTCGTAGCGATACCGACCCTGCTCGTCGGTCACCGTCGCGAGAACGCAACCGGCATAGGTGCTGCCATCGCAGCGGTTCAGCGTGACGCTGACACCGGCGCCCACGGGGGTGACGCCATCCGCCCTGAAGACGGTCCCACGGAGGTTGGAGAACGGCGTCAGGCTGACGTCGGCCGTCACCTCCTCCTGGTGCAGCGCCACCGCGCCCGACACCCCGCCAATCGCGTGCGAGATCGGGTCGGCGGCCTGCAGGGTGAAGGTGCCGATGAAGACGCCGTCGAACCGGAACGTGCCATCGGCGGCGGCCGTGCCGGTGCGCGCGGCGGTTCCGAAGAGGCTCGACATCGACAGCGTGAGGGATGCGTTCGGGACGACAGCACCCCCGGCCGTCCGCACGGTGCCGAGCACCGCGCCGCGCCCGAGGTATCTCACCGTGACGTCGGTCGTCGCCCCGCTGCTGCCGATGCCGGTGGCCAGGCGTCCCCGATTGCCGGCCACATCACTGGCCTCGAGGACGTAGGTGCCGAGCGACACGATGTCGAAGGCGAAGCGGCTGTCGGCGCCGGTGAACGTCGTGGCGAGCAGTTCCCCGGGCTGGCTGCCGCCGCCGCGCAACAGATCCACCCGCACGCCAGCGCCTGCCGGCGTGCCGGCGACGTCGGCCTGCACGACCGTTCCGGTAATCGATCCGGCCTCGAGCAGCACGATGTCGGCGAGCGTGACCGCGCCGTTGGCGACGTCGTACGCGCCCGTGGCCACGCCCAGCCGCCCGGATCCCTCGTCGAACGCCCGCACGGTGATGGTCTGCCCGGCGCCGGCCAGCACTCCCTCCACGAGGAACGTGCCGTCGGCGAGCGTGTCGGTGACGCCCGTCGCGGATCCGATCGCGGTGACGTGCACGCCGGCGACGGGCGTGAAGGTCTCGTCGACCACGCGACCGCGCACGACGCCACCGCGCACGGTGACGGTCATCGAAGCGCGCGGCACGCCGTCGATTCGCGCCTCGACGGTGGTGGTCCCTCCGGCCACGCCGGTGATCTCGAAGGTGGCCGACGCGGCGCCCTCCGGCACGCTCACGAATGGCGGCACCGTGGCCACGCCGGCGTTGCCCGACGCCAGGTCGATGCGGACGCCGCCCGCGGGCGCGGCAGCGGGGATCTGGACGGGGATCGGCGACACGTCGCCAGCCAGCAGCAGCGACGAGGCCGGCAGGGTGACGTCCGACACGATGCGAGCCGTCAACGTGAGCGTGGCGGGCACGCTGGTGTTGCCCGACAGATCCACGGCGCGCGCGGTCACGGTCAGCGTCTGGCCATCCTGCACCCAGGCGGGCACGCTCACCGTGAAGATGGCTTGTGCCTGGGCCAGCGCGGGAGAAATGGCCTTCGCGTCACTGAAGGTGAAGGCGCCGGTACCCGAGATCGTGATCCGGGTCACGCCGATTTCGTCCCGGGCCGTGGCGATCAGGCGCACGGGCTGGCCCGGCACCATCTCGAGCACGCCCGTCTCGGGCTCGATCGTGACGGTGGGCGGCACGCTGTCGGCAACCTCCAGCGCGAGGTTCGCCGGAGCGCTCTCGTTGCCCGCGGCGTCGCGCGCCACGGCCGTCACCAGCACCTGGGCGCCGGGCGCCAGGTCGGCCGGCGCCCCAAAGGAGAAGGTCGCCGTCGCCGACGTCCCGGTCACCGCCACGGCCTGCGAGGTGGTGAACGCCCCGCTCGTCGCGGTGAACAGCACCGAGGTCACGCCTACGGCGTCGGTCGCCGTTGCGCTCACCGCCACCGTCTCGCCGGGCAGCACGCGCGTGCTGCCGCTCACCGGCGAGAGCGCGGTGACCACTGGCGCGACACGGTCGGCCAGCGTGAAGACGCGACCGGCCGAACCCGGATTGCCGCGCGTGTCGGACACGGTGATGGCAATCGACACCTGCGTGGGCGGCTGGACGCTGGCCGGCACCTGGATCGTGAAGATCTCGCGCGTGGACGTGCCCGACAGCTGGCGCGACTCGCAGCCGGCGAGGGCCGGCACGCACGTCATCGCGAGCGTCGCCAGGCCACCCTCGTGGGATGCGTCGACGATCAGCGTGAACGCTTCGCCCGGCACGAGCGCGGTCGAGGCCGCCGGCGACACGATGGTCACCGTGGGCCCGATACCATCGCTCACCGGCAGCGCGAGCGACGCCGTCGCGCTGCGGTTGCCCGCCGTGTCGATGGCGGCGGCCGAGAGCAGCAGCTGACCCGTCGCCGGCGCGGTGGCCGGCACCATCACGCGGAAGCGCTGCGTGGTGGCGGCGGGTGCGCCCGGCACGGTACGCGTCTCGCTGAACGCGGTGACGCCCGACGCCGTGAACACCACCTGCCCCACCGCCTCGTCGTCGGTAACCACGACGTCGAAGTCGGCGGCCTGACCCTGCGACACGGCCGTGAGTCCGGCGACGTTCACCAGCTGCACGGCGGGCGGGTTGTTCTGCTCGAGCGTCACCGGCAGGGTGAAGGACGGCGACCGGTTGCCGAAGCCGTCGATGGCCACGGCGGTCACCGTCGTCTCGGTGACGCCCGTGGGCAGCGTGAGCGCCGCCGCAAAGGGCGCCGCGCTCGCCACAGCGGTGCCGCCAAGCGCCACGGCGTACTCGACGCGAACGGTGTCGGCGCCGGCGATCGTCGGCTCCAGCGTCACGGTGCCGCCCGCGCGCGGCGTGCCGGTCAGGTGCAGCGCCTGGATCAGCGGCGCAATCGTGTCCACCGTCGCGAAGCTTGCCGTGAAGGCGCCGCCGGCGAGCGGGTTGCCCGCGAGGTCGACAACCCCCGACACGATGAAGGTGTAGGGGGTGTTGGCGCGCAGGAAGTCCTGCGGTGCGAACACCGCCACCGAATTGCCGACGGCAAGCGACGCCGTGCCCGGCACCGGCTGGCCGCCGGCGTCGCGCAGTTCGATCGTGGCTGCGGCGACGGGCTCCGAGAACGACACGCGCACCACGGCCTCGGGCAGCACCTGCACGCCGCCGGCAGCCGGGCTGGTGGACACGACTGTCGGAGCCACGTTGTCGCGCACCGTGAACGCCGAGATGAACGGTTCGACCAGCGAGAGGTTCGACTCGTCCTTCGGGCCGCCGGGCGATCCGGCGATCGCCAGCACGTAGCGGACGCCACCCAGCAGCGGGCTCTTCGGCGCGATCGTCACCGTCCGCCCGTCGGCCGAGACGACGCGCGTGGTCTCGACTGGCGTGCTGCCGAGCAGCAGCCGCGTGTTGGCATCGGTGAACGACAGGGCGTCCATCGACTCGGTGAAGGTCACGACGATTGGCGCGTTGGCGGCAACATTCACGGCGCCGTCAACGGGGTTGACGCCCGCCACGCGCGGCGACTCGTTGTCGAGCACCACGTCGCCGAAGTCCAGGATCTGGCCAAGGCTGGCGAGCGCGCCGACGCGCTGGCCCACGCCCTGCGACACCAGCTCGAACGCGTCGAGCCGCACGTCGCCGAGCGGCAACCCGGTGAACGAGAAGCGGCCATCGAGTCCGGTGGTGAGCTGCAGGGCGCCGGCCTGAGCGGTCTGCGACTGGAAGTACACGGTCACCAGCGCCTGGAAGGCAGGCGTGGTGCCGCCAGGCAGCAGGATGCGCCCCGTGACCGAGCCGGAGGGCGCCAGCTGGACGGCAACCGGTACCGGCTGACCGGGCGACCCGACGCTGCCGCCCGCCGCGCCCGCAAGCGGGCCAAGCTCGGCAAGCACCGTGAAGTCGCCCACCGGCACGCTGGGGAACGTTACGCGGCCCGCGCCATCGGTGAAGCCGACGCTGGGGCCGCGCGCGGGACCGTCTTCGCCGAAGCCGCCGCGGGCGCTCACCGTGACGCGCGCGCTGGGGGACGGCGCACCGGCCGCGTCGGTAACCTCCACCGTGACGCTGCCGACGCCGCGCAGCGTGAGCGTCACCTCGACGAGATCGTTGGCGCTCGTCACGTCGGCAGCCACGCGGCCGGCGTCGCGTTCGTCGGCGAGCGAGCGGCCGACGAAGACGTACTTGCCGAGCGGCAGGTTCTCGAACCGCACCTGGCCACCGGTATCGGTCGAGCCCGACCGCGGCGTCTTCAGGCCGCCGCCCGTCACGCCGACCGAGGCGTTGGTGGCCAGCGCACCCGTGTGGTCGTGAACCGTCACCAGAATCGTGCCGAACGGCTCGAGCGTGACGTTGAGCGAAAGCTCCTCGCCCTCGAGTGAGATCCGGCCCCCGGCCTCACCCTTCGCGCCGCTGGCGCTGTCCTCGGCCTCGAGCGTGAAGGCGCCCTGCGGGATGCCCTCGAAGCGGAAGCTGCCGTCAGGCCGCGACGTCGCCAGCAGGTCGGTGACCACGAAGCCGCCGGTGCGCAGCCTCACCGAGGCGCCGCCCACGCGCGTGATACCGTCGGCGTTCACCACGAAGCCGGTGACGGTGCCCCGCGGCAACTGCAGGATGCTGACGTCCACCGTCTGCCCCTCGGCAACCAGCTGCCCGGAGGCGCGGCCGCGCCGGTTGCTGGCGGGATCGAACGCCTCCACGCTGAAGGCGCCGACGGGGATCGCCGTCAGCTCGAATCGGCCGGCGGCATCCGTGGAAGCGTACGCCTGCACGCCGCCCGCGCTCAGGCTGATCTGGGCGAAGGGGATGGTCCGCAGGCCATCGGCGGTGAGGAAGGTGCCGGTCACGCGGCCCGATGCGGCGATGGTGACGACCGACGCGATCTCGGTGTCGCGCACCACGCGGCCGCTGGCGCGGCCGGTCAGGCCCGTGCCCGGCTCGACGGCCTCCACGGAGAACTGCCCTTCGCTGACGTTCACGAAGCGCACCCGCCCCTGGCCATCGGTGATGCCCTGCAACTTCTCGTTCGGGAAGGTGGCGTGCTGCAGCACCACCGGGGCCCCGGTGACGAAGGCCCCGCCGGGACGCTGCACCTGCACGTTCACCGTCCCCAGGCCGAGCAGCCGGATCGGCACGTGCACGTTGGCGCCGCCGGTCACCACCGCGGTCGCCTCGCCGCGCAAACCACCCGCGGCCGTCTGCGCCGTCAGGGTGTAACGGCTGGCGGGAATCGGCAGCAGGCTCTGGAACGTGCCGTCGGCGCGCGTGGTGACCGTGAGGTCGCCGAAGCTGATGCGCACCTGCGTCCCCTGCGGCGCCGGCGTCACGCCATCGGGCATCACGACCACGCCCGAGATCGTGCCGTTGGTCTCGGCGGCCGCCGGGAAGCGCACGACCAGACCGTCCACGTCCGGCGTAGCCGTGTTGAGCTGCCCGAACGCCTCGGCGAGCGCCGGGCTGAAGGGCGTGGCCGCCTGCACCTGGAAGTCGCCGCCGCGCACACCTGCCGTCTGGAACGTCTCCAGATCGAACCGGGGGACGTTGTCGAAACGGAACGCGCCGGTCTGCGCGTCACTGTTCCCGCGCTCGAGCTCGAAGAACAGCGGCTGGCCCGTCAGCCCCACCTTGAGGCCCCGGATGCGCACCAGTGCGCCTGTCGGCAGCCCGTTGGCGTCCTGCGTGACGCCGGCGACGTGGCCCTGCGGCAGGAAACGGATGTCACGGACGACGACGCTGGCGTCCTGCCACAGCTTCGCCTTCGAGTAGCCGAAACCGCCAAGCGCGGCCATCGGCGGCGGCGTCACGAGCGATTCGTCCACGATGAGGAAGTTCTGCACGGCCTGCTGGTAGGCCGCAATCACCGCCTGCGCATCCTCCGAGCTGAGCGGCGGCGGGCTGGCGGGACCGTCGCCCGACGTGAACGCCGAGGCGGGGTCGATGCCGTTGAACTCCATGTAGGCGATCAACGCTTCCTTCGACGGGCCGGGCGCCTGGACCAGGTACTCGCCCAGCGGCAGGTCGGGGAACGTGTAGACGCCCTGGCTGTTGGCGATCACGAACGTGTAGCCGCCGAGTTGGGGAATGCGCACGCTCGCAAACGGCACGGGGTTGCCGGCGGCGTCGAGCACGCGGCCGCGAATGGTGGCCCTGGCTTCGAGCGTGATCGCCGCCGTCACCACCTCGCCCGGCAGCACCTGGACGACGGCCGAACCGCGCTTGCGCGTCACCGGATCTCCCGCCTCGATCGTGCTGCGCCCCGCGGGGACGCCGGTGATGTGGAACGCGCCGTTGACGTCGGTCTCGGCCAGGGCGATGCCGCCGGCCACCACCGCGCCCGCCACGGGACGGCCCGAGGCGTCGAACACCACGCCCTGCACCTCGCCGGTGGCTTCCATCACGATCGCCACGGTGGTGGTGGTGCGCGCCAGCACGCTGGCGGCGACCACGCCGACCTGCCCCGTCGCCACATCCACGGCCACCACCTGTCGCGACCCTTCCGGGATGACCGTGGGGAACATGAAGCTGCCGGTACCGTCGGTCACGGTCTGGTCGATGGCCGCGATTCGCGCGCGGTTGCGGTTGTATTCGCCGATGTAGACGGGGAACCCGGCTGCCGGCGTGATCCCGTCGGAGAGAAACACCCGCCCGCCGACGCGTCCGCCGTCCTCAGGCCGCTCGACCAGGATGAGGTCGAGCGTCACCTCGTCGCCCGCGCGCGCGATGACGCCGGTGACACGGCCGGCCAGTCCCGTGGCGTCGCGTGCGTTCAGCGTGAAGGCGCCAGCCTCCACGCCGGTGAACACGTACTCGCCGAGCGCGTTGGCGCGGGTGAGCGCACCCCGGCTGCTGCGCACCTGTCCCGGAATCAGGCCAACCTCGGCGCCCGCGATCGGCGTGACGCCATCCGGGGCAAGGATGCGCCCGCGCACGGTGCCGCGACCGAGGAACGTCGGGTTGAGCAGCATCCGGTCGCCGGCGCCGCGCATCCGCGCGCCGAGCGTGACGGTCTCGGCCGTGCGCGGGTGCTGCGCCGTCAACCGGAAGTCCTGCAGCGCGAGCGGAATGTAGTCGACCTCGAAGCTGCCGTCGCTCTCCGCGCGGATTCGCGCGATGGTGAACACGAGCGGCTTCTCGATGGTGATCAGCGCGCCGGGCACGGGCGTGCCGTCGGCCTCGCGCGCCTGTCCGAAGAGGCGCACGCCGTCGGTCAGGTTGCTGCGGATGCTGCGGGTGACCGGCGCCAGTGCCGTGCCGCGTTCGTCCGCGATGCCAGCCAGCGCGAGGGTGCGCGCCACGAGCGCGCCCACGGGCTTCCGCAGGTAGAGGTAGACGAGGCGGCCGCTGGGCTGCAGTTGCGCGCCGAGGACCGCGTTGCCCCCCTCGAGCGCGTAGTTCGACAGGGTCTCGGCGCTGCCCTTCTCCACGGGCTTGTCGAACAGAACCCCGAGGAGCAGGCCGTAGGTCGCCGCATCGCCGAGGCTGCCCGGGCTGTCGGCGTAGCCGGCCTCGAGCGTGACGACGTCCACCACATGCGGCGGGCCCTCGACGATCGACACCACCGCCGGATCGAGCGTGGCGTCCACCGTCCCGTCACCGTCACGGTCGACCAGCGCCTGCGCGGCGCCGGACGCCGACAGGTCGACCCTCACGCGAATCGTGCCGCCGGGCTGCAGGGCGACGCCGGCGAACCGGAGCTGGAGCGAGGTGCCGGCGCTCGGGCCGGGCACCACCACGCCGAGGTCGAACGTGCCATCGCCCGCCGCGCGCCCTTCGACCGTGTAGCGCGTGGCGTCGGGCCGGACGACGGCAATGAACGCGGACGCCGCCGGGCTTCCGAACCGCAGCACGCCGGAGGTCGGCAGCGCGTTGCCGGAGGCGTCCGCGACGGCGCCGTCTTCGCGCGTGACGCTCACGGCCAGCGGCGGCCCACCGCCGCCAGCGGGCCCGCCGCTCACCGTCAGCTGCGCGCCGCGCGCGACGGTGGCCTGCGCGAACGCCTGCTGCGCGCCGAGCGGATCCGGGAGGAACGACGGCCCGAGGATCGCCGCCACCTCGGCCAGGAAGTCGCGTCCAGCCTCGGTGCCGCGCACGATCTGATCGAAGCCGTCGTCGGGCTGCCGTTCGCCGAGCCAGTCGAGCAGCAGGTCGGAGATGGCAGGCGTCAGCTCGCCCGCGCCGCCAAACTGCACGCGCTGTCCCGCCTCGGCCAGCAACCGGCCACGTGCGGTCACCGTCGCCTTCGAAACGAACGCCACGCCGGGCGGCAGCGCCGCCGCCGGCGCCGTGGCGATGCTGAGCGCCTGGCCGAGCACGCGCTGCGCGGCGAGCACCAGCGCGGCCGGCAGGTGGTCGACCACGCGCGGCAGCACGATCGCGTTGGGCGCAAGCGGCACGCCGCGCTCGTCGACTCCCGCCGTGAGCCGGATGTCGCCGGCGACGTCGCCGGTGAACGAGCTGAAGATCACCTCGCCGGTGCGCTGCGATCGCAGGCGGAACCTCGCCACCATCGACTCGCCCGACCGGATCGTCTCGAAGCGCACCTGCGGATCCGAGAGCAGTTCCGCCCCGAAGATCGCAAAGGGGTCGAGGCTCACGGTGGCGAGGTTGGCCACCGACTGCGACGTGTTGGTGATCGTCGCGTAGAGGTCGTAGCTCTCGCCGGCGCGCACGGTGCGCGGGTGGGCCAGCGACACGGCGAAGCTCGGGTTGCGGACGAACACGGCGCCCGCCGCCACACCCTCCACCTCCACCGGCCCGGAGGGCAGGCCCTCGAGCGTGCCCCGGATCCGGATGTCGAAGCCGTGGCCGCCCTCGCGCAGCCCCTCGACGAGGAACTCGCCGCGCCCCACCTGCTGCGGGGCGAGATAGTCGAAGTCGTCAGCGGTGCCGAACTCGCCGTCGGGCCCTGCCTGCCGCACCTCGATGGTGGGCCGGGCGCCGGCGCCCTCCACCCGGGCCAGCCGCAGCGGATCGTCGCCAGGGGCCTCGTAGGTGCCCGCGATGCGATCCAGGCCCGTCGGCAGCGCAATCGTCGCCCGCACGTTGCGCACGACGAGCGGCGTGGCCTCCGGTGCCACGTTGCTCACCATCAGCATCACGCTGAAGAACTGGTTGAGGAACGCCACGTTGCCCGGGATCACGATGAGGCCGGTGATCGGCGGGATCTCGAAGGGCGGTTCTTCGTCCTCGTGCAGCTCCATGAAGAACGGCAGCGGCGCAATCGAGAAGTTGAGGCCGGGCCGGTCGAGTTGCGGCGGCAGCGCGGCGAGCGTCGCCTGAATCTGCCGGTTGACGGCGGCCAGCTCGACGATCGCCCGCTCGCGGGGCATCGTCTTCAGGAGGTCGGCCGTCGGCAGCGCCGCCGGCAGGTCGATGTTGAAGGGGTGTCCATCGATGTCGAGCGCCAGCTGGAAGTTCACTGTCCGGAAGCTGGTCTCATCGATGACGATGCTCCTCTCGCGGATCTCGTCGAGGCTCAGCGGCCGCGAGGTGACGCTGGAGACGAGGATCTCGCCGATCACCGCGATCGGGATCGTCGTCGCGGGGCGGCCGTCCGCGGTCTGCGCGTCGAGCAGCGGCACGCCATCCTTCACCAGGCGGATGCCGTCGAGGACGTAGTCGCCCGGCAGCGCGAAGGCCGGCAGCGGGATGGGCTGGCCGGGCGCCACACGCACCGTCGTCGGCGGGATCTCCGGCCCGCGCAGCTGCGCCTCGACCACGGCGCCGCGCGACAGTCGTGCGATGGCCTCTGTCGCGGCCGCTCCGGCGCCATCGGGCAGCACCAGCGACGTGTTGATCTGCGTCGCGATGTTCTTCGGAACCGTCAACGCGGGGGGATCGACCACCAGCCTCACGCCGACGATGTCGAACTGCAGCTCGGTGAGCGGGGCCTGCTGGGCCAGCGCCGGCAGGGCGGCCAGCACCAGCGCCAGTGCGGCGAACGTGACACGAGCGTGCGTGCGCAGCGCGATCCGCATGGCCTAGAAGGGGAGGAACCGGTTGATGGTGGCCGGACGCCGCAGGAACTGCTGCGTGGGCGCCCCCGGCGTCCCGTAGATCGACCAGGTCAGCGACTCGTTCTCTGGCCCCGTCGCCGGCCCGAGCTCCTGCTCCATGGCGACAATGTCGAAGCTGGCGCGGACGGTCTCTGAGCCGTCCACCAGCTCGACCAGCACCACGGGCGAGGCGCCGAGGTTCCAGCCCGTGAGCAGTTGCGTCTGCCTGGACGGATCGGGCGCCGGGAGCGGCTTCTCGTACGTGTGTCCCGCAGCGTCCTTGAGCCTGACTTTCCAGCCCGTGGTCGCGCTGGTGGTCCTCATCACCTCGATCCAGACATCGGCGGCGTCCACCGCGCCCTCGCCGGGCGTCTCGTCGAAAGCGATGCCGTTGCCGCCTGCACTGTCGTTCCAGTCGCGCTGCGGCGCCAGCACCATCTCCGTGATGATCGGGCCGGGCCCGACCACCGTCACCGGGTCGGGCCGCGAGATGCACGACGCCGGCGGGTTGGGCGCCGCGCACACGCACTCGGGCGCCGACGGGTTCTGCTCGCAGAAGGTCGGCTTCCGGCACTGCGGCGCCGAGGGGTTGGTGAAGCAGGTCTCCTCCACCTCGATGCCGCCGCTGCCACCGCAGGTGCTCGTCACCTGGCACGGCAGCACCGCCGCGGCCTCCACTATCTCGCCACGGTTGTCGATGCGCGTGTAGCCGAAGGTGGGCACGATGAACCGCACGTCAACCCGGGAGTGGGCCTCCACGCGCTCGAGCGTCTGGATCTGCACCAGCTCCGTGGCGTCGTCGGCCGATCCGGAGAGCGGCTCGCGGAAGTAGGTGGTGATGTCCTCCACCCGTACGTTTTCGAGCGGCACGTTGGTGGGGTTGTAGACCCGGATGACGTAGTTGAGCTCCTCGGGCGTTCCCACGATCACCGTGCCATCGTCGCTGTTCTCCTTGGTGAACACCGGCGTCTGGCACAGCGCCGTCACCGTCACCGAGCCCAGACCCTGGCGGGCGCCGACCACGGGCATCGACACCGACACCTGGTTCACGGCCCGGCCGGGGCCGACGGCGCCAACCCGCTTCGTGAACGCCTGCGTGGACGTGACCGCGGCCACGTCGGAGACGGCCGGCGGGACACCGCCGCCCGGCACCTCGTCCTGGAAGGTGTAGGTGTTGACGACGCCGGGCACGTTCGGAACGGTGAAGACCAGCTCGAAGTCCTTGTACTTGAGCGCGCCGGCCGCCTGGTCCACCTCGATCACGCCGCGCATGCCGAACTTGAAGTCGCCGACCGTGAACTCCCTGTCGAAGGGCGCTCCGACCGGCAGGAACGTCGGCAGCATCGAGCCCATGAGCTTCAGGAAGCGCTTGTCTGCGTCGCCCTCCACCTCCACGTTGACGAGCGCGGCGTCGAAGGTGACGGTCTCGGCGAACTTCATCGTGGCCAGCGTCCGCACCCGCACGCCGGCGGCATCGTCGGCGCACAGCACGAGGTTGACCGGGTCGGGCCGCACCTCGCCGAGGGCGGGCAGCACGTAGATCGGGACGAAGTCCTGGCCCTTGCCGAAGTCGCCGAGGTCGAGCACGCCGCTCACCGCGGTCAGGCCCGGCGTCCGGGCCGTCACCTGGCCCTTGAAGAAGTCGAGCGCGAGGACGTTCACCGAGTTGTCGACCGTGGCGACGTTCTCGTTGGCCGACGTGAGCTCCACGAAATCGAGCGTGGCCTGCGCGGCGCCCTTCTGCAGCAGCTTGATGGCCACCTTGGCGGCCAGCCGGGCCCCGACCTCCTTGAGCAGCCACTGCTGCGGCGTGTAGCTGGTGCCGAGCGCCTTCTTGATCTGCCGCTTGATGAGCGGCTCCAGGTAGCCGATCAGCTGGTTCAGCGTGATCTTGCCCTCGCCCAGGTAGGTGAACTCCACCTCCTCCAGCTCGATGTCGCCGGTGTTGCTGAAGAGCGAGAACAGGCCGGGATCCTCGGGCACGAGCACCATCGGCACGTTCTGCTTCTTGCCGAACTTCTTGGCGATCTTCTGGTACAGCCGGTCGCCGCCAGTGATCCCCGCCACCGTGTTGGCCAGCGTGTCGGGCTCGAGATCGATGCTCGACAGCGCCAGGCCCGCGATCACCACCGACGGCGGCGCGAAGATGAAGTGTCCGTTACGCCGGTGCACGGCCTGGACGACCTGCAGGCCGGGCTCGAGGATGCGGAGCCGTCCCTGAGGATCCACCGTCACCTGGCCGACGGCGAACGGCAGCGGCGTCGCGAGCATCTCGCTCAGCTTGTTCTTGATGTCAGTGGCAATCTTGTTGATGTCGGCGCCCGACAGGTCGAGGGCGAGCTGGATGGCCGGATTGCTCGTGCCGCCCACCCACAGGTAGGTGGTGTCGGGCGAGCCGGTGACGTCCACCGGATCGTCGCCGGCGGGGTGGAGCGTCAACTGCAGCTGGATCGGGTTTGCTGCCGGCGTCGGCACGACGATGGCCGGGATGAGCGCCGGCGTGAGGTCGAGGGTGTCGGCCGGCACGATGGTGTCGGGCTTCTGGTCGTACACCACGTCGATCGACGTGCGCGACAGCTCCGCCAACCTGGGCACGTCGATCGAGAACGCTGCCACCACGCGATAGGAGCGGCCGATGACCGGGTCCTGCCCTGCGTTGAGGAGCGCTCCGAAGGGCGCCGACAGCGCGCGCGACTGTATCTGCGCCTCGGTCAGCCAGCCGGCCCTTAAGCCCACCGTCACCGGCTGGCCATCAGCGCCCACCTGCTCGAGGTCGAGCACGCGGATCACGAACCGGCGAATCCGCGCGTCGCGCCATGTGATGCTGATGTCGGTAGAGGCGCCCACGCGATCGCCGAATCGGGGCGACTCGAAGGCGACGAACGGCTGCACCGTCACGCCGCGCGGCCGGTGATAGCGGATGTGGCCGCCCTGTGGCGCGTAGCTGTCCTCGGTGTCGGCCGCGTCGCCGGCGCCGCAGGAGTGCAGCGACGGATCGACGCAGAGCGGGTTCGTCGCCAGGAACGGCCGCACGACGCCATTGCCGACCGGCACCATCGTGTCGATGCGCGAGTTGAGCGCCGCCGTCAGCTTGTCATCGTCGACCACGGACACGGCGCCGCCGCCGCGCGTGAACGTCAGCGTGTCGCCGGATGCGATCCTCTGCGGCTGGGTCTGCGGGGAGTTCGCGATGAGCACCCCGTTGACGAACGTGTAGCCGAGCTTCTGGAGGCGGAACCGCGTCGTCAAGTCCACGTTCAGGTCCGGCACCACCGCGCTTACCGTGCGCGGCGAACCCGTGCCCGTGTGCGTGACGGCGGCCCATCGGCCGTTCTGCGCATACTCGGCCGCCCATGTGTACAGGCGGTTTTCGTCGGGGCTCGGCATGAAGGTGCCCGACGCGTTCGAGAAGAACGCGCCCCGGCTGGGCCAGAGGTGGTTGTCGAGATCGATCGCTTCCGTGACGCCGACCACGCCGTGGAACATCGTCTCCGGCAGCTGCGCGAAGTCGGGTTTGGCCGACGGCGGGCCGGGCCGCGACTGGAACCCGTTCTGCGCGTCGAGGTCGAGCACGGCCAGATTACCGGTCTGGAAGAGCGGCATCAGCGCGCGACGCCCGTCGGGCCGCATCGCGATGCCGAAGGGCCGCTTGGCGAACACGCTGTTGAAGCGGAACTGATTGATGATGAGGCCGCCGTCGGCGGGATCGGGCGCCCAGCCGAAGTTCACGTCGCTCGTGAACGCCCACGACTGCGGCAGCTGCGACGAGCCGTCGGGCGAGAACACGCCCGTGACACCCGGCGCCGAGATCAACGTCTGGCCGGAGCTGGCGATCTCGCGCATGTCGAGCAGCAGGTCGTTGTAGAGCTCGGAGCCGGTCGTGGCCGAGGCGGCGAGCGCCGACGCCAGGCCCAACACGCTGCCGCCACCCGTCAGCGCGCCAAGCGCCGGACCGGCCACCAACTGGTAGTACTTCGACAGGTCGAGCTCGTGCGGCGGAATGGCCTCGAATAGGTTGAGTCCGCCGTTGGCGAGGTAGACGTGCCTGCCGTCGCCGCTCACCGCGATGCCCGACGGCTCGTCGCCACCGAGGAAACCGCCGGCGTCGACCATCGGCGTCACCGCGGCGGTCTTCAGCGTGAGGTACGTCGAGAGGTCGGATTGCAGGCCCGACACCTCGGCCATCGCGTCGCGGTACAGGTTCACGTCCACGGCGAACACGCCGCCCGGCTGCAGTCCGCCACCGCCGCCCGTGCTCACCGCGCCGTAGAGCGTGGCGCCGTCGGGTGAGATCGCCAGGCCCGAGATGGCTGCACCGGCGCGCGCGCCCGCCGACGTCCGCACGCCGTCCTGCACCTGCGCGCGGATCGCCGCCAGGCGATCCGAGATCGTCGAGGGCCCGACGATCGGCGCAAGCGCGGCGTACTCGGCCGGCAGGTCGGCTGCCGATCTCACCACGCGCCCGTCCGCCACGTTGACGACGATGAGGCTCGTCCCGATGCCCGCGTAGAGCAGCCGTCCGTCCTTCGAGAAGGCGAGGGCCGGCTTCAGCGTCGGCGCCCTCACGGGCGCCGGTGGCGGGGCCGTTGCCGCACCGGGCGCCGGCGCCGGCACGGGGAACGGCGCGCCCGAGAACGCGATGAAGTCTGTCGCACGATTCGATCGCGTGTTGATGACGAGCAGGCCGTCGCCGAGCGACGCGCCGCCGTCCACCACGACGAACAGCCGCTCGCCGAGCGGCGAGACGATCGCCGCGGTGGGCTTCGTGCCCTGAAACGCCTGCCCCCGCGACGTGAACGCCAGCGGGACCACGACATCGGGATTGGGGGGCGTGGGCCGCTTGCCGGTGAGCGGATCGACGTCGATGCCGATGACCCGGCCGCGCAACTCCCCGCTGCCCGCCTCCTGATCCGACACATAGATCATCTGGGGCGCCGACGCGTCGAGGATCACGCGCACCGCGTTGAGCGCGTTCAGCCGGCGCATCGGCTGACGCGACTCGCTGAAGCGCTCGGTGATGTCGGTGCCGCTGTCCACCAGCAGCGACCGGAGCACGTCGGGCGGCAACGCCGCGCCCGGCGGCCGGATCGCCTGCATCAGCGCTGCCACGCCCGCCACCATCGGTGCGGCGAAGGAGGTGCCGGCGTTGAGTTCCCACGGTGGCGCCTTCTGGCCGTAGGTAAGGACGTCCTCGCCGGGCGCTGCCATCGTGACACCCGGCCCGCAGTTCGAACCAGCCGCCTCGATGCCGGCGAGGCAGTACGCCGACGTGCTCTTGCCCAGACCGCCGGCAAAGATCGCGCGCGCGTCCGCCCCCTCGCCCGACCCGTCGAGGTTGCGGACGGCCACCGCCGCGATGCTCATCACGTACGGCAACGTCATCTCGAGATTGGACGGCGTGCTGAACTCGGCCTGAACGCCTGCGTTACCCGCCGCTGCGACGATCAGGGTGCGGCCGCCGAAGAGCGCGAACAGGTCGGCGTAGCGGGCTTTGTCAGCTTCGAATTCGGGCGACGGGCCGGGCCAGTCCTTGCCAAACGACAGGTTCAATACGTCAATGTCACCGCGCAGGGCGAAATCCGTCAGCGCGTTTGCCAGGAGCGAATCACTGAACGAGTCAAGCCCGTAAACGATGGTCTCGAACTGCGCTTCGTCGGGATAGAACAGACCGCCGAACACGCCGCTGCCCGGGCTGCCCGTGTTCAGCGCGGCGATGACGCTGGTCACCTTCGTCCCGTGCCCGTGACGGTCGCCGAAGAAGTTGATAGGCTGCTCCGCGAACACCCCGTTGACGTTGGGCCGGAACAGCGTGACGACGTTGCGACCGCCCGACTGGTATTCGTCAAGGCCGAAGGGCGCGAATCCGGTGTCCAGGACGCCCACTTTCACCGGCTGGAACGTGGCGCCCACCTCCACGAACGGCGGGGTCTGCCGAATGGCGTCGATGGCGTCGAAGATGCCGGCCTGCTCGAAGGCCACGCCGAGGAACAGCAGGTTGCGCGCGCTGGCCGGGGCGCTGATGCTGCGCGCGTCGATCGGGACGCGTTCGAGCTCGGCGAAGCCTTCCTGCTGCACGCGCCGCAGCAACGGGCTCGCCGAGAGCGTGCGCCTGATGTCGGCGAGGCCCGACAGCGTGGTGTTGGCGGGGAATTCGACCAGGTAGGAGTTCAGCACCGGGTTCGTGCCGGCGATGATGCCGTCAAGCGGCACGATCAAGGCCTCCACCTGCGCGCGCGTCGTCAGCGCGTCGGCCGTGACGGCGAGGCGCGTCACGTCCACCCGCTGCTCGGTCACCGGGTCGAAGCGGACATTGGCCGGATCGCCGGCCTGCCACGTCGGGCGCGGCAGCGGGCCGGACTGACCCACGTCGAACGCCGGACCGGTCGCGCGCCGCGCCGTGGCTATCACTGTCACCGGACCGTTCACGGCCGTCGCCGGCACCAGCGCCGTCACCCGCGTCGGCGAGGCGCTGGTGACACGTCCCATCGCGCCACCGAAGAGCACACGCACGTCGTCCGGATCGGTGCTGAACCCGCTGCCGGTGATCGTGACGCTCGTCCCGGGACCGCCCGCAAGCGGCGTCACGCTGGCAATCGTCAGCGGTCCCTGCACGAAGCGCAGCTCGATGGCATAGCTCACTGCCGAGCCATCGACCGTCTCCACGGCGAGATAGGCATCGCCCGCGTCGACGGCCATGGGGAGCTCGGTGACCGTGCCGGTGGCAGGCTGCGCCTGGAGGACGCTGCCGTCGCCCGCGAGCCGCAGCAGCCGCACGCTGGCGGGGTCCGTCCCGCCGGACAACGCCACCCGCATGGTCAACGTGCCCGGCACGCGCGTCGCGGCCGAGAAGGTGTCGCGCGTGTCGCCATTGCCGAGCGTGCCGGCGATCGCGGCGCGTCCAATGGCCAGCGCCACGGCCTGTGCCGGCACGTCATTGGGCTCGGCGTCGGCCCCGGCCACTTCTACCGTCAGCGTCTCCGCGTCGGTACGCGGCGTGCCGGTCGCCGGGTCGACCACCTGCGCCGTCACGTTCACGCTGCCGGCGGTGGTGAAGCCGGCAAGCCGCGCGAACGCGTAGCCGTCGCGATTGCTGCGCCCGCGCACGGTGGGTCCGCCGGGCCACGTGAACTCCACGACCAGCCCGTCGAGCGAACCGGTGCCGGTGAGGCGCGCGCGCGCGTCGATGCCGCCCTCGTCGGTGCGCGCCGCCGTCGCAAACGGCTGCAGGTCGAGCGCCGTGACGCTCGCCGGCTGCCGCAGCTCCACCGCAACCGGGATCTCGACGGTCGACGTGCCCACACGAACCGTGACCGTCGCCGTGCCATCGGCCACGGCCACGAGGCGGCCCGCCGCGTCGATGTCTACCACCGCCGTGTTACTCGAGGTGAGGACGGCGCCCACAGCGCCGGGCGCGACGAACGTGCCATCGGTGAGCCGCGCCCGCACGTGCGGCGCCTGCGCCTGGCCCACGGCCGAAAGCGTCATGTGCGTGCGATCGACCACGAGCGAGTCGAACGCGCCCGCGGAGGTGACCAGCACCGGCGCCGTCACGGTGACGCCACGGTGCGTGACCGAGAGCGTCGTCGTGCCGCCCGCCAGGCGGTAGACCTGCCCGTCGGGGGTGACGCCGGCGATGCGCGGATCGCCGATCTGATAAGTGGTGCCCGTCCACGCGGCGGTGACGTTGACGCTGCGGCCGTCGGCGAGCAGCGCCCCCACGGACACGGGCTGCGCCAGGCGCATATCGTTCAACTCGATGCGGAAGGGCACCACCTGCAATGCGGTGACCGCTGGCGCGTCCGCCACGGCATCGGTGACGCGGAAGCGGCGTGAGGCGATCTCCCGGCCGCCCTCGTCCACCACTCTCAGCACCACATGGCTGGTGCCGCCCGCCTCGACCCGCGCCAGCGGCAGCGTCAACCGGTTGAGGCCTGACGCCAGCGCCGTGACGGTCGTGCCATCCGGCAAGCCCACGCGCAACGGCGCGCCCGCCTGATCGGGACGCTCTTCCACCACCAGCCGCAGGCTGCCATGCGGCGGCACGCTCGCATCGAGGCTCACGAGCACGGCGTCGTCGGTGTTGACGACGAGGCCGTCCTCGGGCACGTCCACCTCGTCGCCCGGCTGGCTGGCCAGCGGGTCGCGCCGCAGCGTGAGGAAACGCGTCCGCGCCGGCTGCACCTGCACCACCGTGAGCCCGGCGGCGCCGTCGGCCACCAGCGCAACGCTGCGCGTGCGCACGGTGCGTCCCGCGGTACCTGGCGTGTCGATACGGCCAAGGAGACGGTCGTCCACGCCGTCGCGGTCGAGGTCGATAGGCTGCACGCTCGCGCCACCATCGAGATCGACGAGCGCGAGGCCGCCCGTCCCGAGGCCCACGTATGCGAGGCGCTCGCCGGCGTCCACCGTCACGCTGGTCGTGACCGCGCCGTCCACACGAACCACCGAGATGAGCTCGGGATCGCCAAACAGCGGCACTCGGTACAACTGAACGGTGCCGTCGATGCCACCGGCCACCACGGCAAGGTCGAACCGGTCGGACTCGTCGAAGGCTCCATCGCCGGCGCGGTCGAAGAGGAAGCCGGCCGCGCCCGAAACGCCAGCCGGTACGTTCTGGATGGGCACGGCGCCCGTGCGCGCAAGCCCGGCATGGTCGAGCGCGATGAGCCCGGAGGGCCCGACGGCCACGATGCGCTCGCCGAGGCTGGCCGCCTGCGTGAACGACTCGACGCCGCCTGCCGGGTACCGCGGCCCGAGGGCGCGACCCGGGTTGGCGCCATCGGCTGGCACGGCCGCCGACAGCGCCAGCGATGACACGCCCACGCCCTCCACCGCCACGAGCGCGCGGCCGTCCGCGGTGAACGCGACCGAGGCCGGCGTGCCCGGCACGGCCGGCACGTTGGCTGGCGCAGCCTGACCCGGCGCCGTCGTCAACTGCGCCTGCCCGATCGCGGCCGGCGCGGTCGCGTTCTCGAGCGACACCACCTCGCTGCGGCCGGTGCCGCTCGCGTTGCCCGCTGCCACCACGGCGATCGGACCGGCGTGGTTCGCGCCGAGGCGGTCGGTGAGCGCCAATTCGCGCAACGCCACGCCACGCGCGCCGCCGGCCACCGGCAGCGTGGCCCTCACCACCGGCGCAGCGGGCGAGGCCACGTCCACCACCGCCAGGCCCGCGTCACCAACCACGGCGGCCAGGCCGTCGCTGGTGACCGCCACATCGCGCGCCACGCCCGTGTCGGCCGTCGCGACCAGGCGCGGCGCGAACGTCGTGAACTCGCCACCGAAAGCCCGCGCCAGCGTCGCGCCCGACAGCGACCGCACCGCCTGCGCCACGCTGTAGCGGTAGCGCGTGCCGAACTTCCACCGCCGCAGCGGCGAGAAGGTGATCACCCGCCCGTCGGCGCTGCGGTCGAAGCGACCGAACACGCGGCGGCCCGCGGCGTCGGTCACCAGGATGTTCGCGGCCGACACGCTGCCGGGATCGACCGGCTCCGAGAAGGTGAGGACGATCGGCGTGCCGATGTCGGCCACCGACCGGCTGTCAGGTGTGGCCATCACCGTCATCGTCGCTGCGCCGGCGCCGAGCGGGGTGCCGATGTCGTAGCTGCCGCCGGCTGGCGACTGCACGCCCGCCTGCCCGAGTTCGGCCAGCGTCGTCGCATCGAGGAAGCGCAGCGTCAGCGTCGCACTCGCGCGCACCGGCAGCACGAATCGTCCATTGGCCGTGACCGTGACGGCCGCCAGCGGCCAGTTGTCGACGGTCACGATGGCCGCGGGGCCCGTGATGCGGCCGGTGATGAACGAGATGGGCGCGGGAAACGCCGCGACACCGTACTCGCCCGATGCGGTGACGCCGGGCAGCGCGCGACCGGAGGTGCGCAGGTGCGTGGCGCCGTCCTGCGTGCTCACCGTGAACTGGTCGAGGGCCACGAGCTTCCGGTCGCCTCCCACGGCAACCGGGCCAACGAGGAAGACGGCCGCCGGATCGCTGACGGCAGGGACCTGGATGTCGAACTCGATCCGCGCCGACGGCGCAACGGCCGTCGCCCTCACCTGCTGGTTCGGCAGCGCCTGCCGCGGCAGGTCGAGGTAGACGAGCGGGAACTGCGCGTCGGCCGGCACTTCCACGCGCGAGTCGTCCGCGTTGCTGCCTACGACGACGGTGGCGCCTTCCGCAGTGGCGCGGCGGCCCGTCGCATCGGTCGCCACCGCGGTGAACCGCACGCTGCCCGAGACGAGGAAGTCGGACGGCACCACCAGCGAGCCGGTGACGGCAAACGGCGCGTCGCCGGCAAGCGCCTGCGGGAAGCGGCCATGCGATTCGACCAGCGTCAACGACCGGAGCTGGGTGAACTGCGCATCGCCCGCCGATACCGCGAACTGGTCGAGGTAGACGAAGTCACCGGTCGCCCCGGGCAGCGCGCCGGCAACGGCCGCATCGAACTGGAACACGCCGGCCACGGCGAGTGCCCGCGGACGAATGGCGGCCAGGCGCGCACCGCTGCCGAATGTGCCGCCGGCCGCGCCGATCGACGTCTGGCCGTCGGGCCCGGTGAACTGCGAGATGAGGAAGGTGACCTCGCGCTCCGACGCCTCGCGGAACGTCAGCGCGATCTCGTCACCCACCTTCGCCTGCACCTGCAGGCGGAACGAGCCGTCCTGGAGGGCGAGGACGGTCACCGTCTCCTGCGTGCGCGGGTTGGTCGCCGTCACCGGTCGTCCTGCCTCCGCCGTGCCCCCCGTGCCGACGACCACCACGAAGCCATCGTCGTCAGGCAGCGCGGCCGTGATGCGACCGGGATCGGGCTGCGGCGGTTTGGCGGGATCCAGCGTCCGGAACTCGACGATTGCGGGCGAGGCGAGCGTGTTGCCGCCGGCATCGCGGATCCCGGCGGTCACGGTGACGACGTGGGTGGTGAGACCCGCCAGCGGGCCATCGGGCCGGAAGCTCACGCGCCGGCGATCGGCCGACAGCACGCGCGTGCCGGCCACCTCCGCGGTGCCGACCCGGACGACGATCGACTCGCTCGTGACGCTGGCCGGATCGATCGGCTCGGAGAACGTGATGACGATGGTGGTGTCGAGCGGCACGTTGACGGCGCCCGCCGCCGGGGCGGTCTCCACGACCGTCGGCGGCGCCAGCGTGAGCGTCAGCGTCAGTGGCATCACCCCGAAGGCGGTGGTTGCGGTGAGCTCGCCCGTGGCGCCGTCACCGCCGATCGTGTCGAGCGCGCGCACCGTGGTGAGGGCGCCGGTGCGGGCGGCCACGACGAACCGGCCGCCGGAGGTGGAGAGGTCCGCGAAAGGCGCGGTGTCGCTCGTGACAAGCGCGCCGCCGAATGGCGTCGTGCCGCCGGTGCCGTGCAGGAGGCCATCCACCAGGCCGATCGGCTCGGCGAGCTGCACGAAGATGAAGTCGCCGCCGCGCGACACGCCGTCGAGGTCGAGGCCGCCCACGCTGGCCTGCGTCGTGATGCGCGACGCGCCGACGTTGCCGCGTCCGACGAGACGCAGCCGCCGCCCGCCGAACGGATCGACGAACACCTCGGCCAGCACGACGATGGCGTCTGGCGCAAGGCCCGCGGGACGCGGGATTGAGAGCGTGGCGGCGCGCGAGAAGGAGCTCCCCACCAGGTCGACCGTGGCGCCGCCGAGCGGTGTGAGACCGGCGGGCAGGGCCATTGGGGGCTGGTTCGCGGCGGTGGGCGCGATCCCCACGAACGTGTCGGCGGCGAGGGCGCCGGCGGGCACGTCGAGCAGCGCGCCGAGCGGATCGCCCACCGTGGCGCCGGCCGCACCCACCACCGCGCCTCCCTCCGTGGGCTCGCCGGCGGTGACGTCGAGACGTACGGTGCCGAGCGCGAGCTGCTGGACGGTGAAGCGCAGCGACGGCGTGATGGGAAACGTGGTGCCGAGGCGGCCGCCCTGCGGCAGACGTGGGCGAGCGTAGAGGACGAGATCCTGCGTGTAGGGCTGCGGCACCACGCTCGACTGGTCGAGCAGGTTGAACTGCTCGCGTGCCCGCGCCCGCACCACGACACCGCTCGGCATCGCCTCGGCGGCGTCGGCCACCACGGTGCCGATCGCCCGCGCATCGTCTCCCGGGGGCGCGGCGCGCGGCACCACCACGCCGGTTGCCGTGAGCGAAGCCGGCAGCGGCAGCGCGGCGACACCGCCAAGCAACTCGCCGGCGTCGGGCGCGGGCGGCTCGAATGGCGCGGCGTCGGGCACGACGAAGGCGTACTGCCCGCCGGCTTCGATGGCGCCGGAGATCGAGCTGCCGTCTGGCGAGACCATTGCGGGCGCGAGCGCGCGCCACCCACGGGCCGTGGCGTCGTACCGCGCCAGGACGACCAGGGCGCCAGGCGCCAGCAGGCTGTCGAGGCGCGGCACGGCGAGCGCCGCGGGGACCGACAGGGCGAGGGCAGGCGCCACTTCCACCGCGAACACCGGCGACCAGCCGAACGGCAGCCGGCCGGCAAGCCCCTGGTTGCTCACGGCCGTGAGCGAGATGGCTGCCTCAGCCGCGAGCGCGCCGGCGGGCACGGTGAGCTGGACGTCGCCGCGGGCATTGGCCGCGACGCCACCGGTCGCGGGCGACACCACCACGCGCGGCGCCTCGAGGGTCGTCAGCCGCGCGTCGAGCAGCGCCGTCGCGCTGTCGGCGCCGGCAACCGCCAACCGGTCCACCGACGTGAAGCCGGGCTTCGACACGCGCACGGCAACGGCCCCGGCGCGCGCCGGCAGCACGAATCGGCCGCGCGCGTCGGCCGTCACCTCGACAGGCACCGCCAGCGGACCGCCGCCGTCGGCGAGCAGCGCGACCGTGGCGCCTCCAAGCGGCAGGCCGGTGCGATCGTCGAACGCCTCGCCGCGCACGAACCCCGTTCCGGAGGTGGAGCCGGTCACAACGTCGATGTCGGCCACGGCGCTGCGCCCGCCGAATCGCGCTGTGACCGTCGTGCGGCCAACTCCGGCCGCCGTCACCACGCCACTGGCCACCGTGACCACCGTCGCCTCGCCCGTTTCGTAGACCGTCGCCGGGTCGGCGGTGACGTCCTTCGTCGTGCCGTCCGAGTAGCCGGCCACCACGGCCAGCGGCAGCGTCGCGCCGATGGCGCGCAGGGTCGCCCGCGAGGGCGACACCTCGAGGCTGGTGAGCGAGACCGGCGACACGGTCACCTGGACCCCCGCCGACCGGCCGGCGTTGCGTGCCGTGACCGTTGCGGCGCCGGCGCCAACCGCCGTCAGGAGGCCGTCGGGCGATACGCCGACGACGGCAGCAGCGCTCGTTTCGTAGGTCGTGCCGGCTGAGGCTGGGGTGAGATCCCGCGTGGTCTGGTCGGAGAACTCCCCGGTAACCGTCAGTTGCCGCGTCGCGCCCGTCTCGGTGAAGCGCACCGAGGCGGGGTCGACCGCCAGCGACTCCAGGGTGACCGCGACGGTGACGGTCACCGCGAAGGCCTGGGTCGCCTCGCCGCCGCGACCGTCCCGCGCGGCAAGCGTCACGGCGTTGACGCCGGCCTGCGCCGGCGTCGGGGTCCACGCCACCGCCCCGGTAGCCGCGTCGAGCGTCATCCCCTGGGGGGCGTCGGTCAGCGCATAGGTGAGCGGATCGTTGTCCGGGTCGATGGCGTGCGCCGCGTAGGTATAGGGTTCGCCGGCCACCGCTTCGAGCGGCGGTGAGGTCACGAACAGCGGCGGGCCGTTCGGCGCGCCGCCGGCCTCGATGCGCAGGCCATCGGTGAGGGCCGCTGTCATGGCCGGCGTGATCACGCCGAGCGTGCGGCTGGCGGGCGCAGCGCCGGCAGCCACCGTGACGCTGGCCACGAGGCGCGCGGGTTCGACGACGGTAACCTGATTGACCGAGATGCCGGCGCCCAGCGTGACGCGGGTCGATGCCGCATCAAACGCCGCACCGCCACGCAGCAGGACCGTGAGGTCGCGGGTCTCGCCGGGAGCGAGCGTGACGGGCGTCGCCTCGAGCGCCACGATTTCCGCCGACACGCCCGCGGCCACCTGGCCGGTGGACGTGTTGCGGACGGTGATCGCTGCCGGACCGATGGGAAGTCCGCGCGGCACGCGCACGGTGATGCGCCGCAGCGTACCCGTGGCGTCCAGCGCGCTCACGGCGGTGACTACGCCAGGCACTGGCGCGCCAGAGGCCGGGGTGAAGAGCACCTCGTTGGTGCCTGCCGTGGCGCCGAAACCCTCGCCGGTGAGCCGTACCGTGACATCGGCCGACACGGCGGCCGGGACGATGGAGGTGATGCGCGGCCGGACCTCGACGGCGCCCACGAGGACGAGGACGGTCCCCGCCACGATGGTGGCAAGCCACAACCGATGTCCAAACTGCGTGATGCGGCCGCCCATCCTGATACCGGCCCTCCCCCACGCCCCCGGGCTGCCCGCGTGGGTCACTGCCGGCCATTGCCAACCGTCCGCGCGACGAACATCGCGTCAGGCGCCGGCGACCGGGAGCTCTGTGTCTAGTAGTGGCGCGGAAGGGCGACGGACAGGCTCACGGGGTCATCGGGCGGTACGGTCGGCAACTGCTCGCCGGACGGCACGGCGCTGGGGTTCTCGGGGAACCTCACCTACTGGTTCACGCCCTACCTGGCGGCCGATGTCGGCTACCTGAAGCCCGGCAACATGACGGCCGAAGGCACCGGCGAAGGCTACCGCTTCACGAGCACCCTCGACAGCCGCGTGCTCACCATCGGAGGGCGCGTCGGCGTGCCGGCGGGTCCCGTCCGCTTCTACGGGAAGGCGGGCGCCGACTACCACTGGGCCACGTTCTCGACGTCGCAGACCATCGACCAGCGGACGATCACCGTGGGCGACGCCGCCGAGACCACCCCCGGCGGAACCCAGGACCTGGCGCTCGAGACCAAAGGGTGGGACTGGGTGTTCGGCGGCGGGCTCGAGATATGGTTCACCCGGCACTTCGCGATCTACGCGGAGTTCGGGCGCGCCGGGCTGAAGGGAGATCCCGTGCAGAAGGTGGAGGGGACCCTCGAGGATCGCGCCCTCTACCTGATGGTGGGCGCCAGCGTCCGGATCGGCCGGTAGGCAGCGTCTCTCGAGGCGTGCCGCGATCAGCCTGCAAGGATTCGCCGCCCGTCCGTTCTCAGCACAGGAGGACGGACCGATGCTCACCCGCCGCTGCTCGCCCCTGCTCGTTGCCCTCGTCGCCTCGCTCACCCTCAGCGCCCCTGGCCGCGCCGACACGCCGGCCGGCGCCCGTGGCTTCACCGTCGAGATCCTGGTCGACGGCCGCCCGGTGCCCCAGTACCTCGCCCGGGGCACACGCTATGTGGAAGCGCTGAAGGGCAGGGAATACGCCATCCGCCTGCGAAACCCGCTCGGCGTGCGCGTGGCCGTCGCGCTGTCGGTGGATGGCCTGAACACGATCGACGCACAGCGCACCACGGCCGCCGGGGCTCGCAAGTGGGTGCTCGGCCCCTACGAGACGGTGACCATCAGCGGCTGGCAGACCAGCGGCGACAGCGCGCGCCGCTTCTACTTCACCACCGAGGAACGCTCGTACGCGCAGTGGCTGGGGCGTCCCGAGGATGCGGGCGTGATCAGCGCGGTGTTCTACCGGGAGCGCGTGCCCGAACCGCCGGCCGTGACCCAGATGCTGCCGTCTGTCGGCGGCGGCGAGGCAGGCCGAGACCAGGGCGCCCCTCGGCCCGCGCCCGCAGCGCCGCTGGCAGCCGCGCCGCAGGCCGGCAGCGCCGCGAGGCGGGAGGCGGCGCAGGAGTCGGACTACGCCGCCACGGGCATCGGCCGCGAGGTGCGCCACAACGTGCAGCAGGTGTGGCTCGACCTCGAGCGCGCGCCGGCGGCCAGCGTGGACCTGCGCTACGAGTACCGGCCGCAACTCGTGAGGCTGGGTGTGCTCGCCGACGCGCCGCCGGCCGACCGCCTGTCGCGAAGGGAACGCGCCCGCGGCTTCGACGGCTACTGCCCGGCGCCGCCCCGGTAAGCGGGACGGCCGCGCCAGGGCCGGTCACTTCCCGGGGATCCCGCGGCCTGCCGGCCGCGGGATCCCCGCGTGGTGGCACCGGGAACCGGCCGCGCCGGCCGCCCGGAAACAGGCTCCCCTACCCCGGTCGGGGCACGAGATCATCGAATCACGGCGTTGAACACGACGCGGAAGGTGCCGAAGGGCTGCCCGCGCCACTGCGGGCGGAAGCCGAGCAGGACGACGCGCCCCTGCCCGTGGGCGACCTCCAGCGCCGCCGCGCGGCCGTTCAGGAACCGCTCGCCCAGCAGGTACCCGGACAGCAGCGGCGAGCCGGCCGCCTGGTAGCGCGCGAGCACCTCGCCCTTGAACGCCTCGCCCGTCTCGAACACCGGGCTGGCGTCGACGAAGATCGCCGCCTGCTCCGGCATGCCCGCCATCACACGATGCGAGGTCGTCGCCTCCACGGCCATCACCGACCCGCCCGTGAAGAACTCCTGCCGCTTGGTTCCCGCGACGACGTTCTTCACCGGCAGGCCGAGCTGCTGGATGGCGAACGCCGTCGATCGGTTGAAGCAGACCAGCGTGCCGCCTCCCCGCACGAACGCATCGACGGCGCGCACGCCGTCCTCGCCGATCCCGCCCTCGAACTGCGGCGGCACGACGCCCTTCGCATAGCCGTCGAGCAGGCCGCGTGCCTCGTCGGCGATCACGAGCACGTCGACGCGATCGGCGAGCGCGCCGCTCCGGAAGTCGCCCGGGTAGAGGCTCACGACGTCGAACCCGTAGCGCTCGAGCATCCAGCGCGTCCAGCCCTCGTCCATGCTGGCCATCCACCCGCGATAGAGCCCCACGCGCGGCCGCCTGAGGTCGCGCGCGCCGCGCGGGGCAGCGACCCGCTCGGCCGAGAGCGCGTAGGTCCTCACGAGCTCGTCCTGCTGGCCCGGCGTCAGGCCGGTGACGCCGTAGCGGCCCTCTGCGAAGTGCACCCGTGCTCCCATCCCCCACGCCCGGTTGAGCGCGGCGAACGTGTTGTTCTGGGCGGGGTCGAGCACCAGGACCGCGCCCGCACCGGTCACCTTCCCGGCAGGCGGGACGATGGCGGCCGCCACGCTGTTGGTGTCGAAGCCCGCGCCGGCGACGCTGTCGAAGGGCGCCGCGTCGGTCTGGCCCGTCTCGTAGGGCGTGGCCGGGCCGGCGGCCGGCAACTCGGCGCCGAGCGACTTCATCGCCGCGCGCAGCTCACTGCCGATCGGCGTGGAGAGGGCCCTCACCGAGACGCCCATCTGCAGTGGCAGCGTCCAGCCGGCGGCATCGTAGGGCTGCTCGAGCGGGCCGTCGGGCGACTCGCGAAGATCGGGATACCGCTGCACGTCCATCACCTGCCGGACGACCTCGGCAAACTCCTGGTCCATCGGGACGACCCACGTGCCGGCGGCATGGGTGACGCCCTCGACGGTGACCGGCGCGGTGAGCTGCGAGACCCGGATGCCCTGGAACGCCAGGCGCCGCAGCAGCTCGACGGCGGCCACCGGATCGCGCTGCTGCTGGGCAATGAAGTAGGCGTAGGGCGGGGCCTTCGTGTACTTCTCGATCTGCGATCGCCCCGCGCGGTAGCGGTTCATCAGCACCGATTCGCGGTAGCGCGCGGCGTAGTCGAGGACCGAGATCGAGGCGGTTTCCATGTATTCCACCGCGTCGCGCAGCCGCCACCAGCCGCCGGGCCACGGGCTCGGGTAGAGCGTCTGCGGGCGCAGGTCCCGCATGTTCTGCGGGAAGTCGTTCAGCGTGTAGAACCGCGGCGTCCCGTACGAGTAGAGCGCGGTCTCGGTCCAGTACGACGCGATGTTCTGGAACACCGGCTTGTAGTCGATGTAGCCCGGGTACCACGCGTCGAAGCCGGTCCCCATGTGCGTGGCGCCCACCTGCCCGCGCTCCTCCAGCCCCTTGGCCATCGCCATCCCGATCATGTTGATCTCGCGCGAGATGAGATAGGGGGCCTGCGATCCGATCGGCTCGGCGAACGGCGGCAGCCAGATGCGCGTCGGGAACGGCGAGCTCTGGTGGTGCACGTGGATGATCTGCGGCTCCCACTGCCGCCAGGCGTGCTCCATCACGCGCGACTCGATCATGTTCAGCATGTAGCCGTCGCGGTTGTTGTCGTGCCCGACGTACTCCTGGTAGAGCCGGGGCAGCGGCGCCACCTCGAACGGTGTCCCGACGTTGCCGCGATACCACTCGGCCACCATCTGCTGGCCGTCGGGGTTGATCGTGGGCCAGAGCAGCAGGATCACGTTCTCGAAGATGTGCGCGTACTCGGGGTCGTCGGCCTTCGCCAGCAGGTCGTAGGCGAGCTGCATGGTGTGCTGCGGGCCCGCGACCTCCGTCGCGTGCAGGCCCCCGTCGATGTGGACGATGACGCGGCCCTCACGCGCGAGCTGGCGCGCCTCGGCCTCGCCCAGGTCCGCCGGCCGCGCGAGCCGCCGCGCGATCTCGCGGTAGCGATCGAGCTTCCGGAGGTTCCCGGCGGAGGAAATGGCCGCCAGCCAGAACGTCCGCCCCCCGGTCGACTTGCCCGCCGCCATCATCGTCAGGCGATCGGACGCGGCATCGAGCTTCTGGAAGTAGGCGATCGTCTCGTCGTAGGTCGCGACCTTGTAGTCGGCGCCCACCCGATGGCCGAGCACCGACTCGGGCGACGGCAGCGTGGCCTGGGCGCGCGCGGCGGAGACCGGGAGCAGGGCGAGGAGCGCGAGAGCGGCGGCTGAGCGGAGCATGGTGGAGGGGTTATAGCACTGCTCTCGCGTCGGACGCACTCCCGGTCCACCAACGCCCCGGCAGCCGGGGGCCAGGGTGTGGCGAGGGCGGGCGCATGGCGGGCCGGACGCGATCCGACCCCGGCCGGAGCGCGATCCGGCTATGCTGACATCAGCATGGACGGCGCTGCGACAGGCTCTCCCGGCGCGGCAACGGCAGCGCGGCGCGCGGGCCGCGTGGCCGGCATCCTCCTGCTGGTCGCGGCGCTGCCGGTGCCGGTCACGCCCGAGCCGCCCGACCGCCTGCCCGACCGCCTGCAGCGCTACGTCGACGACGTGGTGAAGCCGAGCGGCGCCGAACGCCAGCGGTTGCTGCGCGGCGAACCGTTCACCAAGCTGCTCGACACCGACCCCGCCCGGGAGGTGGCCGTCTTCGGCGCGGTGTGGGTCAACGCCTCGCGGCGCGCCTACGTGGCGGCGATCGCCGACATCGAGTATTACGAGCGCGGCCCGGCGTTCCCGATCACCCGGCGGCTCGGCACGCCGCCGACGCTCGCCGACTTCGCCGACCTGCGCCTCTCCGACGAGGAGGTCGGCGATCTGCGCGCCTGCCGTGCCGGCGACTGCAAGCTGAAGCTGGATCGCGACACGATCGAGCAGGCCCACGCCCGGCTCGACTTCCAGGCGCCGGCCGTCGGGCAGGACGCCGACGCGCTGGTTCGCGAGCGGCTGCTCGACTACGTCAGGCGCTACCAGGCGCTCGGCAACCGCGCCCTCATCGAGTACCACGACGAGGATCCGCCAGTACGCGCCTCCGACGAGTTCGCGGCGCTGATGGCCTCGTGGCCGCCGCTGCTCGACGACGTGCCGGAGGTGCGCCGGTACCTGTCGGAGTTCCCCGGCACCGCGTGGCGCCCGGCCGCCGAGGTCTTCTACTGGCAACAGGTGAAGTTCGGGCTGAAACCCACCATCCGGCTCAGTCATCTCGTCGCCCACCATGGCGATCGCGAGACGGTCGTCGCCTCCAAGATGCTCTACGCGAGCCACTACTTCCGGTCGGCGCTCGAGCTGCGCGTGCTCGTGCCGGACCCGGCACGCGGACCGGGTTACTGGCTGGTGACCATCAACCGGAGCCGTCCCGACGGCCTGACGGGGTTCGTCGGGCGCCTGCTGCGGGGCCGCGTCCGCAGCGAGGCGCGCAACGCCGTCCACGGCCTGCTGGTCAGCGCCAAGCGTCGGCTCGAGCGCATGCCGGCAATCTGACGGCGCGCCTCTCACCGCCGCTTCACAGCGGCGCCGCGTTGCGGCATCGGCATTGCATCTTTCGCGTGGGTCCAACCGCCGGGCGCCGCCGGTGGGTGCCTCGTCACGGCCCCCGCGGCGCGGAGCAGCCGTGGATGCCCGGCAACCTGCTGCACGGCCACGACATAGCGGGGCCCGCTCGCAGCGGTCCTCCCCGGAGGGGGCACGCATGAGAACAGCGACAGCCGCCGGCGTCGAAGACATCTGCCGGAAATTCGGCAACGACCGGACGCGCATGATGGACATCGTCATCGCGGTCCAGCGCCGATACGGGTGCGTCCCCACCGATTCGATGGAGGTCATCGCGCGGGCGTGCGACACCCATCGCGTGGAGGTGGAGAGCGTCGTCACCTTCTACGCGTTCCTCTCGGTCAAGCCGCAGGGCCGCGTCGTGATCCGGCTGTGCAACGACATCGTGGACTGGATGAAGGGCTACACGGCCGTCGCCGACGCGATGGCCAAGGAGCTCGGCGTCACGATGGGCGAGACGACGGCTGATGGCGCCATCACGCTCACCCACACGCCGTGCATCGGCATGAGCGATCAGGCGCCGGCCGCGCTCATCAACGACGTGGTCGTCACCCAGCTCACGCCGGAGCGGGCGCGCGCCGTGGTGCGCGACCTGCGCCGCCACCTCGATCCGCAGCAACTGGTGACGATGGTCGGCGACGGCAACAACGCCCACCCGCTGGTGCAAGCGATGGTGCGCAACAACATCCGCCGGCAGGGCCCCGTGCACTTCGCGCCCTTCGAGCCGGGCAGCGCACTGCGACGGGCCCTGCAGCTCACGCCGCAGGACGTGGTGCAGGAGATCAAGGACTCACGGCTGCGCGGTCGCGGCGGCGCGGGGTTCCCGGCGGGGCTGAAGTGGGAGATGGCGCGCAACGCGCCAGGCGATCGGCGCTGGATCGTCTGCAACGCCGACGAGGGCGAGCCCGGCACCTTCAAGGACCGCGTGCTGCTCACCGAGTGCGCCCACCAGATGATCGAGGGGATGACGATTGCCGGCTACGCGGTGGGCAGCGACTCGGGCATCATCTACCTGCGCGGCGAGTACCGCTACCTGCTCTCCTACCTGGAAGCGGTGCTCGAGGAGCGGCGGCGCGCGAACCTGCTGGGCCGCGACGTGGCGGGCACGCCCGGCGTCCACTTCGACATCCGCATCCAGCTCGGCGCCGGCGCCTACATCTGCGGCGAGGAGACGGCGCTGATCAGCTCGTGCGAGGGGCTGCGCGGCGACCCGAAGAACCGCCCGCCGTTCCCGGTCGAGAAGGGCTACCTCGGCGGGCCGACCATCGTGAACAACGTGGAGAGCTTCTGCTGCGCGTCGCGGATCCTGCTGGAGGGCGCGGCCTGGTTCGCCGCGATGGGGTCGGCGCGGACGACGGGCACCAAGGTGCTCAGCATCTCGGGCGACTGCCGCAAGCCGGGCGTCTACGAGGTGCCGTTCGGCATCACGCCGCACGAGCTGCTGGAGATGGCCGAGGCCGACAACCCCGGTGCGATGCTCATCGGCGGCCCGTGCCGCCAGATGATCGGCCCCGAGCGCTTCGACGGACGCATCTGCTACGACGACCTCGCGACCGGCGGCGCGATCATGATCTTCAACCGCGCGCGCAACCAGATGGAGGTCGCCGAGCACTACCTCGACTTCTTCATCGAGGAGAGCTGCGGGCACTGCACGCCGTGCCGCGTGGGCCTGATCCTGCTCAAGAAGCTGGTGCACAAGGTGGTGCGCGGGGCCGGCGAGCCCTCCGACCTCGACGCGATGCGCGAGCTCTCGCGCTTCATCAGCCAGACCAGTCGCTGCGGCCTGGGGCAGGCCGCGCCCAACCCCGTGCTCGGCGCGCTGAACAGCTTCAACGCGCTCTACGCGGGGCTCGTCGCCGAGCGCAAGCCGGGCCTGCTGTCGACCTTCGACCTGTCGTCGGCGGTCGTCGATGCCGAACTGCGCGTGGGCCGGCAATCCCAGTACGTGTGAGGCGGAGGGTCGCGTGAACTCCTTCCAGTTCGTCCTCGATGGCAAGACGATCCCGGCGACGCCGGGCCAGACGATCCTCAAGGCCGCCGCGGCGGCCGGCATCTACATCCCGCACCTCTGCGCCTACAAGGACCTGATCCCGCACGGCTCGTGCCGCGTCTGCTCGGTGCGCGTGAACGGCCGCATCCAGGCCGCCTGCGTGCAGACGGTGACCAACGGCGCGGTCGTCGAAAGCGAGACCGAGGAACTGCGCGAGTTCCGGCGCAACGTGATCGACATGCTGTTCGTGGAGGGCAACCACTACTGCATGTTCTGCGAGAAGAGCGGGCTGTGCGAACTGCAGGCGCTCGCCTACCGCTTCGGGATCACCGCGCCGAAGTACCCGCTGCTGAACCCGGCGCGCGACATCGACATGTCGCATCCCGACGTCTACCTCGACCACAACCGCTGCATCCTGTGCGGACGCTGCGTGCGGGTGTCGCAGGACCTCGACCAGAAGAACGTCTTCCAGTTCGTCAACCGGGGCTTCAGGAAGCGGCTGCAGGTCAACGGCGAGGCGCTGGCCTCCACCGACCTGCGCGTCACCGACGCCGTCGTCGCGTCCTGCCCGGTGGGCGCGCTCATGCGCAAGCGCGTCGGCTACGCCGTGCCGGTGGGCGATCGCCCCTTCGACACCACGCCGATCGGCGCCGAGGTCGAAACCGCGGAGGGAGGCGCCGCATGAGCGCGAAGCCGCGCATCGCCACGGTGAGCCTGGCCGGCTGCTTCGGCTGCCACATGTCGATCCTCGACATCGACGAGCGCATCCTGCAACTGGCCGAGATCGCCGAGTTCGACCGCTCGCCCATCAACGACTACAAGTCGTTCACCGGCCGCTGCGCGGTCGGCATCGTCGAGGGGGGCTGCTGCAACGAGGAGAACGTCCGCGTCCTCGAGGAGTTCCGCCGGCAGTGCGACGTGCTCGTGTCGCTGGGTGACTGCGCCATCAACGGCGGCATCCCGGCGCTGCGTAACCACGTGCCGCTGCGCGAGTGCCTCGAGGAGGCGTACCTGCGCTCGCCCGGCGTCTACAACCCCGGCGGCGTCATCCCCAACGATCCCGAGATCCCGCTGCTGCTGAACCGCGTCTACCCGTGCCACGAGGTGGTGAAGATCGACTACTTCATCCCGGGCTGCCCGCCGCCGGCCGACGCCATCTGGCAGGCGCTGGTGGCGCTGCTCACCGGCAGATCGGTCGAGATTCCCTACGCGGGCCTGAAATACGACTGAGGAGCCACCGGCCATGGTGTCGACCGCACCGCCCACGCGCAAGTACACGATCGAGCCGCTGACCCGCGTCGAAGGCCACGGCAAGGTGACGATTCTCATGGACGAGGACCACGCGGTGCGGCAGGCGCGGCTGCACATCGTGGAGTTCCGCGGCTTCGAGCGCTTCATCCTCGGCCGCCCCTACTGGGAGATCCCGGTCATCGTGCAGCGGCTGTGCGGCATCTGTCCTGTCAGCCACCACCTCGCCGCGGCCAAGGCGATGGATCGCATCGTCGGCGGCGAGCGGCTGACGCCCACCGCCGAGAAGGTGCGCCGGCTGATGCACTACGGCCAGATGTGCCAGAGCCACGCGCTGCACTTCTTCCACCTCTCGAGCCCCGACCTGCTGTTTGGCACCGACGGCACCGCCTCGAGCGCCTTCTCGGCGCCGATCGAGCAGCGTCACGTGCTGGCGGTGGCGGCAAGGTTCCCCCAGCTGGCAACGCAGGCCGTGATGATGCGCCGCTTCGGGCAGGAGGTGATTCGCGCCACGGCCGGCAAGAAGATCCACGGCACGGGTGCCGTGCCCGGCGGCGTGAACAAGCCGCTCTCGATCGCCGACCGCGACGCGCTGCTGGGCGAAATCGACCAGATGCTCGCCTGGGCGCGCGGCGCGCTGGCGATCGCGCGCGACTTCACCCACGACCACCTGGTCGAGCTGATCCCCTTCGGGTCCTTCGACTCCAACCACCTGTCGATCGTTCGAGAGGGCGACGGCGCCCTCGACTTCTACGACGGCATGCTGCGCGCGGTCGACAGGAGCGGCACCCGGCTGGTCGACGGCGTCGACTGCCAGCGCTACCTCGAGGTGGTGAGCGAGGAAGTGCGCCCCTGGTCGTACATGAAGTTCCCCTTCCTCAAGCGGCTCGGCCCGGAGCACGGCTGGTACCGCGTAGGGCCGCTCGCCCGCCTGAACACGTGCAGCCTGATCCCCACGCCCGAGGCCGAGGCGGCGCGCCGCGACTTCATGGCGCTCACCAAGGGCCGCCCCAACAACATCACGATGTGCTATCACTGGGCGCGGATGATCGAACTGCTGCACGCCATCGAGGTGATCCGCGACCTGCTGCACGACGCCGACCTGCTCGAGAACGACCTGATGACCAGCGGCCCGCGCCGCGAGGAGGCGGTCGGCGTGCTCGAGGCGCCGCGCGGCACGCTGTTCCACCACTACCGCGTCGACGCCAGCGACGCCGTGACGATGTGCAACCTCATCGTCTCGACGACCAACAACAACGAGCCGATGAACCAGGCCGTCACCCGGGTGGCCCGCGATCACTTCACCGGCAAGGCGGAGATCACCGAGGCGCTGCTCAACCACATCGAGGTGGCCGTTCGCGCCTACGACCCCTGCCTCTCGTGCGCCACACACGCGCTGGGGCGCATGGCCCTGTCGGTGGAGCTCGTCGACGCCGGCGGCGAGGTCGTCGCGCGACGGACGAGGGGCGGACCGTGAGCGCGCCGCGCGTGCTGGTCATCGGCTACGGCAACCCGGCCCGCGGTGACGACGGGCTGGGCCCGGCGCTCGCCGAGCGCCTGGAGCAGCTCGGCCTGCGGGGCGTGACGGTGGAGGCCGATTACCAGCTCTCGATCGAGCACGCCGCGCTCGCCGCCGAGCACGACGTCGTGGTGTTCGCCGACGCGACCACGCGCGGCGACGCGCCCTTCACCCTCGCGCGGCTGTCACCCGAGGACTGCGACACCTTCACCTCACACGCCGTCTCGCCCGCGCAGGTGCTGCACCTCGCCGCGACCTGCTTCGGCGCCGCCCCGAAGGGCTACGTGCTGGCCATCCGCGGCCGCGCCCTCGACGGCTTCAGCGAGGGCCTGAGCGCCGCGGCCCGGGCCGGGCTCGAAGCCGCCCTCGATCACCTGACCGGGTTCATCGGCACGTCGCGATGGGAGACCGACGATGCGAGACGGTAGGCACGTGATCCTGTGCATCGACGACGACCAGGACATCCTGGCAGCACTGCGCCTGGTGCTGGAATCGGCGGGCTACGTGGTGGAGACGGCCGCCACCGGCGCCGAGGGACGCCGGGCCGCCGGGCAGCTGCAGCCGGACCTGCTGATCGTCGACCTCATGATGGAGGCGGTGGACTCCGGGCTGACACTCGTCGCGGCCCTGCGCGAGAGCGGCGTCGCCGCGCCGATCTTCTTCCTCAGCTCGGCCGGCGACTACTTCCACGAGTCGGCCGACGTGAACCGGCTGGGCGCCGACGGCGTGTTCCAGAAGCCGATCGCGCCCGACGTGCTGCTGTCGGTGATCGGGACGCGGCTGGGCCGGACCGCCGGCCAGACGCAGGCGCCTGCGACCAGATCGTAGCCGCCGCGTCCCGTCCCTGTGATCAGGCGCGGGCGCGCCAGCCCGCCGGGACAGGTGCGGCGTGCAACAGGTAACGGCCGACGACGTCCGGCTCCCCCTCGAACACGAGCTGCGCGAGCGGCTGGGGTGGCTCGTCCGCCTGCGATGGTTCGCAGGCCTCGGGCTGGTCACCGGCAGCGCCGTGGGCCTGCCGCTGATCGAGTTCCCCGTTCCCTACCCGCTGCTCACCGTGGTCGGCATCGCGGTGCTCGGCTACAACGAGCTGTTCTTCCTCTTCGGCGACCGGATGGCCGAGACGCTGCGATCGCAGCAGCGCGCCGTGCACGCGCAGATCGCGCTGGACTGGCTCGCGCTGGCCGCCACGATCGCGCTGACCGGCGGCATCCGCAGCCCGGCCACCGTGGGCTTCGTGTTCCACCTGATCATCGGGTCGATCCTGCTCTCGCGGCGCACGTGCTACCTGCTGGCCGCGGCGGCGGTGCTGCTCACGGCCCTGCTCGGCGGGCTCACCCCGCCCATCATCTCCGGGCCAGCCGGCCCCGGCGGACCGCCACCGCCCAGCCTGGTCGCGCTGTGGGCGGCGCTCTCGTTCCTGTTCCTCTGCACCACGTATCTCGCCACGTCGATCACCGCGCGGCTGCGGGAGAAGGAAGCGGCGCTGGCCGCCTCGGAGCACTCCCTCGAGCACGCCTATCGCCGGATGCAGGCGCTGCACGAGGTCGGACGCCTCGTCAACTCGTCGCTCGACCTCAACGAGGTGCTGGCACTGATTGCCGAGCACGCCACGCACCTGCTGGGCGGCAGGGGCGCCTGCATCCGCCTGCTGTCGGCAGACGGCCGGTCGCTCACGGTCGGCGGCACCTTCGGCCTCAGCCGCGCCTACGTGGAGAAGGGGCCGGTCGACCTCGACGGCAGCATCCTCGACGCGGAGACGGTGGCCGGTCAGGTCGTGGAGATCCGCGACGTGACGGCGGATCGGCGCTTCCAGTATCCGGAGCAGGCCCGCCGCGAGGGGCTGGTGTCGATCCTGTGCTGCCCGATGCGCGCCCGGGATCGGACGCTCGGCGCCGTGCGCGTCTACACCGGCGAGCCGCGCAGCTTCGACGCGCAGGATCGCCAGCTGCTCAGCAGCCTGGCCGACCTCGGAGCCGTCGCGATCGAGAACGCCAGGGCCTACGGAGAGCTGAAGGCGCTCGACAGGGAGCGCGGCTGGTTCGCGCGCACGACGCACCACCAGCTGCGATCGCCACTGGCCGCCGTGCAGAGCGCGATCGACGCGCTGCCCTTCGCCGGCCCGGTCAGCGCCGGGCAACAGGATCTGCTGGCGCGGGCCAGACGCCGCATCCAGGACGCCTTCGACCTGATTCGCGACCTGCTCGATCTGGCGGCGGCCCAGCGTCGGGCGACGGATGGACCGACCGGTCCGGTGCGTCTCGACCGGTCGCTCGAGCGCACGGTCGCGGCCGCCCAGGAACGCTGCCGCGCGAAGGGCCTGGAGTTCATGTCGAACCTGGACACCGGCGCCTGGGGCGTGCCGGCGGAGGCGATCGATCTGGAGCGGATCTTCGCCAACCTGCTCGACAACGCGGTGAAGTACACGGCAGCCGGCCACGTGACCCTCACCGCCACCGCGCGCGACGGCTGGATCGAGGCGAGCGTCGAGGACTCGGGCATCGGCATCGAGCCGGCCGACATCGCGCACCTCTACGACAGCTTCTTCCGCGCCGCCGCCGCCAGGGCCACCGGCGAGATCGGCACCGGGCTTGGCCTGTCGATCGTGCGGCAGCTGCTCGTGAAGCTGGGCGGCTCGGTGAGGGTCGACAGCACGCCGGGTGGCGGGAGCCGCTTCATCGTGCGGCTGCCGGCGATCACGATCCCGGACGCGTCGCGTCCGATCGAGCCCGCCGCGGACAGCGGCAGGCCCGGCGACTGACCGCGCGGCCGGTGGCGCCCGGCCGGTGCCCCGCGCGCCACGCCTCACCCGTGCCTGATCGCGATGGTCTTCAGCGTGGTGAAGCCGAGCAGCGCCTCGAAGCCCTTCTCGCGCCCGTAGCCGCTGCCCTTCATGCCGCCGAACGGCAGCTCCACGCCGCCGCCGGCGCCGTAGTTGTTGACGAACACCTGGCCGCAGCGCAGCTTGCGCGCCACGCGCAGCTGCCGCCCGCCGTCGCGCGTCCACACGCCGGCCACCAGGCCGTAGTCGGTGCCGTTGGCCAGCCGCACCGCCTCGTCTTCATCGTCGAACGGCATCGCCACGAGGACGGGACCGAAGATCTCGTCGCGCGCCAGGACGCTGGCCGGCGGCACGTCGCGCAGCAGGACGGCCTCGTGGTAGTAGCCGGTCGCCGCGGCCTCGGGGCTGATGCGGCCACGCGCGGCCACCGGAATCGCCTCGCGCCCGGCCAGCGCCATGTAATCGCGCACCTTGTGATACTGCTTCTCGTTGACGAGCGGGCCCATGTCGAGGTCGAGCGCGGGCGGACCCGACTGCAGCGTCGAGAACCTCGCCGCCAGCCGGTCGACCACCTCCTCGTAGGCGCGACGTTGCACGAGCACGCGACTGCCGGCCGAGCAGGTCTGCCCGCAGTTCTGGATGATGGCGTTCACGAGAAACGGCACGGCCGTGTCGAGATCGGCATCGGTGAAGACCAGCTGCGGCGACTTGCCCCCGAGCTCCAGCGTGACCGGACAGTGGCGATCGGCCGCGGCGTGCGCCACCAGCCGCCCAGTGGCCGCCGATCCGGTGAACGAGATGTGGTCGACGCCGTGGTGCGCGCACAGCGCCGCGCCCGCCTCCGCGCCGTAGCCGGTGACGATGTTGAGGGCGCCCGGCGGAAAGCCCACCCCGGCGGCGAGCTCCGCCAGCCGCAGTGACGAGAGGCTGGCGTCCTCGCCGGGCTTCACCACGCACGCGTTGCCGGCCGCCAGCGCACCGCCCACCGAGCGCCCGAAGATCTGCATCGGGTAGTTCCACGGGATGATGTGCCCCGTCACGCCGTGCGGCTCCCGGATCGTGAACACCGTGTAGCCCGCCTCGAACGGCAGCGTCTCGCCGTGCAGCTTGTCGCAGGCGCCGGCGTAGTACTCGAAGTAGCGCGCGAGCGCCGTCGCGTCGTTGCGCGCCACGCGCAGCGCCTTGCCCGTGTCGCGCGCCTCGAGCTGCGCCAGCTCCTCGTGGTGATCGCGTACGGCCTGGCACAGCTTCATCAGGAGCCGCCCGCGCTCGGCCGCGGTGAGCCGGCCCCACGGGCCGTCGAAGGTCTCGCCGAGCGCCGCGCGCGCGGCCGCCACCGCGCGATCGACGTCGGTGGCGCCTCCACGCGCGATCGCCGAGAAGGGCCGGCCGTCGGCGGGATCGATCGCGGGGATCGTCGCGCCCCCTTCCGGCGCCGCCCACTGGTTGCCGATGTAGTGACAGCCTTCCATGAGTCCTCCGTCAGAGTGCGGCCGGGCGGCCCGGCAGCCGCATCGCCCGGATGGCGGTGCGCCGCCAGGCGGCCACGAGCGCGCTCGCGATGAGCGAGTGGAACAGGCTCGAGATGGCGCTCGGAATGGCGACGAGCGGATCGGCGAAGTTCTGCCTCGCCAGCACCACGCCAAGCCCCGAGTTCTGCATGCCGACCTCGATCGAGATCGTACGCGAGGTGACGATGTCGGCGCCCGTGAGGCGGGAGAGCACGTAGCCGAGCAGGAAGCCGCCGGCGTGCAGTGATGCGACGGCCAGCAGCAGGCGGCCGGCGGCCGCGACGATCGCCTCGCGGCCCGCGCCGATGATCGAGGCGACGATCAACGTGATCATCAGCACCGCCGCCAGCGGGGCGGCCGGCAGGATCCGCCGCGTGAGGCCGGGCAGCCAGCGCCGCATCGCCGCGCCGGCCGAGAGCGGCAGCACCACCACCTGCACCGTGCTCAGCAGCAGTCCGGACGCCGGCACGTCGACGCGGCTGCCGGCGAGCCACGCCGTGAGCGCCGGCGTCATCACGACCGCCAGCGCGGTGGAGGCCGCCGTCATCGCCACCGAGAGCGCGACGTCGGCCCGCGCGAGGAACGTGATCACGTTCGAGGCGGTGCCGCCCGGGCAGCACGCCACCAGGATGAGGCCGACGGCCAGCGGCGTCGGCAGGCCGTAGAGCGCCGCGAACGACCAGCCGAGCGCGGGCATCACGAGATACTGCAGCGCGACGCCGAGCGCGAGCCAGCCGCGGCGCGTGGCGACGCGCCGCGCGTCGGCGGCCTCGAGCGTCAGGCCCATGCCGAGCATGATGATGCCGAGGCCGATCGTCAGCAGCGGTCCCGAGAACCACGTGAACAGGCCTGGACGCCACAGCGCGAGCAGGCTCGCCGCCAGCACCCAGAGCGGAAAGAGGTTCGTGAGGAGGGTGAGCACTGATCGCGGTTCGGCGATCCTATCGCAAGCGCGCCGGAGCGGCGCGTCGCCGGGGTCGCCACCTCAGGTATTGACCGTCGTGCCGGGTGCCTCCGGCTCGCGCCACGACGTCACCGTGTAGCGCGCAAGGGTGATGGTGTCGTCCCAGTAGACGGCGTGCAGGCCGGCCTTCACCTTGAGGCTCGCGAGAAACGATGCCGGGTCGGGCAACCGCTCCCACACCTGGGGCAGGAACGTGCTGCGGCGGCGGCCGCAGCCGAGCACCACGCCATCGATGCCGGGACGCAACTGCGCGAGCGCGTCGGCCTCGTCGCGAAAGGCCAGCGGCTCGAGGACCGACAGCAGCGACACCTCGATGCGCAAGGCATCGAACTCGTCCTGCCGCAGCTGACTGAAGCGGGCGTCGCCGAAGGCCGCGGCCACGGCGTTGCCCGCGACGTCGCGGAAGAGCGGACGGTAGGCCTCGATCGTGCCCACGCAGCCGCGCAGCCGGCGATCGACGGTGAGGGTGACGAAGGCGGCACCGGGGCGGTGCAGCCATGCGGCGTCGCTGTGAGGCGCGGGTGCGGCGCCCCAGCGTTCGCCGATGGCCGCCCGCGCGATGGCCCACAGGGTGCTGCCGGCCTCGGGAGGGAGCATGGCGCCTCGCGGTCGGGGGATCGGCGCGGCGGTGGTTCAGGGCGGGCCCCGCGTCCCAACCGCACGCGCCACGGGCATCCTACCGCCGAAGCGCCGGGACCAGGGATCCGGGCGCCCTTGTCTTTGGTATTTCTATAGGTATAGAATCATCGAACCATGGCCCACGAGGACGTCAGCCGGTTCGCCGACATGTTCGCCGCCATGGGAGCGGAGCCGCGGCTGCGCATCATGCAGCAGTTGCTGAAGGCGCATCCTGGCGGGCTGGTGGTCGGCGAACTGCAGGCGGCGCTGGGGATCGCGGCCTCGACGCTCTCGCACCACCTGGAGAAGCTGCGGCACGAGCAGCTCGCCGGCGTCGAGCGCGAGGGGACGTTCCTGCGCTACCGCGCCAACACCGACACGCTGCGCGAACTGCTGGCGTTCCTCTACACGGAGTGTTGCGCCGGCACCGGCGTCACGCCCCCCGAGGCCATCCTTCGCGTCGTCAGGAAGAACCGGTAGCCCGGTTGTCGAAAGGCAGGCGTTCCATGTCGAACACCATCAAGGACGAAGTGCGGCGCCGGTACGCACAGCACGCCATCGCGGTGGTCGAGGGCCGGTCAGGCGGCTGCGGTTGCGGGTCGGGAGAAGCCGCGCCCGTCTCCTGCTGCGATCCAGTCAGCGCCAACCTCTATGGCGCCGATCAGGCGTCGGAACTCCCGGCCGAGGCCGTGCTGGCCTCGCTCGGGTGCGGCAACCCCACGGCGCTCGCCTCGCTCGCGCCGGGAGAGGTGGTGCTCGACCTCGGGTCGGGCGGCGGCATCGACGTGCTGCTCTCGGCGCGCCGCGTCGGACCCGCGGGGAAGGCCTACGGGCTGGACATGACCGATCAGATGCTGGCGCTGGCCGAGGAGAACAGGCGGAAGGCCGGTCTCGCCAACGTCGAGTTCCTGAAGGGCGAGATCGAGCGGATTCCGCTGCCCGACGACTCGGTCGACGTGATCATCTCGAACTGCGTGATCAACTTGTCGGCCGACAAGGATCGGGTGCTCCGCGAGGCCTTCCGGGTGCTCAGGCCCGGGGGCCGACTGGCCGTCAGCGACATCGTCACGCGCGGCGCCATCCCGCCCGCGATCCGGCGCAGCGTGGAATTGTGGGCAGGCTGCATCGCGGGCGCGCTCGACGAGCAGGACTACCTGGCGACGCTGCGGGCCGCCGGCTTCGTGGACGTGAGCATCGAGCCGACGCGCGTCTACCGCATGGCCGACGCGCGCGAGATCCTGGCGGTACAGGGCATCGACGCCGCGGCGATGGCGGCCGCCGTGGACGGGAAGTTCTTCAGCGGGTTCGTGCGGGCGGTCAAACCCGCGTCGGTCGCCCGCCGCTGACGCGCGCGGGCCCCGGTGACCGATCACCGGGACCGGCCCCAGCCGTGTTGCTCGATCAGCCGCCTGACGCGTGCGCGTATGTCTTCCCGGATCTCGCGCACCCGCTCGATGGGCTGCCCCCTGGGATCCTGGAGCGGCCAGTCCGCGCGCATCGCGCCCGGTACCGTGGGGCAGACCTCGCCGCAGCCCATGGTGATCAGGAAGCGCGCCCGTCGTGCCAGGTCGTCGGTCAGGCGGCGCGGCCGCGCGCCCGAGAGGTCGACGCCGATCTCCCGCATCGCCTCGACCACCTCGGGGTGGACGTGCGGGCCGGGTTGGGTGCCGGCCGAGATCGCCGCCGCCTTCGCCGGGTCGGCTTCCAGGTTGAACAGGGCGGCCGCCATCTGCGAACGGCCGGCGTTGTGAACGCAGGCGAAGAGCACGGTGGTCGTCGGCATGCCGGTGACCGCCAGTGTACCCCCTGTGACGCTGGATGCGCGATCGAGCCCCGCGTTGCCGGCGCGCCGGCGCCGGCGTATATTCCGGGACATGGGCATCTGACGAGGTGACGAAATGACTCGATCCCGGAACGCCGCGGCGGCCTCCTGCCGTCAGGCCGTGGCGGCCGCCAAGGCCCTCGGCCATCCGGCGCGGCTGCGGATTCTTGCCATGTTGCGGCCCGGCGAGCTGTGCGTGTGCCAGATGGCGACGGTGCTCCAGCTCGCGGCCTCCACCGTGTCGGGCCACCTGAACGAGCTGCGGCGGGCCGGCCTCGTGCTCGAGCGGAAGGCCGGCAAGCTGGTCTACTACGGCCTGGACGGGGCCAGTCCGTTCGCGGACTGGCTGCGACGGTCGCTCGATCTGGTGCGTGAGGACGCGCAGGTGCGCGAGGACGCGGCACTGGTGGGCAAGGTGCAGGCGGTGCCCATCCCGCTGCTGACCCGTGGGGGGCTGACGCTGGAGGCGATCCGGCGGCGGCGGCCGCCTGGGGCCCGCGGGCCAGCTTGACGCTCGACTTGTCATTTCGGTATATTCCGAAACGACTGACGCGAGCCCCGCCGGGCTTCCCCCGCCCGGTCCGCCGCCCGCGCCACGGGGCTCCGCACCATGTCGTGGAAGCAGGAATGGAAGTGGCTCGCGCTGGCCGCCGGCGGCTTCCTCACGCTGTTCTCCCTCCCGGTCGGCACCACGCGCTTCGACGGCGCCGTGCTCGAGGCGCTCCACCTCGCCCGATGGTACGCCCGCGAGCACGTGCTGCTCTGCCTCGTCCCCGCCCTGTTCATCGCCGGCGCCATCTCCGTGTTCGTCAGCCAGGCGGCCGTCATGCAGTACCTCGGCCCGCAGGCCAACCGCGCCATGGCTTACGGCGTCGCCTCGGTCTCCGGCACCGTGCTGGCCGTCTGCTCGTGCACGGTGCTGCCGCTCTTCGGCGGCATCTACAAGCGGGGCGCCGGCCTCGGCCCCGCCTCGGCCTTCCTCTACGCAGGGCCCGCGATCAACGTCCTCGCCATCATCCTCACGGCACGCGTGCTGGGCCCCGAACTGGGCATCGCCCGGGCCGCCGGCGCCGTGCTCTTCAGCATCGTGATTGGCCTGCTGATGCACGCCATCTTCCGCGGGGAGGAGGCAGCCAGGGTGGCGGCGGCGAGCCGCGCGCCCGCCCCGGCCCCGGCACGCCCGCTCATCCACGACGCCCTCTACTTCGCGTCGATGATCGGCATCCTCGTCTTCGCCAACTGGAGCGCGCCCGCCAGCGCCGCCGGTCCCTGGCAGGCCGTCTCCTCGGCCAGGTGGACGATCACCGGCGCGCTCGGGGTGGCGCTGGCGGCCATGCTCGCCGGGTGGCTGAAACTGTCGCCGCGGGCGGTGGGCGCCGGCACGCTCGCCACGATCGCCGCGGCGGTCATCGCCCCGCGCGAGCCGCTCATCGCCTTCTCGGTGGGCGTCCTCGCTCTGTCGTACGCCACGGCCACCGACACCGGCGAAGGCGGCGAGTGGTTTGCCGCCACCTGGGAGTTCGCCAGGCAAATCCTCCCGCTGCTGCTCGCCGGCGTGCTCGTCGCCGGATTGCTGCTCGGCCGGCCGGGACACGAGGGACTGATTCCTTCCGAGTGGGTGAGCCGCTCGGTGGGCGGCAACTCGGTCGGCGCCAACCTGTTCGCGGCCGTCGCCGGGGCCTTCATGTACTTCGCGACGCTGACCGAGGTGCCCATCCTGCAGGGCCTGATCGGCAGCGGCATGGGCAAGGGTCCGGCGCTGGCGCTGCTGCTGGCCGGGCCGGCGCTGTCGCTGCCCAGCATGCTCGTGCTCCGCAGCCTGATGGGCCTGAAGAAGACGGCCGTCTACGTCGCCCTCGTCGTGGCGATGGCGACGATCACGGGAATCCTGTTCGGCGCGCTGGCGTGACGGCGCGCCGTGTCGAGGGCGGACGCGCGAGCGGGCCGCCGGGAGAACCACGCGTGAGGAAACTGCAGATCCTCGGGACCGGATGCGCGAAGTGCCGGCTGCTCACCGAACACGTCGAGCAGGCCGCAAGGGAACTCGGGATCGACTACACCCTCGAGAAGGTGACCGGAATCCAGGACATCGCCGCATTCGGCGTGGTGGCGACGCCAGCGCTCGTCGTCGATGGCGAGATCACGGTGTCGGGTCGCGTCCCCACCGCGGAGTCGCTGAAGGCACTGCTCCGGTGACGGCCGCCGCATCATCCCGGCCATCGCGACATGACTCAGCCTGTCACCGGTGCCGTATACTGTCGTCAGGACAATGCGCCCCATCCAGTCCGAACGGGACCTCGTTGCGCTGGCGGTCGCGCTGGGGGCCAGGCAAGTCCGTGGATGGTCTGAGGCAGAAACAGATCTGGTGGAGCGCTGCGGGGCCGCGCCGCGCGAGCTCGTTCAGGCGGTCCGCGAGGACATCGGCTCCGGCGCTGACCCACTCGGCACGGCGCTGTGTGCCCTGCGAAGTCCGGAGGAGCGGCGGCCCCAAGGGGCGACCTACACGCCTGCATCGATAGTCGAAGCCATGGTCGGATGGGCCGCGACGACATCACGGCCCTTTGCGCGGATTGTCGATCCTGGTGCCGGTTCGGCGCGCTTCCTGGTTGCGGCTGGCCGGCGTTTCCGGCATTCGTCACTGGTTGGCGTGGAGTTGGACCCGTTGGCCGCACTCCTTGCCCGCGCGCACCTGGCGGCGGCAGGGATGGACGATCGTGCTGAGATCGTCGTGCAGGACTTCCGGGACTTCGATCCTCCGGATCACGCTGGCCGGACCCTGTGGATCGGGAACCCGCCGTACGTTCGACATCATCTCATCGATCGTGGCTGGAAGCAGTGGCTTGCCGGCACAGCCAGATCACACGGTCTCAGCACGAGCCAGTTGGCGGGCCTGCACGTCTACTTCTTCCTGGCCACCGCCTGCAAGGCCAGACCTGGTGATGCCGGTGCGTTCATCACGGCGGCGGAATGGCTCGACGTGAACTATGGTCGCCTTGTGCGGGAGCTCTTCCTCGGACCCCTCGGCGGCCGCTCAATCACCTTGATCGAGCCGACGGCGCGCCCGTTCCCGGACGCCGCCACTACCGCGACGATCAGTTGTTTCGAGCTCGCCACCAGGCCAAGGGCGATCCGGATCGAGCGCGTCGAGAGCCTCGACGATCTGCGGAACCTGGGCAACGGGCGCCTCATTCGACGCGAACGGCTCGAAGCGGCGGACCGCTGGACGCCGCTGACGCGATGCCGACGAAAGGTGCCGGAGGGGTTCGTCGAACTGGGTGAGTTGTGCCGCGTCCATCGCGGGCAGGTGACTGGGGCGAACAGGATCTGGATAGCTGGCACGCACAGCATGGGGCTGCCGGCCTCAGTCCTCTTCCCCAGCGTGACGCGGGCGCGTGAACTCTTCGGGGCACGCGGCGTCCTGACCGATACGACTCCGCTGCGACGTGTCATAGATCTCCCGGCGGACCTCGACTCGCTGGAATGGAGCGACCGGAAGGCGGTCGAGGCCTTCCTGGAAGTTGCCAGGCGCCTCGGTGCCGACAGCGGCTTCGTCGCACGGAATCGGAAGGCCTGGTGGTCGGTGGGCCTGCGCGAGCCCGCGCCGATCCTGGCTACCTACATGGCACGACGGCCACCGGCATTCGTCCGGAACCGGGCAGGGGCACGGCACATCAACATCGCTCACGGCATCTATCCCCGGGAGCCTCTCGCCGACGTCGCGCTCTCAGCGCTGGCCAATCACCTCGCTCGCACAGTGACACTCACGTCGGGTCGTACGTATGCTGGCGGCCTCACCAGGTTCGAGCCAAGGGAGATGGAGCGGTTGATGGTTCCTGACCTGCCGATGCTCAGCGCGGGAGTGGCGTAGGGCGCGCCTCCAGTTCCAGGCCTCGCCCAACCTCCATGGTGGACTGACGAACAACTGGCCGCCGAGCGCGACATCGCGATCGAGAATTTCCGGCGCGCCAGGATGGAGGAGCCGCTCGAGGCGTACCTCGCGGCGTTCGAGGAACGGCAGGACACTGTCGAGAGGCTCCTCGAGACGACCGTCGACCTCACACGCCTGGGGCAGAGCGCGTTGACGATCCTCACCGACGCCCAACTCCTCGAAGCCTTCCGGTATGTTTCCGGTCCGCCGATCTCGCTCGATGACCTGAAGGTTGTCGCCAACGCGAAGAGCCTGTCCCCGAAGACGCTCGAATCCGACCAGGGATTGGTGCGGCGACTGGTGGACACGGTCATGATCGGCCTGGATCGGGTTCGATTCGCCTGGGTCGATGAAGGAAGGAGGCCCCGCGAAGACGAACGACGGGCGGCCGTGCTGGCGTCAGCCGTGCTGATCGCGTCGCAGCGCGTCGCAACGGATCGGCGCAGCGAGGGCAAGGCCGGACAGGAATCCGCAGTCGAGGCAGCCCTGGTGGCGGCTGGCTACGTGAAGGTCGAGCCCAGGACGGTGCACACTATCCATGAAGGCCCCGGGCCTGGTGAGTTCTGCCGGGAGTGCATGCTTGGCACGCGGAAGGCCGATGTACTGGTTGGTCTGCACGATCGCCGGCTGATGCCGATCGAGGCCAAGGTCTCCAATTCGTTCACCAACTCCATCAAACGCCTCAACAATGACGCCGCGGTGAAGGCCGTGATCTGGCTCGACCAGTTCGGCACGCACAACGTCGTGCCCACTGCGGTCCTCAGCGGCGTCTACAAGCTCAAGCACCTGGGCTCGGCCCAGTTACGCGGACTCGCTCTCTTCTGGGCGCATGATCTCGCCAGATTGACCCAGTGGATTGAAGGCACGAAACGCTGAGGGACGCCGGTTCGCTCCAGGTCACTTCGCCTGACAGCGCGCACAAAGGTGGTTCCGGGTCGCGAGCACGGGACGCGCCGGCCGGAAGATCCTCGTACCGCAGCCGACCGGCACGCTGGCCGTCAGTCATTGCCAGGGTGCGGTGAACCCGTCGACGACAGGTTCACCGTGCGCCCGCCTCCCGTCTGCCCGCCCGCGCCAGGCTGGCGCACGCCTTCCTCACGTCCCAGGCGGTTCGTTCGAGCGCGGCGCGGGCAGTCTCCGCGCCAGCGCCCGTCAGGTCGCTGACGATTCGCACGGCGCGATCGCGCAGCTTCGCGTTCGACGGCTTCATGTCGATCATCAGGTTGCCGCGCACCTTGCCGAGCCGCACCATGGCGAGCGTGGTGAACGCGTTGAGCACCAGCTTGGTGGCGGTGCCGGCCTTCAGGCGCGTGGAGCCCGTGAGGATCTCCGGGCCGACATCGGGCGCGATGATCAGCGCGGGCCGCTCCCGTCGCGGGATCGCCACATGGGGATTGAAGCAGAGCAGGATCGTTGCCGCACCGCGCCGCTTCGCCTCGCCCAGCGCGCCCCGGACGAAGGGCGTGCGGCCGCTCGCCGCGATGCCGACCACCACGTCGCGTCGGCCGATGCCGCGGGCCGCCAGCGCCCGCGCGCCCGCAGGCCCGTCGTCCTCGGCGCCTTCCACCGCCGACCAGAGGGCCGCCGGCCCGCCGGCGATGATGCCCTGGACCAGGTCGCGCGAGGTGCGAAACGTCGGCGGGCACTCGCTGGCGTCGAGCACGCCCAGCCGGCCGCTGGTGCCCGCGCCCACGTAGAACAGCCGGCCGCCCTGCCGGAACGCCCGCGCGATCACTCGCACGCCCCGCGCGATGGCGGCGCGATGCGCGAGCAGCGCCCTCGGCACGCACAGCTCCTCGCGCAGCATCAGGGCGACGGCATCCTCCACCGGGAGACGATCGAGGTGCGCCGATCGCGGGTTGCGCCGCTCGGTTGGAGAGCCGGCCAGCGCGTGAAGCGAGTCCTCCACGACGGGCGCGGGCGCGGTGCCGTGCTCCACGGCCCGGGCCGACAGCCCGAGGTGCCGGCGGGCGAGTTCAACCGCACCCCACGCGCCCTCGCGCGTGAGCGGGGTGAGGACGGCGCCGGGCCGGATCTGGTGGATCACACGGCGCACGCGCGCGGCGAAGCGCGGCTGCTTCAGCAGCACCCCGCCGGCGAGCACGAACTGCACCGGCGCCGGCGGCGTGGCGACGCGGCGCGCGCACTCGCACGCGTCGTCGGCCAGCGTCCGTGCCGCCGCCGCCAGCACCCCGGTCGCGATTCGATCGCGTGCCGCCGCCGCGTCGAACACCTCCACGGCGAGCGCCGCCACCTCGGCCTTCGGCGCGGCCTGGATCCAGCCGACCAGGTCGTGCGGTTCGTTGAGCGAGAGCGCCCGCAGGAACCGCTGGCCGAGCACGGGCCAGTCGCCCCGATCCCCGGCCTGCACGACGGCACGCAGGGCACGCGCGACGATGTCGTAACCGCTGCCGCGGTCGCCGAGGACGTGCCCCCAGCCACCCACCCGCACCGTGCGGCCGTCGGCGGCGCGCCCGAGGCAGCAGGATCCGGTCCCGCTGACGATGACCACTCGGGCATCGACGGCCCGGCCGCCTGGATCCACCGCTTCCGGCGCGGCCATCAGGGCGACCTCGAGGTCGCTGGTCGCGTGACACGGCACGCCGGGCCATGCCCGTGCCGCCGCCGCCTGAAGCCTCGCGCGATCCGAGCCGGTGCGGACGCCCGCCATGCCAATCGCCATCGACATCGGGCGCGGCATCGCGCGGGCAATCGCGCACAACTGACAGGCGAGTTGATCGTCGGTGAGCAGCCAGAGGTTCGCCTGGCCGAACTCCCGCCGCGTCGGGGGCAGGCCGGGGCCGGCCGCAATCGCGACGGTGCGGGTGCCGCCGGCTTCGATGCCGAGGCAGACCGGTGACGGAGAAGGTGTGGAGTCCGACGGGACGTGACCGTGAGTCATCAGGGGACGGGCCGCGAACCGGACGATCCGGCACGGGGACGTCAGACGAGACTACCGCAGGGCGCGTTGGCCACGACAGACCGGGGCCGGGCAGCGGTGTCCGCCACCCGGCCCGCCGCGCCGGTTCGCACGCGCGGCACGTCTGCCATCATCCCGCAACGCGACGATCAGCTCGCGCGCTTCTCGAACTTGACGTGCACGTGGCTGTGCTTGCCCTTCGTGACGTGCAGCAGATACCCGTCCTCGTTCGGAGCCCACACTTCCGACAGGTAATGCTGGTCGCCGACCTTGTCGAACACCAGCCGGCCCTCGGCCGTCGGGAGGCCCGAGCCCCCGAGGCGCGTCTCGGCCAGCAGCGGGAAGCCGCGGCCGTTGGCCGGCGTCACCTCGACGGTCATGTCGGTATCGTTGGTCCGGATCGTGTAGGCTCCGGCCGCGAACGAGTCGTTGCCGGCCTTGAACGCAAACGGCACGTTCACCTTGACGACCGTCTGCGCCTGCGTCATTGCCGCAAACGCCAGCAGTGCCACCATCACCAGCCCCGAGCGTGTCATCGCCTGTCGCATGACCTGGCCTCCTTCCTGATTCCTGCGGCCCCGGTGGGGCCCAAAGTCTTTCTCCATGAGACGACGCCGGCAGGCACACGACGCTCACGACTTCATGACATCGGCGTCAGCAAGCCGGTGTCGGCGCCGCCGGCTGGCGGCGGGGCGACGTCCCGATCGTGATCGCGATCCGGGTTGCGGCCACGACGCCGGGAGCGATGACGGCTGCGCGGGGCTTGGTCGAGGGGGTGGGCGCCGACGGCCGGTCCGGAGGCCAGGGGTGAGGGGAGGCGAGGCCGCGCACCAGGTGGCGGAGCGCACACGCCAGGTGGCAGAGGTGCTGTCGCCTGGCTGTCGCAGGGGCGCCTGCCCGGCGGGCAGGCCGGCGGGCGCTCCTGCGACGCGGTGCAGGCCGGTCAGGCGAGGCGGGCGGCGACGATCAGCGTCAGGCCGACGACGAACGACAGGAACATCAGCGTGAGCAGGCGCGAGGTACCGGCCGGGGCGCCCTTGAACTCCTTCCAGATGAACACGCCCCAGAGGGCGGCCACCAGCGTGGCGCCCTGGCCGAGCCCGTAGGAGATGGCGAAGCCGGCCGCGCCCGCCGCGATGATGCTGAGCGACATCCCCAGGTTCCAGATCGCGCCGCCGAGCATGCCGATCAGGTGCAGTCGCGGCGTCCCCTTCGAGAAGTAGTCGCCGAAGGGCACCGGCTCACCCACGAACGGCCGCATCATCACGATCGTGTTCCAGAGGAAGTTCGAGACCAGCAGGCCCGCCGAGAAGACGACGATGGCCGTGTAGGGCCCGAGCTTGCCCGGCTCGAGGTTGACGAAGTCGGTCGACATCGACGCGGCGACGAACCGGTAGAAGAAGCCCATCAGCACGCCGGCGACGATCGAGATGACGATGCCCTTTCCGGCGGTCCGCTGGCCCTGTGTCGGCAGGCGGCTGTAGGAGATGGCCGACAGCACGATGGCGACGACCACCAGCGCGACGCCGAGGAACAGCAGCACGGGGTTGCCGACCGGCGTGGCCATGTAGTTCGTGATGACGCCGAGCACGAGGGCGAGGCCGACGCCGATGGGGAACGCGACGGCGAGCCCCGCGATGTCGATGGCCGCCACCAGCAGGATGTTCGACAGGTTGAAGACGACGCCGCCGGTGAAGGCCGAGACGAGCGCGCCCTGCTCGGCCTGGCCGAAGTCGGCGAGGAAGCCGCGGCCCGCCGTGCCCGTGCTGCCGAAGGTGAAGGCCAGGACGAGCGAGAACAGCAGGACGCCGATCGCGTAGTCCCAGTAGAAGAGCTCGAACCGCCACTCCTTGCTCGCCAGCTTCTGCGTGTTGGCCCAGGAGCCCCAGCAGAGCATCGTGACGACGCACAGCACCACGGCCACGCCGTAAGACTCAACAATGGTCATGTCGATCCTCCGGTCCCGTCACCGGGACGCCAGACGCGCCGCGGTGCGGGTGCGTGCACACTCTATCGCGTCGGCGCGGCGGCCCGACGCGTCACACGCTCCACGTAGAGTCGCATGAAGCGGTCGTACTCGAGATCGGTCTGAACCTGCATCTTCTGTGCGCGCTCGCCGCCGGACCACCGCTCACGCGCCCCGACCGACACGCCGTAGTTCGGGCCCGGCGTGGCGTCGACGTCCACGTACCACTCCACGGTCTTCATCAGCGTCGGGTCGACGAGCGCCACGGCGGCCACCTGGTCGTACATCAGCGGGGTCCGATCGGGCCGCTGTTGGAAACCAGGCCCCATGCGCTCCTTGACGATGCGCGCGATCGCCGTGTCGGCGGCGGCGATCTTCTCGTACCACTCCCGGGTGAACCGCGCCTTGCGCGAGATGTTCAGGGGCGAGAGCAGGATCGGGATGCCGGAGCGCAGCACGATCTGCGCCGCCTCGGGGTCGACGTAGAAGTTGTACTCGGCGTTGGGCGTGTGGTTGCCGCCGCCGTCGGGCAGCGACGCGATGGCGCCGCCCATGATGACCAGTTGCTTCACGTTGCGCGCGAAGTCCGGCTGCATCCGCATCGCCATCGCGACGTTGGTGAGCGGCCCGAGCGCCAGGATCGTCACCTGCCCGGGGCTCTTCATCACGGTGTCGACCAGGAAGTCGATGGCGCTGCGCGGCTCGGTGGTCTTGGCCGTCGCGAAGCCGCCGGGCGGCGCCGGCGCCGGGCCCGTCTCCCACCAGCTGCCGTACTGCTGCCGGTCCCACGGCGAGACCTCGTGCAGCAGCGGCGCGGAGGCCCCGCGATAGACGGGGATCTCGGTCCGGCCCGTGAGCTCGAGGGTCTTCAGGACGTCGGCGGTCGCCACGTTCAGGCTCTTGTTGCCGGCGACGGTGGTGATGCCGAGGATCTGGATCTCGGGGCTGTTGAGCACGAAGAACAGCGCCATCGCGTCGTCCTGCGGCGCGAAGGCGAAGTCGGTGTCGAAGACGATCTTCTGCGACGGTTGCGCCGCCGCCGGGACGGCGGCGCACCACGCGAGGAGCACGGCACAGGCAGCCAGGCGTCTCATGGGATCTCACTCTCGGTCGGTGATCGGCGGTCGGCAGGCGCCGGGGTGCGGGTCGGTCCCGAGCCCCATCCCGCGCCCGGAATCCGGAGTCTGGTCAAGGCAGGTGGAGCCCGGGACCCGACCACTGGTCAGGCCCCAGGCCCCAGGCCCCAAGCCTCAGAACGTGTACTTCAACGCGAGCTGGATCTGCCGCGAGCCCTTCACCGTGGACTCGATCACGCCGAAGTTGGGCGCGCCGACCGCGGTGCCCGGGGGCGAGAACTGCGCGTTGTTGAACACGTTGAACACCTCGGCGCGGAACTGCACCGGGCCGAAGCGCTTGGAGAGCGCCGCGTCGAGATTGTAGCGGCCAGGGCCGAACAGCGTCGTGCGGGCGGCGTCGCCGAGCACGCCGACCGGCGGCGCGACGAAGCAGCTGGTGTCGAACCAGCGGCCGATGGTCGGGTCGTCGAGCTTGCCGTCGCACACCCGGTTGGGCCGGTTGCCGAAGGACGTGCCCGCCTGGTTGGTCGACATGGTCATGCCGAGCGGGTAGCCGCTGTGGGCGACGAAGATGCCGTTGACGCTCCACCCGCCGAGCACCGCCTGCGTCAGGCCCGTCGCGTTGCCGAGGAACTTCCGGCCGCTGCCCATCGGGATGTCGTAGAGGACGCTGGCCGTGAAGTTGTGCCGCAGGTCGGTGTTCGAGGACGCCTTGTTGAGATCGTCGGAGGCGACGGGGTAGTAGATGATGCCCGGGTCGCCGCCGAAGCCCGCCACGCCGTTGGTCAGCGCCTTCGACCACGTGTAGGCCCCGAGGAGATAGAACCCGCCGCTCGTGCGCCGCTCCACCCTCGCCTGCATCGAGTGGTACGACATCCATCCGCGCGACACGTCGGTGGAAATCGCGTCGATGGTCGGGAACGGACGACGCTCGGGCGGATTGAAGCCGGGCCCCGGCGTCGCGGTGTTCATGTTGCGCCCCTTGTCGAACAGGCGATCGGCATAGGTGCCGGCGTAGGCGAGGCTCGCGACGGTGTTCCACGGCAGCTGGCGTTCCACGTTCACGCTCCACTGCTGGATGCGCCCCTGCTTGGCGTTGGGATCGACGGCCGTCCAGGCGCCGCGGTAGTTCGTGGGATCGGTGGGCTGGCTGTTGTCGGGGAAGCCCGTGGCCAGCGTGCGCACCGGCGTGACGTTGTTGCTGGTGAACGCATAGGTGTTGGCGTAGGGCGGGTTCTGCCAGGGCCCTGGCGCGCCGCCAACCGCCGACACGTCGTGGTAGATGCCGTAGCCGCCGCGCACGACCGTGGCGGCGTTCTCACCGGGCGTCCACGCGAAGCCGATGCGCGGCTGGATGTTGCTCCAGTCGGTCTTCACGCCCACGGTGCCGCCGACGAACACCTCGCCGGTGTGGAAGTCGATGTTGCTGTAGCGGCCCTTGGCCTCGGTCTGCGGCGTGGTGACCATGTAGGCGACGCCCAGCGTGAGCGTGAGCGAGTTGTTCAGGCGCCAGGTGTCGTCGATGAACCCGCGATACTCCTTCCAGCGGCGCCCCTTGACCGAGCCCTGGAGCTGATCGCTGCGGCCGCCGGAGGCTGGCAGGCCGAGCAGCAGGCTCGCGACGGCGCTGCCGGTGTTGGCGTTGAGCGCGCCGGCCGGCGTGTAGCCGGCCGTGAAGAGCCGCGTGAAGGAGAACCAGCCGGCCAGCGCGTTGTCGCCGAGCTGGTTCAGCTGCATCGCGCGGAAGGTGCCGCCCATGTTCAGGTTGTGCGAGCCCCTCACGACGGTGGTCGTGTTCGTGTAGTGGAAGACGTTGGTGCCGCCCTGGAACGGCGAGAACCCGCGGTCGCCGAAGCCGACGAAGTTCTGGATGGTCGCGCGCGTGAGCGAGGAGGTCTCGTCGGTGCCCAGGTTGGCGCCGGGAATGCCGAGTTCACGCGACTTGTTCGACTTGTAGCCGTACGAGGTGATGTAGTTGAAGACCCGGTTGTAGCCGGCCGTCGCCTGGTTGACGATGCTGTTGCCGAAGACCTTCGTGTAGGACAGCGCGAGGTTGCGGGCGCTGGTCTCGAACGTCTGGTTGCTCGCGAAGCCGCCCGTGGCGCCGAAGCCCGGCAGGCCGGTCGGCAGATACTGCTCCGCTTCCTCGATGCTGAAGCGCAGGAAGACCCGGTTGTCGTTGTTGATGTTGTGATCGACGCGGACGTCGCCCTCGTAGTCGTCGAGGGTCTTCACCGGGTTCGACAGGTAGTTGCCGGTGAGGCGATCGCTGAAGGTCGGCAGCGGCAGCAGGTCGAGCAGCGCCTTGCCGATCGGGTCGATGCGGTTGGCCGGGATCGTGTTGTTCGGGAACGGATCGCGCACCAGCTGACCGGTGGCCGGATCCACGCGGGTGGTGGCGGGATCGTAGATGGTCGCCGCCGGCGCCCCGGGGAACGCCTCGGTGAAGATGCCCTGGTGCATGAGCGCGGTCGGCACGGTGAGCCGGCGCGTGAGGCCCTCCTCGATGTTGTTGCCCTGGAAGGCGGCGAAGAAGAAGGTCTTGTCGCGCCGGATCGGACCGCCCAGCGACGCGCCGTAGGTGTACTGCTCCCACGGCCGCTTCTGCGCGCCGTCGAAGAAGTTCCGCGCGTCGAGCGCGTCGTTGCGGAGGAACCCGAACACCGAGCCCTTGAAGGCGTTCTCACCCGACTTGCTGCTGACGAGGATCGTGGTGCCGCCGCGGCTGCCGTACTGCGCCTGGTAGTTGTGCGTGAGCACCTTGAACTCGCGGATGGAGTCGACGTTGGGCAGGATGCCGACGCCGCCGGCCGTGAGCTCGTTGTCGTCGACGCCGTCGTAGAGCCAGTCGTTGGCGTTCTCACGCATGCCCTGCGCCGACACCGACATCGTCCCGCGGTAGGAGACTTCGCTGCTGGGGCCCTGGGCGAGGAAGCTGCCCGCACGCCCGGTCGTGGTGCCGGGACCGAGCAGCGCCAGTTGCACGAAGTTGCGGCCGTTGAGCGGCAGCTCGGCCACCTGCTGGGCGTTGATGAGCTGCCCGAGGTTGGCGTCGCTGCGCTGCAGTTGCACCTGGGCGGCCTCGCTGGTGACGGTGACCTCGGCCGTCAGGCCGGAGATCTGCAGGATGAAGTCGAGCGTCAGGCTCGCCTGCACCTCGAGGACGATGCGACTCCGCTCCTGCTGCTGGAAGCCGTCCATCGTGGCCGTGACGGTGTAGCTGCCGATGGGCAGCAGGGGCATCGTGTAGCGTCCCACCGCGTCGGTGACGACCTCGCGCACGGCGCTCGTGCCCTCGTTGCGGGCGGTGACGACGGCGCCGGGGATCCCTCCGCGCTGGGCATCCATGATGGTGCCCGAGATGGAACCCACCGACTGGGCGGAAACGGGCGCCGCGGCGAACCACGCCACGGCGAGGACAACGGTCGGTACGCGCAACCACGGTAGCTTCATGCCCCACCTGCCTGCTATGGGCTCGCGCGCCACGCTGAATCGGGTGCGCGTGCCGTGAGCCGTCGCGGTCTGGCCGGCGCGCCCGACGCCTCGTCGGGATCGTCGGGGCCGCTGGCACCAGATCCACAGTCTCGCCAGGTCGCCTGTCGAGCTTCTGCTGATAACGTTTTCAGCAGAGGTTAGCGAAATTTGCTGTTGTTTCTTCCAGTTTGCCCGTAAGATGAGCCGCGTTCCTGTAAACGATATGCAGACTAGACCACGCGACACGCTGGCTGTCAAGACTTTAGTGAATCGCACGACGCGATCGCGAAACGAGGCCCCGACCCCGTGACCCCGGCAGGTAAACGCGCGCCCGCGGCGCGGCCGGCCGCCACCGGCCGCGCCGCCACCATCCAGAAGGTGGCCGAGCGCGCCGGGGTGTCGATTGCCACGGTGTCGCGCGCCTTCGCCGACCCCGCCGCGGTGAGCGACGAACTGCGCCAGCGCGTGCGGGAGGCCGCCCGCGCGCTGCACTACCGCCCGAGCCGCGCCGCGCGCACCCTGCGCGTCGGCACCAGCCAGGCGATTGGCGTCGTCATCCCCGACCTCCAGAACCCGTTCTTCACCGCCCTGGTCCGGGGTATCGACAGCGTGCTGCAGGCCGCCGGCTTCACCCTGCTGCTCGGCAACGCCGACGAGAACCCGGCGCGCGAACTGCGCACGATCGAGACGCTCAAGGCGGAGGGCATCGCCGGCCTGATCTTCGTGCCGCTCAACCCCGCGCGCGGCACCTACCAGCAGGTGCTCGCGCCGCCGCTGCACACGGTGGCGGTCGACCGGCTGCCCACCAACCACCACGCCGATCTGGTCACGGTCGACAACGTCATGGGCACGCGCACCGGCGTGGCCCGCCTGCTCTCGCTCGGCCACCGCGACGTGGCGCTGCTGGGCGGGCCCTCACGCCACAGCACGGCGCGGGAACGCGAACTGGGCTACCAGCAGGCGCTGGGCGTCGCGAGGCTCACGCCGCGGCCCGAACTCGTCGTCCGCGGCGACTTCCGTGAAGAGGGGGGCTACGATGGCATGCGCGCGCTGATGGCGCTGCCGCGGCGGCCGACCGCCGTGTTCGTCGCCAACAACCTGATGACGCTCGGCGCCTACCGCGCGCTGCACGAGGCCGGCATCCGCATCCCGGGCGACGTGGCGCTGGTGGGCTTCGACGACATCCCGTGGGCGACCTCGCTGAATCCGCCGCTGACCGCCGTCAGCCAGCCGGCGCAGGAGATCGGCGCGACGGCCGCCGACCTGCTGCTGAACCGGATCGCGCAACCGGCGCGCGCCGTCCGGCACGTGATCCTGGAGACGACGCTCGTCGTCCGGGCGTCGTGCGGCGAGGCGCTGCGGCCGGCCGCCGGAGGGGGCTCAGGCGATCACGCGAGCCAGAAATAGGCGAGGAAGAGGGCCGCAGCCGCGTACATCATCGGCTGCACGTCGCGCGCGTGCCCGCGCAGCAGCTTGATCGCCACGTAGGCGACGAACCCGTACCCGATCCCGTGGGAGATGGAGAAGGTGAGCGGCGTCATCACGAAGATCAGGAAGGCGGGGATCGCGGTTTCCAGCGACGTGAAGTCCATGCGGACGATCTGCTGGCACATCAGGAAGCCGACGACGATCAGCGCCGGGGCGCTGGCCGCCGCGGGCACGATGGCCGCCAGCGGCGCCGCGAAGATGCAGGCCGTGAACAGCGCGGCGACCACCACGTTGTGCAGGCCCGTTCGCGCGCCATCGGCGGCGCCGGCCGCCGATTCCACGTACGACGTGACCGAGCTGACGCCGAAGGCGCCGCCGATGGCCGCGCTCAGCGCGTCGATGGCGAGGATCTCGCGCAGCCGCGGGATGCGCCCCGCCTCGTCGTGCAGCCCGCTGGTCTCGGCAATCGCCGTCACCGTGCCCATGGTGTCGAAGAAGTCCACCATGACGATCGACAGCAGCAGCGGCATGAGCCGCAGGTCGAGCGCCGCGCGGACGTCGGCCTGCCACAGGGTGTCGAACTGCGGCGCCCGCACCCACTGGCCGTCGGGCCAGTGCGAGACGCCGAGCAGCAGCCCGGCCGCCGTGGCGCCCGCGATGCCGATGACGATCGCGCCCGGCACGCGCCGCGCGAGCAGGAACGCGATGACCAGCAGGCCGGCGAGCGCCAGCAGCGGTTCGGCCCCGCGCAGCGCGCCGTACGTCACCGGCGGCACGGTGGCCAGCGGGTTGGCCCCGAGCACCGCGATCGATCCGGACGGGACGACGACCAGCCGCGCGTTCACGGCGCCGATGAAGGCGATGAACAGGCCGATGCCGACGCTGATGGCGCGGCGCAGGTCGATGGGGATCGCGGTCATCACCGACTCGCGGACGCCCGCCAGGACCAGCACGAGCACGACCAGGCCGTTGAGCACCACCAGCCCCATCGCCGCCTGCCAGGTCCCGGCCTGCGCCACCACCTGGAAGGCCACGACCGCGTTCAGCCCCAGGCCCGGCGCCAGCGCCAGCGGGAAGTTCGCGCCCACGCCCATCAGCAGCGTGCAGAGCGCGGCGGCCGCCGCCGTCGCCGCCGCCGTCGCCTCCACCGGCAGCCCGGCCGAGGCGAGGATCGACGGGTTGGCGACGAGGATGTACGCCATCGTCAGGAACGTCGTGACGCCGCCGCGGATCTCGCGCGCGACGTCGGTGTGGCGCGCATGAAGATCGAAATGTCTCATCGGGAACCGGCCGCGCAGTGTACCCGAAGCGCGGCGCCGCCGCCAGGACGCCGGCCGCGCCATGACGCACCGAACCCGGCGCCGGCGCGCGCCTCGAACCCGGGGGCCGCATGAGCGGATCACGTCGTCCTCGATGGAGCCGTCGCCGCTTTCTCTCCACCGCCGCGGCGGCGCCGGCCTTCGCCGCGCTGCCGCGCACCGCCTCCGCCACGCAGGCCCCGCCGGCGGCCGGTCCGGCCGTGCAGGATCCGGCGCCCGAGGCGGTGCAGGCGCGGATCGCCGCCAGACTGCATGTGATGCGCGTGGCACTCGGCCAGCAACCAGCCGACCTGACGATCGAGGGCGGCACGCTGCTCGACACCATCACGGGCGAACTGCTGCCGGGCTGGGGCGTGGCGATCGCGGGCGATCGCATCGCCGCCGTCGGCGACGTCGGCCGCCACGCGGGCCCCGCCACGCAGCGCATCGACGCCACGGGCCAGATCCTGGCGCCCGGTTTCGTCGACGCCCACTATCACTGCGAGAGCAGCCGGCTCAGCGCGCGCCGCCACGCGGAGGTGACGCTGCCGCAGGGGCTCACGGCCTACTTCGAGGGCACGCACGAGATCGCGAACGCCGCGCGCGGCCTGCCCGGCGTCGAGTACTTCGTCGAGGCGGGCCGCCGTCTGCCGCAGAAGATCTACCCGTGCGTCTCGTCGGCCACGCCGCCGAGCCCGGTCGAAACCACCAGCGGCCACATCGGCTACGCCGAGGCCGCACGCGCCTTCCAGCGCTGGCCGGAGGCGGCGCGCGGCATCGACGAAGTGATGGACCTGCCGCGCGTCCTGGACGGATCGGCCCGCCTGCACGGCGTGATCCAGGCCGCGCTCGACGACCGCCGCGTGGTGGCGGGTCACGGCAGCCCGCCGCTCGACGCGCTCGACGGCTGGATTGCCGCCGGCGTGATGTCGAGCCACTCGCCGCGCATCGGCGAGGCGCTCACCATGCTGCGCAAGGGCGTCCACCTGCAGCTGAAGACCGAACGCACCGGCGATCTGATCCGGCAACTGCTCGACCTGCCGCTGCGCGACTGGCGCAGCGTCGGGCTCGCGGTCGACGACCGGACGGCGGCCGAGTTGCTCGACCGCGGTGGCATCGACCACGAGGTGCGCGCGGCCATCGCGCTCGGCGTGCCGGCCGTCATCGCCTGGCAGATGGCGACGATCAACAACGCGGCGCACTGGCAGGTGTCGCACCTGCACGGCGTGCTGGCGCCGGGCCGCTACGCCGATGTCCTGCTCGTCTCCGACCTCCAACGCGTGGCGATCCAGCGCGTGATCGCCAGCGGACAGGTGGTGGCCGAACGCGGCAGGCTGACGGTGCCGCTCGATGCGGGCCCCGTCGATCCGTCGCTGCGCCACAGCGTCCGCCTGTCACGGGCGCTGCGCGCCTCCGATTTCGAGATCCTCGCGCCGCCGGGCCGGCGCGAGGTGCGAGCCTACGTGCTGCCGCCGCGTTACTTCTCGCGCGAGCTGGGCCCCATCACCAGGACGCTGCCGGTGCGCGACGGACGCGTGCAGCGCGACCTGTCGCGCGGCATCACGAAGTACGCCATCGTCGAGCGCTACGGCCGGGGCATGGGCATCGGCGTCTCGTTCTGGGAGCTGGGCTTCGACACCGGCGCCATCGCCTGGACGGTGAACCACGATCACCACAACCTCGGCGTGCTCGGCGCCACCGACGAGGACATGGCCGTGGCCGCCAACCGCTGCGCCGAAATCGAGGGTGGCTACGTCATCGTCAGCGGGGGGACGGTGCTGGCCGAGCTGCCGCTGCCGATCGCGGGGCTGATGAGCGACGACGACCCGACGCGGGTCGCCGACGGCATCCGCACGCTCGACCGGATCGCGGGCCAGTTGCACCCGGCGGCCGCGCTGGCCGGGCATCCCACCGACCAGTTGACGTTCATGAACCTCACCTGCGATCCCTGGAAGTATTCGCTGACGGATCTCGGGCTGTTCGACCTCGAGAGGCAGCAGCGGCTGCCGGCGGTGTTCTAGGCGATCGGGGCGGGGCGGATCGGAGTCGAGGGCCGGCGGCGAACACGCCGGGCCGGGCAGGAGAGGAGGCGGACACCCGCGATGAGGAACCTGATGAAGATGACACCGGCGTCGGCCGTGGTGGCGGCGCTTCTGGCCGCGCCCGCTCTGGCGGCCCAGGGCGCGCCGGCGCCGCCGGCCGCGCCGCGCCTCACGCTCGAGCGGCTGGTCGATCCGGCCACGCGCGTCGAGGCGCAGGGCCGCCTGCTGCGCCCCGCGCTCCACGCGCTGATCCGCTTCGACACGCTGGCCGACCTGTTCGCCTACGTCGACGAGCAGGCCGGCCGCTGGACGTTTCCCTCACCCGCCGAGCGCCAGGCGTATGCCGAGGGCCTGATGCGGCGCGGCGTCGAGAGCCGCATCGTGTCGATGGACGCCGAGCTGCCGCTGGAAGTCCTGCTGACGCACACGCGCGCCGAACTCGAGCGCGCCGTGCGCGGCCTGACGACGCGCGACGCCCCGCTGGTCTACCGCGGCCGCCACTGGCAGCTCACGCCTGAGGCCTATCGCGACGCGCTGCTGCGGGTCCGCGATCGCTGGACGACCAGCCTCAACTGCTGGAGCGCGTCCCCGTCGATTCCGGGGCGCGTGCTGTCGAATTGGTACCTCATCGACGAAGGCATCGAGCTCTTCGGCGCCACCTACGATTCGACCGAGCACTTCTGGCAGGCGGTGAAGTACCACCCGTCGGTCACGGTGGCCGAGGTCACGGCGCTGCTGGCCGGACTGCGCGGCGTCGCCTGGCGGCCGTGGCTCGACGCGCTCTCCTCCGACCAGACCTTCTACTTCGCCAACGCCTACGCGGTGGAGTTCCTGAAGGCGAACCTCACGCGCGAACGCCTCGAATGGTTCCAGACCGAGCTCGCGCGGGCGGCGGCCCCCGGCGAGCTCGCCCGCGCCGCGCAGCAGCGGATCGGCCGCTCGACCGGCGATCCGATCCGCTTCACCGGCGCCGACGAGAAGGTGCTGTGGGGCGATCTGGCCGACGTGTTCCACCTGGTGGTCGCCTTCGGCGGCCACGCGCTCTCCCGTCCGTTTCCCGCGGTCGCCGCCGCCGGCGCCGCGCTCGCCGCCCGCCACTTCGACGCGATCTACCTCGACGGGCATGCCGGCGGGCGCTTCGGCTTCCTCTCGCCCGAATTCCAGTCGCTGATGCTCGAGATCTGGAAGGTGAAATACCTGAAGATGCCCCGATTGAACGAAGTGATTCGCTCCACTGCCGGCCGCCGCCTCGATCACTTCCTCGACGATGGCGACTCGCCGGACATCCCGATCCCGATCTACGTCGGATACCTCAACCGCATTCGCGAGATGGCCATGGAGGTGCAGCCTTGAGTCGGACTTCTCTCTTCCGCTGGATGATCGCGCCGGCGTGCGCGTTCGCGCTGCTGCTGCCGGCGGCGCGCGCCACGGCGATCGAACGCGTCATCCTCGACGTCGACATGGGCGTGGTCAACGACGACGCCGTCACGCTGTTCATGCTGCTGAACTCGCCCGGCGTCGAGGTGCTCGGCGTGACGGTCGTCCCCGGCAACACCTGGATGGAGAACGGCACGGCCTACGCACTGCGCCAGCTCGAGCTGATCGGGCGCACCGACATCCCCGTGTTCATGGGCGTGCGCGAGCCGCTGATGGGCAGCCGACAGGCCTGGCTCGACGCGGAGGAACGCCTCTGGGGCCACTCGGAGTACCTCGGCGCGTACGCCCGGCCGCGGCCCGACTCCTACCTGAAGCTCGATCGCGAACCGCCCATCGGCTACCCCACCACGAAGCCCTCCGGGGAGCACGCCGTCGACTTCATCGTCCGGGCGGTGAAGGCGCACCCGAACGAGGTGACGCTGTTCGTCCTCGGGCCGGCGACCAACATCGCGCTCGCCGTGCGGAAGAACCCGGAGATCGTGCCGCTGGTCAAGGCCGTGTACTACATGGGCGGGTCGATCGACGAGCCGGGCAACACCTCGCCCGCCGCCGAGTTCAACTGGTGGTTCGACCCCGAGGCGATCCGGATCGCGGTGCGCACGCCGTTCCGCGAGCAGTTCATCGTGCCGACCGACGTCGCCGAGAAGGTCTTCTACACGAAGGCCGAGTACGATCGCATCGCCAACGCGCCGGAGACGCCCATCACGAAGCTGTTCAAGCAGATGCAGGGCCCGCGGTTCGAGCGCGATCCGGCGTCGCGCTCGCACGTGTGGGACGCGATGACGGCCGGCATCTTCCTGCGGCCCGGGCTGGCGACGAAGCTCGTCGAGCGGTATCTCGACATCGACGTCACCTACGGCCCCAACTACGGGCGGTCGATCGGCTACCACCAGTCGCGCCGGCGATCGCTCGACCAGCCGTCCGACTTCCCGGCCGGCACGCAGAAGGTGAAGGTGCTGATGGAGATCGACGCCAAGGGGTTCTGGGACCTCTACGTGGACCTGATGACGAAGCCGCGGTGAGGCCGCCAGGCGGCGCCGCGCCGGACCTGGCGCCGTCCCGGGCAGGCGCCCGGCCGACGGCCGGGGCCGACACGTTCGACACGCGAGCCTCGCGGCCAGCACCGCCACGGGGCAGATCGGAGAGGAGCACACATGCACGCACTGATACGTACTCTGCGGGTGGCCGCGCTCGGCGTGGCGCTGGTCGCCGGCGGCGGACCGGCGGTCGCCGGCCAGCCGGCGGCCACGGCGAAGAAGAAGGTGTTCATCGACCAGGACGCCGCCCCGCTCGGCACCGACATGATCTCGACGCTGGCGATGCTGCAGTCGCCCGACGTCGAGGTGCTCGGCATCACGGTCACCGCCGGCGACGCGTGGGTGAAGGCCGGCACCGCCCACATGCTGCGCATGCTCGAGCTCACCGGGCACGGCAACATCCCGGTGGCCGAGGGCGCCGCGGCCCCGCTCATCAACTCGCGCGAACTGACCAGGGCGTGGGAAGCGCAGTTCGGCGAGTTCTCCTACAAGGGCGCCTGGAACGAGCGCTCCTACCATGCGCCCGACGTGGTGCCCACGCCGCCCACCGGCGCCACCACGCTGAAGCCGATCGACCTGCACGGCGCGCTGTTCATGATCCAGCAGATCCGCAAGTACCCCGGCGAGGTGACGCTCTGGGTGGGCGGCCCCTTCACCACCGTCGCCCTGGCGCTGGGCCTCGATCCCGAGATCGCCACCCTCGCCAAGGAGCTGGTCCTGATGGGCGCCGGCTTCAACGTGGACCGCGGCGGCAACCACCGCATCAACGGCCGGCGCGAGTTCAACTGGTGGTGGGATCCCGAGGCCACGCGCATCGCCATGAGCGCCCCCTGGAAGAAGATCACCATCACGCCGGTGGACATCTCGGTGAAGACCTCGCTCGGCGACGACCTGAAGCGGCGGCTGGCCGCGTCGAACTCGAAGGCCGCGCAGTTCATCACCAGGTTCCACCCCTCGGGTCAGGGCGACGGCGGCTACATGTGGGACGAGATCTCGGTGCTCGCCTTCCTCGATCCCTCCGTCATCACGAATCAGCAGGAGCTCTACGTCAACATCGACATCGATCACGGCCCGGGCTACGGCCAGACGATCTTCGTGGAGGCGGTGATGCCCGGCCCGCCCGGCCAGCAGCCGAGGCCGCGGACGATGCCGTCGTGGTGGCGGGTGGCCACCGTGCAGTGGGATCTGGACCTGCCGAAGTTCTACGATCAGTTCGTGCAGCTCATGAGCCGTTGACCGGGAGAGGTGACATGACCAAGCAATCGAGAATTGCCGTGGTCGGCAGCGCGAACGTCGACCTCACCACCTTCTCGGATCGGTTCCCGAAGCCGGGCGAGACGATCTTCGGCGATCACTTCGATCTCGGCTGGGGCGGCAAGGGCGCCAACCAGGCGGTGGCGGCGCGGCTGTGCGGCGCCGCGGTGGCGATGGTGGCCCGCGTGGGCAACGACCTGTTCGGGCCGGCGACGGTCGCCAACTTCCAGGCGCAGGGCATCGACGCCACGCACGTGCGCATCCTCGACGGCACGTCGAGCGGCGTCGCGCCGATCTTCGTCGAGTCGAGCGGCCAGAACCGCATCATCGTCGTCAAGGGCGCCAACGACCGGCTGCTGCCCGCCGACGTCGACGAGGCGCACGACGTGCTCGAGGCCGCAGACTGCATCGTGCTGCAGTTCGAGATTCCGCTGCAGACGGTCTATCACGCGGTGGCGTTCGCCAGGCAGCGCGGCATCCGCTGCATCGTGAACCCCGCACCCGCCCAGCCGGTCGACCTGGCCGCGCTGGCCGGCGTCGACTACTTCATGCCCAACGAGACCGAGGCCGAGACGATCACCGGCATGCCCGTCCGCTCGGTGGACGACGCGGCGGCGTGTGCCCGGCACCTGGTGGCCCAGGGGATGAAGCGCGTGGTCGTGACCCTCGGCGAGAAGGGCGCGCTGCTGGCGCACGAGGGGGGAACCGAGCTGGTGCCGCCCTTCGCCGTGGCCACCAGGGACACCACCGGCGCGGGCGACGCCTTCGTCGGCAGCTTCGCGGTGTTCCTCGGCGAGGGGTTCCCCGAACGCGAGGCGCTGGCGCGCGCGAACCTCTACGCCGCGCTGTCGACGATGAACGTCGGGACGCAGAAATCGTTCGTCACGCGCGAGCGCTTCGAGCAGGAGTGGCAGGCGCGCGCGGGCGGACGCTGATCCGGTCCTGACCGGGTCACGCGCGCTCGCCGCCGGGACGATCCCTGCCTTCGAGGCCGCGGATCGTCCCGGCGGCAACCTGCCCGACGCGGGCGCCCGGCTGGCCGCCGGCACCCGCGCGTCGCCCCTGTCCCGTCAGCCCTGCGCCGGCACCGTCGGCAGCCCCGCCAGCGCCAGCGCCAGGTCGCTCTCCTCGTAGGTGAGATCCTGGAGCCTGCCGGCGAAGTAGTCGGTGTAGGCCTGCATGTCGAAGTGGCCGTGGCCCGAGAGGTTGAACAGGATCGTGCGGGACCGGCCTTCCTCACGGCACCGGACCGCCTCGTCGATCGCCGCCCTCACCGCGTGGTTCGCCTCCGGCGCCGGCACGATGCCCTCGGCGCGGGCGAAGGTGACGCCCGCCTCGAAGCAGGTGAGCTGGTGGTAGGCGCGCGCGTCGATCAGCCCCAGCTCCTTCACCAGGCTCACGAGCGGCGCCATCCCGTGATAGCGCAGGCCGCCGGCGTGCAGCCCCGGCGGCGTGAAGCTCGAACCGAGCGTGTGCATCCGGGTCAGCGGCGTGAGCCTGCCCGTGTCGCCGAAGTCGTACGCATAGCGGCCCTTCGTGAGGCTGGGACACGCGGCCGGCTCGACCGCCAGCACGTCCACGGTGCGCCCGCCCCGCAACTGCTCGCCGAGGAACGGGAAGACCAGGCCCGCGAAGTTCGATCCGCCACCGGTGCAGCCGATGATCACGTCGGGATAGTCGCCCGCCATCTCCATCTGCGCGAGCGCCTCGGCGCCGATCACCGTCTGGTGCATCAGCACGTGGTTGAGCACCGAGCCGAGCGAGTACTTCGTGTCGGCGCGCTGCGCGGCCACCTCCACCGCCTCGGAGATGGCGATGCCGAGGCTGCCCGGATGATCGGGCCGCACGGCGAGGATGGCGCGGCCCGCGGCCGTCTCCTCGGAGGGCGAGGCGATGCAGCGCGCGCCGTAGGTCTGCATCAGCGCCCGGCGGTACGGCTTCTGGTCGTAGGAGATCCGGACCATGTAGACGTCGACCGACAGCCCGAACACGTCGCCGGCGAAGGCGAGCGAGGATCCCCACTGGCCGGCGCCGGTCTCGGTGGTGAGCCGGGTGACGCCGGCTTCCTTGTTGTAGAAGGCCTGCGGCACCGCGGTGTTCGGCTTGTGGCTGCCCGTCGGGCTGACGCCCTCGTACTTGTAGTAGATCTTCGCCGGGGTCTGCAGGACCGCTTCGAGGCGCCGCGCGCGGAACAGCGGCGTCGGCCGCCACAATCGATAGACCGCCCGCACCGGCTCGGGAATCTCGATCTCGCGATCGGTCGCCACTTCCTGCCCGATCAGCGCCATCGGGAACAGCGGCTCGAGGTCGGCCGGTCCGATCGGCTGGTGCGTGCCGGGATGAAGCACCGGCGGCGGCGGGCCCGGCAGATCGGCGGTGAGGTTGTACCAGGTCTTCGGAAGGCGTCGTTCGTCGAGCAGATACTTGAGCGAGTCTGGCATGACCGTTCCCCAGCGGAAGGGTGCGGCAGACCGCGGGCACGCGACCGGCGCGGCCCTGGTCTCCGGCAGGTGCTGATGTCCGCTAGATTCTACGTTGATTCGATCGCCGCATTGGCGGCCTCCAGCTCGTCCATGTTCCTGGAGGACGCCGCGACGCCCTCAATCACTGCCCTGCGCGGCGGCGACGTGCGGTGTCTCCGGCGCGCGTCGAAGCAGGGCGTCACCGGCGGCCGGCGCCGGCCGCCGGCCGTGATAGCGTAGCGTTCGATCCGTACTTTCCGCGTGCCGCCGGGCAGCGGGAACACCAGACTCGCGCATCCCATGTCCACGACCACACGCCGCGCGTTCCTCCGGCAGTCGCTCGCGATGGCCGGCGCCGCCTCGCTGGCGACCAGATCGATTGGCGGGCAGTCCGCGCCATCCGCCAGGCGCGTGTTCGCGGCGGGCCCGCCTGCTGCCGTGCTCGTCTACGTGCTCGCGCCCGAGGCGCTGATTGGGTGGCCGGGCTCGATGGACGAGGCCGCCCTCGCGATGCTGGGCCAGGCCGCACGCCGCCTGCCGACGCTGGGGCGCCTCGCCGGCCGCGGCAGCACGGTGTCGCTGGAGCGTCTCGTCGCGCTCGCACCCGACCTGGTGCTCGACGTCGGCAACGTCGACGCCACCCATTCGTCGATGGCCGAGCGGGTGCGTTCGCAGACGGGGCTGCGCTACGAGCTGCTGGATGGACGGCTCGCGGACAGCGGCGCGCAATTGCGCCGCGTCGCCGGGTGGCTGAACCTCGCCGGACGCGGAGAGCAGCTGGCCGCGCACGCCGATCGGCTCGTCGCGCGCGTTGCCGTGGGCCGCGAGCAGCGCGCCTCGCGCCGTCTCTACCTCGCGCGTGGCGCCGACGGGCTGGAGACGGGCCTGGCGGGCTCGATCAACGTCGAGGTGCTCGAGTTCGTCGGTGCGCGCAACGTCGCGGCGTCGGCTGGCGCCGGCCGGCTCACGCGCGTGTCGCTCGAGCAGGTGATCGGCTGGGACCCCGAGGTGATCGTGACGCAGGACGCCACCTTCGCCCGGGCGGTACGCACCGATCCGGTGTGGCGCACGCTGCGTGCCGTGCGCGAGTCGCGGATCTGGCTGGCGCCGATCGTCCCCTTCGGGTGGCTGGACGGCCCGCCGGGCGTCAACCGCCTCATCGGGGCGCTGTGGCTCGCCCAGCGTCTCGACCATGCGGCGCCCGGGGCCATCGGCGACGACGTGCGCGCCTTCTACGACACGTTCTACCGCGTGAGGCTGTCGCCGGCCGAGGCCGACCGCCTGCTCGACGTCCCGGCATGAGCGCGCGGGCCGATCATCGCTGGTGGCAACGCGCGCTGCTGCCGCTTGCCTGCCTCGCACTGACCGGCGTGGTCGTGGGCGCGCTCGCCGTGGGCAAGTTCTACGTCCCGTGGCTCGACGTGGTGCGCGCGCTCGGCGGGGGTACGTCGCCAGACGACACCATCGGCACCGTCATCTGGAACATCCGCCTGCCGCGCGTGCTGGCCGGTGCGCTGGTCGGCGGCGCGCTGGCCGGCGCGGGCGCCGCATACCAGGCGATGTTCCGCAATCCGCTGGTGTCGCCCGACATCCTCGGCGTGTCGGCGGGCGCCGGCTTCGGCGCGCTGCTCGCCATCTACCTCGGCGGCCCGATCCTTGTGATCCAGGGCGCCGCGTTCGCCGGCGGGCTCGTCGCCGTGGCCGTCGTCGTCGCCGTGGCCGGACGCGTGCGGCGGCACGATCCCGTGCTGGTGCTCGTGCTGGCCGGCGTGGCGGTCGGGACGCTGCTGGCGGCTGGCGCCTCGCTGATCAAGATCCTGGCCGATCCCTACACGCAACTGCCCGCGATGACCTACTGGCTGCTCGGCAGCCTGTCGGCCGTCACGCAGGCCGACGTGCGCGCGGCGGCGCCGGCCGTTGCCTGCGGGCTCGTGCCCCTCTGGCTGCTGCGCTGGCGCGTGAACCTGCTGAGCCTGGCCGACGAGGAGGCCTCGGCGATGGGCGTGGACGTGCGCCGCCTCAGGGTGGCCCTGGTCGCCGCCGCCACGCTGATCACCGCGGCCGCCGTCTCGATCTCGGGCACGATCGGGTGGGTCGGGCTCGTGGTGCCGCACGTGGCGCGGCTGATGGTGGGGCCCGACTTCCGGCGTCTGCTGCCGATGGCGCTGGTGCTGGGCGCGGCGTTCCTCGTCGCGGCCGACACCGCCGCGCGCACCGTGGCCGCCACCGAGGTGCCGCTCGGCGTGCTCACGGCCGCCATCGGCGCGCCCTTCTTCCTCTGGCTGCTCGCCCGGTCGCGGAGGGCGTGGTGAGCGTGCTCGAGCTGGCCGATCTCGGCTTCGGCTACCCGCATCACCCGGTCGGCCACGACATGAGCTTCCAGCTCGACGCCGGCGAGGTGATTGCTCTGCTCGGTCCCAACGGCAGCGGCAAGACGACGCTGTTCCGCACCATTCTCGGCGCGCTGCGGCCGCTGGGCGGCGAGGTGCGCATCGAGGGCCGCTCGATCGCGCAGTGGCCGCGCGCGCGGCTCGCGCGCACGCTCGCCTACGTGCCGCAGGCCCACGCCGGCTTCTTTCCGTTCACGACGCTCGACGTCGTCCTGATGGGGCGCACCGCGCACCTGCCGCCCTTCGGCGTGCCGGGACGGCACGATCGCGAGGTGGCGCTGGCCGCGCTCGATCAGTTCGGGGCCGCCGCGCTCGCCCCGCGCGTCTTCACCGAGCTCTCCGGCGGCGAACGCCAGCTCGTGCTCGTCGCGCGCGCGCTCGCGCAGGAGCCACGCGTGCTGCTGATGGACGAACCTGCCGCGAGCCTCGACTTCGGCAACCAGGTGCGGCTGCTCGACGAGGTGGCGGCGCTGCGCGGCCGTGGCCTCGCCATCCTCATGTCGACCCACCATCCCGACCACGCCCGCCGGGCCGCGGACCGCGTGATGCTCATCAAGCGCGGCCGCAAGGTGGCCGACGGACCGCCGGAGTCGGTGCTGACGCCGCGGGCGCTCGCCGACCTGTACGACATCGAGGTGGAGCGGCTGTCGGCGCCCCCACGCGCGAACGGGGGATCCCGATGAGCATCGACGCGATCGACTTCGGCCGGCTGTACCGGGAGCAGATGGCGCGGGCCGGCCGGCACGAGAAGTCGGCCGCCGACTGGGACGACCGCGCCGAGACGATGAGCCGCGGCATCTTCGCCGGCGCATACGTCGAGGACTTCGTCGCACGGCTCGACCTGCGCGGCTGCACGACGCTGCTCGACGTCGGCTGCGGCCCGGGCACCATCGGCCTGACGGTGGCGGATCGGCTCGAGCGCGTCTACGGCCTCGACTTCAGCCGCGGCATGGTCGACGCCTTCGCGCGCAACGCGCACGCCCGCGGCCTGTCGAACGCCACGCCGATCCTCCGCGCGTGGGAGGACCCGTGGGACGCGGTGCCGGTGTGCGACGTGGTCGTCGCCTCGCGGTCGACACAGGTGCCCGATCTCGAGCCCGCGCTGCTGAAGCTCGACGGCCACGCGCGCCGGCGCGTCTGCCTCACGCACCTGGTGGGCGGCCGGTTCCTCGACGCCGACATCTGCGACGCGCTCGGCCGGGACGATCCGCCGTTGCCCGATTACCTGTACGTGCTGGCGATCCTTCACCGGCACGGCATCCACCCGCGCGTCGACTACATCGAGGCCGAAAGCCGCCTCCGGCACTGCGCCGACTTCGACGACTGCGCCAGGAAGGTCGCCTGGTCGCTGGGACCGCTGAGCGGCGCCGAACGCGACCGGCTGCGCGACTTCTACGACCGGCGTGCGGGGCGCGTGGCCGGCGCGCCGATGCGGTGGGCGTTCATCTCGTGGGAGAAGACGCCGGGCGGCGCGCGTTGACTCGACGTGCGCCGGGACAAGGTGATCGATGACCACAACGTTGGCACCCAAGCGCGACGTCGTGCTGAAGGCCGCCCTGCGCCTTCTCGCGCGTGGCGCCACCGACCACCTGGTGAAGCTGCTCCGCAAGCAGTACCCCGCCGACATCGCGTGGATGCTGCGCCGGTTCCCTGAGCGGCACCGCCGGCCCACCTTCGACATCCTCGTCACGCACGAGCGCACACTGGCAATGCAGGCCTTCGCCGAGCTCGATCCGGCTCTGGGCGTCGCGCTGCTCGAGGACCGGCCCGAGCGCGAGGTGGCCGGCCTGCTGGATCTGCTGGATCCCGACGACGCGGCGCGGGTCCTGGAGCGGCTGCCCGACGAGGTCAGGCACGCCATCCGCGAGGCGAGCGGCCGCGCGGGCGGCGCCCAGCGCCTGCTCGATCACGCCGACCGCACCGCCGGCCGGATCATGAACCCGAACGCTTTCTCGGTCCACGAGGCGCTGACGGCGGGCGACGCGGTGGCAGCCCTCCAGCGGGTGGCCGGACAGGGCACCGAGGTGGTCTTCTACCTCTACGTCGTCGACTCGGACGGCCACCTGGTCGGGGTGACGTCGCTGCGCCGGCTGCTGCTCGTCCAGCCGTCGACGCCCGTCCGAGACTTCATGGTCACCGAGGTCGTCCGCATCGGCGAGGACAGCGATCAACTGGAGGCCGCGCACCTCGTCTCGTCCTACAACCTGCTCGCCGTGCCCGTGGTGGACCGCCGCAACCGGCTGATCGGCACCATCACCGTCGACGACGTGATCGACGTCATCGAGGACGAGACCACCAAGGACATCCAGCGGCTGGGCGGCCTCGAGGCGCTCGACGACGCCTACACCGAGACGCCGTTCACGACCCTCGTCAAGAAGCGCGCGCGCTGGCTGATCGTCCTGTTCCTCGGCGAGATGCTGACGGCCACCGCCATGGCGCACTACGAGCAGGAGATTGCGAGCGCCGTCGTGCTCGCGCTGTTCGTGCCGCTGATCATCTCCTCGGGCGGCAACAGCGGATCGCAGGCGGCATCGCTGATGATCCGCGCGCTGGCCGTCGGCGAGATCGCGCTCGGCGACTGGTGGCGCATCATGCGGCGCGAGGTGCTCTCGGGCCTGGCGCTGGGAACCATCCTGGGATCGATCGGCTTCGCGCGGGTGGCCGTCTGGGGCGGCATGTTCGGCACCTACGGCGAGCACTGGCTGCTGGTGGCGCTCACCGTGGGACTCGCCCTGGTGGGCGTCGTGCTGTGGGGCACGCTGAGCGGGGCGATGCTGCCGTTCGCCATGAAGCGCATCGGCGCGGATCCCGCCACCTCGTCGGCGCCGTTCGTCGCGACGCTGGTCGACGTGACGGGACTGGTGATCTACTTCTCGGTGGCGGCCGCGATCCTGCGGGGCAGCCTGCTGTAGGCGGTGCGCGGCGCGGGCGCGGCGGACGGCACGCGACAGCGTCCGCCCGCGCCGCTGGCGCGCCCGGGCGATCAGGGCCTGGGCTCGGGTACGGCCGGCACCTGGTAGACCTTCTCCAGCGCCTGCAGGTACTCGCCGAACAGCGCCTTGATCCCGATGAACTCCTTCTCGACGGCGGCACGGTAGCCGGCATCGGTGGCGAAATCGTGCAGCAGCGCGGCCATCGCCTGCGCCTGCACCTTGAAGCCGTCGTGTCCGACGGGCTTCAGGTTGTCCTGGTCCATTTCGTACGTGTGATTGGGCCAGTCCGACGTGTAGGCCTCGAAGCCGATGCCGGGGATGTCGCGCGACACGCTGCCGCTCTCCTCGTAACCCTGCGGCTTGCCCGGCGCCTCCTGCACCCTGCCGGCGCCGTAGTGCTTCAGATAGGCGAAGGCCAGCTCGGCCAGCGTGGCCACGGAGATGCCGTCGCGGGCATTGCCGTAGTTGTCGATCCGCACCTTCGTCCCGGTGGCCAGCGCGGCGGCCTTCGCCGCGTTGTCCACCATCTCACGCACCTGCGCCAGGTACACCTCGTCCGGGTAGCGGATGTAGAAGTCGGCCTGCGTGCGATCGGGCACGACGTTGGGCGCCGCGCCGCCCTCGGTGATGATGCCCTGGATGCGCGTCTCGGGCCGCATGTTGCTGCGCATGTTGTCGATGTTGTCGAAGAGCGTCCGCACCGCGGTGAGGGCGTTGCGGCCGTTCCACGCCGTCAACTGGTGGGCCGGAGCGCCGCTGAAGGTGTACTTCACGCCGTCGATGTTCATGCAGCAGGTCCCGAAGCCGGGCGCCGGCCGCGAGGTGGCCGTGTTGGCATGGCTCCGCACGATCACGTCCATCCCGTCGAAGGCGCGATTGCGGTGCATCACGGTCTTGACCGAGGGCTCGAGCACCTCCTCGGCGGGCGTGCCGAACACGGTCACGGTGCCCGGCAACTGCTGCTTCGTCAGGAACTCCGCGATGGCCACGGCCGCAGCGATACCAATCGGACCCTGCGCGCAGTGCTGGTCGCCGTGGAAGGCGCCGGTGGTGCCGCGCAGCGCGTCGTACTCGACGATGACGCCGAGGTTGGGGCGGCCGCTGCCGCGCGCGTAGCGCGCCGTGAAGGCCGTCTCGAAGCCGCCGGAGCCCGTCTCGACCGTGAAGCCGTACTTCCGCAGCGCCTCCGCCAGCTTCTGCACCGAGCGCGTCTCCTTGTGGCCGACCTCCGGGTGCGTGCAGATGTCGTCGGAGAGCGCCAGCAGCTCGGTGTCCATGAGCTGCCGGGCGCGCGTCACGACGGCATCGCGCCCGGGGCTGGCCGCCGACAGGCGCGCCACCAGCGCCGGAACGTCCAGCGACCGCTCGAGCGCGTCCATCTTCCGCAGCACCTCGCCGGCGGCCTCGCGCTCGGTCGGCGTCTCCTGTGCCAGGGCGGGCGAGGCGATCGCCGCCAGTGCGAGCACCGCGATCATCGTCATCGTCTTGGACATGGGCCGCGATTATACGCGCCTGTCCAGGGAGCGCGGCTGCCCGGCGACAGCCGGCCACGGCGCTGGCGCCGCGCGCGATCGCCGGGCCCGGTGACACGGCGCCAGGCCCGCCACACGTTGTAACATCACTCCGACAGGCCCCTGAAGGTCGTCGGCGCGATTCATCCTCCGGCAGCGAGGTCGTCATGTGGTTCGCTCTGGTCGTCTCCGGATGGCTCGCCGCCGCCGTGCAGCTCGACGTGCCGGCGCTCACCGTCGGGCCGCCCGCCACCATCGCCGAGATCGACGCCACGGCGTGGAAGGGTGAAGCCCACCGCCTCGCGTGGTCGCCCGACGGCTCCCAGCTCTACGTGCAGCTCGTCGCGGGATCGCCGCCGTCCGGGCGACGGCAGCACCTGCTGGTCGATGTTCCGGACGGCGCGCGACGCGAGCTGGATGCCGAGCCCGACTGGGCACAGCAGTACTGGGCGATGAAGCAGGACATCCACGCGCCGGGCGATCCGTCGCTCGCAATCGAGGTGGAGCAGCGCTCGGAGATCAGGCGGGCCGGTCCTGGCCCCTCCGGCGTGCTCGATCGATCCGGCAGTCCCGACGCGCTCACGTCCGGGCCATCGCCCGACAACCTCGCCGCCGGCCAGCACGGCGACCAGCGCGTGCGCGTCGTCCGCCTGTCGTTCGCCGGCCGGGAGATCGCGAGCTGGATCAACGTCGCCAGGCCCGTGCCGGGCCTCGTGTTCAGCTGGGGACCGGAGGGCAGCGGCGCGCTCGTCTACGCGACCGAGAAGGGGACGCTCGTCGTCCTCAACCGGAAGAAGCGGAGCAAGACCCTGCCGGGCGCGTCCAACGCGATGCTGCCCGCCTGGTCGACCGACGGGCGGCGTCTGGCCTGGCTCCAGCGGGACGCGAAGTACCGCTACGCCGTCGTCTGGACGCGGATGTCGGCCACCTACTGACGTTTCGGGCCGCCGGGCGTCGATCGAGGTCACCATGGAACTGCTGCGACGTGCGCTGCTGATCGGATCGCTGCTGCCGGGCCTGTGGCTGTTCCGCCTCGCGCCGCTCGATCCGCTGGTGTCGCTCGTGCCGGTCGACTTCGGCGCGCGGCAGGCGCGTGAGCGCGCCGCGCTCGACGACAGGGCGAGTGAGGCGCAGCGGCGTCAGGCGGAGCTGCCGCTGTCGGTCTACATCGAGGAGTTGCTCCAGTACAACGTGTTCTCCGCCGTTGGCCCGGACTGGGAACGGCTGCTGGCCGAGGTCGACGCCCGCACCGGGCCGGACGCCCGTCCCGTGTTCCTTCGAGCGGACGTCGAACCGATGGTCGACGCCGGCGATCGCCTCGCGGCGGGGGGAGGGACCACGTTCATCTCGCTGTCGCGGCCTGGCGGCGACGTGCACTACCAGGTCGTGCGGCACGTGTGGACGCGCCGCGATTTCGATGCGCCCGCCGGATTTCGCGGCGCCTCACCGCCACCTCCCGGCCTTCTCTACCCCTTCCGGCTCGCCGGGCTCGCGGCCGTGGCGGCTGGTCTCCTCTTCTTCTTCCTGCTCCCGGCCAGGCCAGCCGCCGGTGCGCGGTCGCGCCGGCCGGCGATCGATTCGGCGGCGCTTGGCGCCGGCCTCGCGGCCTTCGCACTGCCACTGGTGATGGTGGGCGGATCGATTCAGGCCCTGACGCGCGCGCCATGGCTGACCTCGGCCGCGTGGCTGGCGGCATTCGTCTGCCTGCACCGGTTTGCGGCGCCGGCACGGCACGCCCCGGATCCGCCGGTGGCCAGTTCGCCCGCCAGCCGGATGCTCTTCATCCGTGAAGGGCTGGTGTTCCTGGTGATGGCGTTCGGTCCCGTCGTGTTCCTGGCGTCGATGTCCCTGGTTCTGTGGGATCGCTGAGCGCCGCCGCGGGCAACAGCACCTCGGCGCGACAGCATGTCGTTGAACGTCGTGGCCAGGCGCCGCAGCTCGTCGTCGGCCGGCGGCTCGGCCACGCGGCGATCCAGGCTCTGCACGGTGATGGCCTGCACTTCCTTCGTGATGCGGTCGACGGGGGCCAGCGCCCGCCGGCTGATCCAGTACCCGCCGATGCCGGCGATCGCGAGCACGAGCGGCAGCACGGCCGACTGCAGCCGGTGGAATCGGTGCAGGGCCGCATACGCCGGCCCCATCGGCGCCGCGACCGTTGCGCGGTAGGCGCCGCCGGGCGCCACGAGCCGTGCCGACGCCACGCGGAACGGCATCCCGCCAATCTCGAGATCCCGCGCGCCGATGGTCGTGGCCTCCGACGATGCCGGCACGCTGGCGACAACCGACCAGCCCGGGATCGCCGGCCGCACGAGGACCGCGCCGGTCGGCCCGATCACCTCGAGCAGCGCCTCGCCGCGCGTGAGCTCGGCGTATTCGCCGAACTCGTCGCGCAGCCCCTCCACGCTGAGCCGCGTGTTCGGATTCCGCAGGAACCGGCGGACGCCGTCCAGGCGCGCCTGCAGGCTCGCGTCGGCGGCCTCGATCACGCTCTGGCCCTGATCTGAGCTGCGCGCCCTGTGTGCGGCCCTGCGCCCGCACGCGTCCACGCACCCCGAGGCGCGTCGGTGCCGGGAGTACGTGAGGCAGCACCGCGCCCGCATGCGCTATCCGACCTTCCGCGCTCAGGGCCTCTGCGTCTCCTCCGGGGTCCTCGAAGCCGGCTGCAAGCTCGCCATCGGCACCCGGCTCAAGCGAACCGGGATGCACGGACCGTCGCCGGCGCCGATGCCATCATCGCCCTGCGGTGCTGTCGGCTCAGTGGGCGCTTCGAAGACTTCTGGGAACGGTGCGCCGCCCACTGCGTCGCCGCATGACCTCCCTGATCTCACGAACCTGACGTGGACCCCGAGCCGCTCGCCCGCCGGCCGGCGCCGCCAGTCCCGGTGACGCGCTTGGAACCAGGCTACCTGCTCGTCGTTCTCCTCCGCGAGCAGGCTGCAGGTACCGGAGACCTGCGCGCCGCCGGGTCGCACCAGTGCAGCCGCTGCCGAGAGCAGCGAGCGCCGCGTCGCGACCAGCCGGGCGAGTCCTTCGGGCCCGGGGCGCCGCGTCAGGTCGGGATTAGGCCGCTGCGTGCCGGTGCCGGTGCACGGCGCATCGACCAGTACCGCGTCGGCGCGCGCGGCGGCGCCACGCGCGCCAGCGGATCGCCGATGACGATCGTCTGCCACGAGAGCGCGGGCAGCGCGAGGTAGTAGGCCTCCGCGAGGGTGAAACCCGAGAGGTAAGCCGGGAAGAGGATGTCGGGCCGGACGGCGGCGTCGAGATACGGCTCGGCCACCTGCGCCGAGACGCCGGTGACGCCCGCACGAACGAGGTCGCCGGCCAGCGACTGCGGCGATCCGGCGAAGTAGCCGGCGCGGTCGCCGGCGGCGCCCGGCGCCCAGCCGGCGGGCGGTTCGACGAAGGTGCGCGCATCGCTGCTGACGAACTGACCCGCAATCGCACCCGGCACGAAACCGAGGCCGAGCGACCGCTCCCTGATGCCCGGATCGTTGGATCCCCAGGAGTAGTAGCCGAGCAGGTCGGTCTGGTCGCGGATGACGGTGCTGGTCGTCTCGAGCAGCACGCGGTCGCCAAGGCCCATTTCGCCCAGCCGGGTGGCTGCCGCGCGCAGCCACTCGTTGGCGTGGTCGTCGATGGCCGCCTTCATGTCGAGGGCGATGCGTCCGGCAGCCAGCCCCGCCGCCGCGCGGTCCGACGCGTCCCGGCCCCGCTCCGCCAGCGCCACAGCCTCGTCTGTGGTGAACCCGTCGAGGCGCGTCACGAGATAGATGTCGTGGTTCGCGCGCGAGAACGGCTGTGCCCCGGCCACCGGCGCGTCGCCCAGGAAATACGGGTTCGGCACGGAGCCGGCGGGCGGGACGGCCCCGCCAGCCATCTTGCGGTACAGCAGGGTGAGCTCGGAATCGACGCTCGCTACGGTTCCCTGGCGTCCGGCCGTGCCCGCCACGCGCAGCGGAACGCCCCTGGCCAGCACGATGAAGCGGATGCGATCGTGCGCTGCCTCGCGCGCAAACCAGCGGGCGATGGGCGCCTCGATGGCGCGAACGTACTGGTCGCGCGCCACCTCCTCGGTGACCGGCATCGCCAGGCGGAGGACGTTGCCATCGGGCAGCCCGCGCAACGCGGCGTAGCGCTCGCCGACACGCGCCGAGGCCTCGCTGGCGGAGTTGACGACGAGCAGGACCGAGGCCGCGTCCTGCCCGCGGGCGGGGACGGCCGCGCAGGTGGCGACGAGCAGGGCCGCCGCCAGGGCGGCCGTTCGGGACAGGCTGGAGGACACGCGCGGGAGTGTAGCGCAGGGTGCCAGCCGGCCGATCGGGCCCCCGATGGCAGGCGATGACACGACCCCGATGTCGACGCTTCTGCTTCGCGCGATGCGACACCGGATGCGGCGATCCCCAGGCCGGATCAGGTGAGATCGAGGCGCAGTGATAGTCCACCTCTCCAACGACAAGTGACAACGCTTGGAAGGTTCATTCAGGTCGTTATCGAGGCAGGAAAGGCCGGAAATGCCCGCACACCAGGATCGGACTCAGCCCGGCCATTTGGTACGTACGCTGCGCTTGGGCTGAGCCAAGAATCGTAAGTCCTCGCCCTGCCCCGTCTGGGCACGCGCCTGAGAATCGTCCAGAGTCTTCTCGTCAGGAGGAGACGCATGGACGACGTGGTAGAGCGATTCCGTCAGCAAGCGGCGCGCGAGATCGGCGATCGGCAGGGCGCCGAGCGCCGGTATTCCGATGGCCTGCGCCAGCAGGCGGTCACCTACTGGCAGGCACGGGCCTCGACCGGGGACGGGGTGCAGCCGGTGGCGCGGGCGCTGGGGATCGCCCCGGTGAGTGTGCGCCGGTGGGCACAGGATCCGCGGGTCCAGCCGGTGCTGGTGGTCGCCGATCCGCCGGGCGCCGCGGCGCGCCTGGTGGTCGTGGTGGACGCGACGAGTCTGCGCGTCGAGGGCTTGGACGTGGAGACCGCGGCGCAGTTGGTCGCGCGACTGCGATGAGGTGGGCCGGCCGGCGCGTCGCGGTGTACGCGCACGGCGCGCCCACCGACATGCGCAAGGGCTTCGACAGCCTCTGCGGGCTGGTGACCGAACGGCTGGGGCGCGACCCGTTGAGCGGCGACGTGTTCTTGTTCGTGAGTCGCGACCGGATCCGCGCCAAGGTGCTGCACGTCGACGGCACCGGGCTCTGCCTGTACGTGAAGCGCCTCGAGCGCGGGCGATTCGCCGCGCTGTGGCGCGACGCGGCGGCGGGGCCGATGACCCTCACGGTGAGGGAACTCGATCTGTTTCTCGACGGCCGTGCGCTGGCGGGGCGCGTGCCGCTCACCCCGCCCGCGTTGACGCACTGTTCGCTTGCCTCCGATCGCGTCGGATGATCTACTGCGCGGCATCGTGGTGCCCCTCGCTGACGAACGCAACGTGGAGACGCTCCGGCCGATCAGCCGGCTGCTCGAGCGTGAGAATCAGCGGCTCATTGCGAAGAACGTCGAGCTGACGGCGGAGCTCGCGCGCCGGCGCGGGCTCCCGGAGATCACGCCACTCACGTTCGCCGTCGAGCAGACGCTCCAGCAGACGCGGGCGGCCATTCTCGACGGGACGGCGACGGCCCCGCTGCCGCGCCCCGCGCGGCCGCCGCGGCCGGGCCATGGCCCGCGCGAGCAACCGGCCGTGCCCGTGATCGAGGTGCGGCATGAGCTCCCGCCGGACCAGCGGGCCTGCCCGGCCTGTGGCGGGACGCCCACCGATCTCGCCGGGCAGTGCGAGACGGCCGACCGCATCACCACGGTGAAGGCGACGTATCGCGTCGAGCGCCACGCGCGGCAGAAGTGCCGCTGCGCGTGCAACGGTGCCGTGGTCACCGCGCCGGCGCCGCCGACGGAGATCCCGGGCGGGCGCTACACGCCGGCCTTCGCCGTCGGCGTGGCGATCGCGAAGTACACCGATCATCTGCCGCTCGAGCGCCAGGTCCGGATGATGGCGCGCGAGGGGCTGCAGGTCGAGTCGCAGACCCTCTGGGATCAGCTGCAGGCGCTCGCGCGGCACCTGGAGCCGACCTACGCCGCGCTGGGCCGCCAGGCGCTGGCGGCGCCCGTGATCCACGTCGATGAAACGCGCTGGCCGCGGCTCGGATCCGACGCGCCGGCGGCGGGCACGGTCTGGGGCGTGGCGACGCCCACCACCGCCTTCTATCGCATCCTGCCTTGCAAGTCCCCCGAGGAAGGTCGCCAGGTGCTCGGCGACTATCGCGGCACCGTCGTCGTCGATGGCTGCGCCGTGTACGAATGCCTGGCCCGCGACGGGCCGGGCCCCCGCGCGGAGGGTGCGGGAGGCCCTCCGGCAGGTCGACGCCTCGGCGCGGGCGCTGCGCGACGCGGGGCAGCTCGACGAGAGCTGGGCGCTCTTGCTCGCGGCACTCCTAGCGGCGTGGGTGCACACCCGGGACCTGACGCTGCTCGTCACCAAGTTGCAGCGCGAGCGTCTCGGCCTACGCTCCGAGCGCATCGCGGATGCCCAGCTCGCCCTCCTCTTCGAGGCCTTGGTGGAGCAGGGCCCGCTGACCGCGGCCGAGGTCACCCGCGAGACCGCGGCCGATGCGGCGCTCGAACGCGAGATCGCCGAGGCGAAGCAGACCGCCCCGCCGGCTCAGCCTCAACCGACCGGACGTCGCGTGCGGACGCGTGGGGTGCCCCAGCAGGTGCACGCGGTACCACTGCCCGAGGCCGAGCGGCCGTGTGCGATCTGCGCGCGCCCGATGGCGAAGATCGGCGTGGACGTGACGCGGCGGCTCGAGTACGTCCCGGGCCACTTCGTCGAGCACGCCTATCAGCGCGACAAGTCTGCGTGCGGGACCTGCAAAGAGGGGGGCACCACCGCCCCCGCGCCGCCGGCCGTCCTGCCCCGCTCGGCGGCTGCGCCCTCCGTGCTGGCCCACGTCGTCGTCAGCAAGTACCTCGACCACGTCCCGCTGCATCGCCTCCACCGGATCTACGCGCGCAGCGGGGCGGACATTTCCGTGTCGACGTTGGCGGATTGGACCGCCGGCGTCGCGGATCGGCTCGCGCCGCTTGTCGACCGCCTGGCCGCGCGCGTGCGCGCCGCAGCCGTCGTCCGCACGGACGCGACGGGGCAGAAGGTCCTCGACCCGTCACGGGCGGCCCACATCGAGCGCGGGACGATCTGGGCCTACGTCGGCGATGACCGGGACGTCCTCTTCCGCTATCCCCCGACCGCCGAGGGCGCCCCCGGGCCGTGGGCGTTCCTCGCCGGACGTACCGGCTACGTGAAGGCCGACGCGTCCGCGACCTTCGACCGTTTGTTCACCGGCCACGTGGCGCGCGCGGTCGACGTCGGGTGTTGGGCGCACGCGCGTCGGCCGCTCGTGGACCTGGCCGACACGGATTGCCGGGTCGCCCACCCGTTACAGTTGATCCGCCGCCTCTATCGGCTCGAACACCTCGCCGACGTCCAGCAGCTTGGCCCCGAGGCACACCAAGCGCTCCGGCAGGCCCGCACGGCCCCGGTGCGCGAGAGACTCCAAGGTCGGCCGTGACGGCGGCCCCACCCTCGCATTGAACCTCCGCTCGAACTCGCCAACCACGTCGAGGATGTCGTCGAACGACGGCGGCTCGTCGAAGAACATCGCCTCGCATCGCCTCGTAGTCGCGCCTCCAGGCCACACGACGTGAACCGGACGGGACCACGGCCAGCGTGCCCGGTTGCAGCGACACCTGCGCCTCACGGCTCTTGCGGAAGAACACCGCGCGATGGGCGGCGACCCGCGCGAACAGGCTCGCGTTCTCCATCGCGCGCTCAGCGACGCCCGCCTGGATGAGCGCCCAAACGTCATAGTAGTGACGCGCGAGTCGCGCCTTGGGCGGGACATCGCCCGCGCGATGGGCCTCTTCGTGTAGGAGCGCGACCTTCTCCCAGAAGGTCCGTTCGGGAGTCACGGTGCGCACGGTGAAGCCGCAGTCGCCACAGACGGCGGGCAGGGCGTCCGCCACGTAGGGGGTGATCGAGGGCTCGACGCAGGGTTCGGTGTCGGACCGCGCGCCAAGTTCGATCTTCACGACCGGGCGAATGTAGTCGCTGCTCGCGGCCTCGGCTGGATACGTGAACAGGACAGTCTGGGCGTCCACATCGTCGGGGTCCATGGTGACGCGCCAGCGATCACGTTCGAGCGGCGACCTTCCGAGCGCAAGCGCGAGTTCCGGTAGCAGGGCATCGCGCACGTACTGCTGACACGCGACCCGGAGTGCGTCGAGGCGCTTGGCGCGCTGCTTCTGGCTCGGCGCCGTCTCCGGTGCCGCCTCGCCGGTGAAGCCCAGGAACCGGCGATCGATCACGACATCGAGGTCCTGGGAGAAGCGCTGAACCAGCTCTCAGCCCTCGGACAACGAGGTGCCGCCTTGAAGGTCAGGTGCGGTGCACTCGGCCGTCAGCGCAGGACGTGCCGAGTGGCCATCATCCACGAGTACCAACTGAACAAGACCAGCAGCACCGCAATGACGGCGCTCGTGATCGCCATCGACCGTCCCATGATCGCGCCACCGTCCGTGAGGACGTACGTATAGAGGAGGCTGACGAGAAACGCGACCAGAGACAGCACGAAGATGGGGAGCGCCCGCGCACTCCGCAGCAATAGCATCAGCGAGGCGAGGAAGGCTGCGAGGACGCCGACCGCCCAGACGAAGGTCATCCACGCCGGCATATCCAGGTAATGGGCGATCTGTGCCGCCGTCATACCCGCGCTGGCCATGTAGCGGGCGCCCTGCGCCCTACTCATCACGAAGTCGAACACGCCAATGCTGTTGAAGAGCACGGCGATCACACCGACCAACCACAGATGCCAGGGCGCCCTCGGCCGGTCATTGTCCATCGTCGCCTCCTTGGGATCGACCGCGGTATCATCCTCGCACGGCTCGGCCGTTCCTGAGTCCTCACCCGGCGAGGCCGCTTCCCGAAGCAGGCCTTCACCATTCCATCGCCAGCGGGAACGCCGACGAATCTGAGTGCGCGAGTCCGCTCGGGGTGTGTTTGGCGGAGAGGGTGGGATTCGAACTCTGTCGATCTCTTCAGAATCCGCAACTTACAGAGAACACGTTACCTTGCCTGCCCTCGGTGCCGGGGTTGCCGTCGCGCATTGCACCCCATTGCACCAGACGGTCGAGGTCTGGGCCGCGCACTGGCAGGCGTCACGGGCTCAGGCGACGCGAAGGCGGTCGCGGTCCGAGTACGGATCGATCTCCACGACGATGCGCTGGACGGTCACGCTCGGCGCCTTGCGGCGGCCGACGCTCGTCATCCGGATGAAGCCGGCGGCCTCGAGCTTGGCGAGCGTCCTCGTGAGGTTCGGCTGTGCCCGCCCGCTCATGGCGACCAGCTCCGCGACGGACTTCGGCTTGCGATCTCGGATCAGCGCCAGCAGGCGCCGGTTGTCCGGGGTCAGCAGGCGCACGACGGCCTCGATGGAATTGAAGCTTGGCCGTGATGCGTCTGACGGTGCCCGTCGTTCACCGCGCGCAACGGCCTTCATCTCCTCACGCAGCGCTTGCAGGTGCTCGATCTTCGCCTTCTTCATTCCGTGCGCTCCGAATCCTTGACGACCCGGTGACTGATTCCTCTCTCTCGCAGGACACGCTCGACCTCGTCGAAGAAGTCGTCGATCAACGTCTCCGCGTCCTTGAACACGTACGGTGTCACCGGGTCCTTCTCCGTCCGGTGCCAGTGGTCAGCGGCCACGCCGCGACGCCGGAACCGCGAGCCGGGCGACATCGGTGTCCTGCGCCTTGTGAAGGCAGCAGTGCTTGTACTTCTTGCCGCTCCCGCACGGGCAGCGGTCGTTCCGACCGGGTTGAGTAGAAGTCATGGACGGAGCGCGCGCGACTGACGCGCTGCAGACGCCGGCACGTGGGCTCGACGTCTCGACAACGAACTTGTATCGGACACACGTGGCGTCACTGTCGGACACGTGTCCGATGGACGACTGCCCTAAGTCTCTGGCAGCGTGGAACTTCAACACATCTCTCTCCGATGGTGCGCTTCCTCTAGCAGTCCGTGGTGGAAGTGCCGCGTCGCACCGAGACGGGCGCGGCGCCCGGCTGGCCAGGCGCGACGACCGAGAATACGGCCAGTATTTGAAGGAGGAGCAACGCCGCCAGCCGGGATGCCCCGCCCGTCGAATGCAGCGCCACTTTCGCCACGGGCTGCTAGCGGACAGCGGTGGACGACTGTCCTGGACGATAGCGAACCGGGGCGAGGGGAGTCCTCTCGGTCGAGTCGGCAACGGCGTCGGCCGTCTTCGCTCGCAGCGATCTTCACGCGCGCTTGGCCACCTTCATCGCTCGTCGGCGAGCCAGCGCCACCTTGAGGTCGAAGTTCGCTTGCATGTGCATCCAGAACTGCGGCGTGGTCCTGAAGTGCTGAGCCAACCGGAGCGCCGTGTCGGCAGTGACGCCGCGCTTCCCACGAACGAGTTCGTTCAGCCGCACGTTCGACATCCCGAGCACCTTGGCGGCCGCGACTTGCGTCATCTGGAGTGGCTTGAGGAACTCCTCGAGCAGAATCTCGCCCGGGTGGACGGCCGGTCCCGGCTGAGAGGCGTCGCGCGGGATGCTGTCAGTGGTAGTCCTCGCAGCAGACGGTGTACGCATCCTGTCTCTCCCACCGGAACGTGATCCGGTATTGCTGGTTCACGCGAATACTGTGCTGGCCCTTGCGGTCGCCCGCAAGGGCTTCGAGCCGATTGCCGGGCACGGCCGCCAAGTCCTCGAGTCGCTGCGCGCTGTCAAGCACCGTCAACTTGCGCAGGACGATGGGCCAGATGTCGCGGGGCACCCGCCGCGCCGCTTTGCTGTTCCGCTCGGCCCAGAGGTCCGCGGTCGTCGCATCGGCAAACGACTGGATCACGATCCAACGATATACGGATACCGTGTATGCGTCAAGCCGATCGAATCCGGCAGCTTCGCGCAGGAACGGCAGTCGCTGTCTCAGGCCTTCCGACGCTCGCTGGACTCGCCCGACGCGTGACCGTGAACTGTCCGCGCGTTCTTCCGTCCATTGGCCAAGCGCTGACGCGTCTCCGCGGCGGGTCAGCCCTGCGTCTGGATGAGAGCTGGAATACGGCTCTGACCGCGTGCAACCTACTCGTGTCGGATCAACAACTTATAGCCCAACGGAGTGGGTGGGTGACCACCCAACACCACAACATCGAAGTCGTTGATTCTAAATGAATTGTTGGCGGAGAGGGTGGGATTCGAACCACTGCTGGTTGTTGAAAACAAAGAACTTAGCGGATTCTCGCTTCCTCCAGATCCGCCAGAACCGCACGAAAGCCGAGATAGAGACACGTATTAGACACGTGGAACGCCAGGCCAAGGGGTTCTCGATCCACCCACGTGGCCAATGGCCGGCAGCGTTCGGTGGACGCGCGCGGTGCTGGTGTCACTGCCGTGCCCACGCGGAAGTCGCGCTCATCCGACCGGTGGTCGACCCGCGGGCTTCAGGCCTGATTCTGCGGTTATCGACCCGGCATTCGGACAGGCTGAGGAACGCATTGAGCAGCACTTGGCTCCCATCCAGGCCAGGAACGCCAGGCGGCCATGAACCGAACCAGGCCTCCGTCGATCCTGAATGCTGGCAGCTCCACCATGATCCTCATATCGCTTCGCGAACTCAGGACTGCTGGGGCGTCCTCGACGCAATCGGCGGCGCCCCAGGCGGCGCCTCACTCGGTGCCTTGAAACCCCATCTCAAGGAGGAAGCGCGAAGGTTCCTGGCGACGCATACCGAACCTGGTCTGTCGCATTCGCGGGCGCGACAGCCAGAGCGCCCTGGACGCGCGTGTAACGCCGACGTACATCAGACGCCGCTCACCCTCGATGTCCTTCCCGTCGAGATTCCGGAAATCCGGAAACGAACCGTCGTTCAGGCCGATGATCGCCAACGCCCTGAACTCAAGACCCTTCGCCGCGTGGACAGTCAAGACACGAACTCCCGGCGCTTCCGGGCGCGGCGTGCTAACAAGCTCAAGCACCACACCATGCCATCCCCTCTGCACGGACTGCGGGCGGTTCCGGTACTGAATCCAGCGGTCGCGGAACAGTTCGCGATCGGCATTCAGCAGGTCGGCCTCGTCCGGATCGGCCACATCTTGGCTCGGATCCCAGTCCGCCAAGCGCTGAAGGACTACCGCCATCGAGTCTCGTCCTGCAGCGGCATCTGAGAGGGCGGCGAACGGAACGGCCATGTTCGTTCGGGTCACGTCACTAGCGAGCCCCGCGACGAGCTGAGCAGCGTCGTCGAGAATGCCGTCGTAGTCGCGGACAACAGCCCCTGCGTTCGAGCGCCTGACGTGTGCAATTAGGCTCCTGGCGACCGCAACATCTCGTTCATTGGCGAGCATTTTGAGCCCGTACAACAGTGCGGTGTACTCCTCCGTGTCAAAGACCCCAGCTTCGCCTGTCGAGAAGTGGTACGGAACGTTCCGTTCGTCCAATTCCGCCAAGACGGCATGAAGGTGATTCCGACTTCGTGCCACGATCGCCAGTTCCTCTGCGCGGATGCTCGGCTGCTCCTCTATCGTCACGCTGGAGGCAGGTAGCCCGTCGCGAATCACACCCTCCGCCCAGTCCACCGTGGCGACGGCTTCATCTCGCTCCGAGTTCCACGCAGCGAAGGACACCCACCCCTTAGCCCTCGCAGCGTGCGCCCGCGATTCCCTCTGCGCCTTCGTGCTCTGTGGTTGGAGTGTTGCCGCAATACGCAGAATCTCACTTCCACATCGGAACGTCGTACCGAGCACGTACCTAGTAGCCCCGAAGTCGCGCTGGAAAGCATCAATGTACTGCGCGCTGGCGCCAGCAAACGCGTAGATCGACTGTGCCGGATCAGCAACCATCAGCACGTTACGATGTTCGTCTCCACACAGCGCCCGCAAGATCTCGTACTGGGCGGTGCTGGTGTCCTGCGCTTCGTCGATGAGGATGTAACGATAGCTTCGTCGGTATTGGGCGCACAGTTCTGGTTGAGCGCGCAGCAGCTCGTGTGCCTTGACGAGAACGCCATCGAAGTCCAGCGCTCCATTCTTTCGTAGGGCCAGCTCGTACGCGCGGTAGGCCACCGAAAGCGGTACGGACCATTGCGCCGACGCCTCATCCGGGGCGGCAGTCGGGAGGACCAGGTCGCGCTTCAACCGGCCGATCAGTCCCAGCGCTTCGAGCGCTGCGGCTCGATCGATTTCGCTTGAGTCCCCAATCACCCCTTCCTCGACCAAGCCCTGAGCCAGCGCCTGCAGTTGATCCTCAGCCGTGTCGTACAGCGTGAAATCACTCGGCAGGCCGACCAGGTCGCCGTAGCTGCGAAGCAGGTCTGTGCAAAACGCGTGGTACGTCGTGCACACGACGCGCCACGTGAATTCGCCGAGTCGGTCTCCAACCCTGCGACGCATCGTTGCTGCCGCATTCTTGGTGTAGCTCAGGGCCAGCACCTTGAACCCGGCATCTGGAGCGCTCTGGACGAGCCTGACTACTCGCTGTGCCAGGACCTCGGTCTTGCCGGATCCAGGAGGAGCAACAACCAGGTACGCACCGTCAGTGAGGCTGACAATAGCCTCCTGCTCAGGCGTGAGCGCGATCGACTGGGAGTTCACTTCAGCCACTTGTCCACCTTTTTGAACACTTCACGAACTACTGGCGGCAAAGGCGACAGGTTGTGCTTCTCGGCATCTCGCAGGATCACGGCCGCGAGAACTTGCCCTAGTGTGCCCTTGTTACGCTTGCAGAACTCCCGTACGAGGCGCTCTTCCCAGCCGGGGCTCCGATAGTCCCGTGTGCCTCCCCCTTTCACAGCTTGACCATGCCACCGTGCCCTGCAGCCGACCAGCTCGTCGGGCCCATAGTGTTCAGCGATCGCGGCCTCGATCGGGACGCGATAGCCTGCATCGATGAGGTACTCGTCGAAGCCGACACTGCCCGGAAGCCGTACCAGTTCGTCGGCGGTAAGCGACCGTCCGAGAGCCTGCTCGATGGAGTCGACACCCTTCTTGCCAGCGTCGTCGCTATCAGCCATGAGTACCCACGGCACTCCGAGGTATTCGAGGATGCGGACGACGTGCTTGCCATTGCCGGCGCCATCGGTATGCGCGAATGAAATCGCGAGGAGGCTTGGATCTTTCGCCCAGTGGTGACGCGCAAAGACCGGCAAAGCGAAGTCCTCCGTGTCGCCCTCGATGACGACCACGGCTCTCGCGAAGAGAATCTCCCCATTGTTGCGCTGAACGAAGCGCGTGACGTTTGCCAGTTCATCGCCAGCGAAGGTCGGACCACCGTTGGACTTCCGAGGAACCGCCTTGCACTGCGGCGCCCCTGACACGGTTCTGGAGATACTACGGATGGCATGGATGTCGGCCACACGCACCACGTGCGGGGAGTGCGTGGAGACCAACTTCTGCCCATCGAGCTTGGCAATCAGGCCCAGCATGGCCCTGTGCGCCTGCGGGTGAAGATGGGCCTCTGGTTCCTCAAAGGCCGCGACAACGAGCGGCGACACGGGCCCGCCAAGCGTCACCCGCTTCCTCACAAACGATTCGAACACCATCACGGCAGCGAGGCTTCGAGAGCCCTGCCCTTGAAGGCGAAGCGGCAGCGCCGCCCCTTGCGGGCGCTGGATCATTACATCGACCGCACGAGACAGGTCGTCGACTCGCCCCGGCACCGGGGCAATGGCGACGTCGGACACACTGGCTCCAAGGGCGTCTTTCACCCCGCCTAGGCCTGTCTTGACCGAACCGAGGACCGGGCTGGATGCGACAATTCGGTCGCCCACCGTCGCAAGGGCCTGCTCGATCGCCGCTCGCTCTGCCGGCTCGAGACCCAGGTCGGCCAGTAGACGACCCCAGTGGCTCGTTCGCGTTCTCAGCTCCTCGACCAGGTCCCGCCGAGCATCAAGCATGAAGAACTGCACAAGGGACAGATGTTCACGGCCGGGTCTGTCGGTCAGCTCCCGCAGCGCCGCGGCAGACGTCCGCGTCTCGGCCCAGCCGGCTAGAAAGCGCCTTTCAAGTTCGATGCCCGTTCCGTCCTTCGCCGCAGCACCGATCGCGCGCATCGTGAAGTACTGCGGTGCTGTCGCATCCTGTGGAAACTGAATGCGTCCAACCAAGCGTGCCTCGACATCTGGAGCGAACTTGACACCCTCTCCGGGAACGAAACGAACGTCGATCACAAACTTCGGCGCACGCGTTCCCGCAGCGTCGACGTGAAGGTCGTCCTCCGTGGCGCGAGTGGCGCCAAAGAAGACGGCTAACGATTGGAGGAACGATGTCTTTCCAGAATTGTTCTCCCCAACGAAGACCGTCAGGGGATCGAGCGACGTGACCAAGTCGCTCAGGCCACGGAAGTCCTGAATGCGAACATCGGCCATCAACACTGGCGGCGCAGCAGTAGGCGGTACCGCGGGAGAGAGCCTGAGCGCTTGGTCGGTGGAGGGTTGATTCGATATCGGGTCGGTCCCGATCATTCGGAGTCTCCCAGACGGTAGTCGGTGATGGTCGTCATCGCAATTCGGCGAACGGTAGACACACGAGGCCCTGTTCGTCGAGCAAGCGGCGCCTCGCCCTCAAGAAGTCGACGAGGTCGATCGCTCCGGTAAGGATCATCATCAAGTCGTAGCCGTTCATGACGAAGAACGCCGGTCGCTTGCCCTGTCGAATGGCCTCCCTTGCCTCTGTGCTGACGTCGTTGAGCGCAATGAACACACCCCGTGTGAACTGGCTCTTTCCGCCGACCTTGCCGTGAAAGACGAGCAACTGACTGTGGCTGACGGGCTCGCGTTGCCACTTGGCCTCGACGAGGTAGACGCTGTGGTCGAGCTCGAATGAACCATCGATCTCCTCACCAACGACACGAAACGCTGTCCGGCCTTGGAGTCCACAGGCATTGAACAGGCGCGTCAGCAACGACTCCAACTGACGACCGGCGGCACTCCTGTCCGTCAGAACTGCTAGCTGCTCCAGCTCGAGGCGCAGCGCCTGCAGTTCGTCCTGAACCGTTCTCGTGGAACGCCTGATCTCCTCGTCTGTCCTGGCACGTTCAACTGCCGCCCTTGCCCGGTCGTCGTCAGTCTCACCCAGACTGGCTCGTAGAGCCCCGTCACAGAGCTCTGGGAATCTGAATCCCAGTTCGAGAATGTGGCCATTGATCCGATCGAGCTCGTGTGTGGCTAGAGGGCGCCCCTGTTTACGGCGATAGGTGATTCCGGCTCGCACGAGCTCGACAACGAGTCGCTCGAGCAGCGTGCGGCGCCGCTCCAATGTGAGTTCAAGTAGCGTCTGAATGGCAGGTTGCTTGGAGCCGCCTGGCCAGAATTCACCGACTCCAACGCGACTCGCCACAGTGGCAAATGTCACGTGTCCGCGCCAGGCCTTGTTGCCGGACCCGGGGAGAAGGTCATAGAGGGCCGCCGCAAGGGCACCGACGGCTTGCGAGTCCTTCAGTGGTAGCGGCATGTAGGTCGTGTCCTCGGTCAGTCTTTCTCAAAACCCTGACTGCCGAACTTCAACGTCCGCCCGTTCTCCGTTACCGTCCGCACAATCTGTTCCGAGGCCCCGTCCGGAATTGTCGCCTCGATTTCGAGCGTGACCTTGACCTTCGCGCCAACCAAGCCCGCGAGGTGCGAGATGACCTCGTCGGCTACGCGGCTGGCATCGCGTCCCACCCGCGCGGAGTCGAGGATCACCGACCCGTGGTAGCGCTTCGGGCGGACGGCCTCAGGCTTCGTATCTGGCGGCGTCACACCTCCAGTGCGAACTGTTGTCGAACCGCCGGCTACCGGTCCAGTTGCTCCCGAGGCGCCCGACGCTGCCGCAGCAGCCGCGGCGTCTGCCTCCTGCTGCTTGGCAACACGTTCGGGCCGGACCAACAAACCGCTCGTGTGCGCGGCGGACACGCTGACGTTCTGGCCGCAACGGAGGCCACGGTAGCGATCAGTTGCCTCGTCGTAGCTGTCTGCGTAGGTGAACGACTCCTCCGACCAGAGTAGGAGGCCAAGTCCCTCTCGGATGGCCTCGAGGAGCACGTCTGGATGGCGAAGACGCGGCAGGTATAGGTACCGTGCGAAGTCTTCGATCAGGAGCCGGATCTCGACGTGATGACCACGCCACAGCGGCACGCGATCGAGCTCCATGCGCAGCCGCGTAGGGGCAAACCCGGTGACCAACAGTTCGTCGTTCCGGAGCTTCTTGCTGGCCCGGACGGCGAGCGGATCCTGCCCAGAGAGCCTTGTCGCCTGCCAGTCCATGGCCGACTGCGGTGTCGCCTGGACGGGTACCAGCAGCCACTGATAGGTCTCGGGAATCCGGGCGGCGACGGCGCCGTCGGCGCTGTTTCGCTGCGACTCGGCCTGCTTCACCTGGTGAGGCGAAAGATCGAGTGTCTCGCGTTCGGCAAGGATGGACTCCCACGCGAGGAATCGTCGGACGGCTTCGAGTAGGTCCTGCAGTCGCGACTTGTCGGCCGCCAGGAACGTCAGCGTGTTCCGATACAGACGTGGAGCACTGCCCCTCGACTCCAGGATGGCCTTCGCGGCGGCAGACGCTGGGCTCGTGGCCTCCTTGCTGTACGGGTGTTCGATGCTCAGGACCACCAGGCGCGCGTCGGTGTCGTCGGGCACGTCCTGCCCAGACTGCGGGAGGGGGTGGATGCGCGTGAAGTCGCCCGTCTTGCGCAGATCGAGGCGCAGCCGCCGGTCAATCTCCTGCGCGACGGTGTCGGGGATGGGATCCCGCCTCAACTGCTCGGCCCGGTCCTCCGCCATCTTGGTGACGGTTGGCTGGGTCGAGTACCAGTACCGAGCGGCATCCTGATACAGGTACGTCGCCGACGCGCTGAGACGCCGCAAGGCATCGCCGAAGATGGCCGGCGACTCCCCAGGCATGACGCATCCGAGCTTGATCTGCCGGTCCTCGAGCCCGCGATTGGCCGCAGCCGCCGTCGGCGCTGATCCGAGATAGATGGTCCGGGCCACGCGACGGCAGGCAGCGAACTTCCCGAGATTCGGAACCTCGCCGTCGATCCTCAGCGGCAACGCGCCCGGGCCGTCCACGTCCTTTGAGATCACCGGCACCCAGTTGTCGGAGAGATACCTTGTGAGCTCGAACTGCACTCTCGGCTCGTCGATCGAGATGTTCGCCGGGAGAATCAGCGGGTTGCGGTCGCCCTTCTCCCACAGGCTGTGGATCACAGCCGCCATCAGCCGCAAGACGCCGCGCGTGCGCTGGAACTTCACGAGCGTGGACCAATCGGTGTAGAGCCGATCGAACACCTCGGGATGGATCGGATACGCGGCTTTGATGCGCTTCTCGTAGTCGGAGTCACGGCAGTCGGGCGGGAACTCCTGGTGCTGTGTGCGATAGAGATCGAAGAACGCCCGCGCGACGGTGTCCCGGGCGACGAACTGCGCGGTATCGACGATGGGCTCGAAGAGTCGGCGGCGAACGATCTCGAACCCTTCCTCAGCGCTCGCCGGGCGCCAGGAGGCCTCGACTCGGCCCACGGCGTTGCGCAGGCGATCAAGGGCGGCACGTCCGCGCTCACCGCCAACCTCGACGTCGTTCGCTTGCGCGTGTGGCGAACCGGTCGTGTCGGACGCCGGCAAGCTGATCACCAGCAAACACCGCTCCGCGAGCTTGGCCGACTCGGTCAGTGCCTGAGCGAATGTGAAGTGGGTCTCGAAGCTCCCGGCCGGCAAGTCGCTCTGGTCGTGAAGCTGCCGCGCGTACGCGACCCACTCGTCCACGAGCACCAGGCACGGCCCGTACTCGTTGAACAGTTCCCGCAACACATCGCCCGGGCTGGTCGCCCGTTCATCGTCGGCCTGCACGCGTGCGAAGGCCTTCTTCCCCCCGAGCTGATACGCGAGTTCTCCCCAGAGCGTCCGAACCACGGTGCCATCGGGCTTCGTCTGCGGATTGCCTGGCGAGATCTTGTTGCCCACGAGCACGACGGGCTTCAGCCTGGGCAGCGTCGTCGCGCCTGCCTTCTTGAGCACGTCGTCGACGCCCAACAGTTCCCCGGGCGGAACGCCTGAGAACAGGTGGTAGAGCGCGAGCATCGAGTGGGTCTTGCCGCCGCCGAAGTTCGTCTGGAGCTGGACGACCGGGTCTGCGGGCTGCCCTGACAGCCGCTGAACGGCGCCCACCAGCAACTGCTTCAGGCTCTCGGTGAGGAACGTGCGGCGGAAGAACTCGACAGGGTTCTTGTACTCGTCCGAACCGCCTCCGATGTGCACCTGCCACAGGTCCGCCGCGAACTCGGCCTGCTGGTAGCGGCCCGATGCGACGTCCTGGTGCGGCGTCACGACCTCTCGCCACGGCTTCAGCGAGGCCGATGCCTGGCTCTCGATGGCGGTACCAGCCGTCCGGCGCTTCTCGGTTCGCATCTGCTCGTCGAAGCGGACCCGGAGCAGCTCCATCTTCATGCGCTCGAGTTCCTCGGCTTCGCCCGCGGACACGGCGGTGAGCAATCGTGAGGCCGAATCGAGCGCTCGATACGCGTCGTCGCTGGAGAACGGGTTCTGGTGGGCCCACCGGTTGCGGACGTCGCGCAGCTCGCTGACCAGGGTGCGCTCCGCCTGGCCGAGTGTCTTGCGGAAGACCAGGTTCCACTGGTTCCACACGACGGCGAGAAGCGAAGCGGCGTCCCACTGAACGGAACCTTCGGACTTGAACAAGTGTGCCTGCGTCGGACCGACCGCGGAGCGCGCTTCTTCGATCCAGAGCTGGGCATGTTGTGCCTTCAGCTCGCGTTCGACGAACGGCACCAGCCCGTCCTTGACGAGGTCGAGCGCCTTGCCGACGCGTTCGTGGTTGCTGATCGCCATTCGCTATTCCTGATCGAAGAGTCCGCCCTGCTCGACGGATGCTGTCGGCTTCTCGTTCGCCAAGCGAACAATCTCCGGCCAGCTCTGCACAAGGCCGTTGTAGGACGCGGCCTCCTTTGCACGCTTCCGCCGCTCGCAGGATGTGTAGAGGCGATAGGCAAGTTCGCGCACGACGTCCGCTTTGGAGCCGTATCGGGCGAGAAGATACGCGGCGGCAGATTCGCCCCCGTGCTCGAGGACGCGAATCAAATGGTGGAGCATCTCCCACACGTTGGTGCGGCGGTCGTCTGCCGGATCCCAGTCCACCGGCAGTTCGCCTGGACGCAGGAGCCGTACCTTTCCTGCTCTCGACATGAGAATGCCGGATTCGACCATGCCTTCCACAGATGTGTTCTTGGCCTTGGAGAGCGTCTCCGCAACGCCGTAGGCGCCTTCGGCGAACCCCTGGTGGTCGAACCAGGCGAGCGCCCAACGGCTATCGACGTCGAAGTCGCCCTCCTGTTCCGTGAGCGCATGGTCGAGGGTTTCATTGATCAGCGCGAGGGCTTGCTGAACAGAGAGTGGATTCCCGGCCGCATCGATCACCTTGGAGTAGCGAGTAAAGACACCCATGCCAGGACCGATAGCAGCCTGGGCCAGATCGACAGGAGCGATGCTACCTCGCTGGAGGTGCGCAAGGGCGGCGGGCAGCTCGGTCTTCAGCGTCGCGACGAAGTCACGACGGCTGACGGTAGGTGCCGATGTCGAGCGTGCGCGGCAGACGAGGACGATGCTCGAAGCAAGAGCGTTGGAATCTATGCCCCGACTCCGTGCGTCGCGTTCGGTTCGCATCGGCCATGTGCCGGTAGTGGCGAAGCCAGCCCTGATGACAGCATCAAGGAAGGTCTCCCACCCAGTGCTCGACGTGCCGACTTCGCCATCAACCTCCGCTTGCTTGAACGCGTAGTAGATCGTGACTGGAAAGTCCGGGTGCGCCTGCGCCGCCAGACGTCCCATCGCCGACGTCATGCCTTCGAGGAAGAACGCCTCCGCCTTGTCAAAGCCGCCGTGCCGGTGCGGTGTCGCCACCAATTCCTCCGCCTTAGGGGCGGCCACAGTCGAGAACAGTTCTGGAAGGATGGCCCTCAGTGAACGGCGTAGCCAAACGTAGAAGAAGTCTGACAGGTCCGCATATCCGACATTGTCGTAGTAGGGAGGGTCGGTCGAGACGATCTTGCTGGTGGAGACGGACTGCGTTTGAGCGTCTGCGGCAATCGCGACTCCGCCTCTCACGTCTCCGGAGGCGAGCGACGAAACCACACGCGAGATACCTTCAAGGCTGACCGCAATGTCTCCGGCTGCTCCCGCAAACGGGTTGACCTCCGCGAAGTCCCAGGTCATGTGGATGGCCTGTCGAGCGAACGTCGTCTTCGCCTGATCCCGCGTGGGGCTCCAGAGCACCAAAGTGCTGCCATAGTCAGCGGTCTTGTCGACCGCCATCGCAAGGTAGACTGCCACCGCCGAGGCGTACGCCAGGCTTCCGGCACCACCCTCTGACAACTGACGGCCATCATCTGCCATGCCGACCGTCGTGGCGTCGTGCGAGATCCTGGACTGCACATCTTGCACGAGCCCAGAAAGCTCTCCCAGCGAAGCCAGTTGGCGCGTCGTGAAGAGGTCGCTCCACTTCGCCATTCCGTAGTTCCCGACGCGAAAACCGAGCGCCTGCTGAAAGAACTCAACGTCGGGCCGCCAGGGCGGGCTTATGCAATCTGCCACGGCCTCGTGGTCAGCCGTCGGAGGTAGGTAGACTCTGCCGCGGCCTCCATCGACCACAGTGGCCATGAGCCGCATGCCCAATCGGCCAGCCTTGCCCTCGGTCTTGATGTAGTCTCCACTGATTGGTGTACCCGACATCACACAGAGGAAGTTCGCCCCTCGACCGGTCGCCTTCGTCCCTCGCGTCACCGACTCTGCATTTCCAGGCTTTCCTGTCTTCACGATGAACCGGTATTCGGTCCCCGCTATGACCGGCTCGACGTAGACCTCCCTGCCAGCCCTCGTAGCGAGCATGAAGGTCGAGACAAGCGGTACTTCTACGCTTGCGAAGGCCGGATTCGGGCTCCTCACGGTCCGTGCCCAGAGCCATGCGATTACCGTGAGCTTCTGGCCAACGTACGGCTCAAGGTCGGGTCTGTCCTTCACCATCTCCGGTGTGATCTCAACCTTCGGGTACAGATGACCAATGCGCTTCTCGGCCTCGTCGCGTATCCACGTGCCGTAATAGCGCACGTCCTCGGCGAGCCCTTCGGCCCCCTTCCATTCGCGGGCGAACAGCTTCTTGTCCGCGCGCGCCTCCGGGTTCACCGGTGGCCTGCCGGCGAACGTCGGTGGGATCTCGATCATCGCCTTGTTGATCAAGACCGCGACGGGGTTGAGGTCGGAGGCGTACGCTTCGAGTCCCAAGCGATGCGCTTCGAGCGGGAGGGCGCCGCCGCCTGCGAACGGGTCGTGAAACGCGGGGAGCTTGTGGCGGTCGAACAGCTCCTTGGCCCGAGGATGGTCCGCGTTCTCGGCGCAGGTCCGACGCCAGCTCTGCCAGATCTCATTCCTGGCGCGCTCGAGGACCTCCTCGTTGGTCGTGTTCTCCCACTTCACGAGGTCCTCGATGATCCTGAACAGGCGCTGGCGTTCCTTCTCCTGCTTCTTCTCCGTCGGGAACAGGTCGGGGTGCGCAGACGGATCGTCCACCATCTGGGCGAAGATGACGGCCCGGGCGGCGGCGAGCGGGCGGCGTGCCCACCAGAGGTGCAGCGTGCTGGGGTGGCCGTGGCGGATGGACTTCTCCCGAGCCGACGCTGCGTTGATGGCGTCGAGCGGCAGGGCCACCTCGATGAGCTTCTTGCGACCGGTCATCGGCGGCGGTTCCTCGGCGTGCTGGACTTGGCAGCCACCGCTCGCTTCGAGGTCCGCGGGCGTTGCGTCGGGGAACCGCTCACTTCGGTGGACTCGATCGACGGGCCGGTCTGCGAGTAGAACTCGTGCAGCTTGGCCTGCAGAAGCCGCTTGTCTGGCAGTTGCGTCTGGTACTCGGCAATGAGCGTGGGCGAGACGGACCGACTCAGCGCATACTCGACGACTTCAGCGTCCTTGCTGGCGCAGAGCAACATGCCGATGCTGGCGCCTTCATGGGGCTTGCGAACGTCACGATCGAGGGCCTCGAGGTAGAACTCAAGCTTGCCCAGGTGCTCGGGCTCGAATCGGCCTACCTTCAGCTCGATGGCGCACAGGCAGTTGATGCCGCGATGGAAGAAGAGCAGGTCGATCGCGAAGTCGCGACGGCCAACCTGGACGGGGTACTCTGAGCCCACGAAACAGAAGTCACGTCCAAGCTCGATTAGGAAATCCCGCAGTCGTCCGACGAGTGCCTGGTGAAGGTCCCGTTCAGCGTGCTCGCGCGGCAGATCGAGAAACTCGACGACGTACGAGTCCTTGAAGATGTCGGATGCCGCGGGCTGGACGCGAGCGACCTTCGACGAACCGCGGACAGGCGTGAGGACGGCTCGCTCGAACGCGGCGACCCGGAACTGACGCTCGAGCTCTCGTGAACTCCAGCGCTCACGAATCGCCATGCGCACGTAGAATTCACGTTCCTCTGGGCGCTTGGATTGACCCAGGATGACGAGGTGATGGGTCCAGGGCAATTGTGCCAGCAGTGCTGACACTTTCTGGTGGTCCCGGTACGCTTCGAAGAACTGCCGCATGCGAAACAGGCTTCGGCGCGTGAAGCCGCGAAGATTCGGCTGACGGCGCTGGATGTACCGGGCCAGCTCGTCGACGACGCCGTCTCCCCATGCCGCACTGGCGATCTTCTTGGAGATGTACTCGCCGACCCGCCAGTACAGATCGACCAGAGCGGAGTTGACCTCGGCCAGGGCCCTGCCGCGAGCGACCTCGATCATCTCGAGGACTTCGCCGAATCCGCGATCGTCGGATTCCACAGACGTCTTCGGAATCGCCCGCCCACCCGAGGTGGCTGGAGTTCGGCAAACCTTCCGGCGGGACGGCGTCGCCTCGATCAACTTCGTCTTCTTGTGCATCTCTATGTAGACACCCCAAAGCGACCACCCATAGAACTCTCTGACAATACGGCACTTACAGCGTTATGGCGCGGCTCGCAGCTACCGCCAAACCGTTCGAGACGCCATAGAGGGACGCTCATCGAGGCTCCTCGGACCGGGCCAGGAGGCCGGCGAACGGGAAGTCGATGCTCGCGCCATTGAAGTCGGTGGTGACGCCACTGTGTTCGAACGGACGCCGCAGGTATCGCACCTGAAGAGCCTCAGCGTCATGGAACTCGACGAGCGCGAGAATGAAGTCGTCGGGCTTGTTCAGGCTGGTGAGCAGCTCGTTCTTCGTGACGGTCACCGTGTCGGCGCCGCTCACCCGGCCTTTGACTTCGATGAACCGCAGGCGGCCGGTGCCTGGTACCCGGCTCTCGATGTCGTATCCGACCCGCTCGAACTCGCGGTCGATCGGCTCGAAACCCAGGCGGCGTTCGACATCCATCACGGCTGCACGGGCGCGCGCGGCTGACGCCAGTGTGTCGGCACTCGCGGCGATCTTGGACTTGCCGCCCATCGCGGCGATCAGACCCGCAGGGACGACGAGCATGCCGCCGAGGACGACGGGAGGCAGCGGCGCCAACTGGCGCTCGAAGCGGAGTTCGGCGAGCCGCTTCTCGAGCCGACCCTGCAACGCGTCGGCACGCTTGCGCGCCTCGGCGGAGTTGAGCTTCGCATTCGGGCGACCGGCGCGCTCCTGCAGCCGGAGTTCCTCGGAACGGTGGTCCCAGTAGTTGATCTCCTTGGTGAGTCGGTCCTTCACCGCGGCCTCGGTCTTGTCGAGCCGCTCGATTGTTCGCGTCCTCACTTCGCCAATGTGCTCGGGCACCACATCTGCGACCGCGTGGGCGAGCGCCGTTGACTCGAGATCGCGCCTGAGCCAGGCCGACTCAGGGCGGCCGAGGATCGCTTCGATCGAAGGCTCCTCAGGCGCCAGCGGCCGGAAGTCCAGGTACGGCGCGTAGTGCAGGTGCCGCGTGCTCTCGGCGGCGTCCATCTCGACGTACAGCATCCGCTTCGAGACGATGCGTCGCTCACCCGCCTCCGCGAACGCACCGGCAGGCACGCCCGCTACGCCGGTCCGCGCCCGCGATCGCGTGACGGCGTCCTGGATCGCGTGCTCCAGATAGAAGACTGCGCGTGGCGAGAGCCCGGGATCACGCTCGTCCACCAGCACGGCGCCGCGCCGCAGGAGATCCGGATGCCGCTCGAGCGTCAGATCGATCGTGCTGTCGAGGAGCGGATGCCCGGGGAACACGTAGGCGGCAAGTGGCAGCCCTTGCGGGGCCACGAGCGCCTTCTCGAACGCTATCCGCTCGTACCTCGGCAGGACCGGCTCCCCGACGCCGATGAGCCGATCGCGGTTTCGCACGGGAGCCGGGACGTGGGTGACCTCGTACCGCCGCGACTCACGCTGTCGTGTAGATCCGCCGAGCCGCTGGAAGGCCTCCAGGAAGAAGGCCTCGACGTAGTGTGGCTGCAGCCGCCAGGCCTCGGCACGCTCCATGTCTTCGCGGATCCGGCGCACGCGGCTGGCGTCCATCGCATCGTGCGCGAGGGCGCGCTCCTCGAGCAGGTCCTGAAGCTGGGCACGGTCGAAGGCCTCCTCGACCGCGCGCGTCAGCCTGCTTCGCACCTCGGGGCGCTCGCCGTAGCGGATCGCCTCGATGAGCAGCTCTCGGAGTGAGCGCCCTTCGAACTGCAGCTTCCCGAGCACGTCGAAGACCTGTCCTCCGAGCGCCGTGCGCGCCTCGTCGAGCTTCTTGAGGAGCGTTCGGTAGACTTCGCCCTCACGCGTGCCCTCGGCTACCAGGTTCCAGAGATGGCAGACCTCGGTCTGGCCGATCCGATGAATGCGCCCGAAGCGCTGCTCCAACCGGTTCGGGTTCCACGGCAGGTCGTAGTTCACCATCAGATGGGCACGCTGCAGGTTGATGCCCTCCCCTGCGGCGTCGGTCGCGATGAGCACTTGCACCAGCGGATCGTGCCTGAAGGCCTCCTGCGCCTTCATGCGGTCTTCGCGACCCATCCCTCCATGGATCACGACCACCGCGTCCTTGCGGCCGAGCAACGTGGTGATGCGCTGCTCGAGGTAGTTGAGCGTGTCGCGCTGTTCCGAGAAAATCACGAGCTTCTGCGACGGCGATGTGGCGATTCCCGATCCGGTCAGCCTTGACTTCGCAACGGCTGGCGCAACGCTGGTGGGAATCGTCGCGAAGATCTCCGTCAGCAGGCTCGACAGCTCGCGCCACTTGCGATCCTCGCCGCTCCGTCGCACCGAGGCCGCCAGCGACTCCAGGTGCTTCAGGGTGTGGATCTCGGCCTGTAACTCCACGAGCGTGCGCGCCGCCGTCGCCTGGTCGACGACCTCCTGGATCGTCTGCTCCTGTTCGTCGTCCGGCGCATCCTCGATGTCCTCGATGTCCTCGTCGGTCATCGCCGGGAGCGTCGCAACCGCATCGAGACCGGCGAGTGCTCCGCGCTGCAACAGCTCCTCCTCGCGCAGACGCTTCTCCAGGCGTTCACGCCGCCGCACGAGCGACTGGTAGATGGCCTCGGGCGACGAGGCTAGGCGGCGCTGCAGCACCGTGAGCGCGAAGCCGACGGTACCCGAGCGCTTGTCGTTCTCGAGCGCCTTCGCGCGATCGAACTCCTGTCGAACGTAGTCGGTGACCGCCTTGTACAGGTGCGCCTCAGCGTCCGAGAGCAGGTACGGCACGGTGTAGGCGATGCGCTCGGGGAACAGCGGCGTAGCGTCGAACTTGAGCAGGCCTTCCTTGACCATCCGACGCATCAAGTCCGACACGTCGGCGGCGTGGACGCCATCACGGAATCGGCCCTCGAACCGGTCGCCGTCCAGCAACGCCATGAAGAGCTGGAAGTCCTCTTCCTTCCCGTTGTGCGGCGTGGCCGTCATCAACAGGAAGTGCCGCGTCAGCGTGGACAGGAGCTGCCCGAGCTTGTAGCGCTTCGTGTACTTGATCTCGCCCCCAAAGAACGTCGCCGACATCTTGTGCGCTTCGTCGCAGACGACCAGGTCCCACTGGCAGTCCGGAGCCGCCAGCTTGGCCTGGACATCCTCATTGCGAGACAGCTTGTCGAGCCGCGCGATGACGAGGTTCGTCTCGAAGAACCAGTTCCCGGTGCGGGCGGCTTCGAGCTTGTCGTTCGTCAGGATCTCGAATGGCAGGTTGAACCGCCGATACAGCTCGTCCTGCCACTGCTCCGCCAGGCTTCCCGGGCACACGACGAGGCACCGCTGGAGGTCACCTCGCGCAATCAGCTCCTTGATCAGCAGGCCGGCCATGATCGTCTTGCCGGCCCCGGGGTCGTCGGCGAGGAGGAAGCGCAGGGGCTGCCGGGGCAACATCGACCCATAGACCGCCGTGATCTGGTGCGGCAGCGGGTCAACCAGGGACGTGTGAACGGCCAGCAGCGGGTCAAAGAGGTGCGCGAGGCGGATGCGGTGGGCCTCCGAGACAAGGCGGAACAGCGCGCCGTCTCCGTCGAAGCTCCACGGCCGGCCCTGCTCGACGACCTCGATGCGCGACTCGTCGTGACGGTAGAGCAGTTCGTTGGCGACCTTCCCGCCTGCCGACTTGTACGTCAGTTCAAGCGCTTCAGAGCCAAACCAGTGCATAGTGACGACGGTGACGAGGCCGTCGGGCAGGATGCCCCGGACGGCGGCGTTCGGGCGGAGGTCTTCGAGTCGGCTCATGGGCGGCGGCAGTCGCCGCCTACCTTATCCCAATGTCAGCGGAATTCGGCGGCCACGGGGAGTGCAGCACAGAGGTGTGACAGGAAGGGTCACGAAGGGCCATCCGGACTGCCGCGACCCGGTCCCACCGAACGATTCACCGGGCGCGGGCTCGCAGGCGACTGCGCCGGTATGACTCGCCGCAGCGTGAGGCACGCTGCACCCGCGAGCGCGCCCTGTTGAACCCACTTGCCAACTCTACTTCGAGGCGCTACAAGATCACTCCAGCCCCAGCACCAGGGAGTCGGCGATGGCGTCGTCAGCCCTTTCGTCTCGGTGTATTGCCCTCTGGACCGCCTGGGTGCTGTTAGCGTCTCCTGCATCCGCGCAGCCGACGGATCCCGCCAAGCTACTCGAAGAAGCCGACCGCCTCGCGTGGATGAAGTCCTGGGCGCGAGCCGAGCCGCTCTTCGCGGAGGCCGAGAAGGCGTTCGCAGCCAAGGGCGACCGCCTGAACACCCTCCACGCCCAGGTGAGTCGTCTGCGCTCGCAACTCGCTCGACGGCCAGTTCCGGAGGTCTCGCGTCGGCTGGGCGACTACCTCGACAACCCCTCGGTCCAGGGCGACGACCGGCTGCTCCTTCGAGTCCTCGTCGCGAAGGGCGAGACAGACGAGGACCTCGACCCAGCGTCGGCTCGGAAGTCGTGGCAGGCCGCCCTCACACTCGCCGAGAAGCTCGGCGAGGCGGCGACCGCCAACCGGGCCCGCGGCGAACTCGGTGTCGTCGCGGCCCTGCTCGGCGAGGTGGGTGCCAGCGTGATCCAGCTCGGGACCGCGCTCAAGGTTGCCCAGGCAAATGGAGACATGCCGTCGGTCGTCAGGTGGTTGACGCTCTTCGGACGCGGGTTCGCCGAGATGGACCGCGCCGCCGATGCCGTCGGCTACTACGACCGGGCGCTCACGGCCGCCGCCACGGTCCCCGAGCTGACCTTTCCCGTGATGACCTACCTTGGAAAGGGCGAGGCGCTGGTCAAGCTTGGACGGTTGTCCGAGGCGGAGGTGACGCTCACGAAGGGACTGGACAGCGCGGCGCAGCAAGGCTCGTTGGCCTACCAGGCAGAGCTCTCGCTCAAGCTGGCTGTGCTGGCAGAGGAGCGGAAGGCGCCGCAGGATGCAAGGCGACTTCTGACGAACGCGCGGGACTTCGCTCAACGCGCGGGCGCCAGCCGCATTCTCGCGCAGGTTGCGCTCGAGGGCGGGCGCATTCTGCGCGCGCAGAGCCAGCTCGCCGAGGCATCCGCTCTCCTGGAGAGCGGGATCGCGGTCGCTCGAACGATGCAGGAGCGGATGGCGCTGCCGAGACTCCTCGCGGAACTCGCAGAGGTGCGCGCGTCCGAGCGCCGCTTCGTGGATGCGGCGGATCTGCTGGAAGAGGGCAGCGACCTGCTCGAAGGGCTTCTCAGCAAGGCGAGCAGTCCGTGGGTTCAGGGGCGGATCATCAACGGCGCGCGCGACATCATGCTCGCCAGGATCAGGCTCGAGGGCATGCGAGGGCCAGCTGCGGCGCGACTGTTCGCGATCATCGAGCAGGCCCGTGGACGTGCCTTGCTCGAACTGCTTCGGGCGCGACCGGTGGCTGCGGTCGCACAGCCTGCCGCACTACGGAAGCAAGAGCAAGAAATCGCGAAGCTGCAGCGGCAGTTGTTCCAGCCGATGAGTCGCGCGGCCCGGCGACGCCTGCTGGATCGGATTCTCGCGGCCGAGGAAGCTCTCGCGCCGATGGCCACCGAAGTCTTCGACCGGACGCGCCGCTCGGCGGTGACGGGCGAGACGACGTTGACATCGTTTCAGCAAGCGCTGAAGCCGAACGAGCTCTTCGTCGCGTTCGCCTTGGTCGACCCGCAGTCGTTCGTCGTGATTGCTAGCAGCCAATCTGCGCGCGTGCAGACGCTCGAAGGGCGAGCAGCGGTGCGGCGTACCATCGAGGAACTGCTCGACGCCATTCGAGGCGGCCGAGACTCCGCGACGGCAGCAATCAGGCTGGGGTCAGCGCTCTTGAGCGGCGTGAAGGAACTCTCGGAGCACGACGCGCTCGTCGTCAGCCCGGACGCCGAGTTGCACCAAGTCCCGTTCGAACTACTGGATGCAGGATCCGGCAAGGCCCTCCTGCAGTCGCACTCGGTGTCGTACGTCCCATCGGCGTCGGTACTGTCCCTGGTCAGGGCGCGCCGCCGAGTGGCCACCCATCGACCGGCACTCGCCGTGAGTTCGTCGCCGGAGGCCGGGCCGCCGGCGAACAACACGTCGGTGTCGAGGAGTGTGTTCGATCTCGACGGGTCGCAACTGCGCCCGCTGCCCTCCGCGAACGACGAAGCACGAGCCGTCGCGGCGGCGATGGGTGAGAAGTCGACGCTGTTGTTGGGCGAAGCGGCCACCGAGGCTGCAATCAGGCACTTGCCGCTGCAGGACTACCGGCTCGTTCACTTCGCGGTGCACGGCATCCCCAGCACCAGATTCCCGGCGCGATCAGCGCTCCTCGTGCGGCCGGCCGGCGACGACGATGGGCTGCTTCAGGCGCGGGAGATACTGGGCCTCCGGTTCGGGGCGGACCTGGTGACACTGTCGGCCTGCGACACAGGCAGCGGCTCGCTACACGAGCAGGAAGGCGTCACGAGCCTCGTTCGTCCGTTCCTCGCCGCGGGAGCACGCGCAGTCGTCGCCAACCTGTGGGCTGCCGAGGACAAGTTCAGTCTGACGATGATGCGGGAGTTCTACCGGCAGCTGTCGACGGGGGCCGCGGTTGGTGAGGCGCTGAGGCGTGCGAAGCTGCGCATGCTGGAGATGTTTGGCCCGGAGGCCGTGCCGAGACTCTGGAGCGGCGTGCTCGCGTATGGTGATGCTGGAGTCCGCGTGGTGGACGTCGGCCCGCAGCAAGAGGACAAGAGATGACAGCTCTGACCGAAGCTCAGCGTCGCACGGTCTTTGACAAGATCCTCGAGCTAATCGACACGAAGTTCGCCGGCCCGGAGCCGGACACGCGCAAGCTACGCGAGACGCACGAGGCCGGCATCGTCGGCAGCCAGACGAGCGAGGCCTTCGAGGAGGGCGTGGACGCGCTGCTGCGGGCACTCGGTACGAGCCACACGGGCTTCTTCCACGAAAGCCGTCCTCGCGCGACTGGCCGAATCGCGATGGCGGCGACACTGATGAAGGCAAGCACCGGCGACGGTGAGCGGTGGGTGTTTCAGGACGTGCACCCTGGCGGCGTCGCCGCGGCGGCCGGCATCTCGCCAGGCGACGTGCTGGTCGCGATCGACGGTAAGGAAGTCGTGCCGCCGACGGCCATCCCGTTTCAGCTCGGACACTCGTACGGCCTGACGGTCAGGAAGGCCGATGGCACAACGGCTCGGCCGACCCTTGCCATTCCAGGCTCCAAAGAGAAGCAGCGTCCCATCGTCGTGCCTGACCAAGTCGTCACGGCTCGGAAGCTCGAACCGAACGTCGGCTACGTGCGCGTCAGCATGTTCCCAGGAGTGCTCGGCATCGACGTCGCGCGCGACATGACGCGGGCCATCTCCGACCTCGCCTGCCCACGCCTCGTGATCGACCTGCGCGGCAACACGGGCGGTGGCATCGGGTGCCTGCGCCTCATGAGCCACCTCTGTCCAGACCGCCGCGGTGTCGGGTACTCCGTCACGCGCGATGTCGCGAAGAAGGGCTACGACAAGGAGCGGTTGCCGCAGTTCGACGGGATCCCCTCGTCGAAGTGGGGCATTCTGCCGCTGGCTTTGAAGTTCGGCTTCGCGGGCAGGTCCGTTGCGGTGTTCACGGAAGCGCTCGGTCTGAAGGCCCACCACGGGAACGTGGCGATGGTGGTGAACGAGCACTCTGCCAGCGCCGCGGAGATGGTCGCGGCGTTTGCGTCCGAGTACAAGCTCGCCACCTTGGTGGGGACCAAGACTGCCGGAAGGCTGGTCGCCACAGGCGCTTTCAAGGTGGGGTTCGGCTACAGGGTCGCGTTGCCCGTTGCCAAGTACTACACCTGGCACGGGACGGACATGGAGGGGAGAGGCGTCGAGCCGGACATGTCTGTGGCCGCCGACGTGGACCTGCTACAACGGGGCGACGATGGCCAGCTCGTGCAGGCCGTTCAGGGTCTGCTGCGGACGTAGTGGCACTGCTCTATCAACCGCCGGACGACCCACGGGCCTGCTGGTCCTGCCAGTGTCGTTTGACGTTCCTGACAACGTCCGGTACGTGCCGAGCCAGATCTCGAGCGCTCGTCGCGAGCTGCTGATGCTCCACGTTAGCGGAGTTCCTCAAGACCCGCTCAACGCGCTCGAGGAACGCGGCGATGTCCTCGATCTGCCACACAACAGTTCCCTTGCTCATCAGTATCTCCCTTCGTCCCTGTCGGTTCAGGCGGCCTTCTTGTCATCGCGCCCGTCGACGCACTCTCGATCGGAGCGGCGAGGCTCCACGATGACACTCCGACACATCTTGTGACGCCGTCAAGAAGCAGGATGGGGCTGCGGGATCGCTTTGGGTACCCCGTTCAGGGGCTTCCGCAATGTCGCGACCCGGTACAGCCGTCCAAAAGCGGCAGGCTCGTCGGACTCCACGGCGAGCGTTGTTGCGGCTACGATCGGCCCCAACCTCCGATTCATGTCCGAGAAGAGCAACGCTGCCAACACGTTGAGAACCCGGCGCGGTACCGACGGCCGCTCGTCGTCGGGAAGGAACTTGTCGAAGACAGCAACGCGCCCCCCTGGCATCAGCACACGCTCGGCCTCGCGGAGCCCGACGGCTGGCTCCGGCATCACCGCCAGAATCAAGTGCATGACGACCGCGTCGAAGTGCCAATCGGGGAACGACAGGTCTCGGGCGTCCATCACTCGCGCGTCCACGTCCACCGCGAGCTCGCTCGCGCGCGCTCGGAGCCGTGCCAGCATCGCTGGCGTCACGTCAACGGCAACGACGCGAACACCTTGAGGCACGTGCGGAAGGTCAAGTCCCGTTCCCGCCCCAACGATGAGCACGCGTTCGCCTGGACTGAGATCGAGACTCCGGATGGACCGACGTCTCGCCTCGTCGAACGCCGGGAGTCGTCGCAGGAGAGCGTCGTAGACGCCCGCCCAGACCGTATAGCGCATTCGGTTCCAGTTCACCGCGCCCTCCGCCGTGGGCTCCAGGAGTGAGGCACTCGGCCACCAGTCTGACGCGTGCCGTCGGGTGCAGACGCGCCGCCTGCCACTCAGGTTCGCAGGTATTGCGAGACTACCGCAACGTCCAGCGGGCAGGGCCAGTGCCGCCGGTGACGACCTGCAGCAGTTCGGACGAGGCGCGGTCGTAGAGCTGGTCGAACGCGTCGCTGACGGACGGTCGGCCGTGGGCAACAGCCACATGCTTCGACGGCAGCGTCTTGACCGCAATGACATCGCCGCTGCGACCGTCGATCAGCACCAGGCGCACGTCGAGTGACACGGTTTCGTGCACATCGGCTCGACGGCCCGCTCGGTACGTCGGCCGCCTGGTTGGATAGTCGTAGCGGATGGTACCGGTCACCACCAGAGGCGAGTATTCGCCCACAAGTGGCGCGTATCGCTCGCTGGTGAAGATCTGCCCCTCTTCTGTCAGCCGGAGCGGCGTCTCGCTAAGCACGCGTGCCGTCGTTTGGGTCCGGAGCGCCGTGCGCACCTGCTCGACAACCGCCGCGTTGACGTCGAAATCGCGGCGTTCAGGGGCGACGAAGCCGGCGACCCAGATGCTGCGGAACTCAAGTGGCTCAGCGGAGATCGGCCGGGGGGCCGGCACCAGCTCTGGCGGCAGCGTGGCGCATCCCACGAGACTGCCCACGCAGGCGAGGACGACGACGAAGAGCGCTGAGTTGCGCATCGATCACTCCTGCGCGTGTTTGCGTCGGGGGCAGCGAGTCAAGCAGGCCATGAGAATGCTCGGCGACGTCGAACACGGCGGCAGCCGCACGGACGGGGTTTGTGGGTTCCATGGGCGAGTCCGGGCGTGCATGGCTCCGTCAGCGGAGCAGTCGAAGGGCATTCGCAATCACCGCGAGCGACACGCCCATGTCCGACGCAATGGCGGCCCAGAGCGAGGCGTCCCCGAAGAGCGTCAACAGGACGAAGAGTGCCTTGACGCCGAGGGAGAGCGCGATGTTCTGGCGGATGATCCGCATGGTGCGTCGGGAGTGCTGAATGAGCCACGGCACCTTGGCCAGGTCGTCTGACATGAGGGCGATGTCAGCCGTCTCGATGGCCGCATCGCTCCCCGCGACGCCCATGGCGATCCCGAGCGTGGCCCGCGCCATCGCCGGCGCGTCGTTGATCCCGTCGCCGATCATCGCCACCGCGCCGTGTTTCGCCACCAAGGCCTCGACAGCGGCGACCTTGTCGGCCGGCAGCAACTCCGCCATCACCTCCGAGACGCCGGCCTGCGTCGCAATCGCCTCGGCTGTCGGGCGATTGTCGCCGGTCAGCATCACCACCGGGGCCACACCGAGGCGGCCCAGTTCGCGAATTGCGTCCCGTGTCGTGGGCCGGATGGCGTCGGCGAGCGCCACCATGCCGCACACGTGATCTCGGTTGCCGATGACGACCGTGCTGTGACCGGTGCGTGACAACCGCACGAGCTCGTCGTGCACAGTCACGGTTTCCTGTCCGCGCTCTTCCAGATAGCGATGGGAGCCGAGCCAGTACGGGATGCCGTCAATGGTGCCGGTCGCCCCTTTGCCAGGGACGACGACGAAGTCGAGGACCGTTGCTGGCGTGACCCGGTCGGCGTCTGCTCGCGCCAGAATGGCGCGAGCCAGCGGGTGGTCACTATGCGTCTCGAGCCCCGCGGCAATCGCCAGCAGCTCTCGTTCCGTGTGCCCACTGTGCGGCAGCACACTCACCACCGTCGGGCGTCCTTCCGTCAACGTGCCGGTCTTGTCGAGCGCAATCGCCTTGAGCGTCGCGGGCGCCTCCACGAAGGCGCCACCCTTGATGAGCACGCCGTTGCGCGCGGCAGCGGCCAGCGCCGCTACGACACTGACCGGGGTGGAGATCACCAACGCGCACGGGCAGCCGATAACCAGCAGGACAAGCGCACTATAGAACCACGCGGTCCACGTGCCGCTGATGAGCGGCCCGACGATCGCCACGAACCCCGCGAGCGCGAACACCGCCGGGGTGTACACGCGCGCGAAGCGATCGACCCACTGCTCGACCGGTGCGCGTCGCTCCTGCGCCGACTCGATCAGGCGAATGATGTGCGCCAGCGTCGTATCGCCCGCGACTTTCGTGGCCTCGATCTCGAGGGCACCGTCTCCGTTGATGGTGCCGGCGAAGACCTCTGTCGCGGGTTCCTTCAACACTGGGACGCTCTCGCCCGTGATGGGGGCCTGATTGACCGCGCTCGTGCCCGCGACGACACGACCGTCCAGGGGGATCCGCTCGCCGGGACGCACGGCGAAGCGGTCACCGACGCTCACTTCCGTTGGGCGAACCTCCACGTACCCTTGCGGTCGCACGAGCCTGACGGTCTCAGGTGTGAGCTTCAGCAAGGCCTCGACCGCCCGCCGCGCCCGACCCACGCTCCAGGCCTCGAGCGCCAGCGACACGGCGAAGAGGAACGACACGGTGGCGGCCTCGAACCATTCCCCGATGCCGATCGCGCCGATCACCGCGATCGTCATCAACAGGTTCATGTCCGGCCGACGCGTGCGCAACGCAAACCAGGCACGCGGGAGGATGAACCACACACCCGCCACGACCGCGACTGCGTAGACGACCTGGGCAGCGACCGGTACGCCGTGCACCACTCCCGGGGCCTCTGCCCCAAGTGCGGCGCGGACCCCACCCGCCAGGACGGCGTGCACGACGAACCCGACGACCGTGCACAGGCCACTGATGGCCGTGAACACGGTCCGCGTCATCGGCCGGCGTCGCGGCCCGTCCGACGGTGGGACATCTGCCCAGGGCTCCGCACGCATGCCCGTCTGCGACACGGCGCCGACGACGGTGTCTACCGTGACCCCTGGAGGGAGGGACACGGACATGCGGCCCTTCAGGATGTCGAAGGTCAGGTGTTCTTCGCCGCCGACCAGCGGCCCGAGCTGCCGCCGGAGCACGGCGACCTCCTCGGCGCAGTCCATGCCGTGAATCTTGAGTTGGACGGTCACCGTGCCTCCTCTCGCACCACTGATGGACGAGGTCACGGACGGACGGCGGCCTCGCCGCTCGCCCCCGTCCGAATCCGTTGGGCCTGCACCACCGGGCTCACGAAGATCTTGCCGTCTCCCGCATTCCCCGTGCGTGCCGCGGCGCGGATGGCCTCCACGATGGTCGGCATGTCCGTCGTGCGGCAGTAGATCTCCAACCGCGTCTTCTGCTCGAAGGCGTCCACCTCGGTCCGCTCGCCGGGCTGCGGAGGGTGCGCCCCCGTGCATCCGACGCCCCGCACCTCGGAGACGCTCACGCCCGGACACCCGTCGATCCGGCGCAGCGCATCCACGACTGGCTCGAGTTGGAAGGGCTGAATGAACGCGACCACCAACGACAGGGCGTGGGTTTCCATGCCTGTGCTCCTGGCCTATCGCCGCACCCGGTACTCGCGGACGAGCGTGTACACCGTCGGCAGAATGAACAGCGTCAACACCGTGGACGTGAGCAGACCCCCGATGACCACCGTGGCCAGCGGTCGTTGCACTTCCGCGCCCGAGCCGGTCGCCAGCGCCATCGGGACGAACCCGAGGGAGGCCACCAGCGCCGTCATCAGCACCGGGCGCATGCGGAGGGCACAGGCGTCGCGCACGACCTGGCGCACTGGCAGGTCGGTCTTGCGTTCGAGATCTCGGATCTGTGACATCAGGACGACGCCATTCAGCACGGCGACGCCGAATAGCGCGATGAACCCGACGCCGGCCGAGATCGAAAATGGCAAGTCGCGCAGGACCAAGGCCACGATGCCGCCGGTCGCGGCGAACGGCACGTTGAGGTAAATGAGGGCGGCCGGCGTGAACGCGCCGAAGGTGAAATAGAGCATCGCGAAGATCAGGGCCAGCACCAGCGGCACGACGATCGACAGCCGCCTGGTCGCCGCCTCGAGGTTCTCGAACTGCCCGCCCCACTCGATGTAGTAGCCCGCCGGGAGCGTCACGGCGCTCCGCAGACGGGCCTGCGCGTCGGCGGCAAACGAGGCCACATCGCGGTCGCGCACATTGAGCTCGACGACCACCCTTCGCCGGACGGCCTCGCGCGAGATCTGCGCCGGGCCGCTGTCCAGGGTGATCTCCGCCAACTGCCCGAGCGGCACGAGCGCGCCGCCGGGCGCCGCGACCGGGACGTTCGCGAGACTATCCACGGTACGCGCCGTCTCGTCGCTGAAGCGGACGGCCAGTGAGAAGCGCCGCTGCCCCTCGAACACCGTCCCGACCACCTTGCCCGCCCGCGCCGCCTCCACGGTGTCGAGCACATCGCCCACCGAGATGCCGTAGCGGGCGCAGCGATCACGGTCGACTTTCACGCGGACGACCGGGAGGCCACTGGTCTGCTCCAGCTTCACGTCCTCGGCCCCGGGTACCCGTGCCACGACCCGCGCGATCTCCTCGCCCTTCTGCTGCAGCACGTCGAGGTCATCGCCGAAGAGCTTGATGCCGATGTCGGACCGCACGCCCGCGATCAACTCGTTGAACCGCATCTCGATCGGCTGGACAAACGAGTACCCCACGCCGGGCACGGTTTCGTTGAGCGCGGTCTCCATGCGTTCGACGAGTTCACCCTTCGTCTTCGCGGTGGTCCATTCAGCTTTCGGCTTCAGCATCACGAACACGTCGCCCGCCTCGATGCCCATGACATCCGTCGCCAACTCCGGACTGCCAGAGCGGCTGACCACCGTGATCACTTCGGGGAACTGCCGCAGGACCCGCTCCATGCGGCCGGTGCTGGCGGCCACCTCGGAGATCCCCACCGACGCGGGGCGGATGGCACTGATGGAGATGTCCCCCTCATCCAGCCGCGGAATGAACTCACCGCCGAGCCGTGTGGCCAGCAGCCCCCCGGCCACCATGACGAGGACGGCGACGACGATCAACGCGGCCCGATACGCCAGGCAGCGTTCGAGAAGCGCGAGGTACCACCGCCGGAGCCCGCCGACGAACCGCGGCTCGTGCTCCCGTCCGGTCTTCTTCAGGAAGAGCGATGCCAGGACCGGCGTCAGCGTGACGGTGAGGAGGAGGGACCCTGCCAGGGCGAAGACCACCGTCCATGCCATGGGCTTGAACATCTTCCCTTCGATCCCGCCGAGCGTCAGGATCGGCAGGTACACCAGGATGATGATGCCGATCCCGAAGGCGATGGGCCGGATCACCTCGTGCGCGGCTTCCGCGGTGAGCTGGCGCACCGTCTTGTCGCGGCCCTCCGGTTCGGACAGGCGCCGGACCACGTTCTCGACGAGGACGACCGCGCCGTCCACGATGAGCCCGAAGTCGATTGCGCCGAGGCTCATCAGGTTCGCGGAGATGCGCGTCTGGACCATGCCGGCGAAGGCCAACAGCATCGACAAGGGAATCGCCGAGGCCACGATGAGGCCCGCACGGACGTTCCCCAGGAAGGCAAACAGGACCGCGATGACCAGCAGGCTGCCCTCGAGCAGGTTCGTCTCGACGGTGCGAATGACGCGCCGGACGAACGTCGCGCGGTCGTAGTAGGGGACGATGCGGATCCCCTCCGGCAGCGTGGGCTGCAGGGCCTCGACCGCCGTGCGCACGCGCGTCGCCACATCCAGCGCGTTCTCGCCGGCGAGCATCTGGACGAGTCCGATGACCGTCTCACCCCGTCCATCCGCCGTGGCGACGCCGATGCGGAGCATGGCCCCTTCCCGCACCTGCGCCACCTGGCCGACCGTGACCGGCGTGCCTTCCGATCCAACGGTGAGGACGACCTTCTCGATGTCGGCGAAGGACCCGACGAGGCCTTCTCCCCGGAGGATGTATTGCTCGCGGTTGTGCTCGATGTAGCCGCCGCCGGCGTTCATGCTTCCCCGCCGGACCGCCTCGAAGACGTCCTTGAGGGCAAGGCGGTGTGAGACGAGCTTGGCCGGGTCGATGATCACCTGGTACTGCTTGGGCAACCCGCCCCACGTGTTGACCTCCGTGACGCCAGGCACCGCGCGCAGGCGCGGCGCGATCATCCAATCGAGCACCGTGCGGCGTTCCATCGCGGAGACGCCCTCGCCTTCGACGGTGAACTGGAACACGTCACCCAGCCCCGTTGTGACTGGGCCCATTTCCGGAGTGCCGAGGCCCTCGGGAATGGCTTCGCGCGCTTGCACCAGGCGTTCGGCCACGAGCTGACGGGCGAAGTAGACGTCGACGCCATCCTCGAACACCACCGTCACGGCCGAGAGCCCGTAGCGCGAGATCGAGCGGATCTCGACCAGGCGCGGCAGGCCATTCATCGCGGCCTCGATCGGGTACGTGACGAACTGCTCCATCTCGACCGGCCCGAGGGCGGGGGCCTTGGTCAAGACCTGGACCTGCACGTTGGTGATGTCGGGCACCGCGTCGATGGGCAGGCGGGTCGCCGCGTACCCGCCGCCCACGATGACCAGCACCGCCGCCAGCAGGACGGCCGGGCGGTTGGCAAGACTGAGATCGACCAGGCGGCTCAACATGTCACTCGTCCTCCGCGAGGAGCGCCTTGGCGAACTCAGACTTCAGGACGAAGCTGCCCTCCGTGACGATCACGTCGCCCGGTTTCACGCCGGCGAGGATCTCGGTCACCCCTTCGAAGGTGTGCCCCAACTCCACCGTGCGCCGCCCGAAGACGCCGGGCGACACCTGCACGAAGACCGTCTGATGGCCATCGAGCGTCTGCAGCGCCGACTGCGGCACCACGAGCGTCGTGTGCGATTCGGATTGCGGTTTCGGGATGTCCACCTGGCCCCGCACGAACATCCCGGGGCGCAGCCGTTCTGTGGCGTTCGGTACCGTCGCCCGCACGCGCACGGTACGCGTCGCCTCATCGACCACGCCTCCGATGAAATCGATCCGTCCCGCGAAGGTCTCTTGAGGATAGGCGTCGGCACGAATCGTCACGGCCAGCCCGATCGTGAGCACCGCCAGGTCCTTCTCGTAGGCCTGGAGGAAGACCCAGACCGAGGAGAGATCGGCGAGCGTCACCAGTGGTTGCAGCGACTCGACGAGCGAGCCCGTCGTCACCTTGCGATCGACGACGCGACCACCGAACGGCGCACGGAGCGAGAGCCTGGGCGCATCGCCCGGCGGCAGAGCCGCTTCAGACTCGACGGCCTTGCGAAGCCGCGTGATCTCCGCGTCCGCGTCACCTAACAGGTGGAGCGCACGCTCCGCCGCTTCCGCGGCCGCCCGCCGCGCGAAGTATTCCCCTTCGCGGGCCTGAAACTCGCTGGCACTGATCGCCTGGCCGCCGACGAGCACTTTGGCCCGTTCGTACACCCGTGTGGCCGCACGCAGCGCATAGAGTTCCTTCAGGAACTCCTCGCGGGCGCGCCCGAGTTCGAGACTCTCGATTTCCGCGACCACCGCGCCCTGTGCAACACGGGCCCCGAGGTCGAGTGGGATGCGGGTCACACGTCCGCGGACGTTCGCAGCCACCTGCACTAACCGGCGCTCGTCGTGTTCGACGCTGCCATTCAGCGTCAACAGGTGGGTCAAGTCGACGGGCTTGATCTCCCACGTCTGGATGCCGGCCTCGGAGATCGCCGCGGGCGTGAGCGTCACCCTGTCTGGTGTCTTGGGCGTGGACTCGGACGCTTCGGCGGACGCTTCGGCGGCCGGTGGTGGTGGTGGAGTTGTGCTGCGGCACGACCACGCCGCCGCAGACAGGAGCAACACGGGAGCGATGGCGCGAAGGGGAGCGGTGCTCATGATCATTTCCAGGGGGTGAAGTCGGGACCGACGAGCCGCTGCGCTTCGGCTTCGGCCAGGGACAACGCCAACCGGGCGTCGGCGCGTTCCTGCTCGGTCTCGCGGAGCGTGCGTTGGGCGTCGAGCAGATCGAGGAGGGACGTCTCGCCTTCCTCGAAGCTGAACCGCGCCAGATCCACGCTGCGCTGGGCGGCCGACAGGATCTCGCCGTCGAGGAGGGCGAGTTGCCCGGCGGCGATCTGCAGGTCGCGAAGTGCCGCCTCGACGTCCGTCGTCAACTCGACGCGGACACGTTCGACCTCGGCGTTCGAGACCGCGGTCGCGGCTCGCGCTCGGGCGACCTCGCCTCGATTGGCATTCCACAAGGGCACCGTGAATCCAACGGACACGCCGGTGGACGCCTTGTCGAGCTCGTTCGTTCTGAATACGGTCACACCCAGATCCGGCACGCGGCTGCTGCTCGCGACCGACAACTGTGCGCGCTGTCGCTCGGCCTCGGCGCGTGCAGCCAGGAGGCGCGGGTGTCCCGCGACCAGCAGCGATGCCACCAGGTCGTCGCGCAGGCCCGTTGAGGCTGCCCGTCGTTCGGGAGCGAGGTGCAGTGGCTCCGGCAGGGGTTCCCCGGAGAGCGCGCGCAGGATGCGTTCGGCCGCAGCGGCCTCACGCTCGGCGGTCGACACGGTGCGTTGTTGGCGCAGCCACTCGACCGTCGCTTTGATGCGGTCCGACTCCCGCGCCTCACCGAGTTCTGCACGACGTGTCACCAGGTCGCGCAACGCGCGCGCGTCCTGTTCGGCGGCGTGGGCGACGTGGAGACGTGCGCGGGCCGCGACCAGGCGCGCGTAGGCGGCGCGCGCGTCGGCTGACACCTCCCACCGAAGCGCGTCCGCGTGGGCGACGAGGACCGACGCCGCGGCATCGCCCACCCGCGTCCCGGCCCGGTACGCGCCCGGCAACGGGAACCGCTGAGACAGCGCGAACTCCGTCTCTGCCGCGCTGGCCCCCGCGCCATCAGCAGGGCTGCCTCGTCCGGCGGCGATCGACAGCGCCGGATCCGGCAGGCGGCGGACCGCCGCGCGTTCCGCGGCCGCGGCCGCCTCGAGCCCGGTGCGTTGGCCCGCGACGGGGTGCGACCGCAGGACGATCGCGATGTAGGCGCTGACGTCCAGCGGCTCCTGCGCCATCGCGGCGTGGGGGACGGCGAGCACGACGCCGAGGACCGTACAGGTGACGGCCCGAGACAACGGGACCAACACGGAACCCTCCGTGGAGAAACCAAGGGGAAACAGCCGGCAGGCGTCCCCGGTCAGGGGAGGGCCCAACAGCTCACGCAGGAGCGCGGGGACTCAGACGAGCTGGAGCGGCGGGTGGTAGGGGACGGCAGGCACGACGTCAGGTGGCGCCGTGGGGCTGAACGCGGGAAGGGTGACCGACCCCCCGACCTCGGGGAGTACCACGGTCAGCAAGGCCGCGACCGTGCGCGAGCAGCAGTAGCAGTCGGCGACGCAGAGGGGCGCGCAGGCGTCGTTGTCGTGATCGTTCGTGGCCCGGGCGATCGCGACGCCACTCATGGCCGTCGGCGGCGGGCCGTCGCACCCGACATCGAGCGTCAGGTCCGACACGATGAGGCACACGAAGAGCGCGGCCACCAGTCGGACCCACACAGAACGAGGCGAGAGCCAGGAACGCATCAGCCTTGGCAGGCTAGCACGTGGTTTCGGACGGGAGCAAGCACGTCCTCACGATGGGCTCATCATGCGCTGCGCCGGGATCAGAGCGCCGACGAGGCCGCAGGTGACCCTGCCGCTGACACCGACGACTGCGATGTCGCGGACCTCAGCCGCCGAGGCATGGCATCACCCAACCCGCCAGGCAAGGCGGACGGAACACGCCCGGACACGAGCGACGGCTATACTGGCGTCGTGCTCCGGCTTGTCGCGGCCCTGACCCTCGTGGCCTTCACGCTGCTCGTCGGCGACAACGCTTGCTGCCAGGACCGCTGCCCGGAGAGCCGGTGCACGGGCTCGATGGAATCGGCGCCGCACGACTCGGCCCCGACCTGCGTACAGTGTGCGATCGGCATCGAGATGCCGCCCGCTGCGCTGTCTCTCAGGCCGCTCGCCGTGGTCTCCATCGTCTCCGCGACGATCGTGCCGTGGCCGCTCGTTCAACATCCTCTGCCGCCTGATCACCCTCCGCGCCTCGCTAAAGGGTAAGCTCCGCGTTCTTCTGCTCGCGCGCCTCGTTGCGCGGTGTCTGCATTCGCGTAGACAGGGTGCTGACCGCTGGGTGAGAGACCGAACTCCACGACCGCCAGAATCCCAGGCGCACGGAACGACGCGGTGTGCCAAGACACCCGACGATGGTGGCGGAGGTCGGACACGCCACCGAAATACGAGATGACCATGCCCACGCAAACGAATACACCGCGCGAGTGGAACCTCCTGTTCGCCTGCTGGCTGATCGCCAGCGTATCCGCGCTCGGCAGCCTCTTCTTCAGCGACGTGATGGGGTTCGCCCCCTGTGTCCTGTGCTGGTACCAGCGCATCGCCATCTTCCCCCTGGTCCTGATCCTCCCGATGGGCCTCTTTCCGTTCGACGCCAAGGCGGCGAGATTCGCGCTGCCGCTGACTGCGGCGGGCCTACTGACGGCGCTGTTCCACAACCTGCTCTACGCCGGCCTCATCCCGAAGAGCATCCAGCCCTGCGCACAGGGCGTCTCCTGCACCGAGGAGTACATCGAGCTCTTTGGCTTCGTTTCAATTCCATTGCTGTCCTTGTTGGCGCTTGCCGCCATGACAGCCTTGCTTGTCATCGTCAATAGGAGAAACACCCCATGAAGCGGAACGCCGTCTTCGGAATCTCGGCACTCGCGCTTGTCGCATTCTTCCTGGTCGCCAGCGTGCTGTACAGAAGCCAGCGCGCCAAGGACCTGGAGTCCACGGCGCAACAGAACGCCTCGACGCTGATCAGGCCTCACTCCCCTGTGCTTGGCGACGCCGCAGCCAAGGTGTCCATCGTGGAGTTCACCGACCCGGCGTGCGAAACGTGTGCTGCCTTCTCGGACTTCGTGAAACAGAGGATGGCCGCGTACCCTGGCAAGATCCGGCTCGTCGTCCGGTACACGCCGCTCCACGAAGGTGCCTCAGACGCGGTCAGGATTCTTGCCGCCGCCAAGAAGATCGACAAGTTCTGGCAGGCGCTCGACATTCTGTATGCGTCACAGGGGCAGTGGACGCAGCACCATCAGGTGATGGTGGACCGTGTCTGGCCACTCCTCGAACAGGGCGGCCTCGACGTTGGCGCCATCCGCGCCGGGATGGACGATCCCGAGATCCACCGCATCATCGAGCAGGACCTGGCCGACGCCCGGGTGCTGGACGTGCGCAAGACGCCGGGATTCTTCGTCAACGGTAAGCCCCTCGAGCCGTTCGGCGCCGATGAGCTCGGCAGGCTCATCGAGTCCGAACTCCGCGTGAACTACCCGGAACTTGCACGCTAGGGACAATCGGTGTCGCGTGGCAGCGCGACGGCCTGGCCGCTCGTGATTCCGGTCTCTCCTCTGCGCGATGGTCTGATGTACGCGGCGGAGCGGCCGGGAAGTGGTGCGTTGTCCCCGACGTAAGGCCCGCGCCGAGGTCGGAGGCTCTCGGCGCGGAAACCGCCTCGTCATGCGTGATGCACTCACACGTCGGGTCGGCTACGAGGCGATCCACGGCGGACTGACCTATTCTCCAGCGTGGACGTCCCGGCCTTGAGCGAGACGATGAGTGGACAACGGCTGCGGTCCTTCGAGTGGGAGCAGGCCGCGATGGTCGACCGCAGGGCCTTCTCGATCCGACGGAGTTCACGCAACTTCGCCTGAACGACTCTGAGCCGGGCGTCGGCGATGCGTTTGGCGTCGTCGCACCTGGTGCCGTCGACAAGTCGGAGAAGGTCCGCGACCTCGACAAGGCTGAAGCCAAGCCCTTGCGCCGACTTGACGAACCTGACGCGGGAGGCGTCGGAGGGATGGTACCTCCTGATCTGTCCACGAGATCGCGCGGGTTGCGCGAGGAGGCCGGTCCGCTGGTAGAACCGAATCGTCTCGACGCCGACACCCGCTGCTCCGGCCAACTGTCCGATGGACATCAGGTCGCCATGGCTCATGTGCGTTGACTCCGTACCTGGGTACGGAGTGTAGCCTAGCACCGTGCCCTCCCGACAGGTGCGAGACACCCCTCTCCGACGGCCGACGCCCGGTCCACGGGCGAGGCGACTCGGCCCGTGGCTCCTGAGTGGTGCGGGGCTGGTCACGGTCGTCGTCCTGTGGTCGGCCTGGGACGGGACCCCGAGGCGGCAGATGGGCGTGCTCGAGTTCCTGACACGCGATGGCTGTGTGAACACCGCGACGATGCGAACGCGCCTCGACGAGGCGCTCCGTCGGCAAGGCGTCGCGATCGCCTATCGCGTGGTTGATCTCGACGCGCTGACGCACGAGGACAAGCGGACCGGGTACGGCACCCCGACCGTCCTGTACAACGGTCGTGACATCTTTGGGCTGCCTGAGCCTGATGGGGGGCGAGATGTACTCACGTGAAGGCTGTACCGGGGCGGAGTTCCGTCCTCCGAGGACATTGAGCGCGCTCTGAGGACCGCGACCAACCGCTGAACTCTTCAACGGTCCCGACTAATCATGCGCCAGATCGCGTGGCGCAGTCAGACGCTCACGCCGCAGGCCATCGTGGATTGCAGCCCACCTCTGAGTCTGGACGGTAGTTCACTCGACCACCACCTCCCGCATCATGCCCATCTCCATGTGGTAGGCATGGTGGCAGTGCAGCAGCCAGCGGCCCGGATTGTCGGCCACCCACTCGACATCGACGGCGCCCATCATGGGCTCGACGAGCACGGTGTCCTTGACGGGGCCCGACACGCGGCCGGTGGTGCGGTCGACGAGTTGGAAGAAGTGCCCGTGCAGATGCATGGGATGCCGCAGCATCGACATGTTGCGGAACTGGAACCGGATCCGCTCGCCCACCCGGAACCGCAGCACGTCCGCCTCGGGGTAGGCCTGGCCGTTGATCGTCCACGCACCGTTGGCGCCCGCGCTGAGCGTCAGCGGCATCATCCGCCCCGTTGACGACTCACCGCGCCCATCGAGCGGCCGGAGGTTGGCATACGAGAGCGTTCGACCGCGGGTCAGCGACGTCGGCCAGGTCGTGACTGGCGCAGGCGTCGGACGTTCACCCGCGTAGATCACCGGCAGCACCACGCCGGGGACGGATTGATCGACCGAACCGGCCAGCAGCGACCACGCGCCCGGGTGCTCCATCCGCACGACCACGTCGTAGCGTTCGCCCATGCCCACAACGACGCTGTCGACGTCGACGGGAGCCACGGGCTGACCATCGGCGTGCGTGACCGTGAGCGTGTGTCCCATCAGACCAACGCGATGTGTGGTAGCGGCACTGCCGTTCACGATGCGGAAGCGGACTCGCTCGCCCCGCGTCACGGGCAGCGGTTCCGCGGCTGAACCGAGCCTGCCGTCGACCAGGTATCCCGCGTAGGGCGGCTCGGAACTGGCCGTTGCGCCGGCCATCCCGCCCCCCATCATGCCGCCGCCCATCCCCATGCCCGGGGCGGTCGCCATCATCGCGGCCATCGCATCGTCGGGGCTGGATGGCAGCCAGTCGTCCAGGAAGAGCAGGAACTCGCGGTCGGCGAGTCGTTCAGGTTCGGCGGGATCGATCACCAACGGGCCGAGCAACCCGCGATCGAGTTGGAGTCCGACATGCGAGTGGTAGAAATACGTCCCGGGCACGTTCGCGTCGAACTCGTAGACGAACGTCTCGCCAGGGGCCACGGGCTCCTGGGTCAGTCCCGGTAACCCATCCATCGCGTTCGGCAGGGGTACCCCGTGCCAGTGGATCGTCGTCGGCTCGCCGAGCTGGTTCTCGAGCACGACGCGGATGCGCTCGCCCTGCGTCGCACGAATCGTGGGCCCGGGCACCTGCCCGTTGTAGGCCCACGTCGACCACACTCGCCCTGGCGCGACCAGGATGTCGACCGGCGCAGCCACCAAGCGAAACTCGCGAACGGGACGCTCGGAATCGGCCAGCGCAGTTCGCGCGAATCCACACGCTGCAAGTGCGGTGGCAGACTGCTTCAAGAACGCACGGCGGTCGACGGGAACGCCGAAGGGCATCTCAACTCCGGACGCGAACGCACCGAACCACACTGGCGGTTGGCGCGTACACCACGTCAAATAGCAGCCAAGTCAGGACGAACGGCGACGTCTCACCGGCGGGACATGTTCATCTGCCCGGTCCCAAACGGTCCCGAACACGAGTTCGAACCGCTATAGGTGCAGGTCATCGTCATCGTTGTCGGGTCCAGGTGCGCCGTCCCGGTCGCCCGCGCCGTACATGCGGACGACATCATCGACGCATTCGGCATGTCGACCGTGAACGTCATGTCGTTGCCCGACATAGTGCCCGTCAGCGTACCGGGCATGTGCCCCTGCATACCGCCAAAGGACATCGTCCCGGTCACCATCGTGCCGGACTGCGACAATTGCCACGTGGGTGTGCCCATGCCGGCCTGGCCCATCATCGCGCCCGCGCCCAGCGCGCTGCTCGAATCGGAGGCCGTCCCCGACCACGTCCCACTCACGCTCGACTGCGAGGCCGGCGGGGTCGTCGACGTCGCCATCCCCGATGGGGACATCGGCGTCGAGTTGCCACATGCCGACGAGAGCAGCGCCAGAAGACCAACAGCCATCAACTTCATCGTCTTCCTCTCGATTCTTAGCCGTGTCCACGGGATGCGGAGCCGCACCCTCTCGAGAACAAGGATGCACAATCCGGAGGATCAGTCACAGCGACCGGCCACGAGCATGTCCGCGATCATGCGCTCGGCCTCCGTTCGTGCGTTAGCCAGGGCTGGAAGCGGCCGATCGAGACCGTGCCCGATCGGCCTGCAGGACCTGGGTCAATAGGTGATGCCGCCGTCGGCCGCCACCCTCGCAAACACGAACGGCGCTCCTGACGACCGCCACGCCAGCACCTCGTACGATACTGGATGTGGCGACTCCATCCCCGGCGACCCCGCGGGCATCCCGGGCACGCCGATGCCCACGACATCCGGGCGATCCCGAAGGAGCCGCTGGACGACCGCCGCGGGAACGTGTCCCTCGACGAGGTACCCACTGACGACCGCCGTGTGGCAGGAGCGGATCGTCTCGGGCACCATCCTCCGCTCACTCACGGTCTCGATGTCTTGCACCAACTCGGTCTCAACTGAGAACCCGGCAGCCTGCAGGTGCTTGCCCCACAGGCCACAACACGGTCAATTGGGGCCCTCGTAGATGTGCACCGCACCGAGCGGCTCGGAACGGCCGGAAGGTCCACAGGAGGCCGAAAGCGACGCCAGGAGCGGTCCCACGGCCACGACGAAGAGCGTCCGTCTTGTCACGCTTCTCACTTCGACGCCTCGACCTTCTCGACCTTCAGGATGCCCGTCTTCTCGTAGAGCTGACCGGTGATCTTCACCTTCTGGCCGGCGAACTTCGCAGGCGTGTCCTGGTCGCTCAAGGTGTAGAGCTTCGTGCCTTCGAGCAGGGCGTACTTGTAGCCGTGCTTGACACACTCCAGCACGCACTTACTGTCCGGTGACACCTTCATCGGGGCGTGGTTGGCCCCACACATGGTGTCGGTGATGACTCCGACGTGCGTCTCAGATGACGCCGCGGACAACGAGCCGACGAGCAGGGACGCGGCGAATAGCGACAGGGCGAGTCTCATGACAGTACTCCTTCAAGGGGTTGTGCGAGCGCCAGCTCGCGCTTGAGCCGTGCCACCTCCAAATCTCGTAGATGGCCGGGTAGACGACGGAGGGGCAGTTGACGGCAGCACGATCCCCAGGTTGGACCCTGGCACAGCCTTCGCCAGACCGACGAGGCCAGTCCACGGGGAGGTCGTGAACTGGCCTCGCGCGGCCTCATCGCTCGAGGAGGAGGTGCGAGAGGCCGATGGTCAGGCCAAACCGAGGGCTGGCGTCCGTCAGTCCCGTCGACGGAAGCACGCTCACCAGCAGGCGGTCGCCCACGCGAACGCTGACGCCGATGCCCACTTCGAACGGCGCGTCGAACTCGGACAACAGGGCCGTGTTGCCGATCGCTGAGGCCAGGAGCGATAGGCGCGGGGACAGGGAGCGGCCAGCCGCCGCGCTCCAGAACACCGCGTTGCGCAATTCGAGTCCGGCGGGATCGCCGACCCGAAGGTAGCCGAGTTCACCCGCCAGCCATCCGTGCGCAAGCTGCCTGCGGATGCCACCGAACCCGCCCACGTCGAGCTTGCCGGTGCCAATCCCGTTTCTGGACCCGGCGGTGGGGACCTTGACGCGCGTGCCGATGGTCGCCTGCCAGCCCGTGAGCGTGTTGTCGACGATGCGATATCCCACGCTGGCGACGATGTCGCCGACACCGGTCTGATGCATGAGTGCGCCGGAGGGCGTGAGGAGGTTCGAGCCCGCGGACGTGCCCTGGCCAGCCATCGAACCGCTTCCCATCATGCCGCCCATGCCGCTCTGCCCCGCGGCGCCCGCGAGCCCGCCTGACATCGACATGCCAACCCCCGGCGATCCCGTGAGGCTGCCTTGCATGGGGACGAAGCCACCCTGCGACCACGCCACCGTGGCGCTGTCGAGGCTGACCCACGGGAAAGCCACCGACGTTTCGACGCGGTTCCAATCGATTCGCAACGTCGCGGGCACGTACACCATCCGCGTCGTCTCGCTGCTGCCAAAGTCGCCCGTCACGAATCTGGCTGACAGGCCGGCGGCGACGGTGACGCTGTCCTGGGCCTCCGCCGAACCAGCGCTGGCCAGTGAGGCCGCTGCGGTCAGCGCGATCGCAGCCAGCCGGCGCCTACCTCGCACCATGGGGCAGGCCCTTCATCGCGCTGGTCATGTTCTTCGCCATGGCATTGAACGCCGTGGCCATCTGCTCCAGGTTCTTGCTCGCCTGGTTGAAGGAGCGCATCGCCCCGGCGTTCTGCATCACGGCTGGGTCCTGCATCATCGTCGTCAGGCCACCGTGCATGCTGCGCATCTGGCCGAGCATCCCATTCATGCCCGTCAGCAGCGTCGCATGCTGGCCGCCCATGGGCATGGCGGTGAGGTCGCGCATCATGACCTCCGCGCTCCGCATCATCGCGTCGGAGTTCTGCATCATCTGATCGATGCCCGCTCCGTGCTGGCCCATGCCGGCACCGGCCGTGGCGGGTGAGGTGCCGTGCTGATGTCCTTGGCCGGTTGCCCCGCCCATGTGCTGGGCTGCCACGGGCAGTGAGAGCAGGGCCGCGAGGGTGAACGACGTCACGGTCGTGCGGATGAGCATCTGCGAGCGAGCCATACGAGAACCTCCAGAAGGAAACCGTCAGGCCGTTCGCCGGCCTCGGCCGTTGGAGGGGCAAGTCCCGTACCCGCACGTCTCCCCGCTGGCTGGTGGGCTTTGGTCGACATAGACGCGGATCCGGCGCCGCGGGTGTTTCATTTCAGACAGTCGTTGGCTGCGTTGCAGCACCACATCGACGCGCGGGGCCGAGGCGGGGCACCGAAATTGGCGCGTTCTCGGTGACGTCGTCTCGTGGCGCTGACCGATGGGCAACGGCACGGACTGTGCTCTGACCGCGTGCGGCGTTGCGCCGTCGCATGCGCCGTTCGCGGAGTCATCAATGCGTACCCCCCCTTCTGTTTCGTCGTCCACCGCTCTTCTCGTGCTCGGCCTTGCCATCGCGGTGTTCGCGGCGTCGGCCGGCTATGCGATTGGCACGCGGCAGGGCGCATCCACACCGGTGAGTGGCAGGACCGCGGCGCCGAGCGCGTCAGGCGGGGCGGTGCCGGTGGTAGACCCCGCCGGGGCGGACCCGTTCACGGTCCATCGCAATCTGTTGGCGGCAGACCCGACCAACGTAGCGGCCGCGATTCACCTCGGCAACCTGCTCTACGACGCCGGTCGGTTCGCGGAGGCGGTTCCGGTGTATCAGCAGGCGTTGCGTCTCACCCCTGGCGACATCAGCGTCAGCACCGACCTGGGCACGGCGTTGTACTACAGCAACCGTCCGGACGATGCCCTGCAACATTACGAATTGTCGCTCGCGATCAATCCCAAACACGAACAGACGCTCTTCAACATCGGCACCGTGCGCTTCGAAGCGAAGCGCGACACGGCTGGCGCCATCGGCGCCTGGGAACGCGTGATCGCCGCGAACCCTACAGGCGCCCAAGCCACCAAGGCGCGCGAACGCATCGACGAGGCCCGGCGGCAGCAGGTTGGGTTCGTCCCCATTCCACTTCACACCTCGCGCTAATCCAGGAGTTCGGACATCATGAGCAAGGCCCGGCACAAGGACCACGATCGGCGTCAACAGTTCACCGGCGCCCCTCCCCCTCGACGCTCGCGCACACCGCTGCTGCTCCTGTCGGCGGCCGGACTCATCCTCCTGAGTGTCGTGGTGCTCCGGCTGTCGAAGGGCAGCGACGCTGCACCGTCGTCGGCAGCGCCTTCCGTCGCGGTCGCCAGTGCGGGCGCGGACATCGCGATTCCCGCCTCCACGTTGGACGATGGACAGGCGCGCTTCTATCGCTACACGACGGCAGCCGGACGCGAACTCCGATTGTTCGTCATGAAGAGCGCGGATGGCGTCGTCCGGGCGGCCTTCGACGCCTGTGATGTGTGCTATCGCGAACGAAAAGGCTACCGGCAGGACGGCGATGCCATGGTGTGCAACAACTGTGGGAAGGCCTTCCCGTCGAACCGGATCAACGACGTGCAGGGCGGCTGCAACCCAGCGCCGATCGAGCGCACGATCGCAGATGGCCAGGTCGTCCTGCGCGCGGCGGCGCTCGAGCAGGGTTCGTTCTACTTCTAGGCCTCTCAGGGCGCGAGCGTTCCCATGCAACTCCGTGACATCACCGTTGGCAGTCTCCTGCGCCGCCCCACCCGAGCTGCGTTCGTCGTGGGGGCCCTTGCGCTCGGCGTCGGGACCCTGGTGGCCATGGTGTCGCTGACACAGGCCATGCGCACGGACCTCGGCGATGAGCTTGACCGCTTCGGCGCGAACATCGTCATTACGCCGAAGTCCACCGTGATCGATCTGGCCTACGGGGGCGCCACGCTCGGCGGCGTGACGGTGGACGGGCGTGACCTCCAGACGACGGATGCCGCCAAGGTGCGGACCATCCCCAACGCCCGAAACATCAGCGCAGTGGCCCCGAAGTTGATCGGTACGACCGACGTGAACGGCGCCCGCGTCGTACTCGTCGGCATCGTGCCGCGCGATGAGCGTGGTCTCAAGGGGTGGTGGACGATTGATGGCACGTGGGCCGCGGGCCCCGGCGACGCGATGCTGGGCACGGAAGTCGCCCAACGCCTGTCGCTGCGTCCCGGTGACCGCGTGCAGGTTGGAACGCACGACCTTCGCGTTACCGGAGTGATCCATGCGACGGGCGGGCTCGATGACCACGCCATCTTTGCGGACCTGGGCCTGGTGCAGGCCGTCCTGGACCGTCCACACGCCCTCACGCTCGTCGAGGTCAGCGCGTTGTGTCGCGGGTGTCCGATCGAAGACATCGTCGCCCAGATTGCGCATGTCCTCCCCGACGCCAGAGTGACGCCGATTCGTCAGGCCGTGGCTGCGCGTGAGGAAGCAGTGGGACAGATGACGCGCTTTGCGTGGCTGGTCTCGATCCTTGTGTTGTGTGCCGCGGTGCTGGTCGTGAGCACGACCATGCTGGCCTCCGTAATGGAGCGGACCCAGGAGATTGGCATTCTGCGCGCCGTCGGGTTCCGCCAATCGCATGTGGTCCGCGTGATCCTGCTCGAGGTGTCGATCATTGGCGTGCTCGGCGGGTTGTTCGGCTTCGCGCTCGGCGCGTCAGGGGCCCAGGCATTCGGGCGATTTGTCGCGCAATTGAACACGCCGGCGCAGCCCAGTATCTGGCTCGCTGCCGGTGCACTCTGCGTGTCGGTGGTCCTCGGGCTGGCCAGTGGCATCTATCCGGCCCTGCGTGCGGCGCGCCTCGACCCGGCGCAGGCGTTCCGGCAACTGTAAACACCCCATCGCGTCGAGAGGATCTTCAGGTGAGTCTGATTTCGCTGCACCAGGTGGGCAAGACGTATACGGGCCGGCATACCCCCGTGACCGCGCTCGACCACGTTGACCTCCAGGTGGCCGAGCGCGAGTTCGTGAGCCTGATGGGGCCAAGCGGATCGGGGAAGAGCACGTTGCTCGGCATCCTTGGGGCCATGAGTCCCCCGTCGCGCGGCCGCGTGCTGGTCGACGAGATCGACGTCTACCACCTCAGCGCAGAACGGCGTGCCGACTTCCGGCGTGAGTACCTCGGCTTCGTATTCCAGCAGTTGTATCTGGTGCCCTACCTCACCGCCGTGCAGAACGTGATGCTTCCGCTCGCAGCGGCTGGCATGGCCAACGCAGAACAACGTGTCCTCGCCGACGCCGCGCTGGCCCGCGTGGGGCTGGGAGACAAGGGCGAGCGGCTGCCGCAGGATCTGTCGGGAGGCGAGCAGCAGCGCGTCGCGATCGCGCGCGCGATCGTGAACCGGCCGCCGATCGTGCTCGCCGACGAGCCGACCGGGTGCCTCGACAGCCGCAACGGGCAGGCGATCATGGAGCTGTTCCTGGAACTGCGCGCCACTGGTCTGACGATCTTCATGGTCACCCACGACCGGACCATCGCGTCGTACGCGGATCGCATCGTCGCGCTGCGCGACGGGCGGCTCCTGGATGTGGGCGAAGGCCAACCGCAAGCGCCCACCCCGACCCTCGTTGGCGCATAACGCGCCTGGCGATTGAGCTACGACCGGCGAGCTGCGCGATCGCCGGGGCCGCGTGCGTCACACGGCACTGGGCGTCGTGGCGGGCTTCAGGCTTGCGGCCACGGCGCCGCCGCCTCGTTGAGGAGGCGACGATGCCGTCAATCAGGGCCGGATGGTGCCGTTGGCGGCCACTGTTGCGCAGACGAACAGCGGTCCAGACCGCCTCCATGCGAGCACGTCGTACGCCACCGGGACGGGGGATTCCATCCCAGTCGAACAGGCGGGCATTCCAGCGACACCGATGCCCACCACGTCGGGGCGCTCGCGAACCAGTCGCTGGATCACGGCCGCAGCACGGTCAATTCGGACCGACGTAACAGGTGCACAATCGCCGTCGCACGCGGCTCGACGTGCCCGTCGAGCTGCACTGGCACTCCGAGGCTCACCACTCCAGTCATCGCACAGATCATTGCACTTCTCGTCAACATCGCATCCTCACCCTACGCGATCCGGCTGGCACGATACGTGACCAGTCGTTCTCTCTAGTGGGCCACCGCACAAGAAGCAGGCGCCGCTGGTTGACTACACGCGCGGTGCGGCCGACATGGTCACCGTGGCGGACTGGACCGATGCAAGACGGCTCAGCGCCGAAAGACCGTCACCCGCCGCCGCGGGATGACGGCAATCCGCAGGCGTAGCATGAGAGTGTGTTGAGAACCACCGCTCGGCTACGAGTTGTGATTGGCTAACGTATTGCGAACGCGTTGCCGTCAGGCGCCCCAGTCCGTTCAGGCTCTCCGCTGATCCCGTCCACCGTAGTCTGTTCCGCCGGATCGAAGGGAGAAGTCACAATGGCCTGCTCTCACTACGCCTTCCGCCTCGCACTGACGACTCTTGTATCGGTCTCTCTTGCTGGCATTTCTTCAGCTCAGGTGTCGACCCCCTCACTCCGGCCGGAGATTGCCGAACTACTTGGAAGGGCGCACCCACTGACCGCGAGTGAGCTCAGCGATAGCGTGCTTGATGATGTCCGGGTTGCTGAAGCAGCCGGGGGGCGGCTGTTGCAGGTTCGCCACCGGCCGACGCCTCTGTCGAGGGATCTCGGCGTAGTGCTCATGGTCGCTGAGCCACGCTCGGGCACCTACAGGTTGTTTCGCCTTTCGGATGAGGCAGGCCGGGCCAAGCTGACCGACTATCTGAAAGCTCAGCCGCAGTTTACATTCTCGCCGGGCGTGGTGAGCAAGATCCTGGCGCAATCTGAGAAGATGATTGCGGGCGCAGCAGCCGAACGTGCCCGGCAGGTCCATCAGCAGCAGGGCCTCCTGTCGCCCGGGCCAGTGTCACCGTTGACCTCTGGGACCGAGTGCAGTTGTGACGGTGCGCAGGCAGTCGAGATGGTCACATACGATCCTGCGTTTATCGATCTCACGCGAACGTTCGCCCAGGTGTCGTGGTCACGCTCGGATCGCGGCGACTACGTGTGTGAATGGGAGAACCTATGGGGGTACGGCAACTGTTGGGCCAATCCGGACACTGGGCTATCGTCATGGCACCGGTCGTCGTGTCAGATCAATCAATTCCGTGATGTGTCCTGGGTCGATGAAAGCGCCGCGGGTGACTACTACAACTACGACTTCCTCGACCCGATACTTCCAACGTTTGTGTTTGACTATGTTGGCGTGTCGTTTGTGGACGGGATGGTGTCATGGAACAGCATCCACTATGACGAAGGCGAAGCCAGTGGGCTGATCTTCGGCTGGTTTCTTCAGAGTGGGTACAATCGATGCCCCCAGTGACCTAACAACTGACGAGCGCCCTGAACGCCGCCGCCGGTACAAGCCGAAGACACTGGACCGTGCGGTGGATTCAAGCGCTGCGGATACGCGGCACGGATGGGGCGAAGGGGCCTCGGGGGCGCGGTGTAGGCAATCGTGGGGTGACGCATGGCAGCCCAGAACGAGAAGATGAGACTGAAGGCACGAACAGGCCAAGTGCCGGTTTCGGTCTGGGCGGCGGCGTGGCTCGCCTTGTGCCTCGCGTACCAACTTGCCCAACGAGCGGACGGTACCGTTGGCCTACTTGGTTCGGCCGGCGCCGTGCTGGCCGGCGCTGTGGTGTTGGTTCTCGGCAGCGGTCGCACTGGGGTCGGGACGCCACATCGAGGTCTCCTGGGATTGGCGGGTGTTGGGTTTGTGGCGGCGTTGCTGGCAACGCCGTTCATTGGCGGGCTTTTGACGAGCAACCCGGCATGGCCCCATGACGAGTTCCGGTTGGCAGGTGCGGTCTTGGCGATGTCCGGGTTCGGCGCGGTCCTGCGTGCAATCGATGACCTCGACAGGCCGGGCGTGATTCATGTCGCCGCAGCCGGGTTCAAATGGGGCATCGCGGTGGTGGTCGCAAGTGTGGCCACCTACCTACTTGGACAGTTACTCATCCGCAATCTGGGGGGGCCATGGTGGCTGGGGTGGTACGTCGGCGCTTCGCTCGGAGGCGCAATCGGAGGACTGGTCACTCACGGATGGGGCCTGCAGTCCTCGAGGACATGACGGCGCTGCGTGAGACCGCGAACTCGTTCGCCGCGCCGACACCCGGCAGCATGCCGCGCAGCCGAAGCAGCTCACTTGGCCGTCAGGGGCGTCCTACCGGTACTCGACCCGCCGCGCCATGCCGGCTTCCATGTGATACGCGTGGTGGCAGTGCATCAACCATCGTCCGGGGTTGTCGGCCATGAAGTCGACGTGAACCTGGCCCATGGGCTCGACCAGCACCGTGTCCTTGACCAACCCGGTCGGCCGCCCCGACGCCGGGTCGACGATTTCGAAGAAGTGCCCGTGCAGGTGCATCGGGTGCCGCACCATGCTGGCGTTCCTGAACTGCAGGCGGATGCGCTCGCCCTCGCGAATCGTGATCGGGGCGGCCGAGGCATACGGCACACCGTTGATGGTCCACGAGGCACCACCCATCATCGGGCCGCTCAGCGTCAGCGGGATCGCCCGTACGGGCGTCGAGGCGTTCAGGCCGATGCCTCGTCCCTTCAGATCGCCGTAGTTCAACGTCCGCCCGTTGCGCAGCGCCGCCGGCCACACGAACGGCGGGGCACTGATTGCCTGCTCGCCTTCGTAGGAGAACGGCACGACGATGCCAGGAACACTGCTATCGACTGAACCAGCGATCAAGGCCCATGCGCCGCGATTCGTGGTCTCGATGACCACGTCGTAGCGTTCGCCCATCCCGATGATCAGCGTGTCGACTGTCACCGGCTCGACCTCCTGCCCGTCGGTGTGTGTGACCACCAACCGATGGCCCGTGAGCCCGAGGCGGAAGGTCGTCGCGGCGGCGGCGTTGATGATCCGCAGCCGGAGTCGCTCTCCGGCGCGCACGGCGATGGGCGCCGCACCTACCGTGATCCGGCCGTTGGCCAGGTAGCCGGCATACGCCGGGTCGCTGCTCGCCATCCCGCCCATCATGCCGCCGCCCATACCCATGCCGCCGCCTGGTGACGGTGTCATGGCGGCCATCGCCTCTTCGGGCGTCGTCGTCAGCCAGTCGTCGAGCACGAGCGTCTGCTCACGGTCGACGGCGAGCGTGTCGATGCGCGGCTCGATCACGAGCGCGCCCACGAGCCCGCGATCGAGCTGCAGGCCGACGTGCGAGTGATAGAAGTAGGTGCCCGGCGTCGTCGCCAGGAACTCGTACGTGAAGCGCTCGCCAGGCATGACGGCCGTCTGCGTCACGTCGGGAACACCGTCCATCGGGTTGGGCAGGGGGATACCGTGCCAGTGGATCGTCGTCGGTTCGGCCAACTGGTTGTCGAGCGTGACGCGCAGGCGTTCGCCTTCACGAACGCGCAGTTCCGGTCCGGGGAACTGTCCGTTGTAGGTCCACGTCTCCCAGGGCCGACCGTCCGCCGTATACACCGTCGCTGGCATGGTGGTGAGGGCGTAGTCCCTGACCACAGGCTCACCCGGACCTTGGGCCTCTAAACCCGCAGGCCGACAGCGGCGGCCGCGGCGACACCCAGTGAGTGAGAGAGAAACGCACGGCGGGGTCGATCGGCACAGACATGGCGATTGGCTTTCAAGGATGCGCAGGGGGCGCCGTCGCGGCCTCCGCGGCTGGAGGCACGATCCCGAACTTCTGCATCCGATAGATCAGCGTGCTCCGCGTGATGTCGAGGTAGGCCGCGGCCCGCGTCTGGTTCCAATGATGGCGCTCGAGGGCGGCCCTGATCAGTTCGCGCTCGACTTCGTCGAGCGACACGCCTTCGTCGGGCAACTCCATCCGCAGGCGTCCGATCGGCGTCTCGCGGGTTCGGAAACGGTCGGGAAGGTCGTCGACACCGATCGTGCCGTCGGTATCCAGTACGAGCGCCCGCTCGATGACATTCTCGAGTTCGCGGATGTTGCCCGGCCACGGATAGAGGTTGAAGGCCGAATGCACCGCGCGATCGACGTGACGAGGGGTCTCGGCGCCTCGCCGCATGTCGTGCTTGGCGAGCAGGTGCTCGACCAGGAACGGCAGGTCATCGGCCCGCTCGCGCAGCGGGGGCAGGCGGATGGAGACGACGGCCAGCCGGTAGTAGAGGTCGTCGCGGAACGTGCCGTCACTGACCATCTTCTCGACGTCGCGATTCGTCGCGGCGAGCACCCGCACGTCGACCTTCACGGCACGTGCGTCGCCGACCTTGTCGGCCTCGCGTTCCTGGAGGACGCGCAGCAACTTGACTTGGAGCGCCAACGGCAGCTCCCCGACCTCGTCCAGGAAGATCGTGCCGCGGTTGGCTGCCTCGAACTTGCCGATCTTGTCGGCGATCGCCCCTGTGAAGGCGCCCTTGCGGTGGCCGAAGAGTTCGGACTCGAGCAGGTTCTCGGGAATTGCGCCGCAGTTGATCGTGATGAAGGGTCCGCGTGCCCGTGTACTGTGCAGGTGAATGGCCTTGGCGAGCAGTTCCTTGCCCGTCCCGCTCTCGCCTTCGAGCAAGACGGTGGCCTCGGTGGGCGCCACGCGGGCGGCCACGTCCGTGACGGCACGCATGGCGCGTGACCCGGCAATCATATGCTCGAATGAGAAGCGTTCGCGGACGACCTCGCGGAGGTACCGGTTCTCGGCGCGCAGGGCCGCCACGTCGACGGCCTTGGCGACCACCCGCTTCAGGTGCGCACGATCGAAGGGCTTGGTCAGGAAGTCGAACGCCCCCAGCTTCATCGCCTCGACTGCTGTGTCGATGCTGCCATGCGCCGTCAGCATGATGACCGGCACGTCTGACCGCATCGCCACGATGCGCGCGAGGAGCTCGAGGCCATCCATTTCGGGCATCCGGACGTCGCTCAACACGACATCGACCGGCTGCGCGAGCAGCAAGTCGAGTCCTTCGACGCCGCTCGACGCGGTCCGAACGAGATAGCCGTCCTCCTGGAGATTGAACTCAATCACGCGGCGGATGCTCTCGTCGTCGTCGATCACCAGGGCCGTGCGGGGATCCGTCATGGCGCATCCTCTTGCGCTCTCTGGCTCGGTGCCGACCGGGATACCGCCCCGGCTCCGCTCCGCGGAAGCGCAATCGTGACCAGTGTGCCGCGCGGGGACCGTGGTTCGATGGCGATGGTGCCGCCATGTGCCGTGACGATGCGATGCGCGATGGCGAGTCCGAGCCCGCTGCCGCTCGGCTTCGTCGTGAAGAACGGTTCGAACGCGCGGGCCGCCGCCTCGGCCGTGATCCCGCTGCCCTCATCCGACACGGCGATCTCGACCACGCCAGCCCGATCGCGCGTCACGATACGCACCGTCGAGCCCGAGGGGCTGGCCTGGATGCTGTTGAGCAGCACGTTCAGGAGCACTTGTGTCAGCTGCGACGTGTCGGCCACGACATGCGCCACCGGCACCACGTCGGCGTGCAGGCCGATACCGCGCCGGGAGACCTCGGTCTGCAGCAGGGCGACGATGTGGGCGACGAGCGGGCCGAGGTCCGTGTCACGCAGCACCGGCGGTTGGGGACGCGCGTAGGCCAGGAACTCGTCGAGCAGGGCATCGAGCCTGGAGAGTTCGCGTCCCGCCACGGCGGTGAACTCTGCTTCGGGCGTGTCGGCAGGAGCCCGCGACGCGAGGATGTCGATGGCGCCCTTGATGGCCGCGACCGGATTTCGAAGCTCGTGGGCAAGCCCGGCAGCCAGTTCGCCGAGCGCCGAGAGTCGTTCGGCCCGCGAGAGCTGTTGATGCGAGGCGCGCAGTTCCTCGTTGATGCGCTCGAGCGTCGTGGCGGCGTGGCGAGCCTCGTCGGTCAGTCGCCGCTGGCGTCCGATCAGAAGTCCGACCATGCCGCCGACGACGTGGAAGACGACCACCTGGCCGTACTGGCTGGCGGTGTAGACCGCATTGTCGGCCCACATGGTACGGATATGCGGGACGTAGGCAATCGTGGCCACCAGCGCCGAGAGGAGCCCCCCGGCTGGTCCGAACCAGTAGGCCGCCGCGAGGATTGGCCCATAGTACAGGTACTCGTAGAGAGCGTGCCGCTCGGCGTGGTGCGAACTGGTGCCGATGTGGAGCAGCGACACGATGGCGATGCCAATGGCGATCGCCGACACACGCTCGGTCACCGACAGTCCTCGCGGCGCTGGGTGTGCAACGGTCGCGGATGTCCGCGAAGACGACATGTGCGGAATCATACCGCCTTCGCTAGTGCCGAGAACGTCCATCGCCCTCATGCCGTCGCCACCTTCTTCACTTCGGCGTGCCACTTCCAGATCTGGTAGATCGCGGGGTAGACGAACAGCTCGAGCAGGAACGACGTGAAGATCCCGCCGATCATCGGCGCTGCGATACGCTTCATGACATCGGCACCGGTGCCGGCCGAGAACATGATCGGCACCAGGCCCATGAACATGACGGCCACCGTCATGAACTTCGGACGGATGCGCTTGACGGCGCCATCGTGAATCGCGCGCTGGATGTCCGCGAGACTCGACATGCGGCCCTCGCGCTTCGCGCCCTCATACGACAGGTCGAGATACAACAACATGAACACGGCGGTCTCGGCGTCCACGCCCAGCAACGCGATCAGTCCGACCCAGACGCCGATGCTCATGTTGTAGTCGAGCGCATAGAGGAGCCAGATGGCGCCAATCGCCGAGAAGGGCACGGCCAGGAGGATGATCGAGGTCTTCACCAGCGAGCGGGTGTTGATGTAGAGCAGGATCACGATGATGAAGAGCGTCACGGGCACGACGACCATGAGCTTCTCCTTCACCCGTTCCATCGATTCGAACTGGCCGCTCCAGGCGATCGTGTACCCCGCCGGCAGCTTGATCTGATCCCGCACGACCGCTTTGGCAGCGGCGACGTAGCTGCCCACGTCCCGACCCGCGAGGTCCACGTACACGTAGCCGTTGAGCATCCCATTCTCATCGCGCAGCATGCCCGGGCCGCTCGAGAGGCGCACGGTGCCGAGCTGCGACACGGGAATCTGCATCTGGCCACCCATCGCCGACACCAGCACGCGGCCAATCCGACCGACATCACCGCGGTAGTCGCGGAAGTATCGGACGTTGACGGGATACCGCTCCCGCCCTTCGATGGTCGTCGTGACGTTCTCACCGCCGACGGCGCTCATCACGACCGCCTGCGCATCGTCGATGCTGATGCCGTAGCGGGCAAGGGCCTCACGATTCCAGTCGACGTCGAGGAAGTATCCGCCGCCTGTGCGCTCCGCAAAGACGCTGCGGGTGCCGGCCACTTGCGGCAACAGGCGTTCGATCTCCGTGCCCAAGCGCTCGATCTCGCGGATGTCGGCGCCGTAGATCTTGATCCCAACCGGCGTACGAATCCCCGTCGTCAGCATGTCGATGCGGGCCTTGATCGGCATCGTCCAGGCGTTCGAGACCCCCGGCAGTTGCAGCGCCTGGTTCATCTGCTCGACCAACTGCGGGGTGCTCAGCCGATCGGGCGTGATACGCCGCAGGGCCGCGCGCGCCCACTCCGGCAGCCAGGTCCACCCCGAGTACCAAGTCGTCACCGGGCGCCATTGATCGTGCGGCTTGAGGACGATCACCGTCTCCATCATGGAGAGCGGCGCCGGGTCGGTCGAGGTCTCGGCGCGGCCCGACTTGCCGAACACCGTCTCCACTTCGGGGAAGCTCTTGATGATGCGGTTCTGGACCTGCATCAACTGCTGCGCCTCGGTCACCGAGAGGCCCGGCAACGTGGAGGGCATGAACAGGAGGGTGCCCTCGTCGAGCGGCGGCATGAACTCCGACCCGAGTCGCTGATAGACCGGTACCGTCGCCACGACCATCGCGATCGCGCCCGCGATGACGAGATAGCGCCACCGCAGGACCCACCAGCAGATCGGGTCGTAGATGCCGATCAAGATGCGGCTGATCGGATGACGTTCTTCGGAGTGGATGGTGCCGACCAGCACGGCGTTGACGACGCGAGCGATCCACTTCGGCCTGAACGTCCACGGATCGACGCGCGTGAACAGGAGCCGCATCGCCGGGTCGAGCGTGATCGCGAGGACGGCGGCGACGATCATCGACAGGTTCTTGGTGTAGGCGAGGGGCTTGAACAGGCGTCCCTCCTGGCCCTCGAGGGCCAACACCGGGAGGAACGCGACCGCGATGACCAGGAGCGCGAAGAAGCTGGGCCCGCCCACCTCTTTCACGGCATCGATCACGACGCGGTGATAGTCCTCCTTGCGCCCGTTGCGTTGCCACTCCTCGAGCTTCTTGTGCGTCTGCTCGACGACCACGATGGCGGCATCCACCATGGCGCCCACGGCGATGGCGATGCCGCCCAGCGACATGATATTGGACGACACGCCCATCATCCGCATCGGGATGAACGCGATGATGATGGCAATGGGGATGGTGAAGACGGGAATGATGGCGCTCGGGATGTGCCAGAGGAAGAGCATGATGATGAACGAGACGATCACGACTTCTTCGATCAGCGTGCCCTTCAGGTTCTCGATCGACCGCAGGATCAGTTCGGACCGGTCATAGGCGCTGACCACCGTGACGCCCTCGGGCAGGCCCGGTTGGATCTCCACGATCTTGGCCTTCACCCGCTCGATCACGTCCAGCGCGTTCTCGCCCTGGCGCATGACGACAATGCCCGCGACCGCGTCGCCCTCGCCGTTCCAGTCGGCGAGGCCGCGTCTCAGGTCGGGGCCGAGGGTGACCGAGCCAATATCGCGTACGCGGACGGGCGCCCCGCTCGTGCTCGTGCGCAGGACGATGTCGCCGATGTCCGCCGTGGTGCGGGCGTACCCGCGCCCGCGTACCATGTACTCGGCCCCGCTCAGCTCGACCAATCGCCCGCCCACGTCGTTGTTGCCCTTCCGGACGGCGTCGACGACATCCATGATGGGCATGTTGAAGGCCTGGAGGCGGCTGGGATCGACCTGCACCTGGTACTGGCGCACGAATCCTCCGAGCGGCGCCACTTCAGCCACGCCGGGCACTGACTTGAGCTGGTAGCGGAGGAACCAGTCCTGCAGCGACCGCAGTTCGGCGAGCGACCGCTTGCCGGTCGTGTCGACCAGCACGTACTGGAAGACCCAGCCGACGCCGGTTGCATCGGGGCCGAGCTCGGTCTGTACCCCCGCCGGCAGGCGCGGCAGGACGCCGGAGAGGTACTCGAGCGTGCGCGTGCGCGCCCAGTAGAGGTCGGTGCCTTCGTCGAAGATGATGTAGACGAAGGAATACCCGAAGTCCGAGAAGCCCCGGACCGACTTCACGCGCGGGGCCCCGAGCATGCTGGTCACGATGGGGTAGGTGACCTGATCCTCCATGATGTCGGGGCTGCGGTCCCAGCGCGAGTAGACGATGACCTGCGTGTCACTCAGGTCGGGGATGGCATCCAGCGGCATCGTCCGCATGGAGTACAGGCCCGCGAAGACCAGGAAGCCGATGGTGATGAAGACGAGTGCCCGGTTTTTCGCCGAGAACTCGATGAGTCGGTCAATCATGGACGTGACCCCCGGGCGGGAGGGCTTTCGGTGCGGGCACGGGCGCCGGTGCCGGGGTGGGGTGACCTGAGTGATCGGGTGCGGGCGGTGCGGCGCCAGGTGTCGCAGGCGGCGCGGGCTCGCCGGGGGCGGTGCCGCCGTGCTGCTGGTGAGGGCCGCCCAACGTGCCCGCCGCGGCCTTGAGTTGGGCCTCGGAGTCGATCAGGAACGTACCCGACGTGACGATGCGCTCGCCGAGTGCGAGGCCACTCGCGATCACGATGCGGTCGCCGAGGCGCTCGGCCACCTGCACGTCGCGCGGCTCGAGGTACCCCTCGCCGCGGTCGACGAACACGACTTGGCGGGTGCCGCTGTCGAGCACCGCGTTGGTCGGCACCACCAGGCGCGACGTGCCAGTACCGAGGTCGAACTCGGCGTTGACGTACATGTCTGGCTTCAGCACCTGCCCCGGGTTGTCGACCTCGATGCGTACCTTCAGCGTCCGGCTCTCGGTCGTGATCTGCGGCTGGATGAACGTCACCCGCCCGGTGCGTTGGTGATCCCCGTACGGCATGGTGACGCGGGCGAGCATGCCGAGGCGGATGTACTGGGCATCGGCTTCGAAGACCTCGGCCAGGATCCAGACCCGACGGAGGTCGGCCAAGGTGTAGAGCTCGGTGTCGGGGGTGATGCGTTGCCCCTTGTACGCATTGCGGGTGAGCACGTACCCGGTGGCCGGCGATGACACCGGGACGCTGACGATAGGCGTCTTCGTCCGAATCACGTCGTCGATCTCTGCGTCGGTCAGACTCCAGAGTTGCAGGCGTCGCCGCGCCGACGCGACCAACGCGTCGGTGTCACGTGACATGCCCGACACGACACTCGTGGCTTCAGTGGTCTGCTGGCGGATCGCAAGCAGCAGTTCCTCCTGCGTGTTCAGCAGGTCGGGGCTGTAGAGCGTGAGCAGGCGCTGTCCGGCGACGACCGGCTTGCCCGTGAAATCGGCGTGGACGCTGTCGATCCACCCATCAACCCGGGTGTGGACCTTCGTGATGCGGGTCTCGTCGACTGCCACGCTGCCGACGGCACGAATCGTGCGCGTGGCCGCCTCGGATGACACCGTGCCGTAGCTGACGCCAATCAACTGCTGCCGATCGGCGCTGATGCGAATCGTGCCCGGCGGTGGCGCGTCGCCGGCGGCCTTCGTCGGGTCAGCGGAGGATGACGGAGGTGGTGTCCCGTCCACGGGCACCAGCGTCATGCCACAGATGGGGCAGGACCCAGGCTTATCGCTGGTGTAGTGCGGATGCATCGGGCAGCGATACAGGGTTGGCGCCGCAGCGGGCGTTGTCGAAGAGGACACGGCGACGGGACCCCGACGGGCGACGAGAAAGCCGCCGCCGAAACCGGCAGCGACGAGGGCGACGACGAGCAGCAGACGAAGGACCTTCATGGCGTGACCTCTGGTGCGGAGCGGCGGGCGCGGTCGGCGCCGATGCCCATGGCCCGTTCAAGTGCAACGATGGCGAGCTGGCGGTCGGCGTCGGCCTGCACGAGATCGCGGCGGATGTCGATCACGGCGCGTGCGGTATCGACGACGTCGAGGAAGCTGGCGCGATCGGCCTGGTAGCCGAGGCGCGCGAGTTCGAGCGTGTGCTCGGCGCGCGGGAGCAAGCCGCTTTCGATCAGCGTGCCGCGTTCGGCGGCGGCGGTGGCGCGGACCCAGGCCTCCTGGACCATCTGGGCGGTTTGGGTCGCGATCGCGCGTGACGTGGCCTGCGCCGCGTCGCGTCGCCCCTCGGCCTCGCGCCGTTGTGCGGCCAGGCGCTTCACCGACCACGGCGCGGACGGCCAGGTGAGGCCCACGCGCGCCGTGACGGCGTTCCATTCACCGGGCATCACCATGAAGCCGCCCTGCACGACCCAGTCGGGGCGCCGCTCGCTGGCGATCACCTTAAGGTCCGCGTCCGCGATGCGCGCCTCGATGACGGGATCCTGCAGCATGGGCTGCTGCCTCGAGGCGATGTGTTGGGCGACATCGAGCGGAGGCAGGAGACTGATCTCCGGAACGGACAAGGGCCCGACGGCGGCGTCGCTCGGCCGTCCCAGCAGCGTGTTGAGCCGGGCCTCCGCCATCCGCGCCTGTTCCGTGACCATCACGATCTCGCGTTCGAGCCGGATGCGCTCGACCAACGCCTTGACCACGTCCTGCTGTGTGATCTTACCGGTGGTGTACTTGAGCTCGGCCGCCTCACCCAGCTGCCGCACGAGGCCGACGGCCTCGTCGAAGAAGTCGAGGAGGCGGCGCGCCGTGAACACCTGCACGTAGGCCTCCTTCACGTCAGCGGTGACCCGCACGGCCTCGACGGCCACGCGATTGGCGACCATCGACGCCTCCTCCTCGCCGCGCGCGACGCGAAGCGCGCGCTTCCCACGGCCGGGAAACTGCTGCTCGGCGCCGAACATGACCTGGGCGTTCAAGGGATTCGCCGTGTTGATCGGCCACTGGAAGACCTGCACTTCCGCCATGGGCGGCATCAGGTACCGCTCGATATCGGGGCGCTGGGCGGCCGCACGGCTGGCGGCGGTCGCCGCGGCCAGCGCGGTGTTACTCACCAGGCTCTCGTCGACCGCGGCGTCGAGCGACAGCGGCGTACCAGGGTAGATGCGTCCGGAATGCTGCGTGGCAGCGACGATGCCCGTGTCGAGCGGCGCCGCCGGAATGGCTTGTGCGGAGGCAGTCGTGGCGTAGGCCAGCGCGGCCATCAGCCAGCCGGCGCTGATGTGCCCGATGTGACGTCGAGACAGGGAGGAGCGGGTCATTGCGTGAAGTTCCTCAGGGGAAGCGGGAGAGGCGCCTGTGCCCCCAACCCGTTGGCCAACGCGGACGCGGGAGGTATGAGCCACGCGATGTCCGCTGAGGGAGTAGTCAACGACCGTGCCAGCGAGGCTGGCGGCCAGAGGCGACGAAATCGCCCGTAGATTCGCGCGAACGTCGGCGGTTGCCTCGGCGACTGCGCGATATCATCGAGGGGTGTCTGGTATCAGACAGTCGGGTCACCGAGGGACGAACGGCGCGTCGAGCTGTCGGAGCGCCCGAACGATGGTCGCGGTAGCCCCGGCGATGACGCACGCTGCCTCGGGGTGCACGGCGACCAATTCCGCCGCGGTCCGTCCCAGCGTGGATACCTCCGGATCGATCTCGCGCGACAGGCGACGACTCACGAGTGCGATCACCGACAGCCGTTCTGCCTGGAGGCTCTGGGTCATCAACGCATCCAGTTCTGGGCCGAGGCGATGGAAGTCGGCGTGGAGCGTGCCGACCTCGTCGTTGGATGCTGGCGGCTGCTGACCTCTCCAGCGACCGTGTTCGAGGTCGACGACGTGGGATCGCATGGCGCGAATCGGTCCAAGCACGAAGGCCTGGAGTGTCACGTTCACGGCGCCCACCAGCAGCGTGAGGATGAGCCCGCCGAGGAGGAGGTGCATGTTCAGGCTTCGCGTGGCGGTGTCGTTGGGGAGGTTGGCGTCAGGCGGCCGCGGTCGGTCCTCGGCAGATCCCACGGCGACGCTGTGCGAGGCATGGGCGTCCATGAGGCTCGAGAACTCGTGCCGGTAGTCAGCCCAGAGGAGAACCGCCAAGCTCAGTGCGATGACCGGCACGAGGACGAGATTGAACTTGAGTCGAAGACCGCCTGGTTGTTCCCGCATCATTGCCCCTGCCTGGACGCGCCGGCAGCGACGCGCCACCACGAACCGACCTCAGCGTCTTCAATTCGCGTGCCGCGATCGCTGACGTCTTCGCCGGCGGCGGCACCGCTCCAGGCGAAACGACGGTCGCACTGTAGGACTGGGGCACGCGCTCGAGCGCGCGCCTCATGTCACACGGACCGACGCGGCTACGGCGCTGCAGGTGGTGTCGGACGCCGCCTGGACGAACTGTGTGCGTGCAGGACGCGCCACTGGCGACGGTCGTCCTTCAGCAGGACGAACGTCTGCAGTCCCTCAGAAGCGACCTCACGCCCCTTGACGTGCGCCTTCAGGGAGTAGGCGGCCGTCACGATCGCAAGCGTGGCGCTCCCCTCCGGCACGAACGCGCGGACGTTCGAGAACGCGAAGGCGAGGTTCTCGAAGTCGTGCAGCTCCGGGCCCAGGTGGCCGTCGCGGTACGCGGCCCACCCGGTGTCGACGCTGCCGCCCTCATAGATGGTCACCCGATCGTGATGCATGTCGCCGAGCGCGGCGAGGTCCTTGCGGGTGAACGCGTGTGCATACGCCTCAGTCCATGCGACCAGCCGGGCCTCTTCGCTTGCGTCCTGGGCTATCGCTGGATGCCCGATGGCACCCAGCACGAGCCCGGTGATCAACAACATCCGACGCCATACCCGTGTCATAGCGCCTTCCCGGCCGCCTTGGCGTCGGCGTTCACGCCGACCTGAACTTCCTTGGCGATCATGACGTCCTTCTCCGTCACCACCGTGGCGACGACCCGGTCACCGGCTTTGATGTCGGACGCCTTGATGGCGGTCTTGCCCTTCATGATCTTCGTCGAAGCATTCAGGGTCATGACGTGGGCCTTGCCGTCCTTGTCCTTCACCTCGAGGTGTTGTTCGTGCAGCATCGACACGGTGCCCACGATCTTGTGTTCATGTCCCTCATGGGCGAAGACCGGCATGCCGAGGAAGGCGACGACAGCCAAAAGCAGAACGGAACGGACGAACGCGAAGCGGGTCATTGGTGTGCTCCAGTCGAACCATGGGGCGACGGGGACGATGGCGGAGGGGGCGGGTCCTCGCCAGCGAGGAAGCGTCGCATGTCTTCCTCTTCACGGATCTCTGCAGGGCTGCGTGGGTTCAGGTCGCGCATCTCGTCGAGCTGCGCCGGCGTGAGCCGCGGCAACGCGCGGATGAACTGCACCAGGTGCCACGATGCGCGCTTACCGTCAGGTGTGCCCGTGCCCCACGCGGGCATGCCCGTGAACTTGATCCCTTCCTCGATCAGGTAGAACAGTTCGCCATCACTGAGATCCTGTGTGGCCGGCAGGCGCATGTCGGGCGCCCGCGGATACAGCCCGCGCCCGACGGGCGTGTCGCCGCTGCCATCGTTGGCGTGGCACGAGGCACAGTGGTCGGCGAAGTGCGCGAGGCCGTCACGGAGGTTCTCGGGTGACTGCGGTTCGGGATTCGTCAGCGCCCGTGCCGCGCGCGGAATCGCCCAGTGTCGCGCCGTCCTGGCCACCGCGGTCTCCAGCGTGCCCGGCGGTGTCCGGGCACTGACGCCAGACACCAACAGCCACGTCACGGCGGCCAGGGCCCCGACGCCGGCACACCACACGATGCCGCGCACCACGCGGCCGAGGACGCTTCGACGTCGGTCGCCTGTCGGGCTCATGCTGGCTCCTCCGTTTCGTAGGCCACGGTGCCCTTCGGATGTTCGTACCACCCGGGATCGCCGTACTGGTCGCGCGGCAGGCCGTCGCGCACCTTCGCGACCGTGAACATGCCGCCCATCTCGATCGGACCGAAAGGCCCTTGCCCCGTCATCATCGGAAGGGTGTTCTCCGGCAGTGGCATCTGCATGGTGCCCATGTCGGCCATGCCCTTGTCGCCCATCGCCATGTAGCCGGGGACGAGGTTGTTGATGCGACCGGTGATCCTGCGGTGATCCACGCCGATCATCGTGGGCACGTCGTGGCCCATCGCGTTCATCGTGTGATGGGCCTTGTGGCAGTGGAACGCCCAGTCGCCCGGGGCATCGGCCACGAACTCGATGGCGCGCATCTGGCCCACGGCGACGTCGACGGTGACCTCGGGCCAGCGCGCGGTCTTCGGCACCCAGCCCCCATCGGTCCCCGACACCTCGAAGGCGTGCCCGTGGATGTGGATCGGGTGATTCGTCATCGTCAGGTTGCCGATGCGGATGCGAACGCGGTCGTCCCTCCGGATGGCGAGTGTGTCGATGCCCGGGAACGCGCGCGAGTTCCAGGTCCAGAGGTTGAAGTCGAGCATCGTGTTGATGCGGGGGGTGTACGACCCCGGATCGATGTCGTACGCGTTGATGATGAAGACGAAGTCGCGGTCCACCGCCATGAACGCCTGATCCTTCGGATGCACGACGATGAAGCCCATGAGGCCCATCGCCATCTGCACCATCTCGTCGGCGTGCGGGTGGTACATGAACGTGCCAGACTTCGTCATCGCGAACTCGTACACGTACGTCTTGCCGACCGGGATCTGCGGTTGGTTCAGGCCGCCGACGCCGTCCATGCCGTTGGGCAGCAGGATGCCGTGCCAGTGGATCGTCGTGTGTTCTGGAAGCCTGTTCGTGACGAAGATCCTCACCTTGTCGCCCTCGACGCATTCGATCGTCGGGCCCGGACTCTGTCCGTTGTACCCCCAAAGGTTCGCGACCATGCCCGGCGCGATCTCACGCCGCACCGGCTCGGCGATGAGGTGGAACTCCTTCCACCCGCTGCGCGCGCGCCAGGGCAGCGACCAGCCATTCAGCGTCGCGACCGGACGATACGGTCGGCCGTCGGGCGGGTGCAGTAACGGCTGCATCGACGCCGACGTCATCGACGGCGCCTCGGGAAGGCCTGCCGCGCCCACGCGCGAGACCGCCGCGGCCCCAAGGAAGGCTGCGCTCGAACTGTGCAGAAACTGTCGTCGGGAATACATCACGTCCTCTTCGACGCCGAGGCGTCAGTGCACCGCGGCACGCGCCGGCATGCCGCCCGGCGCTGGCCCCTGGGCCGCCGTCTCGTCGATCGAGCCGACCATGGCCTGCTGGAGGTTGGCCGACGCCACCCAGAACTGCCTGAGCGCGTCGATGTACCCGTTGACGCTGGCGACCTGATCGCGCGCATCGGCCAGCAGTTCGAACACGCTGATCAGCATCCCGTTGTAGCGCAACAGTTGTTCGTCGGAGATACGTTTGCGGAGGGGTACGATCTCGTCACGGTAGTGTCTGGCGATGTCGTACGCCGTGCGGTACGCGATGTACGCCTCCCGAACTTGTGAACGCGCGGTGATGGCGGTCGCGCGCAGCTGCATCATCTGCTGCGTGTATAAGGCCTGTGCACGCTTCACGCGGGCACCGCCCCAGTCGAAGATGGGAACGTCGAGCGATAGCTCGTAACCGTTCAGCATCGGGCCGCCGCCCTCGCGCGTCTGCGCCGGTCCGGCCTCCAGCACGTTGACCAGGCGTGTGGCCTTGGTGAGTCCGAGCGCCCGGGCCGTCGCATCGAGTTCAAGCGTCGCGAGGCGGATGTCGAGACGCTGCGCGATCGCGCGCTGTTCGAGGTCCCGCATCTGGTCGACGGCGTCTGGGAGATCGGGGAGGCGCTCGGGCAGCGTGATCGCGGTGCGCGGACCCCAGAGCCCCAGCGTCCGAATCAAGGCCTCGCGCCGGGCGTGGGCCTGCTCACGTGCGCGCGCGAGTTGCAGCATCGACTCCGCGTAGAACACCTGCTCACGATCGAGCGCGAGGCGCGACCAGTTGCCGGTGCCGGCGAGCTCGCGCGCCAGGTCACGCCCTGCTTCGGCCGACTCGACGACCTGGGCGGCATACCGCGCGGCCTGTTCTGCGCCGACGACGTCGAGAAAGGCTCGCCGAGCCTGGAAGGCGATCGCGACCGTCGAGGCGGCTGCCCTGACCTTGGCGGCCTCGAAGCCGCGCGCTGCGATAGCGCCGCGCGACTTCATGGTCAGCAGCGCCATCACGTCGATGCCCACGACGCGCTCGATCTTGAACTCGTCGCCCGACCACGTGCGGAGGAGGGCGAGCATGGGATTGGGGAGGCGCCCAGCCTGGACGCGGTCGGACTCAGCGATCCGCAACTCCGCGTAGGAGGCCTGCAAGCCAGGGTTCGACAGCAGGGCGACTTGCACCGCGGCGTCGGCCGTCAGCGGTGACGCCAGCAACGCGTCGGCGCGGGCGAGTGCCTCAGACGACGACCGTTCGTCGAGGTGCCACGATGCATCGGCGCCGGTAGCCAGCTTCACAGCCTGCTGCGTCTCGACGAAGCCACCGTCTCGGCTGAACGTCGCACAGCCAGCGCTGGCAGCGGCGGCGAGCGCAAGTACCAGCGATCCAAGGCGGGACGTTCGGATACCGACCATCACTTCGCCGCCATGCGCTCGACCCGCGTGATGACGATGCCGCGATCGGTCATCTCGATCGAGAAGGCGAATCGCTCGCCGACCTTCACCTCGTCGAGGAGGGCTGCGTCCTTTACGCGGAACCACATCGTCATGCCACCCATGCCGAGCTTGGTGATGGGGCCGTGCGTGATCTCGACCCGGGACGACTCCCTCTCGATCGACTGGACGATCCCGATGAGGTCGCTGCCGTCCGGCACGGTGATATCGACCGATGCCGCAGCCGTCGAGGCGGGCGGGGCCTGTCGATGCGCGGCGTGAGGATCCGCGGCGCTCGTCGACGAGGTCTCGGCCGTGACGGGGCGTCCGCCGCCGTGCTCCTCGTGACCGCCTGACGGCTTTCGCACCGTGACGTCCTCGGCGGCTGCGGCCAGCGTCGAGCGATCCGCATGCGAGCCATCTGGCGTGAAGAGCTGCGTCCAGGGCCACAGGCGCTCACGCGGCGCAAGGCGATACGGCGCGAAGACCGACGTGTAGGTGGTGGCGGGCACGCTCGCTGTGCTCGACGAGGGTTCAGTGGCTCCCGTGGGCGGACCCTGCGCGTTGGCGGGCGCGTCTGGCGCGAGCAGCGCGCAGAACAGTAACGATCCGAGTAGAAGAGGTTTGGACATGGAGGTGTGGGTCCAGAGAGCACGGCCCGTGCCATCTACGGGTCAGGGCCGACGTGCGTGGGCGATGCGATAACAAGCGGGAATGCGACAAGTACCCGCCGCTCGTCCCCTGCACGCCGGCGGGCGCGCTGTCTGATCTCAGACACCGATTGTCTGGGAAGCTGCAATCTCGCGCCCAACCCGGTAGAAGCGCCGATTCTACGAGCGCTTTGGAGTATTGCCCCGCGCTCACGCGAGGTACGGTCCTTGCCTAAGGCAGTTGGCGAAGGCAGGCCGGGTTCTTGGACGGTGAGCCTACATCATTGGTCACGCCACTTCGTCTCACATACTCACGCCCTCGGCCGCGAACAACTCGGCGAGGTTGGAGCAGAATGATGAACTCGTCATTCCGTGTTCTTGGCCTTGGCATTGTCGTGCTGTCCGTGCTCGTCCCGGTCGCCCGCGCCGACACCCGTCCTTCATCCATCGTGAATGTCCTTGAGGTCAGGCGCCTGACATCACGATCTGACGCCGACGCGCACGAGCGCCTCGCCGCACACTTCTCGGCCCTGGCTCGCCAACACGACGTGGACGCCAAGCGTCACGACGTCATGGCCGTCGTGGCGAACGCCTCCCGCGCAACGTCGAGCCAGATGCTCGTTCATTGCAGGGCGCTCGCGGCCGAGAGGCGCGATTCGGCGTCGCTCCTGCGCCGGTTGGCTGCCCATCACGAAGCGCTCAGGACTGGCGTCGCATCGGCCCTCCCGACGGACGCAGCCCAGTTCGAGTACGGTGCGGGTGCGCCTCCGCCCACACCCGGCGAACTGCGGATCCTGATCGCTTCCGCGCACACTCCAGCTGAACACAACGACCTCGGCGAGTACTTCCGCGGTCTGGAGCGGCGCTACATGACCGAGGCAGCCGACTTCCGCCGAATCGGGAGCTCATACGCCGGAGGGCGTCTGTCTGCCTCGGCGGCAGGCTGGGACGGGCATGCTCGACGATCGCGCGAGGCCGCGCGCGTCGCAGCTGCCGCGGCTGTCGAACACGAGAACTTGGCTTCGCAGGCAGTCAGATGAACCCACGTCCTGGAGCCGTAACGATCCGAGCAGAAGAGGTCACGACATTGAGGTCTGAGATCGAGTACGGCCCACCGAGGCTCTCCAGAGCCAAGAGAATATCGTCAACAACCTAGCCGCCCAGCGCCAGGGCGGCGGAGGTGCCACGACATGTCACGCGATGATGAGCACGCAGCCGGTGCCGTGTACACCTGCCCCATGCATCCGGAGATACGGCAGATCAGGCCGGGCGCATGCCCGAAGTGCGGGATGGCGCTCGAGCCCGTTGTCGCGGCACCGGCCGCGACCACCGAGTGGACATGCCCGATGCACCCGGAGGTGGTGCGGCAGCAGCCCGGGAGCTGTCCGATCTGCGGGATGGCCCTCGAGCCGCGTCAAGTCACGCTAGACGAGGGCAACGCCGAACTCGACGACATGTCGCGGCGGTTCCGGGTGTCGCTCGCGTTCACGTTGCCCATCCTGCTGTTCATGGTAGCGGAGTTCCTGCCGGGCCACCCCGTGGACCGCCTGGTGCCGTCAGCGTTCCGCAACTGGATCGAGCTCGCGTTGGCCACACCGGTGGTCGTATGGGGTGGATGGCCGTTCTTCGTGCGCGGATGGGCGTCGGTGGTCAACCGGCACCTCAACATGTTCACGCTGATCGCGATGGGCGTCGGTGCGGCCTATGCCTTCAGCGTCGTTGCGACCATCGCGCCGGGTCTGTTTCCCGAGGCGTTCCGGATGGGAGGCCAGGTCGCCGTCTACTTCGAGCCGGCCGCCGTCATCGTTGTCCTGGTGTTGCTCGGTCAGGTGTTGGAGCTGCGTGCGCGCAGCCGCACGAGCGCAGCGATCAAGAACTTGTTGGGCCTCGCGCCGAAGACCGCTCGACGGCTCGGCGAGGACGCGAGCGAGGTCGACATCCCCCTCGCACACGTCATCGTCGGCGATCGACTGCGCGTACGGCCTGGTGAACGCGTGCCCGTCGATGGTGTCGTGATCGAAGGGACGACGACGGTCGACGAGTCAATGATCAGTGGGGAGCCCATCCCCGTCGAAAAGACGATGGACGCCAAGGTGACGGGCGGCACGGTCAACGGGACCGGGACGTTCGTGATGCGGGCGGAGCGCGTCGGGAGTGACACCCTGCTCGCGCAGATCGTCCGGATGGTCAGCGATGCGCAGCGCTCACGTGCGCCCATCCAGCGTCTCGCCGACACCGTCTCGGGATGGTTCGTGCCCATGGTCATCGCGGTGGCCGTGATCGCGTTCATTGTCTGGGCCGGGTATGGGCCGCCGCCACGGCTCGCCCATGCCCTGGTGAACGCCGTCGCAGTGCTGATCATCGCGTGCCCGTGCGCGCTTGGACTCGCGACGCCCATGTCGATCATGGTGGGCACCGGACGGGGGGCGGAAACCGGCGTGCTGATTCGTAACGCCGAGGCGCTCGAAATGCTCGAGAAGATCAGCGTCATCGTGGTCGACAAGACCGGCACGCTCACCGAAGGCAAGCCGAAGCTGGTGTCGATCGAGCCGCAACCGGGCATCGACGCGACGACCTTGTTGTCGCTCGCGGCAAGTCTCGAGCATGTCAGCGAGCATCCGCTGGCCGAAGCGATCGTCGCCGGCGCGCGCGAGCGGCAGGTGAACTTGTCCGAAGCCGGGGATTTCGCCTCGACCACAGGCAAAGGCGTTACGGGACGCGTCGGTGGGCGATCAATCGCCATCGGAAACCTGCGACACTTCGACGCGCTGGGCATCGATCCCGGTGCGTTGGGAGCCAGAGCCGAGGACCTGCGTCGCCAGGGCCAGACCGTGATGTTCGTCGCGGTCGACGGACAACCCGCCGGTCTCATAGGCGTCGCCGATCCGGTCAAGGCGACGACGGCCGAAGCCATTCAGTCGCTGCACCTCGAAGGCATCAGGGTCGTGATGCTGACTGGCGACAACCGGACCACGGCCGACGCGGTGGCGAAGGCCGTCGGCATCGATCAGGTCGAGGCCGACGTGCTGCCCGATCAGAAGGCGGCGGTCGTGAAGCGACTGCAGGCGCAGGGCGCGCGCGTCGCGATGGCCGGCGACGGCATCAACGACGCGCCGGCGCTTGCGCAGGCGGATGTGGGCATCGCGATGGGCACGGGCACGGACGTCGCGATGGAGAGCGCGGGCGTCACCCTGATCAAGGGTGACCTGCGTGGCATCGTCCGCGCGCTGCGCCTCAGTCGCGCGACGATGAAGAACATCCGCCAGAACCTGTTCTTCGCCTTTGTCTACAACGCCCTCGGTGTACCCGTGGCGGCCGGCGTCCTATACCCATTCCTGGGCCTGCTGCTGAGCCCAATGATCGCCAGCGCGGCCATGACCTTCAGTTCGGTATCGGTCATCGCCAACGCGCTGCGGCTCAGGAGAGCGCACCTCTGAAGCGGAGCGCCGTTGAATCCTGTCGGGCTCGAAGCACGCGACACGAAGTTCAAGCGGGGCGTGTTTCTGCTGGCGAGGATCACGACACTATTCCGAACTGAGTTCTTCAATCCCCCCAAAGGAAAGTAACCACCGTTGATTATGGTAGTGCGGGGCGGATGATGCCCCCCGACGGTCCGCATTCAGCGAACGTTGACTGGGAAGGTCTGCCAGTTCTCGCCATCGCGACGCAGTATCAACTGACGATTGCCAGGGGCCAGGGAATCGGCAACCAGGTCGGTGCGCAGGGTCGTGACGAAGTCGCGGACCTCAGCCCTGCCGCGTCCCGACGTGAGCACGGCTCCGTCGCTGCCGATGACTTGGACTTCATACGCTCCAGGCTCCGAGCCCACTGGCAGCAACAACGTCAGGTTCAGCTTCGCGCGCGGAAGCACCAGCGGGGGAAGGTCGGCCGCGGGAGTGTCACTGCGGGTGACCCCGTACCTGCGCAAGTCGAGCGTGACGGCGACCGGCTCCGCCTGTGCGACGACCTGTTCTGGCGCCGGAGTGCGTAAACGCTGCCCGCCCCCGGAGACGAGCCACGCCAGTCCCGCCGCGACGACCAAGAGTGCCGCCGCAGCTGCCGGCCACCACGTTCGCGCCGGTCGCCGTTCGTCCGCCGGCCGAATCCCCTCCGCCTGCTGAATCGCCCGCATCTCGCGATAGCAGGGTGAGCACTTGGACACGTGGTCGCCCACGGGATCGCCCACCGGCACCTGCCGGCGCGCGAGCGCGATCAGCTTCTCTCTGGGCGGGCAGCCCTCGCGTGTGGGATTGGGATTGGCGCCGCGGAGCAGCAGGTCGACTTCGTTCTCGGCCTTGAACTCGGGCTCAGCGTCTCGTCGCACGTCATTCGCCATCTGGCGTCTCGGGAGGGGGCTCCCCGCCGGACGCCGCGCGGGTCACTGATCGCGGGCGTCCCATCGGCTTGGTGAATCGTCGCTTCTTGTCGACTCCGAGCGCGGCTCGGATCTTGTCCTTCGCCCGAGAGAATAGCGTATCCACGGCCGCCGCTGACGTGCCGCGATGCCTGGCCATCTCCTCGCTCGAGTAGCCCGCGGCCTTCCACGTCACGACGGACCGCTCATCGGGCGTGAGTTGCTCCATGACCTCCGCGAGCAGGATCTCCTGCTCGATTTGCTCAGGGGTGCCGACCGATGCCTCCAGCGTGCCGAGCACGGCCTCGCTGTGTTCGGGCGACAAGGCTCCCTCGGTGACCCGATTGGCTCCTCGACGGAACCATGTGGCGATGGAGTGACGGAGCGCACTCCACGCGTAGGTGTGGATGTTGTTGACGGGACCCGACCGACGCTCGCGCTCCGCGATGCGTCGCGCGGCCTCGTCGACGACCTCCGCGCGGACCAGGTCGTCCCGGAGCGCGGGGTACCTCTGCTGGAAGTGCGGTAGCAGCCGGGTGAGGGCCATCTCGATGCGAGGCACAACGGGATCGCCGCGACCGTCGACCAGCTTGGGATTGGGCACGTCCTCCATGACTCCCCCTGAACACGACCACCGCACGCGAGATGCGCGGGTGTGGGGTCACGACGCCAGTCCACCAAGTTCGCCGGCGGGGAGATACGGCGCAGTAAGTTTTCGGTCCCACCTGGCGTCTATATCGACAGGGAACGCCAGACGCGCGTTGCGTCACTTGGAACCGAGGTCACGGAGCAAGTTGTGTCAGGGCAGCGTGCCGGCTGGCGCGCAACCTCGTTGCTGTGTCGCTCACATCTTCGCCGCAGTCCCAGGCCCTGTCAACGCCCGCGAGTGACCGATCACTCGTGAGGCGCACCCCCCGGGGATAGCACCCCGGAGCCGTGATCGTCGCGCCCATCATCGGCCTTGTCCCGCTCGCGCGTGCGCTGCCGGCGGCCTCTCTGCACGTTGCCGGCAGCACGCGCGACGACATCGGCCCGCGTGTGCCCGATGTCGAGCCACCAGGTCTTCGGAGGTGCCCCATGCCCGTGTGGTCCCGTCTGTCGTTGACTCGGCGAGCGCGCGTGATGGTCGTCACGCTGATTGTGCTCGCAGCCCCGTCGCTGGCGTTCGCGCAGCAGTCTCCTTGGGAACGCGCGGCTGCCAACCTCGAAGCCACCTTCACCGGCCCGCTGGCGCGCTCGCTCGCCCTCGTGGCGATCGTCATCGGCGGCCTGCTCTTCATGTTCGGTGAGGGCGGTGCCAAGCGCCAGATCTCCGGCATCGTGTTCGGCGGCGGTCTGGCGCTGTTCGCGGCCCAGTTCCTCGCCTGGCTCTTCTGAGTCCGACCATGGCTGCCCCCGACGAGACGAGGACGGACCGACCGGCGTATCGCCCGGTCTACAAGGCGTTGCACCGGCCGCTGACGATCTGCGGCGTCGACCGCCGGCTGTTCTTCCTGGCCCTGCTACTCGGCGCGGCGACGTTCAACCTCTTCTACTCGTTCCTCGCGGGCCTGCTGATGTTCGCCGCGCTCTACGGCTTCGCGCTCTGGGCGACGTGGCGCGATCCGGAGATGCTCCGGATCCTGCTCGCATCCTCCAAACTGCGGAGTCGCTACGACCCGGGCCAGCACGCGCGTGTCGAGATCGAGGTGGCGCCATGCTGAAGGTCGGCCGCATCCTCTGCGACTATCGCGATGCCAGTGCCCTGAACGAACTGCTGGCCATCTGGGGCTTCGTCGACGAGGGGGTGTTCCTCACGAAGGCCGGGCACATCGGCCTCGTGTATCGCCTTCGTGGCGTTGACATCGACGGCCTGATCCACGCGCAGCGTCGTGCCCTCGTGCACCGGATGGAGGCGGGGTTCCGCTTCCTCGACGAGCGGTGGCGCGTCTACCAGCACCTGATCAAGAGCACCGCGAAGCCGTTCGTCGCTCCTCCCTGTGTCGAACCCGTCGCCCACGAAGCGCTCGCCCGCCGAGCGGCGTACCTGAACAGCCGCCGCTCCACGCTGTATGAACTCGACCTGTTCCTGGTGGTGTTGTACGAGCCCTCGCTGAGAGCCAAGCCGGCCGGGAATCTCCGCCGTTGGGTCAAGGAGTCGCTGAGGACGTCACTGTCCGCCCGCCAGACCGGCGCACTGCTGGAGGCCGAGCTCGATCGAGCGGTCGACACACTGCATCGGAAGGCACACGGGTTCGAAGCGCAGATCGCCGAACTGGGCCCCGAGCGGTTGTCGTCGGCCGATGCCTTCCGTTTCTTCCGTCGCCTGGTGAACTACGACGCTGCGCCCCTCGGCGCGACGCCGCCGACGCCCGCGACGCATATCGACTACTTCGCTGCCGACTCGCCCGTGGAATGCCAGCGCGACCACCTCACCGTCGGGCGGCAACGGGTGAAGGTCCTGTCGATGAAGGACGCACCCGCGCAGACGTTCGCCAACGTGCTCGGCGATCTGCTGACGGTCCCTGGGGAGTTCGTCGCGTGCCTGGAGTGGCAGCGAATCGCGCCCGACCGTATCCGCCGGGACATCCAGTCCAGGCGCCGCCACTTCTTCAACAAGCGTGTCTCGCTGGTGAACTACGTCTCGCCGGAGACCAGGCCGGAAGAGATGCTCGTCGACGACTCGGCCTCGTCGCTCGTGAACCAGCTTGGGGATGCCCTGACCGAGATCGAGGTCAACGGGCACGCCTTCGGCTGGTGCTCGCTCACGCTGGCCCTGCATGGTGACGACCCGCGTGTGCTGGAGCACCAGGTCGCCGAGGCGCTCAAGGTCCTGGCGGTGCACGACGGCGCGTTCTTCGAGGAGACCTACAACCTCCTCAACGCCTGGCTGGCCATCGTCCCGGGCAACGGAGCGCACAACCTGCGACGACTGGCCCTACTGGAGACCCATGCGGCCGACCTGAGCTTCGTGTTCACGATCGAGCGCGGCCGGCCCTCGTCGGTGCTGACCACCGAACCGCTCGCCGTCTTCGAGACGCCTCACGCTACGCCGTTCGCCTACTACATGCACGAGCAGGACGTCGCGCACACGCTCGTCCTCGGCGCAACCGGCAGCGGCAAGAGCTTCCTCCTGAACTTCATTGCGACCCACGCACAGCAGTACGACCCGTTCACGATCGTGCTCGACCTCGGACACAGCTACCGGAAGCTCGCCACGTTGCTGCGGGGCAGCTACGTCGAACTCGGATTGCGCCAGCGCGCCGTCAGCATCAACCCCTTCGCGCTCGCCCCAACCGCCGAGCACCTGCACTTCCTGCACGCTTTCGTGCGCGTGCTGCTCGAGGGACAGGACGGCTACCACCTCGGCGACCTGGAGGACCGCGAAGTCTACGAGGCCATCGAGAACATCTTCGTCCTCGACCCGAACCAACGCCGCCTGCTCACGCTGGCCAACCTGTTGCCGCGGGCGCTGTCGGCGCGCCTGCACAAGTGGGTCGACGGAGGGCGCTATGCGAGCCTCTTCGACAACATCGACGACACGCTCACCTTCGACCGGCTGCAGGTGTTCGACTTCGAGGCGATGCGCGAGTACCCGACGTTGCTCGAGCCGCTGCTGTTCTACCTGCTGCACCGTGCCAACGCCCGTCTCATCGACGAGACAGATGCCCGCCGACTGAAGCTCTGCGTGATGGACGAAGCCTGGCGGTTCATCCAGCACCCGATGCTGCGCGGCTACGTGCAGGAGGCCCTCAAAACGTGGCGCAAGCGCAATGCCGCGATGGTGCTCGCTACGCAAACGGTGTACGACTTCGCCTCGGCCGACATGCTCCGCACGGTGATCGAGAGCTGCCCGACGAAGCTGCTGCTGGCCAATCCCGCGCTCGACCGCCGGCAATACGGCGAGTTGTTCCAGATGAACGAGCAGGAACTGGACCTCTTGGCGCACCTGATGCCGAGGCACCAGATCCTGCTCAAGCGCCCCTCGCTGACGAAGGTGCTCACGCTCGCGGTGGATCCGAAGAGCTACTGGATCTACACGAACACGCCCATCGACAACGAGCGGGTGGACGCCATGTTCCGTGAACACGGGTTCGAGGCCGGGCTCGATCGGCTCGCCGCCTCGGCCTGATCGGAGGAAGGTGCCATGAACCGATGGACGTGTGCCCTGATCGCCACGTGGGCCGGCGTGAGTCTGTGGAGTGTGCCGTGCGACGCCCAGGAACAGAACGGCGTGCGTCGAGTGGCGGCGTCGGAGCAGAGCCTGATTCCGCTCCAGACCCGCCTGCGTTTCACGACGATGATCGTGCTGCCCGATGGCGAGGAGATCCTCGACGTCGTCTGCGGCGACCGGGACTATTGGGTCATCAGCGCGACGCAGAACATCGCGCACGTGAAGCCGGCCAAGGCCGGCGCCGAGACGAACCTCAACCTCGTTACGGTGAGCGGTGCGATCTACTCGTTCCTCCTGGTCGAGAAGAGCGCCCCGCCGGACCTGAAGGTCCATGTTGAGGGCAACGAGAGCGCCGCCCGGGCCAAGCCGAGGTACTTCAGCGCGTCGCAGGTCGAGGCGCTGCAAGAGCAGCTGTCGTCGGCGCGCGCCGCCGTAGAGGCGGCCGATCGCCGTGCCACCGAAGTCGTGGCGACGTACCGTCAGGACTACCCGACGAAGCTCCAGTTCGCGTACGTCATGCCCAAGTACGAGAAGCCGTTCCTCGTGCGATCGATCTGGCACGACGGGCAGTTCACGTACCTGAAGTCCGATGCCACGGAACTCCCAGCCCTCTATGAACTGGCCGACGGCAAGCCGGCGCTCCTGAACTTCCAGGTGCACAACGGCACCTACGTCGTGCCGAAGGTGCTCGATCGCGGCTATCTGGCGATCGGCAAGGCCCGCTTCGCGTTCGCGCAGGGGCGTTGACATGGCGGAGCAGGAGACGCCTCCACACGCCGGCCCGGGTACCGACAGCGACACCGGCACCGTCCCCGTCACCGACCGTCGTCCGGTGCCACAGGGGCTGTTGCCCCGTCGGTTCCAGACGTGGCTCCTGGCCGGTCTGGCCTTCGGGATCCTCGTGATCATCATGCTGGCGGGCGAACCGCGCCCACCCGCGCCGTCCACGCAAGCGCAGCAGGCACAGGCCGCGCCGAGTGCGGACCGCCTGCGCGACTACCAGGACCGCCTGCGCGCCATGGAAACCCGGGCGTCAGTGGAGGAGGCTGCGAAGGAGCCAGTCCCGGAGCCGGCCGGGTACCGCGAGCCGGCCTCGCCACCCCAGGAGGATCCGCTGGTCGCCGAGCAGAAGCGACGCGACTACGAAAGCCTGTTCGCGAGCAATGTGGTGCTCAGTCGGCGGCCCGAAGGACAACGCCCCGACGTGGGCCGTGTGGCGACGGGCGAACGGCCGTCAGCCGCCGCTCCCCTGGCTGAGCCGTCACTCGATGCCGTCGCCGACGCCGTGTTGCGGGCCAATGCCAGGGCAGGCGGCGCACTCTCACAGGCAGCGCCTCCGGAGCCACTGCCACGAACGATCGAGCCTGCCGCCGCGACGCCGGCACGCGGTCGCGCTGATGAGAGGCTGACGCCAGACCACACTGACCCGATCGAGGCGGCGGGTCCGGCCCATCGCCTGCTGGAAGGCACCGTCATTGATGCCGTGCTGACGAACCGTCTCGATGGTGGCTCCGCCGCGCCGGTGAACTGCCTGGTCACGAATCCGGTGTTCTCACACAGCGGCCAGTCGATCGTGATTCCGGCTGGCGCGCGCGTGCTGGGAGAAACGCGAGCGGTGCAGAGCCTTGGTGAGACGCGCCTGGCGGTCGCGTTCCATCGACTCGCAATGCCAGACGGCCGGACATACCGTCTCGATCGGTTCCTCGGAATGAACCAGATCGGCGACGCCGGGCTCCGAGACCAGGTGAACCACCATTACCTCTCGACCTTCGGCGCGGCGGCCGCGGTCGGATTGATCACCGGGTTCGCGCAGTGGCTCGGCACGGCCGGCTACAACAGCGGATCCGGCGACCGAACGGTCGTCATCGGCAGCGGCGCTGCCGACGCAACGGCGCAGGCGAGCCTTCAGGTCATGAGCCGGTTCCTGAACCGGCTACCCACCGTCACGATTCGTGAAGGCCACAGGGTCAAGGTCTACCTGACCTCCGACCTCGAATTGCCAGCCTACCCGCGGTCGGCGACGACCTCGCGTCGGTGAGCACGGGAGACGCGTATGAAGAAGACACTGATTGCGCTCTGCCTCGCAGCGGTCGCGGCACCTACGCAGGCGCAGATTGCCGTTATCGACTCGGCCAACCTGTCGCAGGCCGTACTGATCGCCCAGCGCGCCCAGCGTCACTACGAGGAACTGCAGGCGCAGTACCGCACCATCATGCGGATGTCGCAAGGGTTGGGGTTCATGGAGGGATACCGGATCCCAGCCATCCCGACCACGCGACACGATACAGGTCGCTGGCAGTACGCGAGATCGTGGCTCCAGGGTCTCAACAGCGGGGACCCGAGCGGCGCCGCCTACTGGGCGACCACACTGCCACTGGAGCGGCCCTCAGCCCTGCCGGCGACCCTCGGCGCGGTCGCGCGCCGGACCCTCGAACGCCAGTACGCCACGGTGGAACTGACCGACTCTGTCGCCATGATGGGCGGCCACCAGGTCGGTGCGCTACGGGGGTACCACGGACGGCTGCAGAGTGCGGTCGAAGACCTCGAAGCCGACGTGCTCAACGGCCTGCTGCGCTATCACGAAATGACCGCGATCCTCGACAAGGTTGCCGCGGGCGAGTTGCTCGGCCGGCGCCAGGACATGGCGGCCAACCAACTGCTGTCTCACGCGCTCGAGCAGATGCTCGCGCGGAGCAAGCGCCTCCGCGATACCGAGGCCCAGACGATGAACATGCAGATCGTGACGTGGCGGGACGGGCGCGCCGCCAACCAGGCCATGGTGAGCGGCAGCGGCGAGGCGCTCCGGACCTGGCGGCAGCCGTAGCCCCAGAGGAGGACGACATGAAGCGTTCAGCCCTTGCGTGCGCCTTCGTGATCCTGTGCGGTTCCGTCGGGCACGCGCAGCTCGTGGTCTACGACCCCGCGGTGACGGCGCGGAACACGATCACCGCGACCCTCAAGGAGTACCTGCTGGAGCTACAGACCCAGCAGCATAGCCAACTGCGGCGGATGGCCCAGAGGCTGAGCATGTTCACCAACCTGCGGAAGTACGGGGTGCCCGACCCTCCACGCTGGCGCATCCACGACTTCGAGGATCCGAACATGTTCCTCTTCGCCCGCGCGTATCACGCTGCATTGAACTACGGCGACTCGTCAGGCTCCGCGTTCCTCGGCATCAGCCAGCCGCTGCTCGACGCCGGCGCCGCGCTGTCGCAGCTCTCCCCGGCAGGCGACCGTGCCCTGCGCGCCCAGCTCGCCACACTGAACCTGACCGACGCGGCGGTGGTCTCGGCCACGAACGACACCGGGCAACTGCGGTTCAACGGCCGGCGAGAACTGCAGGCCATTGAGTCGCTCGATCGCGACGTCACCGACGGCACCCTCGAGCAGAGCACGACGGCGGTCCTGGACAAGATCAGCGGCGCATCGTTGATCGCGGCCCGCCAACGTCAAGCCCGTGTCCAACTGCTGTCCGGGATGGTCGAGCAACTGCTGGTGGAGGGGAAGCGCGCCCGGGATACCGAGGCCGCGGCGATCAACATGCAGCTGGTGTCATGGCGCGACCGTCAGGCGGCCAATGCGGCATTCGTCGCTGGGTCGGGCGATGCCTTGCGGACATGGCGACAGCCGTAGTTGCCAGACGAGGAGCAAGACCATGCAGCCGCAGCCGTCGCTCAATCTCATCCCCACGATTCAGCAGGCCATCACGAGCCTGCTGATGACGCACGAGCCCGAGTTCATCCGGTTCGGGTACCGCCTGTTCACGGCCTTCGCCACCATCCTCATCTCGTGGCATGGCGTGCGGATGATGTTCTCGCACGAGGGCCTGAACGACCGGATGTTCGAGTTCGCCAAGCTGCTCGTGTTCATCTCGTTCGGCTACTCGTTCATCGCCTTCTACGAGAGCCCGCTGCCGGGCGTTGGTGTGTCGTTCAGCAACCTGATCACCGACCAGGCGGGCTACTTCCAGTCGGTGCTCGAGGCCCGGGCGTTCGACAACATCTACCGGCATCTCGACACGCTGTCGGAGCACTTCATGCAGCCGGATCCGTGGTCCATCCTGGCGAACCTGATCTACTGGTCCGTGCTCGTGCTCGTCGCGTTCGCCAAAGCAGTCTCATTGGCTGTCATCGCGTTCGGGCTGATCGCCAGCGCCGTGTGCGCGTTGCTGGGGCCCATCTTCGTGCCGTTCTTCATCGTCCCGAAGCTGGACTGGCTGTTCTGGGGGTGGCTCAAGGCGTTCATCCAGTACTCGTTCATCCCGGTCGTGGCGATCGCGTTCCTGATGGTCTTCGAGCAGTTCGTCTTCCGGTACATCACGACCTTGCCACCGACCATCACCCAGGCGGAGTATGGGGTCTACGGCATCCAGGCATTCGCGGTCGTGGCGACGTTCTGCACCGGGATCCTGCTCGTGCCGTCGTTGACGCGTTCGATCTTCTCCGGATCGAGCGGCGAGAGCGCGACGCCCACTCGGCTGGGCATCAGCCGGTTGGCCGGTCGACGCTAGACGAGGTGCCCATGTCCCGACGCTTCCCTGAAGTCCCGCCCCCCGACGACGCACCGGCATCGCCGGCGGTGACCCGGCTGATCGTCCTCGGCTTCCTGCTGGCCGCGGGGCTCGGATTCCTCGCCGGTGCCGGGTGGCTCGTCCTGTCGTATCTGCGTCAGTAGCGGGTGGGTGGAGGGCGTATGGGCACCGCGATCGGCGACGTGAATCCGAAGACGCTGGAGAACGCCAAGCGGCAGTTCGTCGAGCTGTACGGCTCTGCCCTCGTGCTGAACACGTACCTCAAGATCGCCCTCGTCCTGGTGTCGCTCGTTGCCCTCGGACTCGTCGCGCTCAACTTCCACACCGCCGCCCGGGCCGCTGAAGTGAAGCCGCTCGTCATTCGTATCGACGACGTAGGGCGGGCCGAAGCGGTGGCGCTGGATGCCAGCCGCTACCAGCCGCAGCCGCCCGAGTTGCGGTACTTCCTCACGCAGTTCGTGGTGAAGCACTTCAGTCGCATCCGGGCGACCGTTCAGCGCGAGTATCCCGACTCGCTGTTCTTCCTCGAGCCGGCGCTGGCCGACGCGACGATCAGCCAGAACGAGCGGACGCGCGTCCTCGAGATGTTCGTCACCAACAGCGCCGCCGATGAGGTCGATGTCGTCGTGCAGAACGTCAGCCTGAGCGAGCTGGCGAAGGCGCCGTTCAAGGCATCGGTCACGTTTCAGAAGGTCTACTACGCGCCCGGGACCCGCTCGGAGCGGAACCGGGAGACCTATGTTGCCCAGATCGATTTCGCCCTGCGCGATCGAGTGCCCAACGCGTTTGTGCGGGTGAACCCGCTCGGGCTCCAGATCGCGTATTTCCGCGTGGACCAGGCGTTCGAGGAAGCGTCTCGATGATCGCGAACTCGGCGTTCCTGGCTGCGCTCACGGTGTTCCTGCTGGTCGCCTGGCTGGCCGGCGAGCTGCGATTCCTCGCGCCGTACAAGACTGTTCTGTTCACTCGCTACGGGCTCCTCCTCGGAGGGGCCACGCTGATTCTCTTCCTCAACCTCTGCGCCACCTACTACAGCGTCGCCCGCTGGCTCTTCCTCCGTCAGACCGGCAGGAAGTTGCTGCACCTCGACCGTCAGCTCGTCACCAACGACGCGGCGATCGAGGAGCTGCGGACCTACCTGAATCAGTAGGAGGTGCAGATGTGGCGGGACGTTGAGCCTCGCGCTCCCGAGCGCGATCGGGCGGAGCTTGCCCAGGGAAGCCGTGGGGGGACCACGCCGATGGCCGTAGAAGTCGTGGACGCCGGTCGAGACCCGCTGACGCGGGACCTCGATCTTCCGCGCGGCAGGTCGCGGGAATGGGTGCATGTGGCCGGCCGCGAGTATCACCTGAGCGGAGACGACGTGCGGACGCTTGCGACCGTTGGAGGATTCCGCGTCGTGTCGGCGAGTGACCTCGGTGCGCGTTCGTCGCATTGGCCGACGCGGCCGTCACGCGCGGTGGAGCGACTGCGTGATGACGGGCTTGTGCGGACCATGCCGCACGTCATCGGCAAGGAGCGGACGACCGTGGTGACGCTCACCGAGCAAGGGCGAGCGCTGCTCGAACGTCATCAGCGGCCGACGTCGGGCGACGGGCCGCAAGCGTTCCACGCGGGAGTGGCAAAGCCACGCGAGCTGGCCCACGACACACGTCTCTTCCCGGCCTACGTGAAGGCCGTGGAGCGTCTGGAGGGCCGAGGCGCGAAGGTCCGTAGGGTGGTGCTCGAAGAGGACCTCAAGAGCCGGTATCAGCGATTCCTGCAGGATGGGAATCGGGGGCGGCACGACAGCAGCGGACGACCGACGCGATCACGCGAGGACGTGGAGGCCTGGGCCGGTGATCAGCGCTTGCCGTGCGAGAACGGCCACGTGCAGTTCCCGGATGTACGGCTTGAGATCGAGGAACGCGATGGACGTCGCGAAGTCGAGGACCTCGAGGTGGTGACGCCGCACTACCGCGGGGCGCATGCCGCCGCGAAGGCCAGGTCCGGTTTCAGCCGATCGGGTGCCGTCGGTGCTCGCGTGGCAGGCAGCGGCGGTGGCGGCGGCGGGCGTGGACGGTCACCGCATCTTGCCGAGGAGATGCTGCCGTGACCCTCGAAGAACGTGTCCAGGCGGTGGCAGAGTGCGGCTTCGTCCGACGCGAGGCCATGTTCCTCGTCGCCGTCATGCTGCACGCCGGCGTCTTCCTTCGTCGACAGTATTGTGCGAGCGCGGCCATCCCGCGAGGCCGCGCCGCCCACGCGTTCCTTACCAGGCTGACGGGCCAGCACTACGCCTCGCTCTATCGCGTCGCCCATCGCGGCGCCTTCATCTACCACCTGCACGGCAAACGCCTCTACCGCGCGATTGGAGAACCCGACAACCGGCATCGTCGCCCGGTCACGCTGGCCCGGGCGATCGAGCGACTGATGCTGCTCGACGCCGTGCTCGACACGTCCGGCACACGGTGGTTGGCTACCGAGCGGGAGAAGGTGCACTACTTCGTCACGGGCCGGTCAGTGCCACCCGATGTGCTGCCGCGCCTCGCCTTTGGACGCTCGCCCGGACAGGGTCAGCGCTACTTCCCTGACAAGCTCCCCATCGGCGTCATCGAGGACGGCGCCATCCCCGTCTTCCTCTATCCGGTGACTCGAGAACTCCCGCTCGAGTTCCGCGCCTTTCTGCACCGCCATGCCGAGTTGCTGCGCGCGTTGCCGACGTGGGAGATCAGGCTGCTCGTCACGCCCGAGAAGGAGCCGTCGCTGCCGGCGTACGACTGGGCCGCACGCGAGGAGTTGGCGCATCCCCTGGCACCAGAGACGGCCACCGACCTGCGGTGGTACTTCGAGCAGAAGCGCGCCATCGACGGGGGCGGGGTCGCGGCCGATTCGGCGCGGTTCGAGGCGCTGCGCCGGTCGTTCGCGGCCCAGCGACACCGGGCGTTGTACCGCGCGTGGCAGGCCGAGGGCACGGCCGCGGTGTACGCGACGACGTCGCCAGCGTTGCTGGCGGCGATGGACGCCCGCGACGGCCGCGTGACGCGCCACGTGCTCCGGCACCCCTATCTTCATCTGACGCCGCTGGTGGGGACCGCATGATGCATCCGCGCGGACCCGTGGGCGGACCGGGGGGCCGGGAGCAGCGGTCCGCCTGCCGCCGTCGCCCCGCAGAGGGCGCCACATGCTTCGTCGGAGAGACGAGCCCAGCGCAAGTCGTTTCCGCAGTGCACGTTGCCGACCAGCCATGTGCCACTGCTGTCGCGCGGTGTCGCCGAGCGGCAGTCGCAGCGCGAAATGTGAGGGGGTGTGAGCGACCCTCCCTCCGCGCCGCGGGCTCCGCCCCCGGCCGCAACCCCGGAGGGTCGCTCACACCCCGTGTCCCTGTCCTTCGCGCGATGCCGCGGTGGCGGCCGCGTGTTGTTCGCGCATGTCCCCTGCGTTGCCTTGGTCTTGGACCACTTCGGCACTCGGAAGTGGTCCACACAGCGGCTCTCGTTCGGTCCATCCCCATCCAGAGGAGTCGTCCATGCCCGTGATCAAGCCGCGCACGCGCGGCAAGCAGTTGGTGAAACACCGCACGCGCCTCGATCGCGAGAACACCGAGACGCTCTACGCGTACGCGCAGTTCCTCGGCGAGTCGACCGAGTACGTGCTCAACCAGGTGATCGACACCGTGCTCGCGCGCGACAAGGACTTCGTCACGTGGCGGGCGGAGCACCCCGACTCGTTCGTGCCTCGCCAGCATGACCGTCGGCGGTCGGCACGGCGGCCGTCGACGAGGCCGGCGCAGACGGCGCTCAGCGCGTAGCGCGTGCGAGAGGTTGGCGCTCATGTTGCGGACGCTGGTCGATGCGCGTCGAGTCGTCGCGTTGGGGGTCGCCGGGGGTGTCGGCGCGTGGGGGCTTTCGACGTACCCGTTCTCGACCGAGAACCCGTTCCTGGGCCTGATCGCCCTCGAGGCCCAGGGCGTGTGTCGCGCGCTGGCGTATGGCTACGCCACGCTCTGGTTCACGACGCCCTTCTTCGCCGCGTCCCTGATCGGCTCACTGATTGCGATCATCGTGTATGGGTATGCGCCGTCCGAGGCCGAGCGCCCGCTGCCGTCGTATCCCGAGCCCGAATCGCGACCGGCACCGATGCTCGTGTTGGGCGAACGCCACTTCGACACCGAGCCAGGTCGCGCACCCGCCCCGACGTGGCTCACCGTGCCTCAACGCGGGCTCTACACCGGCATCATGATCCTCGGTGCCGTGGGCACCGGCAAGACATCGGCGTGCATGTATCCCTACGTCGATCAGTTGCTCCGATGGCGGGCCGATGACGAGAAGCGGAAGATCGGCGGCCTGGTCCTGGAAGTGAAGGGCGACTTCTGCGTGCAGGTCAGGTCCATGCTCGAGCGCGCCGGCCGCGCCGACGACTACCTCGAGGTCGGGCTCGACACGGGCCTCTGCTACAACCCGCTCCACAACGATCTCGATCCGTATGCCGTGGCCTACGCGGTGGCCACCTTGCTGAACAACCTGTTCGGGAAGTCGAAGGAGCCGTTCTGGCAGCAGGCGTACACCGATCTGCTCAAGTTCGTCATCCTGCTGCGACGTATCGCCGAGGGCTACACGACGTTCTCGGAGGTGTACCGCTACATCCTCGACGACAAGCAGATCGACCAGGACATTCGACGGCTGATGGCGTCGATGGACAAGGCGCCTGACGTCCTAATCATCCCGAACGAGGCGCACGAGGCCCATTGCCGGCACCGGCCGTGGCGGCACTGGTTCGAGGAGGACGCGCATCACATGGCGCATCCCTACCAGGCCGACCTCGAGACCTTCCTTGATGCGCATCACGTGCCCTACGTGGTGCAGCAGACGAAGAGCGATGGGTGGACCGCCAGGAAGCAACAACTCGAAGCGGTTCAGCGGTGGTACAACCTTGGCTGGAGCAAGCTCGATGGCCGCCTGCGGTCATCGATCGTCGAGGGCGTCGTCGTGTTCCTGTCGCTGTTCGACGACAACCCCGCCGTGCACCGCGCGTTCTGTCCGCCGCGGAGCACCTATCTCGGCGACCCCGGTCCTGGAGACCCGAAGCCCCTGCCGCCGCTTGCCAACCTGCTCGAGGGCGGCAAGGTGCTGGCTCTGAACTTCCCGGTGGGGCTGAACCCGGGCTTGGCCCGCATTCTCGGCGTGATGTTGAAGCTCGACTTCCAGCGTGCGGTGCTCCAGCGCATCCCGAAGATCAGCGCCAACCCGAAGCACACATGGCGCGACTTGCTGTTCGTGTGCGATGAGTACCACGCCTTCGCCACCGTGGGCGAGACCGACCCGACCGGCGACGAACGCACGTTCGCGCTGTCGCGTCAGGCGCGGCTGATGCCCATCGTCGCCACCCAGAGCATCAGCTCCTTGCGCTCGGCACTGCCCGGCGACGAGAGCTGGCGGACGTTGATGCAGTGCTTCCGCACGAAGGTGTTCCTTGCCACCAGCGACGAGTTCACCGCTCGAACGGCTGCGGAGCTCTGCGGCCGGCGCGACCGGTTGAAGGCGCACTACAGCATCTCGGAGTCGGGACGTGACGCCCACATCTCGCTCCTGAGCGGCACACCGACGGCCGGCAGGCAATCGCTCAGCGCGAGCAAGAGCTACGCGCCGCATCACGAGTTCATCTTCGCGCCCCGCGTCTTCACGCAACTGCAAAACGCCCAGGCGATTGCTTTGCCATATGACGGCATCAACCCGCTGCCACCCCAATATTGCTACCTGAAACCGCACTACCTGGACGTCCAGACCAGCTACTTCGACCACTTGGAGCGAGGTGCCCTGTGAGCAGTCTCGACCGCATCCTGCCGTTCCTGCGGCCGATCGAGGACCTGCTCGTCGATCCCACGATCACCGAGGTCATGGTCAACGCCGGCGGCCGACGGGTGTTCGTGGAGCGCCAGGGGAGCGTCGAGTCAGTGCCCGAGCGAACGCTGGAGGTTCGCAATCTGACGGTGGCAATCAAGAACATCGCCAGGGCCTGCGGCGACGAGATCTCCGACATGCAGCCGGTCCTCGACGCACGGCTCGAGGACGGTTCCCGCGTGGCCGCGATGTTCCCGCCGTGTTCGGTGGACGGCCCGACCCTGACCGTCCGGAAGTTCACGCGCCGCTACGGGCTGAGTGACCTGGTGGGCGTTGGCACCCTGACCGAGGACAACGCCGCTCTCCTGCGACGTGCCGTCGACGAGCGCCAGAACATTCTCATCTCGGGCGGCACCGGCACCGGCAAAACGACCGTTCTCAATGCGCTCGCGGAGACGATCCCGCCCGAGGACCGGATCGTGCTCATCGAGGAGACGTCCGAGATCCGCGTCGACAAGCCCAACCTGGTGAGATTCGAGGCACGTCGCGCCCAGACCCCGCTCGGCCAGGAGGCGCCGTTGCCTGCAGTGTCTATCGCCGACCTCGTAAGGGCGACACTGCGACATCGTCCGGACCGCATCATCGTCGGCGAAGTGCGGGGTCCCGAGGCGTTCGACCTGCTGCAGGCCCTGAACACGGGACATCTCGGGAGCCTGACGACGATCCACGCCAACGCCGCAGAACAGGCGCTGACACGGCTCGCTCACTGTGTGCTGACCGCGAACGTGGGGTTGCCGCATCGGAGCGTTCGGGAAGCGATTGCCCTGGCGATCCACCTGGTGGCCCATCTGGCCCGCGTCGGCGGCCGGCGGGTTGTCACCGAGATCGTGGCCGTTCGGGGTTACGATTCGCAGAACGACCGATTCCTCGTCGAGTCCGCTCCCCAGCGGCCCTTCGCCTGAACGGAAGGAGCTTCGCATGAGGAGATGGCCTCGACGTGTAGCGCACGCCGCCCCGGTGGCTGCCCTCACGCTCTTGTCGGCATGCGGGAGGGAGGCGACGCCGACCGCTCCGACCGCTCAGACCTCGTTCCTGTCGGGAACCTGGCGCGGGACAGCGACCATTCAGGTCAATCCTGGAGATCCCGGCGCCCAGCCGCCATCCACCGGGCCCATGACGTGGACCTTCGAGCCGGTCCCGCAAACGAACCTCCAGACGTTCCGCGTCACGATCCAGTCGACGCACCCCTGGCTGACGATGGAAACGACCGCGTCGACAGCCCTCACGCCGGGCAACACGCCGCCTGCCCAGATCAGCACTCAGGGGGAGTTCCCGTCGCCTCGCGGCTGCCGCGGGACCTTCGGGAGCGTCGGGACCGCCAACCCGACACGGATCGACGCCAACTTCACGGGAACGGACTGTCAGTTGGCGACCTTCAGCGGGACGGTCGTGTTGACGAAAGAGTGAGCACACTGGCCGGTCCACTGTTCGAACCGCGTCGGCGCTGACCGTCCGGCGTGCCTTGTTACCCGGCTTCCGAAATGCACCGCTGCTGAGGATAATATGGCCGACAGTTCGCCACATGAACGTGTCTGACCTATAGGGTCTGCCAGGGCAACAGCCGTCTCACCTACTGCGTCGGGCGCACCCTTGGAGCGCGAATGGCCACGTTGAAGAGGTCCTTCATCCCCAACCAAGTATTCGTGGGCCTTCCATGGAAGACCGTACGGCCGAAGTACGAGCGGGCGATTGACAAGCTCGAGAAGAAGTACCCGCTCCACTTCTCCATCGTTGGTCGGAACGACGGCCAGGACGCGAAGGCGCTGTTTGAGGTCATCAAGGAGAGGATTGCGTCGTCCAGCTACGCGGTGTTCGACGCGACAGGTGCGAACGCCAATGTGTCGCTAGAGTACGGATACGCCGAAGGCGTCGACTTACCCAGAGCAATCTTTCTTAGCGACCACAAGGCCGCCCAGCGGACCACCGCTGGCAGTCCGATAATCTCCGATCTGACCGGCATGCGTCGCGTTCAGTACAAGACGGAGGCGGCCCTCCAGAAGGAGCTTGAGAAGCTATCCCGCGAACACGACTACTCGAAGAGGTTCGAGAAGGCGCTCAAGGCAGGACTCAAGAACTCTTCCAGGGGCGCCAAGAAGCGTGGTCGAGCACTCGCCCTCAAACTGGTTCGTGCGCTGGCTGGCAAGAGCAAGATGCGTCGGGCCGAACTGGTTCAGCACCTTCAAGCGCAAGGGTACCAAGAGACCGAGGTCGACGCGATGCTGAAGACACTCCATTCGGCCGGCGTCATGAAGTGCACTGTCGGCAAGTACTCTGACACGTTCATCGCGTAGCTGGTGCCCGGTGTTCGATCACCGCGTCCGGAGTCGCTGAGGTGAAGGTCCCTCGATCACACCAGATTGAACGCGCCGGAATGGCAGCCGTCGAGCGCCTTGTCACAGGGGAACTCGGATGGTTGTTCCGTGAGCAGCCGATAAGCGACTTCGGGATCGACGCGCTGATCGAGATTGTGGAGGGTGAGCGTGCGACAGGGCGCCTGATCGCGGCTCAGGTCAAGTCTGGAGCAAGCTACTTCCGCGAAGCTGCGGGCGAAGGCATCATCTTCCGAGGTGACAGCTTCCACCTCGAGTACTGGCTCAACCACTCATTGCCCGTGATCGTTGTCCTCTTCGATGCGGAGTCCGAGCAGTGTCTCTGGGCTGAAGTATCGAAGTCCGCGGCGACGGTTGTCGGGCAACGATGGCAGATGGTTATCCCAAGGAGCCAGGTGCTCACGCGGAAGACAGCTGCCGCACTTGCGGTGCTAGCGGAGGGCCCGCCCTACCTACTTCGTCTGCGGCAGCTCCAGATGTTGAAGCCATTCATGGAGCGCTTGGAGAAGGGGAGCCGGCTCCTGCTCGATGTTGTGGAATGGGTAAACAAGTCCTCAGGGCGCGGTGATTTCAGCCTGGTAGTTGAAACCGAATCCGGCTCAGAAGAGACCATTGCCGAATGGCCGTTCGTTATCCTCCCAGGTGTCCCGTACGAGGAGATCATTCCGCAGCTCTTTCCATGGGCAGAGATCAGCCTTGACGACGAGACCTACGACCAACATGACCATGAGAGATGGGACCTCGAATGCGGCGTCTGGGATAGCGAGGATGGCTGCTACATCATGCATACGCAGACCTTCGAGGAGTGGTCTCAGGCGAGGATCTCGAAGGGTGACCTCCGACCGTACGACGACGACGGTGAGGTAGCACACTGGCGACTTGAGCTGAACCTCAACGACCTGGGCCGGGCATTCTTGCTATTGGACGATCACCTTGGAGGGTAGGGACACCCGTCCCGTAGATGGTTATCGACAGAGAGGCGAATGGGTCCTGCGATACCCTACCTCGTCACACGACGCGCGATCCCGTCTCACCCTGACGTTCAGCCGCCCTTCTCTTCTTCCGCCACACGTCGTAAGTTTTCGGCCCCTCCCCGCGTCTATATAGACAAGTAGACGGCCCCTTCCGTCACCACGCACGCGCCCTGAGGGTTCGTGCGTCCTGCCTCGTCCCTCGCGTCCTCAGGACCCGCAGGGACCCAGCCGTGCCGTCGATCCGAGATCCGCGGCGCCCTAGGAGGACCCATGTCCAAGAAGAGTGCAGACGTCGTGTCCGTCAAGATCGTCCCGAACGTCACGGGCAATCCCGCAGGGAAGCTCGCCGACGCCGAGGTGATCTTCGAAGCCGACTCCGGCCCGTTCAACGGGATGAAGTTGATCGGCTTCGCGGTCTGGGAACGCCGTGGCGGCAACGGCCGCAACGTCACGTTCCCGGCCCGGCAGTACTCCGTCAACGGGGAGCGCCGGAGCTTCGCACTGCTCCGCCCCGCCAATGGAGAGCTCAACGCGCAGGACGCGGTGCGGGACCTGATCCTCGCGGCGTACAGCGCCACGGAGGCCCAGGCCTAACCCGCCGAGCACGGACCACCCGGACGGTCGGCCACATCGCCCGCCGTCCGGGCTCCAGCGCCATCCCACCCAGTCGCCTCAGGCGCTGGGTGGGACCGCCTCTCCGGCGAACACGATATCGAGCTTCCTCCGCGAGATGAGGTCGAGATGGATACTGCGCTGCACTCCCTGGCCCGCCGGTCCGATGCCAACGTCCACGTGTTCGGCACATCGTCGCCGGCTCCAGCCACGGTGCTCCGAGTCAGAGCGGAGTTCCAGTTGTCGGAGATGGGACGCAAGGCGTCCCTCCTGGCCGGTGGCAATGGGCGAGAGCGGCAGAAGCTGCGCGTCGACGTGCCTGTCACGCGCTTGCACCTGGTGCACGTGGATGCCGCGGGTGTCGCGCGGCTTCGACTGCGGCCACGATACGAACTCCGTTCGGACGCCCGGATCGCGCGCATCGATGGGCCGCCCGTGTACGACGCGCCGCCCACGCTCGAGTCGCTGTTCCAGGACGCTGCGCGCAATCACGAACTCGAGGCCGCATACTCGGCGCAACGGGCCGCGAGCGTCTCCGCCCAAGTGGATGGCGAAGAGGCCCGGCGAGCGCAGGCGGCCCAGACCTTCCTGAATGATCCTGCCCAGCGAGCCCTCGCGCATCCGTCGCCGACGACCAGACAGTGCGACCTCGTCACCGCGCAGGGTCGCGTCCACTTCGACGTGAAGCACGACCGCGGCATCGCCCGCGATGTACCGCCGGAGGCGCTCCGGCGCTACCAGGCCGACCTTCGTCGCAGGACCGACACGGCCGTCCGCACCCGCGCAGAGCAGGAAGCGGCGTCCGCCGAACGTGCTCGCTTGGTTCACGAATGGATCGCGGAGCACGGGACGTCAGGCCAGCAGGCGCGCGTGGCGGCGGGCATGTTCCCGATCGACGAAGGCATCCACGCGATGTCGAAGGCCGCCTTCGCGCCTGTCGGTCACCTGTCCGAGTACGCGCGCGATGGCGCCTCGCGGTTGCAGACATTCCTGCGACGAGATCCAAGTCGCGCTGCCGTAGTCGTGACGCCAGACACGCTGACGGTGAAGACGCGGGCGTTGACGAGCGCAACGCCCGAGCAGTGGGTGGTCATGGAACAGATCCGCGCGACAGTGCCGAACGCCACCGTCATCCTGCGAGAGCGCGTGCTGTCTGCGAACGCCATCCCGGATTCGCCCTCGCTCCGCATCGTGACGGTGGCGGCGTTGACGAAGGTCGGTCCGCTGCGACTCCTTGCTGAGTTCGTTGTTCCGGAACCTGATCCCCTGGAGGTGCTCGCGCCCGTGCACCGACCTGCGTGATGACTCGCGCCCGCCTGGGCGCCACGTGCTCCCTCGTGACCATTCCGGTCACACCCTCCACGCGCGCCGAGCGTTCGTGGAGCTCTCCTCCCTCAACGCCCTCAGGGCCATGAACACAGGAGCACTGTCATGCACAGCACTGGTGTCGCTGCCGTCAACGCGACCACCGCTCACCGGGAATGGGCCACACGCCCACCCGACGAGCGATTCGCCAGCGTCTCGGCACTCTACGAAGCGGCGCGTTTGCGGCGCGACCGTACCGAAGAGCGCGTGATCGAGACCCGCCAGTTTCGCACCGAGGCCCCGACGCCTGACGGACTCGTGCTACGCGAGCCGTCTGGCCTGACCGCTGGCCTCACGCATTGGAGCTTCGAGCAGCTCGCCGCCATCGCAGGGGCGCCGCCGAAGTACCTCCGCACGTTGCCCGCGGATCTCGCGTCGAACGCGATCAACCACGGGCTGCGACGGCACCACCGCGACGAGCACGTGCTCTACGCGGAACGGGCCGAACCGTGGACGATCCACGCGGTCACCTCACAGAGGTACGCGCGGGTGCACCACGACGAGTTGGCGGCCCGTGTGCTCGACTTGATGGTCGAGTGCCCGGCCTGGCAGCTGCCGCTCGGGTACAAGGACGGCGTGTATGGCGCCGAGAAGGTTCCGTCCGGCGCTTACCTGGGAGATCGAGACATGTTCCTGTTCATGGTGGACGGCAACCGTGACCTCGACGACCCCACCGACGCATCGCATGCCGGGTTGTTCCGCGGGTTCATCCTCCGGAACAGCGACGTCGGTGCCGCCGCCCTCACGTTGGATCTGTTCCTCTTCAGAGCCGTGTGTGGAAACAATCTGATTTGGGGATTCCAGCACGTGGCCGGCTTCCGGCGCCGGCACATCGGGACGTCGATCCACGGGGCGTGGGCGGAGTCGTTGATCTCCGTACGCGCCGCGCTCGACGCCAGCCTCGACGACGATCGCACGCGGATCCTGCGGGCCACCCGCCAGGAACTCGGGGCGACGCGCGAGGAGGTCCTCGAGGCCGCAACGGGACTCGACCTGTCGCGGAAGCAAGCGCTCGAGGCCTACGGTTTGGCGGAGATGTTCGAGCCGAACCCGCGAACGGTCTGGGGCTACGTGCAGGGGCTGACGCGACTCAGCCAGCGCACGCCGTGGCAGGACGCGCGGTTCGCACTCGACCAGGCCGCCAGCCGCCTGCTCACCACGGTCCATTGATCCTGGTGTCGTTTGCCGTGCGGGCTCAGCCCGCACGGCCCTCTTCTCCAGTCGCACGCGGCTGATCACAGGTCAGCCCGTGCCCCCGCCTGCGACACCCGTCGCGCGCGGCAGCCTCCGCTCTGAGAGCCCAGGCGCTCCCCGGAGGTGTGTCTCATGCGCGACTGGTTCTCGGTCTCTGAATTCGCCACGAAACTCGCCGCCGAGATCGCGGCTCACCGCACCAGCTTCGCGGCCTTGCTCACCAACGCCGCGTCAGGGGAGGCGTGCGCCTTGAGGGCCGATCGCCGCCCCACCTCCGAAGGGAGATCGTTCATGTCGAACCCGAAACCATCTGGTGAACCAGCCGGCCTGCGCGTTCGGGAGTTCGTCTGCGCATTCCGTCCGCTGCGAGATGTCGACGGTCGCCCCGTCGCCGTCCCGACGCTGTACGTCGACAGTCCACAGGCGGCGTTCACCGCGCTCGGCCCGCTGCTCGCGCACGAGTCGGTGGAGGTCTTCGCCGTGGCGTGCCTCTCGACGCGTCATCGCGTCCTGTCGTGGCATGTGCTGTCACGCGGCACCCGGTCGGCGACGTCGGTGTCGCTGCCCGATGTGTTCGTGCCGGCATGCCTCACGCCTGGCACGACCGGCATCCTCGTCTTGCACAACCACCCGAGCGGTGATCCGACGGCAAGCCCAGACGACGTGCAGCTCACGCGACGACTGGAGCAGGCGGCGACCATCCTCGACATCGCGTTGCTCGATCACCTCATCGTCGGCGACGGACGCTACTTCAGCTTCCGCGAAGCCGGCGCCCTCGGAGCCTCTCCGTCGGAGGGCCTCCGCTGATGTCACGAATCCGGGCCATCACGTCGGGCGATTCTCGGGCACGCCTCCGCCTCGCCAAGCCTCTCCGCTTCGCTCCGACCCCTCGCGGGGCTCACGGGCTTGACGAGGACCTCGGCGCGCCACGGATGGGCACTTACGTGATGACCCGGGCGCTGCGACGGCGCGAGGCGCTGATGCCCAGCCAGATCAACCACGGGGACGGAAAGGAGGAATCGGTGAAACCCGAGAACGAGACGCCCAGCATCGCGGTCAGGATCGGAAGGCTGACGCGCGTGTATCACCCGTTCGTCACGACGGCGCCAGAAGCGCTCGACACGCCGGCAACCCTCACCCTCTACGCCGCGACGGTCTCGGACGTCGTCGGGATGGCCGCCGACCCCGACACCATGCACACCGCGCGGGCCTCGTCGCCCGCGCGGCTCGTCCTCGTCGACGCGACCGAACTTGCCTGGCAGCGACGTCGCTGCCGGGAGGGCAAGCATCGCTTCACGCCCGCCGACCCCATTCTCGTCGGGCTCAACACGCTCCAGCACTGGCTGTGGCGCCGACTCGAGTCGCGCATCGACACGCTCGAGAGTGCCGGCGCCACGGCTTGACCACCGTCAGTGATGTCCATGCGTACGCAGAGAACCTCGGAGGCCACCATGACCACGACCGTGAAGATCCTTCGCAGCGATCGCCCGCTCCACAACGGCAAGCTCGCCGACGCCGAACTCCACTTCGTCGGCGGTGACCTCGACGGCATGAAGCTGATCGGGTTCGCCGTCTGGGAACGACGCGACGGCAGCGGCGTCAATGTCACCTTCCCCGCGCGCCCGTTCATCGTCCACGGCGAGCGCCGCAACTTCGCCCTGCTGCGCGCGGTCGAGGACCCGAACGCCCAGAACCGCATCAGGCAGCTGGTGTTGGAGGCGTTCGAGATCGTCAACGGATCCGCCCAGGCCGCTTCGTAGACAACCAGGTGCACCGGATGCCGCCCGCCGGCGGCATCCGGCACCCTTGCGGAATCCACGACAACCTGCACGGGGACAGCAGATGTCTCTTCAGGAACCGGCATTCGAGCGGCACTACTCGGTCGACGAGCTCGCGGAGCTGTGGGGCGTGAGCGACGACTTCGTGCGTCGGCTGTTTACTCACGAACCGGGCGTCGTGGTGTTCTTCAAGTACCGGCCAGGCAAGCGGACGTATCGTGTGCTGCGAGTCCCCGCTTCAGTTGCCGAGAGAGTTCACCATAGACTGCGAAGGCCGTGAGCACACAAACATCAACCGCCGGCGAGGCGGGGCGCCGGGCGCGCTCAAGTAGTGCCCAGAATTCGCCAGCCGAATCGCTCCAACTGCTCCGTCAGAGCCAGCCTCTCAGGCGTCACCTGGCGAGGGACGGAAGCGGCACTCTGTCGGCATCGGCGACTGGCGTTTCTTCAAGGACAGCTTCCTGGTTGGCGAGTCGCTCTTCGTAGCGAAGCGCATCGACCATCTGTCGAAACTCAGCGAACCTGTCGATTGGTGCGGTGAGGTCCTCGTCAAGCGAGTAGTCGCGGATCAACTTCTGAGCGCCCAGTCTCACGCGGTCTCCCGCTTCCGTGTCCTCAACGGCATCCTGTACTTCCTCGACCAGCAGTCTTCCCTTCTCTCGACTTGTTGCGTTGGGATAGTCCGACAGGAAGGCGGCGATCGTTCGGTTCAGCCTGTTGTTCTGTCGGCGAACCTGCTCCTCAACTAGAGCTGCGCGCAAGGTGCGCGCTACGGCCGAGAGCAATTGGCCGAAGTTGTTCTCCAGCACGGAAAGAGAGTCCGCGGCAACGTCCGACCGGCCGATGAGGGCTACCACCTCCTTCGCGAAGCCCACCTTCTCGATGTGGGCATCACCGCCGAACTTCTGGCCGAACGCTCGGGAGAGGGCGTCAAACAAACGCCCAGGACTCTGGCGCAGTTCCTCAGCAACTCGCTCCGCCACCAGGCCCTGTGACGTGTCAGGAGGATCAAGAAACTTCCTTGCATAGCGGTTGGCGGCCTCGACCGCCACAGGGATCGGAACCAGATCCTCCAACTCCTGCACAGCGACGTTGGTGTCCACCTTCACTCCGCCGGTGCCTTGCGCCCAAGCTCCGAGTTCGATGATGAACTTCGGTTGAAGGAGCTGCTGCCGCCTCGGTCCTCCACGAGAGAGCGTCGTCGCGGCCTCATGGCCGGCCGCGTCGCTGTCGAGTAGGGCAACGCAAGGAGGACGTACGACGTCGCGCCCGCGCGCCAAGTACACCAGGTAGGGCACGCTTGAGGCCGAACCTGACGGCACGATGGTGACCGCGTTCAGATCCAGCAGCTGGGTCTGAGGCGTCCCCTTCGACAGCAAGTGCGAGTTCAGACCGGCAAGCAGCACCTGATCTGCCAGTCCTTCAACGAACAGATTGCTGCCGCCGATAAAGGAGGTCTCCGCGACGAACGCCCCGAGCGACGACCGAAGAGGCTCGTAGTGGTTTCGCGCGACGTCCCGAACCACCCTTGTCCCTTCATCGGAAACGCCCTTGTCGAGAACGCGGATGCGGGAAGCGAAGTTCCTGTTGATTAGGAAGGGGGAATGAGTCACGTACACGACCTGGACCTCTCGAGAGCGATCCTCCGGTACCGCGAACTCCTCGAGGATGCGGACAAGATCCTGCTGTCCTTGACTCGACAAGTATGCGTCGGGCTCGTCCATCAGGAGAATTTCTCGTCGACCGAGTTGAGGTGGCGTGTGAGCAAGTAGCTGAACGTGGTAGCTCAGGAAGTACTTCAGACCGTTGCTACGCTCGCTGAAGGAGTAGTCCGTTCCGGTCCGGTCGCGAATCGTGAACACCAGTTCGTATTCACGTGGAGACACCATCAGGCGGAATTCGCGATCCTGGGCCCACCAGCGCGGGAAGTTCAAGTACGTCGCAAGCGAAGCGTTGATGCACTGAATGACCCCGTTTACGTAGCCTTCCCTCTCGTCGGCAATCGCTTCAGCAAGATCCTCGAAGGTACTCTCGTCGATCCGTGCAACGCGAAACAGCAGCGCTCGTCCTAGCTCGTACTGTCGATCTAGATTGAGACCGTTCTCAACCTGCTCCGCCGAGCTTGAGATCAGGCCGAAGATGCCGGGAGCTGCCTTCTGGAACTCGTCCGCACTCTGCCACGGCTTTCCCAGAACGCCCTCATAGACGGTCCTTCGTGTCCGTCGAGAGCCAAACGGCCTCCTCGCGTTTGGAGCAAGCTCGATCAGCGGGATACTGGCCGGAAGGGGTAGATTGGCGTGAAGGCGCAGTACAGAAGGCAACGCCGCATTCAGCGCGGAAGGGTCCAGTTGTAGGGGCTTGTCGCGTCCTGGTAGGAACGCCACTGGCGCCGCGCCGTTCAGCCGGAAGATGTGCAGACGATCGCCACGCCGAACCTTAAGGCCGAGGCTATCTACTTGCCTGACATCCTCGTCCGAGGCGAGTTCGAATTCTCCGCCGAAGTCCGGACAGCGTCGTTGCCCCTGCTGCACTGAGAAGAACTTCGAGTAGCGACAGAAGTCGCTCCTCTCGATCTCTTTCCCCGTGATCAGCTTCTCGATCGAGTCGAGGAGGTGACTCTTGCCGGCTTCGTTCGCACCGACGATGGTCGTCGTCGTGTCTTCCAAATCCATCCGGACAAACGGATACCAGTTATCGTCAAGAATCTCCCAGGGTTCAGGGTCCGACGACCGGCTGAACTTGCGCTCGTAGTCGTAGTTGAACGACTTGTAGAATCGGACGTAGACCTTCTTGAGGCGCATCTGTGGTCTCCGGCTCTCGGCTTCACGTCGGCACGGCCGATCGGCTCTGGCCGCACCTTCAAGCTACAGGCACTTGTGCTTCGGTTCAATCCTCACGCTACGATGAGGGCAAGTCGGCGTTCCAACTCGACCTCACCAGCTTCTCCAACCGCTCCTGCCGTTCCCTCACCCAGGGTGCGTAATGCTTCGCCACCACCTGCGGCGTGTTGCCGAGGATGCTGGCCACGTCCTCGACGGACGCGCCGGCCAGCAGCAGTTCAACCGCGCAAGTGTCGCGGAATCGGTGGGAGTGCCCGTCCTTGACGCCAGCGAGTTCGAAGACGCGCGTGAGGTAACGAGACCAGTTGGAGACGGCGGACCGGATGTTCTTCCCCGTCCAGAAATACCGATCGACGTCGCTGTCGATGCTGGTTAGTGTGTCGACAACCTCCTGTGGAACCGGCACTGTCACCGGTTGGCCCGTCTTTGCGGTTCGGACGAACACCTTTCCATCTACGACCTGGCTCTTCGCCAGACGGATGGCGTCTCCGATACGAAGGCCGGTGTACCGCATGGTCAGGACGAAGGCTTTGATGCGCTCCTTGTTGCCGCCGTACTTGTCGCAGGCCGCGACAATCCGCTTCATCTCATCGCGCGAGAACGGCAAGGTCGGTGTCTGTGTGACCTTCGGCGGCTTCACGGCCTTCGCGGGGTTGTCCTTGATCCAGCCGGCCTGGTGGCAGAACCTCAGGAAGGCCCGCATCCGCTCGAGGTTCTTCGTAGCGTAGAGAGGGCTGTCTGTCCAATCTTGACGGAACTGCCGCAGGCCATCGACGCTGACGTGCCGGATGCTGTTCACGCCCTTCCGCTCGGCCCAGGGAAGGAACCGGTCCTCGAGCAGGTGCCGGTACTTGCGCATCGCCTCCCAGCCGAGCTTTCGGGCCTCGCAGTCGGCCAGGTACTTCTCAACGGCTTCCCGAACGGTTGGGGCCTGAATCCTGACGACACCGATCTCGCCGGCGGCGGTCCAGGCGGTGATCAGCTCCGCTGCCGCATCCCAGGAGGTCTGGTCGAGCGCCTTGCGGATCTTCTCGCCTGCGAGCGTGCCGTAGACGTGGATCGGGCAGCGGCAGCGTCGATACGTCGTGGACGTCTGCGGGCAGTCCTTCAGGTGACGTCTGATCAGCCTCAACGCCATGCCAGAAGCTAGCACGAAGGGCACGTATTGAGCACGCAAAAGATCGTGCTCTGAATAAGTGCTTTGTTTTCAACGTTTAGATGTTGGCGGAGAGGGTGGGATTCGAACCCACGTGCCGGTTACCCGACAAGACGCTTTCGAGGCGCCCCCGTTACGACCACTTCGGTACCTCTCCGCATCGACGCACACGCGGCTGGCGCCGCCGTCGAAGGCCGGAACACGGCATTCTAGCACACGCCCCTTCCGCCCCCGCCGACCCCTTCCAGCGCGACCGCGCGCTCCCTGGTGGCCGCCGGCACCCCCGACGCCGCGACCCGCGCTACTCCTCCGGCTCACGCCGGCGCCGCTCGCGGAAGAACGACTGCAGCACGTCGCGGCACTCGTCGGCCAGCACGCCGCCGACCACGGCCACACGATGGTTCAACGCCTCGTGCTCCAGCACGCGCATCCTCGACGCCACCGCGCCGGCCTTCGGCTCGTGCGCCCCGAAGACGAGCAGGCCCACGCGCGCGTGCGCCAGCGCCCCGGCGCACATCAGGCACGGCTCCACGGTCACGTAGAGGGTGGCGCCGGTCAGCCGGTAGTTCCCCACCGCGCGCGCCGCCTCGCGCAACGCCACGACCTCGGCATGCGCCGTGGGATCGCACGATGAGATGGGCTGGTTGAACCCGGCGCCGACGACGCGTCCGTCCAGCACGACCACCGCACCGACCGGCACCTCGCCAGCCGCGGCTGCCATGCGGGCCAGCGCGATCGCCTCGCGCATGAACAGGTCGTGCGACGAGGTGTCCTCGCTGGCCGGCGCCGCCCGCTCGGCCGCGCCGGAGCCCTCGCCAGCCGTTTGCGGCACGGGCTACCTCCGCCGGCCCCGCGAACCCCGCACGGCCCTCGACCGCGAGCGCCGCGGCGCGGGCGTGCGGTTGCGCAACCAGATCAAGGCGCCTGGCGCGGCCTCCCAGGCAACGCGCAGTCCGGCCACACAGCCAGCCGCCTCCTCGGGACTGCCGAACGCATAGTGCGGGGGCTGCTCAACGGGCACCTGCCCGGGATGAAGCAGGAACCAGGCCACGTAGGGATTGGCCTCCATCGCGCGGCGCAGCGCGGCGCGCGCCGGCGGCGCGTCGCCATCACGACGGTACAACCACAGCGCCCGGCCGTACGCCATCTCCGCGCCGATATCGGTCTCGTAGCTGTCGAGCAGCCGTCCCGCGTCCTCGTCGCGCCCGAGCGCCAGCAGCAGCGGGAGCAACTCGTAGCGCGCGCCCTGGTTGTCGCTGGGATTCAGGCGGATCAACGCCTCGTAATGGGCGGCCGCCGCCTCGCGCTCACCAAGGCGCTGGAGCTGCTGGGCCAGGCCGAACCGGGCGCGCATGTAGGGCCGCGTCTCGATGAGGCCCCAGAAGTGGCCGGCCTGCGTCTCGAACGGCGCGGGGCCCAGCGCGCGCTCGCCTGCCTCCACGGCGCGCTGGTAGAGATCGTGGGACCGCTTCGCGCCGGCGGCGCCCTCGGCGAGCATCACCCACGCGTCGGCGCAATCCTGCGTCACGGCGAGGGCCTGCCGCGCACGTTTCACCCTGAGACGACCGCCTGCCTCCGCCGCGTCGCACACGAGCTCCTGCGCGCGCTCGAGCAGGCTCAGCTCGGTGTCGTCGGGCATGGCCTCTGCGTCGAAGAGCCCGCCGCGTTGCGCCTCGGCCAGCGCCTGGTTGGCCGCCTCGAGGCTCGCGAAGTCGGTGTCGCGCAGGAAACGCTGAATGCGGGCGGTCGTGCGCTCGAAAGCCCGCCGATCGGGAGCGCCCAGGCGGTACGTCTTCCGCGAATCGCGCTCGGCCTCGACGAGCAGCGGCAACGCCATCTCCAGACGCCGCGCGCCGTCGGCCGTCATCACCTCGACGGTCCACTGGCCGCTGTCGAGCTGGTCCTCGGTCGTCGCGGCCAGCGCGCGCAGCAACGCTTCGAGCGCCGTCAGCTCCCGGGCGTCGGGCCGCCGCATCACCCCCGATGCCTCCATCCGGATGACGCAGGGATAGGCCAGCTCGCCCGCCACCGGCAACGCCAGGCGCTCCCACGCGTCGGCGTCATCCAGCGGCAGGTCGTCGAGCGAGCCGAAGTGCAGCGACCAGCTCGAGGCGGGCGCGCGCGCCGGCACGTCCAGGTCGCTGAACACCATCCGTTCGAATGCCGCCCGCGAGTCGAAGAACGCCAGCCCGAAGTTGATGCCGGCATTGCCCATCACCGCCACGCGGGACAGGTTCCGCGGCCACTTCGGCGAGCCGACGCTGATGAGGTCCTCGTTCTGGAGGTGCTCCCACGGGGCGGCGGCGAAGAAGGCCGCCGCGGCCTCGGCAAACGCCCGCAGGCGGTCGACGCCAACGCCCGGTACCGCGAGGGCGCCCGGAATCAGCGGCCCGTCGGCGAGCTCCTCGGCAAGCCCCGCCAGCACCGCGCGTACCTCCGGCAACTCGCTCACCACCTCCACAACGGTGTCCCGATCCTCGATCTGCGCCGTCAGGTAGCTGGCAAGCTCCGGATCGGTCACGCGCAGGCGCGCGGGCCGGCCGCCCAACCGCTCCTGATGGTCGAGGCCGAACCGCAGCAGGGCCGCCAGCGTCAACCCGTGGTCGTGGGCTTCGGGCGAAGGCTCCGGCTCCAGGTGGACCAGGCCCGTCCGCTCGCTGACCCAGAGTCCGCCCCAGGGCCGATACGGTCGCTCATGAGGACCCTGCTCGATCAGTGCCGGCAGACGGAACACGCCGCCCTGCCACACGTCATCGGCGGCAGACGCCAGCCGCCTGAACTTCCAGAGATCGAGTGAAGTCGCCGGAGTTGCCATCGGCGACGATTGTCGCACGCCGCGATGCCGCCGCTTGAACTCGTCGGCGCCACCGGGCCGGGACGGCCCGTCAGGCGCGACGGCTCACCGGGCCCGACCGCCCGGCCCGCGGAGCGACACACAAGAATTCACGCCGGTTGCCGATATGCATGGACGTGAGGCGAAACAGCCGAGTCGTGCTCGCGATGCTGTTGATGGCCGCGCCCGCCGCCGCGGGCGAGCGGCTCGAGGCGATCGTCCGCGATCTGCACGTCAGCGGCTTCGCGTCGGCGACGGCCGCGGTGGCCCGCCTGCAGGCGGCCGAGGACCGGCCCGGCCCCGACGCGCCGCTTGCACAGCGTCAGCTCTTCCAGGCCGCCGTCGGCAACTTCGCCGGCCTCGAGCGCCAGGCGCCCCTGGCGGCCCTGGCGGCGGATGCCGCGGCGCAGCTCGAGGCGATGGCCAGCCGCGAGGGTTGCCTCTCCTGCCAGCTCGACAGGCTGCTGATCCTGACGCAGTCCTCGCTCACCCAGCGCGACACCGCCGCCGCCGCGACCGCGCTCACCGACACGGCGCCGCTGCTGGCCAACGCCAGCCGGCAGCAGATGCAGTGGCTGCACCATCTGCGCGCCCGCACCTACCGGCTGCAGGGCCGCTTCAGCGAGGGCGTGGCCGAGGTCGTCAAGGCCACCGAGCTCGCCGAGCAGCTGGGCCACTCGGCGGATCGCGTCGCGGCGCTCGACCAGTGGCTCGTCCTCAGCGCCTACCTCGACGACTTCGACCGCGCCGAGACGCTGGGCCACGAGGCCTACGCGCTGGCCGAGAGCCTCGGCAACCGGAGGTTGATGGCCAGCGTCCAGCTCAACCTGGGATTCGCCTACTCGCGCGCCAGGAGGAGCGAACTGCAACTGCAGGCGTTCAAGCGCGCCCTGGCCATCACCGAGAACGACCCGAACCTCCAGCTGACCTACGCCATCACGCTGTCGAACCTGGCCGACCACTGGATGGTCAAGTCGCAGTGGTCCAACGCGCTGAGCTACGCCGGCCGCGCGGTGGAGGTGTCGCGCCGGCTCGACGACCCGGTGACGCTGGTCTACGCGCTGACGAACCTCGGTGTCGCGAAGGCGCATCTCGGCGACATCAAGGCGGGTGTGACGAGCATCGAGGAGGCGGTCGAACTGGCCAACCGGCTCGGCCTGCGCAGCGACCTGATCGGCATCACCAGCGAACTGGTGGGCGTCTACGAGTACGCGGGACGCTATCGCGACGCCTTCGGCACGCTGCGCGGCATCCAGCCGCTGCAGGACGAGATCAACCGGCAGGTGCGCGACAAGGCCGTCCTCGAACTGCAGGAGAAGTACTCGGCCGAACGCCGCCAGCGCGAGATCGAACGGCTGGCCGACGCGAACCGGATCAAGGAAGCCCAGTTGACGGCGCAGACCTGGCAGCGCCGGCTGTGGGCGGTGCTCGCGATCACGCTGAGTCTGGCCGCCATCGTGCTCGTGCAATGGCTGGCCTACATGCGACGCACCAACCGGCGGCTGACCGACAACGTCGCGGTGCTGGCCGAGCAATCGGCCCGCGACCCGCTGACCGGCGCCTACAACCGCCGCCAGGGCCACCGCCTGCTGGCCAGCCACACCGAAGCGGCGCGTGCAGCCCCTCCGGGCGGCGCGCCTCCGCTCGGGGTCCTGCTGCTGGATCTCGATCACTTCAAGCAGATCAACGACACGTACGGCCACGCCGCCGGAGATCGGGTGCTGCTGGAGGTCGCGCGACGCCTGGGGGCGCTGCTGCGAACGCAGGACGCGCTGATCCGCTGGGGCGGCGAGGAGTTCCTGCTGCTGCTGCCGAGCGCCACGGCGGGCGCCCTGCCGATGCTCGCCGGCCTGATGCTCCACGCCATCGGCGACACGCCGGTGGCCGCCGGCGGGCAGCCGGTGAGCGTCAGCGCGTCGGCCGGCGGCGTCGCCTCGCCCTTCGGCCGCATCGCCGACATCGAGGCGCTCGTGCACCTCGCCGATCAGGCGCTCTACCGGGCCAAGGCCAGCGGCCGCAATCGCGCGGTCTGCGTGAGCGATGCCGCGGCGACGCTCGACGCGGCCTCGCTCGGAGACGATCTCGACGCGGCAGGCGCCGCGGGACTGATCCGGCTGGAGATGATCGGCGGCCCGAACATCATCGCCCTGCCGCACGCGCATCCCGGCCGCCCGATGGATCGCGGCCACGACGAACGAATCGCGTCGGCGGGGTGAACCTCACCGCCCCGGCACGGAGATCGCGCCGCGGCACGGGCCGGCGGTCCACTCCAGCCGGCGCCCGCCCGACCGTGGCGACCCTGCGCGTACGCTCGCGCGGGGCTATCGGTTGCCGGCGACAGTCGATGCCCGTGCGTTGCGGCGCAGTTCCTGCGCCATGTCGGCGATCTCGGTGACGTCGCGCTTCAGCTCGCTCCAGCCGTACCACAGCGCGTAGTCAGGGCTTGCGTGGAACGTGCCCTGGAACGCGCGCATCCGGTGCTCCAGGAACATGACGAACAGCTTCTGCTCGATCCGCGTCGGCGCGTCGTGGAACTCGAGCAGGTCCGGATACGGCGAGGCGCCCGCCGACGGCTTCTTCAGGATGCCGTCCGCGTAGAGCGCGGCGACGATGCGGATGGCTTCGGCCATGAGGCGATCGGCCTGCCGGATCATGTCGTCGCCCTTGGCGAGCTCGGCCTTCGCAAACGACGGGACGTGACACGAGGTGCACGCCTTCTGCATGGCGTCGCGCTCCTGCTGCCAGCTCTCCTGCGTCAGCCTGGCGAGGTCGGCCGCCTTCACCGTATCGAGCCGCGGCGTCGGCTTCCCCGACGCGTCGAGCACGCCGAGCGCCTGCAGGATCACGGTCCGATCCTCGGCCCACTGCTTGTCCTCGGGCATCGGCAGCCGCACGGCCAGGAAGCCCCATGCCGTGCGGACGTCATGGTCGCCGCCGGGCATGTGGCAGGTCTGGCACGTGGGCGCGGCCGCCTCCTCCGGCAGCACCTTCATCTGCCTGAGCTGCTGGCGCACGCCGTGCTTCGACGAGGAGTACATCTCCCACTGCGCGTGATCGAAGCCCATGTGGCACGTCTTGCACGCCTCGGGCTGCCGCGCCTCGGCCACCGAGAAGGTGTGGCGCGTGTGGCACGCGTCGCACGAGGCGACGCCGTAGCCGACACCGGTCTTCCGCAGCTCGCGAATCTCGGCGTCGGTCTTGATCCCGATCTTGTGGCAGCCACCGCAGCCCTTCATGCCGTCCGACAGCGTGGCGGGCAGCATGTGCGCGGTCGGCATCGCCTTCATCACCGTCCAGGCCATCGCGTGCTTGCCCTTCTTGAACTGGTCGACGCGATCGGCGTGGCACTGGGCGCAGAGCTCGGGCGTCGGCAGGACGTTGCTGCGGTTGACGAGCACGCCCTTGTCGGCGTCGGCGATGTGCTCGGCGGGATGGCACGTCTCGCAGCCAATCCCGGCTTCGAAGTGCTTGCTCGCGCGCCAGTCGGCGACGAGCTGCGGGCTGTTCTTGAGGTGGCACTCCACGCACTGCTGGGCCGTGGGCGGCGCCGGCTGCTGGCCCGATGCGAGCGCCGGCACTTCCATGACAACGAGGAGAAGAACGGCGGCAAGAGGAAACATGATGGCCTCCCGCGCGACAGCTTACACCCGTCGCGCGCGCGGACAACCGCGGCAGCCGCGACCCGGAACCGACGCGCCTGCGCCGGTCCCTTCGTGGAGCGCCGCTCCGCACGAGCCGAGAGATCGGGAGGCGAGTGACCAGCCCTGTCATGGTCCTCCCGTATGCTCCATTCCAGCCGGGGCCACGGCATCCAGGCACGGCTCGCGGACGGACCTGACGGACGTGCCGATGTCCAGCGATCCCTTCCTCTCGCAGCTCGCGGGCCTGTGCCGCGTCAACCCCACCGGCGCGAAGTGGGTCGTCGTGCCCGCGCACGCCATCGGCCTCACGCTGGGCGAGCGGCTCGCGCGCGAGGGCACGGACTGGGCGAACCTCCGCTTCGTGACGCCGCTCGATCTGGCGACGCGGATGGCCGCGCCCTTCCTGATCGAGCAGGGGATCGACCCATCGGAAGACACGCTCGGGCCGGCGCTCGCGATGCGCCTGCTGCTGGCGCTGCCGGAGGAAGGCGGCTACTTCCGCCGCATGGGGGCGCAGCCGTCGATGTCGGCCGCGCTGTGGCGCACGGTGCGCGAGCTGCGGTTCGCGGGGCTTCGAGCCGCCGACCTGCGACCCGAGGCGTTCGTCTCGCCGCGCAAGCACGCCGAGATGCGCGCGCTGTTCGAGGCCTACGAGCGTCACCTCGCCGACAATCGCCTGGCCGACACGCCGGCCGTCTTCGAGCAGGCCCTCCGGCACCCCGACTGGTGCCCGGTGGGCGCGCGCGATGTCGTGGTGGAGTGGCCGGAGGCGGTGTGGGCGCCGCTGGTGCGGCGCTTTCTCGACGCGCTGCCGGGACAACGCGAGGCGCCGCACGCGCCAGCGCTGCCCGGGGTGACACGTCCGGCGCGCGCCGCCAGCCTGATGGCGCCCGCGGCACGCGTCGAGGCGCCGTGCCACACCGACGCCGCCCGCCTGCGCTTCCTCCAGGCCCCTGCCGCCGCAGGTCCGGCGCGCGGCGACGGCACGCTCGATCTCTTCCACGCCGGCGGGCACGACGCCGAGATCGACGAGGCGCTGCGGCGCATCCTCGCGTCGGGCCGCCCGCTCGACCAGGTGGAGATCGCCTGCGCATCGAACGCCGGCGCGCGGCTGGCGTGGGAGAAGGCGATCGGCCTGGGCTGGCCGGTGACGCTCTCGACGGGGCTGCCGGCTGCCGCCACGCGGCCGGGACGGCTCCTGCTGCACTTCGCGGAGTGGCTCGCCGGCGGCTTCAGCGCCGCGGATCTGCGCCGGATGCTGCAGTCGGGCGACTGCGCGCCGCGTGCGTTCGATGCGGCCGGCGCGGCGCCCGCGCTCTCGGCGCTGGAGGCCGCGCGCCTGCTGCTCGACGCGCAGGCCACACGGGGCCGCGACGCGTGCACACGCGCCCTCACGCGCCTCGTCGAGGAATGCGACCGCCGCGTCCGCGACGCCGAGGCCGAGGGCCGCGACGAGCCCTGGCACGCGCGCCGCGCCGCCCACGCACGCACGCTCGCGACGTGGCTGGACGAAGTGCTCGCGAGGATTCCGGCGCCTGGCGAGGACGGCACGATCGCGGTTGACGCGCTGGCCGATGCGGCCATCGCCTTCCTCGACGGGAACGCATGCCTCGACGCCCCGCTGGACGTCACCGCGGCGGCCGCGCTCACCGGCGCGCTGCGCGAGCTCCGCACGCTCGGCGCGTACCGCTGCAACCCCGCCACGGCCGCCACGTTCCTCACGGCCCGCGTGGACGACGTGGACGTCGGGCACGGTCGGCCCCGCCCCGGCCACCTGCACATCTCCACCATGCCGGGCGCCGGCCTCGACGGCCGCGCGCTCGTCTTCGTCACCGGCCTGCAGGAAGGCGGCGTCTTCCCTGCCGCCGTCGAGGATCCGGTGTTGATCGACGAGGAGCGGCGCCGGCTCCACCCGTCGCTGTCCACCTCCACGGATCGCATCGACGAAACGGTGCTCGCGACGATCGGCCGGCTGGCCGCCATCGGCCTGTCGGCGGAATCGGTGTGCCTGAGCGCATCGTGCCGCGACACGCGCGACCTGCGCGAGACGTTCCCGTCGTGGCTGCTCCTCCAGGCGTTCCGGCTGCGCGAGGGCGATGCCGCGCTGGCGCACGCCGATCTCGAGCGCCGCCTCGGCGAGCCCGCATCGGCCGTGCCCGCCACGCCGGGCGACGCGGTCTCGGCGGCCGGCTGGTGGCTCGCGGCCTGCGCGGCAACGCCGGCGGCTCGTCCGGGCATCCTGCGCGCCTTCCCGTCGCTGGCGCGCGGTGTGCGCGCCGAGCGCGCGCGCGACTCCGCCGAGTTCACCGAGTTCGATGGCTGCGTCCCGGAGGCGGGCCCGCTGCTCGACCCGAGCCGCACGGGGCGGCACGTCTCGGCCACGACGCTCGAGAACGCGGCGAAGTGCCCCTACCGCTACTTCCTCGAGCAGGGGCTTGGCGTGCGCCCCATCGAGGAGGTCGAGCTCGAGGCCGACGCGTGGCTGTCGCCGCTGACGCGGGGCAGCGAGCTGCACGAGCTGTTCGCACGCTTCGTCCGGATCCTGCGCGATGAGGAACGGCAGCCGAAGCTCCCGAAGGATCTGCCGCTGCTGCGCGCGTGGGGCGAAGCGCGGCTCGCGGCGCTGCGCGCGGACCTGCCGCCGCCCTCAGACGAGGTGTTCGCCAGGGAGCGGGAGGAATTCCTCGACGACCTCGAGGCCTTCCTCATCGCGGAGATGGAGGGGCGGCACGGCCAGCGGCCGGTGGGCCTCGAGGTGGGCTTCGGCCTGCCGTCCGACGCCAGCGACGGCGAACCGCTGTCGAGCGGCAAGCCGCTGGTGCTCAACCTGGGCGCGAGGCGCCGCCTGCACGCCCACGGCCGCATCGATCGCATCAACCGCGGCGCCGATGGCACCTGCGAGGTCATCGACTACAAGACGGGCGGCTACTGGCCCGGCGCCTGGCAGGGCGTGTTCGCCGGCGGCACGCGGCTGCAGCACGCCATCTACGGTCGCGCCGCCGAAGCGCTGCTCGCCGCGCGCGGCGAGCCGGCGAGCGTCGCGCGGGCGGTCTACGTCTTCCCCGCGGTGCGGGGTCACCGCCAGCGGAAGGTGATCGAGGCTCCGGCGCCCGGAGCGCTCGAGACGGTGCTGCGGCTGTTGCTCGACACGATCGGCGCCGGCGCATTTGCGGTGGCCGAAGACCGCCAGGCCTGCTGGTCGTGCGAGTTCGCGCGCGCCTGCCATGCCCTCGACCCCGTCGCGCCCGGGTCGGACGACTCCAGCGCGACGCGTTCGACGCAGAAGCTGGAGAACCCCGTGAACACGATCCTCGACGCCCTGCGGAAGCTGCGCAGCCATGAGTAACCAGACGAAGCCGCACGATGCGGCCGCACGCGAACGCCTGGTGACGCGGTTCGATCGGAACCTGCTCGTGGAAGCGGGTGCGGGCTCGGGGAAGACCTACAGCCTCGCCGCCCGGATGGCCGCGGGCATCGCCGCCGGGGCCTTCAGCGTCGAGCGCATGGCGGCCGTCACCTTCACGCGCAAGGCCGCGGCCGAGCTGCGGGGCCGCTTCGGGCTGGCGCTCGAGGAGCGGCTGCGCGCCGCGCCGCCGGCCGCCGAGCGCGAGCGGCTCGAAGCGGCGCTGTCGGGCATCGAGCGCCTGTTTGCCGGCACCATCCACGCCTTCTGCGCCCACCTGCTGCGCGAGCGGCCCGTGGACGCCGACCTGGCGCCGGGCTTCACCGATCTCGACGAGGTGGAAAACGCCCTGCGGCAGCAGCAGGCGTGGCGTGACTACGTGGCGATGGCGCGGGCGAGCGGCGCCGGGCCGATGCTCGATCTGCTGGCTGCGGGCGTGCGGCCCAGCGATCTCGACAACGCCTTCGCCACGATCTGCGAGCACGAGGACGTGGAGTTCGACCACGGCGACGGCGCGCCGCCCGACTTCGACGAGACGCTGCGCCGCGTCGAGCGCTTCTGGTCGGAACTGGCGCAGCTGAAGCCGCCGGCCTTCCGCAGCGACACCCTGTGCCGGGCACAGCAGAAGTACGACGAGTTCGACGGTCGACTCAACATCGTCAAGCGGCAGGGACGGATCGCAGGGCTCGCGCGCCTGCTGATCTTCTGGGGCAATACCGAAGTCACCCAGGTCTGGTGGAGCCAGCGCGTCGGCCGCGACCCGTCGTTCGGCGCGCGCGCCAAGGCGCTCGTCGACAGCTTCCGGGCCGACTGCGTCGCGCCGTTCCTCACCGAGTGGCGCGCCTACGTCCACCGGCTCTCGCTGGACGTCCTCGACGAGGCGCGGCGGGAGTACGCGGCGGCACGGCGGCGGCAGAACGTCGTCAACTACGTCGACCTCCTGCAGCACACGGTGGCGCTGCTGCGCGACCGCGCCCACGTGCGGCACGCGCTGCAGCAGAAGTACCGCTGGCTGTTCGTGGACGAATTCCAGGACACCGATCCTCTCCAGGCCGAGATCTTCCTGATGCTCGCGGCCGATGAAGCCACGGTCGGGCCGGCCGCGGCCCAGACCGCTCCGCCGTGCGATCCGTTCGCGCTCCCCCTCCGTCCCGGCGCCCTCTTCGTCGTCGGCGACCCGAAGCAGTCGATCTACCGTTTCCGCCGGGCCGACATCGACACCTACCTGCGCGTGCGCGAGCGCATCGAGCGGACGGGCGGTGAGGTTCTGTCGCTGACGGCGAACTTCCGGTCGCAGCCGGGCGTCTGCGCGCTGGCCAACACCGTCTTTCCGCCCCTGTTCGCGCGGTTCGCGCTGCCCCACTCGCCGGCCTTCGAACCCCTCGACCCCGTGCGGCCGAGCGCCGGCGGGCGCGATGCGGCGTGCGTGGTGAGGCTGACGGTGCCGGCTGACGGCACGTCGGCCGATCGCGTGCGGCACCAGGCCGAGCGGATCGCTGCCTTCATTCATGGCGAGGTGGCGGCCGGGCGCCGGCGGTACGGCGACTTCCTCGTGCTGACGCGGTCCACGCCCCGGCTGGGCGTGTACGCCGAGGCGCTGGATGCGCTCGAGGTTCCCGTGGAGGTCAGCGGCGCGGGCGCCTTCCGCCTGGCGCCCGAGGTGCGCGCGCTCGCGCTGCTGCTGCGTGCGCTGGCCGATCCGCTGGATGCCGTGTCGCTCGTTGGCGTGCTGCGTGGGCCCCTGTTCGGGCTGAGCGATCCCGAGCTGTTCCAGTTCCGGCAGGCCGGCGGGCGGCTCGAGCTCGCTGCCCCGCTGCCAGAGGCGCCCGACGCGGCGACGGCGACCGAGCTCGATCGGCGATACGGACCCGTGCTGCCCGCGATGCGGCGGCTGCACGCGATGCTCGACACCACGCGGCGGCTGCCGCTGGCCGCCGCGGTGCACGCGATCCTCGAGACCACCGGCTGGCTGGCGCTGGCGAGCGTCACGCCGGGCGGCGCACGCGGGGGGCACCTGCTGCAGGCCGTGGATCACGTGCGCCAGGTGGCCGAGGACGGCAGTGGCCTGTTTGCGGCCGCCAGCGCGCTCGATGCCGAGGAGAGCGCAGACGAGGTCGAGGCCCTTCCGCTGCGTCCGGGACGCCGCGATGTCGTCCGGCTGATGAACCTCCACAAGGCCAAGGGCCTCGAGGCGCCCGTCGTCTTTCTCGCCGACGCCGGACACGCGTTCGAGTTCCCCACCACCGTGCGCATCGTCCGCGAGGGCCGCCGCGCGCGCGGCTACCTGCGCGTCGTCCGGGCCAACGACGGCAAGCCGTGGCCCACGAGCGTCGTCGGCGAGCCGGTGGACTGGGCCCGGCACGAGCAGGCGGAGCGCCCCTATCGCGACGCCGAGAAGCTGCGGCTGCTCTACGTGGCCGGCACCCGGGCGAGGGATCTCCTGGTGGTGTGCCGGATCGACGATCCGCGCAAGAACAAGGCGTGGGGCGCGTTCGAGGCCTATCTGCAACCGATGCCGGAGTTGCCCATTCCGAACGTGCAGCAGGCGGCCCGACGCCGGGCGCCGGATCTGTCGGCCGCCGCGCGCCGCGACGCCGAGGCCGGGCGCATGCGCCGTCACACGCGCGCTGTGGCGCCATCCTGGGCCGTCGTGACGCCGAGCGGCTTGAAGGCCGTCCAGGCCGAGCCGTCGGCCGGTGATGCCGCGACCATAGCGGCGCAGGATTCGGGCGCCGGGGGCGGCGTCGATGCCGGCCCCGCGTGGGGCGCCCTCGTCCACGGCCTGCTCGAGCACGCCATGCGACACCCCGGCGCCACGCGGGCCGATCTGGAGCGGCTCGCGCGCTGGCTCACGCTGGAGCAGCCCGCGTTACGGGCCGTGGTGTCCGAGGCGGTCCAACTCGTGGAGGCCGTGACGCGGGCGCCGTTCTGGGCCGAGGCGAGGGCTGGTGGCGAGGTGCACGCCGAGGTGCCGTTTGCGGTGAGGGTGGAGGCTGACACGTCGATCCCGGGTGTTGCCGTGGTCGAGAGACCAACGGTCCTGCGCGGCGTCATCGACCTCGTGTATCGGGCGGCCGATGGCTGGCGCATCCTCGACTACAAGACCGATCGGCTGGAGGGCGTGGAGGATCCGGACACCGAACTGCGGCGGCGGTACGGGGCGCAGCTTGCGAGCTACGCGCGCGCCTGGCAACACGTGAGCGGCGCGGCGGTGTCGGCGCCGAGCCTGGTGGCGCTGCGCGAGATGCGGATTGTGCAGCTCGCGTGAGCCGCCGTGGTCATCACGCCGGGGGGTACGCGCGCTCCGGAGCAGGCCGGGTTGGTCCGCTTCCCTCCCTCGCCTTCTCTCACTCCTTCTCGAATCCCTGGCTGCTGAACTTCAGGGCCTTTCCGTTCTCGGTCACCGTGCGAACCACCTGCTCTGATGCCCCGTCTGGTATCTGCGCCTCAATGCGAGGAAGCGCCGGACGGCGTCCAGCAGATCCTGCAGCTGCGACCTGTGGACAACGAGGAACGTCAACGTGTTCCGGTAGAGCCGGGGCGCCGTCCCCCTGCTCTCGAAGATGGCCCGGGCGGCCGCTTCGGCCGGTGCGCTGCCGTCCTTCGCATACGGATGGTCGATCCCGAGCACGACGAGCCTGGCATCGGTGTCGTCGGGGACGTCCTGCCCGGACTGCGGCAGCGCGTGAACGCGGCTGAAATCGCCCGCCTTCCGCAGGTCGGCGCGCAGACGCGCGTCGACGTCCTGCGCCACCGGGTCCGGGATGGGATCGCGCCTGAGCTGCTCGGCGCGGTCTTCGGCCATCTTCGTGACGGTCGGCTGCGTGGAGTACCAGTAGCGCGCCGAATCCTGATACAGGCACGTCGCCGCCGCGCTCAGGCGCCGGAGCGCGTCGCCGAAGATGCTGGGCGACTCCCCGGGTATCACGCATCCGAGCTTGATCTGGCGATCCTCGATGCCGCGGTTGGCGGCTGTCGCCGTCGGCGCCGATCCCAGGTAGATTGTGCGGGCCACGCGGCGGCAGGCCGCGAACTTCCCGAGGTTGGGCACCTCGCCATCCAGCCGCAGCGGTAGCGCGGCCAGACCATCCACATCCTTCTCGATCACCGGTACCCAGTTGTCCGAGAGGTCCCGCGTGAGTTCGAACTGGACGCGCCGATCGTCGATCGGAATGTTCGCCGGCAGGATCAGCGGATTGCGGTCGCCCTTCTCCCACAGGCTGTGGATGACGGCGGCCATGAGGCGCAGCACGCCGCGCGTGCGCTGGAACTTCATCAGCGTCGACCAGTCGCTGTAGAGCCGGTCGAACACCTCCGGGTGAATCGGATACGCGGCCTTGAGGCGCGTCTCGTACTCCGGATCGCGCGCCTCGGGCGGGAACTCCTGATGCTGCGTCCGGGACAGATCGGAGAACGCGCGCGCCACGCCATCGCGCGCGACGAACTGCGCATTCCCGCCGATCGGCTCGAAGAGCAGCCGGCGGACGATTTCGAAGCCTTCCTCGGCGCTGGCCGGCCGCCACGACGCCTCGACGCGACCGACCGCATTGCGGTACCGGTCGAGCGCATCACGTCCCCGCTCACCGCCCACCTCGACGTCGTTGGCCTGCGCGTGCGGCGTCACGATCTCGCGCCAGGGCGTGAGGCGGCCGGCCGCCTCGCTCTCAACAACCGCGCCCGCGCTCTTGCGCTTCTCGGATCGCCTCTGCTCGTCGAACCTGACGCGCAGCAGCTCCATCTTCATCTTCTCGAGCTCGTCGACCCGTGGCGCCGCGAATACCGCACTCAGCAGGCGGCTGGCGGAGTCGAGCGCCCGGTACACGTCGTCGCTCGAGAACGGGTTCTGGTGCGCTCGGCCTGGCCCAGCGTCTTCCTGAAGATGACGTTCCGCTGTTTCCAGATGACGGCGAGCAACGATGCTGCGTCGCACGGCGGCGTGGCATCGTCTCTGAAGAGCCGTTCCTGGGTCTCGCCGACCGATTGCCGCGCGATGTCGAGCCAGCGCTGCGCGTCCTGCGCCTTCAGTTCGCGCTCGACGAACGGTGTGAGGCCGTCCCTGACGAGATCGAGCGCCTTCCCGATGCGGTCGTGGTTGGTGATGGCCACGACGAGTCGTTCTCCGTTCGCGGTCAGCCGAGTATGTCGCCGGCGTGCAGCCGCTCGAAAAAGGTGTCCACGGGCAGCACGCGCGTCCCGTCCACGTTCAGCTCTTCGCTGCCGCGATAGACGATCCAGCTCTTGAACTTCCCCTTGAATCCGGTTTCGAGCGAGCGGATGCCGGCGCGGTACTCCTGCCGGTAGCGACGACCGGACTTGACCTCGATCGCCACCATCGCCGAACCGCGCCACCAGACGAAATCCACCTCGCCGCCGCTCGGCGTGGCCCAGTAGCCGAGCGAGCCCTTCACGTCGTGGTAGTGCAACCAGGCCTTGAGTTCGTGCAGCACCAGGTGTTCGAGCAGCACGCCCTCGAAGTCGGCCGGCAGCGGCTGATCGAACCCGCCCGCCGCCGCACGCAGCACGCCCGGGTCGAACCAGTAGAACTTGGGCTGCGCCACTTCCTTCACCTTGGCGCGCGGCCGGTACGCGGGCAGCCAGTCGCCGATCAGCGTGTCGGTGAGGATCTCGAAGTAGCCGCGCGCCGTTTCGCGCGAGACGCCCGCATCGCGCGAGATCGCCGAGACGTTGGTGGTCTGCCCGGCGGCGAGCGCGGCCACGTCGAGGAAGCGGCTGAAGCTCCCCAGGTTGCGCACCAGCCCTTCGGCGCGGATCTCCTCGGCGAGGTAGGTGGTGACGAAGGCGCGCAGGTAGTCCTCGCGGGCGCGGTCATCGGCGGCCGTGACGCTGAGGGGCATCGAGCCGAAGGAGAGGCGCTGCGACGCCGGCACCGAGAAGTTGAGCTCGGCGGCCGTGAGCGGGAAGAGCGTGCGCAGCGCCGCGCGCCCGGCGAGCAGATTTGCTGCTCCGCGTTTCAACTTGCGGGCCGAGGAGCCGGTGAGCACGAACTGGCGGTAGCCGTGCTCCCCCATGAGGACATGTACCTCGTCGAGCAGCCGGGGCACGCGCTGCACCTCGTCCACCACGATCCAGCCGGACTTCGGTCGCGCGAGCACCTGGGCGCGAAGGAGCGCCGGCTCGCGCTCCAGGCGCAGCGCGGTCTCCGGCTGCAGCAGGTTGACCACGTGGGCGCCGCCGAAGGACGACCGGACCCAGGTGCTCTTGCCGGTGCCGCGCGGACCGAACAGGAAGAATGCGCTGCGCGGCGGGCGCAGGGTGCGTGCAAACATCGTCACCAAATGTCCGGTAAATCTGGCGTTGTTACCAACAGCCGGGATCGCTGCGTGCGGGGCCGCCCGGCTCGAGCGAGCAGCGGCGGTCCGGACGCGACGCCGCTCATTCGGCCTCCGCGTCGAACAGCCCCGCCTGCTCGCTGCGGGGCAGGCCGCCCTCCCGCGCCAGGCGCGCGATCTCGGGCCAGCTTCGAACGAGCGCGTTGTAGGAGCCGGCGTCCTTCGCGCGCTTCCGCCGCTCGCACGCCGTGTAGAGCCGGTGCGCGAACTCCCTCACGACGTCGGCCTTCGAGCCGTACTTCGCCAGCAGCTGGGCAGTAGCCGCCTCGCCGGCGATGCGTGCGGGCGGGATGTTGGGCCGGTGATCCTGGCTGTGCCGGTAGTCCGTGGTCTTGACGCCGTTCTCGCGGGTTCGCTTGGCCATTTGTCGGTAGGTCACGGTGTGAAGTCGCCGTTGTGCGGATTGGCGGAAGGTAACCGTCACACCGGCAGCGTTCGATTCGCCAGCCGTGTCTCGTAGGTCTCGGTTTCGTCGCAGCGATTGACCAGGTTCGTGCCCTCCGGCGTCCGGTCCATCGACCAGTAGACCTTGCCGCCCTCGTGATGGTAGCGACGCACCTGGTGGTAAAAGCGACCGGCAACACCGTTCTCGATGATGTGCCGCGCTAGTGCCAGCATCATCTCGGCGTTCTCCGGCGTGCGGACGATGTACTCGTGCGGCCAGGTGGAGGCGTAGGTCTTCGCGGGCGTCCAGGGCGTCGACTCAACGAAGGCCCGTACCTCCGAAGGCAGGGGCGTGTGCGGCTCCACAATCTCGAGCGGCAGACCTGCGATTGGGACCTCGCTGGAGAACCGCAAGCGAAGGCGCCGGTCTCCCGGGATCGCCGACGGTATCTTCAGCCCCGGTGAGAAGAACTCCCGGAGCGCAGTGACGGGGTGGCGCTTGTAGTACCGGCCGATCGCGCCTTCCACGCGGTTGTGGAGGTGGTCGTCGCCGATGAGCGGCGAGACGTGGAACCGCAGCATGCGAGCCTGGGCGATGATACTCGGCGCCAACTGCTCGAAGTTGCGGATGAAGCCTGGCAGCTTCTGCGGCCAATCCCCCGACACCGCGCCTTGGACTGGCTCGTTCCTGCCTCTCGCAAGGGCAGTGGCGTCGTTGGGGTTGTACTGGCCCGAGAACAGGGCTGTCAGGTGCTCTGCCATTCGCGTCCCGAAGCCCCGCTGCGTCTGCCCCACGTACCAGGGCCACTCCTCGCCATCGACGTTGATGGTCCACAGGTAGATGCCGGTCCTCGACGCGACCGGGTCGGTGAAGAGGCAGCGGCAGTCGCCGTTGTCCGACGCCGCGAAGGGACCGTGGAAGGCCACCTCCAACTCGACTTCCGGTCCGACAGGGGGGAGGTCAGGACTGCCGTGAGCAGGACCCATCCCGTACAAGACGCTACGCACCGGGCGGTAGCGTTCCTGCATGAGGCGCATCAGGTCCCAGCCGAGGGGTTCCAGGCTGGCGGCCAAGACGGACCGCACCGACGGCAGGAGGAACAGATACCCCGCGTTAGCTTCTCGACCACCGCCTTCCGCATAGCCGAACACGAGGTCGAAGGTCGCGTGCCCGTGAAGGCGGAAGTTCACACCGTCGGCGTCACACGCGGCCCGGCATTCGGTCGATTCGAACTTCGGCGGCGCCTTCAGCCGAAAGATGCTGTCGGTCTCGCCCACGGCGGCGTTGATGGCCTCGAGCACGCGCGAGTCGAACACCCTGTAGGAGCCGACCACGTGGCTGCCCCATTCGAAAACGCCACGCCGAAGGCTGAGGAGTTCTTCGCGGGTGAAGCTCCAATCGAACTCCACGACCTCTCGCCGGACCCGCCGCGCGAGCTTCACGAGCGCTGGGATGTCGTCGTAGTCCGCTGGCACTATCGGCTTGTTGCGCCAACGGGTCGGGCTAATGGGGAGTGACACAGTCCCTCTGCGGAAACGCTGCGCCTGTTCCGCGTTAGTCGCGGCCGGCTGGGTTGAACTCCACCTTGTAGCAGTACCAGTCGATCTGGTGCTGCGGGTACTCCGCGAGGAGGGCGAGGCCGACGGCGTCCTCTCTCCCCGAGATGATGATGCCCCTGACCCTGCGACCGGGGAACATCACGCGGAGTTTGTCGAGGTAGCCGATGAGCTGCGCCACCGCCTCGCGTGCGGACTCGCCTCGCTTGAGTTCGATGGCAACAAGGGCCCCCTTGCCGCGACGGCGAGACTCTTCGCACAGCAAGTCGATTCGTCCCCCTGGAACGGGGAACTCCCACCCATCGCACTCGCTATCCTCGTAGAGCCGCAGGCTCCGGAACCGCCCACTGCCAAGGCAGCTCTTCACGAACAGCTGGAGCTGACGTTCCTTGGGGAAGAAGAGCGAGTCGGCTGGGAACGGGCCGGTGGACAGGCAGACGGAGTCGTCGTGCTCGATGTCAGGCTGGTCGAGCGGTGGCTCGGTGTACAGACCGTTCTTCTCGAGTTCGTCCTTCAAGCGACCGAGGAACGACGCCATCACGTTCTCGTAGCCGCAATCCGAGGCGATCGTCCTGAGCTTGCGCCGAACCAGCGGTGGCGTCTCACCACGCGCCCGCCGATCCTCCAAAGAGGTCTTGATGTTCGCAATGAACGCAGCCAGCGATTCCTGACGTGTGAGACGTTTGGCCATCATCCACCTACCGGAAGGAAGACATAGGTCACGAAGCCGCTACGGCCATCGACCGGGAGGCCCAGAGTCAGCCGCCGCGCCTCGAGCATCGGTTGCCACGCTGCGGCGCCCGCCGGGCACTCGCGGCCATCAGGGAACCGGTCACCCACGAAGAGGACTTCGACGAGCCGCGCCCGGACTCCGTGCCTCTCCAGGAAGGCAACGACGGCCGGACGGTTGGCATGCTGGTAGTAGCTGCCGGTCCAGTCGAAGGGGCGGTGGACGCCGAAGCGTCGTTTGGCGAGAGCCAACGCCCTCTCGATCTTGGTCCGGCTTGCCGACGATGCCTTGCAGGGCGAGCCGACGAACTCCGGGACGTTCGCCTTGGCCTCGAACAGCAGCCACGTCGAGGGCTCTCCCTCCACGTCGAGCCTGGCCACGCCATCCCAGCAGGGCTGCGAGCCGCGCTGCGGCCAGAACTCACGCCACGCAGTCCTGGCCTTCTTCGCCCGCTGGTCGTTGCCTTCTGAGAGAAACGCCAGACCCTCAGGCTCGTTGCCAGGGGCGCCGCCTTCGGGCGGATAGACCCACTCCACGCCGCCCGGCGAGCGGAGGCCGAGTTGCACCAGGACTTCCGCGTCCAGCGTCGCGGCCGCCGTGCGGCGGTACTCGAGGAAGTGCCACTCGCTGCCGTAGTTCCTGCCCATTTTGCCCATGGCCGTTGCTCCTGGAAGGGCGCCGCGTGATACCCCAGCCCGGCGTTCAGCCCTCTGCCACCGGTGCCGGTGCATGTCGGCACACACGCCGCTGCTCGCAGCTCGCACATCGGGTGGCGTCGGCCGTCGGCCCGAACTGTCCGGCCGACAGCCGCGACAACTGTGATCCCAGCCGCGTGGCAGCGGTGGTCACAGTCAGCTGGTCGATGTCGACTGGGTGCCGTCCGCCGTCCTTCAGTTCGTGCAGGTACGCCGCGTGCACCTGGAGCCCCTCGGCACGGCCGGCGGCGGCGTACACCACCAACTGCTCCCGATAACGGGCCTCGCGCGCCTCGTCGTGCGAGACCTTGTAGTCCACCACCGCGAGGCGACCCGGGGCGCCGGCTTCGCCATCGATCACGACGTCGGCGCGGCCGCGGATCACGCCCTCGTCCAGGAAGAGCGAGAAGGGCCGCTCGACGCCCCAGACGCGCGTCAACTCGTCCGCGTGCTCGGCCAGATACCGCACCACCAATCGCCGCGCCGAGCCCCGCATCGGCTCCCACGCCTGCGTAGAGGCGAAGGGGACGAACATCGCATCGGCCAGTAACCGGGAGGGAACACGTCCTCGGGGAGCAGCCACGTCTGTGACGTGCCGGCCAGACGCGACGGGAACCGTCCCTCGACCAGTGCCGGCAGGAACACAATGGGCCACTCCAGTCCCTTGGCCTGGTGGATGGTGAGCACCGACACCGCGTCGAACGCGGCGTGCTCCTCGCCGGCGAAGTCCTCGTACGCGTCGCGGGCGTAGTGCAGCAGGTAGTTGTAGAGCGCGCGGAAGTAGTCGCGCCCGCGGTCCCTGGCGCCTCGAAGCGGAGTCGACCCGACTGGTCGGTCACCTGTCGCCCCCGGCGGAAGACGTGCTCGAAATCCCCCAGCACCTCGCCGAAACGCGCCAGGGCACCGAGTCGTGCCGAGCCCTCCGGGGTGTCGGGGTCGAGCCGCTGCGCTCCGAGGAGATGGAGCAAGCGGTAGAAGTCGTCGAGCAGGTTCACCGGGCGCGAGCCCCGCGCGTGCCAACTGCGCCAGTCGAGCAAGTACTGCCTCAGGCCCTCGATGGACGACCCACCACCGAACAGCCGATCGAGGCCCGCGACGACGTGGTCGAGGTCTGCCTTGCGGAACTCGCCAGATCGCTCGTCGCGCCAATCTCCGTCCACGAACCACGCGAAGATCTCGCCGAGCAGCGAGGCCTCCGGTTGCAGGAAGAGCCCCGTGCGTCCCCCACAGGAGAACGGCACGCCACGGTCGCGCAACGCCTCGATCAGCGGCGGCGCCGAGGTTCGGACGGATCGGAACAGCACCGCGACGTCGCGGCAGGCGAACCCCTGATCGCGTAGCCGCACGATGGTGTCGGCCAGGCGTTCAGCCTCCGCGGTGTCGGTCTCGGCCTGCCAGCAGACGACACTCGGTTCCGCGGCCGGGCGTGTCGGCTGCATCGACTTGTCGAGACGGTCCGGGATGGTCAGCGCGAACGCGGCCGCCGCGTGGATGATGCCCGGGCGCGAGCGGCGGTTGTCGGCAAGCGTGAACCGCACACTCTCCGGACGACGGCCTTGGAACCCAACCATGTTCCGCACGTCCGCGCCGCGCCACTGGTAGATCGACTGGTCGTCGTCGCCGACAACGGTCAGCTGGACTGGCGGCTGGGCGAGCCGATCGATGAGGGCCTGCTGCACCGGGTTGATGTCCTGGTACTCATCGACCAGCAGGTGGGCGAGGCCACTGCGGACCTTGTCCAGCACCATCGGGTCCTCGAGGGCCTCGACGGCGAGCGTGACGAGCTGGCCGAACGTGAACAGCCGATAGCGGGCGAGCAGATCGCGGTAGGCCCGATAGCAGGCCCCCAGGGCCGATTCGCCGAGCTGGGCGGCGCGGATGTGCTCGTTGGAGATGACGTCGGCCGTACGGGCGAAGTCGCGCACCGGCTGCCAGTGCTTCCTGCCGAGCCTGCCGAGCCCGAGCCGGTGGTACTCACGCGAGAGGAAGGCGGCGTGCCGGTGCTCGTCGAGCGCGTCGAAGTCGTCGTAGCGCGAGGCGTGCGTCTGGAGGATCCGCAGACAGTAGCTGTGGATCGTCCCGACGAACAGCGGCGACAGGCGGTTGCGCCACTCCCGGCCCAGCTGCTCGGTGACGCGCTGCGTAATCCGATCCCGGAGTTCCCGAGCCGCCCGCTCGGTGAACGTGAACGCGACGATCGCTGCCGGGGCGACGCCCTCGCTGACGAGCGCCGCAATGCGCTGCGCCATCGACTCCGTCTTTCCCGACCCGGCACAAGCGATGACCTGGACGTCCGACCCCCGGTGGTCGACCAGTGCCTGCTGGGCTCGGGAAAGAACTGGCGCGTGCGGCATAAACTACGGCGCGGATTGTACTTGCCCCACTGGGCTCTGTCAGCCTCGCGCGCCGCCAGTAAGGGCGCAGGCGTTTCGCAATTGAGCCATCAGACCACCCGGACGTGACAGGTACGGTCACTCCCTCGAAGCGCCGATAACCAGGGCGGTTGGGGACGCGCCAGCCTCATCTCCCAGGGAGGGGGAATGGTGAAGGACGATTCTCACCGGGACACCCGACGCCGGTTCGAACAATGGGCGAGGAACCCGCTGTGCCAGGCCAACGCCCTGTCGGCGGTACACAACGTGCCGATGGCCAAGGTCGCCGAACACGAGGGCCTGAAGCCCACCATGGGGCAGTCTCCCTTCGCCATCCAACGCGGGCAGACCTTCGAGCGGGCCTTGTTCCGCGACGATGCGCGGATGCTCGTGGACGCACTGAAGGCCGCCAACGTGCTGCCGTCCCAGGCTTCCGGGCTTGCGGACTTCCGGCTCCGCATGAGCGGCGGCAAGTACCACAGCCTCGATGATGCGAGGGCGGCCACGAGCTCGTGGCTCGGCGAGCTTGCTCGACGACGCCCCAAAGGCTCGGAGCCCTGGCTCGTGGCGGGTGCCACGGTCAGCATCCCCGGAGGGGTCATGCTGCCTGAGGCTCTCCTCATTCTGGATGCGCTGGCCGTTCGGCACGACACCAAGCCGCACCAGCTCGTCGTTGGCGAGGTCAAGACGTACCCGGACCGCGGCGGCTACACCGACCCGGCGGAACTGGCGACCGCGCGGGCTCAGGCAGGGGTGTACGTGCACGGCCTGGAATTGGTGTTGGACCAACTCAGCCTCGCCGACGCGTTCACCGTTTCGACGAGCGGGTTTCTCGTGCTCACGCGACCGGGGTTCAACAGGCCGTCGATTCGTCCCGGCGAAGACCTTCGCTATCAAGCCATGCGGGCCAAACGTGGGTTCGAGCTGCTTCGGGTGGCCGCGGAGGGGCTGCCGCGGGGTTCCGGTCGGGCTGGTGTCGAGGAAGTGTCGACAGCGCCGGTGTCCTACCAGGAAACCTGCGTCATGTTCTGCGACCGTGCCTCGGTGTGCCGGGACCGTGCGCTTGCGGCCGGCAACCCCGCTGCCCTCGGCGACGATGTCGCGAGGCTCCTTGGGGACGTGACCCTGCCGCGCGCGCTGGCACTGCTGGCCGGGGCCACGCCTGCTACAGCGGCCGAGACGGATCTGGCGCGTAGTCTCCGCGAGATCGAATCGCTCAGGAACTGGAAATGACTGCCGACGAGGTCGTCCGCCGGCTTCGAGCCTACGAGAAGGGCCGCGCACTCCCGCGTGGCGAGACCCTGCGCGTCCGCAGGCTGCCCGCCAGCTCGATTCTCGTCCTTGCGTTCGTGAGAATGGGCGGCGAGTCCGCGCCCTGGGGCATCGCCTTCGGCCGTCCGGACAAGGCGGCGGAAGTCCTGACGGTGCCGGAGCCGCGCAATCGGGACGACGTGGCCGCCATGGTGGCAAAGCTCGCGCCCACCTTGCTCGCGCATCTTCACCACCCGCAGCATTCGCCGTACGGGCCAGATCCCGACGTCGCGGTCCCGCCGTTCCAGGTGTGGCTGCCGAACGACGCCCACGTCGACATGCTGCACCACCTGTCCTACGCCTACACCTTCGCCAGGTTCGGCGACCCGTCCAGGGTGGCGCGACTGCAGGCCGTGGGGCGAGCATGCGGCTGGCTGTTCCGCGAAGCCCATCGGCCAGGTCAGACGGTGGTCATGTCTGCGGCGCGGCAGCTGACCGAGTCGTACACGTTTCCAGCCGAGACGACTCGCCAGGGCCACACGGGCTTCCTGCTGGCTGGCTGGAAGGTGGCGGGCGCGACGCTCGTGCCGCCGCCGCGGCAGAGGCCGAGCAACTGTCTGTCTCGATCAGCCTCGACCCGGCCTTCGAGCGCGACGAACTGGCGCATTATGTCGAGCTGCTCGACGAAGCGCGGAAGTCCAACGATTCGGCCCAGAAGGACCGCGCCGCCCGGCGCATTCACAAACTGCTTTCCGAGGAGCTGACGCGACGGTTCGATCTCGCCGTTGCCGCACTGGGGGTCCTTCGAAAGGACCGACGGCGCGAGAACCTGGGGCTTGCCCTGCTCGAACAACAGTCCATGGCCGAGCACCGGCTTCAGTATCGCCGGCTCGAACGGAAGAAGGACGATGCCGACGATGGGCCGGCCTTCGTTCCGTCTCCGGAGACCGACAGGCATCCATCTGCAGCGGCCTCGCGTTACTACGTGCACGAAGCATCGCAGGAGCTACGCGACACCCTGCTCGTCCACGATGACCGCGAGTTACAGGCTGAACTAGTGGCAACGGGCCAAGCGATCGCCGGTACGATCATCGACGTGTGGGACGAGGGGGAGGGGTGGAAGACCTGCCCGGTCTGGGTGGTGGAATCCACCGCCGAACTGCCTCTTCGGCTTCGCGAGGATTCCGAACTGTGCGTCGTCGGATTGCGGGACCGTCGCGTCCGAATCAGGTCCATCGAGAAGACGCCTGCGTTGCGCTACCGCTTCGAGCTCGAGGTCGTCGGCTTGCCGACGGTGCCTCGGGGGAACGACGGCTCGGTCCTTCCAGCGAACGATCCTCGCCACAAGCGCCGCAAGGTCGTCCTCGTCAAACCGTCCATGGACCAGATCGCCCGTCGCAAGAGCGGGATGATCTGGAACCGCGACGTGCCAGGGGCGTGGCTGACCCACTCCGTTCCCCGCGTGCTCGAGGCCGACCTGCCCGAGGAGGTGGCGGAGGACCTGACCAGCATCGATCGGAGGCCCACCCGATCATGACTGCGCATCGAAAGAGCATTCAGGCACGTGTGGAGGCGACGACGGCCTCTCTTCTTCAGCATGTCAGAGACGAGGAACGGCTTGCGGTCGTGCAGGCTCCCCCAGGCTCAGGGAAGACGCACCTGCTGCTCACCGCCGTCCGCGAGGCGTTCAGCCGCAAGCAGCGTGTGGCTGTTGCCACGCAGACACGCTCACAGGCGGACGACATCTGTCGTCGTCTCGTTGCCCCGCCGTTCTCGGTGCCCGCGATTCGGTTTGTCGCCAAGGGCGGATTGGGCAGCCCGCAGCCGACGGGCGTCCAGGCGATAGCCGACCACAAGTGTCTTCCCTCCACGCCTTGCGTCGTGGTGGGCACCACCGCCAAGTGGGGGACGATTCAACTGAGGGCACCCCTCGACGTCGTTTTCATCGAAGAGGCCTGGCAGATGGACTGGGCGGACTTCATGCTGCTCGGTCAAGTGGCCGCTCGGTTTGTCCTGATTGGCGATCCGGGCCAGATCTCACCGGTTGTGTCGATCGACGCCTCCCGCTGGGAGACCGCGCCGCGGCCGCCGCAGCGTGCGGCTCCGGATCTGATCCTCAGAGAACGAGCCGCTTCTGCTCTCTGCCTGGAGCTGCCAGCGACGCGACGACTGCCCCACGACACGGCCGGTCTCGTCAGGCCGTTCTACGACTTCGAGTTCGACTCGTGGGCCGAGGCGGGCGAACGGTCGCTCGAGCTTGCACGAGCAGGCAGAGGCCGGGTGGATGCCGCTCTAGACTTGCTGGCCTCAGGGACCGTGGTCGCCTTGACACTCCCGACGCCCTCTGGTGGTCCACCGCTCGAGTGCGACGAGGAGGTCGCGGACTTGGCTGTTCGGGTCGTGCGAAAGATGATGGAACGCCAGGGTGTCGTCGCGTTCGACGGCCAGCGCACCCCGCTGAAGGCTGACCAGATCGGACTCGTAGCAACCCACCACGTCATGAACGCTGCGATGGCCCTTCGACGAGAGGCGGCGTTGGCCGAGGTGAACATCGACACGCCGGAACGCTGGCAGGGATTGGAGCGCCGCGTGATGGTGGTGGTCCATCCGTTGTCCGGTGTCTGCCGGCCCAGCGCATTCGACCTGGAGACGGGGCGACTCTGCGTGATGGCGTCTCGCCATCAGGTAGCGCTCGTCGTCGTCTCTCGTGACCATCTGTCGGAGACCCTCGAGACACACCTGCCGGTCGCTGAGCAGGCGGTGGGACGCCCGGATGTCTCCGGTCGCGGGCACCATCAGAACTGGACCTTCTGGCGGAGCCTGCAGGAGCTGGAGCGCGTGGTGCCTGTCACGGCCTCTTGATCCCGTACCGCGGAGTGGCGTCCGATGATGCACAGTGTGCTGGGGATCGACCTCGCCCTCAAGTGGGCCGATATCGGCTCTGCGAAGCTGACGTTCGCGCCGGGCGGTGACGCCTTCCAGTCGGTGGCGAAGGGACAGGAGTTCGTCCTTGGCATCGAGGGAACCGACCGGCTGACGGCTTGGCTGTCGGGGATGTTCGAGAGCGACGCCGGGACCGGTTGATGCGAGCGCGCTCTGGGCGTTGCTCTCGCGCGGTCGAGTATCGTCGCTGGAATCGCCGACAGGACTGGCTAGGCTGAGCTCGAAGGTGCTCGCCCACCGCGGGAATTCGTCGTCTCATCATCGGCATGCCGGGCGCTGGGCTTGTGCAGCATCGGACGTCGCGCTACAACGATCGCACGCGGCCCCCGGAGGTCCGTGATGGCGCTCCAGGCCTTCTCGTTCCGACGTGCGGCGGGTGCCGTCGCGCGGATCCGCAGCGTCGCGCCCTCAGTGCCCGCAGGGGCGCCAGGCTGGGCCACGCTGATCGTGCGGCCCAGCCGCCATCCCCTGATGAACGCCACGGCCGAAGGCCGCTCAACTGTCCGCCAAGGCCTCTTCTCTCTTCGAACGCCGCACCGCAGAGCGGCGACCTGCCGGGAGGGCGAGCGTCGTGGACGCCGAAGCCTACGATCGGTGGTATGAGACGCCGTACGGCCGGTGGGCCGGCCAGCGCGAGGTGGCGCTGCTCCTCGAGGTACTCGCCCCCCGCCCGGGCGAGACGGTGCTCGACGTCGGCTGCGGCACAGGCTTCTTCACGCGCGCCCTGGCTGCCGCAACCGGCGCGCCGGTCACCGGCGTCGACCTCGACACAGCCTGGCTGGCGTACGCGCGCCGCCGCAGCGCGCCCACCGTTTCCTACGAAGTAGCCGACGCACGCCGCCTCCCGTACGGCCCCGCGAGCTCCGATCTGGTCGTGTCGGTCACCGCGCTCTGCTTCATCGAGGAAGAGCGCGCCGCCGTCGGCGAGATGCTGCGCGTCGCGCGCCGCCGGGTCGCCATCGGCCTGCTGAACCGCCGCAGCCTCCTGTGGCTCCAGAAGGGCCGGCGCGGCGGCCGCGACGGCTACCGCGGCGCTCGCTGGCACACGGTGCGCGAGGGCGCGGACCTGCTGGCCGGGTGGCACGCCGGGCCGGCGCGGGTGCGCACGGCGCTGCACCTTCCCGGCGGCGGGCCATTCGCGCGGACCATGGAGCGGCTCTGGCCGCGATGGCTCCACACCGGCGCGTTCATCCTGCTGGTGGCAGACGTGCCTGGCGCGGCACCGGCATGACATCACGCCGCGGGGCGCGGGTCGCGCAGGTTGCTCATGTTGATCCGAGCAACCCGCGCGCTACGAAGCCTCCGGCAACCCGCGCGTCGCCGGGTTGCTCTGCGAAGTCAACTCCGCGAAGCCTCCGGCAACCTGCGCGTCCGACCTGTCTCGAGCCCGCCGCCGATGGAGTCGGGATTCACGCCCAGAAGCCAGATGGCAACAATCCCGGCGTCAACACGGCCTGAACGCCCCCGCTCGACTGCTGGGCAGAAGATCGGACGCCCCGGTCACAACGCTCGAATTCCGGTTAAATTCTGCGAGACGAGCAGGAATGGCGTCCGTGGAAACCGTCGGAACCGGCTTGTTCACAAACCGGAGAGAGGCAGGCCGCTAAGTTGTTGAAAACATTGGCGCGCCCTGCAGGACTCGAACCTGCGACCTCCTGGTTCGTAGCCAGACGCTCTATCCAACTGAGCT